>ERZ1066122.18-NODE-18-length-239557-cov-15.391880_pt1 | contig 239557 bp, 186 predicted proteins | sample MGYA00382769_ERZ1066122 | MGnify/ENA primary metagenome ERZ1066122 (study PRJEB33369, sample SAMEA5778352) | biofilm metagenome | biome: Industrial cooling water; feature: Water cooling tower basin; material: Biofilm | place: United Arab Emirates | collected...
GCGCCAATATTGCGATTTCCCCTCCGAAGCGCACTACTTAATCAGAGATTCCCTAGGATGGACTCCGCGCGAACGGTCGGCTTCTCGAGAGCCTCGCGCAGAGTCGAGGCGCTCACGAGGTGAGCCGAGAACGCGGCCCCTCGCCTGATTAGGCGCACGATCTGGAGCTTCGGGGCAGTTTGTATGACACCTCGCAAGACGTGGCTGCTGTGGGTCGCCACGAATGTGACGGTGTCTTCAGAGCTTCCGTAGCGACCTATGAACCTTCCAAGGTTGTACGCTTGGGGCGGATGCAAGCACATCTCGGGCTCGTCCACGAGGCAAACGGGTCGCCGACCCAGCAGCAGCGCGATGCACGTAGCAACGTAGGACTTCATGCCATCGCCTTCCGCCTCAATCGCTCGGAACTGGCTCATGCGCTTTGGTGAAAGACGCTCCTCTGGGCTGGGCAGGGATCCTTGCTCGCTGACCTTTAGGCAGATGGTACCTCCCCGTGATGCATCGGGCCACACGGCCTTGCCAAACGAAGTGACGATCTCCTGGAGCAACGCCTTCTTCGCCTCGTCGTCCACATACAGCGCATGCAATTCGTGCTGCGGCGGCTGCGTCTCGTGATCATAGGCTCCGGTCTGATTCACCGCGACCAGCCTTCGATCTAGGAAAAGAGCAGTAACGAGCAGCCGCCCGAAGTAGTTCAGGAACTCGTTCTGACGCCGATGAAAGCTAGCGTCGGCTGGGTTGTAGCCGTTGTACCATTGTTGTGGCTGCGCAGACGAGATCTGGCCGAGTGCTTGACCGACGCCGAGATAGGTAGTTCGCGGCCTTAGCTGCCCGGTACCGCTTCCATCGTCGACTCGCTCGAAGAGCTCCTCTTCGACGAGGACATCAATCATTGGCGCGAGGTCGAGTTTGCGTAGTTCGACCTCCGACGCGACGACCAGTGCCCGAGGGGTGCCACAGAGGCGTTCGTACAAGTCACGGAGGAACTGGCTCTTACCGGACGAGTTCGGGCCGACCACCAGCACCAAGCCTGTTGTATCGAGCTCTCGGAGGCCAGGAAGGACAACGCGCTCTAACGGTTTTAGATCTGCTATTCGACCCATCCACCTACTCCGGTTTCTGCGTTGCCTAACGCCAGCTTCTGCAGCGAGCGCTTAAGTGAAATGCGAGCACAGCTAGCTACCGAATACGCCCGTCTGCAGCAAGCGTCGTTAGACGCCGGCAGAGCGCTCCGCCTGCACCAGTTGCTCATGCCATGCATGCAGGGTCGCGAGATCGACCCCACGCGGAGCCGCGTTGTCTTCGATGAAGTTGGCGTCGAGGTACTGATTCTGAAATGCTTCGATTGAGCGGCGCGGGTGCTTTGCAATGAATGAATCGTGGAAGTCGCCAAAGACGTCGTAGTGGTGCGTATGGATGAAAGACGACCAGGTCTTCGCGAGCTCTTGTTCCGGACGCACGTCTATGATCTCGATTTGCTCGAACTGCCTTGCCTTGTTGCTTCCCCACGCCTCCTTGAGGAGCGCGACCGCGTCTCCATCCGATTTCGGAGCGCCATAGCCGAAGATCGTAAACATGAGCGAGTGTTTTAGCGCGCTACGAACCGCCTTCCAAGCGAAGGCTATCTCCGGCGAGCTCGAGTAGTTCTTCTGCGCAACTGGGAAGAGCAATCGATCGGGACTGAACTCCCTCCCGCACTTTGAGCATCTTGCGCCTCGCAGTCCGGAAACCTGATCGTCAGGGCAATAGCCGTGGATAACGCAACCGTGCAGGAAAACCAAGTATGGAAGTGATTCGGTAACGAGCCTGCTGCGCCGGAGCGCCTGTATGAGGAACGGATCCCAGTTGAACGTCGCGACAACGTCCTTGGCCCGAAGACCAAGAACGAGATAGTCGTACGTCGTAGGAGTATCTGGCAGAGCAAGCGACGAGAAGTACGACTCGACCGCAGCTTCGAGCTCAGCACACACTTCAGCGCGACCGCTGTCGAGTGAAATCTCGGAGTACACGTCTTCAAAGTTTCTCGAATGCCAGTCGATGCCCGATCGATCCAGCAATGAGGCTAGTCCGATAGTCTCTACGAAGTCGGCCATAACTGGCAAGCGATGTCCGGCCGCATCACCATTTGGCGTTGCTGCACGTGAGGCGCCAGCCCCAAGAAGCACCAAGTGGGGGCGGACACCACGAGGATTGTTGATTTCTTCATCTGCGGAAACTTCACCTGTAGATCTCATCGTCCGTACTCCCATATCCAGCGGTGAGTTGACTCAGAGGGATACGCGATCGAGTAGCAGTCACCTACTCGCTCTTCGTCCAGCGCCAAGCGCCAGTTCTGATCTCACGGGAATCCTTCGAGTGTCCGAGCCACCGACCGCGCAGGCACTTGGCGTCAACGATTTCGAGCTCAAACGCGCCATAATATCCTTTTCGGTCAGACCTGTCGTACCAACGCCCAACTATGTGTTCGTCTGTAATTCTACCGAAGGCGCGATAGCGCACCGTTGATGCCTCGAAATCGGCGACCCAATAGGAGAAGAACTGCCAAGCGGAAGCCATCCCTGCCCTGGTATCGGGCTCCGAGAAGCGCGTACTCCTTGTTTCCCATTCTTGCCGCCACTTACCGGACGCAGAGTATGGCGATGAACGAAACACTGAGCGTACCGGAAGCCGCGAGAGATAGCGGACGATCCACGTCGCGAGGTCGAGATCTAGAACCGTCTTGGCGATAATTCCCGCCACGAAGCCTGACGCAGAGAGAGCAGCCTTCTCAAGAAGGGGCGTCAGTTCGACACCGGAGATTGACATTCGGGCGACTCTTCGGGTGGAAGACCAGTGGTTTTGGTGCGAACTGCGCCGACGGAAGGCGTCTAACGAGAATTCACCTGTGTGAAATCACTGCACACAAACTATTTCGCTGTGCACCTCACCAACATAGCACGTCGATGGTCCGACCGCTTCTCGTTTCGCAAAGTTCGTGCGATCAAGAGGTTCCCGCCTTAGTGTGACAAGCTGAGCCATTGTTTATCCCTGTGCTGTACGCTTTGTATGCCGCCGCGAGAAGTCTGAGTTCGCTTGGAAAAGGTCCTATAGCGGCTCCCCGTCCCTCCTCGCTCGATCCCCCCTACAACTGCCCCGTCTCCCCCCAGCTCTCAAGTCTGACCAGGTACGCCGGATCCTCATACCGCCGCACATCAAACGCCCCCGCATAGTCCGGCCCTTCCGAGCCCACGAGCCGAGCCCCCACCAACTCCGCCGCCGCCGGCGCCGCCATCAGCCCGAACCCGCTGAAGCCCGCGCACACATACGCGCCCTCGGCACCCGCCGGCCCAATCAGCGGCCTGTTCTCCCGCGTCTTGGTGTAGTAGCCGCCGTCCACCCAGCAGCGCGGCAGGCGCTCCAGATACGCACGCAACCCCGGCACCAGCGCACACATGCCGCGCAGCACCACCTCGGGGTAGTACGGGTCTTCCGGCAGCGGATACATCGGCGCGTCGTAGCGCTGCGCGCCGTGATAGTCCCACAGCATCAGCACGGTGCGGCTCGCGCCATATCCCTCGGGCCGCAAATGAATGCCCGCCGGCAATTCATGGGTCATCCACGCCAGTTCGGGGTCGGCCGCCAGCTCGGCGCGCTCGTCACTGCTCCACGGCAGGGTTATGGGGTCGTCGAGAATCACCAGCCCCGTGCCGCGGTCCACCACGCCATGCTCGTCTTCCATGGACAGCTTGTAATGGGCCTCGCTGAACAGCGGCAGGTCCTGCCCGCACAGCGCCCCCACCGCACGCGCATGGGGGCCCGCGGCATTCACAAAGGCGCCGCAGCTCACATGGCGCGACTCGCGGGCAAGCGCCAGGTCCACGCCAACCACCCGGCCGCCCTCTAACCGCACGCGCTCCACGCGCCCCTCCACCAGCACACCACCCGCTGCACGCAGTTCTTCCAGCAGCATCATGCCCAACTGCTGCCCACTGAACCATCCGCAACGCCGCGCATGCAACACGGCACACACATCGGGCGACAGCCAGGGGAAGTGCGCTCGAATGGACTCGGCGCCCAGAAACAGGTCCGCGCCCGTGGGATGATTTACCCAGCCCTGCAAGGCCGAGGGCTGGTACTGCGACGCATCGGCCGGTGAGCGATACACTCGCAGCGGCCCCGCACCCTGCGCGCTGGCCAGCGCCGCACTGCGTTCAAACTCGGCGGCACGCGACGCACGCGTGGTGGCATACACATACCCGCGCCGATTGAGCAGGAACCGATTGCCCGTACGCTCGGCCCAGTGCTCCAGCCGGTCAATGCTGCGATTCATGAAGCGCACCATGGCGTCGTCAGGCCCCGGCCACCAATTGCGATAGGCTTCGGTGCTCTTGTCGCTGGTGAGACTCATGGGCGCATGCTCGCTCACCACCAGCACGCGCAGACCATGTGTCACCGCCAACTCATGCGCCACTGCAAGACCCGCAATGCCCGCACCACACACCACCACGTCGGCCACCTGGGGCACAGCACTCACGCGCGCTGCCCCGCATGAATGGCCGCCGCCCAGCAGGCGCGCTCCACCTGCGTGGCCGTCCACGTGTCACCCAGCACCGCACGCAACTGCTCGGCGCGCGCACTCAGCGCCGCGGCATACTTGCGGTAGTAACCCGCCGTCCACGCCACCTGCCCCAGACCCTCCACCTGACGCGCCACCAGCTCGTCAAAGAAAGGGAAGGCCTGCGGGTCCATGAGCGCCAGCACCGCCGAGGCCGTGGCCGGGCCCACACCACCCAGTGAAGTCACCGCGCTCAGTGCCTTGCCCGGCTGCTGCAGCAGGCCCGCCGCGCGCATGGTGGCGTCTTCCACCACACCGGGGGCGTTGTTCTTGACCAGCACCAGATTGGGCGCGCGCCACACGCCACGCGCCATCTTCCACTCCGTAATGCGCACCATCTCGTCGTGCGTGACATGCATGGGCGCGCGCGACGTAACCAGCGCCGGCAACTCGTGGCGGTACCACAGGTCATGCGCGGCCAGCCGCTCGCTGGGCAGCGCGGCAATGGCGGCGTCGTACGACGAGAGCGCGTCGCGCCAGGCTTCGGCGCTGCTGGCGGACCACAGGGTGGGTTGGGTCATGTCGCAATTTCGTGCACGGGCGGCTGGGCCGCGAGGAGCCGTGGTTCGCCCGGCGCTATCTTGTTCGTTCGCCCTTACCACTCATCCGAGCAAGGGGATCAAAGTGATTACACGAATCCTTCGATCGGGCGGCACCTACTACCTGCCGCTTCCGGAATCCGTTCTCGCCGACGCGGGCATTACCGACCATGTCAACCTGACGGTGGAAGACGGACGACTGGTCATCAGACCGGCGCGCCAGCCCCGGGCCGGGTGGGCCGAGGCTATCGCGGAGCGCCGAGCGGAAGGCCCCAGCGCCCTACCGTAGCCCCCGCACCACATACGTCGGCACATGCCCGCCGTCCCCACGCGCCACGGCGGCATCCACATGCGCCTGCGTGGTCACACCCGTCAGCAACAAGGCCGAGGCAATACCCACCCCCGCCGCACCGGCAATGTCGGTGTGCAGCGTATCGCCCAGCATCACTGCGTCGCGTGTGCCCACACGACTCAGCGCCGTGTCAAAGTGCAGCGCCGCCGGCTTGCCCAGCACCGTGAACCGCGGCGCGCTGTCGCCCAGCAACAAGTGCAGCGCGCGCTCCAGCATGTGCGCCAATGAACCGGCCGTGAAGCCAAAGCGCCCCGCCGACGCGGGATACACCAGATCGGGGTTGGCCAGCAGCAGGTGCGGCGGTCGTCCGGCTTCACAGGCCGCGAGAATCATGCTCAGCAACTCGTCCATGCTGTCCAGTCCATCAAAGCCGCCTTCGTCGGCAATCACCACCGCACGCGCGGGCCTCTGCGCATTCGGCGCCACCACCACCGCGCCCATGTCACGCGCATACTGCGCCGAATCACCCGTGCCCAGCACCACCACGCTTTCGCCGGCCATGCCAAGTAGGGACAACGCGGGCCCAATAAGCATGCCCGAACTCATCACATGCTCGGGCGAGACGGGAATGCCAAGCCGCATGAGCCGCGCCGACGCCCGCGCCGGTGAGCGCGAGGCATCGTTGGTGACCACGAGAAACGGCCGATCCCGGTCCAGCAGGTACTGCACGGCCTCCGCCGCGCCAGGCAGCGCGCCCGAGGCGTCCACCAGCACACCATAGGCGTCGAACAGCACGGCCTCGTGTCGCTCGGCCACGTCTTCGAATGGCAGGTGCAGTGGATGGCGCACAGCCTCGGCGGCAGCGCCGGATGCGGAACCTGATGTGGGCAGCGATGTGGGTAGCAATTCGGACATGGTGCAGAACTAGACGGACAGCCCGGCGCACACAAGCTTTGCTGGGTTGGCCCCTGCCCCTCCTGCCCAGCCGCCATGTCTGCCCTGCTTCGGACTTTGTCTCGCACTTCACGTCGCTCACTGCCCGCGGCCCTATTTCTCGGCCTTCCGCTCCTGCTGAACGCGCAAGGCGCCCGCGTGGCGCTCAGCGAACCGGCCCTCTCGCCCGACGCGCGCGAAATCGCCTTCGTGAGCGGCGGCGACATCTGGACCGTGCCGGCCACCGGCGGCGAGGCGCGCTTGCTGGTGGCGCACCCGGCCAACGACACACGCCCGCTCTATTCGCCCGACGGTACCCGTCTGGCCTTCGTGAGCACACGCACCGGCAATGGCGATGTGTACGTGCTCACGCTGCGAACGGGCCAGCTCACGCGACTCACCCACGACGACGCCGCCGAAACGCTGTCGGCCTGGTCGCGCGACGGACAGTGGCTCTATTTCCACAGCTCGGCGCAGGACATCAGCGGCATGCAGGATGTGTTCCGCGTGCGCAGCATTGGTGGCACGCCCACGGCCATGGCCGCCGACCGCTATGCGAGCGAGTTCTTTGGCGCGCCCTCGCCCGACGGACAGACGCTCGCCATTTCGGCGCGTGGCACGGCGGCCGGACAATGGTGGCGCAAGGGACGCTCGCATTTGGATGAAGCCGAGCTGTGGCTTGTGCAAACGGGCGGCGCCACACCCAGTTACACACGTCTCACCGACGACGGCGGCGAGAAGGCGCTCTGGCCCCAGTGGTCGCCCGACGGCAACACCGTGTACTACATGAGTGATCGCACGGGCCCCGAGAACCTCTGGGCGCGCGGTGTGCGCGGCGGCAATGCCACGCAGCTCACGCAGTTCAGCAATGGCCGCGTGCTGTGGCCCAGCATCGCGCACGATGGCTCGGCCATCGTGTTCGAGCGCGACTTCGGCATCTGGCGCTACGAGGTGGCCGGCAAGCGCGCGGCGCAGGTGGCCATTGCGCTGCGCGGCGCGAACAGCACCCGCGGCAGCGAGCGCAGCACGCTCAGCACCGGCTTTCAGATTGCCCTCTCGGGCGACGCCAAAAAGGTGGCGCTCATTGGCCGCGGAGAACTCTGGGCCGCCGACGCACGCGAAGGCGGCGAGGCCACGCGTCTCACGCAGTCGGCCGCCCTGGAAACGCAGGCGCGTTGGCTGCGCGGCGATCAGGCCGTGGTGTATGTGGCCTGGACGGCCGACGGCGCACGACTCATGCGACACGACGTGTTGGCTGGCACCACGCGGGCGCTCACCACGCAGGGCACCGCGAGCACGCCCACACCCAGCCCCGATGGCCGCCTCGTGGCCTACACCAGCAACGGCAACGAGCTTCGGGTGGTGAACGCCGACGGCACGAACGACCGTCTGCTGGCGCGTGGCATCTTTGGACGCGCGCCGTTTGACGGCGGGCGTGTGATGGCCTGGAGTCCCGACAATCAGTGGGTGGCGTTCCTCACACGCGGCGAACGGGGGTTCACCAACGCGCATGTAGTGCCCGCTGCGGGGGGCACTGCGCGGCCGGTGAGTTTCCAGGGCAGCTCCAACGCGGGTGACCTGTGGTGGCATCCCGACGGGAGGGCGCTGTACTTCCTCACCAATCAGCGCACCGAGCCGTCGCGCCTCGTGCGCGTGGACCTGGTGCCGCGCACGCCGAGCTTCCGCGAAGACCGTTTCCGCGACCTGTTCGGACCGCCCAACACCACGCCACCGACCACCACACTACCGGGCAACTCCGCGCAGTCGCAGAGTGCCGGGGAAAGTCTGGTGAGTGTGGCGCCACGCGCCCGCACAGCGCCGCGTGATACCACACGCATCGTGTTCGAGGGCATTGCCCAGCGCGCGCAGGTGCTGGATCCGGGCATCGAGGTCAACAGCATCGCCATTGCGCCCGACGGCAAGACCATGCTGCTCACCAGCGCCGGTGGCGGTCAGCCCAACATCTACAGCTGGTCGCTGGACGAACTGGCCAGCACACCGCCCACACCGCGGCAGATCACCACCACCGCCGGTGGCAAGAGCATCGTGGGCTTCTCGTCCGACTCGCGCGAGCTCTGGTACACCGACGCCGGTCGTCTCAACATTCTGCCGCTGGCCGGTGGCAATGCGCGCGCGGTGGCCCTGAACGCCGAGCTGGAGACGGACTTTCAGAGCGACAAGCGGGCCGCGTTTGAACAGGCCTGGGCCACGCAGCGCGATCAGTTCTACGACCCCAACATGCATGGTGCCGACTGGAACGCCGTGCGCGAGCGCTTTGCGCCGTACGTGGAGAGCGCCACGTCGCCCGACGAGTTCCGTCGTCTCCTGCAGCTCATGGTGGGCGAGCTCAATGCGTCGCACTCGGGCGCAAGTGGCCCCACGGGTTTTCCCTCGGTGCCTGTGGGCAAGCTGGGCCTGCGCCTTTCGCGCAGCGGTGACAACGCCAGCGATCGCTTCACGGTGCGCGAAGTCATTGCGCAGGGCCCCGCCGCAGTTGCCGGTGTGCAGACGGGCGACGTGCTGCGTGCCATCAATGGCACGGCGGTGTCACCCGCGCTGAACCTGGACAGTGTGCTGGCCGGCAGCGTGGGCAAGCGCACCGAGTTGCAGCTCACGCGCAGCGGCCGCGACACTACGCTCGTGCTGCGTCCCGTGTCCACCAACGCCGAGAAGGGTTTGCTGTACCGGCAGTGGGTGGCCGAACGCCGGGCGTATGTGGCGCGTGTGTCGAACGGGCGGCTAGGCTACGTGCACATGGCCGACATGAGTGCCGAGGCCCTCACGCAGCTCACTATCGATCTCGACGCGGAGAACTTCGGGCGTGAGGGCGTGGTGATTGACCTGCGCAACAACAACGGCGGGTTCGTGAACGCCTATGCGCTGGATGTGTTTGCGCGGCGCGGCTACATGACCATGACCACACGCGGCTCGGTGCCGGTGCCCGCGCGCACGCAGCTTGGTCAGCGCGCGCTCGAGAAGCCCACGGTGCTGGTGGTCAATCAGCACACGCTGTCGGATGGTGAGGACTTCACCGAGGGCTATCGTGCGCTGGGCCTTGGGCAGGTGGTGGGTGAACCCACGGCGGGATGGATCATCTACACGTCCAACATCACCCTGGTGGATGGCACCTCGCTGCGTGTGCCCTTCATCAAGGTCGACGGCGCCGACGGCAAGAACATGGAGCTGGTACCGCGGCCGGTGGATGTGCGGGCGGTGCGGCCGGTCGGTGAGTCGTACGGGGAGCGTGACAGCCAGTTGGATGCGGCGGTGCAGGCCCTGTTGCCGCGTCTCCGTCGCTGAGCGGATGGGGAACCGGCTGAGGTCGCTTGAGGTTGGTCACAAATCCGTCTTTTTGCCGGCTTTTGACCTACCCCCCTTGGCAGGGCGCGGAACACAAGGGTACCTTTAGAGAAGCGATGCACGTGTTTCGGCACGTGGACATGTTCCGACTGAACGGGCCTGCCAAAGCGAGCGGGTCCGTTTGCGTTTGTATCGTAGCCGCCAGGTGGCGGCGCCCGTCGTGAGGGCAATCACGAGCAGTGGACGGCGGTTTCGTTTTGCATGGGCCCTCTGGGCCGTTGCTCCGACCATCCGAACACCGAGCAACACCCATCAGGAGATTCATCATGCGTACTACCGGCACCGTGAAGTGGTTCAACGACGCCAAGGGTTTTGGCTTCATCACGCCGTCGGACGGCCAGAAGGATTGCTTCGTGCATCATTCGGCCATCCAGGGCAGCGGCTTCAAGTCGCTGACCGAAGGCGAGCGCGTTGAATTCGACATCGTGCAGGGCCAGAAGGGTCCGGCCGCCGAGAACGTCGTCCGCGCCCGGTAATTGGTTGTGGCGGGCACGCGACCTTCGGGTTGCGTGCCCGCTGTTGCATTGCCTCGCATGTCGCCGCGGTGAGTCTTTCCCCGCAGGACGGCACGCTACCCGAACACGGAGTCGCCATGATCGAGCAAGCCTCACCCGAGCGGATTCTGGACGCGCAGCTCGGCGCTGATCGCACCGCCTTCCTGGCCTCGCACCGCGCGCACAGCGTCGCGACCCGCGAATTCACCCGCTTCGCCGACACCATCGTCAAGGCGGTCAAGAGCATCGCGGCGGAAAAGGAAGTTGAGCCGCCGGTACTGCGCATGGCCCCCGAGCGTTGCATCGTGCAGGTGGGTCCGGTGGCCCTCACGGCTGCGCACATCAAGACGGGCAGCGACGTGCCCCTGGGTGGCCATTTGCTGGCCATCGTGTGGCATGGTACGATTGCTCCGCGCGGGGATCATGTCCCCGAGCGCAACGGCGCCCGCGCCAAGGCGGTCACGCCCACGCAGATCTGGGAAGAGTCGTGCACGGTGTCCGCTGACAACGAAAACAACTGGCACTGGCATCCGAACGGTCTCGATCAGGCGGGTTACACGTCGACCGAACTGGCGGAACGCTGCCTTGCCCAGCTCACGCAGGCCCTCGAAACGCATCGGCCCGATGCAGAACTCAACACGGAGAGTGCATGAAGCAGGATCTCATCGAATTTGAAGGCGTCGTCACCGACGTCCTCCCGAGCACGATGTTCCGCGTTCGTCTGGAGAATGACCACGAAGTGCTGGCCACGGTGGCCGGCAAAATGCGCAAGTTCCGCATCCGCATCCTTGCCGGGGATCGGGTGACGGTGGAAGTGTCGCCCTACGACCTGAGTCGCGGTCGCATCACCTTCCGCCACAAGTAAGCCCTCGCGCCGCCCCGGGAGCGTTCCCATGCGCGCGGTGCGAATGACGGCTCCGCGGGAGCCACTGGCAGACGCCGAGCTGCCGCGCCCGACACCGGGCGCGCAGGAGGTGCTGGTCCGCGTACGCGCTGCCGGCATCTGTCACTCCGATGTGCACTATCGCGCGGGACGATCGCGCGTCGAACCGCTGCCACTCACGCTGGGCCACGAAGTGGCCGGCGAGATCGTGGCGGTGGGTCATGGGGTGCCGGAGAGCCGGGTGGGAGAGCGCGTGGCGCTGCACTATCTCGTCACCTGCGGCAATTGCGTCTGGTGCACGTCAGAGCGCGAAATGTTCTGCGAGCGCGCGCTCATGCTTGGGCACTTCACTGATGGCGGATGGGCCGAGTACATCACGGTGCCGTCGCGCAACGCGGTGCACGTGCCGGACAACGTGCCGATCGAGCAGGCCGCCATCATGATGTGCAGTTCGGCCACCTCACTGCATGCGCTGCGTCAGGGCCGCTTGGCCGTGGGCGAACGTGTGCTGGTAGTTGGCGCGGGCGGACTGGGCATGTCGGCGGTGCAGCTGGCGCACATTCTTGGCGCGCAGCAGGTGATAGCCATGGACCGGGATGCGGGGAAGCTCGCGCAGGCCGCGCAATTCGGTGCGACTACGGTGCTCGCTGCGGCACACGACACGCCGGCGCAGTTGGCCGAGCAGGTGCGTGAAGCCACGGGTGGGCATGGGGTGGATGTGGTGCTGGATCTGGTGACGAGCGAGGCGACGATTGCGCTGGCGCTCAAGGCGGTGGCGCCGCGAGGTCGTGTCGTGGTGGTGGGGCTCAACGACCGTCCGCTGCCTGTTGATACGTATGCGGGGCTGATTGGGCGCGAGGCGACCTTGGTGGGGAGCAATGACCATACGCTGCAGGAGCTCGAGGAGCTGATGCGGTATGCGGCGGATGGGAGGTTGAGGCTGGGCGAGGTGGTGGCGCGCCGGGTGCGGTTGGATGCGGCGGTGATTGATGGGGTATTGGATGAGTTGGAGGAGGGGAGAGGGGTGGTGAGGACGGTGGTGGTGCCGGGGTAACTGCGGGTGAACTGCGGCTGGCCATCCACTGCCGTGTGTCATGGGCTGTGGGCTATGGGTGGGAGTGGTGTGGAAGCGGCATCACAGAGTCCCCGAGTTGGTATTGCTGCGGCGCGCTCTGCTCTGCGCGATCACCGTGGCGTGCAGCTTGATCAGAGCGGGCCGGAAATCCTCGATCTGCGCCAACAGCACATCGGCAACGCCCGGCGGCAAGGCATTCGTGTCGCGGAGAAACAGCAGGTGATTTTGCGTCTCGGTGGCTGAGCCGATGGCAATGGCCAGGAATCGCGCAAACTGCTCCTGGCTGGGCTGACTGCAGCCCTCGGCGATATTGGCCGACACGGACGTGGACGACCGCCGCAGTTGCCCCACCGTCGCCCGATACGGAGCGAGCCTGCGCTGCACCTGGCGATCCGCCAAGACCTGCGCGACCTGCACTGCCAACTCATGCGCGCGTTGCCACACCCGCAGTCGTGTGAAGTCTTGCATAACACACTCTAGGCAATCCATGCCGAATCATCCTCACCAATTCCTTGCACAACCCATCTCGTCTACGCACGAGAACCCGCCGCCACACCACTCCTACCCACAGCCCAGAGCCCAGAGCACACGGCAGTGGACGGCCAGCCGCAGTTCCTAGGGAAACGGCTCCCACCCCCTCTCCCTCAAATGCCTCACCGGCAAGAACAACGGCTCCGGCATCTGCCCCCACTCGCACCACCTCCACTCCGCACAACGATCGGGCTCGCGCAACTCCGGCTCCCCTTCCTCGCAGTCCGCCAGCATCATCACCGTCACGTAGTGCCGGCCTTCGGCCTCGAAGACATCGTTCGTCCACGGCCCCGGCCTGACATTCGTCACCCGCAGCCCCGTCTCCTCGAAGGCCTCGCGCACGGCGCAGTCGGCGGGCGATTCGCCGTACTCCAGATGACCGCCCGGGAACTGCCAGGTCCCGCTGCCATGCTTCGAATTGCGCAGCCCCAGCAGCACCTTGCCGCCGCGCCGTATCACCACGCCCACTCCCACGCGTGGGCGCTCGGGGGCGCTGCTCACGACGGCGTGCCGGTGGCGTCCGCGCTGCGCAGCGTGAAGGTGGGCTCAGTGCGCACCACGGTCCTGACCGACTGCGCGATGAAGCACTCCTCGTGCGCCTCGTGGTGCAGCGCCGCATCCTGCTCTGGCGTGGGCGCGGCGCCCGCGTAGGTGACATGCGGCCGCAGCACGACCTCGGTCATGGCCAGCTTGCCCTCGGCGTTGCGCGCCATCGTGCCCTCGGCCGTGTCCTCGTACTGATCGACCACGAATCCCGCCGTGGCCGCGATGGACAGGAACCAGAGCATGTGGCACGACGACAGCGATGCCACAAACGCCTCTTCCGGGTCAACAGCGTGCGGATCGGAGAACGGCAGCCGAACCACCGAGGGCGACGAGGACGCCGGCACGGTGACGCCACCGTCGAAACTCCAGCGATGCGCGCGGCTGTACTGCTGATCGGTGAAACGCGCGTCGTTGCGGGTCCAGCTGATGGTGGCCGTATACCTGCTCATGGGCTTCTCTGCCTCAGCGAAATTCGGGAGTGATTCAGGGTCTGTTCAGGGTGACGCCACACTGCCCAGCGTCTGCCCCAGCTGCACGGACGTGCCGATGGTGAGCGGCGCAATGCGCCCGAAGTCCGGCGAACACACCAGCACCACGGTGCTGCCGAATTCGAAATGCCCAAGCTGCTGCCCCTTCTCGAGCGCAACGGGCGGATCGTAGCGCCGCGCATCAACCGCCCGACGGCGCGCGTTGGTGTGCAGATCGTCAAAGGTGAGCCGCGTCATGCCCACCATGGTCGCGCCAACCGGCACGATGGCCATCACGCCGCCCTGCGCGCCTTCGAGCACTAGGACAATGCGCTCGTTGACAGCAAAGAGACTGTCGACATGCTGCACCGCGGCCTCGTTCACCGGCCAGAGCGCACCGGGAATGTAGGTGGCGCGTGTCACCTGCCCGCTCGCCGGCGCATGGATGCGATGATAGTCGCGCGGCGACAGATAGAGCGTGGTGTACGTGCCACCATCGCAGCGCGCCGCCAGTTCGGCATTACCCAGCAGGGCGCGCAGCGAGTACGTGCGGCCCTTGGCCTGCACGAGCGTGTCGGCTTCCACCCGCCCGTAGGCCCCCACGGCCGCGTCCACCGGGCTGACGATGCCGGCCTCCGCAATCGGCCGCACGCCATCCGCCAGCGTGCGGGTGAAGAAGGCATTGACGCTCTCGTACGACGCAAGCGGCGCACCCACCTCGGCCAGATTCACCCCGAACACCCGCGCATAGCCGCGATACACCGCCCCACGCCACCCCACGGGAACGCGGCGGTTGGCCAACCAGCCCGCCACCCGGCTCATGCCGTGCTTGGGGAGGACGGAGAGGAGAGCGATGAGGGAGCGGGAAGGCATTGGGGAAAGATACAATGGGAGCAAACGGCGGCGGGGCCCATGGGGCCCCGCTACGCAATCCACTGCCTTGCGCTGTGCGCTCTGGGCTGTGGGATCGAGTGGTGCATGCCTCTACACCACCCAAACCCATAGCTCACAGCCCACAGCGCAAGGCAGTGGATCGCCAGCCGCAGTTCCCACTACCGAATCCTTTCCCCCTTCACAAAGTCGTACAACGTGAGCCGACGAATCCGATAATACGCATCCCAGTAACCTCTGAGCGCCCTGACGTACGCCTCCAGCGCCTGATCCTTCTCGTTCTGCGCGATGAACAGATTGCTGATGTCAATCCGTCCGATGCTGTAGCGGTTGCGCGCCACTTCAAAGCGCTTCGCACCCACCGTGTCCGCCTTGGCCGCCGTGGTCAGCTGCCGCACCGCCTGTTCCAGTTCCAGCGCCGCAAAGCGCGCATCCTGCGCCCGCCGCTCGCGCAGCACCCGCACATCCGTTTCCACGCGCTCCTCGTCGGCCCGCGCGGCCTCGATGCTGGCCTTCCGCGCCCCCCACTGCACCAGCGGCATCTCCACGCCCACCGAAAACTGCTGGCTCTGCAGCGGCGACCGGTACGCGTCGTTGAAGGTCTCGGCCGTCTGGTTGTAACCCACGCTGGCCGTGACCGTGGCGCCAAAGCCGGTGTTCCGTTTGGCCTCCGCCACCCGCCGCTTCTGCTGCACGATCTGCAGGTCGGCATCGCGCAGCGCGGCCCCATTGCGCAGCGCCTCCTGCACGGCCACCACCGTGTCCACCTGCACGTTGGGGACCTCGTTGGTCACACTCAGCGCCAGTGGCGCATTGCCCGGCATGCCAAGATGCAGCCGCAGCGCCGCCTCGGCGCGCTGCTCGGCCAGCTTCGCGGCGTCGAGCGTATTGCGCGCCCGCAGCACCTGCAGCTCACTCTGCAGCAGGTCGTTCTCGCCAATGCGCCCCACCTCGTAGCGCCCGCGATTGAGCGTGAGCAAGGTGTCGTTCACATCGGCATTGGCCTGCGCGTTGGCCAGCGCGGTGCGCGCGGCAAACAGGTCGAAGAACAGCGCCGCGGTCTGCTGCGCGATATTCTCCCGCGCCTCGAGATACTGCTGCTCCGAGGCATCAAACCGCAGATCCTGCTCGCGGTTGTCCCAGGACAGCGTGTTGAGACGGAAGATGGGCTGGCGAATGCCGATCTGCACCGGATTGGTGCGCCAGAGCCTCGTCTCCTGCTGGCCCAGGATGTTGATGTTGCTGACGCCCGACTGGATGAACAGGTCGCCGCCGGTGATGGGAATGCGCTGCCCCAGCTGCAGACCCAGCGACGACTGCCGCTGCTGCTGCGCGGCAAAGCGCGTATTGCCGTCCGGCTGCAGCACCGGAATGATGGCCCGGCTGTAGGAGGGCGCATCGCCGGTGAGACTGAGCTGCGGCAGCAGGCGCGCGTTGTAGGCCCGGTCGCGATAGCGGGCGGCATCGCGGCTGCGCGCGGCGGAGCGCGCGGAGGGGCCGCGCTGCTGGGCCATTGTTATGGCGTCCTGCAACGTGAGGTCCTGTGCGCTCAGTGGTGTACTGAGCAAGGCAGCAGCAAACAGCGAGAGTAGCCTCTTCATTCGTACCTCAAGCAGACAACAGGATCCTGACGGGCTGCGCGCCAGGCGGGGAGAATGCCGAACACCAGGCCAACCGTAATGGACACACCAAAGGCCACGATGACCGACATGGCCGAGACGATGGTCTTGATGTCGGCGAATCGCTCGATGGCGAGACTCAGCCCGCCACCCACCAGAATGCCGGCAATGCCGCCGGCAAGGCTGATCAGAATGGCCTCGGCCAGGAATTGCGCGAGAATTTCCCGCTGCGTGGCACCAAGGGCGCGACGCACACCGATCTCGCGGATGCGCTCCAGTACGGACGCCAGCATGATGTTCATGATGCCGATGCCACCCACAATCAGAGAAATGGACGCGATGGCGCCCAGCACGAGATTGAAGATCGTGCGTGTGCGCTGCTCCTGACGCAGCAGTTCCTCCGGCACGGTGATCTCGAAGTCCACCACATTGTTGTGCCGGCGCTCCAGCATCCGGCGCAGCACGTCCGCCGTGCCGGTCACGGCGTCGGCCTCTCGCACCCGCACGATGAGCCGATCCAGCTGGTGGTAGTTGCGGCGCTCGGCCTGGCGATCGGCGTCTTCCTGCGAGCCGCCCGCCGCCACGAACACCACCTCGCCGTCACGCGCCGCCTGCTCGATGTCCCGCGCACTCAGGCGCGCGCGGTCACGGTAGCGCAGCAGCATCGTGGACATGGGCACGTACACATCGAGATTGGCGTCACGAATGCCCAGGCGCTGCGCCGTCTGCTCGCTCAGCGTGCGGTCGGCCAGTACGCCCACCACGGTGAGCCAGTTCTCGCCCACCTTGATGCGGCGGCCAATGGGGTCCTCGGTGGTGAAGAAGCGCGCCTTCACCCCGGCGCCGATGATGGCCACCGGGCGGGCGCCCGAAATCTGCGAAGGGGTGAACAGGTGACCCGAGGCCAGCTCGAGATTGAGCAGCGAGAAGTAGGCCGTATCCACCCCCACCAGCTTGCCGCTCCGCCGGCGTCCTTCGCGGGTGATGAGCGTGTTGAGCACGATCTCGCCCGACGTATGCTCCACCTCGGGAATGATGCGCTTCACGCTTTCGCCGTCGCGCGCCGTGAGGCCCGGTGTCCAGCGCCGCGGCTGCTTTTCACCGGCCGCCTGCGCCGCCTCTTCCTTCTGCTCGACGATGGGCTTGACGATGATGTTGTTGCTGCCGAGCAGGCGCATCTGCTCGAGAATTTCCTGCTCGGCGCCGCGCCCGATGGCCAGCATGGCGATGACCGAGGCCACGCCAAAGAGAATGCCGAGCGAGGTGAGTCCGGCGCGCAGGGCGTTGTGCGACAGCGCTTCGACACCGGCGCGCAACGCAAACATTGCGATGGCGCTGAACTCGCGCCACCGCCCTCCTGTTGCGTCAGTCATGTCAGGGTGCTCCGACCTTCTTGGCACCCACGGCCGTGTCGCCACCCGGCACCGGCTTGGCCGACGGCGGCAGCGCCACCAGCGACAGCTTGAGACCATCGGCCGGCGCAGAGAGCAGCACGCGATCTGATGCGGCGAGGCCGGCGGTGATGACCACCTCGTCGTCGTTCATGGCGCCCGTCAGCACCTCCTGACGCACGGTGCTGCTGCCGCTGCGCTTGTACACGAAGGTCGTGTTGCTGTCGCTGTGCACGGCCTCGAGCGGCACGTACAGCGCATTCTTCACGGTTTGCGTGAGCACGGCATTGGAGGTCGTCATGCCGGGCCGCAGCGTGGTGTCGGGCTTGGTGATGTTCACATGCACCTCGAACACCTTGGCATCGGCGTTTGGCCGCTGCTCACCCACGTTGGCCACCTGGCTGATCACACCCTCCAGCACCTTGCTCGGATCGGCGTCCAGCGAAATGCGCACCGGCTGATTGACCGCCACCTTGCGCACGTCGATTTCATTGAGGTAGGTGACCGATTCCATCTGCGTGAGGTCCGGCAGGGTGGCCACCGTGGGCTCCCAGGGGGTGACCTGCGAGCCGGCCGTCTTCTTGCGGCCGTTCCATTCCTTCACGTAGATGACCATGCCATCGGAGGGCGCCTTGATGGTGAAGCCCTCCATGACCGTCTGGATGATGGTCATGCGATTGCGCTGCCGGTCGAGATCGGAGCCCACCTCGCGCATCTTGGCCGCCGCCTGCTCCTGCTTGGTCTTGTAGTCGGTGGTGGCCTTGGCCAGCGCGCGTGTGGCCTTCTCCAGGTCGATCTCCGCCTGCCGCTTCACGCTGGGCGCCTCGAACTGCGCCTGGTCCTTGGCAATGCGCTTCTCTTCGAGCTGCAGCTGCATGTTGCGCAGATCCTCGCGCGCCTGCGACAGCGTGAGGGTGGTGTCGAGCTGCGCCTGCGTGTGCTGCGCTTCGGCCTTCTGCAGCGCCAGCATGACCTCCTGCATCTTGGTGGCCAGCGGAGAGCGGTCGAGATCGGCCACCACGTCGCCGGCCTTCACCACCGTGCCTTCCGGAACGATGGTCTGGATCTTCAGCTGGTACGCCTCGGCCTGTTGCGTGTTGGGCGGCAGCGTGATCTGCACGAACTTGCGCGCCCGCAGTTCGCCGGCGGTGGTGACCACCACCGTAAAGTCACCCTGCTTGACCGGGACAACCGAGGCTACGGCAGCGGCGCCATCGCCGTCACGTGCATAGAGAATGGCCGAGGCGCCGGCAAGCAGGACGCCGACGGTGAGGGCGACACGCCCCCGTGATGCGAAGAGCTGACGCATGGGCAGGACATTTGGAGGGAGAGAGGACCAATGGCGTCGCCAATTTGCAGCCGCGAGAAGGCAGGCGGAGCAACCGGGCGGGCCGGTTCAACGACTTTTCATCCACTGTTAACCGGATCATCATGCACCGGGACACATCGTCCCTGCCGTCCGGTCATCAGTGGAGCGGTGGGACGACACGACCCACCGCTCCACTGAGACACCGCAGGGCCTGCCGAGGTTGCGCAGTCCCGTCAATCAGGCGTGAATGTACTTCTCGAAGACACCGCTGAAGTCCTTGCGCAGGTGCTGTTCGAGAACGGCCGTATTGAGGGCCGAGAGCATGGAGTGGTAGTACTCCACCACGGCCTGCGGGGCGGCCGGGCTGTTGAGCTTGAGCATGGAGCCCACCACCGAGGCGGCCGACAGCGCGTTGTTGCGCGCGATCTCATCCTGCCGCTGCAGCTTGCCGATGGTGTGCAGCGCCTTGTAGATGTCCTTCAGCGCCTCGAGATAGTCCTTGCGCACATCGATACTGAAGAGCTTGTCGCCAATGCTGAACTTGAGCTCCACGTCGAGATCGATGGTGCCGGCCGTCTCGATTCCCACATTGGCGATGGCGTAGTGTGCGTAGTCGTAACGACGAATGGCGCGCTTGCTCGAGATGGCGCTTTCACCGTCCACGTGAATGAGGGCGAGGTTGGTGAAGCAGTACTCGTCCTTCTTCGACTTGATCAGGAAGTAGATGCGCTCCTGATCCTCGTGGAACAGGTAGTCATCGGCATCGACCTTGTCGAAGTCCTTGGGCTGCACGATGATGCCGATGTCGCTGAGGCCCAGGGCTTCGGCCGCGAATTTCTTGAACATGTCACTGGTGAGGTTTGGGGATGGCGCGCGCGGCGCCATCCGCGGCGTCGCGACGCCGGACAATGTACGTGCTGTCGGTTTTGCGCGCCGCGCCGGCCGTCCGTTTTACGCCAGAGTGGCCGTGCGGCGCCGCATGTTGCGCAAGGTGGGCAGCACACTCACCACGGCCAGCACGAGGGCCGTACCCACCTGAATGACCGACCAGCGCGGCGGCAATTCCACGGCGAGGCCAAAGAAGATCAGGCAAAGCGCCAGACTGTTGGAAATGGCGCCGGGCTGATACGCGGGCGGCACGTCACCGAGCCGGCGCGTGCGCAGAAACAGCGCCACCGACCAGATGAGAAAACCGAGCGACAGGCCGATACCCAACCAACCGATTTTTTCCAGCATGTTCCGGATGGGCGGGGGAAAAAGGCGGCCGCTCCCGCGTCGGACGGGGCCGTGTGCACCGTGGTGTGCGCTTCATGAATATAGTGCCGCTCCTCCGCTGCGTCAGCACGCGTGAATGGGCGCGAGTTTCGGGCGCGGTTCGGTTCATTGATTGGCTGGGACGGCCTGTGCAGGGCCCTCGGGGGCCCGCGTGGTGCAGTACATTCTGCGCACCCCAGTACATCGCCCCACTCGCTGGAGCCCCCATGCTCAGGAAGATCCTGCTCGGCGTTGCCATCGTGTTGGCCGCCGTCCTCGTCATTGCCGCCTTCCAGCCCGACGAGTTCTCACTCGAGCGGCGCACCACCATCAACGCCGCACCGGATTCGGTGTTTGCGCACATCAATGACTTCCATCGCTGGGATGCGTGGTCGCCGTGGGCGAAACTCGATCCCAACATGACCACCACCTATGGTGGTCCCCCGTCCGGCGTGGGCAGCGTGTACGAGTGGAAGGGCAACAGCGCGGTGGGATCGGGGCGCATGACCATCACCGAGTCCACGCCGGCTTCGAAGGTGGTGATTGCGCTGGACTTCCTGGAGCCCATGGAAGCCAACAACATCACCACCTTCGCGCTCACGCCCAATGGCAGCGGCACCGACGTGAGTTGGACGATGTCGGGCAAGAGCAACTATCTCAGCAAGCTCATGACCACCTTCGTGAGCATGGAGAAGATGGTGGGGCCCGACTTCGAAAAGGGCCTTGCGCAGCTCAAGACGGCCGTGGAGCAGTAAGGGCGCCTGTGCTCAGCTGTGGGTGCAGGCGCCGTCTTCAGGCGACGGTGCACCCAGCCAGACGCTGCGGCAGAACAGGTGGGCGAACGGCGCCTCACGCGGGTGATCGCAGTGGGCCGGGTCGTGCGTTGCGTCATGCCCGGCATGCGTATGTGTGGTGGCGTGGGTGTCCGCGAGCGGATGCAACACCATCACACCGGAGCTCCACACGAGGGCCAGCGCCGCGACGGCACCAAGCAGTGAGCGCGTCGAGGTGTGCGTGGTGGCGGCCACATCCTCACCCGCCAGACGACGGATGCGCCGCGGCAGCAGGTCGGCACGCTGAAACCCCACCGTGCCGGCCAGCGCCTGCTCGCCGGCACCCAGCTTGAGCACCGCCGACGCGAGCGGCAACGCCAGCGCACCCGGCACCGCGTCATCGGCCATGATTTCCACCTCGTCCTCGAGATCGGCCGCAACACGTCGCAGCACCGGCAACCAGAACAGCAGCGACGCCAGAGCGCGCAGCGCAAAAAGTCGCAGCGGATCGCGCCGACGCACGTGAGCCGCCTCGTGTGCGAGCACGGCCGCGAGTTCGTCAGCCGAGAGCCGCTCCGGCAAGTCGGCGGCCACCACCACACGCGGCGCAAGCCAGCCCGTGGTGAACGCGGGCATGGGCAGACCGTTCACCGCGCGCACACGGGACACCGCAAGGCCGGCGCGCGCTGCCGCAATACCCAGAGGCGACAACGGACTGACGCGCGCCACCGGCAATTCACGCATGGCGCGCGCGTGACGCCACATCACCCGCCCCCGCTCCACCACAGCGTACCCGATGCCCGCATAGAGCAGCCAGTGCGCCACGTCATGCACCGGCTCGAGCAGCAAATGCAACGCCACCAGACAGAGCATGGCCAGGTGATGCTGCTCGGCCGAGAGCCAGGGCACGGCTCCAATGGCGTGATGACCGATGACTGGTGCGATGCCGAGCAGCAGCGCGGCAACGATGGCAAACAGCAGCACGCGTCGGCGCTGCTCTTCGCGGCGGATGACCGGCGGACGCACCGTCGTCATGCCGCTCAATCCTCGCGTTCGCCCAACCGGCGCTGAATGAGCCGCGCCAGTTCCTGCAGCTGGGCCGGATCACGCTCGGCGAGCACGTCCACAATGGATGCCGTGACGGCTTCCGTGCCAAGAGACAGGATGCCTTCCACGGCATGCCGCGAGGCGCGCGCCACAAACGCGGACTCGTCGATCTGCGGTTGGTAGCGCAACAGGCCGTCGACCCGTTCGCGCGACAGGAATCCCTTCGTCACGAGGCGGTTGAGCACCGTGGTGCTCGTGAGCGGCGAGACGGGATGTTCGCTGCGCAACTGCTCGTGAATTTCACGGGCGGTGAGCGGCTGCTCCGCATCCCAGCACAGGCGCATGAGTCGCGACTCGAGCTCGCCGAGCACCATACCCACACCCTGCCCCGACAACCGGACCTGGCCAGGCAGACGGGGCGAAGCCGCTGAGGGGATGGATGGTTTGCGCGGGGGCATATTGCAGTCTACCGGATCACGTGGTGAACGGGCAACGTGCGCGCGTCACGGCATGGGGGGATCGCCGGCGCGACGAGCCCGACTGGCCGTATGCGTCAGTCGTACGATCCAGCGATTGCCCCGGCGCTCGAGAATGGCGGTGCCGCGACCCACGGCGTCCACCTTGCGATCGGGCAGGTCGGCCATGAGGGCATAGCGGAAATTGGCCCAGGCCATCGTCCCCGACACCCGCGCCTCGATCTCGAACGGACGGTAGCGGAAGTTGCGGAACTCCTTGAGCTCGGGGGCGAGATGGTGGTCGCGGTAGTCGGTCCAGCCCCGATTGATGCCCGCGCCTTCCATGACGATGAGGCTGTCGCCGGCGTACATGCTGTCGAGCGCCGCCAGATCGCCCTTCTCAGCGGCGGCAAACAGCGCCCGAATGGCCTGCGTAACCGCCGCGACCTCCGGCGTGGCCTGTGGAGACGCGGTCGGCGCATGACCCGCGTGCCCGGCATGCCCGGCCGCCTGAGCGGCTGCGGGTTCGGTCGGCACGGCGGCCACGGCCAGGACCAGCAATGCGGTGCAGAGATGACGCGGCATGGAGCAGCTCGGAAAGGGGGGTGAACTTTTTGGGGACCTCAATACTTTACAGTGTGTAAAGTTCAATCCGCAAGGCAACGTTCATCCGTTGCCAGTGGCCCCTGACCGAGTCATTCCGTGCCTGAACCGATACTCCACCATCCTGTCTCCCGTCGCCGCTTCATGGGCGCCGCGCTGGGCACCGCTGCCGCAGCGGGTGCCGGCGCCGTGCTGCCCCGGGCGCTGCATGCCAGTGCGCCGGCTGCGGCGCTCGAGCCGGGACTTGGCCCCCTGCCGCCAGCACCGAACGGCGTGCGCACGTACGACCTCACCATCGCCGAGACCACGCTGCGCATCGACGGGCGCAGTGCGCGCACGGTCACCATCAACGGGACGGTGCCGGGCCCGGTGCTGCGCTTCCGTGAAGGAGAGACGGCCGTCCTCCGTGTGCACAACACGCTGCGCGAAGACACCTCCATTCACTGGCACGGCATCATTCTGCCGACGGACATGGACGGCGTGCCCGGGCTCAGTTTTCCCGGCATTCGCCCCGGCGAAACGTTCGAGTATCGCTTCGACATCCGGCAGTCCGGCACCTACTGGTTTCACAGCCATTCCGGCCTGCAGGAGCAGTTGGGGCACTACGGGTCCATCGTCATCGAACCCGAAGACACAACGGCGGCGGCCTTTGATCGTCAGCACATGATCGTGCTGTCCGACTGGACCTTCGAGAATCCGCGGCGCGTGCTGTCGCGGCTCAAGAAGCAGCCGGACGCCTACAACTATCAGCGGCGCACGGTGGCGGACTTCTTCCGCGATGTGGCGCGTGATGGGTTCGGCGCCACGGTGCGCGACCGCTTCATGTGGGCCGGCATGCGCATGAACCCCACGGACATAGCCGATGTCACGGGCGCCACGTACTCCTATTTGCTCAACGGCCGCGTTGCCGAAGCGCCATGGCACGGGCAGTTCACACCGGGCGAGCGCGTGCGGTTGCGTTTCGTCAACGCCGCGGCGGGCACGTTCTACGACGTGCGCATCCCGGGCGTCAGCATGACGCTGGTTGAAGTGAGTGGTCAGCCGGTGGAGCCGGTGGATATCGAGGAGTTCCGCATCGGCATGGCCGAGACCTACGATGTCATCGTCACCCTGCCCGAGGACAAGGCGTACACGCTGTACGCCGAAACGATGGACCGCAGCGGCTTCACCGCGGCCACGCTGGCGCCGCGCGAAGGCATGACGGCCGAGCTGCCGGCACGGCGCAAGCGGCCCATCCTTGGCATGGTGGACATGGGCATGGATCATGGCAGCATGGACCACGGCAGCATGGACCACGGCGCCATGGATCATGCGGCCATGGGCCACGGCACAGCGCCGGCCAAGACAGACAGCGCGGCCGTCGTCGATCATGCCGCCATGGGGCATGGCACCCCACCGGCCAAGGCCGCAGCCGCCGCCGATCCGCACGCGGGGCACGCCATGCCAGCCACTGCGCCGGCGTCAACACTTCGCGCAGCCGGCAGTATCGAAGCGGAAACACCACATGCGCCGCGCAACCATGGCCCGGGGAATGCCATGGTCCCCATGTCCACCAAGAGCCGACTGGCCGAACCCGGGCCCGGCCTCGGCAACGATGGTCGCCGCGTGCTGTGTTACACCGATCTCAAGGCACCAGCGCCCTGGCCGGAGTTCCGCGAGCCCGAGCGCGAGATCGAGCTGCACCTCACCGGCAACATGGAGCGCTTCACCTGGGGTCTCGATGGCGTGCCGTACAATGAGGCCGAGCCCATCACGCTGCGTCAGGGCGAGCGCATTCGTCTCACCATGGTGAACGACACCATGATGAACCATCCCATGCACCTGCATGGTCTGTGGATGGAACTGGAGAACGGCCACGGCAACCGCAGCCCGCGCATTCACACCATCAACGTGAAGCCGGCGGAGCGCGTGTCGCTGCTCGTGACCGCAGACGCCGTGGGCCGCTGGGCGTTTCACTGTCATGTGCTGTATCACATGGAAGTCGGCATGTTCCGCGAGTTCCGCGTGCTGCCGGCCGACGCGCACGCGCATCACGCGCACGCGCACGCGCATCACGAACATCACGCGCCCGGAGCGACCGATGCGCGCTGAGCGATTGTGCCGACTCGTGGTACTTGCGGCCCTGACCCTGCTGCCTGCCGCAAGGCTTGCGGCGCAGGGCGGGGCACCGGTGGCGCGCGACACCGCCGCGCATGGCACTCACGACATGGCCTGGACCCGCGAAACCTTCGTGCTGTCGGAGGTGCTCGAACATGACGCGGCCGCCGGCACTCGTCCGGTCCTGTTCGACATCGTGGGATGGACGGGCGGCGCGAGCCGCCGCCTGTGGTTCAAGCTCGACGGGGCGGTGCCCACCGTGGGTGAAGGTGCGCACGGAGAAGTGCAGCTGCTGTATGGCCAGATGATTTCGCCCTGGTGGGACGCGCAAATCGGTGTGCGCAGCGACGTGGCACGGAGCGGCAATCGCAGCATTTCGCGCACCGGCGCCGTGCTGGGTCTGCAGGGCCTCGCGCCGGGCTGGTTTGAGGTGGAGCCATCACTGTTTGTCACCAGCCGTGGCCGTGTGTCTCTCAACCTCACGGCCTCGTACGACCTGTTTCTCACCCAGCGTCTCGTGCTGCAGCCCCGGCTCGAGTCGTCCGCCGCTCTCCAGGATGACTTGGAGTTCGGCGTTGGGCGCGGCCTCAGCGAGAGTTCGTTCGGGCTGCGGGCGCGTTATGAAGTCCGCCGTGAGTTTGCCCCCTACGCGGGCGTCGTGTGGGAGCGGCCGTATGGGCGCACGGCCCGTCTCGTGCGCGATGGCGGTGGTGAGGTCGGGGAGACGCGCCTCGTCATGGGGCTCCGGCTCTGGTACTGAGCGCGTGAACTGACCGAACGGGTGACATGCCGTCGGGCGGGCGCAGGCCCCGACGGCTCCCGCTGCCTTGTCGCTTCCGGGGCTCAGCCGTAGAGTTGGACATCCGGGCAATCTGAGCTGCCGCAGCGCGGCGGCTCGTTCCCCGATGTCCCTCCCCTTCCCCTCCCGTCCCGTGACCCGCTACGCGCATATCACCGGCTGGGGCGACGGCCTGCCACCGGCTGTGCTCACCAACCAGGACCTGTCCACCTTCCTCGACACGTCCGACGAGTGGATCGTGCAGCGCACCGGCATGAAGGAGCGTCGCATCTCGCACGTGTCGGCCATCGAGATGGCCACACTGGCAAGCCGGCGCGCTCTGGCCTGTGCGGATCTCGACCCCGCCGCGCTCGAGCTCATCGTGTATGGCAGCTGTTCGCCCGACGAACAGGTGCCCAACTCGGCCTCCGGTGTGCAGATCGCGCTCAAGGCCACGCGCGCCGCCGCCATGGACGTGAACACGGCCTGCACGAGTTTTCTGTACGGACTGGCCAGTGCCACGGCCATGATCCAGAGCGGCATGGTGCAGAACGCGCTGGTGATTGGCGTGGAGTACATCAGCCCGTTCATGGACTGGAGCAACCGCAATGTGGCCGTGCTGTTTGGTGATGGCGCCGCAGCCGTGGTTCTGCAGGCGAGCGATGAACCCGGCGGTGTGATTGGCACCGTGCTGGGCTGCGACGCCGAAGCCCGCCAGACGCTGCGTGTGCGCGGCATGGGCTGCAGCTACGTCCAGGGCGACCTGCACTACGGCGACACCCTGTGGGACTTCGACGGCCAGGCCATCTTCAAGCGCGCCGTACACGGCATGAGCGAAGCCTGTGCGCGCGTGATGCGGGAGGCCGGCGTCACGGCCGACGACATCGACCTCCTGGTGCCGCACCAGGCCAACCTGCGCATCATCGAAGCGGTGGCCAAGTATGCGGGCGTGCCGATGGAACGCTGCATGCTCACCGTGCAGCGCTATGGCAACATGAGCGCGGCCACGGTGCCGGTGGCGCTGGCTGATGCCATGGCCGAGGGCCGCGTGAAGCCCGGCAGTCTGCTGCTCATGCCGGGGTTTGGTGGTGGGCTGACCTATGGCGCGCTGCTCGTGCGCTGGGGCCAGCGGGTCACGCCACTGCGTCAGAGTGACGCGGCGCTGCCGCCCGCTTCACGCTCGGCACTGGAGATGGTCAACGCCATTCGTGCGCGCCAGGATCCGCACGGCCGTTCGCTCAACGCGCTGATGTCCACGCGCTTCATCGAGACGGCAAGCGGCGAGACGGAGGTCGGCGAGACGGTGAGCGGCTGACCCGCCCGAAAGACAACAGCCCATATGTGCAACGCGGCGACCACGTCATGTGGCCGCCGCGTTCTGCATGCACCCGCTGGGTTTTCGGAAGCTTCAGAGCGACGATGTCGAACTGACAGTCTCGAGTTCACCGCCGGTGGCTATGATCCGATCACCCTCGCCGGCCATGATGGTGGACTTCTGCCCCTGCAGCGAATCGAAGTTCTGCAGCGCGCCATTGCCCGCCTGCTTGGCGTTCACGAGGGCACGTCCCCGCTCCACGCGAAGCTTCGTGCGACCGACCTCGCTGGCGTCGATCTCCACGACCGAGCCATCGAGATGCACCTGGGCGTCGCGCGTTTCGACAACAAACGGGCGGGCACCCTCAGCCGAGGCAATCACACCGCGCCCACGGTGAACGGTGATGAGACGGGGCTTGGCCTCGCTGCCCCACCACAAGGAAAAGTCGCGAACGATCTGCGCGGAGCTTCCGGGCTCGAGACGCAGAATGACGCCTTCGGGCAATTGATGCTCCACGGCGCGCGTGGTGGCCGTCACGCGCACCGGGGTGGCCCGGAACATGGCGAGGGCAGTGAAGCTGGCCACGGTCAGGGCAGCCAGCAGCGTGAGAGCCGAGTTGCGCGCGGAGTGACCGAGCACCCGCGTGGGGGCCGTGCCAGTAGGATCGAGGATCATGGGTCGCGCACCTGTTGGAGAACGGGCTCCGGGTGATCACCTGCGGGACCGGTGCCCGGCAGATGACAAACCCCATGCTTCGGTAGGAGTTCCCTAATCTAGGGTTGGGAAAGTGTTGTTGTCCATGGAGTTAACTATAGGAATCCCGGTACAATAACCACCGTGAATTCGATTCATCACTCGTTGAGAACGATTCGCGGCATAAATAAACAACTAACGGCAGAATGCTCGAGATGCAGATCCGTGCGGTTTTCGCCGAATCCGTGTCATCCGCGACCGGGCTTTTGGAGTGCGGCCGCCAGGTGAGCGGCCTCTCTGCGCGCATCGTACTGGCCGACGGACCGTCAACAGCTCACGCAGAGAACAGCAAGAGAACCGCAGAGAACGCAGAGAACAGCCGTCGACTGCAGCAAACGGCCTCGACGCGGATGACACGGATGGAGCGGAAACCACACGGATCAACGGCGGTCTGAGTCTCTTTTGAATTCTGCAACCACGCGCCTCTGCGTCCTCTGCGGTTCGCTTGTGGTTCTCTGCGTAAGCTGTTGACGATGCCGGTCGAATGCTCAAGAACGAGCGGACACGATGCTTACGGCCAGGGCAGCGTGAGCACCGGATAGCGCGGACGCAGGTTCGGCTGATCGTTCCCTTCGAAGAAGCGCTTGAGATCGTGACGCGCCGCCACGATGTGCGCCATCTGCGCCGCGTCGGCGGAGAAGTCCTTGTCCACGCGCGTCTGCAGGCGCTGCAGATGCATGACCGCCGCCGCGCGCACGTCGGGCATGGCCCGCGTGTCACCGGCCAGGTCCATGACAATGTCGAGCGCCGCACGCTGCGAGGCACGCAGCATGGCGCGCTCGGCGGCCGCCGACGGTTCCACCGCCAGCCAGGTCCGCTGCATCACCGCCGTGAGCACCTCGTCGAGCGACAGTTGGCGCGGGTCGCGCGCCACCTGCTGCACGAGTCGCGCGGCCCGCTCGCGGTCGAGCAGATAGCCGATGACCTCCGTGGCCAGTCCACCGCCCAGCGTGATGGCGTCGAAGGTCGTGCCGCCGCTGCCCTCAATCCAGGTCTGGTCGGTGTTGAAGCCCGGCGGCGGCGGCGGGATGAGCTTGATGACCTTCTCCGGCACCACAAGCTCGGCCGGCGCGATGGCATCGAGCGATGCCGTGAGCGCCTTGCGCTGGTCGGCCGCGGGAATGAGCGAGGTGGGCGTCTGGCCATCGCCGCGCAGCGCGAAGGTGAAGTCCATGCCGCCGACATACTTGGCAAGACCTTCGAGCGAGTAGCGATGATGCAGGTACACGTGCGCGAAACGCATGTTGAGCAGCGCCATGGGCTCGCCCGGCTTGATGGCGCGCTCGTCGAAGGCGTTCATCATGATGCGGCGCACGGCGCGGCCACGCGACACCGCCTCGAACTGCGTGGCGCCCTCTTCCCAGCGCGTCACCCAGGGCATGGAGCCATTGGCGTTGGCGTAGGTGTCGTTGATGAAACGCACATTGCGCGCGAGGCCGTCCTTCATGATGGCCGCGAGGCCGGCTGCCTCCGCCGCCGAGTCGGCGTACCAGTGGTAGCCGAGATTGATGGCCAGCGAGTCCCAGGCACCGGGGCCCTCACGGTACGCCTGCCTGAGGTCCAGACCTCCGTTGGCCGCGGGCAGGATGAGCGGGAAGGGATAGTCCATCACGCTCGAGCGATTCTGCGCCGACGCGATGTAGTTGTGCGACAGACCCAGCGTGTGCCCGATCTCGTGCGCCGTGTGCTGACGACGACGCGCCATCGCAAAGTCCTCGGCACTCACGTTGGGGCCGGCTGCGCCAGATGCCGGCACCGTACCCGCCCAGATGTTGTAGTCCACCAGCGAGCGCCAGGCGTCCATGCGCACGACGGCGCGAATGATTTCGCCCGTGCGCGGATCGCTGTAGCTCGGCCCAACGCTGGGGCCCGGGCCGGTGCGATGCACCCACATGAGCATGTTGTAGCGCGCGTCCATGGGGTCGGCACCGGCCGGCAGGTCGAGCACACGGAACGCGTCCTTGAATCCCGCACCCTCAAATACCTTGCTCCACCAGTTGCCACCGGCGCGGAAGGCCTCGCGATAGGGCGCCGGAATGCCCGGATCGAGGTAGTAGATGATGGGCGTGACCGGCTCCACCAGTTCACCGCGCGCGTAGGCCGCCGGATCCTTGGGCACGAGACGCCAGCGGTTGATGAAGCCGCCGCGATAGTCGCCGTCGAAGCCCTTGCTGAGATCGAAGAACTGCGTGCCGCCGTAGCCGAAGCGCGGATCGTAGGCGCGCGGACGGAAGCCGGCCGTATCGGGCAGCACCACCAGCGAGTGGTGCTGTTCGAAGGTCATGGCGCGTGCATCCGGTGCAACACCACCGCGACCACGCGGCGCCTGATCGGTGACGAAGGTGAGCACCGCATGTACTTCGACATTGCGCGGGAAGGCCTTGGTGCGCTCGGGATCGAGGTAGCTGCGCTGCACGTCGAGGCGATAGTTGCCGACACCCGGCGCCACGGCGGCCGTACCGCCGGCGCCACCACCCTGCCTGAGGCCATCGGCCACGCCGTAGGCATCACCGAGAAACACGCTCGAGGCATCGACCGTGATGACGCCGTTGGTGTCGCGCTCGACGGGCAACGAGGCCACGATGGATCGCGGGAAGGCGTCACTGGCCGCGCGCTGATTCTCCGCGTCACCACGCGGCGCGCGCGCCGTGTAGTTGTCGCGCACCATGAGCACCCGATTGCCGCGGCGTTCGAGGCGCACGATGCCGCTGGGCCCCGTCTGGCCACGATCGAGATTGCCGTTGCCCAGACCCGTGGCCAGCGTGACCTGGTGCAGGAAGGGCACGTTCAGCTGCGCACGCGGGATTTCGAGCAGGGCCCGGTTGCGGGCCTCATCGATGCGCACCCGCAGGAACGCGTCGGACTGCGCAGCGGCCGGCGTGGCAAGCAGCGTGAGAGTGGCGAGCGCCATCAGGGAGCGCGCGGCTCCCGGCGGCAGGAAGGACTGCGGGCGATTCGGCGTCATGGCACGGCGGATCGTGGAGGAGGGAGAGGAACTGCAACAAGCTAGCCCCTGCCCGCGCCCCCAGCGAGTTGCCCGACCCGGGTTGCTGGCGGTTACTCCGGCCCTGGCGCCAGCAGTCGATCCACGAGACCGGAGCTGCGCGCAACGCTGCGTTCCACACCGGTGCGCAGCGGCGCCGGCTCGCCGAGCAGCACCACCTGCTGTCGCGCCCGGGTGACGCCGGTGTAGAGCAGCTCCCGTGTGAGCAGCGGGGAGTCCTGATCGGGCAGCACCATCACGACGGTGTCGAACTCCGAGCCCTGCGACTTGTGGATGGTCATGGCCCACGCCGTTTCGTGCGAGGGCAGCCGCGATGGCGGCAGACTGCGAAGACGGCCGTCGCTCTGCAGAAAGTGCACGCCCACCACGCCGTTCACGCGCAGCGTCACGCCCACATCACCGTTGAACAGCTGCGTGGATGGATCATTGGCGGTGATGAGCACGGGACGATGGTCGTACCAGCCGCTCGCCACGCGCCCGAGGCGCTGCAACTGCCGTTCGAAGAGGGCATTGAGCCCCTGCACACCGCGCGGCCCCTCGCGTGTGGCGGCCAGCACCCGAAAGCGTGACAGCGCCTGCAGCGCGTCCTCCGGCGTACGACAAGCGAGGTAGTCATCCAGCGCGCGACCCACCGCCTGCCACACCGCGGACGGCGCCCACGCCTGCATGCTGATGTCGTCGTGGGCTCCGGGCTCGAGGGCACGGGACACCGCCGGCCAGTCGCCGTGCTGCATGGCCGTGGCCAGCGCTCCGATACCGGGGCGGGCACCGAAGCGCCAGGAGTGCCGCAAACGCACGACCACGTCGGCCAACATCGACGCGTCGGATGCTGCAACGCCCTCGCGCACGGCGCCCTCATGCACGGCGCCCTCGCGCATGGCAGCCTCGCCCGCGGCGCGCACGACATCGCCCAGCACAAATCCCGTGTCCACGCTGGCCAGCTGGTCGGGATCCCCGAGCACCACAATGCGCGCGTCCGGTCGCACCGCACGAAACAGCGCGTCCATCATGAGCACATCCACCATGCTGGCTTCGTCGACAATCACCACGTCGTGCGGCAGCGGATGACTGGCATCATGGCGGAAGGTCTCGTTCCAGGGCTGATAGCCGAGCAGGCGATGCAGGGTGGCGCCGGTGCTGGGCAGTTGCGCCCGCACGGCGGCCGAGAGCTGCTCACGTTCGGCCGCGGCCCCAATGGACTCCACCAGACGTGCGGCCGCACGACCTGTTGGCGCGGCAATTGCCACGCTGCGTGACGGATCGGCATGGAGCAGCAGGGCCAGCATGCGCGCGGCCACGGTGGTCTTGCCGGTGCCCGGGCCACCGGTGACAAACACCAACGGCATCTCGAGCGCGGCCCGCGCCGCAACGGCCTGCCAGTCGGTGGCGCCGTCGGCATGCGGAAACAGGCGCGAGAACTCTGCCTCGAGTCCGGGAGCGTCAACCGCCACGCGCTGCCGCACACGACGGCGAATGTTCGACGCCAGCCGGCACTCGGCCTCGTGGTAGCGGGCGAGATAGAGACGGGTCCCGTCCAGCACCAGCATGGCCGGGGAGGTCGCGCTGTCGTGCCGCGGCATGCCGTCCACGACTCGGCACAGCGAACTCTCACGCAGGGCCTGCTGCCACGTTTCCAGTGCCGGCCAGGTCAGGTCGCGGGATTCCGCCGCGCGGTCGTGCGTAAAGCGCAGCGTGGTGCCCGCCCACGTGCTCAGATCGATGCAGCTGTGTCCCTGCGCACGTTCGCTGCTGAGCAGCTGGGCCGTGTCATGCAGCAGCTGCGCATTCGTGTGCGCATTCGTGGGCGCTGCCGCCGGATGGGTAAGGCGGCGCGCGATGAGTCGGGCGAAGGCGCGATCGATGGCCTCGCAGGCCACGACGATAGGCGGCGCGATGCTCACGTCGTCCCCGCGGCGGGAGTGTGCTCACCCAGCGCAGCACTCAGGGCTTCAATGAGCGCGCGCGGAGGCCGATCCACGTACCAGCCCTGCGCGGGCGCGGGATTGAACGACCCGAAGCCACGCAGGAAGGCGTAGGCGGCGCCGCCGAGATGTCGCTCGTAGTCGTAGTCCGGCACCCGATGCCGCAGGAAGCGGTGCGCGGCCGTGAGATAGAGATGGTACTGCAGCACGTAGTGATGATCGACCATCACGGCGCTCAGTGCCTCGGCCGAATACGCAGCCGCCGTGATGCCGAGCTGATTTGATTTCCAGTCCACCACCCACCAACGCCCGTCGTGCTCGAAGAGCAGATCCACGAAGCCGGTCAGATAGCCATGCAGCTGCGTGGGGCCCAGCGCGCGCAGGATCTCTGCGTAGCTGGCCACCGGCCCCACACCGTGCTGCGCAAAGGCTGCCGCCAGTTGCTCGCGTGTGACCAGCGCGTCCTGCTGCCCCATGGGCAGCAGAAACTGCCACTCGTGCCGTGCGCGGGCGCTGCGCAGCTCCCTCAGGGCAAACTGCGGCAATCCCCAGGCCTCGAGTGGCAGCGGCGTCTCGAGCGTGCGCTGCATCATGTCCACCACGGCCGTCACGCGCGGATCGGCATCCGGTGGTGATGACAGCAGCCCGGCCTGCTGCAGGTGCTGCAGCACCACGGGCCGCAGCGTGTCCGGCGAGGCATCGAAGGGGCTGTGTTCAAACACGGCATGCAGGGCGATACCGGCCTCACGGCCCGCCGGAAAGGCACGGAAGTCCTCGCGCGGCAGATCACGTGGAGAGCGCAGCGGCGCCTCATCACCCGATACGATGGCGGCATCTTCTTCGGGATCATCCACGTCCCGGACTGCTGCCACTCCTGCCTGTGGCCGCGACAGTGAGGTGAAGCTCGCGATGCGATAGGTGTCGAAGCGGCGCGCGGGTGAGGGATCGTCGGGCAGCACACGAACGACCGGCGCCGGCTGTGATGTGGCCGATGAACGCGAGAGCGACGGCACCAGCATGGAGTCCGCGATTTCCATGGCCATCAGATCAGGCTGCGCCGCCACGACCGCCTCGAGATGTGCCTGCCAGGCCTGCGGATTGGCCGCGAGCACATCGGCCATGGGCTGCGCCGACGCCGCACCGGTATCGGGGACGCCACCGACGCCGGTATCGAACAGCAACCACGACAGCGCGCTCTGCGCCGCCACGTCGCCGCGCTGCCGATGCGTGATGGGGCCCCAGCCCACCACGGTGCGAAAGCGCGCCCGGGTGAGCGCCACGTACAACAGGCGGCTTTCCTCCGCGAGGCGCTCGCGATCGGCGGGGGCCTGACGCGCGACACGTCGGGGCGAGCCATGGTCAAGCACCACGCCATCTGCCTCGTGCACCAGCACCGCGGCATCGGGCTGCACCGGGAAGGCGCTCCACAATGTGGGGCAGTACACAATGTCGTACTCGAGTCCCTTGCTCTTGTGCACGGTCACGATCTGCACGGCATCGGCATCACTCTCGAGCCGCAACTCCGTGATCGGACGATTGCCGGGACGCTCCCCCCGTTCCGCGGCCTCGGCCATCTGTGTGCGCAGCCAGCGCAGCGTGCCCTCCACATTGAGGTGCTCGCTCATCACGGCCGCATGCAGCAGTTCCTCGAGATGCCGCAGATTGGTGAGCCGGCGCTCGCCTTCCGGCTCACGCAGCAACCGCTCCGTCACCCCGCGCTCGGCATACCACTGCTGCAGCATGGGCAGCAGGCCGCGTATGGTCCAGCGCTCGCGCAATGCATCCACGGCGTCGGTGATGCCCGTCCATGCCGATTCGGCCTCCGGTGTGGCCAGATGCAGCAGGTCCGCGTGCGACAGCCCCCAGAGTGTGGTGCCCAAGGCAGCGCGCAGCCGCGCCACCTGACGCGGTGAGGCAATGCCCTCCAGCACCAGCAGCAGCTCGGCGGCCTCCTCGGATTGCATCACGTCGCCAAGTCCGGACACCACGGCCGGAACGCGGGCCTGCCGAAGCACGCGGGCCATTTCAATGCCCTCACTGGCCGAGCGCACCAGCACCGCCAGCTTCCCGGGTGTCCAGCCGTCGTCGATGTTGCGCACGATGTGCCGCGCGCAGGCAGCGAACAACAGGCGACGCGCCTCGGTGGCGGCGGTGAACGCCGGTGCATTCCCCCGACCGGTTGCCGGCGGCACGAAGAGCCAATGCAGCGCGTGCGGCCCGTCCGGCAATCGGGCCGGCTCGGCGGCATGCGTGGCCGCTTCGGCGCGGTGGTACGCTATCCCGTCGTCGGCGAAGGGCTGACGACGGCGCGCAAACAGCGCGTTCACGGCCTCCACCATGCGCGGCGTGCTGCGGAAGTTCCGCTCCAGCGTGAACTGGCGTTCGGCGGTGTTGGCCGCTTCGAGATAGGCCTGCACATCGGCGCCACGGAATCCGTAGATGGCCTGCTTCGGATCGCCGATGAGAAACAGCGGACAGCCCTGCAGCGCGGTGCGGAAGATGGCGAACTGATGGCTGTCGGTATCCTGGAACTCGTCGATGAGAGCGGCCTGAAACTGCGCGCGCACCGCCCGCGCCAGCAGTCCATCGGGGCCCTGCTGCGCCAGCGCTCCGGCCAGGCGCTGCAGCAGGTCATCAAAACCCAGCGCCGTCCGGCGTGTCTTCTCGCTGTCAATCCAGCGACGGACGAAATGCACACAGTCCGCGCGCAACGCCTGCTCCATGCGCGCGCAGCACAGCAGGAGTCGATCGGCGGCCTGCACGAGGGGTTGTGCGGCGAGGTCCAGCACGGCGGCCTTGCCGGCGTTGCTGCGCTTGTTGAAGTCCTTGCTCAGTGCCTCGGTACTGACGCGCCGGGCCAGCGTCAGCAGGCTCACGCCTGGCAGTCCCGTCAGCTCCGATTCGCGCACGGCATCGTCCAGCTGGGCAAACAGGGCGCGACGGCCATCTGCCGTGACCAGGGGTGAGCTGTTGTTGAACGGCTTGTTGGCCAACCACTGCTCGGCTCCGTCCGCGCCAAGTGCGCGCCAGGCTGCTGCGAATGCCGTGGCCTGCTGCAACAGGGCGGCACGCACCTCGCTGGCCGCTTCGTCCGGATCGAGCCGCACGTCGGCCACGCGTTGCGCCAGACGATAGTCGGCATGAAAGCGATCAGGCGTCCAGCCTTCGGCTACCACCAGGGCGGCGAGGAATCCGTCGTCATAGACCCAACGCCGCCACCAGTCCTGCAACGCCAGGCGCTCGAGGTCCTGCTCATCCTCCAGCAGATCGGCCTCGAAGGGCGTGCCGCTCTCCAGCGCGTACTCATCGAGTACCCGTTTGCAGAAGCCATGAATGGTGAACACGGCCAGCGCGTCGAGCGTGGCCACGGCGTCGCGCAGGCGTGCAGCCGCGTCCTCCCGCCGCCCCACCGCCATGGCGTTGAGGATCTGCACACTGGGTTGTGCCTGATCCACCGTGTCCGGCGCCGCAAACACCCGCTCGGCAAGTCGCAGTTCCTGACGGATGCGCGTGACCAGCTCGTTGGTGGCAGCCTTGGTGAAGGTGACCACGAGAATGTTGGCCAGCCCGTCCACCATCCACGCGCCATCGCTCCGCCGCTCGAGCAGCAGGCGCACCATGCTTTTGGCAATGTTGAACGTCTTGCCCGTGCCGGCGCTGGCCTCGATGAGCGCAATGCCCGGCAGGAACGGGGAGCGATCGGCGCGGAAGGGTTCACGGGCCGCCATGTCGCCCTGAGCGGACGCTCGCGTTCCGGCGCTCATGCGGGCGTGACCTCGTGATCCTGCCAGAACACGTCGCACCACGCATTGAACTCGGTCCAGAGCTGGTCGAGCGGACGAAGACCGCGCCACAAAGCCTTCACGTAATCATCGCCGCCGTCGGCGCCGATGGCATACTCACCGGTGGCCTCGAAGTCACGCAGCAGACGGGCCTGGTCCACCCCCGCCTTGCGCTGCATCTCGCGGTATGCCCACGCACTCTGCGGGAAGAACGGCACCGGCATGCGGCTCATGATGCGAAAGCCCTGCACCAGCGCATCCAGTCGCCTGTGGGCCTGTGCGGCACTTAGCGGTGACAGCTTCACCGCGCCATCGGTGCCGTACAGCCAGGTCACCCCGCCTTCGGCCGCAGCCGCGCGCAGCACATGCAGCACCCAGGCCTGCAGATGATCGCGCGCCTTGAGCTTTGCCGCGCGCACACACCACTGCCCACCATCCACCTGCAGGTCGAGCGTGCCCTGCACCTGCCAGTCGGCTCCCGTGATGTCCACCGTCATGGGAGGCTGCCGCTCGGCGGCGCGCAGGCGACCCAGCAGTGGCTGGATGTCGTGATGCAGACGCTGCACCCAGCTCGCGCCAAGCGCCGCGGGCGGCAGCTCCCCGCCGGCCAGCACGAAGTCGAGGAAAGCCTCATCCACGAGCTGGCCGTGCAGTGTCCGCTGCAGAAACTGCTGCTGCATGCGTGTACGCAGCAGCGGGTCCACCGTCAGCGGCTCCACATCGTCCACCCGATCAGCCCCGCGGCGCACATCCATTTGCAGCACGCGACGGCAGTACCAGCGGGCCGGTTGTGTCCAGGCGTCCACGAGGTCCTCGACACTCACGCGCAGCCAGGGTTCGGGCGCCCGCTGCGGATCCCGCTCCAGTGGCGGCACCACCGGTAGCGGATGGAGAAAGGGTGTGGCCAGTTCGCCACGATGCTGCGCCGCATGCACCCCACGCGCCATGCTGGCATCGAAGGTGAACAGCGCCTCGTGATGGTTGGCCGAGGCCGCGAAGTACGCGGGGCTGAACGGCTGCAGGTGGTGTTGCACATGCAGCCGGGCGCGCGCCGTGCCTGATGACTGCGACATGCTGCGCGACGGGACCGATGCCTGCGCTCGGTCGTCCGGCGAAGGCTCCACCACCTGCACCGTGGCATCGAGATAGTCGAGCAGTTCGGCCACGACGATGGAGGGCGCCAGCTCGCCATTGTCCACCTGGGAACGGCCCACGTACGAGAGCAGCAGGCGATCCTCCGCACAGAGCAGCGTATCGAGCAGCAGCTGCCGGTCGTCGACGCGCACCTCGCGATCCCCACGTCGGGGCTCGAAGGCGATGAGATCGAAGGCGGTGCGCCGCTGCCGCCTGGGGAAGGCGTCGTCACTGAGGCCCAGCATGGCGATGATCCGGTGGGGCACCGCGCGCATGGGCTTCATGGCGCAGAGCGTCATGCCGCCCGTGAGGAAGCCGCTGGCCTGCTCACCGTCCTCGAGACCGGCGCGCAACCATTCGCGCACGATCTCGAACGGCACGGGCAGATCGCCGACATGCTGCGCCGCCTCGGACAGCGTGGTCATGCTGCGCCGCAATTCGTCCAGCGCCTGACGCTCGTCGTCGCTGTCCGGCTTGACCAGCCACGACAGCAGGGCCTGCAAGGTGTCGGACCATTCGCGCAGCGACTGCACCGTCCTGCAGCGCTGGCGCCACGCAAAGACCTGCTCCACCCACTCCACGAAGTTGCCCAGCAACACCGTGTCACCCGAGGTGTCGCCGCCCACCGGCCGTACGCCATCGAGGACATCGGCCACATTCCCGACCGCGTAGCCCACCAACAGGCGATCGAGACCCTGCTGCCAGGTGTGGTCGTTCACGGCGGGCAGGTCGTACTCGGCCGCACGCGCCGCGCCGTCTTCGCCCCAGCGGATGCCGGCCTGACGCACCCAGCCGGCAATGCGATCGAGTTGTGCACCCGACACAGCCGCGGCGCGACGCACGGGTGGTATGAACAGCAGGTTGAGCAGTTCGCTGGCCGTGCCGCGGGCCGTGACCAGATCCAGCCACTCCCGCAGCGCACGGGCCGGCGCCACTTCGCGGGAGAGGGCCCGGTCCGCCACGCGGAACGGAATGCGCGCCAGCCCGTCGTGTTCGTTGGCGAAGATGGCCTCGGCCAAGGGCGCGTAGGTCTCCACATCAGGCACCATGATCAGCACATCGTGCGGCCTGAGCGTCGGGTCGGCCGCGAAGGCATCGAGCAGCTGATCGCGCAGCACTTCGAGCTCACGAAGTGGCGAGTGACAGTCCTGCACGGTGAGCGAGCGATCGCCGGGCGTGAGCCGCGTGGGCGGGGCCTCATGCAGGCCGGCACGGAGGGCGTGCTGGAGCTGGTGCAGCAGACTGGTGGTCTGGGCGGGCGCGCGCGCCGTGTCCAGCACCGACACGTGCGTGTGCCGCAGGTCGATGGGCACACCCGGTGTGGGTGCCGCGAGATCCTGCAGCAACTCACGGGACGCAGCCGCAAAACGCGCGGTCAGCGGATGTCGTGTGCGATGCTCGCGCCAACTGTCCACGCCCGGCGACAACACCGCGACATGCACCGGCACGAAGCGGGCCACCGCCTTGAGCAGGCGCACGAACACGGGTGGCAGGGTGGACACGCCAAACACCACCACACGCGGCGGCAGACCAGCGGGCGCGACTTCGGTCTGCTCGAGCCGGGCAATCGTGTCCGTGAACCAGCGCGCAAAGTGCATGGGGCGTTCTCCGCACAGGAGATGCGCCCAGAGCGCCGCCTGCCAGGCTTCGGCCGGCGACGTCGTGGTCAGCCGCCCGTCTTCCCAGGCCAGCATCACATCGGGACGATACAGCCGGTACTCGTCGAAGCGCGCCGTGATGCTGCGGGCGAGACCAAAGCGTTTGCGCTCGTCAGCGTCCTGCAGGTACGCGCGCAGCGGACCGCAGGCGGCGTGCGTCAGCAGCGCGGGGTCGCCCAGCGCCGCGTACAGACGCCAGGTGAGGGCCGCTTCTTCAAATCGGGTGTCGAGAGGCTGGGGCCTGTGCCCCGCAAACGCCGCATCGCGCTGCAGGGCCTCGGCCAGCGAGCGACAGAAGCCCGCCGGAAAGGGCATGGCCAGGCTGGCCGCGCAGCCTCGGCGTTTCGCCAGCTGCTGACGCACCCAGCGCTCCATGCCAAGGCTCTGCACGATGATGGTCTCGTCGTCGAACGGCGAGAGCGGACGGTCTCGCAGGTGTTCGTCGAGATGCGCGAGCAGCGCCGCCGGTGCGTCACCGGTGACGAGGTGCAGGCCGGCCATCGTGTTCAGTCGAGCGCGCGATCGGCGGCCAGCACCGCCTGCAGCAGCACATTGGCGCCGTTGGTGATGTCGGCGGCGTGCGAGAACTCGCGCGGGGAATGACTGATGCCACCCACGCTGGGAATGAAGATCATGCCCATGGGGCCGAGATGCGCCATTTCCTGCGCATCGTGCCCGGCGCCGCTGGGCATGCGCTGCTGCGTGAAGCCGAGCGTGGTGGCGGCGCCCTGCACGAGGTCCATGACCCGCGCATCGGCGAGGGCAGGCTTGCTGTCCGTGAGGCGCGAGAAGCGGAACTGCGTGCCGGTGGCCGCACCGATGTCGCGACCGAGCTGTTCAAACGTCTGCGTGAACTGTTCGATGGTGCGCTGTTCGATGTCGCGCAGATCCACCGTGAGCACCACCTGCCCGGGAATGACGTTGGTGGTGTTGGGCGTCACGTTGACACGCCCGACCGTGGCCACCTGCCGTCCGGGCACGCGCCGGATGGCGTCATTCACCGCCACCGTGAACCGTGCCGCGGCCAGCATGGCGTCCTGCCGCTGATCCATGGGCGTGGCACCGGCGTGGTTGGCAAAGCCGGTGATGGTGATCTCGAACCAGCGCAGCCCCACGATGCCCTGCACCACGCCAATCTGCAGACCGGCCTTCTCCAGCAGGCCGCCCTGTTCGATGTGCAACTCGAGATAGCAGTGCACACTGCCGGCCTCGCGGCGTACGGAGGCCAGCTGCGTCACGTTGCCACCGATGAGTCCAATGCCCTCGCGAATGGTCCTGCCGCTGCGCGCGACCTTGTCGAGATCCGCCTCCGATACGAGGCCGGCCCAGCAGCGGCTGCCGTAGGTGCCCCCCTCCTCGTTCTGCCACACCACGACCTCGAGGGGATGCACGAGCCGCCGCTGGTTTTCAGCCAGGGTCCGCGCCACCTCGATGGCGGCAAACGATCCCACCGGGCCGTCGAAGTTGCCGCCGTCGGTGACCGAGTCAATGTGCGAGCCGATCACGATGGGCCTGGCGTCGGCGCGTGTGCCCGGCACACGCGCGACAATGTTGCCGGCGGCATCGATGCGCGGCGTGAGCCCGCTCTGCCGAAAGAGATCGAGGGTGAAGGCCCGTCCTTCGAGATCGGCCGGCGAATACGCCACGCGGTTGATGCCGGTGGCGGTGCGCCCCACCCGATCGAAGGCCGTGAGCCAGCCATTGAGACGCTCGCCATTGACGCGCAGCGTCTGATGGATGAACGCGCCATCCGGCCGCAGGAGTCCGGTACGCGGCCAGGCTGCGAGCGCCGCGCTCCCCAGCAAGGCCTGCTGCACAAAATCCCGTCGATGCATGAACCCGCTCAGGCGAGGGTGAGAATCTCCGCGCCGGCGGCGCGCACCAGGATGGTGTGTTCCTGATGCACGGCCAGCGCGCCGTTGTGCGTGCGGTAGGTCCAGCCGTCGTCGTCCTCCACGACGCGGGCCACGCGGGCCGCCAGCATGGGCTCCACGGCCAGCACGAGTCCCTCGTGCAGCACCATGTCCGCCTCGGGATCATCCCAGTTGGGTACCGACGGTTCTTCATGCAGGGCGCGGCCAATGCCGTGACCGGCGAGTTCACGGAACACCCGCCCCCCGTGGCTGCGCACACAGCGGTCAATGGCAGCGCCCACATCGCGCACCCGACGCCCCGGCCGCGCCGCGGCCACTCCGGCGTCGAGCGCCTCACGCGCCGCGCGCAGCAATTGCGCGGCCCCCTTGGGTGGTGTGCCCACCGCCACCGTGCGCGCACTGTCGGCCATGTAGCCGTCCAGCTCCAGTGTCACATCGAGCGTGACGAGGTCACCGGGCCGTAACACCCGCGGCCCCGGAATGCCGTGCACGATCTCGTCATTCACGCTGATGCAGGTGAAGCCGGGGAAATCATACGTGAGCTGAGGCGCCGATCGCGCCCCCTGCGCCGTGGCCAGTTCACGGGCCACGGCGTCGAGGGCGGCAGTGGTGACACCAGGCGCAACGGCCGCGGCCATTGCGTCCAGGGTTTGTGCCACCAGCTTCCCCACACGCCGTATCCCGGCGAGCTCCTCTTCCGTTCGAATGGTCATGCCCCGAGTATAGCGTGAAGGGCCTGACCCTGCCGCCCGGTTGGGACCAACGGCCCTCTGCCCACGCGACTCCGCTGCTCCGCACATGACCCTGCCGTCCTCGTCCGACCCCGGCGCGTCCCGCGACCGCGGCTCCTTCGCCACCACATCCGCCGAGGAAAGTGATCTTGGCTTCGGGCGCGTGGTGGCCAACAACGCACGGGGACGCTTCCTCACGCGCAGTGGGCAACCCACCGCTCGCAAGCTGGGGCTGCGCGGCGCCCGCACCGGTCGTGCCTACCTCGCGGCGCTGAACACATCGTGGCGTGACTTCCTGATCTGGACCGTGGGCGGCGTTCTGCTGGTGAACGGCCTCTTCGCGCTGGCCTACCGTTCGCTGGGCCCGGACGCGCTGGCGGGCAGCAGCACTCTTGGCCTCGACGATCCCTTCCTGGCTGCTTTTGTCTACAGCGTGAGTGTGTTCACCACCACCGGTGTGGACGGCATGCATGCGGTGGGGGCGGCCGCGCAGTCGCTCACCGTGGTGCAGGCATTGCTCGGTCCACTCGTCGGCATGGTCATCGCCGGTCTCGTCATTGCGCGACTCACCCGCCCACGCGCGGAACTGCGCTTCAGCGACTCGGTCATCATTGCGCCGTACGAGGGAGGCCGGGGCCTGATGTTCCGCTTCGTCAACGAGTCCATCAGCGAACTGACCAGCGTCAACGCGGCCGTCTATCTGACCTGGCTCGAGACCATTGACGGCGTGCGCGAGCGGAACTTCCACCGCCTGACGCTCGAGCGGGATGACGTGGCCTTTTTCCCGCTGCACTGGACGGTGGTGCATCCCATCACCGCCGACAGTCCGCTGCGCGGCGTGACCCCGGAACGGCTGCGCGACGGTGATGCGGAGATACTCATCCTCGTCACGGCGCATGAGGAAACCTTCTCCACCCGCATCTCCGTGCGCCACTCCTACACCTGGGAGGACGTCACCTGGGATGCGCGTTTTGCCAGCATTTTCATCGAGTCCATGGACGAGGCACTGGCCATCGATGTGGAGCGCCTGAGCCGACTGGATCGTCTGCCGGAGGGCAGCACGCGCATCGCCCCCGCTGCGGAAGGCCCCATGGTTCCCTGAACATCGGGGCCGCGGGGGCATCAGTGCGCGTGCGTGTGCCCGCGCATGGCGTCGAGATCCAGTTCTTCTTCCAGCGTGCGCAGCACCTCATCGGAGATGGCGCCCTCGTTGCGCAGCCGCAGCAGCAGGCGCCGCTCCGCTTCGCGCATGCGCGTGCGCAACGCGTCGCGGGATCTGGCCCGGCCGGCCGCATCGCCATGCGTGCCCGTGGCGTGGGAGCGTTCCACCCGTTCGCGCAGTTCCGCGCGCAACCAGCTCGCGTCCTCCGCCGACACCGTGCCGTCGCGCACGGCATCCTCGAGCTCGTCCTGCGCGCGGCGCGCGGCTTCCAACCGCGCCAGGCGCTCCTCGTGCAGGTGATGGGTTTCCGGCGCAAAACGGAACCAGCGAATGAGCGGCGCCAGTGTGCAGCCCTGCACAACCAGCGTGAACAGAATCGCCGTCATGGTGATGTAGAGCAGCTCCTGACGGTACGGAAACGGCGAGCCATCGGCCAGCGTCAGCGGCAGGGCCAGCGCCGTGGCAAGCGACACGATACCGCGCATGCTGGTCCAGGCCACCAGTGACACGGCCTTGGCCGAGGGAACGGGTTCGTTGCGTGCGATGGACGGCGACAGAAAGCGTGGGCACCAGGTGGCCACCGGTACCCACACGAGGCGTACGGCCACCAACACCAGGCTGATGATCAGCCCCGGGTAGAGCAGCGACGGCAGGGTCGCCAGCGTCGTCGAGCGCAGCAGCGCCGTGAACTGCATGCCGAGCAGCACAAAGATCATGGCGTTCAACGCAAACACGAGCAGGTCCCACACGGCCCGCGCCTGAACACGCGAGCGAGGCCCTACCGCGGTCGACAGATACTGACGCGTGTACAAACCGCCGGCCACGCAGGCCAGCACCGCCGATACGTGGAGTTCCTCCGCCACCAGCCAGGCCACGTAAGGGCCAGCCAGCGTGAGCAGCACTTCGGCCATCTCGTCGCGCGTACGCCGCGCGGCCTGAATGAGCAGCCAACCCGTGGCCAGGCCGATGAGCACACCGACGCCGGCGTCGAGAAAAAAGCGCACCATCGACTCGGCGATGCTGAACACGCCCGTGACGGCCGCCGCCACGGCGGTGCGGTAGAGCACAAGCGCCGAGGCATCATTGACGAGGCTCTCGCCCTCGAGGATCACGATCACCCGCCGCGGCACGGGCAGGCGCGACACCACGGCGGCGGCGGCCACGGCATCGGGCGGCGACACAATGGCGCCAAGGGCCACCGCCACGGCCCAGGGCATGTCGGGAAAGAGCCAGCGCGCCACAAAGGCCACGCTGACGGTGGTGACCACCACAAGGCCGATGGCCAGCAGACCAATCGGGCGCCGATTGGCCTTGAACTCGCGAAGCGAGGTGAAAAACGCCGCCGCCCAGAGAATGGGCGGCAGGAACACGAAGAACACCAGATCGGGCTGCAGCGTGGGCACCGTGACACCGGGCAGCGCCGCGAGGCCGAGGCCCGCGAGCACTTGCAGCACTGGTGGCGGCACCGGCAATCGCCGGCCGAACGCCGTCAGTGCGACCACCAGCGTGACAAACGCGATACCGGCGAGAATCGGAGAGTGGTCGGTCATGGCTGGTGCGAGAGCGGCGAGGGGCGGTGGTGTCGTTGATGCTGCAGGGCCGACCATATTTGTGCAATGCATCCCTGCCACCCGAGTGCAGGGATCGACCCGTTCGTTCCCGGTGGCCCGTCATGTCCGCTCTGTTCTCGCCATTCACCCTGCGCGCCGTCACCCTGCGCAATCGCATCGGTGTCTCGCCCATGTGCCAGTACTCCAGCGTCGATGGTTTTGCGACGGACTGGCATCTGGTGCATCTGGGCGGCTTTGCCACCGGGGGCGCGGGTCTCGTGATCTCCGAGGCCACGGCCGTGCTGCCCGAGGGGCGGATCTCACCACATGACCTGGGCATCTGGCAGGACGCGCACGTGCCCATGCTGCGTCGCATCACCGATTTCGTGCGGGCCCAAGGCGCGGTGCCAGCCATTCAACTGGCGCACGCCGGGCGCAAGGCCAGCACGAAGCGCCCCTGGGAAGGTCAGGGTGTCGTGCCCCCGGAAGACGATGGCTGGCAGGTGGTGGGTCCCGATGACGTGGCATACAGCGCCAGCTATCCGCAGCCACGCGCCATGACGGAGGCAGACATTGCCCGCGTGATCGAGGCCTTTGCCACCGCCGCACGCCGGGCGCTCGACGCGGGCTTCGTGGTGGCGGAGGTCCACGCGGCGCATGGCTATCTGCTGCACCAGTTCCTCTCGCCACTCGCGAACTCGCGAAACGATGCGTGGGGCGGATCGCTGACGCATCGCATGCGGCTCACGCTCGAGGTGGCGCGCGCGGTGCGCGCGGTGTGGCCCGACGATCTCCCCGTCATCGTGCGCCTCTCGGCCACCGATTGGGCCGAAGGCGGCTGGAACATCGAGGACAGTGTGACGCTGAGCCGGGAGCTTTCCGCGCTGGGTGTCGATTGCATCGATGTCTCATCGGGCGGTCTCACCGCGGCCCAACAGATCGACGTCAAACCCCTGTATCAGGTGCCCTTCGCACGCCGGGTGCGGGCCGAAGCGGCGCTGCCCACGGCGGCGGTCGGACTCATCACCGAACCGCAGGAGGCCGAGCAGATCGTGCGCGATGGCGACGCGGACCTGGTGCTGCTGGCGCGCGAGCTGCTGCGCAATCCGCGCTGGCCGCTCGAGGCCGCCCACCAGCTCGGCGTGGACGGCCCCTGGCCCGACCAGTACCTGCGGGCGCGGCGTCGACGCTGAACGCGGGGTCCCGGCGCCGGGCACGCGCCCGACAGGCAACCCTCGGGTTCAAGGCTGGTGACACAGTCATAACCCGGCCGCGCAGTTCATGGCCCTGTGTCACCTTTCGCTTCAGCCCATCATGCGACGCTTTCTGCTCATCGCCGCCGCGTCGGCGTTATACACGATCTCCGCTGCGGCCCAGGCCGCACCCTCCACCACCGCACTCCTCGGCAAGTGGAACGCCGAATGGGAATTGGGGCGCGTGGTGGAGAACGAGGTCGTGACCCCCGTCATGGCCAATGGTGTCATCACCATCGAGACCCGTGGCGATTCGCTGCTCGCCACCATCCAGGTCACCAAGCGCAGTGATGGACGGCCCCTGCCGGCCGGCGCCATCACGCTGAGCGGCAAGGCGTCGGCGCGCGGCGCCGAGTTCGTGCAAAAGCAGACCGTCCGCATGAACCTGAATGGCGAAGAGATGACACGTGAAGTCACGGTCACCTGGACGCTGAACGCGAGCGGCGATCAGCTCAGCGGCAGCATGCTGCGCGAGATGCCCTTTGTGAGCGAGACACCGGCCCCCTCGGAGATCAAGGGGACACGGGCCAGCTGAATGCAGATGTCTGACCCAAGTCAGACATCTGCATTCACGGCTTCACGCCGCCGAGTGCGCAGATGTGCGCCCACTCGGCGGCGCTGACGGGCACCACCGACAGGCGACTCACCTTGACAAGTGCCATATTGGCGAGCGCCGGATCCGCCTTGATGTCGGGCAGGGTGACGGGCGTCTTGAACTTGGCGACCGCCTTCACATCGACCATGAACCAGGTGGGGTGTGAGGGATCGGAGTCCGGATCAAAGTAGTCGTGCGAGGCATCGAAGGCCGTGTGATCCGGATAGCCTTCCTTCACGATTTCGCAGACGCCCACAATGGCCGACGGTTCGGCGTTCGAATGGTAGTAGAACGCGCGATCGCCCTTCTTCATGCCATCGCGCAGGAAGTTGCGCGCGCCGCTGTTGCGCACACTGTCCCAGCAGGTGGTCTGCCTAGGCGCCGCCACCAGGTCGTCGTACGAGAACACGTCGGGCTCGGACTTGATGAGCCAGTAGCGCCGTTCACCTTTGCTGCGCGGGGCGAACACGTGCGCCCAGGCGCCCTTCTCGTAGGGCGCCGACTTGGGAATTTTCTTCTTGGCCGGCATCTGCGTGATCAGTGCATGCAGCAGTTGCCGGCGCCGCAGCCGCCCATCGGCGCGGCCCCACGCGCAGCACCAGGTGCGGCGCAGGCGTCGGCACTGTTCGGCATGAAGGTCACCAGCCCACCACTCAGCACGCGTCGTACAGGAACCGGCCGTTCGGGATGCTGGGTGAGCGGCGCATCGGCCATGGACTGCCGCAGTTCGAAGCGCTCGACGGGCTCGTCGGGCGCAGCGGGAATCGTTTCGTAGACGTAGATGGGCATGGGAGTAAATTACTGCATCATGAGTGAGTTCTGGAACGCGCGATTTGACACCCCGGAGTACATCTTCGGCACGGCTCCCAACGCCTTTCTGGCGACCCAGGCACACCGGTTGCGGCCCGGCCAGCGTGCGCTGGCTGTCGCCGACGGCGAAGGTCGGAACGGGGTGTGGCTCGCCGAGCAGGGGCTCGAGGTGCATGCGGTGGAGGTGGCGCCGAACGCCATCGCCAAGGCCAGACGTCTGGCGACGACGCGCGGCGTGACGTTGCAGATCGAGGAGGCCGATCTGCTGACCTGGGATTGGCGGAGGCCGAATTCGATGTGGTGGCCGGCATTTTCTTTCAATTCGGCCAGCCGGCAGAACAGGCGCAGATCATTGCCGGCATGAAGCGGGCGACGCGCGCCGGTGGTCTGGTGTTCCTTGAGGGGTACTCACCACGACAGCTGCATTATCAGACTGGCGGCCCCTCGAACCCGGCCCAGCTGTGGACCCAGGATCTGCTGCGCGCATGGTTTGCAGATTGGGAGATCCTGCACCTCATCGAACACGAACCGATCCTCAATGAGGGCCGCAAGCACGTTGGGCGCTCGGCCGTTGTGGACGCGGTCATGCGACGACCGGATTAGCGGCTCCGCGAGGTGGCGGCGGCGCGACGAGGCGGTACATTCGCGCATGCTCTACACCACCCGCACTCTCCTCGCCCCGCGGTACGGTTGGTCCTCGCGTGTGCAGTCGGCCACGCTGGCCTTCTGGGCTGTGGCACTCCTTGCCCACGCGCGGGTTGTTCACTCACAGGACGCGTCCGGACAGCGCACGTCGGTGCAAGCCGCGACGAGTCGCGCATTGCCCGGTGTGCTGCCGCGCATGACGCTGCCACCGTCAGACCTCGTGGCGGCCAGCGACCGCATCTTCGCGCCGTGGAACTCCACGACCAGCCCAGGATGTGCCGTGGGTGTGGCGCGCGGCGGCACGGTGCTGCTCGAACGTGGCTATGGCATGGCCGATCTGGCGGGCGCACGCGCCATCACACCGGCCACGGTGCTCGAGTCGGGGTCGGTGGCCAAGCAGTTCACGGCCACGGCGGTGCTGCTGCTGGCTGCCGACGGCAAGCTCTCGCTGGACGCCGACGCGCGCACCTGGCTGCCCGAACTGCCGGTGTACGACCGCCCCATCACCGTGCGCCATCTGCTCACGCACACGAGCGGTCTCAGGGAATGGAGCAACCTCGTGGCCTGGCAGGGCTGGCCGCGTGGGACGCGGGTGCACACCCAGCCCGACGTGTTCGCGCTCATCACCGCACAGCGTGCGCTCAACTATCCGGTGGGCGCGCACTATTCGTACACCAACTCGGGCTTCCTGCTCCTGCGCACTTTGGTGGAGCGCGTGGCCGGTCAGTCGTTCAGCGATTTCACCCGCAGGCGCATCTTCGAACCGCTGGGCATGCAGCACACCGCCTGGCGCGACGACTACACCCGCGTGATGCCGGGATTGGCGCAGGCCTATCGCCGAGTGGGGAATGACTGGCGTCTCGACATGCCCTTCGATCACATCATCGCCGCCGGGGGCCTGTGGACCACGGTGGGTGACTGGCTGCGCTGGAACGAAGCGCTGACCACGAAGGCCCTCGGCTCCGCCGTTACCGATTCGCTCACGCGGCGCATGCGGCTCAACAACGGCCTCGAGATTGCCTACGCGCTGGGTCTAACCGTTGAGCGTTACCGCGGCACCACCGAAATCGGACATTCGGGTTCCACCGCCGGATACAGCACCTATCTCGCGCGCTATCCCGAGCTGAACAACCTGTCCATTGCCGTGCTGTGCAACGCGGCCGGCGCCTCGGCCACCGCCTACACACACGCGCTGGTGGATGCGCTCCATCCCGAGCTGCCGCGCACCACGGCACCCGACACGCTGCCACTCGACGTGCCGGCGCTGCTTCGCTGGCGTGGACTCTACGAGGACACGCGCTGGCACAGCGTCACACGACTGGACACGATCCGCGGGGTGCTGCGACTCGGCGAGGCGCCGCTGCGCGCGCTGGCCGACGGAACGCTGCAGTCGGGCAACCTGCGCGTGCGGCCGTCCATGGACAGCGATGGACGCACACCGACGCTGCGCTTCGTCACCAGTGATGGTGATTCGGTGGTGTGGCGACATCGCGCCGAACAGCCCTGGACGCCAACCGCCACGGAACTCGCGTCACTGACTGGTCGCTATCACAGCGACGAAATCGGCAGCACGTTCACGGTGAGCGTGCGTGGCGATCGCCTGATCATGAGCCCGCGTGCCGGCGTGGAACGCATGCTCACACCCACATTCCGCGATGCGTTTGCCAGCCCCGGCGAAGCCGTGTGGTTCACCCGTGATCGTCGCGGTCGCGTGACGGCCATGCACCTGGGCGCCTCGCGCGCCTGGGACTTTGTGCTGACGCGTCTTCCCTGACCTCGTCTTTTCGCCTGCTGCCATGACCGCTGTTTCGACGTCGCCTGTTGTACTCATCACCGGGGCCGCCACGGGCATCGGCGCCGCCTGTGCCCGCGCCTTTGCCGGTCGTGGATGGTGCGTGGGGGTGGCCACGCTGCCGGCCACCGTGTCCGACGCTGAGCAGGTTGCGGCCGCCTGCCGCGCGCTGGGCAGCGAGGCCCTCGTGCTGCCTCTGGATGTCACGGACGACGCGGCCTGTCGCACTGCCGCGGCAGAACTCGAGGCGGCGTATGGGCGCATTGATGGTCTGGTGAACTGCGCCGGCGTGACGCGATTCATTCCGCATCACGACCTGGAGGCGCTGCCGTCCAGCGAGTTCACCCGCACCAACGATGTGAACGTGATGGGCACCTTTCACATGATTCGCGCCTGCCGCGGCGCGCTCGAGCGCAGCGGACGCGGCGCGATCGTGAACTACTCGTCCATCGCGGGCCTTTCCGGCGTGGGCTCGTCGGCGGCCTACGCCGCCAGCAAGGGCGCGGTCATCAGTCTCACGCTCTCCATGGCCCGCGCGCTCGCGCCGCACATTCGCGTGAATGCCGTGGCACCGGGCTATGTGGCGGGTGGGCTGCCCAGTCGTGTGCTCGATCCGGAGGCGCTGGCCGCGGTGGAAGCACGCTATCTCGAAACACAGCCGCTCAAGCGTCTGCTCGTACCGGACGAAGTGGCCGATCTTACGCTGTTCCTGATCGACGGGCCCGTCGGGATCACCGGCGAGATCATCCGCATCGACAACGGGCTGCATCTCAATGGCTGACGCGACACGCATTGCCTTCATCGGCACCGGTCTCATCGGCACACCCATGGTGGAGCGCCTGCTCGAGTGCGGCCGCCAGGTGGTGGTGTGGAACCGCACACGCGACAAGCTGGCGCCGCTGCTGGACGCGGGTGCGCAGACGGCCGCGAGCGCACGTGACGCGGCGCGTGACGCAGCGCTGGTTTGTCTCTGCCTCACGGACACGACGGCCGTGGAGGAAGTAGTCTTTGGTGTGGACGGACTGGCCGCGGTGCTTGGTCCGCAGCATCTGGTCATCGATCTGTCCAGCATTGCGCCCGACGCCACACAGCGCATGGCGCAGCGCCTGCAGGCGGAATGCGGCGCGCATTGGCTGGACGCGCCGGTGTCCGGTGGCACACCGGCGGCGCGCAAGGGCACGCTCATCGTGTTTGCCGGCGGTGACGCCGCCGACATTGAACGCGCGGCGCCCGTGTTCGATGCCCTGGCGCAACGTGTGACGCACATGGGCGGTCACGGCGCCGGTCAGCTCACCAAGAGCTGCAATCAGCAGCTGGTGGCCTGCAATCTGCTGGTCATGGCCGAGATGCTGGCCTTTGCCGAGCGAAGCGGCGTGGAGGCGTCGCGGCTTCCGGCGGCGCTTGCGGGTGGCTGGGCAGATTCACTGCCGCTGCAGGTGTTCGGTCCGCGCATGGCAGCCAACGTGGACACGCCGCGTCTTGGTGCGGTGTCCACGTTTCGCAAGGACATCGAGCAGGTGGTGCGTTTGGCAGAGGCGGTGGGTGCCGACATTCCGATCACCTACGCCGCCCTCAGTGAGTACCGCCGCGCGATCGTGGAAGCCGATGTGGGTCCCGATGCCGACGCCTCGCGTCTCATCCGGCTGCGGCGTTCGGCAGACGCGACATCCACGACATGACCAGTCCCCGTCGCTTCCGCTCACAGGCCATTCACGAGGGCGTGCTGCGCGCCGTCACACACGGCTTCTTCGAGGCGCTGGGGCAGGATGCGGAAGAGGTGGCGCGCCCGCACATCGGCGTGTTCCACACGGGTGGCGAAATGAGCCCCTGCAATCTGAGACTGCGTGAGCAGGCCCAGCACGCACGCATGGGGGTGTATGCACATGGCGGCATGCCACACGAATGTCCGGTGGTGTCGGTGAGTGATGGCCTCAGCGTGGCCCATCGTGGCATGCGCTATTCGCTGGTGTCGCGCGAACTCATTGCCGACAGCGTGGAGGCCAGCACCGAGGGTCATCAGTGGGACGGCATCTTTGCCATCGGCGGCTGCGACAAGAACCTGCCGGGACTCATGATGGGACTGCTGCGCTGCAACGTGCCGGCGGTGTTCGTGCACGGCGGCGCCACGCTGCCCGGTCACTGGCAGGGCCGCGACACGCATGTGGGCGAGACCTACGAAACCATTGGCCGCGTGCTGGCGGGTGAGGCCAGCGAGGCGGAACTGCGGGCGCGCGCATCGGCCTGCATTCCCACGGCCGGCGCCTGTGCGGGACAGTTCACCGCCAACACCATGGGCATGGTGGGCGAGGCGCTGGGGCTTTCGCCCATCGGCTCCAGCACCATACCGGCTGTGTACAGCGCGCGGGCGCCCATGCTGCGACGGGCCGCAGCAGCCCTCATGCGCGCCGTCATGCACGATGCGCCAAAGCCACGCGATCTCGTCACCCGCGAGGCACTGGAGAATGCCTGCGCCGCCGTGAGCGCCACCGGCGGCTCCACCAACGCGGCGCTGCACCTGCCGGCCATTGCGCGCGAAGTCGGCATTGCCTTCACGGTGCATGATGTGGCGGCCGTGTTTGCGCGCACCCCGCTCATTGCCGACTTGCAGCCGGGCGGACGCTTTCTCGCGCGTGATCTGCACCATGTCGGTGGGGTGGGTGTCGTGCTGCGCGCGCTGCTCGAGTCGGGGCACCTGCATGGCGACGCCCTCACCTTTACCGGGCGCACGCTGGCGGAGGAATTGGCCACCTGCGCGGCGCCCGACGGTGAGGTGGTGCGTGCGGCAAACAACGCCCGCTCCGCAGACGGCGGCGTGGTGGTGCTGCGCGGTTCACTGGCGCCTGATGGCGCGCTGCTCAAGGTGGCGGGCTTGGGCACGCTCGTGCACCGTGGCCCGGCCCGCGTGTTTGAAAGCGAAGAAGACGCGCAGGCGGCCGTGGTGGCGCGTCAGTACGCGGCCGGCGACGTGCTCGTCATCCGCAATGAAGGCCCGCGCGGCGGACCCGGCATGCGCGAAATGCTGGGCATCACGGCGCTGCTGTACGGCCAGGGCATGGGGCAGCAGGTGGCACTGGTCACCGACGGCCGGTTCAGTGGCGCCACACGTGGGTTGTGCATCGGTCACGTGGCACCCGAGGCTGCCGTTGGCGGGCCGCTGGCGGCCGTGCGCGATGGCGACATCATTGCCATTGATGCGCGGCCCGGCGTGGCGCGCATCGAGCTCGAGGTGGACGAATCCGAGCTCGCGGCGCGCCTCGCGGCGGTACCGGATCGTGCGCAGCCGGTCGCGAGCGGCGTGCTGAGCAAGTACCGGCAGTTGGTGGGGCAGGCGGACAGAGGGGCGACCACGCACTGAAGAAACTCAAGACTCCGAACCTGAACCCAGAACTCGGAACTGATCAGTTGCGGGTTCTGTGTTCAGGTTCCGAGTGGTGAGTTGTTCAGAGCGCGCTGCTATCCCGCGCCGCCGCCGGCATCGCCGTCATGCACATGGCGTACACGTGGTAGCGCAGCTCACCCGGCTTGAGCGGGCGCCGGTCCTCCACCAGCATCTCGGCGTCGGTCATGAGCATGGCGTCACCGTACACGTTGAACAGACAGTCGGCCTTGCCCTTTCGAAAGCGCAGCGCGCCCTCGTTGGGCGCATCCCGCGGGTCGGGTGTGCGCACCCAGCCCGTGGCGCGCACACGCTCGTAGAAGTACACGGCCTCACGCTGCACTCCCTGCGTGGTGGCACCCGCCGCCGTGACCTTGCAGCCATACTGCCGCTGTCGCGTACGCCAGTCGTTCACCGTATCCGGCTCCACAATGGTCTGCATGGCGCGATCGCCTCGCAGAAAGGCATCGGCGTCCACGCAGAGCGGATGCGTGGCCGGCGGCTGGGCCTGGCCACCAGGCGCAGCTGGGGCGGCGGGCAGCCAGGCCCACAGGAACAGGACCAACGAAACAGACGTCATATCCGCAAACTGTAGCAGGGGCCCGTGTCACGCCACGCCAGGCGCGGCACGTTCGGCGCCTCATCCCGTTTCCAGGACACTCCATGCACTCGCCCAGCCCTCGCCTCTCCCCGCGGTTCTCACTCCGCCCGCTGCCACTGCTCGTCGGCGCCAGCCTGCTGGCCGGTGCCTGCACGACGCAGCGTTACGCGCCGGAGCGCGCCAGCGACGCGCGGCTCGCAATCACTGACGAGACGGCGGGCAGTCGCGGTGGCCCGAGCGACGACGACCACAGTGCGCACATGATGGCGCAGGATCTCGTCGCGCCGCGCGCCGCTTCGAGCCCGGTGTTTCAGGATGCCTCGCTGCCACCCAGCAACTCCGCCGCCGCCGAGCGGGTGAAGAACAGCCCGCGGCACGCCGAGTGGGTCAAGTTTCCCGCGGCGCCGGGATCGGCCGACTCGGTGATGGCCTGGGTGGTGTATCCGTTCAGCAAGACGGCCTCGCAGAAGGCGCCGGTGGTGGTGGTGGTGCACGAGATTTTCGGCCTGTCCACCTGGGTGCGTGGCGTGGCGGATCAGGTGGCCGCGGATGGCTTCATCGCCATTGCGCCCGATTTCCTCTCGCGCGTGCGCCCCGGCGGGCCCTCGTCCACGGAGCTCAACTCCGACACGGCGCGGGCGCTGATCGGTGGGGTGAACACCAGTGAGCGCAATCGCATCATCACCGCGGCCGCCAACTACGGCATGACGCTGCCCAGTGCCTCGCCGCGCTACGCGGTGATCGGCTACTGCTGGGGCGGCACCACGGCCTGGGCGCACGCGGTCAACGGGGGCGTGAAGGGCTTCAGTGGGGCCGTGCCGTTCTACGGGGCGCCGTACACCAAGCCGGGTCGTCCGGCCACGGCCACCGAAGCCGCCGTGCCGGCCACGGTGGATGCCGATTCGCTGCGCAAGGTGACGCAGCCCGTGCTCATGCTGAACGGCACCGCCGACGCGCGCATCGCCGCGCTCATGCCGGCCATTGATTCCGTCATGAAGGCCAGCGGCAAGAGGTACGAGGGCATCAACTATCCGGGCGCCGTGCACGGCTTCCTGCGCGCGCAGGGCGACCCGAATCCGCGCGGGCGCAACCCGGCCGAAGAGGAGGCCAACATTGCCGCTACGCGCGACGGTTGGCCGCGCACGGTGGCCTTCCTCAGGAAGCAGCTGGGTGTGAAGTAGCGGGGGCGGCGTGGCCCCGCGGCAGACGCGGGGCCACGCGCGACAGTACCCGCACCAGGGCAGCCGCCGGCAGGTCCGGGGCAAGGTCCTGCAACTGGTCCGTCGGGCTTTCCATGTTTTCGCCGAGCGGCCGATACACGCCCCAGCCGCTCTCCTTGCCGAAGAGCAGCATGTCCACCACCGGCACGCCCAGTGCGCCCGCCGCGTGCGCGATGGACGTATCCGGGGTGAACACCACATCGGCCGCACCGGCAATGGCCATGGCGGCGCGCAGATTGCCGCTGGGTGCAATGCCCGCGCCGGTAAGCTGAGCCAGCTCCTCGGCCCGGTCGCGTTCGTTGGGCGCGCACATGATGAGCACCTGCAGCTCAGGCCGCGCCGCGCGGGCGGCGGCCACCACGGCGGCGTAGGAACTGGCCGGCCACCAGCGCGCCGCCTTTCCCGCCGAGATGTTCACCAAGAGTCGCGTTGATGCGTTTTTGGTGACTTGCATCTGTCGCGATTTATCTGCCTCCCAGACCTGCTCGGCACCTGCCCGTTCGTCGCTCGTGAGCACCAGAACCGGGCTCAGGTCGAGGGTATCGGCGTCCGGTCTGAACGGCGGCACGAGCAGGGACAGGTGGTCCACGATGTGCGACCCGAGCGGCAGCGCGGGCGTGGCCGGATTCAGGATGTGGTCCAGGCCACGGCCACGTGTCCCGACCCGGCGGCGCGCGCCAATGGCCAGCACGAGGAGCAGAATGGTGACCGACGGGGCCGTGGGCATGCAGTCCACCACGACGTCGTAGCGTTCGCGGCGCAGCGTACGCACGGCCGCGCGCAGGTCGGCGAAGCGCCGGCGGTTGAGCACATGCACGCGCCGCACGGCGGGTTCCGCCGAGAGCACGGTGGCGTTGGCCGGGGCGGCGAGCACATCGAGCACCGTGTCCGCTGCGCCGCCAATGGCCCGGATGACGCCGGTGGAGACGATCATGTCGCCGATCCGGTCGGGCCGCAGAAAGAGCACACGCTGGGGCCCCGGCACGCGCGGGCCGCGCGGCAGCCGATCGCTCAACCAGATGATGCCCGCCAGCACACGAAAGAACCCGCGCCGCCAGGCCAGTTCGAGGCCCTTGAGCAGGCGCTGCAGGGGCGAGCGCGTATCTCGGCGCGGCGGGCTGGCCGTGTGAGGTTGAGGGACAGCGGAGTTCATGACGGGGCAATACTCGGGACGGACTGGCCGGCCCCGCCGAACGGCTGAGCCTCTAGGCCAGATATGATAGCGCCACCGTCCCCATCAGCACGACCAGCGCATCCCAGCGCATCATGGGCTCGTGCAGTGAGACGTGGTCAGCCGGATCAATGTCCGATATCCGGACATGAATGGGGTATTCGGCGGTGGTGGAGAACATGGGATAGGAACGGAAGGGGCAATTGGAACAGTAATTGATACAATAGGAAATTGCGACGAGTTAGGCAAGCGGCCGCGATCCACCGCCGTGAGCTGTGGGTGGTGTGTTGTGTGTTCGAGTGGTTCGGGGGCGAGATCTCGTATTCCACAGCGTTCGGATGGCGCGGTGCCGCCCCCGAACCACTCGAACACACAGCCCATGACCCACGTCGCACGGCGGTGGACCGAGAACGCCCCGACCGCTGTTTGCCCCACCACCCTACTTGTGCGTCGACAGCAGCAAACTCGTCTCCGTATTCGCCACCCCTCGGACCTTGCCGATCTGCCGCAGCACCTCATCAAACTCCTGCAGCGTATCCGTCGCCAATTCCGCCACGATATCCCAGCGCCCGTTGGTCGTGTGCAGCGCCCGCACCTCCGGATAGCCGCGCAGCGCCTTGATCACGGCATCGGCATCCCCTTCGGTGCGGATCATGGTGACCGCGCGCACCCGGTGCGTGCCCGCGTCGGGTGCCGTGCGCACGGTAAAGCCCAGCAGCGTGCGCGACGTGACCAGTTTGTCGATGCGGTTCTGCACCGTGCCGCGCGAGACGCGCAGTTGCTTGGCCAGTGAGGCCACGCTCTCCCGAGCGTTCTGACGCAGGAGACCGATGAGTTGGTGATCGAGATCGTCCATGGCGCATTCAGGCGCGCGGAGTGTGAAAGCGGCTCGGCCAAATACAAGAAACCCCGGCGGGTGCCGGGGTCTCCTGTCATATCCGAAGGCCGGCGCTTACCGGTTGAGCGTGTTGTCGAGCGCTGGCGCGGTCGTACCGGTGGTGCCCATGGTCCCACGCGCGGCGATGGTGTTGGTGCGACCGATGGTGAACGACACACCCGTGCGTGTGATGAGGTTGGTGGTGGAGCCCGGCGCCCGCACGAAGAGATCGTACACGCCGCTCGGAACGGCCACGAACGCCCCACCCGCCTTGTAGGCCACGCTGCCCCCAACGGCCACCTCCGTGCCCGTGAGCTGGTTGCGCACGAACAGCACCATGGGTTGCGAGTTCGCGATGGCGTTCACGAAGCGCACATAGCCCTGGGTGAAGTCGAACGCCTCGGGGAAGTTGTCCTCGACAAAGAACCCGTCGGCCGACTTGGTGGTGGTGTTGTACGTGCCGCTCACGTAGAACGAGTAGTTCTTGTTGGCTTCCAGCGTGCCCTGCACCGTGGCAATCGGCAGGTCCTTGTCCACCGTGGCCGTGATGCGCGCCGTGAAGGTGTACTGGCCGGGCTCGATGGCGGAGTAGAAGCCGCCGGCAGCCACACCGCCGTAGGCCACGCCCACGGTGGACTCGACGCCCGTACCGGAGGTGGTGGCGGTGAGCTTGCGGTCGTTGCCGTAGAAGTGCACCTGCGGCGCGCCCACGCCGAAGTTGAAGAACTTGATGCGGGAGCCCGGCAGGCTGCCGGTGATGTCCTGCACCGCGTTCTTCTCACAACCGGCCAGCAGCACGGCGGCGGTGAGCACCGTGGCCACCCGACCGACCATCGTGCGCAAAGAAGAGAAAGTGGTCATGGTGGGTTACGGTTGAGTGATCCAGAGCGGCTTGGTATGGAAGTCGAGCGCGAGACCGCCGATCTTGTCGAGCGCCGCGCGGTTCCACACATACTCCGAGTTGAAGCGGGCACGGATGCGATGCGCGATCTTGCCGCCGTTGTCCGGGAACAGGTTGACCGGCAGCACGAAGCCCGGGTATACCTGACGGCCGCTGGCCGGATCGATGTTGGTGTAGTTGTAGCGCCGCATGTCCGTCCACAGCTCCACATGGCCCCAGCCCCACTGGGCGATGTACTTCTGGCTCATGATGTGCGTGAGCGTGAGCTGTGACGCGCTCGGCACGATGTTCGGGTTGGCCAGGAAGGCATCCCGTTCAGCCGCGGTGATCTGCGTGGGCGTCTGGTTGTCGTCGCGGTTGCGCGCGTTCACGAAATCGATGTGCGCCGCGACACCGTTGCGGTAGGCGGCCAGGGCCGTGGCGCGGTCACCCGCACGGAATGCCGCTTCCGCCTTGATGAACTGCAGCTGCGAGTAGGTCATGATGGGCAGCCGCGACTTCTCCGAGAAGATGTAACGGCTGGGCAGGCCGAGACCGCCGGCGCCGGGGTAGCCGAAGAAGTTGTTGGGCTGCTGGGCCGCCGCGAGACCGCCGAAGTTGAGCGTGTTGATGTCGAGACCGCGGTAGACGCCGTCCGGCGAAGGCGACAGCATGCGGCTCATGCGCGGATCCACAGCGCCGCCGAACTCGGTGCCGTCCATCAAGCCCACCACGAACCGCGTCTGGCGGTAGTTGGTGAGATTGTTGCGGGTGCGGCTCCAGAAGTTGGTGTCGTCGTTGACCGTGCCCGGGAAGGCCAGCAGCGCGTCGTCGGCGTTGCTCGTGAACGACTTGTCCACGGCCGCAATGACATCCTGCGGCTTGTAGCTGGACTTGTTGCTGAAGTGGTTCAGGTTGAGCGCCAGCATGCCGTAGGCCAGCTTGAGCCACTTCGTGCGGTCACCGCCGTAGATGCGGTCGGTGCGGCCCAGATACGCCGGATCCACCGCGCCATCGTTGCGCTCGAGGTACTTGATGGCCTCACCCAGCAGGCGCTGGATCTCCTGATACGCAAACTCCTCGCTGTCGTAGTCGAAGGTGAAGCGCGTCTGGTCGAAGGCCTGCTTGATGATCAGCTCGCCGTGCACGTTGGTGAGCTGCTGCCAACCCCAGGCCTTGATGACATAGCCCACACCCAGGAGGTCCCAGCGCTCCTCGGCTTCGGCCTTCTGCATCATGTCCACGAGGTTCTGGCCGATGTTCCAGTACACGTCGCGCCAGAGCTGGCCGCCGTTGTCACTGGAGGGATCGTAGCCCATCCGGTCCCAGGTGCTGAACGTGGTGCCCGGCAGATACCACTGCTGCGTGTAGCGGCCGATGAAGCGGCCGTCGAACTGGGGTGAGGTCACCATCCAGTGCAGCATCGGCGACAGATACAGATTGGCCGAGACGGTCTGGGGGGCGTTGGGATTCTCGTTGACGTCGAGGAAGTCGTCGCAGCCCACGGCGGACAGCGAGAGGGCGCCGACAAGCAGCGCAGCGGAAAGTCGCATCGTCTTCATCAGTAGTTCACCCGCAGGCTGAAGGCGATACCACGCGGAATCGGGAAGTTGCCGACGTCGATACCTGCCGCGCCGGAACCGCCCACAGCCGCGCTGTTGCCGTTCACGATCGGGTCGAGACCGGAGTAGTTGGTGAACACGAACAGGTCGGTCATCGTGAGCGCCACACTGGCTTCACGGGCCTTGAGGAGCGAAGCCGGCAGCGCGTAGCGGATGGTCACGTCGCGCAGGCGCAGCCAGTTGATGTCCTTCTCGATGAACAGCTCTTCGGAAATGGCCGTGTAGTAGCCGTTCTGCACCGCCGGAATCACCACGATGCTGTTGCGCGTGGGATTGTCGCTGTTCTCACGGCCGTCACGCAGCACGCCGTCGATCACACGCGGCTGATCGCGGTCGAGCGTGCGGTTGGTGAGACCACGCGAGGTGAGCAGGTGCTCGGTGCCGTTGAACACGTCGCCGCCACGGCGGATGTCCCACAGCATGGACATCGTGAAGTTCTTGTAGCGGACCTGGTTCGTAATGCCCATGGTCCAGTCGGGCTGGCGATCGTAGCCGGCGTCGATGAAGGCCGTCGAGCGCAGCGGCAGACCCGTGGTCGGGTCGATGAGCAGGTCACCCTTGTTGTTGCGCAGGTAGAACAGGCCCGTGAGCGAACGCGTGGACAGGCCGGGCTGCACACCATTGCGCACGTTGCCGTAGAGCCAGGTGTCCGACACGTACGACTCGGGCAGCTCGTTGGGCAGCTTGAGCACACGGCCGCGCGAGCGGTCGAAGTTGGTGATGATGTCCCAGCCGAAGTTGGCGCGGTTCACCATCTTGGCGCGGCCCACGATCTCGAGGCCGGTGTTGCGCGTGGAGGCGCCGTTCAGGTTGAACAGGATGAAGCCGGTACCATACGAACCACGGATGTCGTTGACGATCTGGTCCGTGGTCTCCTTGCGGTAGGTCGTGACGTCGAGACCGAGACGCCCGCCAAAGAAGCCGAGGTCGGCGCCGTACTCGTACGACTTCGCGAACTCGGGCCGCAGGTTCACGTTCGGGCCCGTGAAGCCGTAGCCGTAGCCACCGCCCGTCGTGAGCTTGTACTCGAGCGCCGGCCGGAACGCGTAGGGCCGGGCGTCCTTGCCCACCTCGGCGTAGGCCGCGCGCAGACGCGCCGTGAGCGTCTTCTTGAGCTCCGGGAAGGCGTCATCCAGCACGAAGCTGGTGTTGATCGAGGGATAGAAGAACGAGTTCCGCTCGATGGGAATCGTGGACGTCCAGTCGTTGCGGCCGGCAACGTTCACGAACCAGTAGTCGGACCAGTTGAAGGTGGCCTGACCATACACACCCACCAGGCGACGCTGCGCCAGCGTCGTGCGCGGGGCGCGCATGCTGGTGTTGTTGATCGAGACGAAGTTCGGGTCGAGGAACTGCATGCCCTGAATGGCATTCACCTGCGACCGGTAGTCGTTGATCTGATTGCCCACCAGGCCGCTCACCTTGAGGCGGCTGCCGATCGTGATGGGATTGATGTTGAGGATGGTCTGCGTGTTGATGCTGCGCGTGACGTCGGTCGCCACATCCAGCACGCCGTTGTTGTTGAAACCGGCGCCCGCCGACTCCGGATGACGCAGAATGAGGTTCTCGGCCGTGTAGCCGTCGGAGCCCACATTGAAGCGCAGGGTGCCCCACTTCACCGGCGTGAGAACGAATCCGAGGTTGGCCACCAGACGCTCGTTCTTGTCCTCGCGCCCGTTTCGGTTGATGGAGAAGTACGGGTTGTCCGTCTCACCACCGGCGGCGAGCTGCGTGATGCGGCGGCGCTGGCCCGACGGCGTGAGGAAGTCCGATGCCTGATCGGTCTGCGGCCAGAGCAGCAGGCCGATGAGCGGGCCGCCCACGCCGCCGATCAGCTGGTCGTTCTTGGACTTGGTGTAGGCCATGGACAGGTCCACCTTGAGCCAGTCCTTGACCTGCGCTCCCGTCGCGCCGGTGAGGTTCACGCGGTTCAGGCCCAGCGTCGGGATCACGCTGGCCTGATCGGTCACGGCCATGCCGAGACGATAGTTGATGCGCGAATCGGCGGTGGCACCACTGAACGTCAGGTTGTGCTGCTGCGACACGCCCGTCTGGAAGAATCCGTCGACGTTGTCGTAGAACGTGGTGTTGGGCGCGTAGGGCGTGCCGAAGTAGGAGAAGGAGCCCAGCAGGTCACCGGCCTGCGACGTGGGTCCATAGACACGCTGCAGCTCGGGGCGGCTGCGCGTCTGGTCCATGCGGATGTTGTTGCTGTAGGTGAAGCCGCCCGTGCCTGCCTGACCACGCTTGGTGGTGATGACGATGGCGCCGTTGGCCGCATCAATGCCGTAGAGCGCCGCCGCTTCCGGACCCTTGAGCACCACCAGACTCTCGATGTCGTCCGGATTGATGTCGGCCGCGCGGTTCGTGAAGTCGAGGCCGCGATTGTTGAAGGCGGTCTGCGAACCTGGGGCATCGGAGCCCAGCACGTTCGTATTGGTCGTCTTGTTGTCGAGCGGCAGACCGTCCACGATGACCAGGGGCTGGTTGCTGCCGGAGATCGAGCTCACACCGCGGATGGTGATGGAGCTCGAGGCGCCGGGCAGACCCGAGGTGCTCGTGACTTCCACACCGGCCACACGACCCTGCAGACCGTTGATGAAGTTTTCGCGGCCCGTCTGCGCGATGTCGGCACCAGCCACCGTCTGCTGCGACACGCCGAGACTGCGCTGCACGGTCTGCTGACCGAGCGCGGTCACGACCATGGCGTCGAGATTGGCCGCCGCCTTGTCGAGCATGACGTTGATGATGTTGCCGCTGCCGACGTTGCGTTCCTGCGGCAGGTAGCCGATCAGTCGATACTGCAGGGTCTGACCGACGCTGACGCGGATGCTGTAGTCGCCGCTTTGATTGGTCTGCGTGCTGGTGTTGGTACCCTTCACGATGACCGTGACACCTGAGAGGGGTACCCCAGCTTCACGGCTGACCTTGCCGGTGACGACCTTGTCCTGCGCGACGGCGGGCGTCGTCCAGGCCAAAGCGCCGAGCAGCGCCGTGAGGACTCTGATTTTCATAGGAGGGAGTCGGTGGTAGGTGGGAACTGATAGGCCGACATTAGTCCGGCGGACAGTGAACTGTCAAATGCGTTGTTTCGCAATGTGACAGAATAGATTGCCTATTTGCTCAGTTTGTCTCGCGTTTTGTCATATTGTTGTGCTTGTTGCTGGCATGGGACCGGACGCAACGTAGAAGCATGTCAACAGGCTCCAATCCCAGAAGCCGTCAGGCCCCCCAACCGGTCCGGCTCATCGGGGTGCCCATGGACCTCGGCGCCAGCCGGCGCGGCGTGGACATGGGTCCGTCGGCCCTTCGCCTGTCCAGCCTCGTGGCCCAGCTGTCGCGTCTTGGAATAACAGTGCAGGACACGGGCAACGTCACCGTTCCCGATCGCGAGTCACTGCCGGCCACTCCCGAAGCACGGCTCGACGCCATTGCCGCGGTCTGCCGCGATCTGGCCAGCCGCACGGCCGCGGCCATCCGCGACGGCTGCTGCCCGCTGGTTGTGGGCGGCGATCACTCGCTGGCCGCCGGCTCCGTGGCTGGCACCGCCAGCGCCTGGGCGGAGCGGGGACAGGCCATCGGTCTGCTCTGGCTCGATGCCCACGCCGACATCAACACCCCCGAGACCAGCACCAGCGGCAACGTGCACGGCATGCCCGTGGCCCACCTGCTCGGGCTTGGCCATCCGCCGCTCGCGCGCCTGGCCTCGGTATTCCCGGCCGTGCGCCCCGAGCATGTGGTGTACGTGGGGTTGCGCGACGTGGACCCGGCCGAGCGCGAAACCATCAGCCGGCTTGGCGTGCGCGCCTTCACCATGCGCGACATCGATGAACGCGGCCTGCGTCAGGTGATGGAAGAGGCGCTAGCCATCACCACGCGCGGCACGGCCGGCGTGCATCTGTCCTTCGATCTCGACTGGGTGGACCCGGCCGAGGCCCCAGGCGTGGGCACCCCGGTACAGGGCGGTGCCACACGACGCGAAGCACATCTCGCGATGGAGATCCTGCACGATCGTGGTGCCACGCTTGCCGTGGACCTCGTGGAGCTGAACCCCATTCTCGACAGCCGCAACACCACCGCCGAGCTGGCAGCCGACCTGCTGGCAAGCGCCTTCGGTCGCCGCATTCTCTGAACCTGTCGGAGTCCTCGTATGCTCACCACGCCCGCTTTCACGTCGTCCGACACGCCGTCCGATATGTCTTCCGATACGTCGTCCGACCAGGCAACCGGTCGGCCGTCGGCTCGCTCCGACCGCACGGCCTCGCTCATCGCGCGCGAAGACGCCTTCGGCGCCCACAACTACCACCCGCTCGATCTGGTGATCGCCGAAGCCTCCGGCAGCTGGGTGACGGATGTGGACGGCCGACGCTATCTCGACTGTCTGAGCGCCTACTCGGCCGTGAACCAGGGCCACGCGCATCCGCGGCTGCTGGCCGCCATGGCGAGGCAGGCTGCGCGCGTCACGCTCACCTCTCGCGCCTTCCGCAATGAGCAGCTCGGGGCCTTCTGCGAGGCGCTGGCGACACGCTGCGGCATGGACATGGTCCTGCCCATGAACACCGGCGCCGAGGCGGTGGAGACGGCCATCAAGGCGGCGCGCCGCTGGGGCTATCGTGCAAAGGGCATTCCGCAGGATCGCGCGGAGATCATTGCCTTTGCCAACAACTTCCACGGCCGCACCACCACGCTGGTGGGGTTCTCCAGTGAAGCCGCGTACCGCGCCGACTTCGGGCCCTTTGCGCCGGGCTTCACGGTCGTGCCGTTCGGCGATCTCGAAGCCGTGCGCCGCGCGATGACCGGCCATACCTGCGCCGTGCTGGTCGAACCCATTCAGTGCGAGGCGGGTGTGCTGCTGCCGCCCGAGGGGTTTCTGCGCGAGTTGTCCGCGCTCTGCCACGAGCAGAACGTGCTGCTGGTGGCCGACGAGATTCAGACCGGGCTTGGACGGACCGGCGCCTGGTTTGCCTGCGATCATGAAGACGTAAAGCCCGACCTGTACGTGCTGGGCAAGGCGCTGTCGGGTGGCTGCTATCCGGTCTCGGCCGTGGTTGGGCGTCGCGAGGTGCTGGGGCTCTTCGAGCCGGGCTCGCATGGCAGCACCTTTGGCGGCAACCCGCTGGCCTGCGCGGTGGCGCTCGAGGCGCTGGCGGTGCTGGAAGACGAGCAGCTCATTGCGCGCGCGGCACAATCCGGCGCCTGGCTGGGTGCCCAGCTCGCGCAGCTCACGCACCCGTCCATTGTGGCGGTGCGCGGCCGTGGCCTCATCTGGGCCATTGAACTGCGCGAACCTGCCCGCCCCTGGGCCGAAGCCCTGCAGGGGCGCGGGGTGTTGTGCAAGGAGACGCACGGCACGGTGCTGCGGCTCTCGCCGCCTCTCGGGACATCACGAGAGGATCTGGCATTCCTCGTGAAACAGTTGCAGCACGTTTTCGAGCAACACCAAGCGGAATGAACTCAGGACCCGAAACTCCAACACAGAACCCGGAACTGATCAGTTTCGGGTTCTGTGTCAAGGTTTCGAGTTGTGAGTGATCGAATACCGAGTTGTGCGGGGAGTGATATTTTGCGTAACGCCCTTGATCGCTCACCTCGACACTGCTCATGTTCGAACCGCTGCCACTGCCCGCCACTCCGCCCCGTCTGCCCAATCGTGTGCTCGTCACGGGCGGTGCCGGCTTCATCGGCAGCGCCTGTGTGTGGGCGCTGAACACCCTGGGTGTCGAGCGCATCGTGGTCACCGACCGCCTGGGGCGCGACGAGAAGTGGCGCAATCTCGTGCCGCTGCGCTTCGAGGATTACCTCGAGGCCGACGACCTGCTGCCACGCCTCGATTCGGGCGCCCTCGGCAAGTTCGATCTCGTGCTGCATCTGGGCGCGTGCTCGGCCACCACGGAACTCGACGCCACCTTTCTGGCGCGGAACAACTTCGAGTACACCAAGCAGCTGGCGCAGTGGGCGCTCGCCAAGCATGTGCGCTTCGTGTATGCCTCGAGCGCGGCCACCTATGGTGACGGCGCCGCGGGCATGAGCGACATCGACAACAGCAATGCGGCGCTCACGCGTCTGCGCCCGCTCAACGCCTACGGCTACTCCAAGCATCTCTTCGATCAGTACGCGGCGCGCGCCGGTGTGCTGCCGCGTCTTGTGGGTCTCAAGTACTTCAACGTGTACGGCCCCAACGAGGCGCACAAAGGCGACATGCGCTCGCTGGTGCACAAGGCCTACGGCCAGATCGAGGACAGCGGCGTGGTACGGCTGTTCCGCTCCCATCGGCCCGATTACCGCGATGGCGAGCAGCAGCGCGACTTTCTGTATGTGAAGGACGCCGTGGCCATGACGCTGCATCTGGCCATGACGCCGTCCGCCGGTGGTCTGTACAACATCGGCAGCGGCAAGGCCAATACCTGGCTCGCGCTCACCTCGGCCCTCTTCGGTGCGCTCGAACGTCCACCACAGGTCGAGTTCATCGACATGCCCGAGTCCATCCGCGCCAAGTACCAGTACCACACGCAGGCGGACATCGCGAAGCTGCGCGCCGCCGAGTACATCGCGCCGGTGACGTCGCTGGCCGATGCGGTGAAGGACTACGTGAAGGGCTATCTGCAGGGCGATCGTCGGTTGGGGGACTGAACCCTGGTGCCCGTGCCCCGACTGCGCGCGCGCCTGATCTGTGCCGTGCTGTGTGGGATAGGCGTGTGGTTGTCGGCGTGTCGACCAGCGGTCGATGCGGGCACCCGTGGCGACGGGACCGGCCGGGACACCGTCCTCAGCTGGGGCGGCGACGCCGAGGGCGGCGCACCGTTTGTCGAGGCCGACGCGCAGGATCCCTCGCTGGTGCGCGGGTTCGACGTGGAATTGGCCGAGCTCATGGCCGCCCACGTGGGCCGCAAGGCGCAGTTCGTCCAGGTGGCCTGGGCGTCCATCGAGCAGTCGGTGGCGCGCGGGGATGTGGACGTGGGCCTCTCCGGCCTCGAAGACCGCCCGGCGCTGCGCACGCGGTATGCGGTCACCGATCCCTATTTCGAGTTCCGCGAAGTGCTGGCGGTGCGCCCCGCCGACACCGCCCGCTATCGCAGCCTGGCCGATCTCAGAGGGCAGCGCGTGGCCACGCTGGGCAACACGCTGGCCTACCGCCTGCTGCTCGACGCGCAGCGTGATTACGGCGTGGTGCCGGTGTCGTATGACGACAACGTGCATCCCTACACCGACCTGCTGGGCGGGCGCGTGGAGGCGGTGCTGCTCGATCATGTGCTGGCGGAGCAGGCCGAGCGGCGCACACCCGGCTTCGTGATTCAGCCGGGCACGGTGGCCATCGGTCACTATGTGGGCGTGGTGGCGCAGGGGCGTGAAGCGCTGCGCGATTCACTCAATGTCATGCTGCGCCTGCGCATGGCCGACGGGTCGCTGGAACGCATCTTCCGCCGGTGGCAGGTATGGGACAGCGCGCAGGCGGCATTTCAGGCGCGCGTGCTGCGGGACGCGGAGTCCACGCCCGGTGATGCCGTTGCGGCCACGGAGGCTGTGGCCGCCGTGCCTGCCACATCGGACGCCAACTCCTCGGACGCCGACGCGTCGTATCTGCCGGCACTGCTCCGCGGGGCAGGTCTGACGGTGGTCATCAGCGTGGCTGCGATGGCCGTGGCCGTGCTGCTGGGCATCGTCGTGGCCAGCGGGCGGGTGTACGGACCGTCCTGGATGCGCGCGGCGCTGGTGGTGTATGTGGAGGTGGTGCGCGGGACGCCGGTGCTGCTGCAGCTGTTCGTGCTGTACTACGGATTGGCCGGTGTGGTGCGGCTGCCGGCGCTGCTGGCCGCGATTCTCGGGCTGGGGCTCAACTATGCGGCGTACGAGGCGGAGGTGTATCGCGCAGCGCTGCAGGCCATTCCGCGCGCGCAGCTGGAGGCGGCGCGCACCCTGGGCCTCAGCGAATGGCAGGTGTTTCGTCTCGTGCGTGCGCCGCAGGCCTTGCGTCTGGCCCTCGCGCCCATGACCAACGACTTCGTGGCACTGCTCAAGGATTCGTCGCTGGTCTCGGTCATTACGGTGGTGGAGCTCACCAAGCAAACGGCCATCTACGCCACCAATGTGGGCAGCTGGCTGGTACCGGGTCTCCTGTGCGCGGCCATGTACCTGGCACTGTCGCTGCCGCTCGCGCGTGTGGCGCGCCAACTCGAAGCGCGGTGGCGACTGCCGTGAGCAACATGTTCACCTCCGCATCGGAGCAGGAACAGGGCGGCGGCCATCGGCGACGGGATGGCTACGCCGTGCACATCGAGGGGCTGCGGGCCATGCGCGGCGGGCGCGCCGTGCTGCACGATGTGCTGCTCGCGGTGCCTCGCGGCCAGGTGTGGACCCTCATGGGCGTGTCCGGCGCCGGCAAGAGCACACTGCTGCGCACGGTGGCGGGACTCGAACCGTTCGACGGCGGACGCATTGTGGTGGAACAGGCCGTGACACTCACACCGGGCCCCGTGCCACGCGAGCGGCATCTGCGCGCACTCCGCGAGCATGTGGGCTTCGTGTTTCAGCAGCATGCGCTCTTTGCCCATCTGTCGGTGCTCGACAACATCACGCTCGCCCCTCGTCATGTGCGCGGCCTGTCGCGATCCGATGCCGAAACCCGCGCGATGTCGCTGCTCGAAGACCTTGGTGTGGCGCACCGGGCCACGGCCATGCCCGCGGAGATCTCCGGCGGCGAGGCGCAGCGGGTGGCCATCGCGCGGGCCCTCGCGCTTGATCCCGGGGTGCTGCTCATGGACGAACCCACCGCCGCCCTCGACCCGGCGCGGCGGCGCACGCTGGCCGAGGGCCTGCGCGCGCTCACACGCAACGGACGCAGCCTGCTGATCACCACGCACGACACCGACTTTGCGTTGGCTGTCGCGGACAACGTGGCCGTGCTGGCCGATGGCCAGGTGGTGGAGGTTGGCGCGCCGCGCGATGTGCTCACACAGCCGCGGCATCGGGCCACCCGCGCCCTGCTCTCGTCAGTGGATGGGCAGCGGGCGGACGCCACCGCGCCCGCAACCGGAAGCCCGTGATGCCGCTGCGCACGGCGCGCGCACTGGTGGGCCACGAGCGCAGTTACGCGGCCGATCGCCAACTGGGGTGGGCCCTGGCCTTTGTGGCCGGCGCCATCAACGCCGGCGGCTTTCTCGCCGTGGGACAGTACACCTCGCATGTCACCGGGGCCGTGTCCGCAGCTGCGGATGATCTCGTGCTCGGTCGCACGCCCATGGCGTTGACGGCCATCGGCGCCGTGCTGGCCTTTCTGATCGGCGCGATGACCTGCGCCGTTCTGGTCAATTTTGCGAAGCGCCGTCAGCTGACGAGTGCGTTTGCGCTGCCGCTCCTGCTCGAGGCGCTGCTCATTCTGCTGTTCGGCCTGGCCGGCTCGCGGCTTGCGCTGGCCAAGGCCCTGCTGCTGCCGGCCACGGTGCTGCTGCTGTCGTTTCTCATGGGACTGCAGAATGCGGTGGTGACCAAGTTGTCCGAGCGGGTCATTCGCACCACGCACATGACGGGCATTGTCACCGACCTTGGCATCGAGCTGGGCAAGTGGCTGTACTGGAACCGCTCGCGCCACCGCGGACCCGATGTGGCCGCCGATCCGGAGCGACTGCGGGTGCTGACCGGGCTCCTGCTGGCCTTCTTTGTGGGCGGTCTCGTGGGCGCGCTGGGCTTCAAGCTGGTGGGGTACAGCTTCACCGTGCCCATCGCCATGGTGCTGCTGCTGGTGGGCGGTGTGCCGCTGGTGGATGACCTGCGGGCGCGCCGTGCGCGTGTCGCGGGACGCTGACCACGGCGCAGGGCCTCAGCGCGGGCGCAACGCGCGCGCCCAGTCGTAAAGCTCCACGTACCGCCGCGCCGATTGCTGCCACGAGTGATCCGCACGCATGCCGCGTGCGCGCAGCAGCGCCCAGCCCTCGGCATCGCGATAGCTGGTGAGCGCGCGGGCGATGGCGTCCTGGAAATGACGGGCGTCGAAGGGGTGAAACACGAAGCCGTTGCCATCGAAACCCTCGCGCACGGTGTCGGCCAGACCGCCCGTGGCCCGCACGATGGGCACACTGCCGTAGCGCAGCGCAATCATCTGCCCCAGGCCACAGGGTTCGAAGCGTGAGGGCATGAGAAAGGCATCACTGCCGGCGTAGATCTGCTGGGCCAGCGCCACATCGAAGCCGGTGCGCACGGCGATGCGGTCACCGTGCTGCGCCGCCGCCTCGCGGAACACCCGCTCGAGATGCGCATCACCGCTGCCCAGCAGCACCAGTTGTGCGTCCGTTTCGCGCAGCAGCCAGGGCAGCACGGCCTCGAGCAGCACAAATCCCTTCTGCTCGGCCAGACGCGAGACCACGCCCAGCAGAGGGCGTGATGCATCGACCGGAAGGCCGCAGCGCGCCTGCAGGCTGGCCTTGCACGCCGCCTTGCCCGCCATCTGCTCCGCGTCGTAGGTGGCCTCGAGATGCGGATCGGTGGCCGGATTGTAGAGCGCGGTGTCGATGCCGTTGAGAATGCCGGCCACCCGGTCCTGACGATGGCGCAGCAGACCGTCGAGCCGCTCGCCGTACTCCATGCTGAGAATTTCCCGCGCATAGCGCGGGCTCACGGTGCTGATGACATCGGCAAAGGCGATGCCGCGCGCCATGCAGTTGAAGCTGCCGGCGATGCCGGGGCCCATGCCATTCTCGAGCAGTCCGCCTTCGGTGAGTCCGGCCACCCCCAGCAAATCGGGATGCCCCTGTCCCTGATAGGCCAGATTGTGAATGGTGAACACCGAGGCGATGTGTCCGAAGGTGTAGGCGTAATACGTGCGGAGGTAGTTGGCGACCAATGCCGCGTGCCAGTCGTGTCCGTGCACGACATCGGGCGACCAGCCCGTGACTTCGCGCAGGTGCTGCATGGCGGCCAGCACGCCGCGCGCAAACAGCACGAAGCGCCGGATGTCGTCGCGCTCCCCGTAGATGGCATCGCGCTCGAACGCGGCGGGGATGTCGAGAAAGTGGACCGGCACCTCACCCAGGGCGCCGGTGTACAAGCGCATCTCCTCGGCGCGCTCTCCCACCGGCAGGAAGGTGGCGGCCTGCGGACCAGTCATGGGTTCGGACCGGGTCCGCAGGACCTTGTAGCGTGGCATGATGAGGCGCACCTCGTGCCCCAATGCCGCAAGCGCCGCTGGCAGGGCAGCGGCCACATCGGCCAGGCCACCGGTTTTCACGAACGGAGCCGCTTCGGCGGCCACAAACAGAACACGCATGCCCTACCTTACGCGCCGGCCGCCCACGACGCAAAATGGCGGGGAGCAGGCTGTCTTCCCTTCAATGGAGCACCCGCAGGCATGACGTCGTCCCGCGGCACCCTGACGCGCTCCGCCATGGCCTATGTCCTGGCTGGCGGGCGTGGCTCCCGCCTGTATGAGCTGACCGACCGTCGCGCCAAGCCGGCGGTGTACTTCGGTGGCAAGACGCGCATCATCGACTTCGCCCTGTCGAATGCCATCAACAGCGGCATTCGCCGCATTGGTGTGGCGACGCAGTACAAGGCTCACAGTCTCATCCGTCACCTGCAGCGCGGCTGGAACTTCCTGCGCCCCGAGCGCAACGAGAGCTTCGACATCCTGCCGGCCAGTCAGCGCGTGAGCGAAACCCAGTGGTACGACGGCACGGCCGATGCCGTGTACCAGAACCTCGACATCATCGAGTCGTATCATCCCGAGTACATGGTCATCCTTGCGGGAGACCATGTGTACAAGATGGACTACGAGCTCATGCTCCAGCAGCACGTCAATGATGGCGCCGACGTGACGGTGGGCGTGCTGGAAGTCGCGCGAAGCGAGGCCAGTGGCTTCGGGGTCATGCAGGTGGACGCGCGGGACCGTATCGTGCAGTTCCTCGAAAAGCCGGCCGACCCGCCGGGCATCCCCGGGGCCCCGCACCTCGCGCTGGCGAGCATGGGCATCTACGTGTTCCGCACGGCGTTTCTCTTCGACCTCCTGAAACGCGACGCGGCCGATCCGCATTCATCCCGTGACTTCGGGAAGGATCTCATTCCCTACGTGGTGCGGCACGGCAAGGCGGTGGCGCACCGGTTTCGCGACTCCTGCGTGAAGGCGGACAGTGAGAACGAGGCGTACTGGCGCGATGTGGGCACGGTGGACGCCTACTGGGAGGCCAACATCGATCTGACCTCCGTAGTCCCCGCTCTGGACCTCTACGACCACGAGTGGCCGATCTGGACTTATGCGGAGATCACGCCGCCCGCCAAGTTCGTGCACAACGAGGAGGGGCGGCGCGGTCAGGCGCTCAGCTCTCTGATTTCCGGCGGATGCATCGTGTCCGGTTCGTCCCTGAACCGTTCGCTGCTGTTCACCGGCGTCCGCGTGCATTCCTATTCGCAGCTCGAGGGGGCGGTTCTGCAACCCTACGTGGAAGTGGGCCGCGGCGCGCAGCTGCGTAACGTGGTGGTCGATCGCGGGGTAGTCATTCCACCGGGCCTGGTGGTGGGCGAGGATCCGGAATCGGATGCCATCCGGTTCCGGCGCAGCCCCAAGGGCACGGTGCTCATTACGCAGTCCATGATCGACCGCTTGCTGGAGTCACCGTGACCCTCCCGGAAACACCTCGCCCCTCGCGCCGCCTCCGCTGGATGCCGGCGGCGCTGCTGTTCGCGCTGTTCTCCGGCATCGGCTGCTACAAGAACACCGGGTCCGGCAACAGTGGCAGCGTGGTGATGATCGTGAACAACCGCGGATTCTTCGATGTGAATGTGTTCTCGGTGCGCGCCACCGGTGCGTCCAACCGTCGACTGGGCCTCGTCAACGGCAACTCGCAGCGCACCATCATGGTGCCCGAGAGCGAGTTGCAGCCTGGTGGCATGCTGCAGGTGGCGGTGCGGGCCGTGGCCGGACGTGTGGGTTGGATCAGCCCCGCGCTGCAGGTGGGTCCCGGCATCGTCGCCCGCCTCGAAATCATCACCACCGCCGGCGGCGATGTCAGTCAGTCCCAGTTCTTCACGCAGTTTGCTTCGCCGAGCCCGAGCGACACGCTCGCCCCACGCTGATCGATCGCGGCGCTGAGCAATCCGCCCAGCGGTTCGTTTCAGTGGTTCGTTTCGGTGGTTCGTTTCGGTGGTTCGCTTCAGCGCGGCGGCGTCCCCCACGCCTCGCGGATCGCGCGTCCGATGTGCGCGATGACCGCATTGCCCTCGCTCTCCGCCCAGTAGCGGGTATCGGCGTTCTCCTTCGTCATCACGCAGGCCACCACGCGCGCCGGCAGCCACAGCACGCCGCAGTCGGTGCGTGCCGCGTCCACATCGCCGGTCTTGTGTGCGGCCCGCACACCGTAGTTGAACCGCAGCAGCTTGGTGTCGTCGCCGTTGTGCCGCAGGATCTCCAGCATGGTGGAGTCGGCTTTCGGGCTCACCGCCTTGCCCTGGGCCAGCAGGGTGAACAGGCGGGCCATCTCCGCCGGCGTGGTGACGCCCAGTCCGTACTTGGCCGAACTGTCGGGTGCCACACTCGCAATGCGGGTCATTGAGCCCGAATGCACCTTCGTGTGCGGCAGCCCCAGCGCCTCCATCTTCTGCCACACGCGACGAATCTTGATGCGGTCGAGAATGAGATTGGTGGCCGTGTTGTCGCTGAGCGTGGTCATCAGCCAGGCCACATCCCACAGGCGCAGCGTGAGCGGCGTGCGCAGGTACTGCAACTCGCCGGCCCCGCCCACCTTGTCGAGGTTCGTGAGCACCACCGGATCGTCGAGTGACAGCTGCCCCTGTTCGGCCAGATCGAACAGCGCCACCAGCACCGGGACCTTGATCAGCGAGGCGGTGGGAAAGGTCTCGTCGGCCCGACGCGTGAGCGTCTCGCCCGTTTCGAGATTGCTGATGTGATAGCCCACCACGCCGCGATGGGCGTTGGAGAGGCTGTCGAGCTGCGCCCGCAGACGCGCGGAGGTCGGCTGAGCGCTGAGCGTCTCGGCGCTGAAGAGTGGCGTGCTGCACAGCGCCGCACCCAGACTGGTCGACAAAACAAGAACGGGGAGGAGTCGCATGCCGGGAACATATCTGCCCCGAGTGCGCCTCGCTCCCCGTCTTGCCTCCCTGGACCGCCCCTCAGCAGCCAGGAAAGTAGATCCCTCCCAAGGACCTGCCATCAATACCCGGCAACTTGTGTGCGCGTCACCGATCGGTCGAGAGCGATTGTGGGCCCCTACGTGTCGCGCGTCACGCAGCCCGGCTGGTGGATGTCGGCGCTTCCCCGACAGGCCCGTCAGGTGAACTGCGAATACCGCTCACCCCTGCCGCCCGGGCACATTGCGCAGGCGACTGCACGCCGATCCATCCTCCTGCACCGAGCTGTCATGCGTCCGACGTCTGTTCCCTCCACACCGCTTCCCCGTGTCATTCAGGGAGGCATGGGCATTGGCGTCTCCAACTGGCGACTGGCCAATGCGGTCTCGCGCCTGGGACAGCTCGGCGTCGTGTCCGGAACGGTCATCGACACCGTCTTCGTGCGCCGGCTGCAGGACGGCGACCCCGGTGGCCATGTGCGACGGGCGCTCGCGCATTTCCCGATTCCCGGCGTGGCCGACGAACTGCTGCGTCGGTACTTCCGCGAAGGGGGGCGCGACAAGGACGAACCGTATCATCTGCTGCCCATGTACAAGCAGGTGGTGAGCGCCGCGCGTCAACGGGTCACCGTGGCCGCGGCCTTCGTGGAGACCTGGCTGGCGCGCGAGGGACACGAGCATGCCGTCGGGGTCAACCTGCTCACCAAGGTGCAGATGCCCAATCTGCCCACGCTGTATGGCGCCATGCTCGCCGGCGTCGCCACGGTCATCATGGGCGCGGGCATTCCCCGCGAGATCCCCGGCGCCCTTGATGCGCTGGCCGAACACGGCGTGGCCACGCTGCGTTTCGACGTCGAAGGTGCTGCCCGTGATGACAACGCCCTGCTGCGATTCGACCCGGCAGATCTGTGGCCTGATCGGGCCCTGCCCTCCACTCCGCTGCTGCGGCCAGCGTTCTATCCCGTCGTCTCGGCGGTATCGCTCGCCGCGACGCTGGCCCGCAAGAGCAACGGACGCGTGGACGGTTTTGTGGTGGAGGGACCGACCGCTGGCGGTCACAACGCCCCACCGCGCGGGACCCTCACGCTCGATGATCGCGGACAGCCGGTGTACGGTGAGCGCGACATGGTGGATCTCGCGCGCATGGCGGAACTCGGCCTGCCCTTCTGGGTGGCGGGAGGCGCCGGCACGCCCGAGGGCCTGCGCGCCGCCGAGAAGGCCGGTGCGGCGGGTGTGCAGGTGGGGACCCTGTTCGCTTACTGCGAGGAATCGGGTCTCGCACCCGAGCTTCGCCAGACTGTGCTCGAAGGGGTGCGTTGTGGCACCGTCTCCGTGCACACTGACCCGCGCGCTTCGCCCACCGGCTATCCGTTCAAGGTCGTGCAGATCACCTCGAACATCGGCGGCAGTCCCGTTGCGTCGCCCCTCCACGGCAGCCGCGAGCGCCTCTGCGATCTGGGTTACCTGCGCGAGGCGATGCGCCTCGATGATGGCCGCCTGGTCTACCGCTGCGCCGCCGAGCCCGTGGACGCCTACGTGAAGAAGGGCGGCACGGTGGAGGCCACGGTGGGACGTCAGTGCCTCTGCAACGGACTGCTCGCCGACGTGGGGCTCGGGCAGCGGCGTGAGACCGGTGTGGAGCCACCGTTGGTCACCAGCGGCGACGATCTCGCGTCGGTGGGCCTGCTTTCCCGCAATGGTCCCTATTCAGCGGCCGACGTGGTGGCCTGGCTGCTGGGAAGCGACCGGCGCGCGCCGGTGGTCTGACCGCGGACCCGCGGGGGGCGTAAAGCCCCGGCCCTGAACTGCCGATACTCGAAGCCATTGGCGCGGCCCAGCGCCCGGCATTCGACAATCGTCCGTTCCCCCATGTTCTTTTCGCGTCAGTCCGCTGCACCGCCCGCAGGCCCATCATCTGCCACACCAGCAGCGCCCACGACTGACGAGGTGGGGCCAGTACTCGACGCGCTTGGCCAGGTGCTGGCGCAGTACGTCCAGCACGTGCTCGATCTGCCCGATCGTCCCACACACGAGGTCCAGCACGAGCTCGAGGCCTGGAGACGTCACGCGCTGCTCGGCACCCCTGCGCCGGGCGCCGCGCAGCGTCCTGCGGTGGGCCGCGACACCGGCGAGCATGCGGCCGTGGAAGGCGGTGACGCCGAGCCGCCTGCTTCCGGCGGAATCCGGCAACGCAACTGGACCGGTGTGACGCAGGCCTTCGCCTCGCATCGCCGCGACGAGCGACGCTATGTGGACACTGCGCTCACCGACCTGCGTGATGCCCTCTGGACCTGCGTGGAACGCTCGCATCACGCGCTGCTGGCCGAGCAGCAATCGTCGCCGGTGGCGGACGAACAGGTCGCGCGCGTGCGATTGGCGCTCAACAACCTCGAAACCGGCGCAGTGAAGTCGGAGATCCAGCAGGCCATGCAGCATCTCGAGCAGGTCACGCGTCAGCGGCAGCACACACAGCGCGAGGCCTTCGGACAACTGGCGGCACGAGTCGAACAGCTGGGCTCACAGCTGGAGGAAGCACGGCGTGCGAGCGAAACCGATGCCCTCACCGGGCTCGGCAACCGCCTGCTCTTCGAGCGGCAACTCACACGGCTGGCCGCGCTGCACGCCCTGAGCGGACAGCCACTCAGTGTGGTGGTCATCGACCTCGACTTCCTCAAGACACTCAACGACGCGCACGGCCATCACGTGGGCGACGCGGCGCTGGTGACTCTGGCCAATGCCATGCCGCGCGTGTTCATCGGTGAAGGCGACGTGACCTGCCGTCTCGGTGGAGACGAGTTTGCCGTCCTGCTGCCGGGCACCACGCTCGCGCTGGCGCAGCGCCTGGCCGAGCGCTTTCGCAGCCAGCTCTCGGTGCTGACGTGGCCGTTCCGCGAGCAAGCGGGCCCGCTGTCAGCCAGTGCGGGTGCGGCCGAGTGGCAGCCGCCGGAACTGCTGGCCGACTGTCTGCGCCGAGCCGATGCGGCCATGTATGCCGTAAAGCTTGCGCGCACACCACCCGTGCAGCCGGCGGCCTGACCGGCGTGGTCAACGGAAGGTCATGCAGCCAACGGGGGGCGCGCTATCTTACACAGATGCGCGCCCTCTTTCCTTCCTGCCCCGGCCGCCGCGGCACGCTGCGTCCGGCTGCCTTGCTCACGCTCCTGGCCGTGGGCAGCACCACCCTCGCGGCGCAGCAGCCGAGGCCGCGTGCCGGCAATGCCGCACGTGAACCCGCGCCAGCCATTTCGCTCGACGAGACCGCAGCGCGGCGCCGCGCGCTTGCCGAGCGTCTGGAGAACGGCGTCCTGATTGCCTTTGGCGGGCGCGCACTGGTGCACGACTTCAGCACCTTCTATCAGCTGCCGTCGTTCCGCTATCTCACCGAACTCAACGAACCCGATCACGCGCTGCTGATGGTGGTCAAGGACAAGGTGCCGCAGAGCACCCTGTTCCTCACGCCGCTCGACGCGCGCACGGCGTTCTACTACGGGCAGCGCACCGACTCGGCCAGCAGCATGGCGCGCACCGGCATGCCGGCGCGCAGCTTCAGCGCCCTGGCCGCTGTGCTGGACTCTCTCGCGGGCAGCGGTCAGACCTTCTGGCACATCCCGGATGTCGAGACCACGGATTTTTCGCGTCTCGACACGCTCACGCGGGGACAGGAAACGGTGAAGGCGCTCACGCGCGCCCATCCTGCGCTGACCATTCGCAATGCCATGCCGCATGTGCTGGCGGTGCGCGCGCGCAAGTCGGCCACGGAGCTCGCGCTCATTCGCAAGGCGGTGGAGATCAGCGCCGAGGGACATCGCGCGGCCATGCTGACCGCCAATCCGCAGCATGAGTATGAACTGCGGGCTGCGCTGGAGTATGAATTCACGCGACGTGGCGCCGAGCGGCCGGCCTATGGCTCCATCGTGGGCGGCGGCTACAACGGCACCACGCTGCACTACATGAAGGACAGCGACCCGGTGAAGCCGGGTGATCTGGTGGTCATGGACGCCGGCGCCGAGTACCGCGGGTATGCGGCCGACATCACGCGCACGATTCCGGTGAGCGGCCGCTTCACTCCCGAGCAGCGCGCGCTGTACCAGCTGGTGCGCGACGCGCAGGCCGCAGCGGAGCGCAACAGCAAGCCCGGACTCAGCATTCGCGCCGCCGCCGACTCCTCGGTGGCGGTGCGTGTGAAGGGGCTCGCGGCGCTGGGGCTCATTGAAAGCGAAGACGCGCAGTACGATCCGCCCTGGCGTGTGGACTGCGTCGCGTCGCCGGCATCCTGCAGGCAGGCCAACCTCTGGACCATTCACGGCATCACGCATGGCATCGGGCTCGCCGTGCACGATCCGCTGCAGGGCGACGCGCGCCGTGACGGCGTGTTTCACGAGGGCGACGCCTTCACCATCGAGCCCGGCATCTACGTGAGCACGAGGGCGCTCGACGTGCTTCCGGACACGCCGCGCAACCGGCAGTTCAAGGCCAAGGTGCTGGCGGCCGTCAAGCGCTACGAGAACACCGGTGTGCGCATCGAGGACGACTACATCATCACCGACAAGGGCCTCGAGCGTCTCTCGCTTGTGCCGCGCGAGATCGACGAGATCGAGGCCCTGATGGCGCGGCGCCGGGCCATTCAGCCCTGACGCCGCAGCGTCACGCGATCAGCGTCACGCGATCAGCGGCGCATGGCGCGCAGCGTGACAAATTCGGGGATCGTGGCCTCGAGAATCTCCGTTACGGCCTGACGGTCGGCCGCGGCGAAGTTCTGCAGGTCCGGCGTGTCATCCTGACCGCTCAGAATGTCCCACAGGCGCGCGTACACGGCGCGGCGCGCCACCAGCGGCAGCGAGGTGAAGGCCTCGGAGTGAATGAGAAAGCTGCAGGGGTAGCGGAAAAGGCGCGTTTCGAGCTCGAGATCGCGCAGGGATCGCCCCTTGCCGTCGCGCGGGCCGTGGCGCACGAAGTCCTGTGCAAAGCTGGTGTTGCCGCGCATGGGCGACGGCAGCGGCGCGGCCTTCACGAACAGCAGACCGCGCACCAGGTTCTCCACGGCGCCACGCAGCGCCGGGTGATCGCTGAACACCGTGTCGCCGCCGCCGGGCGTGATGGCCTCCTGCAGCAGCGCCTGACGCGCCGCCTCGTGCGTGGCCGTGATGAGATTGTGCAGGATGGTCTGGTGCGTGAGCACCGACAGCGCCACCACGTCGCTCTGCCCGGTGAGATAGCCCGTGGTGTCGAAGCGCTCGGCCAGGCTGTGCACGACGCCGCCGGTGAGCGCCGTGACACCCGAATCGCGGCGCGCCAGGATGTCGGCAAGAAAGCGCGCGCGATAACCGTCCTTGTCGCTGATGTCCTGGAAGAGCAGCGGCGAGTAGGCATTGGCGGCGTGTCCGCCCGTGCCGGTCACATACCACCCGCCGTAGCGCTGCGCATAGGGCGTGGCATCGGTGGTGCTGCCTTCGTGCACCCCCGTGACGGGATAGCCATGCCGGTCGGACACGGTGGACAGCACCATGAAACCACTCACGCCGCCGGTGGCCGTGCGCGAGGTGTGGCACATGAGACAGGTGCGCCCTTCGCGCTGCAGTGATGCGCCACCCGTGGACGCGGCGCCCAGGCGCTGCGGCATGGTGTAGAACACGCCGCCGCGTGTGGGATCCACGGCGCCGATCTCGAGAAAGGGACTGTCGAAGACGTAGCCCACGTACACGTCGTCATTGAAATACAGCGCACGCGGCGACCACGGGGTGATGCGATCGGTCTGCAGACTGGTGCGCGAGAACACCAGCACCTGCGACGACACGGGAATGTCGAGCGCGTCGAGCAGCGCCGGCAGAAAGCCCAGCGCCGAGTCGTGACGCAGCCGCACCGTGCCGACCGCCAGCTGCGCCTTGAGGCGCGCGACGGGATCACGCGAGCCCAGACTGTCCACCGACGCCAGCTGCTTCCGGGACGCCGCCGGCGTGCGGACGGCTGAAGCGCCGAGGGCGAGAGCGGCGGCGATTGTCACCACACCCAGACGGGTGATGCGCTGTGCCACCCGATGCTGTCCCTCGGCGCGTGTCGTCATTGATTCAGTTCCTGTCGGCGTTTGCTCGCCAGCGCGGAGGCGGCCAGCAGCGTGAAGGGGCTCACCGTGGCGATGAACACCGAGGCGATGAACACCGAGGTGCGGGCGGGGATGGTGTCCGGAGACGCGTCGGGCTCTCCCCGCACCATCGTGAGTACCAGCATGAACAGCGGTTGCACGGCGAGCACCAGTGCGCCCCAGCGCCAGGCTTTCACCGGCGACAGATAGCCGCACAGGCCGGCTGCGGCCATCATGAGCATGAGCCACAGCAGTTGCACCGCGCCCTGCGGGATGCCGCGCGCGCTGAACCACGGTATGGCATCGATGATGGCGTAGCCCACGAGTCCGCAGGCCACGGCGAGCGCAGCAGCGCGTGACGGGGGCATGGTTCCGGTGGAGGGCATCTCGGGTGCGACGGACATGAAGAACACCTCAGGTACCATGCGCGGCACCTGCTGAAGGGTGTACGAAGGGAGCGGGGCTCGCCGTTGAGCGGACCTCCGTATGGGCAAAGCTAGTGCGACGGCCGGCGCCCTCCCACTTGCCGCGGCCACCGGACCGGGACGCGGGATCGGTCTGCTCTCACGCGTGACGAAACGTGGCAGCCGGCGTATGCTTCAGCAGCGGGCGGTGCAGCCCGTTCCCCGGGTCTGTCTCCCCACCCTGAGCGCGTGATCCTGCGACTTGCGGCGTTCGCCGTCCTGCTGATCGGGACCACTTCATCGGGCGCTCGAGCCCAGTCCGTTCCGGGTCAGATCGACGATGCGGCCTACGTGGGTTACGGCCGTCGCGATGGCCTGCCCGATGCCCCCATTCTGAGCCTGCGCATGGAGCGCAGCGGGTATGTGGTGGCCGGGACCAGCCAGGGCGTGTTTCGCTTCAATGGCCGCAGTTGGGAGTCGGAATCGCTGCCACCCATGGTGAGTCGGCGCGAATACCGGGACGTGCTCGAGGCTCCCGACGGACGGCGGTTCTACGTGCACTCCTTCGGCGTGGTGCTGCGTGAGGGGACACGGTGGACCCGCGTGGACAGTCTCGCCACGCGACTCGCTCCCATCTATTCCGCCACGATCTGGCGTGATGAGCAGGGGCAGGCCACGCTCGTCGTTGGAGCGTCCGGTGGCGTGTTTCGCTGGTCGCCTGGCAGCGGCTTTGTGGCTGTGCCGTTGCCGGACGGCATGAGCAGTGCCGATGCGATGGTCGATGCAGCCCCGGCCGCCGACGGGCGCGGCGATGCGTTGTGGATCGGCACCCGCGGCGGCGGCGTGGCGCGGCTGCTGCAGGGACGCTGGACGCACTGGGGCGAAGCCGATGGTCTGACATCGTGGGTATCGAGCACATTGCCGCTGCTCCGGCTCAGGACTCGGTGCGCGCCATCGTGGCCACCCAGGCTGGCGCGTTTGTCCTCGACGGGAACCGTTGGCGGCCCGTGGGCCCGCGGCAGCACCTCGCACGTGCCCTGCGTGTGGTCGTCGACGGACGCGGCGAGTCCTGGCTTGGCGCGCTCAGCGGCGAACTGTATCGCGTGGTGGATGGCGCCCCCTTTTCCCTCATCGAACTGAGCGGACGGACACGCGGCTCACGCGCGCAGGTGTTGCGTGCGATTTCGCATGACCCGGGCCGCACCACCATCTATGCGGGCTTCCGCAGCGGATCACTGCTGCGTTTCCAGCTCGGCGGGGCCGGGCGACTCGTCGTGCCCCCCGAATGGATTGGACATCCGGTCACGGCCGTGGCCGGCAAACGCGGCCCGGGCGAGCCCGGCTTCTGGAGTTGGATGCTGGGCGTGGGCGCCGTGCGCCTGCCCGATCTGCGCACGATCGGTGCCGGCACCGTGTTTCTTGAAGGTGGTGACGGGCGCGTGCGTCTGCTGCCCACCCGCGCAGGCGGCGAACGTCTGCTGCTTTCGGTGGAGTGGCGCCTCTTCCAACACCGCAACGGTACATGGCAGCGTCTGGGCGGGCTTGGCCTCGGCGACTACATCCACGGCCTGGTGGAGCTGCCAACACCTGACGGTCTGACGCGTCCGGTCATCATTGGCACGCGGGGCGCCTGGATACTCAATGACCGCGACGAGTTGGTGCCGTGGGAAGGCTTTCCCCTGGACATCGTCACCACCCGGGTTGATACGGCCGGCACAACCGACAGCACACGCCATGTGTCAGTGCTGGCCGTGTCGCGTCAGGGACTCGTCTATCGCCTCGACAGCGCAGGCTGGCGTGCGCTGGAGGTTCCGCCGCGGCCGCGGCAGTCGTTCGTGCGCGCCGCGGCCACGCTGCGCCTGCCGTCCGGAGAACACGTGGTCGTGCTGGGCACGGGTGATGGCCTCGAGGCCCTCTGCTTTGCGGGTGGCACGAAACGCTGGAAGCGCCTCGACGCCGATGGGCTGTGGACGATGGCCGGCCGCGAAATTCTCGACTTGGCCGCCTTGCCCGACGGACGGCTGGCCGTGGGGACCGGCGACGGGCTGCAGATCCTCGACATGGGGACGTCGCTGGATAAAGCGGAGCGCATCGTGGCCTCCTTCACCGACGCCGATGGTCTCCCGCACCCCTTCGTTTCGAGCATCGGCGGCGTGGACGAGGAGCAGCGCCTGTGGGTGGGCACCACACTGGGCGTGGGCGTTGTGCCACTCTCGGCCATGCGCACCGAACGTGCACCGCCCCGCTTGCTCGGCATGAGTGTGATGGACGGCGCCGGCCGGCCCATCGAAGAGGATGCGCGCATCGACGCCGACAACGCGCGTCTCGATGTGACGGTCTATGCCACGTCCTACCACCGCGATCTCGACCTGCGCTATCGCGTGGAACTGGATGGAATCCCGCTGCACAGTGTGCCGTGGACGGATCGCGCGACCCATACGCAGCTGTCGCTGCCGGCGGGCGAGCATGTGCTGCGCGTGCAGGCGATGGACTTCGAAGGGCGCCGCTCCGCCGTACTCGAGCGCCGCTTCCGTGTGCTGACGCCGCTCTGGCGCTCGCCCGGTGCCGTCCTGGCGTACGGTGTGCTGTTCATCGGCACGTGGGTCGGCGTGTTGAGCTGGCGCACGCGCAGCGTGCAACATCGGGCGCAGGAGGCCGAGGCCAACGAACGGCGCCTGTCGATCAGCGAAGAGCGCTTCCGACGCCTGTTCGAAGACGGCGTGAACCCGCAACTGCTGGTGCTGGACGGTGTGGTGTGGAAGGCCAACGCCGCCGCGCAGCAACTGCTCGGCCAGGACCTGCCGTTGGCCGGCACCCGCGTGGAGCTGCTGCTTCCCGTCACGGACGGCATGCCCATGGGCGCGGGAAACACGCCCGTCCCCGACAGCTGGCGCCGGGAACTGGTGGGACGGACCACGCAGGGTGAACCGCTGCCACTCGATGTGCGTCGCACCCGCATTCCCCTCGACGAAGGCACGCTCGAGCACCTCGAGTTGCAGGATCTGCGCGAACGCGAACGTCTGGCGCGTGAACGGCGGGACCTCGAAGCCCACGTGCGTGAAACACAGCGTCTGGAGTCCGTGGGCACGCTGGCCGGCGGCGTGGCCCACGACTTCAACAATCTGCTCACGGTCATCCAGAGCAACGCCGAGCTGGCCGTGCACGAAGTGCAGCAGGCGCCGGCGCCGGTGCCTGCGGCGGCCGACGCACTGCGTCAGGTGCTCGTGGCCAGCCGGCGCGCGCGTGAGGTGGTGCGGCAGATTCTCACCTTCAGCCGCAAGACTCCACCGCGGCGCAGCGACATCCATGTGCGTACGCTGCTGGAGGAGACGCTCACGCTGTTGCGCGCAACCATCCCCTCCACGATCACGCTCACCGTGAACGACCGCGCCGGCGAAGCCTGGGTGAAGGGCGATGCCACGCAACTGCAGCAGGTGCTGCTCAACCTCTGCGCCAATGCCGAACACGCCATGCGGGCCACACATGGCGGGGTCCTGACCATCACGCTCGACTGGGCGAGCGCCGATCGTCAGCTGGCCGAGGATCTGGCCACGCTGCTGCTCAGCGTGCGTGACACCGGCACGGGCATGACGGACGACGTGCGCGCACGTGCCTTCGAACCGTTCTACACCACCAAGCCCGTTGGTGAAGGCACCGGTCTCGGCCTCAGTGTGCTGCACGGCATCGTCGGCGCCCATGGCGGCGATGTGGCGCTGCAGTCGGTGCCCGGCGCGGGAACAAGCGTCACGGTGCGCCTGCCCGCCTTCCACCGCGAGGCCAAGCCCGCGCATCTGCACACCCCGGCAGCCACCGACCGCGTGAGGGCACCGCGTCGCGTGCTGGTGGTGGTGGACGACGAACCCGCCATTGCCCAGGTGCTGCAGCGCACGCTCACGCGCCGAGGTTTCGAGGTGGAAACCGCCAGCAATGGCGCCGAGGCGCTGTCGCGTCTTGGTCGCGGTCCGGACATCGATGTGCTGGTCACCGATCACACCATGCCGGTGATGACAGGCGCGGAACTCATCACGCGCCTGCGCGAGTCAGGCAATGCCTGCCCTGTGGTGCTCATGTCCGGCTTCGGCGCCGTCATCAGCGACGAGCATCTGGCGCCCTATGCCGATGTGCAGCGGCTCGACAAGCCCTTTGCCACCGAGGATCTCGTTCGGCTCATTGCCGGCACGACCTGACGGCCGCGACGCTCAGTTCAGCGGTGTGAGGCCGCTGATCACGTACGCCACGTCACCATCGGCAACGCGTGAGGGCGCATAGAATGCTGCACGGGTGGGGAACCCCAGACGCCCATCAAAGCGCAGCTCGACCCGCTCGTAGAAGTCGGACCGCAGCGCGTCGCGAATGCGCGGAAAGAGACTGTCCACCACCGGTCGCCCGGACCAGTACTGTGGCGGGATCGCCGTGCCATCGGGAAGGCGGACGTCCACAATGGTCGTGCCATGCACGGTCACGAGGGCCGGCCGCGCCATCTCGGCCAGACAGAAGCATTCCTTGGACATGAGCATGCGGTAATTGCGGAATCCGCGTTTGCGCCAGAGCGTTTCGGCGCGCTCGAGATCACGCAGTTCCGCAACCGCGGCCGGTGGCGCATCGCTGCCGCAGGCGGACAGCAGCGGTACGAGCCCGAGACCCAGCAGGGGAAGGATGAGGCGGCGCAGGCGAGAGAGCAGCATATCCCTGCTACCCCGTGGCGACCGGTCCCGTCACGAGGGCGCTCCGGCCCACACCCGCAGTCATGCGAACATGCGCGCCGCTGCCCACTCCTCCGTTGGCGGGCGGGCTCAGCGGCGATCAGAAGTTGAACTGGGCCTGCAGGCGCATGAGACGGCCCGCCTGCTCGTTGATGGGACGGGTCTTGTCCTCGAATCGCCGATCGCCCTGATACCAGGCGGCCACGAGTTCAAAGTTGGCATGCGGCTGCCACTCAACGCCGAACTCCACGTCGTTCACGTCGTAGCTGCGCGCGTCGCGCTCGTGCTTCTTGCCCCCGTCGTAGACCTGATAGCGCACGAAGGGCGAAAACACCTGGGTGCGCGCCTTGTGCTGCCAGGTGACGGTTACGAAGCCGCCGTGCAGCGACTGCGTTTCGATGCTGTCGCGCGCAGGGTTGTACTCGGGGCCGCGGCCCACGTTGTACTCGGCGAGAATGCCCAGCGGCTGCGGCGCGATGGCGAGCGTGGCCAGTACGCGCTCGTCGCGGTAGTCCCAGTCGGCGCGTCCCTTCACGCCCGACGTGCGCTGGTCCGGCGTGATGCGATACAGGCCGGTATAGGCCGCCAGCGAGGGCTCGATGATCTGCCCCCGTACGAGGAAGGGGTAGGTGACGCGCGCCACCACGTGCTGATTGTCGTTGGCCTCGGCCCGATTGGCCGTCTGCCCGTTGTACGCGCCCACGGTGATCACGCCGTAGTCGCCGCTGCCCTTGAGATTGTCGTTCACCAGATGCGCGAAACGCTCGCGGGCCACACGCGGCGCCCACATGAAGAACACACCGAGGTCGCGCTCGTTGGCGTTGGCGCTGTTGGTGCCATCGGCGCGATCGAGTGGGATGCGGTTCTGGCTGCTCTGCATGTTCTCGAAGCTGAACGGCACCTTGCTCTGGCCGATGCGCAGCCGGAACTCGTTGGCCTTGTCGAGTCCAATGTCCGCGTACCAGTCGCGCAGCTGCGCCACGTGCCCGGTGGTGCCGGCACTCGAGGCGTAATCGGGCTGCAGGTAGATGAACACCTGCGGATGCACATAGCCCTGCAGGATGATGCGCGCCCGCCGGATGAAGAAGCCGCCGTTCTCGCCCCAGCTGCGGTCGCACTGTTCGCACTGCAGCTGCGGGTTGTTTTCGAGCAGGCGATTGTAGCGGATCTGTCCGTAGCCGCGAATGCGGATGTTCTCGTACCAGGCCTTGGCCTTGGGCGCCTTGGCGGCGGCGGAGTCGGCCTTGGCCCCCTGTCCCTGCCCCGCGACCTGGGCCTCGAGCGAAACCGGCGGAGTCAGTCCGCCGGCGGTGATCGCCAAGGCGAGCACAACGTGCCGGAGCAGCCCGTTGGGGCGCTTCGGCTGCAGGAACGGCGAGATCGAATGGGTACGGGTCATGGCTTCGGTCGTGGGTCGGTCACCGAGTCATCGGCGGACTGCGACCGAACCGTAACTGACCGTTACACGGGAATGGCTTGCGTGACAGGTCCGTTACAGAGCTGTGGGCTGGCCGTTGCACAACTCGGGTTCTCGGAGCAGGAAACGGGCGGAAGACCGGTCACCGTGACCGAACTGCCGCCCGTCGTGTAACACCCAACCCGACTGTGCCGGGTGCGCGGCCCTGAGCTCAGCCTTCCTTGGCGGGAGACGGCGGATTGAGATAGGCCTGCACGCGCTTGCGGAAGCGCTCTGCCAGCAGGCGGCCCATGTCGCACTCCGTTGCCACCCATTCCGCGTTGCGCAGGGCCACCGGGTTGCCGGTGGCCTCGCGATAGGCGGCCAGCCAGGGTTCGACGCGCGTGAAGAGCAGCACGCCCTCGCCGTTGTTGCTCTCCATGAGGTAGTCGGCGTGCACGATGCCGTGCCGCGCCATGGCGTAGGCCATTTCCCAGTACGAATAGACCTGGCGGAAGGCGGCGTTGAGCGGATGGTCGGGGGCCATCACCGCCATCACGTCGTCGAGGCTGCGCGGCAGAAAGTTGACCACGAGTGCGCGGCGCGATTCGCGCATGACCGATTCGCGGCGGAGCTCATAGAGCTTGAGCACCAGTTCGGCGTCGTGATGATCGGGATGTTTCTTGCGTGGCACGTGTGCTGTGGGACGTGGGTGAAGTGACTATTTGCCGCCAGACCGGCGGCGCGGCTTGGGAGTGGGAAGCGCGTCGGCCGTGACACGCAGCAGCTGTGACAACGCCTCGGCCTCATCGAGCAGGTCCGTCACCAGCAGATGAGGCTTGGCACCGGGATAGGGTGCCCCGTAGGCCGGCTGCTGCAGCAGGGCGGTGCCGGCCTCGGTGGATTTCACGAAGACCTGATTGTCGCACACCAGCATCACGGGCTTCTCGTCCAGGTACACGGCATACTCCCCGAACATCTTCTGTGCGCGTACGGCCCCCGCGCGCGCGAGCTGGTCGCACACATACTGCACGAAGGCGGCGTCGCTGGCCACGGTCAGTAGCGCCAGCTGAGCGTGTCGGCGCCACGCGGCGCGCGGGCCCGCATGCGATCGAGAATGCGCGGGATGTACATCTGGTGATAGCGCAGGCGTGAATAGGCGTTGCTGCGTGTGGGGTCGCCGTTCCAGCAATGCTCGGCGCGATCGCCGTAAAGAATCTCGCCGGTCCACTTGGGATTGCTGGTGGAGCGCAGGAACTCCTCGGTGAGATAGACGGCGTTGTTGAGATAGTAGTTGTCCATGTCGCCGACATAGATGTTGATCTTGTCGTAGACCTTGGGGCCCAGCGTGGCCCAATCACGACGCAGCATGTACGACAGGTCGTAGTTGTCACGCCAGTAGCGCGCGACCGCCGTGTCGATGACGCCGGTCTTCTTGTCCCAGATGGGTTTGGGGTAGCCATCGGGTCCCATGGGCGAATACGTGGCCTGCCAGATGTCCCACTGATCACCGCTGCGCCCTTTACTGCCCAGGGCCGCCTCCCGGCGATTGGCTTCTTCCATGGTGTTGCGCACCTGACCCAGCCAGTTGCGCTGACCCGGACGCGGCGTGCGGCGCCACGGCCCTTCGGTGAAATAGGCGTTGCGGTCTTCGTACAGGTTGAAGACCGTGTTGGCGCGGAAGTCGATGGGATCGGGACAGGCGATGTAGGCGCCGTTGAACTCGTCGGGATAGAACAGCTGCACGGCCATGGCTTCCCAGCCACCGGTGCTGCCGCCATAGGTGATGCGCGCCCAGCCCTGGCCGATGCCGCGGAAACGTCGCTCCACCTCGGGAATGAGCTCATACATGATGGCGTCGCCCCAGGGCCCCTGCGACGCAGAGTTCACCGCATACGAGTCGTCGTAGTAGGGCGTGGGATGCCGGACTTCCATGAGCAGCACGCGTGGGAAACCGGGGCCCGTCCAGTCCTTGTAGAACTGGTGATGCAGCTCCTGCTGGATGCGGTTGTAGCCGCGCAGGTTGAAGCGGGCGGAGAAGTCGGGCGCGAGATTCGGATCGGGCGGCGTCTCGCGAAAGCCCTCGAAGGTGGCCGGGAAATGTCCGTGGTAGACCACCAGCGGGTAGCGCGCATCGGGATGACTGTCGAAGCCGGCCGGCAGCAGCACGTTGGCCCCGATGTACATGTCACGCCCCCAGAACTTCGAAAGCCGCTCGCTGCGGATGGTGACATGCTTGATCCAGCGCGTGTCCTGCGGCGGCGCAATGGGCGCGATCTCGCGCTCCAGCACGAGACGCGGCCGCATGCGCTGGCGCGCGTCGAGCGTGATCCAGCGCGGCGTGGAGTACAGATTGCCCGGCTTGCGGCTCCACTGCTGCCCCTCGCCCTTGTCCGGCGGCAGCTTGACCGAGTGCCCGGTGCTCAGGCGAAAGGTTTCGTAGCGGTTGAGCACCGCCTGCACCCAGTAGCGACCACGCGGCAGCTCGCGCAGCGAGGCCAGCGGATATCCGTCCGCAGTGGCGTCGACCAGACGGGTGCTGCCGGGCGTCCACGCCTCCACGTCGAGCCCGAACACCTGCTGCGTGGCCACGTCGTCGCTGATCTGAAAGCGCGGTTCACGCGTGCTGTCCGTGGAGACAAGCAGCAGCAGACGTCCGTCGAGCGGCGCGTTGGCCTTGGCCGCAGGCAACTGCACTTCCACCTGCAGTGCCGGTGGCAGTGCCGGTGGCCGAGCCGGTTGGGCATTGAGCGCGGTGACCTGCAGCGCCGTGGCCTGCAGCCCGACGGCCAGCAGGGAGAGAGTTGTCGCCACGCGACCAGTGGGCATGCGCATGCTCCGGGGGAATGGGAATCGGTCGCGCAATTGTACGATGCGCCGCGGCAGGTGGCTACCGCTGGCGATCGGCCGACGGCCTCAGCGTTCGACGTAGGTCTCGCGTGTGATTTCCCATCCCATGGGTCCGAGACGCCATTCGGCGCTGTACTGCCCATGCTGTTCGCGGCTTCGTCCGCCCATGCGCCAGCGCCCCACCCACTGGCCGCGCTCGGTGGCGGTGCGGCCGTCGGGCGCCACGTGCACCACCTCGGGTGAGCGTACATAGCCGCCAAAGCCGCGGTCCTGCATCTGTGCCTCCCAGGCGTCCTGGTTGGCGGCACGCCCACGCAGCAGTGGCCCGCCGGCCACCTGCACTTCGATGTCCTCACTCATGAAGGACACCACGTAATGCGCGTCGAGTGATGCGATGGCGGCGTTGGACTGTTTGCGCAGCGCGCGAATGGTGGCGGAGATGTCGGCCATGACAGCAAAGATAGCGTGGCCGAGCGGCCAGCCGAACAGCAAGAAGCGCCGACTCAACCGAGTCGGCGCTTCTCTGTGCCGTCCGAGGAGGTTCGTGACGACCTGTGGTCGTGATGGCGCCTGCAGCCATCTGAGTCCCCGTCGACACCCGATTGGGCGGGCATGCAGCCCGGCCAACGGCGCGTTCCACACTGCGGTGGAATGTTGCAGCGGGTCGATGCGCGCGGTGCCGTCTCGCTACGCCTCTTTCACCCCGAGGAATCGGGATCGATCCCCGACCCGCCGAGGCATCGTGGAGGCATCGCCCTCACTCTGCAGGGCTATAGTGCAACCGTTCGGGCCTCGTCGCCATAGGGGAATCCTTTACGCGACCTCGACCGCGCCGGCTCAGCCTCCGGTGCCGAACTGCCGCGTGAACTTCACGAACACCGTGCGCTGCTGCGGCCGCACCCAGTCGAAGAAGCCGTTGGCTTCACGGCCATCGTTGAAGACCACGAAGAGACCGGTGCCCGCCGTGTTGAGCCAACCGAAGCGCACATTGGCCGACCAGATGCGCTGCTGGTTGTTGTACTGCGTGAGCGTTTGCACAAACACGCGCGGCGTGAAGAAGTAGTTGAGGCGCAGCGCCTCGAGCGTGCGCGTGAAGTCGCCCTCCGGCAGCCGCACGTCGTTGTGCTCCACGCTCAGCGACCCCGAGAAGGTGGCGCCACGCCGCACGGTAACGGTGCCCGACCCGCCGCGCCGCGTGCCCGTCCAGAACTCGCCGACATCGAAACGCCCGTTGGCCCAGATGTTCTCGCTGGGATCGGTCTGATAGTCGAACCCGAGCGTGCCCCAGTTGTACTGTCCGGGCTGCAGCACCACACCCGGCGCAATCTCGAACGGCGCCTGCAGGCCCTCGTGTGAGATGTTGTACTCGGGCCCGAAGCGGGAGCTGTTGGCAAACTCGATTTCGGTGAGGTCGATGTGCCAGTACCCCGTCTGATAGAAGCCGTCGCGCTGACCGAACACACCGCGATAGCTGGCGTGCGGATTCCACTGCCGGAACCACGACCACTCCGGCTTGCGCACCAGACGCATCATGGACACGTCGTAGCTGCGATAGCCACCGGGGCGGCTCATGAAGCCCACCTCGGGGTTGAAGCCATCGCCCACCTGCGCCAGCCGCGCGCTGTGGTTCCACACGTTCGTCTGATAGGCCACGCGCGCGCTGTACGCGTATTCATCGCCACCGCGCCCCGGTGTTTCCGTGCGCGCGGCCCAGAGATCGCTGGTCCAGCTCTGGCCGATGCCGATGCGGCCGTCCAGCGCATAGGTGCGGTTCACATCGGCGCTGCTGTCGGTGCTCATGCGCTGCACGAACATGGCGCCCACCCGGGACCGTGACGACAGTTCGCGAATGACACGACCCACCGAGTACGACTGCCCGTTGCTGAATTGATCGGGCGCATCGGTGACCATCTGCAGCAGTCCCACCGTGGTGGAGCCGATGCGCCCCGACAGGCGTCCGCCGCCCAGGATGGGCTGTGGCGCCCCGTTCTCGCCAATGCCGATGCGGCGCGAGAAGAACAGATCGACCGCCTGCGGGGTGCCGGCGCTGAACACCCCGGCGTTCTCGAGGAAGAACGGCCGCTTCTCGGGGAAGAAGACCGGAAAACGGGTGAGATTCACCCGCTGATCGTCCACTTCCACCTGCGCGAAGTCGGTGTTGTAGGTGAGGTCGAGCGTGAGTGAGGGCGTGACGCCGTACTTGATTTCGCCACCGAAATCCGACGGAGAGCGCGTGGCGCGCACGCCATCGGTCCACTGCGCCTGGCTCGAGGTGAGCACATAGGGCGTGATGGTCTGGATGCGGCGCACCGGCACCTTGAGATTGTCGAGCGTGCCGGCCAGCGACAGGCGATACAGATTGAACTGCCGCGGAATGAAGGCCCAGTACAGCTCCTCGTTCTTGCGGCGGATCATGCGCGACACGTTGAGCCCCCACGACTGCTCGTCGTCGCCCGACTGGTAGCGCAGCGTGGAGAAGGGAATGCGGAACTCGGCCGTCCAGCCCAGCGAATCGATGCGCGTGGCCACCGTCCAGCTGGCGTCCCAGTTGACATTGAATCCGCCCATGGCGCCGGCCATCATGCGGTTCTGGCCCGCCACGTTGGCGCCGCCGCCCTCACCTTCGCGAATGACCTGACCGTCGTACTCGACACCCGCGGGTGTGGTGGCGAACACGAATCCGTTCTGGCGGTCGTGATAGGTGTCGAAGATGAAGGCGATGTAGTCGCTGTTGGCGAGCTGCACGTCGCGGATCTTCTCGCCGGGTACGATGAGACGCGGCTCCCGGTCGTACATGCGCGCGCCGATGTACAGGTTGATGCCGTCGGTGGCCAGCCGCACTTCCGTACGTTCCGACGCCGGTACGCCTTCGTTGAGTTCGCGCTGCACGAAGTCGCTGATGGGCGTGCCCTCGCGCCAGAAGGCCTCATCGAGACGGCCGTCAATGCTGGGCGCGGTCGTGATGCGCAGGGCGGCCGCCGTGGGCAGCGGGCGGGCCCGCGCCGCGCGCGCAAACGAATCCGCCACCGCCGCGTCGAGACGGATGGGCGTGGTGTTGGCGGCGTTGGGCTGCGCCGAGAGAACAACAGGCGGCAGCGCCACCGCCAGACCGAGCAGCAGCGCCCGCAGGACGTGCGTCATGGGAAACACAGGAAGTGGAGGGGAGTGTCAGGTCCAGCGTGCTACGGTGCCGCGAAGCGAACCGGCGTCGGTTAGTCCGGGATGACCGCCGTGACTTCGATTTCCACGAGCGCCCGGTCCTCCATGAGCGCCACCACCTGCACGGCCGTCATGGCAATGTCGTAGTGGCCGATGAGCTCGCGGAAGTGGCGGCCGATGGCGGGCAGGGCCGCGCGGTACGCCGCCCGATCGGTTACGTACCAGGTCATGCGAACGATGTGCTGGGGCCCGGCACCGGCCTCGGCCAGCACCGCCAGCACGTTCTGCAGGGCCTGGCGGGTCTGCTCGCCAAAGTCGTCGCTGTGAAAGACCTGCTGCGCGTCCCAGCCGATCATGCCGGCTACATGGACCTGGCGGCCGCTGGCCAGCACGCCATTGGCGTAACCGCGCGGCCTGGGCCAGGTGGGGGGGAGCAACGGCGTGTTCATGATGCGCCCGGAGTGTCGAGGTCGCGCAGGCGAAAGCGCTGCAGTTTGCCGGTATCGGTACGCGGCAGGGCGGACACGTACGCCACCCTGCGCGGATACTTGTAGGGAGCCACGGACTGCTTGACGAAGTCCTGCAGGGCCTTGGTGGTGTCGGCGGTGGGTTCGTAGCCGGGCCGCAGCACCACAAAGGCCTTCACAATCTGGCCCCGCTCCTCGTCGGGCACGCCGATGACGCCGCACTCCGCCACAGCCGGGTGCTGCAGCAGCACGTTCTCCACCTCGGGCCCCGCAATGTTGTAGCCCGACGAAATGATGATGTCGTCGGTGCGCGCCTGATAGTGGAAGTAGCCGTCGGCATCCATCATGTAGGCGTCACCGGTGTAGTTCCACCCGTGCCGCACGTACTGCCGCTGCCGCTCGTCACGCAGATAGCGGCAACCGGTTGGCCCCTTGACGCGCAAACGGCCCACCGTGCCGGGCGGCACCGGCTGATCCTGCTCGTTCACCACCTCCGCCCGATAGCCCGGCACCGGCAGCCCCGTGGCACCGGGCCGCGCATGCGCTTCGTCGGCGGAGATGAAGATGTGCAGCAGCTCCGTGGCCCCGATGCCGTCGATGAGCTCGAGACCCGTGACGTTGCGCCAGAGTGTGCGCGTGGCCACGGGCAGGGCCTCACCGGCCGAAACACACTTGCGAAGGCGCGTGCCCTGCAGTGCCTCGGGGTGCGCCGCCATGGCACGATACGACGTGGGCGCCGTGAACAGCACCGTGGCGCCGAAGGCACGAATGGCGTCGAGCAGGTGCGGCGGCGTGGCCTTCTCCAACAGGACGGTCGAGGCGCCGATGGACATGGGGAAGAGCACGAGCCCACCCAGGCCAAACGTGAACGCGAGGGGCGGACTGCCAATGAACACATCGTCCTCGCTGGCACGCAGCACGTGCGGAGGCCAGCAGGCGCAGATGGCCATCACATCACGATGGAAGTGCATGGTGGCCTTGGGAATGCCCGTCGTGCCAGACGTGAAGGCCAGCAGACAGGTGTCATCGGCCGCCGTGTCCACCGCCACAAACGGCGCATCGTAGCGCGCCATGGCCTGTTCGAGACCGTCCGGACCCGCATCGTGATAGCAGCAGACCCGGCGCAGCACGGGCGCCATGAGTCGCGCCGCCTCGAGGTCCTCGCGCAACGACACATCGCACAGCGCGTGGGTGACCTGCGCGATCGCGATCATGGTGCTCAGCTCCTTGGCGCGGAGCATGGGCATGGTGGTGACGGCAATGGCCCCCACCTTCATGACCGCAAACCAGCAGGCCACCAGCATGGGGTGATTGCCACCACGCAGCAGCACACGGTTGCCGGGCACGACACCCATCTCGTGCACGAGCACGTGCGCAATGCGGTCGCTGTGCTGCTGCAGCTCGCGGTACGTCCAGCGCAGTCCCGGCGCAATCAGGCAGGGACGCTCCCCACGGCCCGCAGCCACGGCAGCATCGAGCAGCGCGGCCGCGCAGTTGAGCGTGGGGGGAAACTGCAGCTCCGGCAACTCGAAGAGAAACTCCGGCTGCGCCTCCGGCGGCGGCAGATGATCACGGGCGAAGGTATCGACGTGTGCGCTGGGCATGGGCGGCACTCAGGCTGCGGGGGGCGCGGCCGCCCCGGCGGAGGTGGCGTCACGCAGCAGCTCGCGCGCGATGATGAGCTGCTGCACTTCACTGGCCCCTTCGTAAATCCGCAGGGCGCGAATCTCGCGGTACAGTCGCTCCACCGGCATGTCATGCAGCACCCCGAGGCCGCCCCACAACTGCACGGCGGCATCGATGACCTGTTGCGCGCCTTCCGTGGCCACGTACTTGGCCATGGCCGCCTCACGCGTGACGGGCTGGCCCTGATCGCGCTGCCAGGCGGCGCGATAGGTCAGCAGCGCCGCCGAATCGATCGTGATGGCCATGCGCGCCAGCGTGGCCTGGGTCAGTTGCAGATCAGACAGCACGCCACCAAAGAGCCGGCGTGTGGTACTGCGCGCCAGCGCCTCGTCGAGCGCGCGCCGCGCCATGCCCAGCGCCGCCGCCGCCACCGAGGTGCGAAACACATCGAGCGTACGCATGGCGATCTTGAAGCCCTCGCCGGATGCTCCGATGCGCGCACTCACCGGCACGCGGCAGTTGGTGAACCGCAGGCGCGCCAGCGGGTGCGGCGCCATGACGTCGAGCCGTTCGGCCACCTCGAGTCCCGGCGTATCGGCATCGATGATGAATGCCGAGATGCCGCGCGCGCCCGGCGCGTCGCCCGTGCGGGCGAAGACCACGTAGAAGTCGGCAATGCCACCGTTGGAAATCCAGGTCTTTTCGCCGTTGAGCACGGCCTGATCGCCGTCGACGGTGGCGGCGCACTGCAGCGCGGCCACGTCGGAGCCGGCGTCGGGTTCGGACAGGGCAAACGCCGCGATGGCCTCGCCGCGCGCCACCAGTGGCAGGTAGCGCGCCCGTTGCGCGTCACTGCCGGCGAGCGAGATGGCGCCCGACCCCAGCCCCTGCATGGCAAACGCGAAGTCCAGCAGGGCGTCGTGACGCGCGAGGGTCTCGCGCGCGAGACACACCGCGCGGGTGTCGATGACGTTTGCCGCCCCGCCGTACGCCTCACCCGCCACCGCGTGCCGCAGCCAGCCTCCTGCCCCCAGCGCGCGCACGTAGTGGCGGCAGCGATCGTCGACGTTTCGCCCATCCGACTCTGGAGCCGGCGAGCCCTCGACCTGCTGCGCCGCCCAGACATCCAGCGCCACTGCAAAAGCCGCGTGATGCGGCGCGAAGAACGGCCAGTGGAGATACTGCGTGTCAGCCATGGCTCAGCGTCCCGCAAAGACGGGACGACGCTTGGCCACAAAGGCCTCGTAGGCCGCCCGGAAATCTTCGGTGAGCATGCAGAGCGCCTGCGCCTGCGCCTCGGCCTCGATGGCCTGCTCGATGCCCATGCTCCACTCCTGATGCAGCATGGTCTTGGTGAGACCATTGGCGAACGTGGGCCCCGCGGCCAGAGTCTGCGCGAGTGTACCGGCTTCGGCCAGCAGCGCGTCCGGCTCCACCAATCGATTGAAGAAGCCCCAGCGTTCGGCCTCTTCACCACGGAGGCTGCGCCCGGTGAACAGGAGTTCGCTCGCGCGTCCCTGTCCGACGATGCGCGGCAGCATGGCGCAGGCACCCATGTCGCAGCCTGCCAGCCCCACCCGGTTGAACAGGAAGGCCACACTCGCGCGCGCCGTGCCGATGCGCAGATCGGATGCCATGGCGAGAATGGCGCCGGCGCCCGCACACACGCCGTCCACCGCGGCCACGATGGGCTGCGGACAGGCCCGCATGGCCAGCACCAGATCGCCGGTCAGACGCGTGAAGCGCAGAAGATCGGGGGCCTCGAGGGCCACCAGCGGCGCAATGATTTCATGCACGTCGCCGCCGGAGCAGAAGTTCCCGCCGGCGCCCGTGAGTACCACCGCGTGCACGTCACTGGCCTGCCGCAGGGCCCGGAAGCAGTCCCGCAGCTCGGCATAACTCTCGAACGTGAGCGGGTTCTTGCGCTCGGGCCGCGAGAGCGTAATGGTGGCCACTCCCTCGTGCAGCGACCAGCCGAAGTGCGTGGCGCGATACGCGGCCATCTGGCGGATGGTGCCGGCATCGAGGCCGGCGTGAAGTGAAGCGGTCATGACGCACGCGCCTTGCGGGAAGTGGAGGAGCGGGTGGGTTGCGGGGCGGCCAGTTGCACCCGGAGGCGTCCAAGCAGCGCGTACAGCGCGTCGCGGTGCGGCGCCTCAAAGCCGTCGAACAACTCGACCAGCCACTGTTCATGCGCCGCCGCCATGCGGAGGAAACGACGCCGGCCCGTGCTGGTCAGACGCACATACGCGGAGCGGGCGTCGGCCGGATCGGGCAGTCGCTCCACCCATCCGGCGGCCACGAGTTGTGTGGTCAGCGCGGTCACGTTGCCACCGGTCACCATGAGATAGCGCGACAGATCGCTCAGGCGCAGTCCGCCCGGATGCCGTTCGAGCTGTGCCAGATAGTCGAAGCGCGGCAGCGAAATGTCGAACTGTTCGCGCAGCCGCGTGCGAATGATCCGCTCCACCTGCGCGCTGCAGGAGAAGAGCCGGAGCCACAGGCGCACGGCCGAGTGATCGTCCATTGAGGCGCGCGCCTCCTGGCCAATCGCGGCGTCATCCACGACGTGCACACGTGAGAACTTGCGGGTGGCCATGTCAGCTCACCTCCCCGCCGCTGACCGGCACGGCCACACCGGTTACGGCCGCGCTGCCCGGCCCCACCAGCCACGCCACTGCATGAGCCACGTCCTCGGGCGTGATGAAGCGTCCCTGCGGATTGAATGCCGCCAGTGTGCGCCGTGCCTCGTCTTCACTGCGCCCCGTGCGCTGCGTGATGTGGGCAATGCTCTCCGCCAGCAGATCCGTTTCGGTGAAGCCGGGACACACGGCATTGACCGTGATGCCCTTGCCGGCCACTTCCTGCGCCAGCGCCCGCGTGAGTCCGATGACGCCATGCTTGGCAGCACTGTACGCGGTGGTGTAGGCGTAGCCGCGCAGCCCGGCCGTGCTGGACACGTTCACCACGCGCCCCCAGCCGGCGCTCAGCATGCCGGGCAGCAGGGCCCGCGTGCAATGAAAGGTGCCGCTGAGATTGACCGCGAGCATGCGGGACCAGAGTGCATCACTGGTGCGCGTCAGCGGAGCGCTCTCGGCCTGCCCCGCGTTGTTCACGAGAATGTGGACGGTGGGCAGCTCGGCGCAGGCCGCCTGCACCGACGCTGCATCGGCCACGTCGCATACGAGCAGCTGTCCCGTGGCCTGACCCAGTTGTGCGGCCTGCGCTTCGAGGGCGGCGCGGTCACGCCCCAGCAGACTCACTGTGGCCCCGTCCTGCGCCAGACGGCGGGCAATGGCCGCGCCAATGCCGCGGCTGGCGCCGGTGACCAGCGCGTGGCGCCCCTGCAGTGCGCCAGCTGATGTGCTGTTCGACGTGTCGCCCGTGGCAGCCGTCGGTGATGTCATGAGGCGCTCCTGATGGCGTCGAAGCCGTCGCCGGGGAGTGGGGCGGCAGCGGCCTGGGCGCGCGCGAAGCCGGCCTCCAGCTGCGGCTTGCCGCGCAGATAGGGGTTGGGCCACCCGATGGCGGTGTATCCGATGCGCGCCGCCTCGGTGAGCGTCCACGCCGGATTGGCGAGATGCGGGCGCGCCACCGCGCAGAGATCGGCGCGGCCGGCAGCGATGATGGAGTTCACGTGATCCGCTTCGCTGATGGCGCCCACCGCGATGGTATCGATTCCCGCCTCCTGCCGAATGCGATCGGCAAAGGGCGTCTGGTACATGCGTCCGTAGGTGGGCTTCTCGCGCGAGGTGACCTGCCCCGACGAGCAGTCGATGAGATCGGCGCCCGCGTCCTTGAAGGCCCGCGCAATGTGCACCGCGTCGGCCGGTGTGATGCCGCCCTCCACCCAGTCGTGCGCGGAGATGCGCACCGACATGGGCAGATGATCCGGCCACACCGCGCGCACGGCCGTGAACACCTCCAGCGGATAGCGCAGCCGATTGGCGAGCGAGCCCCCGTACTCGTCTCGACGCTGATTGGTGAGCGGCGAGATGAAGCTCGAGAGCAGATAGCCGTGCGCGCAGTGCAGCTCGAGCCAGTCAAAGCCGGCGGCGGCGGCGCGCCGCGCGCTGGCCACAAACTCCTCGCGCACCTGCGTCATTTCGTTGCGCGTGATCTCACGGGCCAGCGCACTCACACCAGGCAGATACTGCTGGGGCGAGGCACTCACCAGCGGCCAGTTGGGTTCCGGTCCGTCATCGGGCAGCGGCAGGTCAATGCCATCCCAGCCGCGACGGGTGGAGCCCTTGGCGCCGCTGTGGCCCAGCTGCAGCCCCACCCTGGCGTCGCTGTGCTCGTGCATCCACTGCACGATGCGCGTCCACGCGGCCTGCTGCGCATCGTTCCAAAGTCCCGGACAGCCCGGTGTGATGCGCGCCTCGGGCGACGGACAGGTCATCTCCGCCATCACCAGCGCCGCGCCACCGAGTGCGCGCGCGCCGAGATGCACGAGGTGGAAGTCCCCGGGCACGCCGTCTTCGGCCATGTACTGCGCCATGGGTGAGACCATGACCCGGTTCTTGAGCGTGACCGAGCGCACCGTGTAGGGTGTGAACATGGGCGGCACCGCGTCCACTGACAGCGGCGGCGCAGCCTGCGCGGCATGCCGCGAGGCAAACCAGCGCTCATATCCCTCCAGCCACGCCCTGTCACGCAGCCGCAGGTTCTCGTGACTGATGCGCTGGCTGCGCGTGAGCAGCGAGTACATGAACTGCTCGGGCTCGAGCTGATCGCAGTAGCGCGCGCCGCAGACCTCGAACCACTCCATGGCGTTCCAGGCCGCATTCTGAATGCGCAGCGTCTCGATACGCCGCGCCTCCTGGAAGGCGGCCAGTACCGTGGGGAGCTGCGTCGGCTTGTCGCCGTGACGCTGAAACTGGCGCACCAGTTCCACCGCGTCCTCCAGGGCCAGCTTGGTGCCCGACCCGATGGCAAAGTGCGCCGTGTGTACCGCGTCGCCCATGAGCACCACATGACTGCCGTTGGCATTGCGCAGCCACCACTGCTCACACACGACGCGCTGAAAATTGAGCCAGGCCGAGCCACGCAGATGGCGGCTGTTGGTCAGCAGCGGCGCGCCGTCGAGCGTTTCGGCGAACAGCTGCTCGCAGAACGCCACGGAGGCGTCCTGATCGGCCTCATCGAGTCCGTGGGCACGCCAGACCGGCTCCGGACACTCCACGATGCAGGTGGAGGTGTTGGCGTCGAACTGGTAGATGTGCGCCTGAAACCAGCCGTGCTCGGTGCGGCGGAAATCGAAGGTGAAGGCTTCGAAGCGCCGCGGTGTCCCCAGCCAGATGAAGCGGTTGGGGCGCACCACGATATCCGGCCGGAACACCTCGGCGTATGCCGTCCGGATTTTCGAGTTGATGCCGTCGGACGCGATGATGAGGTCGGCGTCCGGAAAATCGAGATCGGAATCCACCTCCTGCTCGAATCGCAGCTCCACCCCGAGCGCCTCGCATCGGGACTGCAGGAGATTGAGCAGGTGCTTGCGCCCGATGCCCACAAAGCCGTGGCCCCCGGAGCGGATGCGGCGGCCCTTGAAGCGCAGTTCGATGTCGTCCCAGTGCGCAAAGGCCGCCTCGATGGCGTCGGCCGTCTCGCGATCCCAGCGCCGCATCGTGTCCATGGTGGCGTCGGAAAACACCACGCCCCAGCCAAAGGTGTCGTAGGGGCGATTCCGCTCCACCACAGTGACGTGGTGCCGCGGGTCCAGCCGTTTCATCAGGAGGGCGAAATACAGGCCGGCGGGTCCGCCGCCGATGCAGACGATGCGCATGGGGCCACGATAGGGCCCGATACTTCAAACTTCAAGCATTCGGATCGCGCGCGCCGTCCTGACCGTCCTTCCACATCGGCCCGTAGAGCTGGGGGCCGCAGGTCTCGCAGATGCTGTGACTGAAGGTCGCGCTTGAATGCTGGGCCAGGTAGGACTCCACCGAGGCCCAGTAGCCCTGGTCGTCCCGAATGTTCTTGCAGTTGGCGCAGATCGGAATGAGGCCGGACAGGGTGCGCACTTCCTTGAGCGCCACCGCCAGCTCCCTGTTGGTCCGTTCCAGTTCGGCGTTGGTGTCCGAAAGGACCGTCAGCCGGGCCCGGTCGCGCCGGTTGAATCGCGCCAGCACGGCCAGCAGTGCCACCACAAGCAGCAGGATGAGGGAGCCGAGCGTCACCACCAGACGCTGGCGGGTGATGACGGCCTGCTGCGCCGCCTGCATGGACAGGAGTGCCGCGTTGGCCTCACGTGCCCGCTGCGTTTCCTCTCGCGCTTCCATGGACGCAATGCGCTGCGCGGCCGACTGGTCGAAAATGGTGTCCCCGAGGGCCTGATACTGCCGCAGGTAGCGCAGGGCCTGGGCACTGTTGCCGGCTTCTTCCTCGAGGCTGGCGAGATGCTGCAGGGCATCGAGGGCCATCACGCGCTGCACCACACTGCGGGCGAGACGCAGCGACTCGACATACAGACGTCGGGCCACGTCACGGTGCCCCATGGCGGCGTGCGCCTCAGCCTGAATGGCCAGCGTACGCGCCTGACCACGCACGCTGCCGCGATCGGCGCCCACACGCAACACGGAATCGAGCACGGGCAGCGCGTCGGCCGGCCGCCCCTCGCGCACCAGGAGCAGCGCACGTGCCATGGCGTTGAGCGACCAGGCGTCGAGTGTGTCAGCCCGGTGGGGCAGCGCCCCGGGACGCCCGTAGGCGTCCACGGATTCCTGAATGAGGCGGCGGGCTTCATCGAACTGCCGCTGATCGATCTCCAGCAGGGCCAGGCTGTTGAGGGCATAACCGGCCGCGGCCGGACTGTCGGAGTGCCGCGATGCCGTCACCGCCATCTTCAGCACGTCTCGCGCGCGATTGAACTGCCGCCAGTCGTGGTAGGTCTTGCCGATATTGGTGAGCGTGCGCGCGACGCCGGCCGAATCACCAGCGGCCCGGCGAAGCGTGAGCGACTCGAGGAAGGCCTCCAGCGCCGGCTCGTACACGCCCAGCTGATAGTACGAGGCGCCGATGCTGTTGTGCTCTGCCGAGAGCCCGCGCTGGTCGTTGATGGCCAGTCGCAGACGCTTGGCAACCTCGAGGTGCACCAGCGCACTGTCGTACTGATTGGAGCGCCAGTACAGCAGCCCCACCCGATGTTCGATGTCGGCCAGCCCCAGCGTGTCCCGGGCGCGCTCTGCCAGCTCATGTCCTCGCGCATACGCCGCGAGGGCCGGCCGGAGGTCCTCCACGTTCTCGAGGGCCAGGCCCAGCTGCAGGAAGGCGGCACTCGCCCCCTTGTCGTCCCGGCCCGTGCTGGCCAGCGAATCGGCACGCCGGCGCAGATCGGTCACAGCCTGCGCCCCGGCAACCAGCGCGGTCACACCGAACGCGAGCGCCGCCACCGCGAGCCGGACGCCGACGTGCGTCCGGGTCCGGGGCTTGGGTGGCACACGCAAATTGGTGGGCGTTCGTGACATCGGCGATCCGACCGCGGGAACTGCGCACGGCTCACCAGTCGTCGATGAGTCCTTCAGCAAGTTAGCCGGCCCGCAGCGCGGGAGCGAGCGGTACCCGGCCGCCGGCCGTCGGCTATTTTTCCTGACATGACCACCATCACCCAAGCCGACTTCATTCAGTCCATCGCGGACGCACTCCAGCACATCTCGTATTATCACCCGCTGGACTACATTCACGCGCTGGCCGACGCCTACGAAAAGGAACAGTCGCCGGCCGCGAAGGACGCGATCGCGCAGATCCTCACCAACTCGCGCATGTGCGCCGAGGGGCATCGCCCGATCTGCCAGGACACGGGCAGCGTGGTGGTGTTCCTCAAGGTGGGCATGAACGTGCGCTGGGACGCCACACTCTCCATCCAGGAGATGGTGGACGAGGGCGTGCGGCGGGCCTATCTGCTGCCCGACAACATTCTGCGCGCGTCCATCGTGGCCGACCCGGCGTTCTCGCGCAAGAACACACGCGACAACACGCCGGCCGTGGTGCACGTGGAACTGGTGCCGGGCGACACGGTGGACGTCAAGCTTGGCGCCAAGGGCGGCGGCTCGGAGAACAAGAGCAAGTTCGCCATGCTGAACCCCAGCGACAACATCGTGGACTGGGTGCTCAAGACGGTGCCGCTCATGGGCGCGGGCTGGTGCCCGCCGGGCATGCTGGGCATCGGTATCGGCGGCAGTGCGGAGAAGGCCATGCTCATGGCGAAGGAATCGCTCATGGAGCACATCGACATGGCCCAGCTCAAGGCGCGCGGCCCGCAGAACAAGATCGAGGAACTGCGCATCGAGCTCTGCGACAAGATCAACGCGCTCGGTATCGGCGCGCAGGGTCTTGGTGGGCTCAGCACGGTGCTCGACGTGAAGATCTGGGACTATCCCACGCATGCCGCTTCCAAGCCCATCGCCATGATTCCGAACTGCGCGGCCACGCGGCACGCGCACTTCGTCCTCGGCGGCAGCGGCGTGGCGGAATTGCCGGTGCCCAGCCTCAGCGACTGGCCGAGCATCACCTGGCGCCCGGATGCCAACGCGAAGCGTGTGGATCTCGACACGCTCACGCCCGAGGTGGTGGCCACCTGGAAGGCGGGTGACCGACTGCTGCTCAACGGCAAGATGCTTACCGGCCGCGACGCGGCGCACAAGCGCATTGCCGACCTGTTCGCGTCGGGGCAGGGGCTGCCCGAGGGTGTGGACTTCACGAACCGCGTGATCTACTACGTGGGTCCGGTGGATCCGGTGCGTGATGAGGCGGTGGGCCCGGCGGGCCCCACCACGGCCACGCGCATGGACAAGTTCACGGAAATGATGCTGGCGAAGACGGGGCTCATCGCCATGATCGGCAAGGCGGAGCGTGGCACGGTGGGGCTCGAGGCCATCCGCAAGCACAAGGCGGCCTATCTCATGGCCGTCGGCGGCGCGGCGTACCTGGTGTCCAAGGCCATCCGCCACTCCCGTGTGGTGGCCTTCGAAGACCTCGGCATGGAGGCCATCTACGAGTTCACCGTGGAGGACATGCCGGTGACCGTGGCCGTGGACTCCGCGGGGGACAACGTGCATGAAAGCGGTCCGGCCGAGTGGCAGGACAAGATCCGCAAGGGATTGCCGGTGCTTTCGTGACCTGCTCGGGATAACTGACTACCACGGATGAACACGGAAACAAGGGACACCATCAGGATGGATGGTGTCCCTTGGCGCTAGTGGGGGCTGCTTGCGTAGGGATCAGTGATGCTCTTCACGAAGGCCGCTGGCAGGACTCCAAACGAGACGTTTTCGCTGAGGCTTTTCTCCGAAGTTGAGGAGAATGCCAACTTCGAGCGATGAGGCCCGCAGATAGTTGAGCACCTGTGCGGTGTGCGCCTTCGACAGTTGCTCGGCCACTTTGAGCTCGACCAGCACTGCTCGTTCCACCAGCAGGTCACAACGAAATGTCCCTACCAATTGGCCCTCGAAACGCACCGGAAGACTGACCTCCCTCTCCACCAGCAGGCCGCGCTTCTGCATGGCAATCCCCATGGCATTCTGGTAAACCGACTCCAGAAACCCCCAACCGAGGGTGTTGTACACGTCGAGGTACGCACCAATGATGTGGTAGGTGACTTGTTCGTACTTCAAGTGAACGTGCTGGCCCATGCCGCAATGTGTGAATCCCTCAAAGGCCAGTCCACATCAAATCGACGCAGTATCCTGCTGTTTCCGTGGGTTGTCCGCGAAATCCGTGGTAGTCAGTTAAGGGCCATGCAATCGCGCACCGCCGGTTAGATTCCAGCAGCAAGCCGTCCGTTCCCACCTGCCCAAGCCTACCGTGACTCGTCCCCATCGCCTGCTTCTCGGCGTCGCCGTCAGTCTGACGCTCGCTGCCACGGCCACCGCACAACCCGCCACGCAGTATCCCACGAGCTGGGACCCGGCGCTCATGCAGCGCGCCGACATCAAGGCCGCCATGGCGCGCCTCGAGCAGAACTTCCCGCAGCAGGTCGAGGAGTGGATCCGCCTCACCGAGATGCCGGCCAAGTCGGGCAAGGAGCAGGCACGGGCGGCGCACGTGAAGGCCACCTTCGAGAAGGAAGGTCTGCGCACGTCGGTGGACTCCATCGGCAACGTGATCGGTGTGCGCAAGGGCACGGGCGGCGGCCCCACCATCGTCATCATGGCCCACATGGACGTGGTGTTCGAGAATGACACCCCCAAGAAGGTGCGACGAAGCGGCGACACGCTCTTCGCGCCTGGTGTGGGTGACAACACTGCGTCGGTGGCCAACATGCTGTCCACGCTGCGCACCATGAACGCCACGAAGTTCACGCACAAGGGTGACATCATCTTCATCGGCACCGTGCAGGAGGAAGTGGGCCTCAAGGGCGCCGAGTACTGGCTGGCGCACAATCCGCGTCCCGACCTGCTCATCGCGCCCGATGGCGCGTACGGCAGTGTGTCCTACGGCGCGCTCGGCATCTTCTGGACCAAGTACGTGTTCACAAGCCCTGGCGCGCACACGCTGGCGTCGCGCGGCCGGCCCACGCCCGTGCGCGCGGTGGCTGAAGCCGTCGAGCGACTCTACAACATCGAGTTCCCCGCCCTGCCCGACGGTGCCGTCATGAACATCGGTCAGATACACGGCGGTGAGATCTTCAACTCGGTCCCGCAGGAACTGTACTTCACCGTGGATCTGCGCAGCCCCGATCCCGTGCTGCTCGACTCCCTCGATCGCAGCATCACGCGCATCACGAAGGAAGTGGCCGAGAAACACAAGGTCGGCCTGCGCGTGGAAGTCGACCAGAAGAACCAGGCCGGCGGCACGGAGAAGCAGCTCGAAGGCGCGCGCGCGCATCCGCTCGTGCAGACGGCCGTGGACATCAACCGCTTCCTCGGCATCAGCTCCGGCATGCCCGGCGCACGGGAAGCCGTGCCGACCGGCGCCACCGACGCCAACCCGGGGGTGGTGCGCAAGATTCCGAGCATTGCCATCGGCGGCTCACGCGCCAGCGGTGCCCATCAGCTGACCGAGTTTGCGCTGGCCTCCACTGCCCTGCCGTCCACCAAGCTGCTCTACCTGCTCACCGCCACCTTCGCCGACGGCATCAAGACGGTGCCGCCCGGCAAGATCGTGCCCTGATGCGGGACCGTGGCCCACGATCGACAGCCACAGGTCGACGCGCTACGGCCACGTGAAGACATCGCTGGTGGGGACCGCCGCGCGCGCGCGGGCAATGCCGGCCGGTTCGCGCCAGAACAATCGGGACGCCAGGCGATAGGTCACGCGCACATCGAGACCCTTCGCCTGCGCGTCCGGCACCAGCGGATATGCCAGGTCCACGCGGGCCACGGAGCGCGAACGCCGTGGCACCGCTGCCAGGAGCGACACCCCCGCGCCCGCGCGAAATGCATTGACGCCGAATGGCACACCGCCGGCCCACAATTGCCCCACATCGCTGAAGGCGGCCACACCCCAGGCCAGCGATTCGCCGAGTGACGGCATCAGCAGCCGACGCTCGGCACGCAGCACGAGGCGTCGGCCGCCTCCCGCACGCGACGCGCGATAGCCACGCAGCCCGGTCTCGTCATCGCCGAAGCTCAGTTGATACGGCACACGCGCCGTGGACGCGCCCGTGTACTCGGCGGACCACACGCGGGTCTGTCTGTCCGTGGGCCGCGCGTACCACGCCAGCCGGCCGCTCAACACACTTTCGCGGAAGTCGCTGCCCACGCGTCGGGCATCGCCACGCAACTGCAGCCCGAGATACGACGAGGCCGTGCCGACACCAAGAAACACGTCGCCGCGCACAAAGGGCCCGACTTCCGTGCCCTGCAGGCTGCGCCCCACCGTGAGCAGCAGCTGCGCGCCGCGCGCCACATCCTGCACGGCCTCCAGTCCGTCGAAGGCGCGCGCCTTGGCAAACGACAGCGCGCGCAGACCTCCGACCACGCCCACGCGGAACGCTTCACCGTTGGCGAATCGCTCGTCCAGTTCGTCATTCGGCACCACGACACGGCCCGTGTCGGTGAGCTCCACCGCCTGCCCGTCCACGCGCCGACGATCCCAGCCCATCACCGCGCCAAGCAACCAGGTCTCGCGTGTGGCCGACGTGACGCGTGTGGCAAAGCCGACGTCCGCGCGCTCGCGGCGCACAGCCACCGAAAGCGGCGCGTCCGACTCGCGGACGAAGCGCACATACTCATCCTCGCGCGCCACACCCGTGAAGGCGGCGAATCGCTGTACCGATGACGCAAAAGGCCGGGTCAAGGTGGCCATCAGCAGCTCACCCTGCGGCGCGCGCTGCGCCACCAGACTCGCGAGGTTGGGGCCGCCCAGCGCGTGGTAGTGCGTGTAGCGCAGCCCAAGGCCGTCGCGATACGCACGTCCCTCCTGCCAGCGCACACTGGCCAGCTGCCCCGATCCGTCAATGCTGGTGGAGCCGAACTCCGCTGACGTGACGGCGGTACCGCGCACACCAAGCCCGATGATGGGCCGGAGGTCGTCCACCGTTTCCACCACAATGGCAACGCCGTTCCCCTCTTCGACCACCGAAACCGTGGCATCCGCGAGATAGGGGAGCGTGCGCAGCAGACGCTCCGATTCCGCGCGCCGCCACTCCGTGCACTCCTGTCCCTCGCGCAACAGCAGCCAGGGCGTGATGGAGTTGGAGCGGCTGGGCGTGCCAATGAGCAATGGGGCCACGGCCCGGCGCACCACCCCCGGCACACGCGCACGATCGAGCACCTGCCGCGAGGCGCGCACGATCTCGACGCGCGTGACCGGTCGCCCATCGCAGCGGAGAAGCGCAGGAGAGTCCCTCTCCGGCTGCGCCTTCAGGATTTTCGTACTGAGCAATGTGGCCAACAGCCCGCAGACCCCTGTACGCAGAGTGCACGCCCACCGCCGACGAATCAACATCTGTCTGCTCCGGAGTTCCTGGGCCCGGCGTTCGTCTCGCTAGTGACCGTGGCGGCCTGAGCGCTTCGCATCGTCGAGCACGCGGCGGACCTTGACGGCCAGGTCCGCCGCCGTGAACGGCTTGCCGAGGAATGACGCACCGCTCATGGGTACGCCATGCGCGCCAATGATGTCGGCGGTGTATCCGGACGTGTACAGCACTGGCACGTCCGGATGCGCCAGCCGCAGATAATGCACCAGTTCACGGCCGTTCATGCCCGGCATCATGACATCGGTCAGCAGCAGGTCAATCACGCCCGGATGCTGCGCCGTCCAGTCCAGCAGGGCTTCGGCCGACGCAAAGGCCCGCACGGTGTATCCCTGTCGCGTGAGCAGGCGCACGATGAGCGTGCGCACGCGCTCATCGTCTTCGGCCACGAGCACCTGCTCATGACCCGTCGGCAGCAGCGGCGTCTGGCCCTCCACCGATCCTTGCGACGGCGCGATCACATGGGGCAGCAGAATGGTGAAGCGTGTCCCGTGCCCGGGCTCACTGTCCAGTTGGATGCGCCCGCCGTTCTGCGACACCGCACCGTGAATCATGGCGAGGCCGAGACCGGTGCCGTGCCCCACGTCCTTCGTGGTGAAGAACGGCTCGAAGGCGCGTTCACGCACGTCGGCGGTCATGCCCTGGCCGGTATCGGTCACCTGAAGCCGCACAAACTCCAAATGGCGACTGTCTGATTCGTCGGGCACCACATCCACCGCGATGGACAGCACGCCGCCGCCCGGCATCGCGTCGCGGGCATTGATGGCCAGATTCACCAGGATCTGTTCGAGCTGGCCTTCGTCAAAGCGCACCGTGGGCGGACGTGTGGCCGTGCTCAGACGCAGACTGATGGATTCACCCATCACGCGCCGCAGCATGCCGGACACTCGCTGCACCACCTGATTCACGTCCAGCACCACCGGGGTAATGGCCTGCCGGCGTGAAAACGCCAGCAGGTGGCGCGTGAGACTGGTGGCCGACGTGGTGGCCTCGGCCACGCGGGTCAGATCGTCGCGCATCGGATCGTCGGCCGCCACGCCGCTGAGCGCGAGGTCCACCGAGGTGCGAATGATGGTGAGCAGATTGTTGAAGTCGTGCGCAATGCCACCGGCCAGCCGTCCCACCGACTCCATCTTCTTGGCCTGCAGCAGCTCGTCCTGCAGGCGTTGCTGCGCCGTGATGTCGGTGATGCTGCCGCGCACGAGTCGCCGGCCTTCTGCAGGCATGCGCACCAGCCGCACTTCACACGGAATGTCGTGACCGTCGGCGTGGCGATAGGTCCAGCGCTGCACGACGGTCTGTCCGTCGAGCGCCGCCTGCATGGCTTCGAGCGCCGCCGGCAGACTGGGACGTCCATCCGGCTGCTCCGGCGGGCAGAGATCCATGGGCGTCTTGCGCAGCAGCACATCACGCGGATAGCCCAACAGCGTGACCGCATTGCCATTGAGTTCGGTGAAGACGCCGGTGTCGGCGTCATACACGATGATGGCCTCCGGGGCGTGCTCCACCTGCACCCGGTAGCGCGCCTCACTTTCCGCCAGGGCCTCGAGTGTGTGCCGCTGCGCCGTGATGTCACCGATGTAGCCGTGCCAGAGGGTGCTGCCGTCGGGCAGACGTTCAGGACGGGCATCACCACGCAGCCAGCGCTGGCCGGCGCGTGGCAGTTGCACGCGATACTCGCACTGCCAGCGGGTCAGCTCGCGGGCCGACTCACTGATGGACGCCGCCACATGCGGCAGGTCATCGGCATGCAGTCGCGAGAAGACGGCCGACGCGTCGTGCTGCACTTCCTCCGGCGCGACTTCGTAGATGTCCACGATGCCGTTGCTGGCGAACGGGAAACACGAGGTCCCGTCGGGCCGGAGCAGAAACTGGTAAATGACACCGGGCACTTGCGCCGACAACTTGTCGAGCAGCGCCGCCGAGCGAATGGCATTGGAGTCCATGCCGGGAACATATCGCGGCCGGGCCGTAGGCGTGCAGGGCATTCCCCGACGGGAAATCCTCGACCGGAAATCCCCGACCGGGAATCCCCGACGAGCTAGGGGCTGTTTCCGTCGGCGGGCCGGAGGGTGCGGACACACACCGACTTGCTGGCCTGCGACGGCACCACGGTGGCCCCGGGCAACGACTCCACCTCACGCGGCCCCAGCTCACGGCGCGCCAGACGCGATTTGGCGCTGGTCTCGGCATCGTCGGTGCGGGCCAGCGAATCAGCCACGAAGTGCAGCCGCAATGGCGCCCGCGTGCGATTGGCCCAGAGGATGTCGTACGTCTGGAATTGTGCGTCCCAGACGACGGCGAACTGTGCCCCACTCACTCCGGGGGCGTCGACCCACTGCGCTTGCGTCGGCGACAAAACCGCCGTGACGCAGACCGCCTCGCTCATGGCTGACCCATATGCCCCGTATTCGGCGGCATGCGAAAGGTCAGCCGATGCAGCGCCAGACACGACACAGGCGAGCAGGGGCACGGTCATCAACTGCACAGGCAAATGCTTGGCCATGGGCCCTCCCAATGGATTGCTGCGAGTGCAAGGAAGCTTGCCACCATTCCGGGACGCCACCAATAGGTCGATCGTCCTATCTCCGATTCCGCCGACCTCGTCCATACTATACGCACCCCGAGGTCAGGCCCACCTATCGGAGAAGCGACGATGCCCCAGGAACCCGACTCGACCACACCATCCGTGACTGTCACAGCCAACGACTTGCGCCGGGTGGCCGAAGCGGCTGACGGCCTGCGTGGTACGACATATACGCTGTCGGCCAATGCCCCGCTGCGCGACGGCGGTACCGGCCTTGGCCTTGTGCCCGTGGACCCCAAGGCGCCGACCGCGCCGGGCGAGATCCGTGTCGTGACGCCGCTCAAGGCGCCCGGCAAGCCACGCCCCAAGGCGGTGTATGTCCAGCACCCCGGTACGGGCGAGATGATCTACATCGATACGGAAAAGTTCGATGCCGTATTCTGGGGCGAGGCGGCCATCGAGAAGTTTCTCGTGCCGTACTATGTGCGCTTCCAGTCGGAGGGTTTCATGCAAACGTTGCGTGAAGCCATCACGAACGAGGAGATCATTGCCATTGCGCACGAGTATCCGACCAACTTTGACCCCATCACCGACCACGTGCTGGTGCTGCCGTCAGCAGGCGCTACGCTGAACGGCAAGTTCGTCCCACTCAGCGAGTGGTTGGCGTCGCAGAAGTAGCGGACTCACCATCGGCTGTCGCCTTCAAGGGCGGCAGCCGATCGCGAATGCCCCGATACATTGGTACCGACAGGAGTCGCTTGTGCACGAGCGGCTCTTCGCGAATAAGGTTGTTCAAAAGCTGAAGTCCGCGGATTGAATCTCCGAGTTGCAAATGGACCCATGCTTCATCGAAGGCGAAATTCTGGCGCGGCACCCGGCGATCGTCCGGCAAAAGTCGACGCGCCTGTTCCAGCGCCCGACGCGCCGCGACGGTATCGCCACCACGAGCCAATACGCCGGCAAAAACTACGCGCGGATAGATTGGCTGATATACGTCGACCGTCGGCACGCGTGGCCGCTGAGCCAACGAGTCGAGGACGGCAACCAGATACCGGGCTCGCTGCACATCTCCAGTACGATGCGGTCGCTCGCGCATCAATGTGAGCTCGCAAAGCCAGTACGTCGCATGATCGGGAAACGCCACCCTTCCACGCTCACACCACCGATACGCCTCTTCCAGGTCATTGGTGCCGATGGCAGCCGCGAAGAGCGCGAAATATGCCCGCTCACTGTTGTACATAAAGGCATCGTTTTCAAGAGCACGCAGCGCGGCACCGCGCGCCATCTCGTACTCGCCGCGCTTGTTGTAGAGATTCCATAGCGATAGCCACGCATCCGCACGATACGGCGCCAGTGCGCTGGCGCGCATGAGGTCATCTGCGGCGAGCCGAAACAGGGTCGTATCGCTAATGGACTGTCCTTCATGGTTGGCGGCCATCAGTCGCAGCTGACCTCTCACGATCAAGGCGGACGGATCGTCCGGCGTGCTGCGAAGGACGCTATCCATCAGCCTCATGCCCGTATCGAGGACTGCACGCGAGGGCACAAAGGGCGCCAGCGTAACGCGTAGACGGGCTCGCTCGACACGAAGGGCAGACCAGGTAGGCTCTTGGGACAGCGCGCGTACCAGCAGTGAGTCTGCGCTTCGGAGCGCACGCACAGCCGCGTCCCGATCCGTACCTTCTACGCTTCTTGACACAGCCTCGACATCTTCACGCGTTCGCACGGCCGCCACCAGCAGCTTCCGCGCATATGCATCCCGCTTGAATTGCATGGTGTCGCGGAGCACGACCACCTGGTTCATGCGCCGCCCGAGCACTTGGGCCACATAGCGCGAGATGTCGGTTTCCAATGCCAGCGCGTCGCTTCCGTTGCTCCCGAAAATCTGGGATGCGAGCTCTTCACGCGTTGCCGCATCGAGCAAGCGCACCGTCATCCGCACGGTGCTGCCAACCCGACTCATACCGAGTTCCACCAGCGTCCCGATCCGGCGCAGCATGATCAACGAATCCAAGGACACGCGGCCGTTTTCCACTGCGCGAACCTCACCGCGCGTGGTTACGGACAGCGAGTTGGTCGTGAGCTGATCAGTGACACCTGTCAGCAGCGCATCCTGCAGATACGCCAGCGAGCTGTCACCGGCCGGCAGGGGCGCTGGCAGCACCGCGACACGCGTCGCGGGCATCTCGTCCATACCCGCTGCCGCCGGACGCGTCGAGCGATCGCGGAACAGCTGGGTGGCTCCCAATAGAAGCACCAGCACCGCGGCGAGGCCCACCCAGCCCCAGCGGCCGATCGCGGAGCTCGGCGCACGGGCGGCCTGCGGTTTGGGTGCGGGAACGTTGGTGCTCGTCGCCAGCGAGGGTGTCGCCAGCAAGGGCGTCGCCAGCAAGGGCGTCGCCAGCAAGGGTGTCGCCAGCGAGGGTGTCGCTGACGCCGGACTCGCTGAGGCCGGATTCGCAGGCAATGGATCCGCCGCTCGCGGCATTTCCGGCTGGGGCTTCTCCGGGAGCGGCCGAACGGAGGTCGGCATCTCGGATGTCCGGTTGACCAGCTCCTGCCGAAGCAGCTTGAGTACCGCCGGCACCGGCCCGTCCTCGTTGCGCTCGAGGCGCGCGGCGTAGTCGTCGAGCACCCGCACGGCCTGCCGCGGTTCGCCCTGCCCCACCAGCGCGCGGGCCTTGCCTTCGACCGCCGCCACCAGGTCCGGGTCATCGACGGCCAGTCGCTCATACCAGCGATAGGCGGCCTCGAACTGGCCGGCAGCCAGCGCCTCCTCCGCTCCCTTCTGCAGGACCTGCTGGAATCGACGGCGCAGTGCGCTGCGCACGTTTTCAGCCCACTGTTCGTATTCTGGCGCGTCACCGACGGACCACGTACCGAACAAGGGCCCTTGGTAGACATCCACCACCGCTGGAAGATCTCCAGCCTTCATGGCCAGCTCGAACGCGTCGACGTCACAGCGGACCAGCGGCGACAGCGTCAGATCCTCTCCCTCAGACCGCAGGACGTCCTGATCCAGCTCCCGGCGGATCTGGTAGACGGCCTCAGCCATATTGCGCTTCGCGTTATCCGGCGACAGCTCCGCCCAGAGAAGCCCCATGATGGCTTCCCGCGTGGCGCTGCGATTCGGGGACAACGCCAAGTACGCCAGCACCGCGAGACGGCGACGCTGGGTGGCTTTCGACCGCACAACGTCGCCGCCTTCCAGAAGGCGGACACCGTCAAACAGGCGAAGTTCGAAAGAGCTGAGGCGGGTCGATTCAGTCAAAGTGCCCGAATCTACCCCTGAGGAGTGGCCGGATGGGAGGAGTTGATCGAAGAATTTTGCCGCAAACTCAAAATTGATGACGAATTGATCGCCTGACGAGGGGGGATTGAGGGGTTTCTCGCACTTTCCTCCCGTTCGCATGACCGCCTGGACCTCTCTCCGGCCCCGCCCATGCTCGCTCTGGCAACGATCCTTACCGAATTCGGTCTACCCTACATCCGCGCATCCGTGCGCGGTGAAATCCTCGAGGTCTCCCCGGCGGCCAGCCGCCAGATGGGAAGCGACGAGCCGCAGGTGCTGCGCGAACTGGCCGAACTGGCCCGCGACACGGCCGCCGGTCCCCGGCACTGGCGCATCCCCCCTCAGCGGTCCAGCCCCAGGGCGGCCGAGGCACGCATCGGGCTCCGGCACTGTGGCGCCCTCCGTGTGCGGGCCGTGCAAATCGGCTCGCCCGATGCGGACTCGGAAATTCTCATGGTGCTCAGCCCGGAGCCGCCGGACCCCATGCGACGCCTGTTCGAGGCGCGGCAACTCACCGAGCGCGAGCGGGAGATCGCCTCCCTGCTTTCCACGGGCCGCGCCATCCCGGAAGTCGCCGCCGACCTCTCCATCTCGGTGCACACCGCCAAACGGCACACCGAGCGGGTCTACGCCAAGCTCGGCGTGCACAACCGGGCCGAACTCGCACGCTGGATGGGTCAGCTCTCGCAGGTCTGAGCCTCACCACGCAGGACAGCGCGGTTCACCCCCGCGCATGCCTCACCTCCGCCGCCTCGCACGCGGCGAGTACTGCCCCCAATCGGGAATGAATAACCTGACTGACCTTTATTGATGTGCGCCGTGCGGCTCGTCCGACCCGGCGCGGGAGGGCGGTGGTTCTGCCACACTGGAACCGCCGCCCTCCGTTTCTCCCCACAGCTCGCCGTACAGCGCCGGACCACAGGACTGGCAGATGCCATGACTGAACCGGGCATCGGAATGCTGGCTCACGTAGGTCTCCACCGCCGCCCAGTAGCCCTGATCGTCGCGCACGTTCTTGCAGTGCGCGCAGATCGGAATGAGGCCGCTCAAGGTGCGGACCTCGGACAGGGCGCCGCGCAGTTTGGTGTTGGCATCATTGAGCCCGGCGTTGGCCGCCCCAAGTGCCAGCTCGCGCTGCCGTCCGCGATGGTTGGTGTAGACCAGCACCCCGGCCAGGGACAGTGCGAGCACCAGAATCACACCGCCCATGCCCACCGCCGTGCGCTGCCGCGCAATGATGGCGTCCTGCGTACGCTGCGCCTCGCGCAGCTGCACAGTGGCCAGCCGCGCCCGATCGGTTTCCACGCGCGCCTGCATGACGGCGATGCGCTGCGCCGCGTCCTGATCGAACACGGTATCCCGCAGCGCCTGATACGCGCGCAACCGTGCCAGAGCGAGACGGCTGTTGCCCGCCTTCTCCTCCAGCGTGGCCAGCTGACGCAGTGCGGCCAGACTGAGGATGCGCTGACTCACCGAGGCGGACGCCTCCAGCGATGCCTGCAAGGCCTCGCGCGCCTCCCTGGTATGCCCCATCGCCGCGTGAGCCTCGCCGATGTACAGTTGCACGCGCGCAAGGCCGCGCACACTGCGGCGCGCCACGGCCACCTGATACACGCTGTCGAGAAGGGGCAGAGCCTCGGCCGGTCGCCCCTGCCTGATGCGCAGCAACCCCTCCGCCGAGGTGTTGAGCGACCAGGCACCGGCGGAGTCGGCCCGGGTGACATCCGCGTGGCGCAGGGAATAATTCTCACGCGACTCGGCCACGAGTGCCGGCACCGCCGCGTAGTCCCCGCGATCAATGGCCAGCATCGCGAGGCTGTTGAGTGCATAACCCAGGGGCGTGTGCCGACCCGGCAATTGACGCGCCAGCGCCTCGGCGTCCTTGAGCACCTGGTGCGCACGATCGAGTTGGCCCCAATCGTGGAACGTCTTGCCGATATTCACCTGCGTACGCACCACGCCAACCGAGTCATGCGCCTGCTGCCACACGGTCAGGGAGCGGAAGAACGCCTCGAGCGCCGGTCCGTACTGGCCGAGCTGATAGTAGGAGGAGCCCAGCGTGTTCATGGTGCGCCCGTAGGCGGCGCGGTCACCACTGAGCTCGCGAAAGCGCTGAGCCTGCTGCAGCCACACCAGGGCGCTGTCGTAGTTGGCCCGCGTCCAATGGGTGACACCGCCGTTGTGCCAGGCATCACCCAGCGTCTGCGCATCCTGCACCGCCGTGGCGCGCGCGAGCGCCCGGCGAAACCCGGCCAGGGCCTTGTCCAGGTCGCCGAGCGAATCGGCGCGCATGGCCGCCGCAAAGAGCGCACCGGCCAGTGAGTCGCGCCGTGCGGGCGACACCCGCTCCCGGGCCCCCGCATCAGAACGGGCCCATCCCAACAGGCCCACGACCAGCAGCATGCCACGGCTGGCCACGCGCCGAAGTCGCTGGCCGCCCCGGTCTCCGGAACACGAATGCATCGCAGGAAATCTAAGCGATTGCCCACAGCCCCCGGCCAACCCCTAGTTTTCCTGCATGCTGCAATCCGCTCCACTGATGGTCATTGCCGCCACGGCCATGGAATTGCCCCCTCCACCTGCGACTTCTGCGCATGTGGCGGTGTGCTGTGGTGTTGGACCGGTGGACGCGGCCGCGCAGACGGCGCGCGCGCTCGCAGTGCACGCGCCCCGCGCCGTCCTGCATGTGGGCATTGCCGGAGCCAGACGGGCGAGCGGGCTTGGGCCGGGTCAGGTGGTGATCGGGCAGCGCGCGCTGTATCACGATCTGCTCATCGATGCACGCTTTGCCCCGCGTGTCGTCGAAGCCAATGCCGCCTTGCTGCAGGCCGCACACGCGGCATTGCCGTCGGCCGTGCTGCGCGACATTGGCACCAGCGCACGCGTGGGCGGTACCACAGACGGCGGAGTGCCGAGCGGCGGAGTGCCGAGCAGCGAAGTGACCAGCCACGCAGTAGCCGGTGTCGAAGTGGAAGCGATGGAGGGCTTTGCGGTGCTGCGCGCCTGCCAACTCGCCGGGGTGCCGGCGCTCGAGGTTCGCGTCATTTCCAATGCCATCGAAGAGCACGACCGGACGAAGTGGCAGTTCGCGGAGGCCTTTGGTGTGCTGCACGCCCTGGTGCCGCCGCTGCTCGCCGCCTTCGACCGGACACTTGATCGGACTCTCGATCGGACACTCGATCGGACACTCGATCGGACACTCGATCGCGAGCCACGCGCATGAACCGGCTGACGTTTGGTTTTTCGCCCTGCCCCAACGACACGTTTGCGTTTCACGCCCTCGTGCACGGGCTCGTGCCCTCGCCACGCCCGATAGAGCCGGTGCTGCTGGACATCGAGGAACTGAATCGACAGGCGCACACGGGAGCGCTGGCGCTCACCAAGCTGAGTGTGGGGGCCATGGCAGCCGTCGGCTCGCGCTATCGCCTGCTGCGCAGTGGCGCCGCACTCGGCAACGGCGTGGGCCCGCTCGTGGTGGCACGCAGCCCACGCACCCTGGACGAGGTGGCGCGGGGGCGTCTCGCCATTCCCGGGCGCGAGACCACGGCCTATCGCCTGCTGCGTCTCGCCGCACCGCCCCTGCAGGACGTGCACGAGCTGCGCTACGACCGCATTCTGCGCGCGGTGGCAGACGGCGACATGGACGCGGGTCTCATCATTCACGAGAGCCGCTTCACCTACGCCGACCATGGTCTCGTACGCATCATGGATCTTGGCGACTGGTGGGAGCGTGCCACGTCGCTGCCGGTGCCGCTGGCCGGCATCACGGTGCGCGAGGACATCGATCCCTGGCTGGCGCAGGAGATGGAGCAGGCCATCCGCGCGTCGGTGCAGTACGCCTTCGATCATCCGGAGGCCAGCGCGGACTATGTGCGGGCCCATGCGCAGGAGATGAGCGACGATGTCTGCGCACAGCACATCGCGCTGTACGTGAATCGCTTCAGTCTCGACATCGGTGAGCTGGGAGCGCAGGCCATTGCGAGGTTGGTGGCGCAGGACGGGACTGCATGAACCGACGCGCCGCGTATGTGGCCCTGCTCGTGAGTTGTGGCAGCCTGGGCTGCTCGAGCGACCGGGCCACCGCGGCACTGATGGCGGAGCGCGCGCAGTTGAGACGCGAGGTGGCCGGTCTGCGCGACCTGCGTCACGTGAGCGACAGTGGACTGGTGCGCCATCCCGATGAGCTGGTGCTGAGCGTCGCCGACTCGGTGTTGCAGCGCATGCTCACCGCGTCCTTGCCGGTGACGCTGGTCATTCCCGGCGCGCTCACGGTGCAGCTCACCGATGCCCAATTGGCCTTTCGCGGCAATGTGGCCCGCGTGAATGTGGCGGGGCGGGTGTACCGCGCGGCCTTCCCGCGGGCCACGGCCGATCTCACCGTGCGCGGCACGCTCGACGAGTTTGCGGTGGACCGGACGCGCGCCCTGCATTCGCGCATCCGACTCGACGATGCCGTGCTCACCTCACCGCGCGATGTGCCGTCGGCGCTCAACGACTTCGCGCTGGGTGTATTGCAGCGACTGGTGGATCGTTCCCTGCCGCAGATTGGATCGGCCCTGCCCGATGTGACGCTGCCGGTGCGCTTCGATCACGATCTGCGGCTGCCGGGATTTGGCCCCGAGGGGGCGTTGGCCGTGGAACCGGCGCGCGCTGACCTCAGCATCTCTGCCAGTCGGGTGCTGGCCTACGAAAATCGGCTCACGGTGGTGCTCAAGGTCGAGCGCAGTCCCTTTGTTGCCGATACGGCCTCTGACGCAACCCGGGACACCATCGGATCACCGCGAAAGCAGGCGGCGCGTCCATGACGCAGCGCATCACGGCATCGCGCATTCGCTTTCTCCGCATTCGCAAGCGACGCATTGCGCTTGCCCTCGGTGCCGTGCTGTTGCTTGTCGTGGCAGGCGTTACCGCCTGGTGGTGGAGTACCTCACCCACCCGCGGTGTGGACCGGCGCGTGGTGGTGGAAGAGCTGCGGGTGCTCAGGGAACAACGCGATGCGCTGCAGGCCGAGCTGGAAGTGGCGCAGCAGTACAGTGCGCTGCTCGACCGTCGTCCCGAGGGCGACGTGCTGCTGGCGCTGCCCACCCCCTTCGTGCAGCGCATGGTGACCGGCGTGATCGTGGGCTGGTTCGACCGCGTCGATCTGCATCTCACCAATCTGCGCGTGCGCAAACAGGGTGAAGTGAAGGCCCGACTGGGTTTGCTGGGGCGCCGCCGCGTGGGCACATACAGCCTGCAACTCGACGTGGCCGACCTGCGTGGACGTCTCGAGCCCGGGGCGCCCACACTGTCGTTTGGCGGCGATACCATCGGCATTGTGCTGCCCGTTCGTCTCTCGCAGGGCGAAGGCCGTGGGCGCATGACCTTCGAATGGGACTCGCGCGGCCTGGCCAACGTGGTCTGTGGTGACCTGACCACGTCTGAGAACATTGCCGGCACGGTGCTGCCGGCCGACTATGTGGCGCGCGGTCGGCTGCGCCTCAGTGCGTCCAACGGGGGTGTGCTGGTGGACCCGGACTTCCCCGGACTGCAGCTGCGGCTGCGCATCAAACCCACGGCCGCCAGTGTGCGCGCCCTCGAGCGTACACTGGCGGAGAAGTCGCGTCTCTGCGACATGGCGGTGGAGCGAGCCAATGTGGAGGAACGCATTCTCTCTTTGGTGGGACGCGGATTTCCCGTGCGCATTCCGCAGAAGTTCTTCCGCGCCGTGCGCCTGCCGGTGGCCATCGAAGGCGCGCTACCGATGGCCGACAAGCGCGTGGAGGTGCGTGCCACGCCGGACACGCTGGTCATCACACCACAGGCCGTGTGGCTGGCCGCGCGCATCGATGTGCGGCGCAGCCAGCCATCTCCGCCATAGCGACTCGTGACTTAGCGCGTCGCGTTCGCGAGATCACGAATGGCCGCCGCCATGGCGGTCACACGCGCCTTGTCGCTGGCACCCGCCACATCACCGTCCACCGCAGCGGCCAGTGCAGTCAGAGCCGTCTTGCGGGCCGCACCCGACTGCTTCTCGGCAGCATCGAGCGCCGAGGCGATGGCCGTCGTGCGCGCACTCGCCAGCCCATTGCCACGCACCAGCTGGTCGAGGTAGGAACGCACCACCGGGAAGGCGGCGGGCCACACGAGCCTGGGCTGCGCCTGCGGATTGTACTCCGTCATGCGCACCAGCTTGGCGGCGGCGATCTCGTTGGCCGAGAGGTGCTCGTTGGGCACGAGCTCGAGGATGTCGAGACCGCGCGCCATCTCCGACGAGTAGATGTAGCCGTTGTACCAGTAGGCGCCCCAGGAGCCGGCAATGGTGCCACGCGCGCGCGTGTTGGCTTCGGCCGCCGGCGCATCCACCGGACCACGATCGAAGAAGCCCACTTCGTACGGCTTGTCGGGATCGGTGAAGTCGATGAGGTTCACGCCGCCCTGATACCAGCCCTGCACCATGAGGTCGCGACCGGGAACGGGGATGAGACCGCCGTTGTGCGACACACAGTTTTCCTGTGCGCTCTGCGCGGTGGCGATCTTGAAGTAGGCGTGCTGCTTGTACTTGCGATCTTCACCAATGACCAGCGTCGTGTTGCCGCCCATCTCGAGCGGATGCATGGCCTGGCAGTTGGGCGAGGTGCCGCCGCCCCACTCGTCGGTGAAGACGACCTTCTTGCCGTCGTTGCTGAACACGGCCGTGTGCCAGAGAGAGAAATTGGTGTCGGCCACCGCGTCGAGACGCACGGGCTTCTCGGGATTGGAGATGTCCACCAGCAAGCCATGGCTGCCGCAGGAGCCGGCCAGCAGGCCCATTTCCGGGTACGAGGTCACGTCATGGCAGTTGCGCGGACCCGCGGCGGCCATCTGCGCCATCATGGCGCTGTCGGCGCCAGATAGCGCGCGAGGCGAGCGACGGCCACCACCACGCACCGGCGCCGGCGTGAGGCCGGTGAAGATGCGCGCACCCGTCACCACCGCCGCGTCCTGCGGGCGGGTGACGTCCACCTTGATCACGTCGAGACGATAGAGCGAGTTGCTTTCGTCGGCCGGATCAGCGCCGTTCTTGCACTCCGCCATTTCGGTGGCGGGGCGTGCGCCCTGCTGACCCGACACGTAGATGTACACGACGTTCTTGTTCTTCGGGTCGGGCACCAGCGTGTGCGTGTGCGAACCCTTGCAGGTCTGCACGTTCTTGATGAGCTTCGGCGCGCGCGGGTTGGACACGTCGTAGATGCGCACACCCGCCATGTGATCCTTCGGGTCGGCCACGCCACCCTTGGCGCAGTCGTTGCGATTGCCCGCGCCCTCAGCCGAGACAAACAGCAGGTTGCCGTAGATGCTGGGGTCACCCTGCGAGGTGATGCAGGGCACCACCGACACCATGCTGGGCTTGGCCGGGTTGCTCACGTCCCAGATGGAGAAGCCGGCGAAGTTGCCCTGATAGACCAGATTGCCGCGGAAGGCCAGGTCCGAGTTCACGAAGGTCAGGCCCTGCAGCGTGTCAAACTCGGCTGCCTTCTTCGTGGTGGACACCAGACGCATGCCCTTGATGGCTTCGCCCGCATCATGCAGGCCGTGCTTGAGCCCGTTGCGCGGATCGGAGCCCGAGGGATAGGTCTGGGCCGACACCAATGACGGTGTGGTGGCGGCCAGAGCAAGCAGGACAAGAGACGTCCTGAACGAGCGGACAGCAGGCATCGTGTGAAACTCCGGGTGGGAAATTGAGGCGGGAACGTACGGGCAGCACCGTGCCGAAGCACGGCGCAGACTACAGGTCCAGCAGCATCACGCGCATGAGGCCGATCTCGGCCGATTGCGTGGACTCCACGTCGTTGGCAAACACCGAGATGTCCACTTCCTGACCGGCGCGCGGCGCGGCGAAGAGATCGCGCACCATCTGCAGCGCGCCCTCATGGTGCCGGATCATGTAGGTGAGGAAGAGGCGATCGAACTCGCCGCCCTTGGCAGCGGCCAGGCGATCCATTTCTTCGGCCGTCAGCATGCCGTGCATGGTCATGCTGCGCCACGAGGACGTGTCGGGCACGAACTGCTTGTAGTGCCGCAGCCAGTCCTGCATGAGCACGATCTCGCCGGCCTGCGAGAGGTCGATTTTCTGCGCGAGCTTGAGCACCCGCGGATTGGCACCGGCCGCGCCCGCCAGCCGCGTCATGGCCACCGCCTGTGCGTGATGCGCAATCATGCCCTGCATGAAGCGCACATCCGCTTCGGTGATGAGCGAACCGGCGGGCAGGGCAACCGGCGGCAGTCCGGCGCCGTGGTCATGCTGCGCGGCCGGCGCGTGGCCCGCGTGTGGATCAGCCGCTGCGGCAGACGCGGGTGCGGGCGCCGTGGCGGCCGGCGCGGGTGGCCGGCTGGTCCGGCAGGCGGTCAGGAGCAGAACAGCGCAGAGGGCCGGTGTGAGGCGCCGCGCGTGAAGTCGAACGACCATTTCCATCGATCAGCATGGGGGGTGGGAGTACAGGCGGCTGCGCGCTGCCGGCGCAGCCGTCCTCCCACAATTACGCACGAGGGGGCAGGGCGTTCAATCGGGTGCCGGAACGCATCGGGGGGCGCAGGGGCCGAATTCGGCACCCCACGCCCCCTGGCAGTCCCCCCAGCCGTGATGACGACCTGCGGGTGGGACTTAGCGCCCGAGCCAGTAGCTCGCCTTGATCAGGAAGACGTTGTCAGGGCGACGCTCAAAGATGCGCGAGTAGCCCTGCGTGACGCCGAACTGATCGGGATTGGCATCACTTGCATCACGGCCCTGCGTCCAGACGAAGAAGAGCACCGAACCCGGACGGTATTCCCAGCGCACGACGTTGTTGGTGCGCAGCTGTCCGAAGCGGAAGCCCTGCGGGTTGCCTCGCGCCGTATAGGGCCGGAAGCGCTCATCGCGGTCGTGTGAACGGCCATCGGCCAGCGCCCGCCAGTCGGTGAAGTTGCCCGTGCTCACGAAGGGCTGCACATAGCTCTCGAGGCTGAGCGTGGGCGTGAGGGTGTAGTTGATGCGCGCCGTGACCGACCCGGTGCGCTGATACAGGCGGGCGAAGGTGTACGACGTCACGCCGTTGTCGACGAAGTTGCCGTTCCACTGCTGGTCGTCGATGTTGCGCGTGTAGTTCAAGTTGATGCTGCCGTTGAACTGGGTGCCGAGTCGCACGTTGGCGCCGGTGTGGATGTTCCAGCTGCTGCCCAGCCCATCGAGTCGGCGTCCCACGCTGCCCCCGATGTTGGGGGCGACGCTCTTGCGTCCGTCACCGTTCAGGTTGAACCAGGTCTGGAGCCGCGCCGGGCGGAAGATCTCCGGGCCACCACGGGAGTCGCGGTCGGAGTAGGCCGGCACGAGATCATTGAAGCCGACACCACCGTTGACGCTCCAGAAGTTCTTGAGCTCACCCCAGCCGTTCACGTTGCCGCCGTTGCCGAGCAGCAGGCCCGAGGTGTTGCGGAACTGCCAGGCGTTGAAGTTCGCCTGTCCGCGGCGGAACATGCCCACGGGGGTCACGGGGCGCAGCGCAAACCACAGCGAGTGGCCCATTTCGTCACTGCGCGTGCGGAAACCCAGATCGTTGATCTCGAAGCCGGGTGTCATGTACCACACGCTGGTGTGCAGACGCGTGATGCCGCCGCCCTGCTTCTCGAGGGCGCCCTGCACCATCATGCCCGAGAGACTGGTGCGCGTGCTGTCGTAGCTGAGGTGATCGGCGTCGGGGCGCTGATAGAGATGTACGTTCGAGCGCTGGGTGAGCGCAATGGACTTCGCGGTTCCGGTCACATGCGAGCCGGCCATCTGTCCGGACACCTGCCAGCGGTTGTTGGCAAAGCGATGCCGGCCATCCAGGCCACCCGTCCATGCATTGCCACGCAGCACGTCCTGCGTCCACTGGTCGGTCTGACGCGCGGTGTTGGTGACCATGAGCCCGATGCCGCTGTTGCCGCCACGCAGGTCCTGCTGCAGGCGCAGCACGGCATAGTTGGTCTGCGGCTCGATGGTGCGCAGCTGTGTGCCCTGTTCGCGCTGTGTGATGGCGTCGATGAAGCCCACCGACAGGCCATTGCCCAGACGGCCGGTGACCTTGGCGGCGCCGATGATGCGCGACTGCAGCGGTGACGCCGCGTCGCCGAAGTTGCCACGCAGCTGCGGCGAGCGCCCGATGCGCCGCGAATAGAACAGGCCCGTGCACTGCCCGTCGTTGCAGTCGATGTCGTAGCGGAAGATGCCCACGCCCTCGAGGAAGAACGGGCGCCGCTCGGCGAAGAACTGCTCGAAGGCCGTGAGGTTGAGCACGCCCGGGTCGGCTTCCACCTGGCCGAAATCGGGATTCACGGCGGCGTCGAGCGTGATGTTGGACGTGAGTCCCACCTTGATGTCGGCACCCACCTGCGTGGCCGCGGCATTGCGCGGTGTGCCGTTGCCCAGGGGGCTCGCGCCGTACTTGGCCACGCTGTAGGGCATGAGTTCCATGCGCCGCGGCGCCGGCAGATTGGAGAAGCCCGGCACCGTGGCCCACTGACTCACCATGCCTGTCTTGGAGCGACGGAACAGGGGCCAGGCCACGCGCTCACCGCGGCGCGCGATGCGGCGCATGAGCATGAGCCCGAAGGTGTTGTCTCCCTGGGGCACGTAGCGCAGCTGACTGAGCGGAATGCGGTACTCCGCCGTCCAGCCCAGCGAGTCGATCTGCGCGGCGCCTTCCCACACGGCGTTCCAGCCCCAGTCCTCGTTGCCGTCGTTGAAGACATACCCATCGGACATGGTGCCGGCGGGTGTGAGCCGGAACATGTAGCCGGTGCGCTTGTCGTTGTACGAATCGATGCCGATGATGACGTCGTCGGAAAGCGCCATGCCATCGCGTCGCTGCAACACGGACAGCAGACTGTCGGGATGCGGATCGTAGGCGCGCACGAGCACGTAGAGATTGCGCGTGTCGTAGGCAATGCGCGCTTCGGTGCGGAATGAGGGGTCCGCGTCCTCCGTCGGCTCCCACTGACGGAACGCCGTGATGGGCGTAGCCGTGCGCCAGGTGTCATCGTCCGCGCGTCCATCGATGCGCGACGCGCGAATGGCCTTGTCAGGGTCGCGTGGCGTGATGCCCACCATGATGGGCACCGGCATGGCGCCAGCGGCGTCAACGGGCGGCGGAGCCGATGTGGAATTCGCTGACGCGATCTGCAGGAGCAGGGCGACGAACCGCATGGTGAGCGGGTTGGGGTCACGGGGAGTGTTGCAGTCCGACCGTTGGACGCCTCAACCACGCAAAAGGGTTGGATCGAGTTTCGCGATGTGGCGAAAAGGTATACCTGAGCCGTTTCGTCACCGCATTCGACCCTTGCCTGCGCGTCTGGTACCATTTCGCGGGGGGTGAACCGCGCGATCACCCACACCGTGCCATGCGCCGTGTCAGTGCCGTGTCGTGTGCCGTGTCATGTCGCGTGTCATTCACACACGCCGCAGCTGCTCCGCATGTGGCAGGTCAGCGGCAGGCACATTGTAGCGCACGCGCTGCAGTGTGAAGGTGCCATACGTGAAGGGCTCCCGGTCGGCGTAGTGCCAGATGGCATCGCCCTGACTGGCCAGTCGCACCCCACCAAAATCGCGGTAGTAGCGCAGAGGAGTCGTCCAGCGAAAGCCGTCGCCGTCCAGAAAGTGGCGATCATCCGAGATGAAGTTCGCCAGATCTCCAAGCGCATCAAATTCGAGAGTGGCGTGCACCGTGTCGTTGCCGGCGCTGAAGGCCACATCCACCTGCCGTGCGCTGCGTGTGGTCCAGCTGAGGCGCGGGTCGAGCAGCGCCGCCGGCATCATGATGCACCAGTCGTTGAGCACCGTGACCGATTCGGCGCGATGCAGCGCCTGGCCTGATTCCCGCACCACGGGCAGCAAACCCAGCAGGCGAATGTCCATGCTCGCCTGCGTGCTATCGTAGGCATGCACGCCATGCACGGGCAGACCGAACATGCGCGTGTGCAGCAGAAACAGTCGCGTTGGCGGATCGACGAAGCTCACCTGCAGCACCGGCGTTTCCATGGGCGGCTGATCCGGCGCGCGATAGAGCGTGGCGTGCATTTCAATGACGGCGTTGTGCACACGTGGCCGGCCCACCACGGCGCAGCGGCGCAGATACGTGGCGACCGGGGTCGGCAACGTGGCCAGGTCGTCTTCCGTGACGAGCGGCGGTTGTTCAGCGACAGGATGCTGCGACCTTTGTGCGGCCACCGCGCGGTCGAGTGCGGCGTCGAATCGCTGGTCGGTCAGAGAGCACATTGGTGGTTCGGGTGGCAGGTGGGCGGCGTTGACAGCTGCGGCACCGTGCAACCGGCGCGCACATCCTCAGCCTGCTACCGCACGGCGCTGTCGCCTATAGGGCGAATCCTGACCGATCGACCGTGAAATACACCGCCTCGCGTGCGGGATCGGCTGGCGACGCCGCGCGCGAATGGAACTGTGCACCGATGCGTTCGAGCGCCCGCTGCGAGCGTGTGTTGTCCACCCCCACGTGGAACCACACCCGTTCGGCCCATTGGAAGCTGTGCGCCAGCATCAGCCGCTTGAGTTCGCCGTTCCACCGACCGCCCCAGTGACTGCGCGCGAGAAAGGTGTAGCCGATGGCCACCTCGCGCGCCTCGGCATTCCACTCATACCAGCGCGAGCTGCCAATGAGCGCGCCACTGACCGCGTCGTGCACCACCAGCATGCCGCCGTGCGTGGTACCGGCAAGCGCGAGACCGGAGTCCACGAAGCGCTGAAACACCTCACGCTGCCAGCGCGTGGGCTCCGGATGCTGCTCCCAGATGCGCGGGTCGCTGGCCACGGCATATAGCGCGTCCACATCGGCTGGTGTGAAGGGCCGGGCGGTGACCAGTGCGCCGCTCAGGGTGGGTTGCCAGTTGGGGGGCATTCGTCAGAGGACGATGAGATGCCGGGGCTCAGCGCCAACGACGGCGGCGGCAGGTACGGAGCGATCGAATGTCACCAGGCGCCCGTTGTGTCGCACCGCGAGTGCAAGGAGATACAGATCCGTGAGATGCCGCCCATTCAGGACCGCGCTGGTGTTGATGGAAAGCGAATCGAGCACAGAAACGTCATCGGTCCAAAACTGGTGCGCCGCGTGTCTCGTAGCTTCCGCCAGTCGTTCCGCCACTACCGGAAAGGGTCGCGCATTCGGGTAGGCTGGCGAGGACATGATACGCAAACAGCCGTTCTGTGTGATTGGACACGATGCCCACCCCAGATCGCCGTGCGTTGCGAACCACTCCATTGCTACGTGATGGGAGACGTGCGCCGCATCGAGCAGCGCTATCAGCACGTTCACGTCAAGTAGCGCGCGCATGGCAACAGGAAGTTGTGGCTGCAGGCCGCTCAGTATGCGTCGTCCCTACGCAACTCATCGATGAGTGCATTGGTCACCACCGCATCACCAGCGGGAAACGGACGAAAGCCATAGACGGACGAGGGCTCACGTACCACACTCGGCGAATCGGCCGTGGTCAGTGCGCGGCGCAACAACTCCGAGACCACCTGACCGGCGGTCTTTTTTTCCCGGCGCGCCCGCTCTTTGGCAGCTTCGAGCACGTCGTCGTCGATATCGAGGGTCGTGCGCATGCATCTGATGCTAACGCATCTGATGCACGACCGCAACTTCTGACCTCCGGGATGAGATTGATGTCGTGGCCTTCATGCGGACCACGCTGCCGACCTGGATTGAGTGCGGGCCATTTCGTGGCACCAGGGGACGGCACCCACGCCGTCCCGTACCACGCGAGCCACGAAACGGAACCGCTGAGTCCCTCACAGGTGGTGTCTACGGACGGACGGCCCCACCACCGAGCGCCTGATAGGCGGTAACGCGCGCGTCCAACTGCTGCTGTCGAAGCTCCACCAGTTCGATGCGTGACTCGAGCGCCTCGCGCTGAGTCAGCAGCACGTCCAGGTAGTCGCCACGTGCCGATCGGAACAGCAGGTCGGCGAGGGCGATGGACTCGCCAAGCGCCTGCACCTGCCGTTCCTTGGCCACATAGCTGCTGTCGAGATTGCGAATGCGCGTGAGTTGCGTGGCCACTTCGAGATATGCCGTCAGCAGCGTGCGCTGATATGCGTACAAGGCCTGCAACTGCCGCGCGTTGGCCGACTGATACGCCGCCGCAATGGCTCGCCGGTTGAGCAGGGGCGCACTGAGTTCAGCCGCCGCGCCGTACAGCAGCGAGGCCGGTGTGGTCAGGAGAGACGACCACTCGAACGACTGTCCCCCGACCGCCGCAGTGACGCCGAGGCCTGGGAGGAATCGCGCACGCGCCGCCCGTACATCGAGCTGCGAGGCGGCCAACTGCAGCTCCGCCTGACGCACATCAGGACGGTTGAGCACCAATGCGGCCGGCGCCCCCGCGACGAGCCCCTGCAGGGTGGAGTCGTCGAAGGCGCGCGTCGTGCGTACGATGCGCTCGGGATATCGCCCAAGCAGCAGATTGAGACGGTTCTCCACCTCCGTGATCTGCTGGCGCGTTTCGGCGAGACGCGTGCGATTCTTCTGCAGCTCCGCCTCAAAGCGACGCACCGCCAGTTCCGTGGCCCGGCCCGCTGCCTTCTGCAGCTCCACTACCTGCAGCGCGTTGGTCTGGATGCTCATCGTCTGCTGGATGAGATCGAGCCGCTTGTCGAGGGCGGCCAGCTCGTAGTAACTGCGGGCGACCTCCGCGACCAGGCGCGTGACCATGAACTGCCGGCCCTCCTGGGTGGCCGCATAGCGCAGCAGCGCGGCGCGAGAGGCATTGCGCAGACGTTTCCAGATGTCCACCTCCCACGAGAGCTCGGCGGCCACACGGAAATCCGGCAGCGGCTCGGGGAATTCCTCGTCTTTCCTGATCTCGAGCCCGTGCTCCACCGCGCCGCTGCGGGTGTAGCGTCCCACCTTTTCCACACCGGCGCCTGCCTTCACGCCAACCTGCGGGAGATACTCGCCGGCGGTGGCCCGGGCTTCGTTGCGGGCCAGCTCCACCTCCTGCAGCAGCATGGCCAGTTCCTGATTGTGCGCCAATGCCGAGTCGATGAGCGTGGCGAGCGAGGCATCGTCAAAGACGGTGCGCCAAGGGCGCAATGCACTCAGCGAATCACTGGCCGCGGCGGCCGGTGGCGAAGTAGCCGAATCCCCAAACGTTGCCGGCATGCCGCCGGCTACCTCGGACGCACTGGGTACACGTCGCACCGACGGCATACAGGCAGCGAACATCAGTGCGGTCAGCATGGGAATCGTCCCATGCAAAGGGCGGCATAAATCACGGAGCGCACGCCGGAATGCCGAGACTCCGATTGACATGAACGTGGTCATGATCAGCGATCTCCGAATTCGATGATTTCCGTGAGCGGACCATCGTGCTCATCGCGAATGAGCGGACGGTTCGCTGACCACGTGCCGACGATGAAGTAGAGTGCCGGCACCACCAACACACCGAACACCGTGCCAATCAGCATGCCTCCGGCCGACGAGGCGCCGATGGTGCGGTTGCCGATGGCACCGGCGCCGGTGGCCAGGAGCAGGGGAATGAGTCCCGCGATGAACGCGAACGACGTCATGAGAATGGGGCGGAATCGCACACGCGCCCCCTCGATGGCGGCGTCCAGCACGCTCACACCCTGCTTGTGCTGCTGTACGGCGAACTCCACGATGAGAATGGCGTTCTTGCCCAGTAGCCCCACGAGCATGATGAGCCCGACCTGTGCATAGACGTCGTTCTCCAACCCCATGAGCTTGAGCAGCAGGAAGCTTCCAACGACACCCACTGGCAACGAGACGATTACGGCCAGTGGCAGCAGGAAACTCTCATACTGGGCCACGAGCACGAGGTACACGAACACCAGCACGACGATGAAGATGTAGATGGCCTCGTTGCCGCGGCGCACTTCATCCAGCGACAGACCCGCCCAGTCGATGTCATAGCCCCGGGGCAGTGTCGCCGCCGCGACTTCCTGAATGGCCTTGATGGCATCACCGCTGCTGTAGCCCATGGCCGGCGCGCCCTGAATGGCCGACGAGGGATAGGCGTTGTAGCGTGTGATTTCGTTGAGGCCCTGCTGCTTGCGCAGGGTCATGAAGGCCGAGTAGGGCACCATGCCACCCTTGTCGTTCTCCACGTAGAGCTGCGACAAGTCGCTTGGGATGCGCCGATACTCCGGTTCCGCCTGCACGTACACCTTGAAGAAGTTGCCGAAGCGGATAAAGCCCTGCTCGTAGGTGCTGCCCACCAGAATGGCCAGATTGTCCATGGCCTTGGCGATGGACACGCCCTTCTGCATGGCCACCTGGTTGTCGATCTCCAGTTCGTACTGCGGGTACTCGGCACTGAAGAAGGTGAACAGGCCGCGCAGCTCGGGCCGTTTGCGCAGACCGGCCATGAACTCGGCATTCACTTCGCCAAGGCGTTCGTAGTTGCCGGTGTTGGTCTTGTCGAGCAGACGCAGGGAGAAGCCACCCGCCGCGCCGTAGCCCGGCACCGCGGGCGGAGCGAAGAACTCGATGGTGGCACCGGGAATGGTCCTGGCCTTCTCCTCGAGTTCCGCAATGATCTCTTCGACGTTCTGCTCCCGCTCATCCCAGGGTTTGAGATTGATGAGACAGGTACCGGCGTTCGAGCCGCGGCCTTCGGTGAGAATTTCATAGCCGGCCAGCGCCGACACCGACTGAATACCGGGGATCTCCTCCGCCAACTTCTGCAACTCCTCCGACTTGGCATACGTGCGCTCAAGTGTGGAGCCGGGCGGCGTCTGGATGATGGCGTAGATCATGCCCTGGTCTTCGTTGGGAATGAATCCCGACGGCAGGGCCGCCCCAAGCGACCAGATGATGGCGAGGCAGGCCGCCAGCGCCCCCAGCACCAGGCCACGTCGCGGAACGAGGTACGTGAGCCACCCTGCGTAGCGTTCAGTGACGCGGTCGAAACTCCGGCTGAATGCATCGAGCGCCCGCCCCAGCGGTCCACGCGGTGCCCCGCCATGCCCCAGCGGCTTGAGAATCATGGCGCAGAGCACGGGCGTGAGGGTCAGCGCCACCACACCGGACAGGATGATGGCCACCGCCATGGTGATGGAGAACTGGCGGTAGAACACACCCACCGGCCCGCTCATGAAGGTCACCGGCACAAACACGGCCGTCATGACCAGCGTGATGGCCACGATGGCGCCGCTGATTTCGTGCATGACTTCCATGGTGGCGCGGTACGGCCCCTGCCCCGTGTCATGCATCTTGGCATGCACCGCCTCCACCACCACGATGGCGTTGTCCACGACAATGCCAATGGCCAGCACCAGCGCAAACAGCGTGATGAGATTGATGTTCACGCCCAACTGCTGAATGAAGAAGAAGGTGCCCACCAGCGACACGGGTACCGCCAGCGTGGGAATGAGCGTGGACCGCCAGTCGCCGAGGAACACGAACACCACCAGCGCCACGAGCACAAACGCTTCGCCCAGGGTGTGCAGCACCTTTTCCACCGAGGCATCGAGGAAGCCCGACACGTCGTAGGTGATTTCGTACTTCATGCCCGGCGGAAAGGACTGCGCCTGTGCTTCATCGAGCTTGGCCTTGACCTTCTCGATCACGTCGCGTGCATTGGAGCCGTAGCTCTGCTTGAGCACGATGGCGGCGGACGGATGCCCGTCGAGATTGGAGTAGATGTCGTAGAACTCGCTGCCCAGCGACACGCGTGCCACGTCCTTCAGACGCAGCAACTCGCCCTTGTCGGTGGCGCGCAGGATGATGTTGCCGTACTGCTCGGGTGTGTTGTAGCGACCGGGATAGGTGAGTACGTACTCCAACGATTGCGAGGCACCACCCGTGGCCAGACCGAGTCGACCGGGCGAGCCGATGACACTCTGCTCCGAGAGCGCCTTCATGACCTGCTCGGTGGAGATGTCGTAGGCGCGCATGCGATCGGGCTTGAGCCAGACACGCATGGCGTACTGCCGGCTGCCGAGAATGCGCGCATTGCCCACGCCGCGAATGCGTTGGATCTCCGGCAACAGATTGACCTGCGCGTAGTTGAACAGGAACTGCATGTCGGCGTCATCGCGTGTGCTGTACAGGTTCACGTACATCAGCATCTGCGACTGCACGATGTTGGTGGTGATGCCCTCGCGCTGCACGAGCTCCGGCAGGCGGGACTTCACCTGGTCCACGCGATTGATGACGTTGACCACCGCCTGATTGGGGTCCGTACCCTGCTCGAAGATCACCTGAATGGTGGCTTCGCCGGCGCTCGTGGCATCGGACACCATGTACTTCATGTCCTGCACCCCATTGATGGAGCGCTCGAGCGGAATGAGCACGGCCTCTTCGAGTACCTTGGCACTGGCACCTGGGTAGGCAATGCTGACCATGACCACCGGCGGCGCCACCGACGGAAATTGCGAGACCGGCAGCGTCACGATGGCCAGACCGCCGAGGAACATCAGGATGAGCGAAATGACGATCGCCAGAGCCGGCCGATGGAGGATCCTGGTGAACATGCCGGCCCCTTATTCCGAATGGAGCTTGAGGCTGCCGTACACCTTGTCGGTGGCGGCCATCTCCACCTGAACCCGCTGCCCATCGCGCACCTGACGCAGGCCCTCGATGAGCAGCACGTCGCCCGGGTTCAGGCCCTTCGAGACGATGAACAGATCTTCGAGCCCTTCGCGCACCTCGATGCGCTGCTGGTGCACGACGCCCTTGGCATCCACCACGAACACGTAGGTGTGGTCAAGGACTTCGAATGTGCTCTTCTGCGGAATGAGCACGGCCTGCGGCACCGGCGTGTCCAGCACGACGTTGCAGGTCTGGCCGTGACGTAGCAGGCCGTTGGGATTGGCGAAGTCGGCACGGAAGGGAATCGTACCCGTCTCGTGATTGAAGTCGGCTTCGATTACCGCAATGCGTCCCGGCTCCTTGAAGAACTCCCGATTGGCGAGGCGCAGGCGCACGGGCCGCGTACGATCGGAGTCCGGCTTGGAGGCAAACTCGAGATACTCGGCCTCGGGCACGTTGAAGTAGACCCACATGCGCGTGTTGTCGGAGAGCGTCGTGAGCAGCTCGCCTTCCTCCACGAGACTTCCCTCCCGCACTTCCAGGCGGTCCATCAATCCGCTGAACGGTGCCCGGATGTCCGTGAACCCCAAATGGGCCTGCGCGAGACGCTCCTCGGCCTGCGCACGGCGATAGCGCGCGTCGGCCAGCGCGAGTTCACTGGGGGACACCACGTTGCCGTCGGCCAGTCGACGCGTGTTGTCGAGTTCCACGCGCGCCGCCGACACTTCAGCGCTCGCCTTCTGTTGCTCGGCCTGATAGGTGAGCGGAAGAATCTGGAACATGGGCTGGCCGGCGTTGACCCGCTGCCCTTCGTTCACCACGACTTTTTCGATGTAGCCGCGCTCGAGCGCACGCAGTTCAATATGCCGACTGGCCTGCACCTGACAGACGTACTCGCGCGACACCTGCACGTCCTGCTGCAGGGGGTGACTGGCCACGAGCTTGAACTCGTGTTCGTCGGCCGCCTCGTGCCGGTCCTGGCAGGCGGCAAGCAGAAAGATGGGCAACACGCAATACAGCGTCGCGCGGGACGACAAACGTCCGCGACGCATGCTGGAGCAACTCCGCATGGACTCCTCGGCGATCGGGCATGAGGCACCCGTGCGCGTGTCTGGCGTGAGCGACCACGGGCGGTCGCCCGCCAATCACGACGGGACAGGGTGCAGGTGTTGTGAGGGAGACCGCAGCGCGTTGGCGCGGTCAGACTGCGGGATGGTCAGGCCATCGGGCAGTCAGGCCGTGTGAAAACGGCGATCAGCCGAGTACGGGCGGTGCGCGTGCGGCGCCTGGTGCGCCGTCTGGTGCCGAGGGGGCGGCAAAGGCTTGTGGGCGAAAGCCCGGAGCCTGCCAGTCTGCCGGTGCGAGTGAGAACGCATCGCGTGCCGGGAGCGCTACGTCGGCACCGCTGTCGTCGGCGCCGGAGGTGAGCCACTTGTTGAGCGCATTGGCGTATTCCGCCGCCGCGTGAACCGACTCCTCGGTGCCGCCTTCCCGTGGCTCCGTCGTACCCGCCGCACCGGCCATGGCCAGCCAGGCCATGGAAGCCAGGCTGAACAGGGCAACGCGCCGGAGGAGGCGCGGAAGATGAGTCAGCAGCGAGGACATTTCCCGAATCCTAGTCGGTCCCGGAGTCCGGAGACAGTCTGTCGGGTTCCAGTCGGGTTTTCCGCGGGTGCGCCACCGAGTGCAGGTAGAGCGACTCCACCTTCTCACGGGCCCAGGGCGTTTTGCGCAGGAACTTGAGCGAGGAGTTCACGCTGGGGTCGTGCGTGAAGCAGCGGATGGTGATGCGCTCACCAAGTCCCGGCCAGCCGTAGCGCTCCACCAGGTGCTCCACCATGGCCTTGAGCGTGACGCCGTGCAGCGGGTCGGGCTTGCGCGTGGATTCGGTCATGTGCGAAGTATGCCAGCGCGGCTTTCTTCAATCCACCGTCTGCCATGGTTGCCTTGCCATGATCGGCTCACCGCCAACTGTCCAGCTGCGTTCCCTGAACGTGGGCGCCCTCGAGCGCCTGACAGCCGAGCGACCGCTCAAGAGTGGCATTCGCAAGCACTCCGTGCAGGGGCCCGTGCTCTGCGATGCCGAGGGTCTGGTGGGCGACGCCATCGGCAACCGCACACATCATGGCGGCCCGGATCAGGCGCTCTATCTGTACAGCGCCGCCGACTACGCGTGGTGGACAACGGAGCTGGGGCGAGAGTGCGGGCCCGGGCTGTTTGGCGAGAACCTCACGCTCGACGCCTGGTGGCCCGCGCCGCGTGTGGGCGACCGCGTGCAGTTCGGCGAGGTGCTGCTGGAGCTCACGGCGCCGCGCATTCCGTGCAACACGCTGGCCACACGCATGGGCGACCCGCAGTTCGTGCGACGCTTCGCCCGCGCCGTGCGCCCCGGCGCCTATGTGCGGGTGCTGCAGACGGGTGTGCTGGAGGCCGGCATGACCGGTACGGTGACCCGCGGCAAGGCCGAATGGCCGAGCATCGATGCGCTGTTCCGGCTGTGGCATGAGACGCCGCGCGACAAGGCAGGGCTCATGGCGGCGATTGGCGCGCCCATCGAGAGCCGCATGCGCGCGCGGTTTCTGGGGTGGGTGGCGGACCGCGGGTGAGCGGCCCGAATGTGAGCGGCCCGCGCCACGCGCCTGGTCCGCGTCGTATCTTCTGGCATCCCTGACCTGCCGGAGTGCGCCATGAGCGACGAAACCCCGCTGACCTTCACCGCCGAACACCGCTCCTGGGAATGGGAACTGGTGCTGCAGTATGAGGACGGCTCCCTGCCGTCGAGCGCATGGAACGAGGCGACCCTCGCCGTGGTGGCTGGGTGGTATGCGAAGCAGCTGCCGCCTGAGCAGGCTCGGCGACGCTACGCACAGAGTTACCAGCGCAACCGGCGTCGCCTCAGCAACCGGCTTGATGCGGCGGCCGTGGATACCGCAGCGCTCGAGGCCCTGGATGCCGTGTGGGAGTCATTGTTGGAGCGACGTTTGGCCCCGCCCTGACGAGTGAGCGCGGTGAAGGCGCCCCCTCCGAACCGCAGCTTGGCCACGTGGTGCGTCGGATGCAGCGCACCATGGGGAAAGCGGTTCAGGGATAGAGGTGATAGCGGACGCTCACCGCAAGGAAGCGGGCGGCCTCGTTGTCCCATGCGGCAAAGATCTCTGCGGGCGTTCGCCCTTGCTCCAACATCTGCTTGAGTCGCGGCGTCGCCGCGAGTCGGTCGAGAGTGGCATCGTTCCACACGAGCTGTTCGCGATGCAGCGTGTATACCGCCCAGAGCATGGCCACCCCGACTCGATAGGGTTGCACACGCGTGCGATCCGTGATGTGCACCCGCACGCCGCGCAGGAGCTCGCCGGCATACAGGGGTGGCCGGGCATGGAATGCGCGCTGGCGCGGCGTGAAGGTATCGGCGACGAATCGCACGCCGGGTAACTCGAGTCCCTCGAGCAGTCGCACCGCACGTTGGTGATCCAGCCACGGCGCGCCAATCAGCTCGAACGGCGCATCGCTGCCACGTCCCGCCGAGAGGTTCACGGCCTCGAAGAGACAGGTGCCGGCGTACGCGACGAGGGAAGAGAAGCTCAGCAGGTTGGGCGATGGCTTGTGCCAAGGCAGACCGGTATCGTCCCACCACAGGTCGCGAGACCAGCCTTGCAGGGGCACGACCTCAAGGGAGGCGGTGCGTCCGCCGCGCAGCAGGCGTTCACCGTTGTACATGCGAGCGAGTTCGCCCGGCGTCATGCCGTGCAGGGCCGGGAGTGCGGTATACGAGCCGAAACGGTACCAGGCGGCGGAGTCGGCCACAAAGCCGTCGGCACCACGTCCTCCCAGTGGATTCGGACGATCGAGCACCACGACGCGCAGTCCCTGCTCGGCCGCCGCCTCCATAATGAACCCGAGGATGTTCACGTGCTCGTAAAAGCGCGCCCCCACATCCTGAATGTCGTAGAGCAACACTTCGACCCCTGCCAGCATGTCCGGGGTCGGCTTGTGCAGCTCCCCATACAAACTGTACTTGGGGACTCCGGTTCGCCGGTCCACCGTGCGCTCCGGATCGCGTGGCACGGCGTAGTCATTGCTTCGGATGTCATACTCCATGCCGAAGAGCGCCACCAGCTGGATGTCCGGGTGCGCCGCCAGGGTGTCGGCCAGGTGCGTGCCATTCGCCAAGCGCCCGCTGTGGTTCGACACGAGGGCCACTCGACGTCCCCGCACAAGATGCACGAACTCACCGAAAAGGCGATCGGCTCCCATCGTGATCGCTGACGCCTGCGGAGCAAGCCGCGAAGGTGTGATCTCCGCAGCTCGAGCGTCGGGCGCCGCTGGCGGCAAATCTCTCCAAGCGAGCACAGCGAGCAGCAGCGCAGCACGAGCGGCCTGCCGCAGTAAACGACGCATGCAGGATGACATGGGCTGATCGGGGTGTGTGGTCGAAAGCGTCAGCACGACGTTATGATAGCAGATGCCTACCCTCCCCTATCCTACTCACCACGAGGGCGCGCCGTTGAATCGCTTCCGTGTCCATCGCCTCACCGTCCGCCGCATCTGGGCAGCGGCGACATTGTTCGGCCTCACGACCGCTCCCCGCCTGCTATGGGCACAGGCTGCCAATGCGACTGGGACCGCGTCCTGTGCCCCTGGCCCCGATGGGCGGCCGTTGCCCGGCATCGAGGTGCTCCTTCGCGACTCGCTGCATCTGGTGCGCGGCACGCGCGTCGGGCTGATCACCAATCACTCGGGGCGCGATCTGGCTGGCGTCAGTACCATCGATCGCTTGCACCGCACCCCGGGCGTGCGGCTCACGGCCTTGTATGGTCCCGAGCATGGCATTCGCGGCACCGAGAAGGCGGGCGCCAAGATCGGCAATTCGGTGGACAGTGCCACCGGCGTTCCCGTGTACTCACTGTACGGCGAGACGCGTGTCCCGACGGCCGAAATGCTGCGTGACGTGGACGTCCTGCTGTTCGATATCCAGGACGTGGGGGCCCGCGTCTACACCTATCCGTGGACCATGGCCCTCGCGGCGGAGGCCGCCGGCAAGGCCGGGAAGCGCTTTGTCGTCCTTGATCGGCCCAATCCGATTCGCAACGATCGCGTTGAGGGCGGCGTACTCGACCTCGCGTTTCGCAGTTTCGTGGGTCAGTACGCGGTGGCCGCGCGCTACGGCCTCACGCCGGGCGAGTTGATGCGCTGGCTGGTGGGTTCGGGTCAGGTGCAGGTGCCGCTGTCCGTGGTGCCCATGTGCGGCTACCGCGCCACCGACTGGTATGACGACCTGCGTTGGCCGTGGATTGACTGGTCGCCCAATCTGCGCACGCTGGACGCGGCCCTGCTCTATCCGGGCACCGTGTTCTTCGAGGGGACGAACCTGAGTGAAGGGCGGGGCACCGATGCGCCATTCACCCAAGCAGGCGCGCCGTGGCTGACGGACGCCCAGGCGATCGCCGACGCACTGAATGCACGGCGCCTTGGCGGCGTGCACTTCGACGTGGCGGTGCGTCGCGTAGAGGTCGGGTACAAACACGGTGGGGCCACGATCCCCATGCTGCGCGCCCGAGTGACCGATCGCGAATCGTTGCGCCCGGTGGATGTGGGTGCCTGGATGCTGCGCGAGATCCGCGCCCGGCATCCCGGCGCGTGGCAGTGGCGACCGGAGGCCATCGATCGCCTCGCGGGCGGTGACCGGTTGCGCAAGGCCGTCGATGAGTCGGATGCGGCCGTGGAGGCCTTGCTGCGTGCATTCCGCGCCGAGGCGGCGGTCTTCGAGCAGCAGGTCGCAGCCTATCGACTGTACCGCTGAGGCATTTCGGTCCCGTCGGGTGGGAGATTGACCATTCTCCCACCCGACGGGTCAGGTGCACGGTGCGATCAGAAGTCCGCTCGCACCCCGAGCTGCGCCTGGCGCGCCGCAAAGGCGCCCGTGGGCTGCTGGAAGCTGGCGATCGCATTGCCGTTGGCCTGGCGGGCCTGCGCGCCGAATGCGCTCCAGTTGTTCCAGTTGAACACGTTGAACATCTCGAACGTCAGCGAGTACTTCTGGGCGCCGCGCGCATAGATCGGGCGCGCCAGCCGCAGATCAATGGTACGGTACCAGTTCGGGAACGCACCGGCCGTGGGACGGCGTGTCCGCTCTCCGTCGATGAAATCATCGAAAAAGACGTTGTTGTTGTTCAGGTCCCGCCCGTCCGTGACGGCATAGGCACGCGGACTGGCCAGCGACACGATCGCCGACCCAAGCACCTTGAACGGCAATGGCTGAATGGTGCTGACCACCAGACGGTGTCGCTCATCGCCGGCGGTTGTCTGCATCTGGTAGCTCGAGCGAAGCGGAAAGATGTTCGCCAGATTGCCGTCGAACTCGCTCTCGTTCCAGCTCAGCGTGTACGCCACGTTGGTGCGGCGCTGCCCGCGCGCCCAGGTCATCTGCGTCATCAGCGCCTGAAACTGCGCCCGGCCAAAATCGTCCCAGAGCACGATGTCACCGAACGCTGACGTCAGGGAACGGCGGTTCGCCGTTCGATCGAAGTAGTTCGGATTGGTGCGGACATACAGGTTCCGGATATCCTGACGGATCCAGTCTACATTCACGCCGATGGACGACGTGAGCTGGTGACCGACGCCGAGCGACCATTGCCGGTTCTCGGGCGTCTGCATGAGGTCCTTGACCAGGACCAGCTGCGGAGTGACGGCTACGCCTTGCTGCACACGAGCGCGCAGCTCTTCCACGTTCGTGGTGCCGGGATTCACGAAGTTGTACGTCCGCCAGCCCGCATTGAGCCGCTCCTGGAAGCCGATGAAGCTCGTGACGCGGTCGAACATGATCGCGTAGCCACCGCGCACGAAGGTGCGATTGCTGCCCGTGGGATCCCACGAGAACGACACGCGCGGAGAAAAGTTGTTCAGATCGTTGCGCCGATTGCCGTCATTGAGCCAGCGCGACAGCTCCGGGATGGCGCGCAGCCGGGCGTCTTGTGCCCATGGGTTGCGGAAATCGTTGCTGAGCGTGTTGAGCTCAGCGTCCCAGCGCAGGCCAATGTTGATGGCCAGATTGGAGCGCGGACGCCATTCGTCGTTCAGGTACAGGCCCACCACCGTGCCGTTCGCTTCGGCGCGCGCGTCCTCGATGCTGTTCGGATTGAAGAAGCCGAGGGCGACGTTGGCGGAATTCGGCCGCGTGCTCGTGTCGGTGGGGAAATTGAAGGCCCCTTCGCGATTGTTGGGCGCAAATTGGGAGCCGTTGATCCGACTCGCTTCCACACCCGCCTTGAAGAGATGCGAGCCGCCCCAATCGGCCACGCTGTAGGTGGCGCGATTCACGAATCGCAGATGTGTCTCGCGGAGCTCGAGGGGAAAGGTTGCCGTACCGAAAATGATGCCCGGATACGTACGCTGCGGTCCGGCAACCAGGGGATCTTCGTTGTGGTTCCACTGCACGAGCTGGAGCGACGCCTCGTTCACCAGATTGGTGCCTGGCAGCCAGCGGTGGCGCAGTTGGCCGGTGTTGATGAAATATTTCTGCGAGATACCGCCATCACGCGACGTGCGGCCGCCGAAGTTGGACTCACCCGTCATGTAGCGACTCGACCACATGAGATCCACCGTGTTGCGCTCGTTCGGCGTGGCGGTGAGCCGCGTGAAGACCGTATGGTTGCGGTTCGGGGCCAGCACATTGGCGCGGCGCGACGCCCATGCGGCGGTGGTGGGGATGACATCGATGTAGTTGTTCGTCAGCGTGCCCTCGTAACTCGTCGCGAGGAACAGGCGGTCCTTGAGAATGGGGCCTCGCAGGTTCACGCCCAGTTGCTGGCGACTGAAGTTGGGCGGCTCGAGCCCGGCCTGCTTCTGGAAGAACGTACGCGCGATGGCGTCGCTGTTCTGCACAAAACCGAACGCCGATCCGCGCCATTCGTTGGTGCCGCGTCGGCTCACGCCAGAGATCACGTACGATCCGGCGCGAGTGTACTCTGCATCGTACGGATTGAGGTACACGCGGAACTCCTCGAGCGCCTCCTGGGGGATCGGTGAACCGGTCTGCGGAATGCCGATGAGATTGCCGTTGAACAGCGACTTCATCTCCACGCCGTCCATGTACAGGTTGATGAAGCGCAAGTCCGGTGCACCACCGGCCGACGGCAGCGTACGCCCCTGCTGGGGAGCGTACGACCGGATACCTGGCGCAATAGCCGCCAGATTCATCATGCCGCGTGCGTTGAGCGGCAGGTTTTCGATTTCCTCCTTCACCACCGGTGCAGAAATCGACAGGCGCTGCACTTCCACCTGCTTGACGACCGAGGCCGCGACCTGCACGCCGGCCAGTTCGGTGGCGCCCTTGGCGAGCGAAATCGCCAGACGGGCGCGCTGGCCGACGACCAGCTGGACTTGTTCCGTGACGGGTGCAAAGCCGAGTGCACGCACGGTCACGGCGTATGTCCCGGAAAAGAGCCCGAGCACACGGAACTCACCGGTTGAACGCGTGGTGGCCAGGCGGCGCTCGCCTGTGGCGCTGTTGAGCACCTCCACCTGTGCACCCTCCACGGGTGTCCCGTCGTCCTTGCCGGTAACCACCCCTTCGAGCGTGATGGTGTTCTGGGCATGAACATCACCGGCGAGGGGTGGGGCCGTCACGGCACCGAGGATGGCCCATAGCAGCAGGGCCCAACGCGACAGCTGTCGTCGCATGCGCTGACTCCACGAGAAGAGGGAGGGAAGTGCGCCGCAGTGCGTCCCGATGGTACGGCGACGAGCTACGGCAAGGGGGTATAGGATGTTTCTACCCTTTCGTCCCTCGATGTCAATGTCCCGTTGACGCAGCGGCCGTGGGTCCCGCGGCCCTTGGGGCTTTGGATGCCATGTGGGAGGCACTCCTGGAGCGACGTCTGGCCCCACCCTGACGAGCGTGGCAGCGGAGTGTCTGCAGTCTCCAGCACCGGGTATAGAAACGGCGCAGGGTGACATGCGCGTGCATGCCACCCTGCACCGACTTGAATCCAAAAGAAGCCAGCGCGGGTTCTCCCCGCTTACGACCGCACCAGCTTCTTGTACTTGATGCGATGCGGCTGGTCGGCGTCCGGCCCCTTGCGACGCTTCAAGTCCTCGATGTACGCGCCGTAGTTGCCCTCGAACAACCAGCACGTTGTCGACATCTCCTGCATTTCAGAGGAGAATCGTCCTTAGACTGGTAATCTGGCGTCGAGATGTGACAACGGATGTGACAAAATCTGGTCCGCGATCAGGCCAATAGAGTTGCGCGTCGCGCTGCCGAAACGCCTCGTATTGGCCCACACATTGGTAAGGCCCCCTTTCGCGAGCAGGTCGAAAGTGGCGGCATTGCCGGCCGTCGTGGTGAGCGCGGCGGCGGGCGTCGCGCGCGCCGGTGTTGCGGTGCCGTCGGCGGGCGTGCCACCGAGTAGCGTCGCCGCCTTGGCCATCACGGAATCCATTGATCTCGGCGCGGCCTCACCAGCCTTCCCAGGCCCGACGCGGCAGGTAAGGTTCGCCGCGATGCAGGTGTCCCGCAGGGGATCCCAGGTTTACCGACGGGCTCGGCGTCGGCAGTGACATTGGTCAGCAGGGGGCTGACGATCAAGGCAATCCAATTACTTGGCCCTCCAGACGAGTCGATGGAAGGTTCGACTTTATCTAGACGCCGCCAGCCCGGTTTTGACGAACCGCGGTCTCCCTCTCTGGAGGCAAACGAAGGGAAGTCGTTGGGAGCGTGGGGACGGCCGGCAGATCGGTTTCTCGGTCCGAATGACCATCCTTGGCGGCGCGGATCGACGACCTGTTAGACTGAACAAGTACCACAATATCTCTATCATTTCGCCCGCTCATGTCATCTCCGCTGCGGCCCCTCCTGTTCATCGACACGAATGTCTTCCTCCACTTTCAGCCTATCACACAGATCGACTGGGCAGCCGTGCTTCGCGACCACGGCATCGATGACACCGACCTGCGGGTGATGATCGCTCGCGTCACCGTTCGGGAGCTCGACAAGCACAAGACTTTCCCCAAGAACGCGTCAATTAAGGACCGGGCGCAAAAAGCGTTGACCCTACTGCGGGATGCGCGGCGGGCCGAAGCCGCTGGTGAGCCGGAACGGGTCCGCGAGCGCTATCCCATCCACGTGCAGTTGGTCGATAGTCGCGCCGCGTTCGACGAGCTGAGACTGAACCCACAGTCGGCGGACGATGAGCTTATCGCCGCCATCCTTGGGCACCGAGACGCGGCCAGGCAATTGATTGTCGTGGCGCGCGACGTGGGACTCCAGTTGTCGGCAGAAGCTCACGGCATTCTGACGGTGGAGCTCCCTGAGCGTTACGCACTGCCGAGCGAAGAAGATCCGCTTCGCAAGGAGAACGCACAATTGAAGAAGGAGCTGGCCACTCTCATGGCCAAGGAGCCCAAACTGACATTGGGCTTTCAGTCCACGCCTGAGGCGGCGCTCTCGCCTCTCTTGCGCGTCACCCTCAAACCGCTGCCGGCTGAGCCAGCAGCGCGGTGGAAGGCCGCGATGCGGCGCGCTGAGGAAGACGTTCCGGAAGTCTTGGAGCCCGAAGCCCCCGAGACGCGGACGCGGAAAAGCGTATTCAGCTTGAGTCGCGCCGTTGACGTCGAGGCACTTGCCGCCGCTCAATCCATCATCCCGTCTGACGAGTACGCCAGGTATGCCAAAGATCGGCAGGACTATTTGGACGCGTACGAACGAAAGTTGCGTACAGCTTGGCGAGTGTGGTGCGAGATGCGACGGAGCTTTCTGGTGCAACTCGCCGTAAGCAACTCCGGGACGACGCCGGCCGTGAACGTCGAGGTACAGTTTCAGGTGCCAGAGAGTCTCAACGCGAAGGTGGACGAAGCTTTCGCGCTAGCCCCCGTTGTGCCAGACCAGCCTTTCATTCCTCGACCACCCTCACCGCCGCCGCGGCCACGCTCCCATTTGGAACGGATAATGGCGTTGACCGCTGAGCCGCCGATGGAGGTACTGAATTCACTCGCCCGGTTTAGTCCGACCATGGCGCGCTCACGTGGGCTCAAATTCCACGCCGAGCACTGTGGCAGAGGCACTCAAGAATTCGACCGGCTGAAGCATCAAGATCAAGCGCGATTGGAGCCGATGCGATGGTGGTTCAAGGCAGATGCAGTGCCTCGCGGATTCTCGATCACCTATCGTATCACGGCCGACAATCTGGCAGTGCCGGTGGACGGAACGCTTAACGTCCATGTGGTTATCGCCTGAACCGCAACGCCATCAGATCTCCGAAGCCGCTCGCTCTTCTCGTTTCGCCACCACCGACCGCACGATGTCGCGGATAGTCAGATCAATCCCAGATCACTGCCAGAAGACTCTTGCATTACGGCGCACCGGTGCCGTTTCGGGGAAGTCGCTGGCAGGTGTCGGCAAAGTTCTTTGACAGACAACCGATGAAGGCCTTTGGCAGGCCATCTTAGCCACGTGCTGGTCCCCCAGCTACACAGCTGGGGGACCTCTCGTACGCACGACTTCTGCAGAAGGGCACAGCACGCCTAGAACCAACTGAGCATGATGGTCTTGATCACGCTCAAGGCCGACGTCGCCGAGGGGGTGTTGTGCACGATGGTAAAGAGCGCAGCGACCACTTGGCATACCAGAAGGAGCCAGCCCGGAAAATCCCTCTTCGTCTGAGCGGACGGTATCTCATCTTGCGGTTCATTGTTTTGTTCAAATTCCATAGCATTTACCTCAGAATTAATGCCAAGGCTTCATGCCCTGACCTACATACATATCTCGCACCATCCTCAAACCATCGTTTTCCTCCAAATTCGTCGTGAAACGCCGCTACCCCGGGTGCCAATGAGCGTAATTGCCGCCCCTGAGAAGGAGACGTGGCACCGTAGGCTGAAACCACGTCGAGCAGCGTTGCCTTCGGCGGAAAAAGTCGTTACGGTCTCGGTCGCCCGAAGAGACCCGCCCCCGTCAAGCTAGCCGCCATAAATGGTCGCAGATCCAGAGACCATCGCACGGCCAAGTTACCGTGGCCGCCGAGACCACGGCCGCCGTTCAGAGCAGATCGCCCATCGTGTTCGCGGCGGCCACATCCTCGTTGCAGGGTGCAATCCCCTGCATTTTTCCGGAACGGCACACCGGCATGGTCCCGGCGCTGGTGCTCCATTCAAGCGGCACAGGGTCGCCGGGGTAACATTCAGTTACTTTGGCGCAATGATTTGAGACGGCTCTGCAATCAACATCTGATCCGTGCCACGCACACGTAATCTCAAGATCCTGAGCTGGAATGTCCGCGCTTCCATGACACCTCGCTTGCTTGAGGCAGTCAGCGCCGACGAGACCATCAGCGTGCTGGTACTCTCGGAGTACCGGGTTCCACTTGCGGGGGGCCTCATCGCTGAGCGTCTCCACGCCAGCGGCTGGGTGCACCAAGTTCGTGGTACTATTCCCGCCGGCAAGAAGGGTGTCACCATTTTTGGCTCTTCGGGGTTTGTAGTGAGTTCTCTCAGCCCACGCGGGGCTCGAGGTCCAGCCGCCCGCAGTGAAAGTAAATCGCCATCTTGAAGGCTTCTCGGTCGCGGTAACCACGCGCGCTGTACTTAATCCATTGGATCTTGGCGTTGAGGCCCTCGGTGACGGCGTTGGTAATCCGGTGCTTCAGGTACGTCAGGATGTTCTCCAGGTGGCGCTGCAGCAGGCGTGCGACCTTCTTCATAGGTTCGAGGCGCGACCGCATCGCCCAGCCATACCACCAGCGAAAGAACGTGCGCGCGGCACCCACGTAAGTGTAATCCCTTAAGCGGCGGAGACTTTCCTTCATGGCCCACGCGCGCGCGGTCTGCAGGGTGCTGTCGCGGAGCGCGGCGAACGCGCGCCAGGCCTTCGCCGAGAAGGTGGCCGGGTTTTTGAGCCACGCATACTTGGTCCGGGTGAGTGGGGACCGGCCCGCCGCCGCCAACGCCCGGTGCTCCTGCTTGCGCAGGGTATCGACGGCCGTGAGCCCATGCTACATCACGTGGAACTTGTCGAACACGATCTTGCGATCGGCGTCCGGCACGTGAGCCCGGAGCGTCTGGCGATAGGGCTCCCACATGTCCATCGCGACGGCGCTGACGCCCGTGCGTTGCGCGTCGCTGAGCCCCGCGAAGAACGGTGCCAAGCTGACCGCGTGGCGATCATCGGCGACGTGCAGAATCCGGGCCGCATCGAGGTCGACCACGACGCTGACATACTGCTGGCGCTTGAGATAGCTCTTTTCATCGATGCCGAGATGGGGCACCACGGCCGGCTGCCGGCGGGCGACGCCGCGCCGCACCGCCCGCGCCATGATGCCGCGGGCTTCGTCCCCCGACAGCCCCAGTCGCCGCGCGACGGCCGTCGGGGTGGCCTCGCGCAACCACGCAATCGCGAGACGCTCGAAGAGCAGCGTAAACCGTGAGCCCGGCTCGGCCCACGGCACGCGCGTCGTGCGGACGCCATGCGTCGCACAGTGAACGCGCGGCACGCGGGCGCAGAGCACGGTCCGGAACTGGCAGGTGTCCAAGTGGCGCCAGCGCCGCTCAACGTGATCGTGGATCGGACTCGGGGCCGCACACTCGGGACAGCCGAACAGCGTCTCCGGCACTGCCGCGACCCACACCCCCACCTCGCCCGGCTCCATCCGGAGCTCAACCTGCTCGACCTGCCACGGGGCCTGCAGTCCCAGAATCGCCTGATACAACGCCCGGTCGTCCACCACGCCTCCTGGCTGATGCCCCTCGCCAGAAGCTACCCACCCACTCTATTTCCTGAAGAGCCGCTCGTTTTGCCCACCTTCTCTTGAGCAAAGAACGCAACGTGCTCGCGAGGTAGAGCGGTCCCGCCGCCAACGGGCGCGGCTCGGTGATCGTCGGGTCCCGCATGATGTTCATCAGCGTGCGGGGGAGGTGGTCGGCGGGGCGCCGGCTGGGCGAACGATTGGGCATGGGTAGAGTGAGTTGAGGTGTCGCCGGAACCCCGTCATGGGGCCCGACGACAAGAGCCTAGGAGGCCTGTGGGGGTGACCATAGGAGCCATGAAGGGCGACCGGATGGTCCGGCTGCCCGGTCGCATTCGGGCGGCGTCCTTACTCCGTCTGTCCTCCCCGTGGATGTCCGGATAGGACGGACAAACGCGCTTCGATGGTGTCCGCAGCGCTTTGATTCGCGCCACTTCCGGCTGGACAATCGTGTATCCGCCTATCATCTATCTCGCTGGGGATTCGGCCTGTATTCGGACCTGGTCTGGGGAGCTCGCGGATGAAAGACAAAACCGGGATCGAATGGACCGACGCTACGTGGAACCCCATGACCGGCTGTACGAAGCTTTCGGCGGGCTGCGACAATTGCTATGCGCAAGTTGTCGCGCAGACAAAGACGAGAGAGGTGTATCTCCGTCGCCTGCCGATTAGAGACACGGCCGCGGGTCGCGCCGACCCGTTCGCGCCCCGGTTTTGGCCAGAGCGACTTGAACAGCCACTCCGCTGGCGGGAGCCACGTCGGGTGTTTGTTAACAGTATGTCCGACGTTTTCCACGCACACTTCTCGCTGGACACGGTTCGCCGGATCTTCGCGGTTATGGCGGAAGCTCACTGGCATCAGTTCCAGGTACTGACCAAGAGACCAGAGCGTGCCCTTCGCTTCGCGGACCGCCTGCCTTGGCCGGACAATGTCTGGATGGGCACCTCGGTGGAGTCACTCGACGTCGCGCATCGCGTGGATGCGCTCCGGCAGATTCCGGCCAAGGTGCGCTTCCTGAGCGCCGAACCACTCCTCGGCCCACTGGACAGCCTGGATCTCACCGGCGTCCAATGGGTGATCGGAGGGGGCGAGAGTGGGGTCGGCGCCCGCCCCTGCGCCTCCGAGTGGGCCCGCGGGCTTCGAGATCTCTGCCAGCGTAAAGGCGTCGCGTTCTTCTGGAAGCAGTGGGGGGGCCGGACCTCGAAGTCCGGCGGGCGCCTCCTCGATGGTCGCGAGTGGAGCGAGTACCCGATAGAGCTCGAGGGCGCGCTCGCGGCCGGCTGACCGGCCGCGGAAGCGTCGGGTGGTTCAGGAGGCCATGGCCTCACGCGGTGGAAAACCGTAGACCTCCGTCCTTCCAGGCAGGCGGAACGGCTTGAGCAGCGCTTTGAGCGCGTCGAGCTGGAAGTAGGGGATGGGCGTCTCGACGAGCACATAGTGCTTGAGCGAGAAGGCGCGCTTGTCGCTCTTGTCCTCCGCCCAACGCTCCGTGCGTCCGACCAGGCGCTCTCGCAGCATTGACACAACTGGTTCTAGCGGCACCGACATTTCCACTCGCATCGCCTCAATCACGTCGGCCGGTAGCGGAGCCTTATTCAGCGCCCACGCCACGGCCTCCTTTATCGTCCGATAGCCGTGCTCGTTCTTGGTGGCGTGGATGAGAGTGTAGACGTGCTCCCCGTCCTCGTTGAACACCGGGATGTCGAGGACATACGGCGCGTCGCAATTGCGCAGGAATTCGGCGTACAGCGACCGGAAACGTGCGCGACGCTCTCCCTCCGCCACGCTCTCCACCTCCACGCGCCATGACGGGCTGCCAAAGGCGGTATCGAGGATCTCGATGGCTCGCTCCTTCGTGATCTCGAGTGCCTTCTGGCTCCGAGCTACCTTCGGTGCCCTAGCCGCTGCTTCTGCGATCACCAGGTCGGGAAAGAGCGTGAGCGCTGCCGCTTCAAGTTGCTCCCGATGCTGCCGTGCTGCTTTCGACTCCACTGCCATCGCCGCGCCGAAGTGCCGGAGTGCCGCCTGATCCGCAAAGAGCAGCAACACCTCATTCTTCGGACCGGCGAGTGCCTGGCGCACGACATCGGCCTGCAGAGGGGCGAGCCCGAACGGATCGATGAAGTACAGCGTGGGCGTCGCGCCCAACCGCGTTCCGAGGGTCGGCAGGTGATCTCGCAATTCGCCGAGCAGCGCCTCGGCGGCCGGTGCGTACGGCTTCAGGTTCTCCGCGAGCAGCGTATAGTGGCCGCGATCCTTCTCGATTGCGATCACCGAGATCGCCGGCGCGGACCCGCGCATGGCGATTACCTGCCTCGACGCCTCTCCCGCCGCCATGGCTGCGATCACCGGCGAGCCGTCGTTCCCAGCGTCGTCAGCGCCGCATCCGGCGCAGGCGTCCACGTAACAGAGGCTCGGTCCCGCTCCCTGCCGAAGCGCGAGCTTGCGGAGCCAGGCGTCGAAGTAGGACTTCAGGATCAGATGCTTGTACTGCGAGTGCGGCGCGAACTCCTCGAAGTGATCGTCGCTCCATGCCACCGGGCCAGCCCTCCCCTGGAACCGCGATGATGGTGTCGCCCGCCGCGCCTCACGCGCGACGGCGCCTTCAGCGTGCTACCACACGGGCAGCGCGTGCTACCCGAACTCGACGCAGGATTGCATTCAGCAACTGCGACGTCCATCGCGACGACCTTCGTCGTCCTCCCAGTACCTCTGATAGCCCGGCACGTACGCGCCCAGGTAACTCCGGAAGAGGCGTCCGTGGTTGGGCACCCTGAGATGAAGGAGTTCGTGAACGATCACGAACGCTCGGAACTCCGCGGGCTGCGCTAGCAGCGCGGTCGCAAATGTCACCGTACCCGCCGCCGAGCACGATCCCCACTTGCGGGTCATCGGCTGCACCCGCACACGCCGGGGCTGCACTCGGAGCCGCTCAACCCAGTGCGCCACCTCTTCCCTGAATTTCGCCGCGCGCGCCGGCCGCGCCGGGGCCGCCCGCGGGGAGGACCGTCGTCGCTTGCTGCCGGTCGTCACTTGGCTCGGACCAGCGCCAGCACGCGGTCAGCCAGCTTGATGAGCGGCGCCCCCGTAACCACCGAAACCAGTGACTTGTAGACCTCCGTCTTGAGCTGCCGGAACTCCTCGGCGCTGCTGGCCGCGTTCGGGTAGCGCCGGCGCACCTCGCCGATCTCCCGCGCCAGCCCGAGCGCCTGGTCGGGATGGTCCGCGCGCAGCACCCAGTATACCGCGAACGTGTCCGAGTCGAGCCCCGTCTCGCGCCGGAGGCGGTTCGCTTCCTCCTGCTCCTTCACCAGCGCGTCGAGCTGCCGCATTGCGTCCTCGGTGGACGTGTGGCGGTCCTCCAGCGCGTCGAGCACCGCCCGCGCCCGCTCAGCGATGGTGATGAGGTGTGGCTGCCCCTCTCCTTCCTCCTCAGCGTAGCGCTCGATGGCGCGCACGAGGTTCACCACCTTACCGCTCTCCGACGTCGGCTTCGTGCGCAGCGCCGAGAGCAGGACAGGGTCGAACTCCACCGTACGACTGATCGAGATCGCGTCGTCGAGCGCCCCCGTTTCGCGCACGAGGCGCTCCGTCTTGTGCGCCACGTCGCCGTAGTAGAACTCCTGCGTGCCGTACGCGTTGCGAAGCATGACGTACAGCTTTGCGAGCTGGTTGTACGGCGTGATGTAGTCCCGCAGCTCCGGCGAGGGTGAGAGCACCTCGTACAGCCCCTCGATCTCCTTGAACAGATCGGCAAACACCCGGCGCGACTCCTTTTCGAGGAAGGTCTCGTAGAGCAGCCGGTCCAGCACCGCGTCGTTGCCCTCGGTCCCCGTCATGGCCGTGAGATAGCGCTGCGCCGGCCCGTCCATCAGCTCGCGGAAGCGGTTGAGCAGGACGTCCAGGTCCTCGATGACGCCACTCACGTCCTTTGAGTCGAACGCGAGCGCCTTCCGGAGCTCCTTGAGCACGCCTACGAAGTCCACGATCAGCCCGCACGACTTCCGGACGCCCTCGGCGTCCTCGTAGGGCCGATTGACGCGCGCCACCGCCTGCAGGAGGACGTGATCCCGCATCGGCTTATCGAGGTACATGCAGTACAGCACCGGAGCGTCGAAGCCGGTGAGCAGCTTGTCAGTGACGATGAAGATGCGCGGCTCCTTGTCCGGCTTCGGGAATCGCTTGCGCGCCTCCACCTCCGCCACGTCACCGATCTGGTACTGGGCCGCCAGAGGGCGCTCGATCACATCGTCCGAATTGGACGTGTAGATCGGGACCGACCACTCCGGCGGGAGGTACTTGTCCAACTCGCGCTTGTAGAGCGCGCACGCCTCACGGTCCACCGCCACCACGAAGGCCTTGTAGCCGAGCGGCGCGACGTTCTCCTGGAAGTGTCGGGCGATGAACTCGGCCACGGCGGCGACGCGCGCGTCGGCCTTGAGCACCGTGCGGAGGGTGACAGCGCGCTCCAGGATGCGGTTCAGCTCCTCGACGTCGCTGATCCCCTCGGCCTCCGTGAGCGACAGGAACTCTCGCTCCAGCACGTCCTCCGGCAGCGTCAGCTCGGCCGGCGCGAGTGCGTGCCGTAGCGGGAGAGTGGTGCCGTCAGCGATGGACTCCTTGATCGTGTACTTGTCGAGGTAACCCTCGGCATCCGCGACGCCGAACGTCTTGAACGTGCCCTTGCCGTGTGCCGTCTGGTCGATGGGCGTCCCAGTGAAGCCGATGAGCGTCGCGTTGGGCAGGGCGCCCATCAGGTAGTTGCCGAGGTCACCGCCGGTGGAGCGGTGCGCCTCGTCAATCAGAACGAACACATCGTCCCGCGCGCACGTGTCCTTCCGGATGCGCTCGAACTTGTGGATCATCGAGACGATGAGCCCCCGGAAGTCCGCGTCGAGCAACTCCTGGAGCCGCGCCCGGGTGTACGCCTTCTCGATGGCGATCTGGCTCCCCTGCAGCTCGCCGAGCATCCGCTCCACCCAGCCGGAGAGCTGCCCCTCCAGCTCGTTCCGGTCGACCACCAGCAGCACAGTGGCCCCGGGAAAGCGCTGCTTGTCCTGCAGGATGAGGCGGGCCGCCGTCAGGAGGGTGAACGTCTTGCCCGAGCCCTGGGTGTGCCAGACGAGCCCCCGCCGCTTCGTGGGATCGGCGCAGCGGCCGACGACCTTGGCGACTGCGCGGGTCTGATGCTGACGCAGGACGGTCTTCTGCAGTTCGTCGTCCTTGACGAAGAACAGCACCCACTCGCGCAGTAACGTGAGAAAAGGCCCCAGGTTGAAGAAGCTCTGCACCGCCTCGCGGTAGCTCTCCGACGGCTGCGCGTTCCAGTCGAAGATCGACTTGCTTGCGTAGTTCCAGGTGACGCCGTAGTAGTAGCGGATTACGTGCGTGACGTTGAACACCTGCGGCATCACGAGCAGCTCCGGAGTTTCCATCTCGTAGCGCCGGAGCTGTGTGACGGCGCGGGTGAGCGCGTCGCGCCGCTCGGGGTTCTTGTTCTCGACGATCGCGACCGGGACGCCGTTGACGAGGAACACGACGTCGGCGCGATTTCCCTTCCGGCCGGGGAGCTGCGACGTCCACTCGATCGTGACGTGGTAGTGGTTGCGATCCGGGTTCGCGAAGTCGATGACGGTGACGTTCCGCTCCCGGCGCTCCCCCCCGTCGTGGAGCGTGTGCTCGCCGCGGAGCCAGCGCAGGATCTCGCGGTTTCCCTCGATGGTCGGGCGAACCCCCTCCATGCGGGTGACGACCGACTGCACGTTCTCGCGCGTGACGAGCCCCGGGTTCAGGCGCAGGAGGGCGTCCTCCAGCTCGTCATAGAAGAAGAGCCCCGCCTCGCCACCTCGCTTGCGCAGGGCGTCCGCCGGCGGCACGAACGTCCAGCCCATCGCCTCGGCGTGGCGCACGAGGGGGAGCTGCACGGTGGCGGCCTCGTTGGCGAGGTTCGCCGGCACGATAGCGGGGGCGGCGGTAGGCGGGGCGGTCATGCGGGCCACGGTGAGAGGGAAGGCGGCATGCGATTAGGCCGCCGCGATGGCCGTGTCGGGCGTCAGATCGGCGACGCGCCGGCGGCCGGTCATCAAGTCGTCGAGAAGCGTCTCGAACAGCTCGGCGAGGAGGGCGCGTCGGCGCTCGTGGTGCTCGATCTTCCGCTCGATGAGCAGGAGCGCTCGCGCGATCTCCCGTTGCTCGTCGAGCGGCGGCTTGGGGACGGGGACCATCTTCAGCCCGCCACATGTCAGCGCGCCTTTGGTGCTCCCACCGGCCTGGCCGAGCCCACGCAGGTAGTCGTACCGCGACGCGAGGTAGAGCCGCAGGAACTGCGCGTCCACGTCGTCGCGCTCGATCGTGCAGTAGGCCAGGTGCTGGCTGACGCTCGTGTCGAATGTCGTCAGTGCGACATTGCCGAGCGTCTTGCCCTGCCCCGTGATCGCGACGAGCAGGCTCCCGGCCGGGACGATCGGCAGGTGGCACTCCGTGATCGCCCTGTCGGTCACGAATTCATCAGCGTTCGTGATGATCCGCTCGTGGATCTTGCCGCTCGTGAGCCACGGGTGCGTGCCATCCTGCCAGTAGTCGGCCTCCGTGCGCTTGGGCGTCGAGCCGTTACCGATCCGGCCGACGCTGCCCAGCGGCACGACATCCCAGGTGTTGGGAACGGAACCGATCTCGCTGTCGCGCTGCGCCTCACCGTGGAGCCCGCGCGTGAACAGCTGCGCCATTGCCGCTTGCTTCAACTCGCGAAGAACCTTCACGCCGCGATCAGCCGAAGACCTGCCGCGTCGTACAGCACGGATGGCAGAAACGATCGCACGCTGTTCGTCGCGCCCGGGCACTGGAATCTCTAGCGACTCAAGATCATCGCTTAGAAGCGTGCGAGTCCCGTGCGCCGAGCGTCCGATGGCCTGCGCAAGACGCACCTTGCTTGACAGCAATGCGTAGAGCAGGTACTCCGGCTCGAGCTCATCCCCTGGGATGATCGCCTTCACGTCCTGGTTGAACGCCATCGGCACCTCGGCGAGCGCCACAGGCACGTCCCGCGAGAGGATCATCCCGCGTACCACGATGAACACCGCTCCGGCGGGGGCGAGTGCGCTGCCGGCGCGCAGCCCAGACTCGCTGATGTGGTCCTGCGCGTCGGTGAGCGTGAGCGTCTTCATATCCTTGGGCGACACCCACGGGATTTGGCCTGACCAGAACTCCGCGTTCGCCTTGCTCGGCGTCCCACCGCTGAGCAGCGTGCAGCAGGCGTCGAGGCGCATCTGCCTCCAAGACTTGTTCCTGCTCGGGCTGAGGTGCGCCGTCATGCGACCGTCGCCGTGTCGACGGCCAAGAGGCGCGTCAGGACCGCCGCGATCTCCTCGTCAATTTCGCGTTCCGCGTCCCGAAGCTCGGCCAGCGCGTCGGCGATGGTCGGCAGGTCACGCACCGCGCTCCGCGCCGCGACGGTCACGTGCCGCGACGGCGAGAGGTTGTAGTCCGCCGCCACCGCGTCCTCGGTGCCGATGACCTTCACGAGCCCCGGCACGTCGCGCCCCGCGACGAACGCCTCCGCGATGCGCCGCACCCCGTCATCGGTGAGGTAGTTCTTCGGGTTCCCCTTGGCGAACTCCCGGCTGGCGTTCACGAGCACGATCTTCCCACGCCGTTCCTTCGGCTTCTGCTTGCGCAAGACGACGATGATCCCAGCCGCCGTCGTGTTGTAGAACAGGTTATCCGGCAGCAGGATCACGCCATCGACGTAGTCCTTCTCGACGAACCAGCGTCGGATGTTGCGCTCGCGGTCCTCGTTCTTGCTCCCGCTCCCGCGCGTCACCGCACCTGAGTCGAGCACGACGGCCGCTCGCCCCGTCTCCTTCATCGACGCAAGCGTGTGCTGCAGCCACGCCCAGTCACCCTTCTTCGCCGGCGGCACGCCCCCGTGATCCTCGAAGCGCCCCAAAGGGTCGTGCTCCACGGCGTCGGAGTCGAACTCCTGGTTCCACATCGGGTTCGCCACGACCACGTCGAACTGCCGCAGTCGCGTATCGCCGTCCTTGAACTTCGGGTTCCGCATCGAGTCGCCGCGGAGGACGTCGCCCTCCATGTCGTGGATGATGCGGTTCATGCACGCGATGGCGTAGCTCTCGCGCGTCAGCTCCTGCCCGTACAGGTGGAGCGGCACCTTGGCGAGTGGATCCAGGCGCCGCGACACGAGCTGCAGCTTGATGAGCAGCCCGAACGACCCGCAGCAGTAGTCATAGCAGGTCTCCCCGGCGTGTGGCCGGAGTATCTCCGCCATGAGGAAGCCGACCTCGGTCGGCGTGAAGAACTCGCCCGCGCTCTGCCCCGAGCCCTCGGCGAACTTCCGCAGCAGGTACTCGTAGCAGCGGCCGAGGAAGTCCGGCTCCACATCCTGGAGGCCGAGTCGGTAACGCGGATCGGAGAACGCCTCGACGACGCCCTTGAGCGCCGCGTCGCTGATGTCGCGCTCTCCGTGATGCGTGGCGTTGAAGTCCACCACGTCGATCACGCCGCCCAACAGCGGGTTGTGGCGCACGATCGCGCGCGTCGTCAGCGTGAGCTGCTCGCCGAGCGTCTTCGGCTGACGGTCCTCGGGCCACTCGAAGGAGACGCGCCCGCTCACCACGCCCCACCGTGCCTCGGGCGGGATGTAGAAGCGCACCACGCGCTTGCGCGCGTCGGTCGCCTCCGCCGCCTCGGCCTCAATGATGGAGAGGGCCACGTCGCGGTCGCCGAACTGCTCCGACAGGCGCGCTACCTCGTCGTCGAAGACGTCCGAGAGCCGCTTGATGAACAGGAGCGGGAGGAGGTAGTCCTTGAACTTCGGGGCGTCCTTTTCGCCGCGGACGGAGCAGGCGGCGTCCCAGAGCATCTGCTCCATGCTGCGAGTGCCCAGCACGGTGCTGCGGCCGGTACCGCGGCGACGGCGGCCGGGACCGGCGGTGGCGGAGCCGGCCGCGGCACGCACCTCGCCGGGCGCGAGGCCGTGCTCGCGCATCAGGTCGTCCAGGGCCGCGCTCTGGGCGCGCTGCGGCTTCGACTTGCCGCCCTCCCACCGGTTCACGGTGGCGAAGGACACCCCGAGACGGCTGGCCAGCTCCTCTTGGCTCAGGTTGAGGGCGGTCCGGAGGGCACGGAGTTGCGTAGCTAATTGGCTCATGTTTGCATGTTACGATATAACAAACATTGCGTCAAGCGACAGAAGTACGTAACTATACCTATGGAGACGGAGAGCTCGTAGCCTGACGCTCCAACCTAGTGCGCGGGTCCGACGGTCGGGCCGGTGCTTCAACGGCAGGCCCTTCGCCCGGCATGCACCTGTATTGCGATGAGAGCGGTGGTACCGATGGTGACCTCTTCTGCGTCTCGGCGCTGCGGCTCGACCCGCGGCACGCCGAGCGAGCGCTGAAGTCTTTCCGACGGAGCGTGGGTTGGGAGGGGGAAGTGAAGGGGCACGCTCTCGACACCAACGCTCGTCAGCTCCTGCTTGACCTCACATTCAAGACGCCGGGGGCCGCCGCCGTGGTCGTCTGCGACAGCCGCACCTCGCTGGGCGGTTGGGCGGCTGGCACCATCGTCCCGGAACCCCGCCTCCGGCGGGAGCTCCTGACCGAGGCGTGTGTGCTCGCCATGGCGGACGTCCCCGGCACACCGTGCGTGGGGGTGACCATCGACGGCGGCCGCTATACGAAGGCGGTGCTCTCCGATGAGCGGGCGCATCTCGAGGGAGTGCTGCGTGCGCGAGGCCTGCTAACCGCTCCGCCGCACCCTCGGCTCGTCGCCCACCTCACGAGCGAGCAGCACCCCGGGCTCCAGCTCACGGACGTGCTCGCCAATACCGTGCATCGGCTGCTCCGCAGCTCGAAGCCGGGGCAGCTTCCCAGCCTCAACGGGCTCCCCGAGGCGCTGGCCGAGCGCCTCCAGGTGCGGCACGTGGCCCTCGCGCTGCACCGTCCGGATTGGGCCGGCGAGCCGCCCTACTGAGAGGGGGCGCGGGCGCGGCGGCGTCCCTGGAAAGCAGAACGCCGCCCCCGAAGGAGCGGCGATCTGGCTGGGGTCGACGCCTCGTCGACGATCCTGCCCGGTATGGCCGGCGAGCCGGCCGCGGTGCCGAAGTGTTCAGGCCCCTTCCGGGAGGCGACGGGCGCAGGGCTCTCGCCCGCTTACCACGACACCCAACTGACTTTCGGAAGGTAGGGAAGTCACTACAAGCTGTCAACGCCGCACAACGCCGCACAACGCCGCACAACGCCGCACAACGCCGCACAACGCCGCACGACGCCGCACGACGCCGCACGACGCCGCACGACGCGGCAATGTTGACCGCGAATGCAGCATATTCGATCTGCCATGCTGGCAAATGGCTCGCCGCCAGATGTGACAAATCCTGTGACAAAATCAAAGCCCGGCCGAGCATCACGCTCGACCGGGGTTTGACATCTCCGCACTGAGGTTCCGGTCCCCGGCTAACAGGCCGACTCCGTAAGCCTCATGAGATCAACAACTTATCACCGCACCAACTTCTTGTATTTGATCCGGTGCGGCTGGTCGGCATCCGGACCCTTGCGGCGCTTCAGGTCCTCGATGTACGCGCCGTAGTTGCCCTCGAACCACACCACCTCGCTGTCGCCCTCGAAGGCCAGAATGTGCGTGGCCACACGATCCAGGAACCAGCGATCGTGGGAGATGATCACCGCACAGCCCGAGAAGTCCAGCACGGCCTCTTCGAGCGCGCGCAGAGTGTCCACGTCGAGGTCGTTGGTGGGCTCGTCGAGCAGCAGCAGGTTGCCGCCCTGCATCACCGTCTTGGCCAGATGCAGTCGGTTGCGCTCACCACCGGACAGGTTGGCCACCAGCTTCTGCTGGTCGGCGCCCTTGAAGTTGAAGCTCGCCGCGTAGGCGCGCGAATTGAGCTCGCGCTTGCCCACGGGAATGGTTTCGCGCCCGCCCGAAATCTCCTCCCATAGCGTGCGCTTGCCCTCGAGCGTGCGGTGCTGATCCTGATACGAGATCTGCACCGTCTCGCCCACCACGAGTTCGCCGGCATCGGGCTTCTCGAGCCCGTTGATCATGCGGAACAGTGTGGTTTTGCCGGCACCGTTGGGGCCGATGATACCCACGATGCCCGCACGCGGCAGATCGAAGTTGAGATTGTCGAACAGCAGCTTGTCGCCAAACGCCTTGCGCAGCCCCTTGGCGCGCACCACGTCGTTGCCAAGACGCGGGGCCGGCGGAATGACGATTTCGTTCTGCATGACGCGGTCGTTCTGCGCCTCGCTGGCCAGATCCTCGTAGGCCTGCAGACGGGCCTTGTTCTTGGCCTGCCGCGCGCGCGGCGACATGCGCACCCACTCGAGCTCACGCTGCAGCGTCTTCTGCCGCGCACTGGCCTGCTTTTCCTCGAGCGCCAGACGCTGCTGCTTCTGCTCCAGCCAGCCGCTGTAGTTGCCCTCGTACGGCACGCCCTTGCCGCGGTCGAGCTCGAGAATCCACTTGGCCACGTTGTCGAGGAAGTAGCGATCGTGCGTGATGGCCACCACCGTGCCCGGGAAGCGCTCGAGATGATGCTCCAGCCAGGCCACGCTCTCGGCATCGAGGTGGTTGGTGGGCTCGTCCAGCAGCAGCATGTCCGGCTCTTCCAGCAGAATCTTGCAGAGCGCCACGCGGCGCTTCTCACCACCCGACAGGTTGGTCACCGGCGAATCGCCCGGCGGCAGACGCAGCGCATCCATGGCCACGTCGATCTTGTTGTCGAGGTTCCAGAGATCGTGCTGGTCGATGTACTCCTGCAGCTTGCCCTGCCGCTCCATGAGGGCGTCGAAGTCGGCATCGGGCTCGGCGAACTTGAGCGATATCTCGTTGAACTCGTTCAGGGCGTCGCGCTGCGCCTTGACGGCCAGCTCCACATTGCCGCGCACGTCGAGCGTGTCGTCGAGCTCGGGCTCCTGCGACAAGTAGCCGATGCGTGTGCCCTTGTGCGCCCAGGCCTCACCCTGAAACTCGGTGTCCACGCCGGCCATGATGCGCAGCAGCGAGGACTTGCCCGCGCCGTTCGGGCCCAGCACGCCGATCTTTGCGCCGGGATAGAAGGACAGCCAGATATCGTCGAGGATGATGCGCGAAGGCGGAACGACCTTGCGCAGTCCCTTCATGACGTAGATGAATTGCGGAGCCATGGGTGCGGACGGGGTGCAGGAAAGAACGGAACCCTGAAGTATAACCCGTCCGGCCTCCGGCTACGGCAGGCCCTGCGCCCTCGCTTCGGCCAATCGCGCCAGCACCTTGGCCTTGAGGGCGGCGGCCTGCGCCTCCCGCCCGGCGGAAGTGCTCTGGTCGATGTGCAGCAGCCCCAGGAAACGACGCTGGGTCTCGGTGAGGTGCAGGCAGCCCGTGCAGTGCGTGAGGTGGGCCTGCACTTCCTCCTGCGAGAGGGCCGTCAGTTCGCCGTCGAGATAGGCCCAGAGCCGACGCGAGGTCTCACGGCAGTCGATGCCGTTCTGCCCGGCGCCCCCATCCAGACAGGGCGCATCCTGATTGTGTTGATGCTGATAGTCGTTCCCGCTCATGCGCCCTGCCCTCCCGTGCGCAGCCCCAGGTCTTCCGCGTACTGCGCCAGTGCCTGCTGCAACTGCCGCCGCGCCCGATAGAGCCGCGAGCGCACGGTGCCCACCGGAATGCCCTCGGCCTGCGCGGCCTCCTCGTAGCTGTAACCTTCCACGTCGATCATCATGACCAGCACCCGCAGGGAATCCGGCAAGGCCGCAATGGCCGTGTCGATGGCCGCGGCCAGGTCAGGCTGCTGCTGCCAGTCGTCGCCCAGTTGCCCGAGGAAGGTGGCGGCTTCACGCGCCCCGGCCAGACTCTCCAGCTCGGGCGACTCCAGCGACACGCTGTCGTCCTTCTTTCGCCGTGAGCGGAAGAAGGTGTTGCGGCACACCGTGAACAACCAGCGCGCCACATCGGAGCCCGGCTGGAAGGTGTGCCAGCCGCGCAGGGCGTTGAGGTAGGTGGACTGCACCAGATCCTCGGCCTCCGCATCATTGCCCGTGAGCCGGCGCGCGTACTGCAGCAGCCGAGGCAGGTAGGGCAAGGTGGAGGACTCGAAGTCCGGATGTTCGGCGGGATTTGCTGCTCCAGCCATCGTCTTCCCGGTCAAGTCGGCAAGGGCCGCGAACGTTCATCGTGAACGTCCAAAGCCCTCAGGCAATTGTGACGGGTGGACCCGCCCCCTGTCCATGGCGGCTTTTGACGTAGCTTTCCGGGAACGGTCCACGTACCCGCCCCGTATCCTGCCATATGGCTCTGCTTCAGCTCACCGACATCACCGCCCAACTGTCGGGCAACCCGGCCGCCGCGCTGCCCCTGCTGTTCGGCGCGGGGGTGCTCACCAGCCTCACGCCCTGCGTGTACCCCATGATTCCGATCACGGCCGCCATCGTCGGCGGCCAGTCATCATCAGAACAGGCAGGCATCACCAAGGCGTCACGGTGGCGTCCCCTGGGCCTATCCATGGTGTATGTGATTGGACTGGCGTCGGTGTACGCCGGGCTGGGCCTCCTGGCCGGGCTGACGGGCACCATGTTCGGCACCGTCTCCAGCAACCCCTGGGCGTTTTTCGTCATGGCCAACCTGCTCATGCTGGCCGGGTTGTCCATGCTGGACGTGATTCCGGTGCGCGTGCCCTCGGCCATCATGCAGCGGGCCGCCAACGCCGGCACGGGCGGACGGGCAGCGGGCGCCTTTGTCATGGGCGCCGCCTCGGGGCTCGTGGCCGCGCCCTGCTCGGCCCCGGTCATGGCCGCCGTGCTCACCTGGGTGTCCACCACGCGCTCGGCCGGTCTGGGCTTCACCTACCTGTTCGTGTTTTCGCTGGGGATGTGCACCCTTCTGGTGGCGGTCGGGGTATCGGCAGGCACGCTGAGCCGGCTGCCCCGCGCCGGCGCGTGGATGCTCACCGTGAAGAAGGGCTTTGCCTTCGTGATGATCGCGATGGCGGAGTACTATCTGGTGAAGATGGGGCAGGTGTACTTCTAAGCCGCTGCTGCAGCGTTTCGCACACAACCGATCAGTTTCGGGTTTTGAGTATGGGTTCCGGGTCATGGGTCCACTCAGAACGCGAAACCTGAACACAGAACTCATGACTGATCTTTTCAACGCGTTTCGTCGTGCCGCCGCCATCGTGGCCGTGGCCGCCATGCCCGCCTTCGCCCAGGACTCCGGCATCCCGGTGGGAGACAAGGCGCCCGGTGGTCCGCTGGAAACGCTCACCGGTCAGACCGTGGACCTGTCGAACTACATCGGCAAGCAGCCGGTGGTGATCGAGTTCTGGGCCACTTGGTGCGGCAACTGCAAGCAGCTCGAGCCGGCCATGCGCAAGGCCATCGCCACGCACGGCAAGACCGTGCAGTTCGTGACGGTGGCGGTGTCGGTGAATCAGTCCATCGAGCGCGTGAAGGCCTGGCAGGCCGCCAACAAGATGCCGGGTGTCTTGCTGTACGACCGCAAGGGTACGGTGAGCGGCGCCTATGATGTGCCGGCCACGAGCTATGTCGTCGTCGTGGACAAGACGGGCACGGTGGTCTACACCGGCGTGGGCGGCACGCAGGATCTCGACGCCGCCATTCGCAAGGCACTCTGAGCGACGCGCGACCCATGCACGACGAGCCCCGTCCGGCGACGGTGACCATTCGCGACGTGGCCAAGGCGGCCGGCGTGTCCATCGCCACCGTCTCGCGCGTGCTCAATGATGCGGCGCGTGTCACCGACGACACGCGCGACAAGGTGCGGGCCGTTGTGGAGCGCATGGGCTATGCGCCGCAGGGCCCGGGCCGCACCCCGCTGGTGCGGCGCACGCGCACGCTCGGTGTACTGCTCCCGGAACTCTATGGCGAGTTCTTCTCCGAGTTCATCCGGGGCATTGACGAAACCGCCAAGCGCCACGGCTTTCTCACACTGATCACGAGTGCGCGCCGCGAGGCGCACGAGATTGCCGCCGCCGTCAGCAACATGCGCGGGCGGGTGGACGGCTTTCTGGCGGTGTCACCGTCGGTGACGGCGCGGGCCACGCTCTCCGAGGTGGCCGATCGCTATCCCACCGTGCTCGTGGGCGCGGGCAGTGACGTGGGGGCGTTTGCCGCGCTGTCGGTGAACAACTTCCAGGGCGCGGCGAGCATGATGAAGCATCTGCTCTCGCTCGGGCATCGGCACATCGTGTTCCTGCGCGGCCCGCTGGGTCAGGTGGACGCGGCCGAGCGTCTGCATGCGGTGCGTGAGGTGGCCAACTGGTACGACGACGTGGAGCTGCGGGAGCTGCCGGGCGAGTTCCGGATGGACACGGCCTACGAGGCCATCTCGGAACTGCTTGCCGACGGCATCCGCCCACACGCCATCTTTGCCGCCAACGACACCATGGCCGTGGGTGCGATTGCCGCCGTGCGTGATGCCGACTTGCGCGTGCCGGAGGACATTGCCGTCACGGGTTTTGATGACATTCCGATGACGCGCTTTCTCACCCCGCCGCTCACCACGGTGCGCATGCCGATTTACTCGCTCGGTGAGCGCGCGGTGCTGCGACTCATTGACGTGCTGCGCAGCGGGGGCGGGGCGGTACCGGCGAGGCATGAGGTGTTGCCGGCGGAGTTGGTGATTCGGTCGAGTTGTGGGGCGGCGCAGAGGATGTTGGCGGAGTTGGAGGACGGTTGAACGATTGAGTGATGGCGGCAGACTTGGATTCAGCCGTCCACTGCTGTGGGCGATGCGCTGTGGGCTATGAGTGGGAGTGGCGTCGCGTCGGAATCACGCGATCCGCAACTCCCGGATTATGTGATGCGGCAGCATGAACCACGCAAACCCATGGCCCACAGCGCATCGCCCACCGCAGCGGATCGCGTACCGCGGTTACTGCGTCAGTCCCCTCCATTCACTTCCCAAGCAACGCCTCAAACCACTCCCTCATCTCCCGATCCGTCTGCCGCTCCAGCACCGCCAGAAACCCCGGTGTGTCACGCGGCCCGTCGTCCGCAAACCAGCGCGCGAGCAGCCGGTCCATGCGTGACTCGCCGATTTGCCGAGCAAGGGAGTCCAGCAGCACGGGTGCCTTGCGATAGGACACCACGGCGTTCGGCCGCGCCACCGCCCCCACACGCCAGACCGCCTGCTGCGCGGCCGGCAGTGACGCCAGCTGCTGCGCGGAGAGCTGTGCATAGCGCGTCAGATGCGCGCGGTATGTGCTGTCGCCATGCAGTTGCCGGAGCGCGCGCAGCGCCACGAACTCGGCGAGCCCCTCGTTGAGCCAGTTGTGCGGTCCGTTGCTGACGGCGCCCGTGGCCCAGGTGTGAGCCAGCTCGTGACAGAGAAAGAGACTGCGGGCCACGTTGGCGCGTTGCTCTGCACCGGGCAGCGTGTCGCGACGCGTCAGCTCATTGGCGGAGATGACGATGTAGCCGGCGCGCGCATAGCCCGGACCGGTGCGCGGCGCGAGCACGATGTCGGCGCGCTCGATCCGCTGGCGTCCACCGTAGCTGTGGTTCAACCACTCCGCGCACTCGCGCGTGGACGTGAGATAGCGCTGCACATCCGCGCCGCTCGCTGAGACATGATGCACGGCCACGGCGCCGGCCGTCGTCGTCACAAGCGCCCGTGCCGCAACGAGCGCAAAGTCGGCCAGCGGCTGCGCATTGTGCAGCACCACCGTGTCGCCGCGCGTGCTGAGCGCGCCGCTCGCGCGCACACGACGTGCCGCATCAGGTGGCATGATGAGCCGCACGGTCCCCACGACATCGTGCGCAAAGTCGGCGAAGACGGGAAACCAGAAGCTGTCGAGCCCGAGCTCCAGCCAGTCGGCCGAGGCACCGTTGATTCGGTCCTCGCTGAACCGTAGTGTGCCGCGAACGTACAGCGTGGCACTGCGGGGCGACCTCGCGTCGCTCGGCCCGGATGCGGCGCGCCAGTGCAGCACGTGACGTCCGAGACTGCGTTCCACCCCGCTGCGATGGGTGGCCAGCGAAGCGCCGGTGGCGGAATCCAGCACCAGCCCGCCATTGAGCAGGAGGACGCTGCTGTCGGCCAGGGGATCGGTCTCGACAATGGTCCAACGCGCTGAGAGAGTGCCCGTGGCCGGGTCGATTGCGACAGTGCCATCGTAGGGCGCGCCGGGCGCAGGGGCGGTCGAGACAGGGGACGGGGTCGGCCGGGTGGCACAGGCGGCAAGGAGGGCGGCGGCCGCCGACACAAGCAGACGAAATGGTGATGTAATCATGTCGCTTCGACAGTAAGGATAGCCCAAGGGTTCAGAACCGGTCGCCAATGGCGGGGTCAACGCTGCGAACGGTCGACTCTTGACAGCCCAACATCTCAGCACTAAGATACTGTCAGCCTTCAACTGGAGCCTGTATGCAGCTCACCGGAATTCATCACCTGACCGCGGTTTCGGCCAGGATTCGCGACAACTACCGCTTTTACACCCAGGTCATGGGAATGCGGCTGGTGAAGCGCAGCGTCAACCAGGACGACGCCAGCGCCTACCACCTCTTCTATGCCGACAAGGTCGGCTCGCCCGGTTCGGATCTCACGTTCTTCGACTTCCCGGTGCTGCCGGAAGTGCGCGGCACGCGGTCTATCACCCGCACGGCGCTGCGGGTGAACGGTCTTGATGCTCTGCAGTTCTGGGACAGCCAACTCACCGACCATGGCGTGCGCCATGGCGCCATCGAGGAGCGCGACGGCCGCCTGGTCATCGACTTCGAGGACCCGGAGGGCCAGCGCCTCACGCTCATCGACGACGGCGGCGTGGGCGAGGCGCATCCCTGGGAAAAGAGCCCGGTACCGGCGGCCTATCAGGTGCGCGGCCTCGGGCCCATCACGCTCAGCGTGCCCAGCCTCGGCCCCACCGACGGCATTCTGCAGAAGCTGGGCCTGCGTCCGGTGCGCAGCTATCCGCATCCGGAGCGGCCCGCGCACACGGTGGAGGTCTACGAGATGGGGCCGGGAGGCGCGGCGGCGGAGCTGCACATTGCCCGGCAGCCCGACCTGTCGCCGGCACGCGGCGGCGCGGGCGGCGTGCACCACGTGGCGCTGCGCACGCCTGACGCCGACTACGACGCCTGGGCGGACCGGCTCAACACGCTGGGCATCCGCAACAGCGGCAAGGTGGACCGGCACTGGTTCCGCAGTCTCTACTTCCGTGAGCCCAACGGCATCCTGTTCGAGCTGGCTTCCGACGGACCGGGCTTCGCGGTGGACGAGCCGGCGGAGACGCTGGGCGAGAAGCTGGTGCTGGCCCCCTTTATGGAGCCGCACCGCGAGGAAATCGAAGCCAACCTGGTGCCGCTCGGTTGAGCGGCGCCAACTCCTCGGACGAGAACATGACCGGTACCCTGAACATCACCACCAACACCTTCGTCCACGTCGCGCGTCCGGCGCGCGGCGTGGACACCACGCTGCTCCTGTTGCACGGCACGGGCGGCGACGAACGGGACCTGCTGCCGCTCGGAGAGCAGCTGCTGCCCGGTGCGGCGCTGCTCAGCCCACGTGGTCAGGTCAGTGAACGTGGCATGCCGCGCTTCTTCCGTCGTCACGCCGAGGGGGTGCTCGATCTCGAGGACCTGGCCGTGCGCACCACGGAACTGGCCACCTGGCTGCCGCTGGCGCTCGACACGCATGCACTGCCCACACGGCGCGTGATTGCCGCGGGCTTCAGCAACGGAGCCAACATTGCCGCGTCGCAGCTGCTGCGCGGCTTGCCGGGCCTGCATGGTGCAGTGCTGCTCAGTCCCATGTTGCCCTTTGAGCCCGCGGTGCTCCCCTCCCTTCAGGGGGTGCGGGTGTTCATTGGGGCGGGACGCCACGACCCGCTGGTTCCCATGGCGCAGGTCGAGCGCCTCGCGGCCCTGCTTCAGCAGGCCGGCGCCGAGGTCACGCTGCACTGGACGCCGGGCGGACACGGCATCACACCGGAGGAGTTCCAGGCCGCACGTGACTGGGTGAGCACCTGGGCCGACTGAACGCCTCGATCGGGGCGGGACGGCGATATTCCGTCCCGCTTTATTGCGTTCTGTACCCGGCTGGTGCGCTCAATCCGTGAGCAAGAGGGAGCCCCCTGCAATTCTGTGGTGCAGCTGCCGATACTTGAGGCCGTTGTCCGGTATCCGCACGGTTGCTCTCGACTTTTCCTCGCATCACGGTCTCATGTTCAACGAACTTTGCGACGACGCCCACGAGGCGCACGCGATGAAGCTCATTCATCGTGCGGTGCTGGTCATCGGCGTCTGCTTTCTTGGCTTTGCCGGCTTTGCCATCTCCACGCGCCTCGGCGCGGACGTTCCGCCGTCGTCGGTGACCTACGGCAGCGAGCAGGCGCCGGCCGACGCGTCGGTGTTCGGCGACTGAGCCGAAACCCTGTCGTGTCATGAAAACGGGCGGCCTTCGGGCGGCCCGTTTTTGTTTGCCCGGGCAACTGTTCTGGTCGCAGCTCGCTGTTGCCCGCTCCATTGGCGCTGCGCTTCCGGCAGCAGGGCCCCACGCATGATCCGGGAATGAGTGAAGTCCACGGGACGGAACGCCGATACTGAGCGGAATGATCGATTGTTGCCGGGGCCTCGACGGCGGGCGCCTGCGGGTCGGTCCTGCCCTTCTGAGATGACGTTGTTCCGCCATCGGGCCCAACATCTCGCGGTCACACAGACGCTCGTCGCATTGGCCCTCATGGCATGCGACGCGCCGCGCGTTGGGCGACCAGTTCTTGGCACCGTGGTGGGCTATACGCTGAATGACGCCGTGCGGCTCGCCATGGCAGACGATTCGGCGCAGCACGGCAACACCGTGGCCGACACACTGCTCAACGGCGTGCCCGATTTCAGCGCCCAATCCTCCATCGCCGTGGCCACGAGCATGGTGCGTCAGCCGCGTGTGCTGGCGGTGATTGGCCACATGAACAGCAGCTCAAGCCTGGCCGCGGCGCAGACGTACAACGATGCGCAGGTGGTGCAGATGGCCCCCACGTCGACGGCCGAGTTGTATGGCCAGGCGGGTCCGTTCTCGTTTCGCATGGTGCCGAGTGACGCCGAGCAGGGCCCGGCGCTGGCCCGTGCCATCGCGCGGGACTTTGCGCGCGGCACGCGCGTGGCCGTGCTGTATGTGAATGACGACTACGGCCGCGGCCTGCGCAGCAGTTTCCGGCGCGCGCTCGACACGGAGGCGTATCCGCTGGTGGCGGAGCTGCCGCATCTCGACGGGCAATCACGTGGCACCTCCGTCAAGGCCGACGTGGCGCCGGTCGTGGCGGCCCATCCCGATGTCATCGTCTGGATTGGCCGCCCCACCACGCTGCACTCCGTGCTTCCCGCCATTCGCGCTGGCCTTCCTGCAGTGACGGTCCTGGGCAGTGATGCCACCACCGCGTGGACCGTGCGCGGCAACACGGACGGTGTGCTCACGGGCGTGCGGTATGTGGACTATCTCGATCTCGACGCCACACCGGAGCTTCGCGAGTTTGCCGATCGCTTCACGCAGCGCTTCGGCTATCCGCCGGGCGCGGCAGAAGTGCTGGCCTACGACGCCGCGCGTCTCGTGCTGCGCGCGGTGCGCGACGGCGTGCAGAGTGGCGACGCGCTGCGTCTCTGGCTCGATGGTCTGGGTCGCGAGCGCGCGGCCGTGACCGGGGTGTCCGGGGTGCTGTCATTCACCACGGACGGCGACATGCAGCGCCCCCTCGTGCTGCGCAGCATCCCTGCTCCGGCGCCACACCCGGAACCATGAACGGCACACCGCGCCCTTCGTTGCGCCGTCGTCTGGCCTTGCTGGGCGTGTGGTCGGCGCTCACCACCACGCTGCTGCTGACGGGTCTCGCGATCTTCAGCAGCCGTGCGCAGCAGCAACTGCGCCTCACGACGCGGGGCATGCTGGAAGAGGAGCGCATCGGCAACGCGGTCATCCGCGGCGTCATGCAGCAGATCTCCATTGCGGGCGATGCATCACCCGCGCGGCGCGCCGAGCAGGTGGCCCACTTTGACTCGGTGGGGGCCGCCGTCTACACCCATCTGCGCGGCTATCTCTCACGCCCGCTCTCGCCGGCCGAGCGCCAGCAGATCGAACGGGTCAAGGAAGAGCATCAGCAGCTGGAAGTGGCCGCGCGACGGGTGATGGGCGCGCCGTCCAGCACGAGCTCCTACTCGGTGGACGCGAACGCCGACATGCGGCGCCATGCCTTCACGGCGCTCGACGTGCTGCGCGACTTCGTGAGCATGCGGGAGCGGTCTCTGGAATCCCTGGCGGAGACGCAGGCCGATACCATGCGGCGGGTGACTGTTTCGCTGGTGCTGCTGGTGGCATTGTTTGCGCTGGCCCAGGTGCTCGTGGTGGCGCGCTTCGTGCGCCGCCGCGTGACGCTTCCTCTGGAGCAATGCGCGGAGGCCGTCTCGCGCGTGGGCGCCGGGGACCGCGATGTGCGGTTGCCGACAGCTTCCGACCAGGAATTCGCCGAGTTGGCCGAGGCCTTCAATGCGATGTCCTCGCGTCTGGCCGAAACACGGGCCGATCTCGAGACACGGAACACGTCGCTGTCCGAGGCGCTGGGCCAGGTGCGCACGACGCAGGACGAACTGGTGCGCAGCGAGACACTGTCGGCCATTGGTCGCATGACGGCTGGCCTCGCGCATGAGCTCAACAATCCGCTGGCCACGGTGCTCGCGTCGAGTGAGTTGCTGGCGGCCCGCCTTCGTGAGGGCGGCGCCGGCCACATGGCGCATGGCGCGGCGGAACTCGACCGCCTGTACGTCGCACCCATTCTGCAGGAGGCGCGGCGCGCCCGACTGCTGGTGCGCAGCCTCCTGCAGTTTGCCCGGCGGGGCGACAGTGAAGTGCGACCGGTGCCCTTCCGCGAATCGCTGGACGTGGTGAGCGAGCTGCGGCAGTTCGCGTTCGCGGCGGCCGGTGTGCGCCTCGAGGTGGCGCCCTTTGACGACGCCTGCATCATGGCCGAGCGGCAGCACCTGCAGGGTGTGTTGCTGAACGTGCTGAACAACGCACTCGACGCATTGAATGGATACGAGCGACCCGACGGCGCCGCGGCGCTCGTGCGGGTGGACGCCCGTCGGGTCGCCGAACACTTCGTGGTCAGCGTCACCGACAATGGCCCCGGCCTTCGCGAACCGGCCCGCGTGTTCGAGGCCTTCTACACCACCAAGGATGTGGGTGAAGGCACCGGTCTTGGTCTGGCGCTGGTCGATCGCTTCATGATCACGTTTGGCGGCAGTGTACACGCCGAGAACGTGGCGGGTGGGGGCGCGCGCTTCACCCTGCATTTTCGCCTCGCCGACCCGGGCCTGATGCCGGCCACGGGATGTGTGCCCGAGTCCACGCTCTCGCTGCCCACGCCGGTCTCGTCTTCGGCCATGACGGACACGCTCTTCCCGGTTGCCGACACCGCAGACGCACCGGTCCGTCCCTGCGTGCTGGTCGTGGACGACGAAGCCCCGCTGCTGCGCGCGCAGGACCTGCTGCTGCGCCGGCTGGGGGTGGATGTGGTGCTCAGCGGCAGTGTGGCAGACGCCCGGCGGGTGCTGGAGCAGCGACCGGTGCAGGCGGTGCTCTTCGACGTGAAGATGCCGGCGGCGAGTGGCGTGGTGCTGTTGGAATGGATCGAACAGCATCGCCCGTCGCTGCTTTCGCACTTTGCCTTCGTGACCGGCGACGTGGAGGCCCCGGAAATCGGACGCTTTGCCCAGGCGCACCCCGACGCCCTGATTGCGAAGCCGTTCGATGTGCGCGAGTATCTCGATCAGGTGCGACGCCTGCTCGATCAACCCGCCGCGTCCGCGCGGTAGGCGTTGGGCGCAGCCCCAGGGCTGCGTCTGCACCGCCTTATCTGGAGCTGACCCAAGATGTGGCCATTCACAGCATCCCGTGACACCGCGTTTCGTAGCGTGACGTTTCGAAACGTGACGTCGCGAAGCGCACTGCTCGCCTCTGCTGCCCTGTGTCTCGCCTGTGGTTCCGAAGCCAAGCCGGTCTGGCGTGTCGGCCTGCTGGGCACACTGGAGGGGCGTTTGGGCGAGGCTTCGGGTTTGCCGGCCGAGCGGGGCGCGCGCATTGCCGTGAACGAGCTGAACGCCGCCGGTGGGGTGATCATCGGTGGCGTGGCCCACGAGGTTGTGCTGGTGTCACGCAACACCGGCGCGCGTGCTGACGAGGCAGCGGCCGCCATGCGCGCGCTCATCAACCGCGATTCCGCCGATGTGGTGGTGGGCCCGCAGTTCAGTCGGCTGGCCGTCACCGCCGCCGCGGTGGCCAACGCCGCAGATGTGCCGATGATTGCCCCCATGGCCTCGAGTCCGGCGGTCACGGCAGGACGGCCGCTGGTAAGCCGGATGGCCTTCCTCGACGCCGTGCAGGGCGAGGTGCTCGCGCGCTTCGTGCACGACTCACTGGGTGTGCGCCGCGCCGCCGCCATGCACAACGCGGCGAGCGCTTACGGGGGCGAGATCGTGAGTCTCTTTTCGGCCACCTTCGCGGAACTTGGCGGCCGCATGGTGGCGCGCGAGACACACGCGGCCGACGATACCTCGGCGCACAGTGCTGAAGTCGCGCGCATTCTGGCGCAGCAACCGGAGGTACTGCTGCTGCCCGATCTGTCGCCGCGCGATTCGGTCATGCTGCGAGGTTTGCGGAAGTCCGGATTCCGGGGAAGGGTGCTCGGCAGTGATTCCTGGGATGCCGTCTCCATGGCTCGCATTCCGGATCTGAGCGGCACCATCATTGTGGCCAACTGGGATCGGCGCACCGAGCGTCCCGCCGCGCGCTACTTCAGGCAACAGTGGAACGCGGACCCCGCGGCGGGTGACCCGCGCGCCGCCGCCGTGGCCACCTACGATGCCATTCACCTGCTCGCGCGTGCCGCGTCCAGGTCGGGCGTGCGCAGCGGGCGGGCGCTCGCCGATTCCGTGCGAAGCTATGGCCGCTTTGATGGGGCGATGGCCAATTACACCTTTGCCGGCAGCGGTGACCCGACACGCAGCGCCACCATTCTCGAAGTGCGTGGCGACTCCACGGCGCTGCGCGGTGTCATTGAGCCCCGGCGTTGAGTTGATGCACACCCGGCCCGCCACCCACTCGTGATGCGCACACGTCTTGCACGCAGCTTTCCGGCCCGCCTGTCGGCGGCCGTGTTTGCTGTTGGTGTCGTGCTGGTGGGCCTGAGCGGCGCGCTCGCGTATCGCGCGGCGGAGCGCTCGCTGCGTGAGCGTCTGCTGGCGCAGTTGGAGGGTCAGGCGGCCGACGACGCCGGTCGTCTGACGGAATGGCTGGCGCGGCAGCGTGAGGCCGTGGTGCTGCTTGGGCGGGAACTGGCCCTGCACAGCGGCCCCATCCCGTCCGCGCCGGATACACTGCGTTGGCAGGGGCTCCCGCCCATGGTGCTGGCGGCCGAGGAGATGCAGGTGATTGCGCTGTCCGGTGGGCAGGTGGTGCGCTCCACCAATCCGGAAACGCTGGGCAGCTTCGCCGTTGGCGAGGAGTACTTCACGGCGGGCCGCGATTCGACCTTTGTGAAGCCCATCTACTACGCCAGCGGCAGTGGACGCCCACGTCTCACGGTCGCCACTCCCATTCGGCGTGGCGAGGCCACGGAGGCCATTCTGGCGGTGCACCTCGATCTCGCGCAGATGGAGAACACCCTGCGCCGGCGCGATGGTGGTCTGGGTGCGGGCTCTGCGGGAGGTGCGGGTTCGGCGCTGCGACGGGTTGGTGAGGCCGCGCCGCAGCCGCCCCCCATCGAGGCGTACCTCGTCAACGAGCTGGCCGACTTCGTCTCCGCGGCACGTTTCGGACGTGACGGCGTGAAGCGTGGCGTGCACAGCATGGCCATCGACTCCGCGCTCAACGGCACGGTTGGCTCCGGTTTGTATGCCGACTATGCCGGACGACCGGTGGTGGGCGCGTGGCGCTGGATTCCCGAGCTCGATCTCGCACTCATTCTCGAGACGCCGCAGCAGGTGGCCTTTGCACCCGCGCGCGCGCTGCTTGGCTACTCGGTGGTGCTGGGGTTTGCGGCCATCGGTCTCATGGCCTTTGGTGTGGTGGCCATCACCCGGCGTTTCGCGCGGCCCGTGCTCACGGTGGCCAATGCCGCCGAGGCGGTGGCCGCCGGCGATTTCACGGTGAGTGCACCGGAAGTGGGCAGCGATGAAGTGGGGCAGCTCGCGCGGGCCTTCAACATCATGACGGCGCGCCTGCGTTCGCTGTACGAACGTCTGGAGCAGCAGGTGGATGCCACGCAGGCCGCGCTGGACAAGGCGCAGGCCGCGCGCGAGCTGCTGCAGGATGTCGTGAACAACACCTCCACGCTGGTGCTGGTGGTGGGACTCGACGGCCGTGTGCGTCTGGCCAATGCACGGCTGGCTTCACTCTCCGGCATTGCCGCAGACGCCGCGGAAGGTCGGGAGGTGCACGCGGCGCTGGGTGAGACGGCATCCGTGCTCGGGCCACTGATCACGCGTGCGCGCAGCAGCGAAGCGGTCATCGAACAGGAAGTGGAGTTGGACTCGCCCGCCGGTCCCCATGGCTGGCAGGTGGTGGCGTTTCCACTCGTGCACACCGACGGCAGTGTCTACGCCATCGGCCTCATCGGCACCGACCTCACCGAACGTGCGCGCGCGGAGGCGGAACGCCGGGCGCGGGATGCGAGTGTGCAGCAGGCTCAGAAACTCGAAAGCCTGGGCGTCATGGCCGGCGGCATCGCCCACGACTTCAACAACATCCTCGGCGCCATCCTCGGCAACGTGGAGCTGGCGCGTGAGGCCCTCGACGATCCCGAGGAAACCCGGGGCGCCCTCGAACGCATCGGCGCCGCGAGCCGCCGCGCAGCCGAACTCACACGGCAGATGCTGGCCTATGCGGGGCGGGCCAGTCTGCGGCGCGATACGGTGGACCTGCGCCAGGTCATCAATGACATCGTCCCGCTCGTTCGTGCGGCGCAGACGAAGAAGGTGCGCATCGACGTGGCGGAGATGCCCGAGGCGTTGTGGGTGAGCGCCGATCCGGCGCAGCTGTCTCAGGTGCTGCTCAATCTGCTCACGAACGCGGCGGAGGCCGTCGGCGAGACGGGAGGCCGTGTGATGCTGTCTGCGGCGTCAGGCACCACGCCGCCCGCGCGCCTTGGCAACGATGGACAGGAGGGCGCGCCGAGCGACGGGCCTGACGATGCCACCGAATGGATCAGCGTGACGGTGGCAGACACGGGACCCGGCATTCCGGACAGCGTGCGCGAACGGATTTTCGACCCCTTCTTCTCCACCAAGTCGTCGGGCCGTGGTCTTGGCCTCAGTGCCGTACGCGGCATCGTGCGTTCGCTGGGCGGTGTGCTCACACTGCATTCGGTCGTGGGCGAAGGAACGCGCTTCGACATGCACCTGCGTGCGGCCACACCGGCGGCGCCACCATCCGGTGAGCCAGCCAGCGATGTTCACGCCGCGGTGCGTGGTACCGTGCTGGTGGTGGACGACGAGGCCTCCATTCGCCATGTCGCCCACCGGGTGTTGTCGCGCCTGGGTCTCGATGTCATCGAGGCGGAGGATGGCGAAACCGGGGTGGCGCGATTCCGCACGCTGGCACCACGCCTCGGGGCGGTATTGCTCGACCTCACCATGCCCGGCATGAGCGGCATTGAAGTGCTGGCCGAGATCCGCCGCAGTCATCCCGATCTGCCGGTGATCATCGCCAGTGGCTACGACCACGAGGACGCACTGCGGGAGATCGGGCAGGACGCGCAGGTGACGTTTCTGCAGAAGCCATACTCGACCAGTCAGCTCCGTGCGGCGGTCCTGCGCGTGGTGGCCTGAGGTCTGGAGCCTGGAGTCTGGATTCTCGAGGCGGACGTGAGGGTTGGGAGATGAGAAGTGAGAGGTGGGAAGACGGGACAGAAATAGATCAATGAGAGATGAGCAACAAATGAGGTGAGAGACGGGAATCTCGGCGACTGGGGACTGCGGTTGCGGTCGGGGTCGGGGTCTTGGTCGGGGTCGGGGTCGGGGTCGGGGCTGCCGAGACCACCGTCGCGGTTGTGGCGACTGATGGCCCGTGCCCAACGCGGTCCGATCTCCCACATCATTGCTGGCTGGTCTCTCATCTCCATACCCATCCGGCTTCGCATTTCCCTCGAAGACTCACATCTCAAGTCGGGCCGAAGGCCAGGCGTGAGATCAGGGACCACCAAGGCCGGAGGCCTCAGATCCCCGATCTCAGACGCGGAATTGCGTGAGGTGATGGTCCAGGTGCTTGTAGGCCAGCCTTCCCCATTCGCGCTCATCGAGCGCGCCGAACAGCGGGTGCTCGGGCCAGGAGCTCCGTCCCATCTCGCTCTCGAAGCGCGCAATCAGGGCCTTGAGCATTTCGCGCTCGGCCTCGCCCTCGCCGGGTGCACGAGCCAGCAGTTCACGCGCGGTGGGGGCGTTCTTCGGAAACGGCAGCACGTACAACATGAGGCGCCTGACCAGCGCCGTGCGCACCAGCGGCACACGCTTGGCCGTGCAGTGCATGTCTCCATACGCCATGCGCAGGGCATCAGCGCAATGCGCGAGCATGCGCGGCGCGTTCATGCGCCCCCAGGCCGGCTGCGCGTCGAGGTCGAGTTGCTGCAGGCGCGCGATGAGCTCACGGCGCGCCGCGGGGTCGGTCAGTGTGGACATGTGATCAGCGATGATGCTGCAGGACCCGCTGCGCCTCGGCCTCGAGCCCCGACACCAGGGCGTCGAGATGCACACGATCGGTGCGGGCGTTCATCACCGTGATGCGCAGCACGCGCCGCCCGCCCAGGGATGTGGCCGTGAACCATCCGCGCCCGCTGCGGTTGTAGCGCTCGCGCAGCGCATCGGTGAGGGCATCGCGCTCGGCCGCATCCACCACGCCCGGCGGCTGCCAGGAAAAGCACAGGATGTTGGACTCGGGCAGGTGCAGCGGCGTGAACTGCGCGTGCGAGGACAGACGCTCGTGCAGATAGCGCGCCATGTCGCAGAGCCGCTCGTACAGCGCACCCAGCGCCTGACTGCCGTAGCGTTCGAAGGCCACCCACACTTTGAGCACGTCGGCGCGGCGCGAACATTGAAAACTGCGCGGCCCCATGTCCCAGGCGCGCGCGTCTTCCGACGGCGTGAAAAGATAGGGCGCGCTCTGCGCATACGCGCGCTCGAGATCATGCTCCTCACGCATGAGCAGCATGCCGGCGGCCAGTGGCAGCAGCAGGGTCTTGTGCGGATCCCAGGCCACCGATCGCGCGCGGGCAAGCCCCGCCAGGCGCGGACGCTCGCGCGGCGACAGCAGCGCCCCGCCGCCGTGCGCCGCGTCCACATGCATCCACAACGGCCCGTTGGCGTCGGCAAAACTGTCGCAGGCGTCGGCCACCGCCTCGAGATCATCGAAGGCGCCTGTGGCCGTGCAGCCGGCCGTGGCCACCACCGCCATGACCGGCTTGTGCTCATGCTGCAACTCGGCCAGTCGCGCGCGCAGCTGCGGCACGCTCATGCGCTGCCCGTCGCTGGGAATGACCACCACATGCGACTGACCGAGACCCATGACGCCGGCCGCGCGCGTGACCGCATAATGGGCGTGTTCGCCGCAGACCAGCACCGGCGGACGCGGCCCCACACCGCGATCCCACACGTTGGGAATGGCGCGCGCCCGCGCCGCGAGCAGCGCCGTGAGTGTGGCCTCGGTGCCGCCGCTGGTCATGGTGCCACCGGCGCGCGCGTCCCAGCCAATGAGATCCGTCATCCACTCGATGACCTGATGCTCGAGAGGCGTGAACGACGGCGACATCTCGCGCACGGCCTGCGATTGATTGAGCGCGCTGATCAGCGCTTCGGTCCACACCGCCGCCGGAAGCGGCGCCGAGACCTGATGGCCGATGTACATGGGATGCGCGAGGCGATTGACATCGACCAGCAGCAACGAGGCCAGACGACGCGCCACATCGGCCAGCGGCCGCGGGTTGCGCGGCATCTCTGTGGCCAGACGGTCGGCAATGACCTCGGCGCTGTGCCAGGTGCTCACCCCGCCCTCGCCCGCCCGCGTTTCGGCGAAGTAGGTGGCCACGAGTTCCAGCAACGGCCGGGCCGCCTCGAGTGTGGTATCCGCCTCGAGCAGCGCAAGCGGATCGATTGGCGGCTCAGTCAGCGGACGCGGGTCCGACGCCATGGTGACTCCGAAGGTCCGACGCGTCGCGCGAATGCGTCACGCAGACGCCGCACGCAGAGGCGTCACTCAAACGCGCCGCGGCGCGAGATGATGATGATGCGGATCCCAGCGCCAGTGCCGGGTGGTCTGGCAGTGCACGCCACCGATCCAGCGATCGATGCCGTTGAGCTGCACCTGATCGGCGCGGTCGCGCACGACGTCGTGACCCAGCGGCGTGAGTTCCACGGGACGATCCCAGAAACTCTTGCCTCCGGTGGAACGGCTCGAGGTGACCACACGCGAGCCGTTGGCGTGCAGCACCAGCGGATTGGCGCAGTCGCTCAGACGCTGCACGTACCACGCAAAGCTCGAATCGCCGAGCCACACCCAGGATTCGGCCTTCTGCTGTGCCTGAAACACCGTGCGCAGGGTCCGCGGACCGTTGGCGAGAATTTCGCAGACCTGCCGCTCGGTGCGCGACAGGCCCGCCTGCGTGTCGGGAAACTCCTCGAGCACACGGCGCAGCGCCGACGTGAGATACGGCAGTCGCACGGCGGGGTCGTCCGCGTAGGTGCGGGCACTGCGCTGCCCGTCGAGCCGCGTGGTGACCGCCAGCAGCGTGTCCGGCGTGTCGGCCGTGAACGCCTGCCAGGCTTCGGCGCCGGTGGCCACATCGTCGGCGTCGAGGTCGCGTCGCGACTCGTAGAGCGCCGGGAAGTTCTCCGGGGCCAGCGGGCCAAGCAGACAATCGGCCGGTGCGATGCTCACACGAGGCAGCGGCTCAGCACGGCGGGCCAGACGCGCCAGCACCTGCATGAGTTGCAGCTGATCGTAGAGGTCCGGCTCAAACCAGAGCACCAGCTCATCGCCATCGGCCACCGCGTCGAGCCGCTGGTCGCGATCGATGAGCGAGCGCAGGACGGAATCGCTGCTGCTCCAGCCCCGCCCGGACAGGAAATCCGCGCGCACCCGGCGAAAGGCGTCCGAATCCCGATCGTCGGGAACCGGCCCATCGTGCAGGATGTCACGCCAGGGGAGAATGTCCCCTGTCAGGCCCGACTGGCCGAGAGCGTCGGCGGCATGATCGCCGTTGGTGAGGTGCAGGGTCCGCATGAGATGACGTATGTTCCACGAATCGACTCTCTATGTTGGCGGGTCCTCACGGGATGCGCCACTACCCGTCCCCGATTCCTGCGCCCAGGTTCCCCGCCGATGTCCGAGCCCCGCATCGTGACGCCCCGCGCCCCGACCACTGCAACACCGGAGGCGGCGGTCGCCGTCGGGACCCTTGAGGATTTCGAGCTGGACCCGCTGCTCGATGTGGGCACCGCCATGTGGGCGGTGGTCTTTGCCGGCGGCATCGGCACGCGCTTCTGGCCCCTCAGCACCCCGCAGCGGCCCAAGCAGCTGCTGCCGCTGGTCAACGAACGGCCGCTCATTGCCGACACCGTGGCGCGGCTGTCGCCGCTGGTGCCCGCCGAGCGGGTGCTGATCGTGACCAGCGCGGATATCGTGCATGCCCTCCACGAGGCCATTCCCGAGGTGCCCCGTGGCAACATGCTGGTGGAGCCCCGTCCGCTTGGCACGGCCGCCGCGCTGGCCTGGGGCGCCCACGAGGTCGGACGCCGTGCGGGTCCGGACACCGTGTTCGTGGCGCTGCATGCGGACCTCGCGGTGGGATATCCGGACGTGCTGCGGGACACGCTGCGTCGGGCCGCCGCGCTTGCCGCCAATGAGCCGCGCCTCGTGGCCCTTGGCGCCACCCCCACCCGTCCCGAGACGGGATTCGGTTATCTGCAGCCCGCGGCCCTGGTCGATCCGCTGATCTCCCGCGCCGAGGGCGGCGCCTGCCATGTCGAACACTTCGTCGAGAAGCCCAGCGCCACGCTGGCCGACGTGCTGATCGAAAAGGGTGCGCTCTGGAACACCGGCATCTTCGTGTGGCGGGCCCGCGTGGTGCTCGACGAACTGCGTGAGCACACGGGCGAACTGCGGCAGGCCTGGGGCAAACTCGAGCAGGGCGACATGGTGGCCTTTGCCGAGCTGGTGACCTCTGTGTCGATCGACCGCGGCCTGCTGGAGCGCAGCCGGCGCCTCGTGGTGCTGCCCGCCGATTTCGCCTGGGATGACGTGGGCACCTGGGCGTCACTGCGCCGCGTGCGCGAGCTCGATGATTTTGGCAATGGCGTGATGGGGCAGGCGCATTGCATCGACTGCACCGGCAACGTGATTCACGCCGACGGCACCTGTGTGGTGGCCTACGGCATCAGCGGCATGATCGTGGTGAGTCTCGCCGGACTGACGTTCGTCACAACGCAGGAACGCGCCACCGAGCTGGCACCGCTGCTCAATGCGCTGCCGGGCAGTCTGCGCTCCAACCCCGGCGGTGCACGCACGGAGTAGCGACGCGGCGGCGCCCGATGGTGGTGGTTTGCTCTCACGAGTCCGGAGGCAGCGGCCCGCCACCATCACGTGACGCAATCGCAGCAGGTCCATGCCACCTCCCCACTACCGATGGGCCGGGTCTGCTGACTAGATCACAAGAGGTTCATCCCCGGTTCATCGCGCCGCGCCCCGGTGCGCGTGCGCCTCGCTGTCTCCCACCTTTCCGGAATCATGCCCAGCACGCGTTCCACCACGCCGTCCGTCTACTCGGACGACGACACACTCTCGTCAGGTCCACTGGCCTGCTGCGACGGTCTGGCTCGCACGGCGGCAGAGACCTGCCGTCAGCATGAGCGTCTGTCCAAGCTCATGGCACTGGCTGTGGGCAAGGCGGAGCTGGCGGCAGCGCTGGCCATGGTGGACACCATCGATCTTGCGCTCGCGGAAGCGGTGGCCGAGTTCGAGAAGAAGTGCGCCAAGGCCCCGGTGTCGGAACAACCCGATGTGCGCGCCGCCGCCAACGCCATGTGGCTTTCGGCCCGCGAGTATCTGCGTCGCCACAGCTTCGCCGAGAAGGCCTCGCGTCAGCTCTCGCAGAATGGTGATGCCTTCGGTGACCTGCAGCTCGACTACGAGCTCGAGGCGTCGGCGTTGCTCGGTCTCAAGCAGAATACGTCCGCGTATCAGAAGCTGCGGCCCGACACTCGCGCCTGATTCCTGCCGGGCCGCACCGTTCGCTGCGGCGTGGTGCGCTGCAGCGTGGTGCGCTGCGGCGCTCAGCCCAGCAGCGGCAGGGAAAACAGCAGGGTGCTGGGCTGCGGATCGCGGGTCAGGTAGACCTGCAGGGCTTCAATGCGTGCCGGGGCCGTCACACGAATGGCCAGCAGCTCCCGCTCACGCGCCGGCGTGAGTGTGGGATAGAAGGTGAGCGTGCAGTGCGGCGAAAACATGAAGCGCGCCGGCTTGAACGGCAGACCGCTGGTCGCAATGCGTTCGTGCAAGGCGCGCAACGGGCCGTGCGGATCGAGCGGCAGCGACACGATGTTGGTCTGCATGAAGCGGTGCGGCAGCCCGAAGGGCAGCTCCATGGGCGCGGTGGTGGCGCAGATGGGCTCGAGGGCCTCACGAATGCGGGCCACGGGTGTGTCCGTGGGAATGGCGCCCACGCCGGATGAGCCCACGAGGGTGACGTGCGGGGGCGTGAGCCGGGCCAGCTTGCGATCGTACTGCTGCTGAATGGCCCGCACGATCTTGCCGGCCTCACCCGGCAACTCCGCCAGCACAAAAATACCAAACGATGCGGCCATAGCCTCGCAATGTAGCGACCTCGTGCACGTCTTGGGGTGCCTGCGCGTCGCCCCTCACCAAGCAGCGCGGCGCGCGCTAAGTTCGCCACATGGGAGAGGCCATGGTGGTCATTCGTGAATACGTGAACGAGATGGAAGCGCTCGTTGCACGCAGTGTGCTGGAAGCGCACGAAATCCCGGCCGTGGTGCTGCGTGATGATGCCGGCGGCATGCTGCCCCCCATGCGCATGCTCTTTCCCGTGCGACTCGCCGTGCGCGCGGGCGATTCGGTTCAGGCCCTGCGCATTCTCGACGCGCCCTTCGAGGGCGAGTTGCACGACGACAGCCAGTTCACCGACGACCTGACGGGGCCGTAGGCGACGGAGCCTGTCGCCACGGGCCCGTGCCGGCGCGCGCGGCTTGTCGGCCCGTCTAGCTTGCAGCATGACCGTTGTTGTCGTGGACCCGCTTCATCCCGATCCCGAGGTGCTCGCGGAGGCTGCCGCGCGGCTCCAGCGTGGCGAGCTCGTGGCCTTTCCCACGGAAACCGTCTACGGCCTCGGGGCCAACGCGCTCGATCCGCGCGCCGTCGAGCGCATCTACGCCGCCAAGGGACGCCCGGCCTGGAATCCCGTCATCGCCCATGTGGCCGACCGCGAGCAGGCCCGGCGTCTGGCCCGGCACTGGCCCGAGACGGCCGACGCACTGGCCGCCGCCTTCTGGCCCGGGCCGCTCACGCTGGTGGTGCCGCGCGCGGACACGGTTCCCGATGTCGTCACGGCCGGACTCGATGCGGTGGGACTGCGGGTGCCCGACCACCCGGTGGCGCTGGCCCTGCTGCGGGCGGCGCAGGTTCCGGTGGCCGCGCCCAGCGCCAATCGCTTCACGCACATCAGTCCCACCACGGCGGCGCATGTGCTGCGTTCACTTGGCGATCGCGCCCCGCTCGTGCTCGACGGTGGCACCTGCCGGGTGGGCATCGAAAGCACGGTGGTGGACTGCAGCGGAAGCGACGTCGTGATTCTCCGCCCGGGCATGCTGGGACGCGAAGTCCTGCAGGATGCCGTGCAGCATCTTGGCGTGCTGGTCCGTCATGCCGCGCCGCGTCATCTGGCGCATGACGCCACGCGCATGGGCGAGGGCGATACGCCACGAGCCCCAGGCATGGCCGACCGGCACTATGCGCCGCGCGCCGATGTCTGGCTCTTTGAGCCGTCGCAGCGTGACGAAATTGCGGCCGCGCTCGCGCTGCGTGCCGACACGGCACCGCACGGCGCGACACCAGACCCGCAGGCCGTCGTGGCCCTGCTGCGCACCGGGCCATGGCAGCATGCGAGCCCGGTTCCGCTCGAACAGCAGCTCCTGCCAAACGACCCCGCACAGTACGCCGCCGGCCTGTATGCCGCATTGCACGAGGCCGATGCCCGTGACAGCGCGCTCATCCTGCTCGAAGCGCCGCCGGCCGACGACCCCGCATGGGACGCGGTGCGTGACCGGGTGCGCCGCGCTGCGCGCTGATCTCCGAGTATTATTCCTGACATGCTACCCATCGACCTTACCGGCAAGCGGGCCCTTGTGGCCGGCGTCGCCGACGACAACGGCTTTGGCTGGGCCATTGCCAAGGCTTTCGCCGAAGCCGGCGCCACGGTATGCGTGGCCACCTGGCCGCCTGCGCTCAACATCTTTCTCAATCTGCTGGAGCGCGGCAAGCTGGACGACTCGCGCCACATGCCCGACGGGTCGCTGCTGGCCTTCGAGCGCATCTACCCGCTGGATGCCGTCTTCGACACGCTGGGTGATGCCCCCGAAGACGTTCGCGAGAACAAGCGCTACAAGGACCTTGGTGATTTCTCCATCGACGGCCTCGCCGCGCGCCTGATCGCCGACTTCGGGGAGCAGCCGCTGGACATCGTGTTTCACTCGCTGGCCAACGGCCCCGAAGTCAAGAAGCCGCTGCTTGAAGTTTCACGCAGCGGTTATCTCGCCGCCTCGAGCGCCAGCGCCTATTCGTTCGTGTCCATGGTGCAGCGCCTCGGTCCGCTCATGCGTCCGGGCGGCGCGGTGGCCTCGCTGACCTACATGGCCAGCGAACGCGCCATCCCGGGCTACGGTGGTGGCATGTCCTCGGCCAAGGCCCAGCTCGAGAGTGACACGCGGGTGCTGGCCTACGAAGCGGGCCGCAAGTGGGGACTGCGTGTGAACACCATCTCCGCCGGGCCCTACGCGTCACGCGCCGCCTCGGCCATCGGCATCATCGACACGATGGTGCGTTACTGCGCCGCGAACTCGCCGCTGCCCGAAGAACTCTCGGCGCGCGAAGTGGGCACCACCGCCGCCTTCCTCTGCAGCCCGCTGGCCAGTGGCATCACGGGCAGCACCGTGTACGTGGACAAGGGCTACCACGCCATGGGCATGGCCGTGGCGCCGCCGGATACCGCGCGCGACCCGCGCTGACCTCGCGCCCCGTCCGTGGCTTCCACCGATCGGTCCGCAGCGGACCAGTCTTCGACTCAGGTTCCATCCGCCCGCGGCTTCGGCCTGCGCGCGCGCCTGTTCATCATGGTGCTGGTGGCTACACTGCCACCCACCATCGTGGCCTGGCTGGTGGAACCGCTGCGGGCCGGTTGGAGCGGACTGGCGCTGATTGGCGCCGCGATGGCGTTTTCGTTCGGCCTTGCCTTCGTGCTGGGTTCGAGCATCGTGCAGTCGGTGGAGGCCCTCATCCACGACGCGCAGGCCCTGTCGGCCGGCATCACGGGCCATCGCTCGCAGGTGCGCTCGAGCGACGAGATCGGCCAGCTGGCCGTGGCGCTCAACCACATGGCCGACACGGTGGAGCGCCGCAATGCCGCGCTGGCCGACAACGAGCGGCGCTATCGCTTTCTCTTTGACTCGAATCCGCTGCCCATGTGGGCCTGGGACGCGGAAACCACCAACATCCTCGCCGTCAACGAAGCCGCCATCGACAAGTACGGCTACGATCGGGAGACCTTTCTGGGTCTCACCATCCTCGATCTGATCGACGAGTCGGAGCGCGCGCGCTTCAGCCAGGCGCGCCTGCCCTTCCTCGAGGCCCGACAGGCGGCCGGCACCTGGACCCATCGCACGGCCAGCGGTGAGCGCGTGGAGATGGACGTCATCACCACGTCTACACGTCGTCTGGGCCGCGCCAGCTGGTTGTCGGTGGGCATCGATGTGTCGGCGCGCCGCGAGGCCGAGCGCGCGCTCGCCCGCAGTGAGGAGCAGCTGCGCCAGTCGCAGAAGCTCGAGGCCATCGGCACCTTTGCCGGCGGCATCGCGCACGACTTCAACAATCTGCTCACGGCCATGCTCGGCTACTGCGATCTGCTGCTGCCGCAGCTCGCGCCCGAGAGCGCCATACGCCGCGACATCGCCGAAGTGCGGGCGCTGGCCATCCGCGGCACCGAGCTGTCGCAGCAGATCCTCTCCATGAGCCGCCGGCATGTGGTGCAGCCCACGGTGTTCGATCCGAATGAAGTGGTGCGCGGCATGCAGCGGCTGCTGCGCCGGGTGATCGGGGAGAACATTGCGCTCGAGAGCACGCTCGACGAACAGGTCGGCACCGCGCGCGCCGACGTGTCGCAGCTCGAACAGGTGCTGCTCAACCTCGCGGCCAACGCACGCGATGCCATGCCCGAGGGCGGACGGCTGTCGGTGGACACACTGGTGCTCGAGCCATTTGACGTGCGTCGTCTCAACCTCGACCCCATGCAGGACTGGCTCTGCATCCGGGTGCGCGACACCGGCATCGGCATGAGCGAGGAGGTGCAGGCGCACATCTTCGAGCCCTTCTTCACCACCAAGGATGAGGGCAAGGGCTCAGGGCTCGGCCTGGCGCTGGCGTACAGCATGATCGATCAGGCCGGCGGCGAGATACGCGTCGACTCCGCGCCCGGTGAAGGCACCACGATGTATCTGCTGCTGCCGCGTCTTGGCGACGCGGTGGTGAGCATGCAGCCGGTGGAAGAGTTCCCCGAGCAACTGGCCGGAACTGAAACCGTGCTGCTGGTGGAAGACGAGGACACGGTGCGCAGTGTGGCCGCCGCCGCCCTCGAGCGCCGCGGCTATCGTGTGCTGGTGGCCGATCACGGTGAAGCCGCCATTGCCATTGCCCGCGAGTATCCCGGCATCATCCACCTGCTTGTCAGTGATGTGGTGATGCCGGGACTGCATGGGCGGGAGGTGGCCGACCGCATTGTGCGCCTGCGTCCCGGCATCCCGGTACTGTTCATCTCCGGCTACACCGATGACGCGCTGCTCGAGCGGGGCGTGCTGGAGGGCCATGACCGCAGCCTGCTGGCCAAGCCATTCACCTCGCTGGAGCTCGCGCGCCGCGTGCGCCTGGCCATCGACGAGTCGCCCAGACTTCGCACTCCGGTTGCCGCCTCATGATGAATTGGATTCTGCTCCTGATGGGCCTGGTCGTGGCCGTGGTGGTGGCGCTGATGCTTGGCGGCCTGATGGCCCCCAAACAGCGCCGCGTGGTGCGTGGCATTCGCCTGCCAATCCGACCGGATGAAGCCTGGCCGGTTGTACGCCAGGTGGACGGCCCGCCGCGCTGGTGTGCCTCGCTGCCCAACATGCACGTGGTGCAGGAGCAGGAGGCCGTGCAGCTGGTGCTCGATGTGCTCGACGACGACAATGTGGTCACCGGGCAGTGGCAGCTCGCGGTGCTGCCCCTCTCCGAGTCGGGACTGATTCCGCAGGGGGAGGAGCAAACGGCTGTGGCCTCGCTGGTCGTGCTGGCCGAGCAGAGCGTGCTGGGCAACCCGGTCATGCGCATGGTGCGCAGTGTAGACCGCGGCGCCGGCCGCGTGGACAGCTTTCTCGAGGCCGTCGCGCAGCAGTTCGGCGTGAACGAGCGCGCCACGGACGTGAGCGAAACCATTGGCCGGCTTGTCAGCGCCTCCCGCAGTTCCGCTGACTGACAGCGCGCCTGAGCGCTGGCGCATGCTGGCGCTGCTGGCGACGGCCGAGCTGCTGGGCATGTCGCTGTGGTTTGCCGGCAGTGCGCTCTCCAGTCGATATGCAGCCGCCTGGCAGCTCGATGCCGCGGCCACCGGCTGGCTCACCACCATCGTGCAGCTGGGATTCGTGGCGGGCACGGCGACATCGGCGCTGCTCAACCTGGCCGACATTGTGCCATCGCGTCGTCTGTTTGCCTTGAGCGCGCTGCTGGGGGCACAATGCAACGCGCTGCTGCTCAGTGCCGATTCGCTGAGTGCGGCGCTGCTTTGGCGCTTTGGCACGGGTGTCGCGCTGGCCGGGGTGTACCCACCGGCCATGAAGATGATCGCCACCTGGTTTCGCGCACAGCGCGGACTGGCCGTTGGCACCATCGTGGGCGCGCTGACGGTGGGCAAGGGTGTGCCCTATCTCGTGCATGCCTTCCCGCACGCGAGCAACGCGGTGGTGCTGGGCAGCGCCTCGGGGGCAGCCGTGCTCGCGGCGCTGCTGGTGTGGTGTGGTTATCGCGAGGGTCCCTACCCGTTTCCCCCGCGCCCCTTTTCGTGGCGGCTCGTGCACGACGTGGTCTCGGGACGCGCCTGGCGTCTCGCCCTCGGTGGCTATCTCGGTCACATGATCGAGCTCTACGCTGCCTGGACCTGGATTGCCGCCTTCATCACCGCCAGCGTGTTGGCGTCATCGGGCAGCATCACCGGACGCACGGAATCCGTGGCGTCGCTTGTGTCTTTCGGCATGCTGGCCGTTGGTGGATTGGGCTGTCTCTGGGGCGGCGTCATGGCCGACCGGCACGGTCGCCCGTGGCTGGTGAATGTGGCCATGACCGTGAGCGGCAGCTGTGCCCTGCTCATGAGCCTGGCCTTTGGCTCCACGCTCTTGCTGCTCGTGCCGCTGGCGCTGGTATGGGGATTTTTCATTATTGCCGACAGCGCGCAGTTTTCGGTGCTGGTGACCGAGAGTGTGCCGCCGCATGCGGTGGGCACAGCGCTCACCCTGCAAACGTCCATTGGCTTTCTGCTCACCGCCGGCGTGATTCAGCTGGTGCCGCGCGTGGTGAGCTGGGCCGGATGGTCCTGGGCCTTTGCCATGCTGGCGCTTGGCCCCGTGCTCGGTGTGCTCAGCATCCGGCAGCTGCAGCGCGCACGAGCTTAGGGCTCTCGCACGCCGCGCACGCGCTCCACGGCGTTGAGCAACTGCTCCATGGTGAAGGGCTTTTCGAGGAACACCGTCTCCGCACCGCTGGCGTCGGGCAGGCTCTGCTCTGAGTAGCCGCTGACATACACCACGGGGAGTGTGGGTACCTCCTCGCGCAGCCGCTCCACGAGTTCGCGCCCGCCCATCTCCGGCATGCGCAGATCGGTGACGACGAGATCGATCTCGTGCCGATGATCCCGCCACATCAGCAGACCATCGGCGCCGTGCCGCGCCTCCAGCACCGTGTGGCCCTGTCGTTCGAGCATGCGCCGCGCCGCCGAGCGCACGGCGTTTTCGTCTTCGACGAGCAGAATGGTGGCACCGTCTGACCGCCGCGGCACCACGCGCGGTGCCTGGGTCACGGACGAGCGCGCGCCCGCGGCTGCTGGGAAATACAGACTGAACATGGTGCCACGCCCGGGCTCGCTGTCCACGGCAATGGCGCCGCCGAACTGCTGGACGATGCCAAACACCGTCGCGAGTCCCAACCCCGTCCCCGAGCCCACGGCCTTGGTGGTGAAGAAGGGCTCGAAGGCGCGCGCGCGGGTGATTTCGTCCATGCCGTGGCCCGAGTCCTTCACGCGCAGACGCACGGCGGGGCCCGGAGGCATCCCGCCCAGCCGGGCCGCATCATCGGGCGCCACGTGCACCAGCGCCGTATCGATGCTCAGTGTGCCGCCCCGCCCATGCGAGCCATGCGCCTCGGTGAGCATGGCATCGCGCGCATTCACGGCGAGGTTGAGCAGCACCTGTTCGAACTGGCCGCGGTTGCCCCGAATGGGCGGCAGTCCGGTGTCGAGATGCACGTCCAGCACGATCTCCTCGCCGATCACGCGGCGCAGCAGCGACTCGGCGCCGCGCACCACCTCGCTCACGTCGAGCGGTTGCAGGGCAACGGTTTGCTTGCGACTGAAGGCGAGCAGCTGACGCACCAGTTCGCGCGCGCGCTCGGTGGCGCGGCCAATTTCCTCGAGGTCACGGCGGACCGGATGTCCGGTGGGCAGATCATCCTGGGCAAAGGCCAGGTTGCCCGAGATGACCGTGAGCAGGTTGTTGAAGTCGTGCGCAATGCCGCCGGCCAGTTGACCCACGGCCTCCATCTTCTGCGCCTGCCGAAGGCGCTCCTCGAGCCGCTCGCGTTCGGTTTCGTCCTCCATGGCGCCGATCATGCGCAGCACGTGGCCTTCATCATCACGCACCGCGTAGCCACGGTCCACCACCGCACTCCAGCCGCCGTCGGCGCGTCGGAAGCGATACGCGGCATGCCACGCCGCATGCTGATCCGCCACGTGATCGGGCTGCACGCTGCGGCTCAGGTCGAGCAGGCTGTGCACCGCGCGCGCGTGGTCGTCGGGATGCACCCGTTCGGCCCACCAGGCCAGCGTGGGCGCCACGTCGGCGCGCGCATAGCCGAACACCCGCTCGATGCCGTCACTCCATACCAGCCGATCCGACTGCACATCCCAGTCCCAGATGGCGCTGTCGGTGGCGCGCGCGGCCAGCGCGTAGCGCTGCTCACTGTCACGCAGCGCTGCGAGGGCGCGCTCGCGTTCGGCGTCGAGGCGCCTGCGCTCGGTGATATCGAGCACCGTGCCCACGAAGCGCATGGCCCTGCGCTGGCCCTCGAGGTCGGCAAACAGTGCGCGGCCACGCGCGGAAATGATGCGGGCGCTGCCGTCCGGTGTGGTGATGCGATACTCGGTGGCAAAGCGCCCGTCGCCCTGCGGATCGATGGCGCGAGTCACCAGCTGCCGTGTGGATTCGCGATCGACCTCGTCGATCAGCGCCAGGAATCGCTCGTAGCGAATGGGCGCGCGGGGTGGCACCCCGAATATGGCATACGTGCGCTCGTCCCAGGCAATGAGATCGGACGACAGATCCCAGTCCCACATGCCGACACCGGAGGCGTCGAGGGCGAGCTCGAAGCGCGCCTGCTGATCGGCGCGGCGATCCCCGCCGCGGCGTTTCTCAAAGATCGTGGGAGCGGCGTCGCCCCCTGTCGGCATGGAGTGCACGGGTCCTCGGCGAGGCACGAACCGTACGAACGATCCGGCGCTCTGTCGGACCGCAGCTGCCGGGTGGCCCCATTGGGGGCCACCCGACAGTGATGCTTCAATTACACGCCCATTTCCTCGTCTGCGCTAGTGTTGCGCGCCGCCGGCGTGTCGGCGGGCTTCACTTCGATGGCCGGATGGCCGTGCTTCTTGAGGATCTCGTCGATGGGTGGTATGAGCTCCTGGTATGCCTTGCGCAGCTCCACCAGGTAGCCCTCGAGTTCCTTGGTGAGCAGGTCGAACACCTGCTGGGACTGCTTCGTGGGCCGGGCCTCGGCACTGCCCACGACACCAGCAAGCGCGGCGATCTGGTTGTTCACCTTGATCGGGTAGTTGAGTGGATCCTGACCCGACTGGTTCTTGACCTGATAGATCTCTGCTTCCATGGCGCTGATGCGCTGGTCGAGCGTCTTCACCAGCTGCGCATAGCGGGCCGAATCGGCGCCCACCTGATTCATGCGCGACACCGCCTGCTGGCGCACGTTGCGCACGGTGCGCACCGCGTCGTTGGCATCGGTGGTGCGATCACGAATGGCGATGAGCAGCTTGTACTGCGCGATGAGGTCGGCCTGCGTGGCATCGCTGCGCGGATCCTTGCGCACGACCAGACGGGCATCACCGGCCGGCGCACCGTCAACCAGCAGGCGCACCGTGTAGTTGCCCGGCGGCACCAGCGGTCCGTTGGTCACGCCCGCCCAGAGAATCATGCCCGGGAAGGTGGTGGCATCGGGCTCGCGCAGGTTCCACGAGAAGGTGTTCATGCCCACGTTGTTGGTGGGCGGCCGATCGCCCGCCACCGCGCGGCGCCCACCGGGGCCGGTCGCCGCCTGCTGCATGTCACTGGCGAACGACTTGATGGTGCGGCCCGTGGAGTCGCGGAATTCGATGGTGACCTTGTTGGCCTTGTCCTTGAGCCAGTAGTACACGATGGCGCCGCTGGGCGGGTTCTGTCCGACCTGCGTGTCCCCACCACGGCCAAAGCCTCCGCCCCAGTTGATGCGGTACGACGGCCGCGGCGTGAACAGATGCGCCTTCTTGGCCAGCACGTCGGCGCTCAGCTGACGCAGCACGCCGATGTCGTCGATGACATAGAACGAGCGGCCATGCGTACCCGCAATGAGGTCGCCCTCCTTGATGGCCAGATCGTGCACCGGCACGATGGGCATGTTGCGCTGCATCGAGAACCAGGTCGCGCCGTCATCGAGCGAGGCCCAGATGCCGCGCTCGGTGCCGGCGAACAGCAGGCCCGGACGGACTTCGTCTTCGCGGATGACCCGCGTGAACTCGTGCGCCGGGATGCCATTCGGCTTGCCGCTGCCGTCGATGCGCGTCCAGGTCTTGCCGAAGTCCGTGGTCTTGAAGAGGTAGGGCTCGTTGTCATCCATCTGGAAGCGGTTCGCGGCCACATACGCCGTGCCGGCGTTGAAGCGCGAGGCTTCGATGATGGAGATGCGCGCCCACTCACGCTCCTTGAGCAGCGGCGGCGTGACGTTGGTCCAGCTCACGCCCCCGTTGCGCGTGACGTGCACGAGGCCGTCGTCGGTACCGGCCCAGATGGTGCCCTTGAGCACCGGCGACTCGGCAATGGCGAACACCGTGCCGTAGTACTCGACGCTGGTCTGGTCCTTGGTGATGGGTCCGCCCGAGGGGCCCAGCGTGCGCGGATCATTGCGCGAGAGGTCCGGGCTGATGGCCGTGTAGCTGTCGCCCTCGTTCGTGGTCTTGAAGAGCACGCTCGAGCCCACGTACAGCGTGCGCGGGTCATGCGGGCTCACGACGATGGGGAAGGTCCACTGCATGCGGTACTTGGCATCCTTCGCGTCGTGACCCATGGGGTTGAGCGGCCACGGATTCACGTCGCGCGTCATGCCCGTGCGCATGTCCTTGCGCGTGAGGTATCCGCCGTAACTGCCGGCAAACACGATGTCCGGGTTGTTGGGCAGCGCGGCAATGAAGCCCGACTCACCACCACCCGCGTCCTTCCACATGTCGATGGTGATGCCACCCGGTGCGCGCGACGGACCGCAGAGCGTGCTGTTGTCCTGCTGCGCGCCGCAGATCTGATACGGGAAGTGATTGGTGGTGGTGACGTGATAGAACTGCGCCGTGGCAAAGTCGAGATCGGTGAAGGTCTTGCCCCCGTCGGTCGTGACGTTGGCGCCGCCGTCATTGGCCTCGATCATGCGGTTCGGATCATCCGGCGCAATCCAGAGATCGTGCGAATCGCTATGCCCCGTGTTGATGTTGCTCCAGGTCTTGCCGCCATCGCGCGACACCTGGAACTGCACGTTGCTGGCGTACACCACGTCGGGGTTCTTGGGATCGGCGTAGATCTTGGTGTAGTACCACGCCCGCTGACGCAGCTTGCGTTCGTCGTTGACGCGCTGCCAGGTGGCGCCGGCGTCGTCGGAGCGGTACACGCCGCCCTCATCGGCTTCGATGAGCGCGTACACACGGCGCCCGTTGCCGCTCACGCTGATGCCGATGTTGCCCCAGAGGCCCTTGGGCAGGCCGGTGTTCTTCGTGATTTCCGTCCAGGTGTCACCACCGTCGGTGGTCTTGAACATGCCCGAGCCCTTGCCGCCCGAGACGAGCATCCACGGCTTGCGATGCGCCTGCCAGAAGCCGGCGTAGAGCACGTTGGGATTGGTGGGGTCCATGACGAGGTCGGCCGCGCCGGTGGAGTCGTCGCGGAAGAGCACCTTCTGCCAGGACTTGCCGCCGTCCTTGCTGCGGAAGATGCCGCGTTCGGCGTTGGGGCCCCACACATGGCCCTGCGCCGCCACGTAGACGAGGTCGGGATTGCTTGGATGCACACGCACCTTGGCGATCTGGCGCGTGTCATTGAGTCCGATGTTGGTCCAGGTCTTTCCACCATCGGTGGTCTTCCACATGCCGTCGCCATGTGAGACGTTGCCGCGAATGGCGAACTCGCCACCGCCCACGTACACGATGTCGGGGTTGCTGGGGGCCACGGCCACCGCGCCGATGGTGCCGCCGAAATACTTGTCGGTCATCGGCGCCCAGTTCTTGCCACCGTCGGTGGTCTTGAACACGCCGCCACCCACGGTGCCCATCCAGTATTCCTGCGGGCGGGCCACCGATCCGGCCACCGCCACCGAGCGACCGCCACGGTAAGGACCAATCTCACGCCAGCGAATGGCGGACAGCGCGGCCGTGTCGAAGCCGGCCGCCAGGGCCGGAACCGTCGCCCGTTGGGCCACCGCCGCCGGCCGCGTGGCCGCGGGACGGGTCTGGGCGACGAGGGGGAAAAGAGGCAGGGCAGCCGTAACCAGGGCTGCCGTGCGCACGAACGCGTGCTTCACGGCTGGAACCTCCAAAGGTGGGAAAGAGCCCGTTTATCTGGCGTTAAGCTCTCTCTGGCAACGCCGGAGGGGGAGGGAGCGCTGAAAACCGGCCCGATCCGGGCTGAAACCGGGGCCGGGAGACTGGCGTACACACTATCGAAGTGATATCACTTCAATACCAACCCGTTCACTCCCCTCCAGGAGTTCCTGCAATGCTCCGTGAAACGACCCCTCGCCCAACCCCCGGCATTCTGATGGCGGGCCTGCTCGTCCTCGGCATCGCCGCCGGGGCGGCGATCTTCATCTTCGGCGCGCGCTCCAAGAACCTGCCCCAGCTCTTCACCGGCCTGGGTGTCCTCACCATCGCCTTTCTGGGCCTGCCCGGCCTGTTCACCGTGGCGCCCAACGAAGGCAAGGTGCTGACCCTCTTCGGCAACTACCGCGGCACCGAACGGCGCCCCGGGCTCTGGTGGGTCAACCCCTTCATGAGCAAGCAGACGGTGTCGCTGCGCGTGCGGAACTTCGAGACCAACAAGCTCAAGGTGAACGACGCGCGTTCGAACCCGGTGGAAATCGGGGCCATCGTGGTGTGGAAGGTCATCGACACGGCCGAGGCGGTGTTCGAGGTGAACGACTACGTGCAGTACGTGTCGGTGCAGAGTGAGTCGGCGCTGCGCGCGCTGGCCTCCTCGTACCCCTACGATGCGCACGGCACCGACGAGATCACACTCAGCACGCACACCGCGGAAGTCTCCAAGGGGCTCATGGAAGCGCTGCACGAGCGCCTGGCCAAGGCGGGTGTGGACGTGATCGAAGCGCGCATCAGCCACTTGGCCTACGCGCCCGAAATCGCGGCGGCCATGCTGCAGCGTCAGCAGGCCAGCGCCATCGTGGCGGCACGCCAGACCATCGTGGAAGGCGCGGTGGGCATGGTGGAGATGGCGCTCGACGCCCTCAAGGCGCGCGACATCATCGACCTCGATGGCGAGCGGCGCGCGGCCATGGTGAGCAATCTGCTGGTGGTGCTGTGCTCCGACCGCGCGGCGCAGCCGGTGGTGAACACCGGATCGCTGTACACCTGACTCTCGTGACGGACCGACCGGATCATGGCTGATCGCAAGTCGTTTCTCCTGCGCGTGGACCGCGAGGTGCTGGACGCGGTGCAGCGCTGGGCCAACGACGATCTGCGCAGCCTCAACGGGCAGATCGAGTTTCTGCTGCGGCGTGCGCTCCGTGATGCGGGGCGCACGCCGAAGGCCGGTCCTGCCGCGTCCCATCACGCGGACGACGAATCATCAGCGTCGGCCGGTGATCTGCCCTCTCCCCCAGTGTCCGATTCGGAGTCCTCATGATTTTCGTGCGTCTTTCCCGCGGTGGTCGTTTCGTGTGGGGCATGATGGTACTGGCGGTACTGGCGCTGGCGCTGGGTGTGCTGTGGCCGTCGGTGGTGAGGGCGCAGCCGGCGCCGGCTGCGGCTGGCAGCGCGATGCAGTACGTGTATCTGTTGGGCACGGACACGCTCGCGACCGAACGTGTGACGCTCACCAATACCGCGGCCCTTGGCGTGCTGCAGTACCGCAATCAGCCGCGTGTGGAGTGGTCGCATGCGATGAGCAACGGACGACTCGGCGCGCTGACACTCAAGGTCTTTGCTCCGGGAGCCGCCGAGGGCGCCACACCGGTGCAGGAATTCGTGTTCACGCCGGAGGGCGACAGCGTGATCGTGGCCATCACGCAGGGCGGCCGCAGTCAGCAGCAAGTCGCGCGCAGCCGGGCGGGGGCACTGCCCGTCATGGGCCGGTCGGTATTGCACACGGCGCTTCTTTCCGCGCAGGCCAGGCGGCTCGAGCTCACGTCGGCGCCCCTGTTCATGACATCGGGCGGGCAGACCATGAATGCCACGTTTGCCTTCCGTGGCGACACCAGCACCACCACACTCGCCGGCCTGACGATCCAGGCGGTATGGTCGAATGGTATGCCCTCTGAAGTGCTGGTGCCTGCGCAGAACCTGCGGGCCGTGCGGGTTGCGTCGACCGTGCCCACGCTGCCCAGCACGGCCGAGGTCATCAGCTACGCCGCGCCGGCCAATGCGCCGTACACGTCCGAAGACGTGATCATCCCCACGCCGCATGGTTTTTCTCTCGCCGGCACGCTCACGCGTCCGCGTGGTGTGAGTGGCCGGGTGCCGGTGGTGGTCACCATCAGCGGCAGCGGGCCGCAGGATCGGGACTCGCGCATTGCGACGGTGCGTGGCTACGCGCCATTCCGCGATTTTGCCGATACGCTGGGGCGTCGTGGCATCGCGGTGCTGCGCTATGACGACCGCGGTGTGGGCGCGAGCGGCGGCAAGGGCGCGCTGCGCGACACGGCCACCAGTGCCGACTTTGCCGCCGATGTGGCGAGTGTCGTGGCCTATCTGCGCACGCGGCCCGACGTGGACAGCTCGCGCATCGCCCTCATGGGGCATAGTGAGGGCGGGCTGATTGCGCCGCTTGCGGCCGTGGCCGATGCGCGCGTGCGCGCGGTCGTGCTGCTGGCAGGTCCGGCGTACAATGGGCGGCGGGTGCTGGAGTATCAGAACGGCCTGGCCATTGCGGCCATGCCAAGCCTGACCGACCGCCAGCGCGATTCCGTGCGCGCGAGCGTTCCCGCCGCACTCGATTCGCTGGCCCGCAGCAATCGCTGGATGGGCTACTTCATGGCCACCGACCCGCTGGCCGCAGCGCGTCGTCTGCGCCAGCCGGTGCTGATCGTGCAGGGCAATACGGACATGCAGGTCACGCCCGAGCAGGCCGATACACTGGCCGGCGCCATGCGCGCGGCCGGTAATCGACAGGTCACCCTGCGACGCTTTCCGGGCGTCAACCATCTGCTGCTGAACGATCCCTCCGGCGCGCCGCAGGGCTACGGCACGCTGCCCGACACGCGGGTCCGTCGGGATGTGCTTGGTACGGTGGCCGACTGGCTGGTGCAGACGCTCAGGCCCTGACCCGATTCATCGCGCCCGACGGGGCGCTCGGTTACGACACAGCGCCGAGGTCCACAGGACGACCTCGGCGCTGATTAGTTTTCCGGGATGCGTCTTCCCTCCCGGCGATTGCTCGCCCCGCTTGGTCTGCTGCTTGTGGCTGGCCTCAGTGCTGCGCGCCTGGGCGCGCAGACCGCCTCTGCCTCAACCGCCAGCTACGTATATCTGCGCGGTGGCGACACACTGGGCACCGAAGCGCTGAGCGTGCAGGCAGGACAATCCACGGGACGACTGGCCATGCGCAATCAGCCGCTCATCGAGTGGACGCACTACCGCCAGGCCAACAACCGGCTCGGTGCGCTGCGCATCCGGGTGCTGCAGACGCCCACGAGCGCCACGCCCATTCAGGACGTGACCTTTGCCATTGCCGGCGATTCCCTGCGCGTGGCCATCACCACCGGCAAGACGGTGAGCCAGCAGGCCGTGCAGGTGCCGATGCCCGATGTGGTGCCGCTGGTGAATGCCTCGGTGCTGCACACCGCGTTCGTGGCCGACTACGGCAAGCGCCGCGAACTCGATCGCATCCCCATCGTGCTCACCACCGGCGCCCAGACGGCGCTGGCGCAGCTCGCGCAGCAGAGCGGCAAGAGTGTGCTGACCCTCGGCAAGACCGTCTACACGATCACCTGGGCCAAGGATGGGTTGCCGGAGACGGTGGACATTCCGAATCAGAATTCGAGGATAGTGCGCTTAAGGTGAACACAGCGGTCGTGGTCGGAGTGCGTAATCCGCTGCTCTGGGCCGTGAGCTGTGCGCTATGGGTGTGAGTGGTTTTGCGGCGGCATCGCGCGATCCACAACTTCCGGATCGCGTGATGCGGAAGCATGAACCACGCAAACTCACCACCCACAGCTCAGAGCGCAGAGCAGCGGATGGCGCACCCCAACCCCGACTGCGGTTCCGACATGCGCCCCGCCTCTAATCCCGAATTAACAACATTTCCCCCCGCGGGCGCGTTATTTCGTCGTCCCGGGTGACCTTGCCCCGGGCGTCGTTTCCCACCGACAGCTCGGTATCATGCGATTCCTACCCCTCACGCTCGCGGCCGCCGGCATGACGCTCGGCGCCTGCGCTCCCAAGCCCAAGCCGGCCCCCGCGCCGGCCCCCACCCCCAATACCGCCGGACCGCGCGGCGGCGGCGCGCCAGGTAGTGCCACGGGCGGCGCTGCCGGCAACGGCACGGCCCAGCCCCCCGGCGGCGGCGGCGGCGGCGGCGGCGCACAGGCCGGACAGGACCCCCAGCCGCGCCCCTATGCCAGCATCATCACCAACCGCGCCGTCACAAAGTCCGGCGTGTTCAAGGTGCATCAGGTGGGCTCGCGTCTGTTCTTCGAGATTCCGCGCGCCGAGCTCGGCAAGGACTTCGTCATCGTCAGCACGCTGGCCGGTACGCCGGATGAAATCGGCATCCGCGGCACACAGGGTGGCAACAACGTCGTGCGCTTCGAACGCCGCGACAATCGCATCCTGCTGCGCGAGGCGCGCTACCGCGACATCATCAGCGACACGGCCGCCTCGCAGCGCCTGGCCGCAGAACTGATTGGCGTCACGCGCATTCTCGCGGCCCTCAACGTGGAGGCCTACGGCCCCGATAGTGCGGCCGTGGTGGAAGTCACGCGACTCTTCACCGGCGGCGTGCCGGAGTACACGGCGCTCGGTGCGCGCGCGCAGGTGGACGCGGCGCGCAGCTACGTCGAGAAGTTCTCCGCGTATGCGCGCAACGTGAACGTGACCGCCGTGCAGACCTTCACGCCGCAGGGTGGTGCGCCGGGCGGAGGTGGCCCAGGCGGCGGCGGAACCCCCGGCGCGACCACGCAGAAGTACACCTTCTCCGTGGCCAAGCTGCCCGAGAATCCCATGATGCCGCGTCTGCTCGACGAGCGCGTGGGATACTTCGGCGTCACGCAGCGTGACTTCAGCGGCGCCACGCAGCGCGTCGAGACCAAGCGCTACATCGGCCGCTGGCGTCTCGAGTGCAGCGAACAGAAGGTGGGCAATCTCTGCGTACCCAAGAAGCCCATCACCTACTACCTCGACCCGGCCACGCCAGCCTGGCTCAAGCCCTGGATCCGCAAGGGCATCGAGGAGTGGCAGCCCGCGTTCGAAGCGGCGGGCTTCTACAAGGGCATCGTGGCGGCTGAAGCGCCGGCCAATGATCCCGACTTCAGCGGCGAAGACGCGACGGTGAGCATGGTGCGCTGGCTGCCCTCGGCCACTGAAAACGCCGTGGGTCCGTCGCTGCGCGATCCGCGCACGGGTGAGATCCTCGACGCCGACGTGCAGACCTATCTCAACGTCATGAACCTCACGCGGTCCTGGTACTTCACGCAGGTGGGGCATCTCGATCCGCGCGCGCAGAAGCTGCCCTTCCCGGACACGCTCACGGGCCGCCTGCTGCAGTACGTGACGGCGCACGAGGTGGGCCACACGCTCGGCTTTCCGCACAACTTCAAGGCGAGCTCCATGTACCCCGTGGACTCGGTGCGCAGCCGAACGTTCGTGAAGAAGATGGGTCATACGCCCACGCTCATGGACTACTCGCGCTTCAACTATGTCGCGCAGCCCGAGGACAACATCGATCTGGATGATCTCATTCCGAAGGTCGGGCCCTACGATCACTACGCCGTGATGTGGGGCTACACGCCCATTGCGAACGCGCGCACGCCCGAGGACGAGCTGCCCACGCTCGACAAGTGGGCGCGCATGCAGGACAGCATTCCGTGGTATCGCTTCTCGGGAGACAACGGCGCGGCCGGCCCGGACCCGGGTGAGCAGTCGGAGGCCGTGGGCGACGCCGACGCGGTGAAGGCCACCACGCTCGGCGTGAAGAACCTCAAGCGCACCATGGCCATGCTCGAGAAGGCCACCGCGTGGAAGGACGGCAGCACCTTCGACGACCTCGAGGAGCTCTACGGCCGTACGGTGGGTCAGTGGGCCACCGAGATGGGCCACGTGGCGCGCATCGTGGGCGGACAGTACAAGCAGGAGAAGCGTGTGGGGCAGAGCGGCCCGGTGTTCACGCCCGTGGAGCCGGCGCGGCAGAAGGCCGCCGTGCAGTTCCTGCTCGACAACGCCTACACCACGCCCACCTGGCTGCTCGACCGCAGCATTCTGAGCAAGCTCGAGCCCAGCGGCAGCCTCAATCGCGTGGGCAACGCGCAGGTGCGTTCGCTGGCCAGCCTGCTGTCCAACGATCGTCTGCAGCGCATGCTGGAGTTCGAGGCGCTGGCGGCCAACAAGCGCGACGTGTATCCGGTGGCCAGCTTCCTCGCCGACGTGCGCGCCGGCCTCTGGAAGGAGCTGAGCAGCGGCGCGCCCATCGATGCCTTCCGTCGCCGCTTGCAGCGCGTGTACCTCGAGACAATGAACACCAAGATCAACCCGCCGGCTCCGGCCCCGGGTGGTCAGGGTGGCGGTGGCGGTGGCGGTGGCGGCTTCGGCCAGCAGGCGCCGGTGGGCACGTCCGACTTCCGTCCCATTCTCAAGGCCGAGATGCGGGCCCTCGACGCGTCGCTGGCTGCGGCCATCGGTCGCACGAGTGACACGATGACCCGCGCGCATCTGCAGGATGCGCGGGATCAGATCAAGAAGATGCTGAGCACGGAGAAGTAAGTCTCAGCGTTTTGGTCAGTTTGCACGCATGTTGAACGGGGCGGGACGCGAGGCGCGTCCCGCCCCGCTTTGCCAGAGACTCATCCCACCTTCCCCTGGAGTCCATGATGCCTCGCCCCATCCCGCGATTTCTGCTGAGCGTGCTCGCCCTGCCCTGCCTCGCGGTATCGCTGGGCGCACAAACCGCGGGCTCGGGTGCTGCGTCATCAGCGGGTGGCCTGACCCCCGAGCAGCGCGCGGCGCAACGCGCGGCCCAGGCCAACAAGCCGCGCAGCATCGAAGGCATCAACACGGTGTGGCTCGAGGAACTCACCCGACCCGAGTTCCGCGATCTGCTCAAGGATGGCTACACCACCGTGCTGATCATGACGGGTGGCGTCGAAAACAACGACGACAACCTCTCCATGAACAAGCACAACATCAACAACCGGCTGCTCGGCGAGATGATCGCGCGCCGCCTGGGCAAGACGCTGGTGGCGCCGCTGGTCACGCTGGAGCCGGGCAATGCCGGATCGGCCATTCAGCCCGGCCGCGCCGGGCCGATGCTGTCGCAGGCCACGTACACCGCGCTGCTGTTCGACATGGGCAACTACCTGCGCAGCATGGGCTTCACGGAGATCTACTATCTCGGCGACAGCGGCGGCAACGCGCGGGGCATGCAGGCGGCCGCTGATTCACTGACCAAGCTGTACGCCGACAGTCCGGACAAGGTGTACTTCAAGCATGTGCCCGAGTACTACAACCACACGAGCGTGGTGCAGCCGTACATCCAGAACGAACTCAAGATTCCCGAGGGCATCAAGATCGGCGCCAGCACCGGAACCAGCGGGTTGCACGAGGAACTGGGCATCGACGCCACGCTGGCCCTCGCCGATCCGGTGAGCATCCGCTACGAGCAGCGCAAGAAGGTGGGGCAGGACGAGATCAACGGCATCAAGTTCCAGTCCCTCGAGTGGCTGCAGGATCTGGGGCGCAAGATTGCCGACCTGCGGGTGACCACCACCATCAACGCCATCACGGCATATCGCGCGAGCTTGGGGCGGAACCAGCCAAGGCCATCCACGCGGTGACCCGGACGCCAGCACTGCGGTCCCGAACGCACACCTGAGGCGGCGGCAGTATTCTTCGGCATGCCGTCGCCCGCCCTGACACGCTACTTCTCCCCGCAATCCCGTGAGCGCGGTGACGCCATCGTCCGTTCCCGGTCCGTACGGTTGCTTGCCGTGGAACCGACCGTGGTGTTCGCCGAAGTCACAGGGACGGAAATCTACCATGTGGAAGTTTCCGTCAAGGGAAAGACCGCCACATTGAGTTGTTCCTGCCCCTATGCAGCGGACTACAACGCGTGCAAGCATGTGTGGGCCACGCTGCAAATGCTCGTCGCCACCCACGGCGGAATGCCGCTGGCCCTTGCGCTGTCCCGCGCGACGGGGGCGAAGATCGAGCCTGCGGACTCGATGGACCACGAGGAGATCGACGACGAGTGGGCGGCGTTTGACGAGGAGCACGACGACGAGATGGATGGCATGGACGACTCGCGGCTCGGATCTGCCCGCGACTCCCGGGACGCGCCACATCCGTTGCCGCTGTGGCATTCCATCCTGGAACGCGCGGTCTGGCAGCAGCAGACCGCGCTGAACACGCAATCCCTCTACGCACAGCAGCGTGCCGTGCGCACGGAGTGGCCATCGGACCGTCGCATCGTGTACGTGATCGATGGCGTCGGTCAGCCCCATGCGGGCGAGCATGTGGTGGTGGAGGTCATGACGGAGCGGCAGGCCAAAGATGGCAGTTGGTCTGCACCCAAGAAGTTCAGCTACACCACTGATGTGTGGCTGACGGCGCCTGATGCACGCGATCGGGCAGTCACCCGACTCCTGCTGGGCGTGTCACCCATACCGGGCTATGGCAACGCGCGCGCCACCTTCGTGGTGGGGCCCCATGCTTTGGAGCAGGTGCTTCCGGCCATGCACGCAACCGGGCAACTGCGCCTGCGCCTGCCAGGAAAACCGCCCAGCTATCTTCCCGTGGAGTGGGAACCGTCAAGATCCGCAGCAGACTTGCCCACCGAAGCGACGTGGACATTCGTGTTGCAGGTCGAGACGTTTGGCGAGGGCTACGCCATGCGCGCGATGCTGGCGCGCGGCACCGAACAGCGTTTGCTGAACGACGCCCTATGGATTCATCCAAGTGGACTCTGTGTATTCGACCGGGAGCTCTTGCCGGTGAGCTGGGAGCAGCAATGGCCGCTGGCCCGCGAGCTGTGGCGTGTGGCCATGCTTCCGGTGGGAGCGGACCCGACTCCCGTGTTGGAGCGCCTGTTTGCGATGCCGGAAGTGCCGACCTTGCGTCTTCCACCGGCACTGCAATTCGAGGACACGCGGCCGGTACCGATTCCGGGAGTACGGTTCACGGCCGATCCGCAGCCTTGGCGCCACAGCTATGGCGCTCCACAGATGGGGGTGCAACTGGCGTTCCGTTACGGACCGGTCGAGGTGCGCGCCGAGGAATCCGGCCTCACGCGGTTCGACGTGGCGGGCCGTCAGCTGATTCATCGTGATATCGAAGCCGAGCGTCGGGCGTTGTCGGCGCTTCTGGACCTGGGGCCGAACGCACCGCGCTATGGCGGCGCCGGCTCAGGGGCGACGCTGCTGATGCCACGTTCGGCCCTGCGGCGCACGGCGCAGGCTCTCGCGCAGGCCGGCTGGTGGGTGGAAGCCGACGGCAGGGGCTTTCGGACACCCGGTGCCGTGCGCGCCAGAGTGCGATCGAGCGTCGACTGGTTCGATCTCGACGGCCATGTGAACTATGGTGATCTGGAAATGCCGTTGTCGGAGGTACTGGAGGCCCAGCGGCGTGGGGACGATGTGGTCACCTTGCCGGATGGCAGTCTTGGCATGTTGCCGCAGGACTGGCTGCATGCCCTCGGTCCCGTGATGGGGAGTGGAGAGCGGACCGCGACGGGCACGCGTTTCCGTCGGAGCCAACTCGCGTTGCTCGATGCCTTGCTGGCGACGATCCCCGAAGTCGATGTGGACGCACAGTACGCGCAGCAACGCGAGGCGTTGCGTGGCTTCGAGCGCGTGACGCCGGCGCCACCACCCACGAGTTTCGCCGGAACACTGCGTCCATATCAGCAGGACGGACTGGGCTGGATGCACTTCCTGCGCGACTTCGGGTTTGGCGGGTGTCTGGCCGACGACATGGGGCTGGGCAAGACCATCCAGGTGTTGGCCCTGTTGGAGAGCCGGCGCACCGAGGGCCATGGCCCGTCGCTCGTGGTGGTGCCCCGTTCGCTGGTGTTCAACTGGCGCGCAGAGGCGGAGCGCTTTGCACCTGCACTCCGCGTGGTCGACTGGAGCAGCGCAACGCGACACGATTCGGCGTTCGACGTGCGTGAGGTCGACGTCGCGCTTGTCACCTATGGAACCTTGCGTCGCGACGCGGTACATCTGGCCGAGATCGACTTCGACTACGTGGTGCTCGACGAGGCGCAAGCCATCAAGAACCATGGGACGGCCACGGCAAAGGCGTGTCGCGTCCTCAAGGCGTCACATCGGCTGGCCATGACAGGCACCCCAGTCGAGAACCGTCTCGAGGAGCTGTGGAGCCTGCTCGATTTTCTCAATCCGGGGCTGTTGGGCCCTTCCTCGCGGTTTGCCGCATCACTCCGCAACATGTTGCCGGATACCGACGCCAATGCTGTGCTGGCGCAGGCCCTCCGGCCGGTCATTCTGCGGCGCACCAAGGCGCAAGTGGCGCCGGAGCTCCCGGCGCGGATCGAACGAACGCTCGAAGTGGAGATGGAACCCAAGCAGCGAGCCTTTTACGACCAGCTCCGAACAAAGGTGCGCGCCGATGTGCTGGCCAGTGTCGACGCACAGGGTCTGGCCAAGTCGAAGCTGCACATTCTCGAGGGCCTGCTGCGCCTGAGACAAGCCGCCTGTCATCCGGTGCTGGTGGACGCACGAAAGCGGAGTCTGCCCAGTGCGAAACTGGACGCCCTGTTGCCCGCGCTGGCGGAGTGCGCGGCAGAAGGGCACAAGGCGTTAGTCTTCTCGCAATTCACTTCCTTGTTGGCCTTGGTGCGCGCTGCGCTCGACACCACACGCATTTCGTATGAGTATCTCGATGGTCGCACCAAGGACCGGCAAGCGCGGGTGGATCGCTTCCAGCGTGACGCGGCGTGTCCGGTGTTCCTCATCAGCCTCAAGGCGGGCGGCCATGGGCTCAATCTCACGGCGGCAGACTATGTGTACCTGCTCGACCCGTGGTGGAATCCGGCAGTTGAGGCGCAGGCCATTGACCGGGCACATCGCATCGGGAGGCGACGCAAGGTGGTTGCTACCCGCCTGGTCGCGCGTGACAGCATTGAAGAGAAGATCCTGCAGTTGCAGCAGAACAAGCGAGCGCTGGCCGACGCCGTGCTCTCGGCCGATCGTGGCGGCCTGTCCGCGATCGGCCGGGAGGAGCTGGAGTTGCTGCTGAGTTGACGCGGTGCGCGATGTCATGGTGCGCCGAATCACCGCCATCGACGAACTATCGATGAGGCGCACGCTCCTTCCCCAGCCGCTCAGCCAGTCGCTGACGTGCCATGGCCGCATACTCGCGGCAGGCGGAAGGATTGCGCAGCGCGTTGGCATTGCCCGCGTCCCGCTTGGCCAGTTTGTCGAACAGGCTGACTGCGCCAGGATGCGGCGCGATCAGCACATCGCAGGGCAGACTTTCAATGCGCGCATGCCCGCGCTCGAAGTCGGCTATGCCACTGGGGTAGCGGGCGCTGCCGGTGAACTTGAATCCGTCTTCGGAAATGGGGGACTGGCTGTCAGCATACACCATGTCCCAACACGTTCCGCCGTCACAGCTGCGCCAGGTCCAGCTCGTGCCACCGGGCGTATGGCCACCCGTGAAATGCGCAGTGAGCGCGATGTCACCGAGACGCAGCACCTGCCGGTCCGTCAGTTCGCGGGCGGCCCGCACGCCGGGGAACGGGAGATACAGCCCGAACTGCGGATCATCGGGCAGCGACGTGCCCATGCGCAGCACCTTCGCGCTCCAGGGATGCAGCACCACTTCTGCACCGGACGCGCGCTGCAGCGCCGCCAACCCACCCGCATGATCGAAGTGCGCGTGTGAGTTGAGCAGCAGCTTCACATCTTCGAGCTTGAAGCCGAGCGCGCGAATGCTGGCGGCAATGAGTGGGGCGGATTCAGGCAGGCCGCCGTCAATGAGCACATGACCGGCGGGTGAGGTGATGAGCATGGCGCTCAGGCCACGCGTGCCCACGTACCAGGTGTTGCCATGCACACGAAACGGCCGCTGCGGCTCGTTCCACTCGGCACAGCCGTCGCAGCGCGTGGCACTGACGTCGACCGGCTCCGGACTTTTGCCCTGGGCGCGCATGATGCCGGGCGACAGGGCAGTCTGGACGAGGAGTCCGATCAGGAGACTGGCCAGACAGCGGGTGAAGTGCGTGGTGCGAGGCATGGAGACGGGCGGAGGCGGAGGGGGAGCGGTCAGGTAGAATGAATCAGCCGATTCCGGTGCGCTACCTCGCGCGCGGCGTCCCGGTCACTGACCGGTGCATCCCCTGCCAATCACTCGCCGCAGGCCATAAACTGCAGGCACCACGCCATGCGGCGCGGTTCGTCCCTCCCTCTTCTTTCAGGTTCAATGCGCTTTCGCCTCCTGCCGCTCGCGGTGACCGGGCTCGCGCTCGGTGCCTGCCGCTCGGCACCGAAGCCCGCCGCCTCTCCCGCCCCGGGCAACCGTCCCACCGCCAACACCACGGCCCGCCCGACCAACGCGCCGGGTGGACCCACTACTCCGGCCGGTCAGCCGCCCGCCGGCGGCGCGCCGAATCTCGCTCAGTTGGCCGGTGCCCTCGGTGGCGGCGGGCAGGGTGAGCCCAATCCGCGTCCCTACGCCTCGGTCATCACGGCCCGCGCCAAGAGCAAGAAGGGCGTGTTCGACGTGCATCAGGTGGGCGCGCGTCTCTATTTCGAGATTCCCGCCTCGCAGCTGGACAAGGACTTCCTCGTCACCACGGTGCTCGCGGGCACGAACGAAGCCATTTCGGGCAGTCTCTATGGTCCCGAGCGCGTGATCCGCTTCGATCGGCGTGAGAACCGCATCGACGTGCGCGAGGCGAGCTATCTCAATGTGGCCTCCGACAGCGCGCAGCAGTCGCGCCAGGCCATGGACCTCATCTCCATCTTCCCCATCATCGCCACGCTCAACGTGGAGTCCTACGGGAAGGACAGCAGTGTCGTGGTGGACGTGACGCGCATGTTCACCGGTGGCGTGCAGGAGTTCACCGCGCGCGGCCGTCGGGCCACGGTGGACGCCGCGCGCTCCTACGTGGAGAAGTTTGCGGCGTTCTCGCGCAACGTGAACGTGACGGCAGTGCAGACCTACACGCCGGCTCCTGGTGGCGCCGGCCCGCTGGCCGGTCTGCCCATTCCGGGTCTGGGCGGGGCCACGGGCCGCGCCGTGACCGAAGCGTTCACCTTCTCCATCGTGCGGCTGCCCGACGAGCCCATGATGCCGCGACTCTACGACCGCCGCGTGGGCTACTTCATCACGCCCAAGCGGGACTTCGGTTCGCCCGAGCAGCGTGTGGTGTCGCGTGACTACATCAAGCGCTGGCGCCTCGAGTGCAGTGAGCAGAAGCAGGGCAACCTCTGCGTGCCCAAGAAGCCCATCACGTACTACGTGGACCCCGCCACGCCGGAGTACCTCAAGTCGTTCATTCGTGCCGGCATCGAGGAGTGGCAGCAGGCTTTCGAGGCCGCCGGCTTTGCCAAGGGCATCGTGGCGGCCGATGCGCCGGCCAACAATCCGGAGTTTTCGGGTGAAGACGCCAGCGTGACGATGGTGCGCTGGCTGCCGTCGCCCACGGCCAATGCGCAGGGCCCGAGCCTGGTCGATCCGCGCACCGGCGAGATCCTCGACGCCGACGTGCAGATGTACCACAACATCCTCGACCTGCAGCGCGAGTGGTACTTCTCGCAGGTGGGGCATCTCGACACGCGCGCGCAGAAGTTCCCCTTCCCCGATTCGCTGATGGGGCGTCTGGTGCAGTTCGTGGTGGCGCACGAGGTCGGTCACACGCTGGGCTTCCGCCACAACTTCAAGGGCAGCTCGATGTACCCGCTCGACTCCATCCGCAGCAAGACCTGGGTGGCGAAGATGGGGCACTCGCCGAGCATCATGGACTACGCACGTTTCAACTACGTCGCGCAGCCTGAGGACAACCTCCCGCTCGAGTCGCTGGTCCCCAAGGTCGGCCCGTACGACCTGTACGCGACCATGTGGGGGTACAAGCCCATTCCCGGCGCGCGCACGCCCGATGCCGAACTGCCCACGCTCGACGAGTGGTCGCGCATGCAGGACGCCACGCCCTGGTATCGCTTTGCCGACGACGCCAGCGCGGGTCAGGCCGATCCGGGTGAGCAGACGGAAGCCGTGGGTGACGCCGACGCCGTGCGCGCGAGCACGCTGGGCTTCAAGAACATCGCGCGCGTGATGAAGCTGGTGGAGGGTGCGTCCACGGCCGACAAGACCAAGGACTACTCACTGCTGCGCGAGACCTACGACGGCGTGATCGGGCAGTGGACGCTCGAGGCCAACCACGTGGTCAAGATCGTGGGTGGTGTGGATCGTCAGGAGAAGCGCGTGAGCCAGCCGGGTCCGGTCTGGACGCCCGTGTCGCGCAAGCGGCAGGTGGAGGCCATGAAGTTCCTGAACGATCAGGTGTTTGCCACGCCCAGCTACCTCATTGACGTGCCGACGCTGCGCAAGCTCGAGTCGGACGGCAACATCAATCGTGTGGCCGGCGCGCAGGCGCGTGTCCTGAGCAACCTGGTGAACAACGGCCGTCTGCAGCGCATGGTGGAACTCGAGGCTACGGCCACGAACCGCGCCGAGCTGTACACGCTGGGCGACATGCTCACGGACCTGCGCCGTGGACTGTGGAAGGAGATCTACGGCGGCCAGAACATCACGCCGTACCGTCGCCGCCTGCAGACGCTGTACCTCGAGGCCATGGCGACGAAGATCAAGCCGCCGGCGCCGAACGCGCAGGAGCAGGCGATTGCGCAGCTGCTCGGCGGGGGCATCGTGAACACGCGGGACTTCCGTCCGCTGCTCAAGGACGAGATGCGTACGCTGGACCGTGAGCTGGCGGCGGCGGTCGGCCGCACCAGTGACCGGGCGTCGCGCGCGCACCTGCAGGACGCGCGGGATCAGATCAAGGCGATGCTGGATCCGACGAAGTAAACGCGGATCGGGTTCGCAACACACGCAACGCACGACCTGGGAGACCGGGTCGTGCGTTGTTTGCTTTTTCTGACTGCGGTCTTGGTCCCGGCCCTCGATCCACCGCCGTGAGTCGTGGGACGTGGGCTCTGGGTGTGAGTGGTGTCGCGGCGGCATCACTCGATCCGCAACTTTCGGACTCTGTGATGCGGCAGCATGAACCACGCTCACTCATAGCCCAGAGCCCAGAGCCCACGGCTGTGGATCGGGTCATAGGTTGCGCGGCTCCTCCAGTCAGCTTATATATACACATATACGCATATACAGTCCTCCCTCACACCGATCCGATCCCATGCCAACCTTCCGCTCAACGCCCGTCGACGCCGTCATCGATGTCCGCACCAAGGTCGAATTCTGGCTCGGCCATCTGCCCGGCGCCCGCTGTGCGCCGGTTGATTCACTGCCCGAAGGACTCGACACACTCGGATTGCCACGTGACGCGCGGATTCTCGTGTATTGCGCCAGCGGGGGCCGTTCGGCCATGGCGCGGCAGATCCTCGAAGCGGCCGGCTACACCCAGGTGACCGACGGCGGCGGGTACGCGGACGCCAAGGCGGAGTATGCGGAGTAGGACCCAAGTTGTGGACCGCGTGATACCGCAGCACACCCAGAACCCAGGTCGCACAGCCCAGAACTGTGGATTGAGTTCTGGGTGATGGGTTCTGGGGGTGCGCTCTGGGCTCCGAGCTCCGAGCACTCCCGCGCCCCCGCGCGTATTCTCCCGTAGCCTCCCGTCCCCCGCCCCGGCTCCTGCCCCATGTGGATCGTCGAACTGGCCCTGCGCCGCCCGTACACCTTCATCGTCGGCGCCCTGCTGGTGGTGCTGTTCGGTGTCCTCTCGGCGCTGCGCATGCCCACCGACATCCTGCCGGAGCTCGACATTCCCGTGGTCTCGGTGATCTGGTCGTACAACGGCCTGCCGCCCGAGGAAATGGAACGGCGCTTCAGCACGCCGTACGAGCGGGCCGTGACCACCACGGTCAACGACGTCGAACACATCGAGTCCCAGTCGCTCGCCGGCATCACCGTCATCAAGGTGTTCTTTCAGCCCGGCGCGCGCATTGAGAGCGCCGTGGCGCAGATGGCTGCCGTGTCGCAGGCCATCCTGCGCATCATGCCGCCGGGCGCCACGGCACCGTTCATCGTGCGCTACAACGCGGCCAACGTGCCGGTACTGCAGCTGGCGCTGGGCGGCGACTCGCTGAGCGAGCAGCAACTCTACGATCTGGGCACCAACGGCATTCGCACCCGGCTGGCCACGGTGCGCGGGGCCAGCGTGCCGCAGCCCTACGGCGGGCGCGCGCGGCTCATCAACGTGGACCTCGATCCGGACGCCCTGCTGGCCCGCGGCCTCTCGCCCACCGATGTCTCCGACGCCATCAGCGCGCAGAACCTGGTGCTGCCCGGCGGCACCGCCAAGATCGGCGAGCGGGAATATGCCGTGCGACTCAACGGCAGCCCGGATGTGGTGGAGGCCCTCAACGACCTGCCGCTGCGCATGGTGAACGGGGGGCTCGTGCGCATTCGTGACGTGGCGCAGGTGCGGGATGGCTACGCCGTGCAGACCAACATCGTGCACCGCGATGGTGTGCGGGGCGCCCTCATCACCGTGCTCAAGTCGGGGGGAGCGTCCACCATCGATGTCGTGAACCGTGTGCGGGCCGCCTTGCCCGCTGTGCTGGCCACGCTCCCGGCGGCGCTCACGGTGGATGTGCTCGCCGACCAGTCCCTGTTCGTGAAGGCCGCGCTCAAGGGTGTGGTCATCGAAGCCCTCATTGCCGCCTGCCTCACGGCGGCCATGATCCTGCTTTTTCTCGGCAGCTGGCGCAGCACGCTCATCGTCGCCCTCAGCATTCCGCTGTCCATCCTCGTGTCGGTCACGGTGCTGGCCGCGCTCGGTCAGACGCTCAACGTGATGACCCTCGGCGGGCTCGCGCTGGCCGTCGGTGTGCTGGTGGACGACGCGACCGTGGGCATTGAGAACATTCATCGGGTGCAGGAGCACGAGCCGGACATCGATCAGGCCATCCGCCTGGGCGCGGGCCAGATTGCCGTTCCCACGCTGGTGTCCACGCTGGCCATCTGCATTGTCTTCGTCCCCATCTTCTTCCTGAGCGGCGCCGCGGGCTCGCTGTTCAAGCCGTTGGCCATGGCGGTGGTGTTCGCCATGCTGGCCTCGTACATCATCTCGCGCACACTCGTGCCCACGTTGGTGCGCTACGCGATGCGCCGCGAGCGGGCTCTCGAAGCCCGACGCGCTGGCATGCCGACGCCTCCGGGTCCGTTCGCCAGACTGCATCACCACTTCGACCACTGGTTCGAGGGACAGCGGGTGCAGTATCGCCTCACCCTGCGGCGCATCCTCGAACGACCGGGCACCGTGCTCGCCACGGCCGGCCTTGTGCTGGCAGCCGCGCTGGTGCTGGTACCCTTCCTTGGCCGGGACTTCTTCCCTGCCGTGGACGCCGGCCAGATTCGCGTGCATCTGCGCGCGCCCGTGGGCACACGCGTGGAAGAGACGGCGCGCATCGTTGCCGCCGTGGAAGACCGGATCCGGGCCATCATCCCGGCCGGCGACCTCGGCACCATCATCGACAACATCGGCATCAGTTCCTCGAGCGTCACCAATCTGGCCTTCAGCGACAATCCCACCACCGGCGTGACCGACGCCGACATTCTCATTGTGCTCGAACGCGACCGCGCCGGCAGCACCGACGGTTACATCCGCGCCATCCGTCGCATGCTGCGCGAGGAGTTTCCGCAGGTGCTGGCCTTCTTCCAGTCGGCCGACATTGTCAGTCAGATCCTGAATGCGGGACTGCCGGCTCCCGTCAACGTGCAGGTGGTGGGCAGCAACCGCGCCGCCAACATCGAGGTGGCGCGCACCATCGAGCGCCGGGTGCGACAGATCCCCGGCGCCGTGGACGTCTATCTCCAGCAGCGTCTCGAGGCCCCGCAGCTCAACCTCACCGTCGATCGTGCGCGCGCGGCATCGCTCAACTTGTCGCAGCGCGACGTGGCCAACGATCTGCTCGTGTCGCTGGCCTCGAGCGGCCAGACCCAGCCCAATGTCTGGCTCAACCCGCAGAACGGCGTGCAGTACACCGTGAGTGTGCAGACGCCGCAGTATCGCATCAATTCCCTCGAGGCCCTGGCGCGCACGCCGGTGGCCGGGGCGGGCGGCACACCGCAGCTGTTCGAGAACGTGGCCACCATGTCGCGTGGCACCTCCGTGGCGGTGGTGAGCCACTACGACGTGGCCCCGGTGTTCGATGTCTTCGCCAATGTGCAGGATCGTGATCTGGGCGCCGTGGCCGCGGACATCGATGTCGTGCTCGACTCCCTGCAATCCACGCTGCCACGCGGCACCACGCTGGTGATGCGCGGGCAGGTGGCGGCCATGCGCACCTCCTACGCGGGGCTGGCAACGGGGCTCGGTTTCGCGATCCTGCTCGTGTATCTCATCATGGTGGTGAACTTCCAGTCGTGGCTGGATCCGCTCATCATCAGCATGGCGCTGCCCGTGGCCCTCTCCGGCGTGCTCTGGGCGCTGTTCGCGGCCGGCAACACCATCAGTGTGCCGGCCTTCATGGGCGCCATCATGAGCATGGGCGTGGCCACAGCCAACGGCATTCTGGTCGTCGCCTTTGCCAACGAACGCATGAACGACGGGCTCTCGGCCTTCGACGCGGCGCTCGACGCGGCCTCGACACGTCTCAGACCCGTCATCATGACGGCCGCGGCCATGATCGTGGGCATGGTGCCCATGGCTCTCGGTGTGGGCGAGGGTGGTGAGCAGAATGCACCGCTGGGCCGCGCCGTCATCGGTGGCCTGAGTTTCGCAACGGTGGCCACGCTCACCGTGCTGCCCATTGTTTACAGTCGGCTGCGTGCCGGACGCCACACCGCGCGCTCGCCGCAGTCTCCCGTCGGTCTGTCCTCCACGCCGGAGTTGGCGTCGTGACATCGTCGTCCCGTCTTCGCCGCGGGCGTGTGCTGCCCCTGGTGCTCGTGGTGCTCTTTGCGGGTCTCACGCTGGCCGGCCTGCTGCCCCGTCTCGCACAATCCAAGGCCCGGGCCGCGGAGCAGGCGGACGCCGTCGCGCCGCCGACGGTCTTCACCGAGGCGGTGCAGCGTGACACAACCAGTCGGCCGTACGAAGTGCCCGGCACGCTGAGCGGCTTGCATGAGACCGGCCTCTTTGCCCGCAGCAACGGCTTTGTGCGCGAACTGCGTGTCGACATCGGATCGGCCGTCCGTCGCGGCGACACCCTGCTGCTGCTTGACCAGCCCGAATTGCTCGAACAGCTGCGACAGGCCGAGGCCGTGCTGGCGCAGACCGAGGCCAGTGCCGCCCTCGCACGCACCTCGCTCACCCGCTGGCAGCAGCTCGCCGGACAGGGCGCGGTGACCCCCCAGGAGCTTGATGAACGACAGGCAGCGGCCAACGTCACCGAGGCCAACGTGCGTGCCGCCCGTGCCAATCTGGCCAACCTGCGCGAACTCCAGCGCTTCGGCGCGCTCACGGCCCCATTCAGTGGCATCGTGACGGCGCGCAGCATCGATCTGGGCTCGCTGGTGGTGGCCGGCGCAGCGGCAGCCGCGCGCCCGTTGCTCACGCTCGTGCAGACCGACACCGTGCGCGTGATGCTGCAGGTTCCGCAGAGCGCCGCGCCGCGTCTGCGGGTCGGTCTCGACACACGGGTGCTGGTTCGCGATCTGGGCGACAGCGTCTTCACCGGCCGCGTGGTGCGTACCGCCGGCGCCATCGAGCCCAGTTCCCGCACCCTGCTGGTCGAAGTGCAGGTCCCCAACCAGCGCCGCCAGTTGCTGCCCGGCATGTTCGCACAGGTGCAGCTGGCCGTGCCGGCCGCCGCGCCGGCGCTCCGCATACCGGCCATCGCCCTCATCGTGCGCGGCGACGGCACGCAGGTGGCCCGCGTGGAGGGCGACAGCATTGTGCTGGTCCCCATCACCGTCACGCGCGACTTCGGCACGTCGCTCGATGTGTCGGGCGCGCTGGAGGCCGGCGATCAACTCGTCGTCAATCCGTCCGAGTCGCTGGCAACCGGTCAGCGGGTGCGCGCCGTGTCACGCACAGCCTCCAGAGCCACTCCTGCCGCGGCCGCCGCTCCCGCTACGGCAAGGCCGTGACGATCTGCTGGTGCAGCACGTGGCGCAGAGCGCGCAGCATGGCCTCAGCGGTGTAGGGCTTGGGGAGAAACTCCGTCACCAGCAACGCCTCCACCGCCTGACGGCGGGATTCGTCGTGGAAGCCGCTGGACGCGATGATGGGAAGATCAGGCCGCAGCGTGCGCGCCGACTTGATGAACTCCACGCCGTCCATGACGGGCATCATGAGATCGGTGATGACCACATCCCACTCCGACGGCGCGGCGCGAAAGGCCTCGAGCGCCTCGGCGCCGTTCTCCGCGACGGTCACCCGGTAGCCGTAGGACGAAAGCAAGGTGGCGGCGAGGTGGCGAATGGGTGCTTCGTCATCCACCAGCAACACCCGTTCGCCATGGCCTCGCGGCAGTTGCGCAGTGGCCGATGGGGGCAGCGTCGCGGCCTGGCGCAGCACGGCCGGAACCCCGATGCGGAAGGTGGAGCCCACACCGAGCCGGCTCCGCACATGAATGAACCCACCGTGACTGGTCACGATGGAGCGTGATGTCGACAGACCAAGCCCGGTGCCTTCTCCTACCGCCTTGGTGGTGAAGAAGGGATCGAAGATGCGCTGCTGCGTGTCCTCATCCATGCCGGTTCCGGTGTCGGACACCTCGATCAGCACATACGAGCCCGGCTCGGCGCCGGGCGGCAGCGACGGATCCCCGGCCTCGAGTGCTGCGCTGGCGGCCGACAGGGTGAGTGAGCCACCATCCGGCATCGCATCGCGGGCATTGACGCACAGATTGAGCACCACCTGGTGCAGCTGCGTGCGATCTCCCACCACCCAAGGCAGGTCCTCCGCGAGCTCGGTGCGGATGCTGATGGAGCGCGGAAAGGTTTCCTGCATGGTGGTCACTATGTCGAGCAGCACGACATCCACCGACATTGGGCGACGCTCGGTTTCCGAGCCGCGGGCAAAGAGCAGCAGTTGCCGCACCATGTCGGCACCGCGGCGGGCACTGCGCGCGATCTCGTCCAGCACGGGGAACAGGTCGGCATCGGTGATCCCGTCCTGCAGCAGATCGATGGAGAACACGATGGGCGTGAGCACGTTGTTGAGATCGTGCGCGATCCCGCCAGCCAGCGTGCCGATGCTCTCCAGTCGTTGCGCGCGCAGCAGCTGCTGTTCCAGCTGTTCCCGCTCGCGCTGGGCCAGACGCCGTGCCTCCTCGCGGTCAATGGCCGCGAGCGCAAAATCGAGATTGGCCACGAGCTTGTCGAGCACCGCCAGCTCCTCGGCGTCGAACGAGCCCACCGTATCGGCATAGAGGGACAGGGCCCCGATGGCCTGCCCGTCGCGCCGCAGCGGAAAGCTCGCCGACGACCGATAGCCGGCCTCCAGCGCCGCATCGCGCCAGGGACGCATCGCCGGGTCGTTCGCAATATCGTTGCAGATGCTGCGACGATTCCCCCGGATGGCACGGCCTGTTGGGCCCTGACCTTCCGGCGTATCGGTCCAGGTGATGCGACGCTCGGTGAGATACGACGCCACGACACCATGGGAGGCCACGATGAACAACTCGGGCACATCGCCACTCTTCAGGCCAATCCACGCCGCCCGCATGCCGCCGGTGGTGACGGCAATCTCGCACACGCGCTGATAGAGCTGCGCGCGATCCGGCGTGTGCACGATGGCGTCATTGATCTCGCTGAGCAGGGCGTACATGCGTGTCAGACGCATCAGCCGGCCCTCGGCCGCGCGCGCCTCGGTGATGTCATGACAGGTGCCAATGGCGTGGGTGATGCGCCCATCAGCCTCACGATGCGACTGCCAGCGCTCTTCCAGCAGCCGCACCTCGCCCGTTGGCAGCAGGATGCGATGCTCGAGTACGCAGGGATCCGTGTGCGAGACGGACGCCGCGAACGCGGCATCCACCATGGCGCGGTCCTCCGGGTGCACCCGCTCCAGAAAGGACGCGTGCGTGACGGCAAAACGCTCGGGATCCGTCTGAAAAATCCGATGCACCTCCAGCGACCAGCGCACTTCGAAGGTGCTGAGGTCGGTGACCCAGCTCCCGACCTTGGCCACGGCCTGCGCATCCACCAGTTCGCGATTCTGCTTTTCGAGCGCCTGCGTCAGCTGTTCCTGCGCGCTCAGTGCGCGCCGCAGCTGCAGTTCGGTCATCACCAGCGCACTCAGCGTCTCCAGCGCGCGTCGCTGCGTGTCCGTCAGCGTGCGTGGGGTGGTGTCGATGACACAGAGCGTGCCCAGCACATGGCCCGACGGTGCCGTGAGCGGCGCACCGGCATAGAACCGCAGGTTCGGGTCGTTGACCACATACCGGTTCTCCCGGAAGCGCGGATCGAGCAGCGTGTCCGGTACCTCCAGCAGGCCGCGCCGATTCAGCGCGTACTGACAGAAGGAGTCCTCCCGTGGAGTTTCCGGTTCCGCAAAGCCCACCCGGGCCTTGAACCACTGCCGCTGATCATCAAGCAGCGTGATGAGCGCGAACGGCGTGCCACAGAGTTCAGCCGCCAGAGCCACGATGGCGTCAAAGCGCGGTTCGGGCGGGGTGTCCATGATCGCGAAGGAATGCAGCTCCGCGATGCGCGCGACTTCGTCCTGGGCCGAAAGGGGCATGTGGGCAGGTGAGGGGATACCGATCTTGATCTAGCACCCGGAGTTGCCGCCCCGCCAGAGGTTGGAGCCCGGCATCAGGAGGCCAGAGACGGCAGCAAGTAGCCCGAGGCCGGAAAGCCGACGCGGCCGCCATGAGCTGGAACCCGGGCGCCTCCAGGCCGTAGGTTTGCTCATCATGAAGGGATCTTCGGAACTGCCGGCCGAACTTGCGCCGCTGCGTGAGGCCATCCGCGGGCAATACACCATCCAGCACGAGTTGGGACGCGGCGGCATGGGGATCGTGCTGCTGGCGCAGGATGCGCGTCTCGATCGCCTCGTCGCGCTCAAGGTTCTGCCTCCGACGCTGGCGGCCAGTCCGGAAATCCGGGAGCGTTTCCTGCGCGAGGCGCGCATGGCCGCCCAGCTCTCGCACCCCCATATCGTGCCGGTGTTCAGCGCCGATGAGGTGCAGGGCTTCGCCTTCTTCGCCATGGGCTATGTCGATGGCGAAACCCTCGGTGAGCGCATTCGTGCGCGTGGCACGCTGCCGCCCGCAGAAGTGGTGCGGGTGCTGCGCGAGACCGCGTGGGCCCTGGCCTATGCGCACGCCCGCGGCATCGTGCACCGTGACGTCAAGCCCGACAACATCCTGATCGAACGGGGCACCGGCCGCGCGTTCGTGAGTGACTTCGGCATTGCGCGCGCCGAGTTCAACGCGGCGCTCACGCAGGATGGCCTCGTGTTGGGCAGCGTGCATTTCATGAGCCCCGAGCAGTCGGCCGGTGAGCCGCTCGACGGGCGCAGTGATCTCTACGCCTTGGGCTGCATCGGATTTCTCGCTCTCAGTGGACAGCTGCCCTTTGACAGCAATGTGCCGCAGAAGGTGCTGCTGGCGCATGCCACGCAGGAACCACCGTCGCTCAGCAGCGTCGCGCCCGATGTGCCACCGGCACTCGCGGCGGTCATCGATCAGTGCCTGCGCAAACGAGCCGACGCCCGCTTTCCCACCGGCGAGGCATTGGCCGATGCACTCGGCAAGGCGCTCGAGTCGCTCGATCACCGGCCGTCCTCCTCGGAGAAGGCGCTGTCGAGCGCCGAGGCCATGGCGGTGTGGCGCCGTGCCGCGGAGCTGCAGGCGGAAGCGGCATCGCGACTCGAGGCGCGCATCCGCCGCGACGAAACGCGCGCGCTGCGTCCGGTGGGGAGCGCGCCGTTGGAGTCCGAGGAAGCACCGGCCGTCACGGTCAACAGCGACGCCTTTCGGTTGCGGGATGTGGAGGCGGCCGCCGTGGAAGCCGGCATTTCCCAGCGCTACGTCGCGCTCGCGCTCGATGAGCTGCGCGCGGCACCGGCCGGCACCGCACTCGCCCAGCCACTCTCTCCCTGGCGTGATCGTGTCGCCACACGACTCCTGGGAACCGCGCAACGCTCGTTGTCGGTGAGTCGCATCATTCGCGCCGCCCCGAGTGAAGTGTTGCCGGCCATGGGGCGCACCTTTCAGTCGTCACCCTGGCTGCTGCACCTGCGCGATACCCTGGGTGGTCATCCGCTCGACGGCGGCGTGCTCGTGTTTGCGCTTCCCGACATGGTGGGTGGTGACTACAAGTGGACCTGGACGCGGTATGGTGTGTACGTGCCCGAGGTGCGCGTGGGTCTGGCCAGCGTGCCGGGCGACTCGCGCGCCACAGAGGTTACGATGTCGATTGATCTGCGCCGCGGACTCACCGCCAATCTGGTTGGCTACGGTGCCGTGATCTCTGCATTCGGCGGTGGTGGCGGACTGGTGGGCGCCGTGGTGGCCAAGAAGGCGCTGGCGATGCTGGGCGCAGCGCTCATCGGTCCGGCGGCCACCGGGGCTTTGCTGGCGGGACTGGCCGCCGTGGCCATGTCGGGACCTCTGTACCGCTGGGAGATGCGCAAGGCCGCGGAAGAGCTCAGTGCCGCGCTGGCCGGTATCGAGCTGGGCATGCGCGCGTTCAATCTGTTCGGCACGCTGGGCGATCGGCCCCTACCACGGCCGGTGGATCCCACACTCGGCTACTGATCGGCCGCGCTGCAGCGAAGGCAACAGACCGGACCCTCTCTCATCTCTGAGTTATATTGAGAGATCACCGTTTCGGGAGACGTCATGTCCATTCGTCCTGTTCGTCGCATCGCCACCGCGCAGCCCACCATCGAGGGCGCCGGCGTGCACCTGCATCGGGCCTTCGGTTTCGGCGACACCAGCGAAACCGACCCGTTTCTGCTCTTCGACGACTTCCGCAACGACGTGCCGCGCCAGTACGCGCAGGGCTTTCCCTGGCATCCGCATCGCGGCATCGAAACCATCACCTACGTGCTGGCAGGTCAGGTGGAGCACGCCGACTCGCTGGGCAATCGTGGCATGCTGGGTGCGGGTGACGTGCAGTGGATGACGGCTGGTCGCGGCATCGTGCATCACGAGATGCCGCAGGGCGACCCACAGGGCCGCATGCACGGCTTCCAACTCTGGGCCAATCTGCCGTCGTCGCTCAAGATGACGGCGCCACGCTACCAGGACGTGCAGTCGGGCGACATAGCCGAGATCGTGGACGACGACGGCACGCGCGTGCGCGTGATCTGCGGCGAGTTCTGGGGCAAGCGTGGCCCGGTGGACGGCATTGCGGCCGATCCCTGCTATCTCGACGTCTTCGTGCCAGCCGGGTTGAAAAAGTCGCTGCCGGTGGACGCATATCGCAGCACCTTCGCCTACATTTTTGAGGGGAGTGGCACGTTCCGCCACGCTTCCGATCCGATGGGTGTGCTGACCGAGCGCAGCGCCGGCAACGACGATGATCTGGTGCGCGACATGTCGGGCAACCGTTCGCTGGTGCTGTTCGACTCGGGCGACGAGGTCGTGGTCCGTGCGGGCAGCGAGGGTATTCGCTTCCTGCTCGTCAGCGGCGCGCCCATCAAGGAACCGGTGGCCTGGTACGGGCCCATCGTGATGAACACCCAGGCCGAGTTGGAGCAGGCAGTGCGCGAGCTGCGCGCCGGGACGTTCATCAAGGACTGAACACCGCGAACCCGTGTCTATCGTGATTCCACGCGTTGTACGTCATGCCTGTGGCCTGCTCGCCCTTGGTGCGGCGGCGTTGTCGGCGCAGACTGTTCCGGCCACGACCGGCAATCCCACGGGCAATCCGGCACCGAAACCCGCACCCAAGAAGAAGCGTGTGGATTTCAGTGCCACGCTGGGCTTCTCGCAGACCAACGGCAACGCGTCGGCGCTGGCCACGAATGTCAGCAACAAGCTCAAGTACACGATTGCGGGTTGGTCCTTCCAGCAGGACCTGGCCTTTTTCTACGGCGAAGCCAACAGCAAGGTCAACACGAACTTCTGGAACGGCGGGTTGCGGGCCGATCGCACCGTGGCCGCGCGTGTCGCACTCTTCATGGCCACGCGCTACGACCGCAACGTGGTGCAGGGCATCGAAAATCGCTATCAGCAGGGCTTTGGCGTGACGGTGGCGGCGCTGGATGACAAGTGGAACCGGCTCAACGTTGCGCTGGGCGGGTCGTTCTTCAGCCAGGAGCTCACCCCCGGTTCCGTGGCCCGCGTGTCCCGTGCCTTTCCGGCGGCACGCGCCGCCGTGGACTATCGCCGCAAGCTCACCGACGTGGCGTACGTGCAGCAAACGGCGGAGTACCTGCCGGCGGTGGGAGACAGCACCTCGTCATACTTCGTGAACGCCGAGAGCGCGGTGGTGGCCCCCATTACCAAGAGCGTGGGCCTCAAGATCGGGTATATCGTGCGCTACAATTCCGATCCGCCCGTTCGCAACAACCTGCAGCTGAAAACGACCGACACGTTCTTCTCGTCGGGTCTCACCCTCACCTTCTGAGTACACGTCATGCCCATCCGTGCCGCGACGACGCGTGCGCTAGTCCTGTCCCTGCTGCTGGCGTCGGTGGCCGGCGCCCAGGCCGCCGATGCGCCCAAGAAGAACCTCGAAGTCTCGGGCAATGCGGGATTTGCGCAGACCAACGGCAATGCCAACGCCCTCACCACGAACTTCGGCAACAAGCTGAAGTACTCACTCAAGGGCTGGGCGCTGGGCCAGGATCTCGCGTTCTTCTACGGCGAGGCAGACAACAAGGTGAACGCGAACTTCTGGAACGGCGGCCTGCGTGCCGAACGCACGCTCACCCCACGCCTTGGCCTGTTCGTGGCCACACGTTTCGACCGCAATGTGCTGCAGGGCATCGCCAGTCGTTTCGAGGAGGGCTTTGGTCTCGACGCCAAGCTCATTGTCGCGCCCAAGGACAAGCTCAACATGCAGATCGGTGGCTCGGCCTTTCAGGTGAACCTCACACCGGGTTCGACCACGGCCGGGAAGCGCCACTTCCCCGCCGCGCGCGTGGGCCTCGACTACAAGCACAGCTTCTCCGAGCTGGCTTTCTTCCAGCAGACGGCCGAGTACCTGCCGAATCTTTCGGAAAGCGGCGTGTACCTGGTGAACACCGAGTCCTCAATTGTGGCCCCGCTGTCCAAGCGCCTGGGGCTCAAGTTCGGCTATCTCGTGCGCTACAACTCCACGCCGCCCGAGCGCAATGGGGTGGTACTCAAGAAGACCGACACCTTCTTTTCCAGCGGGCTGACGTTCTCGTACTGATATCAGCCGCCACCTGGAACCTCACGGAACCTCATGCTCTGCAAACGAGGCGACGCCCCATCCGGGACGTCGCCTCGTTGTCTTTTGAGCGTCAACGCATTGGGGTCACTTTGCCGGGACTTTCGTTGCCGCGTCAGGCGAAAGGTCAGACCACGCGGCGGCGACGCGCAGCCATTGCGAGTCCGCTGAATGCGCCAACGAGCAGCACCAAAGACGAGGGTTCAGGGACCGGGGTGGTGGGAACGATGACAGCACCAACGGCGGCGTTGTCGGTGTCCACCGCAAAGAGAAACAGCCCCTGATCGACCGTCATGCCGCCGTCAAAACGCAACGAAAACTGTTCGAACAGATCGCCGACTGGCGGATTGCCGGTGAGCGACACCGAGTTGGAATAGACACCAAGCACGTCGGAGGCGTCGAACAGGTTGTGGCTGCCAATCTGTGCGAGGAATTGGTTGGTCGTTGCCACCTGGGCCGCAATGGCACCTGATGACCCCGGAGTACCGTTCACGAGCGTGCCTGCGAAATTGTCGCACCCATTTGTTGTGAACCGGCAATCGAACAGCGTGCGCCCGGGCGCTCCGTTGAGCGTCAGTTCCAGCAGCGCACCGTAGTCGCCCGAAGCGAGCCGCAGAAACCAGAAGTTGTCATTGCTGTCGCCCGCGGTGGGAAAGGCGAGCGATCCCCAGAGGCCGGACACCCCGTACGCGCTGAACGATGCCCCTCCGTAGACCTGCGTCCCGAGGTTGCCCCACGTCCCCTGGAACACGTCGCCGGACGCGAACCTGGCTGTGACGAGCATGCCGGCCATCGCGGCGCCCGAGGTGGAGAAGCCGGTGAGGCTGGTCGTGGTGTACGCCGTGCCAGTCTCGTATTGCGTGGCGATACTCTGCCCTTGCGCGGAGGACGCAAGGAGTGCGCTCCCAATCAGGGGAGCCAGTAGTGAGCGAACTGTCGGCATTCGAGTCTCGGTGTGAACGGTGAGGCAGAGGGTGATCGTCGGCATGATCGTCATGCACCTTCAATCACCGCTCGATGGCCCGTGGGATTCTCACCGCCACCCCGAGTGATGCATTTGCGCCACATTGCCACCTTGCTGACCCGACTGGCCGACCATGAAGCGGGACAGGGCGCTATACTATCGGGCGATGCCCCCCGCCTCCGCCCTCGACCAGCTCCTCGAAAAGTTCGACGCCCTGGCCCGCCAGGTGGCGCGAACCCGCGGGCTCGATGCCACCGAGGTGGACGACGTGGTGCAGGACGTCCGCATCCGGCTCTGGAAGGCCCATCCGACCGGTGAGAATCTCGCCACCCTCACGGCGTCTTATTTCGTGCGGGTCGTGACCTCGGCCGTCGTGGATCACCTGCGCCGCAAGCGGCGGCACTCGCACACGTCGCTCGACGCCGAGCATGCGGCGGCCACCGTGCCAACCACCCTGCAGGTGGCGCCGGCGGACCACGCGGAGCGTGACGCGCTGGCGCGCAAGCTGCGCCGTGCACTCGACACACTGGCGCCCAACCGCCGGGTGCTGGTGCTGCTTCACCTCGAGGGCTACACGCGCGAAGACATGAGCAGCATGACGGGCTGGTCGGAGGCCAAGGTTCGCAATCTGCTGTACCGTGGACTCGACGACCTGCGCGAGGCCCTCACTGCCATGGAAGGCACCGCATGACCGCCAATCGTTCGAAGCAGCCACCCTCAGATGACGAACTGCGCGCCGCGTGGCAGCTGCTGCGAGGCGGCGCGTCAAGCTCGCAGGCAGCTGGCCCAGTCAGTGCCGATGCCGTGGTGCCCCAGCCGCCGCCAGAGCCGGCGGACATTGCCGCGGTGCTCAACGGCACGCTGTCGGAAGACGACATGGTGCGCGATCTGGATCGCGCCCTGATGCGCGGTGCTGCCGATGAGGTGGCCATGCTGCATGCGCTGCGCAGCGCCGCACACGACACCTTGCAGAGCGGAAACAAGGCCACACCATCAGCCGAGCGTCGTACCGATTTGCGAACACCGGGTGCATCGGGCAAAGCCGGCGCCGGCGTGCCGTCCACAAACCGTTGGTGGATTCTGCCCTTGGCTGCCGCCCTGATGTTGGCTGTCGGCATCCCCGTATGGAACAGCCGGCAATCACCGGCAACTGGTGAAGCCGCACAAACACGCGGCGCCGCATCCAACGTCCCGCTTCCCGTCGCGCCTGCCGTAGGCGCTCAAGTGACGCTGGATACATTGCGCCTCACCTGGCACCCGGTACCGTCGGCCGCCTCCTACATGGCCGAAGTGATGGATGCGGATGGTCAGCGTGTGGTGTCGGTGGCCACCGCCGATACCACGGCCCTCGTGACCATTGCCAGCGCCAGTGACCGGCAGCGAGTGGCGGGCTGGTGGGTCACGGCGCGCATGGCCGACGGGCAAACCACCCGCAGCGAGTTGCGCAGCCTCAACGCGAACCGCTGAACCAGCGGCGCAGCGTGGCCCTGAACCGCGACCACGCCGACGGCGCGCGACGCGGCAGCTCCAGCCGCAGCTTGGCGTCGCCGTAGTACTCAACCGCGGCCCAGATGGCCGGACTTTCGCCGCGCGCCGCAAACTCGCGGCGTACCGCGGTCAGCGCCTCGGCCACATTGGGCTGCACCGCCAACGTGTCGTACAGCGCCAGCATGAAGCGCGTCATGGCCGTGTCGCTCACATCCCAGCGCGTGGCCACCACCCCGCGCGCGCCGGCGTCGAGCGCCGCGCTCACCAGTCCATGCAGGCCCTGCCCGACCTGCATCACGCCGTCGCTGCTCGCACAGGCCGACAGCACCACCAGATCGAACGGCAGCGGCGACGAGGCAAACGCCGGCAGGCGCAGCAACCCGTCGTGCCTCGCGGTGGGCTGCAGCGCCACCGCAGTCTGCTCATACGACCCTGTGCGCGCCGTCACGTGCGTGGCGAGATGCAGCACGGGTCCACCCAACTGTCGCTCAGCGCTCAGGCGTTCTGCCGTGGCGTCTTCACCCATGAACACACGCGCACCGGCCAGCCTGGCAGACAGCGCGCGCAGTTCCTCGCGTGCACCAGGCAGTGGCGCCCACTCCAGCATTCCCGAGTCCGCCGCTGCGAGGTGCGGCATGCGCTGCGGCGCGCCCATGAGCAACGGCCCGGCACGCTCGCTGCGCCGTGCCACACGAGGCACGGCCCCCAACGCATCCTCCACGGAGGACGCGTGCGAGATGATGAATCGTTCCTGAGCGCGCCGGCCATCGGGAAGACGCAGAGCGCCAAACGGCACCCGATGCAGTGCCCCATCGGGGATCAGTCGCACCTCGACCACAGCGCTCGGCATGGCGGACATGACGGGTGCCCAGATGGCGTCAGATACGCGCTGCACTGTCGACGCCGGTTCGCGGCCGACCTCGAGGAATCCCTGAAGGGTGGTGAGATCTTCCCGCAGTGAATCGATGGGCGCCAAGGCCACCGCGCGCACCGTGTCGCGTGTGAGAACGAAGGCCGTGCCCGGCTCACCCCCCTGGCCCATCACGAACGTCACCACGGCCTGCTGCGGTGAGAGCGCGGCGCGACTCAAGGTGGGAAGCCGCGCGAAGTCCAAGGCCGAGTCGACAGCGGCGGGAGAAACACCGCTGCCGCGCACGCCGTTCGCGGTCACGGACGTGCCCGACACGGACGTGCCCGACACGAGAATCGTGGTACCCTGCACGGCATCGACGCCGAGTCCGCTGCGTTGCAGCAGCTGCTGCTCCTGGCCGCGTACGCGACGCCACTCTGCCATCGCCAGCGCCTCATTCACCAGCCCGCGACGCACGACCTCCGCAATCATCGTGGCAAGACCAAGATCGCGATCCCAGTCGAAGGCCCGGTCCTGCAGTGCGGCCAGAGCCATAGTGCGGTCACGAAATCCGCTCCGCCAGCGATCGAGAGTCTGCTGCGCCGCCAGAAAGGACACGCTCATGGAGTCCAGCTGACCCACCCGCGCGTGGGCCTCCGCCTTGCGCATCAGCACCTCGAAGCGCGACGGCCCCTGAATGCGTCGCGCCAGCAGGCTGTCGAAACGTGCCTGAGCGGACTGCATGCGTCCCGCCTGCAGATCACGGACCGCACGCTGGTACAGAATTTCCGCCGCCCAACCAGGTGTGTTGCGCAACTGCACGAGTTGCCGGGCGGAATCCAGCAGGCTGTCGCTGCGCGCGCCGCGATTGAGTTGGCGATTGAGGTCGGCTCTGGCCACGAGCATGAACACCTCCATCGCCGGTGCCAGCACCTGCGCATCACGCGCAAGTTGCTCCATCGCCGAGTCGGCGGCTGTCAACTGTCCGCGCAGCAGCAACCCTTCCGCCGTGGCGCGGCGCGAGTACAACACACCGAGCTGGTCACCGGCCTGTGTGAAGCGCCCTCTGGCCTCAGCGAAATAGCGCGCGGCGTCCTCAGGCGCCCCAAGCCGCTGCGTCATGCGGCCGAGTTCCTGCAGCACCCAACCCTCTCCGGCCACATTCCCACTCATGCGCGCCAGGACGAGCGCGGTGTCGAGACGCTGGCGCGCGAGGCCGTAGTTGCCACCAGCGATGTACAGCGTGCCCTGCCACTGCCGCACCGCCGACAGGTTCTGCCAGTGCTGCACCGTCTCGAAGTTCCTGGCCACCGTATCGAGCAAGACGAGCGCGCGTTGCTGGAACCCAAGGGATTCGAGATAGCGCGCCTGAATGAACCCGCAGTCGGCACTGAGGCGGGGCGAGAACGCGGCGGCGGCCCGCAGCCGTGTCCACACCGAATCGGCAATGCGACGTCGCGTCTGCAGGGCCACCTGCTGTTCCGCGCATTCGGCGCGCACCGCCAGCGTGGAGTCACCCTGCGGTATGAGCGCGCGCGCGGCCCGATACACTTTGGTGCTGCTGTCGGGGCCGACGGAGCGCAGCAGTACTGCGGCCTGATTGAGCAGGCGTTCAGCCGCCCTCGCGGAATCAGTGGCCGACTTGAGAGGCGCATCCTGTGCGCTGGCGTGGCGTGCAGCACACAGGCCCAGCCCCCACACCACGACCCATGCGCAGCGCGTCGCCGCAGCGCGGAACGTCGTGCGCATCATGGGCTCCGGCCCCCTACACCGCCCGCTGGCGCAGCCGCGAAACCAGCTGCATCACACCCACCAGCACCGCACCCGCCACGACACCCAACAGCGCATCCAATAGCGCCTTCGCTACTGGTGCCACCGGACCCGTGCGGTGAGCCAGGCCCTCCAGCCAGACATCGGCCGCGTGCCAGCCATGCGCAATGATGCCACCACCCACCGTGAACATCGCGGCCGTGCCCAGCACCGACAGCGCCTTCATGAGTCTCGGCGCGAGCCGCAGCAGCACCGCACCCATGGCCTGGCCTTTCTGGTGCAGCCGCAGACCCAGGTCGTCGATCTTCACGATGCCGGCCACGAGACCGTACACAAACACCGTGGCCGCGAGACTGACGAGACTCAGCGCCATGACCTGCTGCGCCATGGGTGCGGTGGCCATGGTGCCCAGCGAAATCACGATGATCTCCGCGGAGAGCACGAAGTCGGTACGGATGGCACCCTTGATCTTGCCCTGCTCGATGGCCACCAGCTGCGCGTCGCTGTACTCGGGGTGTGCGAGCGCCGGTGCCGCACTGTGCTTCTCCTCCGGATGCAGCGCCTTGTGCAGCAGCTTCTCCACACCCTCGTAGCACAGAAACAAACCGCCGATCACCATCAGCGGCATCACCGCCTGCGGCGCAAAGGCACTGATGAGCAGGGCCACCGGCACGAGGATGACCTTGTTGAGCAGCGAACCCTTGGCCACCGCCCACACCACCGGCAACTCGCGCTCCACCCGCACACCCGACGCCTGCTCGGCATTGAGCGCCAGGTCATCCCCCATCACGCCGGAGGTCTTGGTGGCCGCCACCTTGGTGAGCGTGGCCACGTCGTCCAGCATCGACGTGATGTCGTCCAGCAGGATCAGCAGACTCGATGCCATGTGCGAATCAAGGGAGTGAAGGGCCCACCGTCACGCACCGCCAGGCATCAGCGCCTGGCGGCCAGCAGCTTCTCGACGAACTGATTGAGGCTCGCATTGGTGTCCATCCAGCGCACCACCGCCACCAGATCGTTGACCGGATCCACGTAGATGAAGTTGTTCCCTGCCCCGACATGGACAATCGCCTCCGGCGGGGCGGCGGCCAGGTACGAACGGTCCGGGTTCACGAACCAGTTCATGTACCCATAGGTCTTCTGCGCCGGCGTGGGCGTGAGCGCCTGCGTCACCCAGGCCTCGCTCAAGATCTGGCGGTCGCCCCACTTGCCCCGTCGCTGCGTGAGCAGGCCAAAGCGGGCCATGTCCCAGGCGTTCAGAATCATGCCGCCACCCCAGTGGCCGCCGCCGCTCACACTCTGCACCTCGCGGCCGTCGAGCACGATCCACGAGTTGTCGTAGCCGTACCAGCGCCAGGTGTCCGACGCCCCGATGGGATCCATGAGGCGTTCCTTGAGCACCTCGGGCAGCGGACGCCGCCAGACCTGCAGCGCCGCCAGCGCCAGCACGTTCACGCGGGTGTCGTTGTACTCGTATGCGCTGCCAGGCGCCACACGCGGACGCGTGGTCCAGGTGGCCGCGTTCTGCGCCGGACGATCGGCCCACTCGGGCTTGCCCCACAGGGTGCCTTCCCAGTCACTCACCTGACGCAGCAGGTGATCCCAGGTGATCGTGCGGTTGTGCGGCGTATCGAAGGGCATGAGCAGACGATCCGTGCCCGGCCAGTCGCGCGCATACCCGATGCCATTGGGCCGCGCCCGCACGATGGGCGGCACGTAGTGCGCCACCGTGTCGTGCACACTGCGAATCTTGCCCACGTCCACCGCCAAACCCACCACCGAACTCAGGAAACTCTTGGTGACCGAGTTGGTGGTTTCCTGCGCGTTGGGGTTGCCCCAGGTGGCCACTACATAGCCGCCCTTCACGATGATGCCGGTGGCATCACCGCGCGGCGGCAGGGGGCCAATGGGGTCACCGAGCGGCTCACGCCCGAAGGTGGCGTAGTGATTGAGCTCGAGGTCACGCGGGGTGCGGCTCTCCTTGCTGATGGCAAAGGCCACCGCTTCCGCCAGCTTGATCGAATCGAGACCAAGCGCCGACGGACTTCGGCGTTCCCAACTTCCGGCGGGCGGCACGTACGGCGTGGCCGCCGCGCGTGCGCGATTCTGCGCGTCCGCCGTTGTGCCACCAGCGCCGAGCAGCAACAGACCTGCCACCACGCGGGCCCGCTGCTGCTTCAACAGACTGCACATCATGCGATCGGGCCCTTGGGCTTGGCCGGCGTCACGACACCAGGCACGTTGTTGGCCTTGAGCAGCGCGTTGAACGCCGGCACATCCACCGTTTCCACGCGCTCCACTTCGCGGCGGATGGTCTCCCACACCTTCTCCAGTTCGGCGAGGCGATCCTTCACCGGCTGCGTGAGCGTGGTGTTGCCCTCCACCTGGCCCAGCAGGAAGCCATACTGGCCGTTGATGCCGTTGGCGTAGTTGATGATGTCCTGCCCGTTGGCCGCCTTGGTGGTCAGCTTGGGGTCGATGGTGTCGAGTGTCGCGTTGAGCGCGCGACCGGCCTTGCTGATGGTGTCCGCGGCCGAGGTGTTGGCTGCGCGGGTCACGTAGCCCTGCACCTGCGTCTTCACGTCACGCAGGCGATGCACCGCGGAGTGAATTTCATCAATACGCGACGCCAGCAGATTGGCCACCGAGTCGCGCTCGGCCAGCACCGCCGCCGGCACCGTGAGCCGCGGATCCTGCACCACCTTGAGGGGCTGCGTCTGAGACGCCGAGCCCACCGTCAGTCGCACCGTGTAGTCACCCGGCGACACCCGCGCGCCACCGTCACCCGGCGCGCCAAAGAGCAGCACATTGCCCACACGCGCCGGAGCAGCGCGGCGGAGGTTCCAGGTGAAGGTGTTGAGTCCCGGCCGCACGACGAGGCGATTGAGCGAGTCGCCGCGCGAGGCAAAGCTGCGCACCACCGCGCCCTTGCTGTCGAGGAACTGCAGGCTGACCGTGGCAGCGCTGTCGGGCACGGCCGGCATGCGGAAGTACACCGTGGCACCGTACGGCGGGTTGCGGCCCGCGTTGCGGGGTGCGCCAAAGCCGCCGCTGCCGGCAAACAGCACGGCCTCGCGCGGCGCGTAGAGATGCGCGCCGCTGGCGGCCATGGCCGCCGAACGCTGACGCAACACCGACAGGTCATCAAGAATCCAGAAGGCGCGCCCCTCGGTGGCGGCAATGAGATCACCGTGACGCAGCTGCAGGTCGGTCACCGGCACCACGGGGAAGTTGCCGCGGAAGGGCATCCAGCGCGCACCGGCGTCGAAGGACACATACACGCCGGTTTCCGTGCCGGCGTACAGCAGGCCGCGCTGCACCGGATCCTCGCGCACCACACGCACCGGCTCACCGTCACGCAGACCGTTCACCATACGCGTCCAGGTGGCGCCGTAGTCCCTGGACACAAACACATGCGGCGTGGGATCACCGAGGCGGTCCTTGCGGAAGGCCACGTACACCGTGGCCGGGTCATGCGGCGAGATGGCGATCTCGTTGACGAGGCCATCGCCCCAGGCCGCGGGCGTCACGTTGCTCCAGGTGGCGCCGCCATCCCGCGTGCGCTGAATGAGGCCGTCGTCGGTGCCCACATACAGCGTGCGCGCATCGTGCGGCGATTCCTCGATGACCACGATGGTGCCGTACACCTCACCACCGGCGCCCTCGTTGGTGATGGGTCCACCACCCCAACCCTGGCGCGTCTTGTCATTGCGCGTGAGGTCGGGTGAGAGGGGCGTCCACTGCTGGCCGCGCGTAGTGCTGCGGAATAGCACATTGCCGCCGTGATACACCACGCTCGCGTCGTGCTGCGACACGTGAATGGGCGCGGTCCAGTTGAAGCGGTACTTGGTCTTGTCGGTGGGCTCGGTGAGGTTCATCTCCGGCCACGGCATGATGGCCCGCGAAAGGCCCGTCTGCTGATCGAGCTCGTCGATGATACCCTGATAGCAGCCGCCGTACACGTAGCGTGACTGTGCCGGATGCACACCGATGTTGGCGCTCTCGCAACCCGGGCCTTCCTTCCAGTCACGGATGCCAATGGCGCCGCCGTCACTGCGCGACGCGATGATGACCGAGGAATTGTCCTGCTGACCACCGTAGAGCTTGTACGGAAAATCGTCGTCCACGGTCACGTGATAGAACTGCGCCGTGGGCTGATTGTCCTGACTGCTCCAACTGCGACCACCATCGAGCGAAATGGACGCGCCACCGTCGTTGGCGTTGATGAGATAGCGCGAGTCGTTGGGATTGATCCAGAGTCCGTGATTGTCGCCATGCGTGGCCGGCACCACGGCAAACGTGCGCCCGCCATCGATGCTGCGCAGCAATGGCGCGTTGTTCACCCACACCACGTCGGCATTCTTCGGGTCGGCCGTGATCTTCATGTAGTACCACGAGCGCGTCTGGATGAGACGATCGCCAGACTGCAGGCGCCACGTGCGTCCGGCATCGTCACTGCGAAAGAGACCGCCGTTCTCCGCTTCGACAATCGCATACACCCGATCGGGATTGGCCGGTGACACCGACACGCCGATCTTGCCCATCAGACGCGGCAGACCCTCGCTGAGCCGCGTCCAGGTGTCGCCGCCATCGCTGCTCTTCCAGATGCCGCTGCCCGCGCCGCCCGAGCGCACCATCCAGGGCATGCGCTGATGATCCCAGAACGCCGCATAGAGAATGCGCGGATTGCTGGGGTCCATGGACAGGTCGCTGGCGCCACTCGTGGCATTCTCACCCTTGAGCACCTGCGTCCAGGTCTTGCCGCCATCCGTGCTGCGGTAGATGCCGCGCTCACTCGTGCCCTTCCAGCGATCGCCCTGCGCGGCCACGTACACCACGTCGGGATTGCCCGGATGCACACGCACCGCCGAAATCTGCCGCGTGGCCGCAAGGCCCACGTGCGTCCAATTGCGTCCCTGGTCGGTGCTCTTGTAGACGCCTGCGCCATACGTGGACGACTGTCCACGAATGGCATGCTCCCCGGTGCCCACGTAGAGCACATTCTCGTCGCCGGGCGCCACGGCAATGGCACCAATGGACCCGCTGGCAAACCAGCCATCGGAGATGTTGCGCCAGGAGATGCCCGCGTCATCCGTCCGCCAGAGGCCACCACCGGTGTAGCCCGCAAAGTAGGTCAGCGGATTGGACGGCAGACCGGCCACGGCCACCGAGCGTCCTCCGCGCCAGGGCCCCACGTTGCGCCAACTGAGCGTCGTGAAGGTGGTGGAGTCGAAGGCAGGCAGCGCCGTGCTGCTGGCCGTTGTTGCAGCCGGGCCGCGCTGGGACTGCACGGGCCCGACTGGCACGGTGGCGAGGAGGCCGATCGCGAGCAGCCTGCTCGCGACACGATGCGGGGGCGGGAATGGAGACATGGGGACGGGTGGGAGGAGAAGACATCCCTATTCTACCAGCCCGGGCTGCACGGGGTGGACTCCCTCCCGATATTCCCGGACATGCCTGCCTTGCCCGCCCCCTTTCGCCTGCGCCGTGCAGCCGACCAGACCGCCCTGCGCCTCGGACGGGCCCTGCTTGGCTACCTCGCGCTCATGGTGGGCATCATCACGCTGGCGCCCTTTGACTTCCAGGCAACACCAGCACACGGGTGGACCACGATTTGGAACCGGTCGGACGTGGTCATGAACGTGCTGATGTTTGTCCCCTTCGGCTTTGTCCACCAGCTCACCAGACCGCGAGGCGCGCCGGTTGACTGGCTGCGCGTGGTTCTGCTTGGCGCTCTGCTGAGCGGCCTGATCGAGTTCGCGCAGCTCTTTGCGCCGCAGCGCTATTCCTCTCCGCTCGACCTGCTCACCAACACACTTGGAGCGGCGCTCGGCGCCGCATTGTTTGCACAGCTGGCCCGCCGTCTTCCCGGCAGCGAGGCTCTGCGCTCGTTCGCGCTCGAACTGCCCCTCATGGGTCTCGCGTACCAGCTCATTCCCCTGGTTTGGCTGCTGGGGCTTGGCGCCGACTCTGACGAACGGCGCTGGCTCATCCTGCTGCCCACCGCCATGGCCGGCGCCATCCTCGGCACGGTGCAGGCCGCATACGTGGCGCCGCAGTTGAGCAATCGTGGCGCCCCGGGCGCCGCGCCGGCAGGCCGCTGGCTGCTCACCACGCTTATTGGCTGGGCCGTGATGGCGCTCCCCATTGCCGTGCGTCGGGACACGGCCCTCGGCCTGGCCTGCTTCACCCTGCTGGTTGGCGTGGCCCTGCTGCGCAGCCTCGCCACGACACGGATCAGGGAGCGCTCGCTGCAGACCGGCGCGGCCGGACGACGGTTTGAGTTGCCGACACTCCGCCTCTTGCTGCCGGTCTTCGCGGCATACCTCACGCTGTCGGCACTCTGGCCACTCGCTGACCTGTCGACAGAGTGGCAGGGAAGCTGGACGCTGATCCTGCCGGAGGTGCCACTCAGTGAAACGGTGGTGTACCGCGCCCTCGAACAGGTGGCCGCCTTCACGCTCGTTGGCTACATGAGCGCCGAGTTCCATGGGCGTGACACCGACACACTTTCGCGAAACTGGTTGCGGGTCACCAGCTGGGCTCTGCCCGTCTCCCTCATGCTGCAGGCCGCTCGCGGCTTTCGCGCAGACAGCGGCGCCAGTCTGTCCTTGTTGCTCCTGACGCAGGCCGCTGCGATTTTCGGTGCATGGCTCTATGTCCTGCAGCGGGCACATGTTCAGGCATTGGTGGTGCGGCACGCACCGCCACAGGGTGGCGCTTCGTAGGCTGCGCCTCGCATCACGCGTCATCGAACACCCAATGATCAAGCGCACCGCATTTCGGACCATCGCGCTGCTGAGCAGCGTCGTATGGCTGGGAGCCTGTCGGACCTCGCCACAACCGATGGGGGTTGATGGTCCACCGCCGATGTGGCTGCCGTTCGACGGCATTGGCCTCGACGGGGAATTCCACGACTGGACGGGCACACCGACGCTTCTTCACATGGATGCCCCGTCACCGCTGGCCAGTGTGCAGGTGCAGGATGCGTCAGGCACACTCGCGCTGCGTCTCGCGTTCCGCGACAGCGTGAACCTTCAGGCCATGCCGGGCACACTGCATCTGCTCGTTTCGTCGATTGGAGGTTTTGGCGGGGGGACCGTCTATGGCGTCCCCAACGTGGAGTTTGCCATCGACTTTTCGCGGCTCGACAAGGCGCAGAATGGGCGTGGTGCCGGTTTTGCGCTGCGTGAGGTCACGCCGAATGGTCTTGGCGCGTTCCGTTCACCCTACGAACTCGATCTGGTCGCGCTGCCCACCTGGAGCTCCGATCAGTTCGAAGTGCGCATGGCCCGTCGTCCGCGGGGTCAGTTCGGCCATGTGGCTCCGCTCGCTGCCATCACCGCGGTGTACGTCAGCGCCGATTCGGTCGTGCACCGATCGGCCACGGTCCGCTATCGCAGCACCACGCCGCCTCAGTCCGGCGCGCGCCCACGCGCGGTCGGGATTCCCGCACCACCGGTCGGCGCGCTGCGCGTGGCACAGTGGAACGTGTCGGAGGGCTCGTTCCGCCAACCCGCTGTGCACGCCCGGCTGCTGGCCGCGCTTGTGCCTGATGTGCTGATGCTCGATGAGGTGTACGAACAGGTCACCCCCGATTCGCTGCGCGCCTTCTTCAACCTGCCGCCGCTGCGAAAGCTGGGCCCCTGGCAATTCGTCATTGCCGGCAGTGGCGGGAGACAGCGCACGGTTGTGGCGGCACGCCGACGTGCCGTGCGGCCCGAGCCGAGCATGGCGCGCATGCAGTATGAGCCCGGTGCACTCGACAGTCTCAGACGTCTGGTGCCTGCGGCGGCGCATCGCCTCATCGACATCGAGCAGCAGGCACAGATCTCGAGCACCGGTGCCTGGGTGGACGTGGATGGTCGTGAGGTGCTGTTTGTCCCGCTTGACCTGCAGAGCGGCGGGTACGCGGGCAACGTGCAGGATGCGCTGCGCGTGCTGCAGGCGCGGGCCATTCGGCGTCATGTGCGGCGGGTGGTGGACGCCTATCGTGACGCACACGGCGGAGAGCATCCTCCCATTGTGCTCGGGGGCGACTTCAATCCCGTGGGGAGCTTTGAATCGGTCCGTCTTCTCGGCCCGCAGCTGATCGAAGATGTGACGGGCTGGATGCTTCCGTCGATTGTGCAGCGACTCAATCAGTATTCGGCCGTGACCTGGTCCAGCGAGGTGGCGGCACAGTTTGCGCCGGGCTGGCTTGATCTCACCTATTACCGTGGGTTCCGTCAGGTCGGCGGCTTCGTCTTTACGACCGAGGATCTCAGCGACCGGCTGCTCAAGCGACTCGGCATGACCCGCGAGACGTTTGCGCGCGTGAGTGATCACTTCATCGTGGTGACGGACCTCAGGCGCTGAGCCTGATGGGGCAGGACTCAGCGCAGCAGCAGTCGCAACATCTCCGGCATGGCGTGCAGGTGATCGATGTGATCGGGTGCGCTGGTTCCGGCAAAGCCCATCACACGCAGTCTGCCCGCTCGCGTGTCGCCGAGTTGTTGCATGCCGCGTGGGCCCCAGGCCAACACGGGTTTCGCGCGCAACCCGAGGGCCTGCAGCATCCACTGCGCCGTTTCCGTGGTGCTGGCGTACGTGCCGGGAAAGATTTCAGAGTGTGTGACCAGCATGCGAGACTGTCCGTTCACTGCTCGACGCGCAAACGCGGTGAGCGACAGCAGGTTGAGCGAATCCAGGGTGCCACCGTCAGCCAGTGGCCTGCCCTCGGGCACATACGACGTGTGCATGCCATCCAGCAGCAGGACAGCGTGCACACGTGCAGCCCATGTGCTGTCACGCAGAATCACACGAATGGCCCCGTGACCGGCGGAGAATCCGCTCAACACCACACGCTCGATGCGCACCGTGCGGCCAGCCAGTGAGTCGAGCCCACGCTGCACCTGCGCCATGACGCTGTCCATGGCCCCCGGCTCGCGAAAGCTGCGGTCGTACACACCGGAGCCCGAGCCGAGCGAAAACGTGGCCACCGTCATTCCCGGTTTCTGCGCCGCCGCGGCCTGACGCACCAGCCAGGGCGCGCCGTGAAAGTGCAGCAGGAGGTGCTGGCGGTCGCGCCGAGCCTGCGCGCGCGGCACAAACAGCATGCCGCGTCCTCCACCGGGCAGCGTGAGCGCCACCGAGTCGCCAACGGGAGGCGCAGGAACGAGACGGGCATGCAGACGCAGGCTTTCCTGCATGGGGCTCCGCTGCGCCGGCAGCACCCAGGCAAGCAGGCCGACCAGCCCAAGCGCCATGGCCGTCCGTCGTCCCAACCGTGCCGTCCCCCGTCCGATCATCCGCTCACCTCATCGCCAACCGTGGAACCCGGTTTCCGCCCGGGGTACGCAGGTGGGTGGAAACTCGCCCCGATCCCTCCTGAACGATACCTTCCACAGACTCCCCTCCTCCGGGCCATGTCATGAGTCAGTCTGCCCAACCCGCGGTCGCTCGAACCGTCCGCCCCATTGCCACCGTGTTGGCCGCCATGGGCATGGCGCTTGCTGATGCCGGCGCCCAGCAGGCCGCCGCTTCCACGCTGCCATCCACCACGGTCGCCTCGGCCGCCCCCATGGCCCGCGCAGGGCGCGTTGCGCAGGTGGCCAAGGTAGGTGGCATCGTGTACGACAGCCTGCGTGGCGCCCCGCTACCGGGGGCCTGGGTGCAGCTTCGCGCAGCCGACGACGCGGGGACCTTTGGGCTCACCGTGCGCAGCGATTCGCTGGGGCAGTTTGTCTTTCGTGAGGTGCCGAGCGGACGCTATGCCATCGGCTTCCATCACCCCAAGCTCGACTCATTGGGTCTCGCGCCGGTGGCGCAGACGCTGACCATTGCCGCGCCGGACAGTGTGGGCGCGTATCTCGCGGTACCGTCCCCCTCGCGCATTCGGACGGCCGTGTGCGGCGCTGGCCGCAACGGCTCGGTGCTCATGGGCCATGTGCGCGATCCGCTGACGGGCCAGCCAGTTGAGGGCGCGACGGTCAGCGGCGAGTGGCTGGAGTATTCCCTGAGCAAGACGGGCCTCGCCAAGCGCACGCCGCGGCGCACGGTCACCACGCAGGCCGACGGGTGGTTTGCCATCTGCGGCGTGCCCAGCCCCGGCATCGTGGCCGTGCGGGCCGGTGTGGGCGGTGACAGCACCGACCTCGTGGAAGCGCAGATCACGGACGAAGGCTTCATGCGCCGCGAGCTCTTTGTGGGCGCGGGTACCACCACGCTGCGTGGCGTGGTGCGTCGCGCCGACTCGCAGCGTCCACTGGCCGACGCCGAGGTGCGTTTCGTGAACGGCCCCAGCACCCGCACCAACGACAAGGGGGAGTGGGTGCTGCCCGACGCGCCGGTGGGCACGCGGCTCGTGGATGTGCGCGCGGTGGGCTATTTCCCGGAGCGGCAAACGCTCGACGTGCGCGGCGACATGGAGTCGCTCACCACCGATCTCAACTCCCTCAAGTCGGTGCTGGACACGGTCAAGACGGTGGCGCTCTATCCGCGCTACACGCTGGCCGAGGACATCAAGGAGCGCGCCCGCAGCACCTCGGGCATCTTCATGACGTTCAACGACCCCATGCTGAAGAACGCCATGATGGTGTCGGATGCCTTGAGCATGACGCGGGGCGTATTCGTGGACCGCGGACTCAATGGTCCGGGCAACTTGGTCACCATGCGTGGCATGTTTACTCCACGCTGCAGCCCGCTCTACGTGGTGAATGGCTTCCCCATTCCCGGCTTCACGACACAGGACCTTGACTCGTTCTACGGCCCCAGCAACATCTTCGCCATCGAGGTCTACCACGCAGGCACGGTGCCGGCGCAATTCCAGGTGGGGATGCAGGAGTGCGGCAGCATCGTGATCTGGACCAGATAGGACGACCGTCGGTCAGCGCGTCGATTCGGACTGAAAACACCAACCGCCGCGGCACGAGGTCCGTGCAGCGGCGGTTTCTGTTTGCCAGAGTGTTCGTGTCTCAGGCCGTTGGCATGCTGCGCTTGCCGAGTGGCGCGAGGCAGACTTGCGCGAGCTTGAAGTGCGCCAGCCCGAAGGGAATGCCGATGATGGTGAGACAGTAGCCGATCCCGGCCAGGACGTGCGCGATCCACAGCCAGAGACCGGCGAACACGAACCAGAGCACGTTGGCGATGCCGGTACCAGGCACGCGCATTTCGTCGACATCGCGCGCGTCCACGAGTGTACGACCAAAGGGAAACGCGGCAAAGCCGGCAATGCGAAAGGCCGCAAACGCCCAGGGCAGTCCCACCACGGTAATGGCCAGGAGCACACCGGCCAGCAGCCATCCCAGCCAGGCGAAGAACCCACCGCCAAGCACAAACCAGAGAATGTTGCCCAGCAGCGCCATGTCCCGCTCCCGTGTGCACGTGGTGGTGGGCCGTGGACAAGCGGTGGCCCGTCTCACTCCCTACGGGCAGCCGCCTCCAGGTGTTTCTGCCAGAGCGCCTGCAGCTCCTCCAGCGACGCGGCCGCCAGACGCTCGAGCGCGGTGCGCCAGGTGTCGCCGGTCATGTGCGGGGCCAGCTCCACCACGGCCTGGAGTCCCAACTGGTCGACGAGGAAGGTCACGAAGGACTCGGCGCAGGTGTAGTAGGCCGGCGCCAGCTCGCCCCGGGCTTCGCCGTTCAATCCCGCCACCATGCCTTCGCGGCCCACGGCTTCACGCATCGCAGCCCGCGGCGCCTCGTGTGTGCGCTCGGCGCAGGTGGCGTGCACCGAACCTGCGGCCGTCGTGGCAAACAGGTTGTACTCACGCAGTCCGGCCGCCTGGGCGGCTCGCGCGGCCAGCACGTTGGGCAGGCCCTCGAGCAGCCACTGCGCCGTGTGGTTTCCGACCACCTGACGCGCCGCAGGCGTGTCGTGCTCCCACACAAAGAACGGGGCCGGCGCGGTGAGCAGCACATGTGCGCTCTCGTGCAGGTACGGGGCTTCGCCGCGCGCCGCCACGCTGAAGGGAATGAACACGGTGCCATCGCCATTTGCGTGAGAGACGAAGCGGCCCGGTGCCAGGACAATGTGCACCGCCGCCTTGCCGTGCCGCTGCCAGGTGCGCGGCGACTGCACGAGCTCATGCAAGGCGCGCAGGCCGCGCTCCAGCGAGTCGGCCAGTGCCTCCTGATGCGCCGCGTGCATGCTGTCACGGGGAACCGTAAGCACCACATGGGTGCGCGACACCCGGCGTCCGTGCGCTTCGAGCCAGGCCAGGCGCGCCGGATCATCGGCGCGCCAGTCCACACGTGCCCCGTTCTGCGCCCCGGTCTGCAAACCGCGCTGCGCCCAGAGGGCGGTGTCCTGCATGACACTCATCAGCAGCAGCACCCACACGCGGCGCAACCATCTGCCGCGACCGATTCGATCCATGCCCTGCATCCCCGCTCCATCGGCGCCATGCGCCACGTGCCGCACCGGGTCCTGCGCCCGATGTCCTGACTATTCAGGCGAAAGCCGGTGCTCGCGCATTTCAGGAGGCCGCGGTGGGCGAGATGCTGGTCAGCCCGCTGGATTGGGCCCGGGAGGCAGCGGCGGCTGATCCGGACGCCACCAGGCGTCTGGCGCCGCCGGCAGCGGCTGCGCCGCACTCACATTGTCAGGCCGCACGTCGGCCATGATGAAGTTCTCGCTGGGCACCGGCACGCCGTGCATGCGCCGCAGCATGGCCAGTTGCCCGACGTGCGTGAGACAATCAGCAAGAGGCCCCTGAAGGAACTGCTCGTCGCTGATGCGCGCCGTGAGTGAGACATTGGCGAAATCATCGCGCAGCAAGGCCAGTTGATCGTGAAAGCGTGCGACTTCTTCACGCCAGGTGGGCGTGGGCGGGGGCGCGTAGTCGCCGCCGTGCAGCATGGTGCGGGCATAGCCCATGAGGCCCGTCATGTGCCAGAGCAGTTCATGCGGCGTACGGACATGGTGTCCGGCACGGAAGTCCCCAAAGTCGTCCGGCGCATCGCGCAGCGCCTTCTGTGTGCGATAGGCGATGGTGGCCAGCAGGTGCTGCAGCAGGGCGCGGGTGGGTGACATGCCACACTCCGGGTCTGTCGGGGGCGTCGCGTTCAGTGACATCTTACGGGATGTCGCACGCTATCCCGCATCTCGACACCGCGCCAGCTGCACCGACCGCATGGGCCGGACCACGCCGGTTCTCAGCCCTGCTCGTGTTCGCGCCGCTCGCCGCCATGCTGTTGGCGGCCTGCAGCAGCAGCGACGCGCCCACCACGCCGCCGCCGGTCAACAGCTGCACCACCACGCCGCCGGCAGCGCAGGCGGCCTATTACGACGTGGCACGCAACAAGTGCGGCGCGGCGCTGCTGTCCGCGCTGCAGCAGGCCGTGCGCGGACAGCGCCTCCTGGGTTACACGGCTGCCCGCGATTCGCTGTACGCCTTTGTCGATCGTGGCACACGGCCCTGGATCATCGACCTCTACACAGGCCGCGAAGCCGTGGGCGTCACCACGCGTGCCACGGCCTTCAACGCGCGCATCAACACCGAGCACACCTGGCCACGCAGCCGCGGCGCCGAAGTGGACCCGGCGCTGAGTGACCTGCACCATCTCTTCAGCTCCGATTCGGCAGCGAACGAGCGGCGACAGAACTATCCGTTTGGCCTCGTGCGCGGCACGGTGCTGTGGACCAGCACACCGCCTGCCGGGCAGAGCGAAGTGAGCCGACTGGGCTACGCCAGCGGTAACAGTGGCCAACTGGTGTTCGAGCCCAGGCCCAGCGTGCGCGGCGACATCGCACGTGGACTGCTCTACTTCTATCTGCGCTATCACACCGACCGGCCCAGCGGCTACAGCGTGCTCAACTTCGCGCAGGAGCGGGACCTGCTGCTGGCCTGGGCGCGGGAAGATGCGGTGGACGCGTGGGAGCGCGCGCGCAATGACGCGGTGTTCAGAGCCCAGGGCAATCGCAATCCGTTCATAGACTGGCCGGAGATACTCGACCTTCTTCCGCCGCTTCCGCTCAACTGAGACCTCGGTTTCTCGGTTTCCCGGTCTCTCGGCGTCTGAGACTCTGGGATGACGGGAAATGAGAGGGTGCGAGGATGAGACAGAAATAGATGAATGGGAGATGAGCAACCAATGAATTGAGAGACGGGAATCTCGGCGTCCGAGGACTGCAGTCCGGGTCTGCGTCGACCGCAGTCAGGGTCCGCCGTCCGGGTCGGGGTCGGGGTCGAGGTCGGGGTCGAGGTCGGGGTCGAGGTCGACCGCTGGACCCGGTCGAACACGGTCCCGCTTCTCAACTCATTGGTTGCTCATCTCCCATTCATCTATACCGTATCTGATCTTCCCGACTCCCACATCCCGACATCTCACCATCTGCCAAGAGGAGATGAGACGTCGGGACCCGGGCTGCCGAGAGATCAGAAGGTGTACCGAATGCCGACCTGCATCGAGAACTGCAGGAGGAGATTCCCTCCCAGCGGCGTACGATCACCGAAGAAGTCGGTGAGGTTGTAGCGAATCGTCTCGCCAGTCGGGTCGTAGGACACCGGCACCATCAGGTTGCGGCGCGCCGCCGACACGGACTCATAGCGGCCCCAGTTCTTGTTCAGGCCGTTGAGCACGTTGAAGAAGTCGATCGACAGCTCGGCGTTCTGGCCCGCACGCGTGGGAATGCGGTTGCGCAGCGACAGGTCGAGACGATTGAACCACGGCTGGCGGCAGGTGTTGCGCGGTATGATCTGCCCCACGTAGTCGCCCACGCACTTGTTGTCGTTGAGATAGCCGCGGTAGATCTCGCGCTGCGCCGCCACGTACTCGGCCTGCGCCTGCGAACCCGTCACGTTCGTGGGAATCGCCACCGGGAAGTCTTCCGGCGCGAAGATGAACGGACGGTCGTTGAACGAGAGACCATCGGCGTTCAGGTCACCACCCTGCTCCGGGCCCCAGGGCGTGCCGCTCTGCATGCGGAAGATGCCGCTGAGTCGGAAGCCAAGCGGGAGCTTGGTGAAGCCGGAGAGAATGATGGTGTGGTTGCGCACGAAGCCCGACGGGCCCCAGGCCTTGTCGGTGTCGCCGATGCCGCCGATGTCGTTGGGGCCCGACGCGCCGATGCGCGAATCGCTCCAGCCGGCGAACGAGGTGCAGCAGGAGAACGAGCCGTTGTCGTCGGCCGTCGTCCAGGTGTAGGAGGCGCGCAGCGACGACTCCTCGGCCAGACGATGATCAAGGTTGAACGTCAGCGCCTGCGAGCGTGCCCGGCCATCATAGAAGTTCTGGAAGAGATTGCCGAAGTCGGTGTTGATAAGCCGCTCGTTGCCGGCCGCCGCATTCGGGCGGAAGGATCCGACCGGCACGTACACCTGACGGTTCCCCTCGTTGGCCAGCGAGAAGAGCGGCTGGCGCAGGTTGGTATTGCGCACCGTGTACAGGTTCGACGTGAACGCGTACAGGTAGTCCGCCGAGAAGCGCGTGCGGCCACCGAGCTGACGCTCATAGCCGATGTTGCCGCGGTAGGTCTCGGGAATCTCGAAGCCCTGCGTCCAGAACGAGTACTCGGGAATGCCGCCGATGCCCGCCGAGCCCGCGCAGTTGAACGGATTGTTGTCGCCGTTGGCGGCCCAGTCGCGGTAGCCGTTCACCGGCGGCGGGGCGTTCGGCTCGCCGTCGTCGGCACTGCCCGTGCAGGCGAGATTCTGCAGCGGCACGTCGGTGATGCCCACGTTGGAGCCCAGCACCGCCGGCAGGCGGCCGTAGAAGAGACCGGCGCCGGCGCGCCACACTTCGGTGGCGTCACCCTTGCGGTCCCAGGCCAGCGCGATGCGCGGCGAGAGGTTGTTCTTGTCGATCGGCGCAACGCCCGTCTGAATGCCGAACGCGCGCTCGGCATCGATCACACGGCCCGGTGCGTCACCGAAGCGCGAGAGATCGTAGCGCAGACCCAACGTGGCGAGCAGGCGCGGCGTGACACGCCACTGATCCTGCGCATACGCCGAGTACTCGTAGGTGTCGAACACCGCGCGCGGCACCTGGCCGTCGGAGCGCACGTTGCGCGTGTACTGCAGCGGCCGGTAGGCCTCCAGCGCCGCGAGGTTGTCGAAGGTGTAGAAGCCCGACCCCTGGTTCCAGAAGTCGTTCTCGTAGTGCGCGATGATGTTGTTGGTGCCGAACTTGAGCGTGTGGCGGCCCAGATCCACGGTCGTGTTGTTCACGATCTGGATCTTGTTCTCGATGAGATTGTTGCGGAACGCCAGGCTGTTGCCGCCCCAAGCGTAGGCCGTGCCGGGGATCACGTTGTTCACGCGCAGCTGCGGCTTGAGATCTGCGCCCACACGCGGACGCTCCTCACCCGAGTACTGGAAACGGAATACGTTCGTGGCGCGATCGCCGAGGGTGCTGTTGAGCTCACCCACAAGCGAGTTCGTGCGGTTTTTGAACGACTCCGTCTGCGACAGACCACCAATGGCGGTACCGCCAAAGGTTTCGTTGCCGTTGTCGTAGTTGGAGTAGTTGTTGCGCAGCGACAGGCGATGCTTGCTGTTGATATTCCAGTCGATGCGCGCGAACAGGGTGAGCACGTCGTTGCGCGTGGCAAACTCATTGTACGCGCCGGCCGGGTTGCCCACGCCGTAGCGGTCATTGAGAATGCTGAAGAAGCGGCCAAGCGAATCGGCCGTTTGGCGCGCGCGCACGGCGGAGGCCCGAAGCGAGGCCGCCTGTGCCGGCGTTTCCGCCAGATCGGCCCGCCGCTCGAAGTCCGCCGCCTGCACGAGCAGCGCGTCCGGTCCGTTCGGCACGAAGGGCTCGCGGCGGCGCTGGCCGTCCACCGACACCAGCCAGAACAGCTTGTCCTTCACCAGCGGCCCTTCCGCCTGGAAGGCGTACTGCTGCACGTTGAAGTTGTTGACCGGCGTGCCGTTGAAGTTCTCGGCCGTCAGCGCATCACCGCGGTAATTGCCGTAGGCCGTGACCTTGCGGCGGTTCGTGCCACCCTTGGAAATGATGTTCACGATGCCGCCAGCATAGTTGCCGTACTCCACGTCGAAGCCATTGGTGATGATCTGGAACTCCTTCACCGACTCGATCGAGAAGTTGAACGGAATGCGGCTGCCGCCCCGGTTTTCACCGAAGAAGGTGTTGTTGGCGTCCACACCGTCGAGCTGCACGTTGGTCTGCGACGGGCGCGCGCCGGCGATCGAGAACTGACCGCCCGTGGTGGTCTCGGGCGTCGGGCTCACGAGGCCGGAGAGATTGATGAAGTCCGTGAAGTCACGGCCCAGCGTGGGCAGGTTCTGGATTTCCTCCTGCGACACGGCCTGCTTCACGCCACCGTCAGCCACGTCCACCTGCTGCGACGCCCGCACCTGCACCGCGCCAAGCTGCGCGGCCGCTTCGCTGAGCGCGAAGT
>ERZ1066122.19-NODE-19-length-233133-cov-205.225851_pt1 | contig 233133 bp, 213 predicted proteins | sample MGYA00382769_ERZ1066122 | MGnify/ENA primary metagenome ERZ1066122 (study PRJEB33369, sample SAMEA5778352) | biofilm metagenome | biome: Industrial cooling water; feature: Water cooling tower basin; material: Biofilm | place: United Arab Emirates | collected...
TCGGTCATCGCGAACAGCGAGCCGCCGAAGTGCGTGCCGACGTAGTTGCGGTTCCACGGCCGCATGCGCAGCTCGACTTCAGCGGAGCGCCAGTCGCTGCCAAGGTGGGTGACGTGGATGCCGGACAGCAGGAAGGGCGGCCACAGGTTGAAGCCGTGGCGGAGCAGGCGGGGTGACATCAGGCGCCTGCGCTCAGAACAGCACCGAGGCCATCTTCCGTCGGTACGCTCCGACGAGGTCCTCGTCGTCGACCACGCGGAAGGCGTCGATCAGCGCCTTCTTCGGCAGGCCGTCCTCGTAGCCGCGGTCCCGCTTGAGCATCTCGAGGAACTGTTCAAGCCCGGCCCCGGCGTCGCCCTCCACGATGCGGCGCGCGCCCAGCAGGTGGCGGGCGCGCAGGTCGCCGGGGTTGGCCGCGATCGCCTGCTCCAACACCGCTGCGGGCGGGGCGTCTTTCAGCAGCGCGGCAAAGCCCAGCCGCGCGCGCGCTTTCACCGCGCGGTCGTCAGTGGCGAGGTTTGCGGGCAGGGCGTCGAGCAGCGTCTCCGCTTCCGCGGCGGCGCCCACGGTCAGCAGCGCGAGCACGAGGTCGAGCTTCAGCGCGCCGTCGTCCGGCGCGTCGGCCACGGCGTGGCGCAGGCGGATCACCTCGGCTTCCGGGTCGACCGGCGGCGCTTCGGGCGCGGCCACATCGGCGGCGTCGGCGGGCGCGGCAGGCTCGATGCCGTGCTGGGCAAGGAACTGCTTGAGCTGCCCCTCGGGCAGCGCGCCGGGAAAGCCGTCGACGATCTGCCCGCCCTTCAGCAGCATCACCGTCGGCACCGAGCGGATCTGGAAGTAGCCCGCGAGCTGCTGCTCTTGGTCGACGTCGACCTTGGCCAGCAGGAAGGCGCCGTTGTAGTCGGCCGCGAGCTTTTCGAGAATCGGCGTGAGCGTCTTGCACGGCCCGCACCAGGTGGCCCAGAAGTCGACCAGCACCGGCACGTCTTTCGACTTCAGCAGCACCTCGGTTTCGAAGCGCTCCAGCGTGGCGTCGAACACGTGCGAGGCGGCGGGCGAGGCGGCGGCGGGGGCGGGCGCGCTGCCCAGGCGGTCGAGGTGGATCATCGGGGGCTCACGAAGAAGAGGCGCAACGCGCCGACGCCCCGACCAATGGGGGCGACGGGGTCGCGTTGCAAGTGCATCAGTTTGCCAGCGGCTTCACCACCGCGCCGCCCTTCATCACGAAGGCGACCTTGCGGGTCAGGGCGATGTCCGCCAGTGGGTTGCCGGGCACGGCGACGATGTCGGCGTGGAAGCCCGGCGCGATCTGCCCGAGGTCGGCCGCACCCAGCACGGTCGCGGCATTCAGCGTCGCGGTCTGCAGCGCGACGTTCGCCGGCATGCCGCCTTCGACCATGAACTCGAACTCGCGCGCGTTGTCGCCGTGCGGGCTGACGCCGGCGTCGGTGCCGAACGCGATCGGCACGCCCATCGAGTAGGCCTTCGAAAAGGTCGCCATGATCTGCTTGCCGACGGCGCGCGCCTTCGGGCGGACGATGGCCGGGTAGAAGCCCTCGATCTCGGCTTTCTCGCCGACGAAGCGGCCGGCGGAAAGTGTGGGCACGTACCACGTGCCCTTTTCCTTCATCAGGCGCATCGTCGCGTCGCTCATGAAGGTGCCGTGCTCGATGGTGGTGACGCCGCCCTCGATGGCGCGGCGCATGCCCACATCGCCGTGCGCGTGCGCGGCCACCGTGTAGCCGTAGTCCTTCGCGGTGTCGACGATGGCGCGGATCTCCTCGACGGTGAACTGCGGCGCGTCCGGGCTGCGCGCGTAGCTCAGCACGCCGCCGGTGGCGGTGATCTTGATGGTGTCGCTGCCGTCCTTGTAGCGCTGGCGCACGGCCTCACGCGCGTCGTCGGTGCCGTTGATGACGCCTTCGGTGGGGCCGGGCGGCCCAACCAGGCTGGCGAGCCGGCTGTTCAGGCCATTGGTCGGGTCGGCGTGGCCGCCGGTGGTGGCGATCGACTTGCCGGCCGCGAAGATGCGCGGACCGGGGATCGTGCCGGCATTGATGGCGTCGCGCAGGTTCGGCGCGATTTCGCCGCCAAGGTCGCGCACCGTGGTGAAGCCGGCTTCGACCGTGCGGCGCGTGTACTGCGTGGCGCGCAATGCGAAGTCGACGTCGTCGAGGCGGAAGCCCTCCGAGTAGCTGTTCGGATTCGACTCCTGCCCGACATGCACGTGCAGGTCGATCCAGCCCGGCGAGCAGGTGAGCGATGAGAGATCGATCACCGTGGCGCCGTCGACGGCGGCCCTGCCGGCCTGCAGCGCCTTGATCCGGCCATCCTCGACGATGACCGTCTGCGAACCGAGCAACCGGCCGGATTTCGCGTCGAAGACGTTGCCGCAGTGCAGCGCCGTGGTCGCGGCGTGGGCGGGCAGGGCGGCGGCGAGCGTCAAGGTAAGCAGGGCGGGGCGAAGCGTCATCGGTCGGTCTCCCGGGTGGCAGGGACGATCACTGGAACGGAAAGTTGCGGCGCTCGATCATCATGACGGCGTTGGATCAGCGTGGGCTCCCGCCGGGCTGGCGAGCCTGCTCTTGCAGGCGCGCGAGTGCCGCTCGGGCGCTCTCCTGCTGATAGTGGATCACCAGCAGGTGGTCGAGGAAGGTCGATGCGTGCTGGGTCAGGGCGACTCGCGACGTCGAGTCGGCCGCCAGCGTATCGAGGTCGACGTCATCGAAGTAGTCCGCACGCGTCGCGCCGCTCGCGATGTATTCCCTGATCGACCCACGTGTGAGGCCGGTATCGAAGGCCATGTGGGACACCACGTGCGTCCGGAACGGCTCGGTGCGCTGCAGCAGCGTGGCGTGCAACCCGGCTGCGCGGTTCGCGAGCACGTCATAGTCGCGCAGCGCATCGCGAAGTCGGATATCGCGCAGGATCCCGAGTTGGGCCGCGGACTGCATCTCGACATAGGTCGCCGCGCGAGGCGCCGCGCTGCGCGTGCTGGTGATGTTGTTCAGATCGATGAGCATCGTCGCCTTGTCGCGCGGCCAAGTGCCCTGCATCCGCCAGGCGGCCAAGTCCGAAAGAAGCCGCTTCGACGACTCGAGATTCCGCTCCCACCGCTCGCCGTCTTCGGTCAGTCGCGCATCGATCCGCTCGAAATCGACCTGGAGGCGCGCAATGAACTCGGCTTCGCGCTGCTGCGTCCTGCGCTCGTCGTTCCAGTTCGCCACCTGGATACCGACGAAGACGCCGAGCACGACGATCACGAAGTCGATCGCGATGGCGGCCCAGTTCTGCGTGCGCAGGTGCTCCGCGAGACGCAGCACGCGGGTGCCGCGCGATGGGGCGTCTTCGCCGGTGTGATCAGTCATGAGCGGCAGCGTTGGCCGTTTGTTCGAGCGGAAGGAAATGGCGCTCGGTGGCGAGAGCGCCGATCGCGGTGCCGGCCGCGACGCCGGCATCGACCGAGAAGCGGTAGTGCACGCCGAGCCAGATGCGCGACTGCGCGACGTCGTCGACGTACTCGCGCGGCGTGTCGAAGCGGCGCACGCGGAAGTCCTTGGCCTCCAGCACGATCGGCGGCGGGTTCGCGCCGAATTCGCGCGCGATCACCTCACCGATGGCGGCAGCGCTCAAGCAATGGCCGCAGGGGTACTCGGCATGATTGGGCGTGTCGTCGAGGTTGCGCCACGTCGGGTCAGGCGCGGTGGCGTCGTTGCCGTCCATGCCGGCGTTGTGGATCGCGGTGATCGGCCGCCACAGGTCGTAGTGGTACTTGCCGTCCATCATCGCCACATAGGAGTCGTTCAGCGCCATTTCGGCCAGCGCCAGGAAGCGCGCGTCATCCACGAGGCTGCGCCCCGGTCGGCCGACGAGCTGCTCCAGCACGATCGCGGTGCTTCGGTCCTTCCAGAAATTCGCGCTGTCGGTCTGCGCGGCGCTGCGCGTTTCCGATTTCCTCGCACCCAGCGCCTTGATCTCGTTGAAATCGCGCGCCCACGTCTCGCTGGACAGCGCCGGCGGCGGGCCGGGCCGCACTTCGTCGGGCGTGCGCAGAATCCACGGCCGCTGCCGCGAAAAAGCGAGGCCCACCTGCGGGATCGTCGGGGCGTACACGCCGGGGCCCGGCGGTGGGAACACCGGATCGCGCGCGTCGTGGCCGGAGCCCGCGCGCGCCGCGAGCACCGCCGCGGCGGCGGCTTGGCCCACGCGCACGCCGGCATCGCGAGCCGACGCGTCGGTGACGGCCTTCAGGGATTTCTCCAGCGCCGATTTCAGGTCGTCAGCTTGGTCGGGGCACAGCGCCACCAGCACGTCGTGTGACGCCTGCGCGGCCGCGGCGTCGACCGAAGCGCCGGGCGCGGCGTCGATGCGCTTCGCGTAGGGCCGGTACTTCGGCGTGATCGCGTTGATGGCTTCGAACATCGCCACCTGCATCGGCGCCTCGGGAAACCAGATCAAGCCGTCGTCGCAGGCCTCGCCGTGCACGCGCCACTGCGTGATCACGTTCTCCAGCACGCCGGCCGAAGCCGGCGAGGCGGGCAGGGCGGCGCCCAGTCCCATCGAAAGCAGCAGCACTCGAGCAAACCCGCGCATGACCAGAGCCTTTCCGCCGGAAGGCGGCGCACGTGAAGGGGGGATGGGGCGAGTATGCCTCGCACCTCGCGCCTGCGGCTGAGAGCCCTGCTGACGGCCCGCGTGGGTCCCCGTGCGGTAACCTTGCCAGCTCACTTTTCCATCGGGCCCTGCCGCCCCAGACACATGCACGACACCGTCTCCGAATCCGCCCCGCCGACCGACGCCGCCGAGACCGGCTTCCAGCCCAAGGTCGTCGAGGCCGCCGCGCAGGCCTGCTGGGACCGCACCAAGGCCTTCGAGGTTGTCGAGGACACCTCGAAGCCGAAGTACTACGCGCTGTGCATGCTGCCGTACCCCTCGGGTGCGCTGCACATGGGCCACGTGCGCAACTACACGATCGGCGACGTGATCAGCCGCTTCAAGCGCATGCAGGGCTTCAACGTGCTGCAGCCGATGGGTTGGGACGCCTTCGGCCTGCCGGCCGAGAACGCCGCGATCAAGAACAACACCGCGCCGGCAAAGTGGACCTACGAGAACATCGACAAGATGCGGGCGCAGCTCAAGTCGCTGGGCTACGCGTATGACTGGTCGCGCGAGGTCACCACCTGCACCCCGGAGTACTACCGCTGGGAGCAGCAGTTCTTCACCCGGCTGTACGCGAAGGGCCTCGTCTACCGCAAGAACAGCGTGGTGAACTGGGACCCGGTCGACCAGACCGTGCTCGCCAACGAGCAGGTGATCGACGGCCGCGGCTGGCGCAGTGGTGCGGTCGTCGAGAAGCGCGAGATCCCGCAGTGGTTCCTGAAGATCACCGATTACGCGCAGGAGCTGCTGGACGGCCTTGATGCGCTGCCGGGTTGGCCGGAGTCGGTCAAGACCATGCAGCGCAACTGGATCGGCCGCTCGGAAGGGCTGGAGATTTCGTTTGCGGTTGAAGGCGAAGCCGAGCCGATGGTGGTGTTCACCACGCGCCCCGACACGCTGATGGGCGTGACCTACGTCGCCGTGGCCGCCGAGCACGCGCTGGCCGCGAAGGCCGCGGCGATGAACCCCGAAGTCGCCGCGTTCGTCGCCGGCTGCAAGCAGGGCGGCGTGTCCGAGGCCGAGCTGGAGACGCAGGAGAAGCGCGGCATCGCCACCGGCCTGTTCGCCGTCCACCCGATCAGCGGCGCCAAGGTGCCGGTGTGGATCGCCAACTTCGTGCTGATGGGCTACGGCACCGGCGCCGTCATGGCCGTGCCCGGCCACGATGAGCGCGATTTCGAGTTCGCCACCAAGTACGGCCTGCCGATCAGGCAGGTGATCGCCGTCGACGGCGAAAGCTATGACGCCGCGCAGTGGCGCGACTGGTACGCCGACAAGACCGCGCCCGGTTTGCGCACGGTGAACTCCGGTGCGATGGATGGCCTCGGCTACAAGGCCGCCTTCGACAAGGCCGCCGCCCTGCTCGGCGACAAGGCCACGCGCCGAGTCAATTACCGCCTGCGCGACTGGGGCGTATCCCGCCAGCGTTACTGGGGCTGCCCGATTCCGATGCTGTACGACGCCGACGGCAACGCGCACGCGGTGCCGGAAGAGCAGCTGCCGGTGGTGCTGCCCGAGGACGTGCGCTTCGAGGGCGTGGCCTCGCCGATCAAGTCCAACCCGGCGTGGCGTCAGTACACCGATGCGAACGGCCAGCGCTTCGAGCGCGAGACCGACACCTTCGACACCTTCATGGAGTCGAGTTGGTACTACGCGCGCTACTGCTGCCCGGGCGCCACCGACATGCTCGACGACCGCGCCAAGTACTGGCTGCCGGTCGACCAGTACATCGGCGGCATCGAGCACGCGGTGATGCACCTGATGTACTTCCGCTTCTTCCACAAGCTGCTGCGCGACGCCGGTTACGTCGACAGCGACGAGCCCGCGACCAATCTGCTGTGCCAGGGCATGGTGATCGCCGACGCGTACTACGCGCTCGACGCGCAGGGCAACAAGGACTGGATCAACGCGGCGGACATCACCTTCACGTTCGATCCCGACGCGTCGAAGGGCATCGGCAAGGCGGCGGACGGTCGCCCGGTGTTCCCCGCCGGCAGCGAAAAGATGTCGAAGTCGAAGAACAACGGCGTCGACCCGAAGCTGATGGTCGACCGCTACGGCGCCGACACCGTGCGCCTGTTCTCGATGTTTGCCGCGCCGCCGGAGCAGTCGCTGGATTGGAACGAGGGCGGCGTCGAGGGCATGGCGCGCTTCCTGCGCCGGCTGTGGAACCAGGTGCAGAAGCACGCGGATGCGGGCGTGGTCGCGGCCTTCCCGCGCGCCGGCATCGACGCCGCGGCGCTGTCGCCGACGGCGAAGGCCATTCGCCGCCAGCTGCACGAGACCATCCAGAAGGTCACCGACGACTACGCCCGCCGCTACAGCTTCAACACCGCGATCGCGTCGGTGATGGAGCTGCTGAACGCGATGGCGAAGTTTGATGAGTCCACTGAGGCCGCGCGCGCGCTGCGGCAGGAGGCCTTCGAGGCCGTCACCCTGCTGCTGAACCCGATCACCCCGCACGCGAGCCACGCGCTGTGGCAGCTGCTGGGCCACCCGGAGACGGTGCTCGAGACGCGGTCGTTCCCGTCCGTCGATGCGGCAGCACTCGTGCGCGATTCGCTGACGCTCGCGGTGCAGGTCAACGGCAAGCTGCGCGGCACCATCGAGGTTCCGGCCAGCGCCGACAAGGCCGCCATCGAAGCGATGGCGCTGGCCGAGCCGAACGTCGTGAAGTTCATCGAAGGGCAGTCGGTCAAGAAAGTCATCATCGTTCCGGGCAAGATCGTCAACATCGTCGTCGGATGACCCGCATGCGCGCTTGCTTCCTCGTTCCCGTCCTCGTCGCTGCGCTCGCCGTCGGCTGCGGCTTCGCTCCGCGTGGCGCGCTGAAGGTGCCGGAGGGCTTCGGCGCCATCGCCGTCACCGCCGCCGACCCGTACAGCCCGCTGGCCGACGACCTGCGCCGCTCGCTGCAGCGCGCCGGTGCCGCCACCACCGCGTCGGCGGAAGGCGCCGCACAGCTCGCGATCACCGCCGAAACCTGGGAGACGCGGCCGATTTCGGTTGACGCCTTCGTGGCCGTGCGCGAAATCGAAACGCGCTATCGCGTCACCTTCGATCTGGTCGACGCGGCGGGCACCAAGCGCCTCGAGCAGCAGACCGTCGAGCTGACCCGCGATTTCGTCTACGAGGCCGCCGAGAGTTTCGGCAACCCCGGCGAGCAGGAGATCGTGCAGCAGGAGCTGCGTCGCGACATGCAGGCGGCGATCCTGCGTCGCGTCGACCTCGCGCTGCGCGACGACTGATGGCCTGCTCCTGATGGCCGAACTGCGCCCAGACGCCTTCCTGAAGCGCCTTGCCGGCGAGCCGCTGCCGCCGGTGCTGCTGATCGCCGGCGACGAGCCGCTGCTGGTGCAGGAGTGCGCCGACGCGGTGCGCGAGAAGGCGAAGACCGAAGGCTACGGCGAGCGCGAAGTGCTCGACGCCGAAGGCAGCTTCGATTGGAATCGTCTGACGCTGGGCCTCGCTTCCCTGAGCCTGTTCGCGCAGCGCCGGCTGTTCGACCTGCGCCTGCCCACCGGCAAGCCCGGCAAGGACGGCAGCGAGGCGATCCGCGACTACTGCGCGAACCCGCCGCCCGACACGGTGCTGCTGATCACCGCGCAGGACTGGAGCCGCCAGCACGCCGGGAAGTGGAGCGAAGCGATCACCGCCGCGGGCCACATGGTGCCCGTGTGGCCGCTCAAGCCCCACGAGCTGCCGGAGTGGCTGGCCACGCGCCTGCGCCGCAAAGGGCTCAGCGCGACGCCCGAAGCCTTGGAGCGCCTCGTTGAGCGCGTCGAGGGCAACCTGCTCGCCGCCGCGCAGGAGATCGACAAGCTCGCCCTGCTGCTCGACAAGAACGCCGGCCCGATCGACCTCGACACGCTCGAGCGCCTCGTCGCCGAGGCCTCGCGCTACGACGTCTTCAAGCTCGTCGATGCGACGCTCGCCGGCGACGCCGCGCGCGTGCCGCGCATCCTCGCGGCACTCCGTGGCGAAGGCGAACAGGTCGCCGGCCTGCTCGGCTTCGCGACGAAGGAGATCGTCACGATCGCCAGCTTCGCGGCGGTGCAGGCGCGCGGCGGCAACGTGATGGCCGAGATGCGCGCCGCCAAGCTGTGGGAATCGAAGATGGCGCAATACAAGCGCGCGCTCGATCGCCACGCGCCCTCGTCGTGGGAGCGCTTCGCGATTTCGGTCGGCGAGGTCGAGCGCATGTCGAAAGGCCGCGCCAGCGGCGACGCCTGGCGCGCGCTGGAGCGCCTGCTGCTCGCGGTCGCACGGCCGCGCGCGGCGTCGGCCCTGCTGGCGAAGTGAGCGCTGACGCGACGCGATGAGCGCCTCCGGTCCCGCGCTGCACCTGCTCTACGGCGGCACGTTCGACCCGATCCATCTCGGCCATCTCGCCGTCGCGCGCGCGGCGCTATCGACCACCAGCGCAGCGCACCTCGATTTCCTGCCGGCCGCCGATCCGCCGCATCGCGCGGCGCCCGGCGCGTCCTTTCCCGACCGCGTGGCGCTGCTGCGGGCGGCGCTGGCCAGCGAGCCCGCGCCGGCCGTCGGCCGCTGGGGCGTCGACACGCGCGAAAACCGGCGTCTCAGCCCGAGCTACACCGTCGACACCCTGCGCGAATGGCGGCGCGAGCACGGGGACGCCGCGCCGCTGGGCTTCGTGCTCGGCGCCGACGCCTTCCTCGGCCTCACCGGCTGGCGGGAGTGGCCCGCACTGTTCGAGCTCGCCCACCTGCTGGTGGCGCGCCGCCCGGGCAGCGCGCTGCAGCCCCTGCCGCCCGAGCTCGACGCCGCGACCGCGGGCCGCTGGGCCGGCGGCGCAAGCCCGGCGCGGCACATCGACGACCTGCACGCCGCCCCGGCCGGCCGGGTGCTCGTCATCGACCTGCCGCTGCGCCCGGAGAGCGCCACCGCGGTGCGAGCCGCGCTCGGGGCGTCGGCGCACTCGGTGGACGGCCTGCCGGCCGCCGTCGCCGCGCTGATCGCCGCCCGTGGGCTGTACCGCGACGCCGCGCCGGGTTGAGCGTGGAAGGCCGGGGGTATACTCCGCGCCACCCCACCTGAGACCGCCCCGTTGGCCCATCCGCAGCACGTCATCAAGCCGCAGCCGCCGAACCCGCTGCCGGCCCCCGCCGACCTCCTGAAGCTCGCCGTCGGTGCGCTGGAGGAGATCAAGGCCAAGGACCTCGTCGAGATCGACGTGCGCGGCAAGACCTCGGTGTGCGACTACATGCTGATCGCCTCGGGCACCTCGACCCGCCACGTGAAGTCGCTGGCCGACGAAGTGGTGAAGGCCTCGAAGCAGGCCGGCTACCAGCCGCTCGGCGTCGAAGGCGAGCGCGAAGCCGAGTGGGTGCTGGTCGACCTCGGCGACGTCGTGGTGCACGTGATGCTGCCGCGCGTCCGCGAGTTCTACGCGCTGGAGCGCCTGTGGACGGTCGGCGACCAGCCGCCCGAGGCCTGAGCCGCTGACGGCGCGCGGAGCGCGTCGTCGGTGGGCGATGAAAGCCCGCCATGAAAGCAAGATTGGTTGCCGTCGGTGAGCGCCCACCCGCCTGGGTGGCCGAGGGCTACGCCGACTACACCAAGCGCCTGTCGCGCGAGCTGCCGCTCGAGCTCGTCGAAGTCGCGCCCGGCCTGCGCGGCAAAGGCCGCGACGCATCGCGCGCGATGCACGACGAAGGCGAGCGCGTGCTCGCCGCGCTGCCGAAAAACGCGTGGGTCGTGGCGCTCGACGGCCGCGGCAAGCCCTACACCTCCGAACAGCTCGCCGAGCGCCTCGCCGCGTGGCGCCAGCAGGGCCGCGACCTCGCCTTCCTGATCGGCGGGCCGGAGGGCCACGCGCCGGACGTCTGGGCGCGCGCCGACGAGCGCTGGGCCTTCGGCCCGATGACCCTGCCGCATATGCTCGTGCGCCTGCTCGTCGCCGAGCAGCTGTACCGCGCCTGCTCGATCCTCGGCAACCACCCCTACCATCGCGCCTGAGGCCGCGCCCCGCGGCTATGCTTGGGGCATGCTTTATCTCGCGTCCCAATCGCCGCGGCGCCGCGCGCTGCTGCAGCAGCTCGGTCTCGATCCCGGCCTCCTCGATGTCGATGTGCCCGAAGTGCGCCAGCCCGGCGAACCGGCGCTCGACTACGTCAACCGCGTGGCGCGCGAGAAAGCCGCCGCCGGCCTGCTGGAGGTGGTCGCCGCGCCCGGTGCGTACGTGCTTGCCGCCGATACGGAAGTGATCCTCGACGACGAGGTGTTCGGCAAGCCCGTCGACGCGGCGGATGCCGCGCGGATGCTGCGTCGCCTGTCGGGTCGCACGCACGCGGTGAGCACCGTCGTGTGGCTGGTGCACGCCGGCGGCGAGGCCTCGGCCACGTCGGTGTCCGACGTCACGTTCGCGTCGCTCGACGGCGCAATGATCGACGCGTATCTCGCCAGCGACGAATGGCAGGGCAAGGCCGGCGCCTACGCCATCCAGGGCCGCGCGGCGGCCTTCATCGCCCACCTGTCGGGCAGCTACAGCGGCGTGATGGGCCTGCCTTTGCACGAAACCGCCGCGCTGCTGCGCCGCCACGGAGTACCGATGTGAGCGCCGAGATCCTGATCAACGTGACCCCGAGGGAAACCCGCGTCGCGCTGTCGGAGCAGGGCATGGTGCAGGAGCTGCACATCGAGCGCAGCCTGCGCCGCGGCGTCGTCGGCAATCTGTACAAGGGCCGCGTGCAGCGGGTGATGCCCGGCATGCAGGCGGCCTTCGTCGAGCTGGGGCTCGAGCGAGCGGCGTTCCTGCACGCGTCCGACATCATCCGCGTGCCGCAGGTGCAGCCCTCGGAGAGCGATGAGCTCGGCCCGCCGTCGCCGCCGCCGTCGATCACCTCGCTGGTGCATGAAGGGCAGGAGATCGTGGTGCAGGTGGTGAAGGACCCGATCGGCAGCAAGGGCGCCAGGCTGACGACGCAGGTCAGCATCCCGTCGCGCTACCTCGTGCTGCTGCCGTACTCGAAGGTGATCGGCGTCTCCGCGCGCATCGAGGACGACGCCGAGCGCGCGCGGCTGAAGTCGCTGGTCACCGAACTGGCCGAAGGCAGCGGCCTCGGCTTCATCGTCCGCACCAATGCCGAGGGGCTTGATCGCGACGCGCTGGAAGCCGACGTGGCCTACCTGCGGCTGGCCTGGCAGCTGATCCGCGAGGCGAGCTTGAGCACCGCCGTCGGCCAGCGCATCTACGAGGACCTGTCGCTGCCGATGCGCGCGCTGCGCGACATGATGAGCGCGCAGATCGACCGCGTGCTGGTTGACTCGCGTGAAACGCATGAACGGCTGCTGCGCTTCGCCGGCCAGTTCATGCCCGATTTGGCCGGGCGGATCGAGCATTACGCCGGCGAGAGGCCGCTGTTCGACCTGAACGGCGTGGAGGACGAGATCTCCCGCGCGCTGCAGAAGGAAGTGCCGCTGAAATCGGGCGGTTACCTCGTGGTCGACCAGACCGAGGCGATGACCACGGTGGACGTCAATACCGGGTCCTTCCTCGGCCAGCGCAACCTCGAGGAAACCGCGTTCCGCACCAACCTCGAAGCCGCGCAGGCGGTGGCGAGGCAGCTTCGGCTTCGCAACCTCGGCGGCATCATCATCATCGACTTCATCGACATGCACGACGTGGACCATCGCCGCCAGGTGCTGCGCACGCTGGAGAAGGCGCTGGCGCGCGACCACGCGAAGACGACGGTGTATGACTTCTCGCCGCTCGGCCTCGTGGAGATGACGCGCAAGCGCACCACCGAGAGCCTCGAGCGCCAGCTCTGCGAGCCGTGCCCGACCTGCAGCGGCCGCGGCATGCTGAAGTCGCCGGAAACCTTGAGCTACGAGATCTTCCGCGAAGTGACCCGCGCGGTGCGGCAGTTCGAGGCCGAACGGCTGCTGGTGATCGCCGCGCCGAACGTCGTGGCGCGCATCACCGACGATGAGTCCGTCGCCGTCGCCGAGCTCGAGGAGTTCCTCGGCAAGACCATCCGCTTCCAGGCTGACGAGCAGTACGGCCAGGAGCAGTACGACGTGGTGCTGCTGTGAGCCGCGGCTGAGCCATGGCGTCGCTTGCACGCCGCTGGTGGCGTCGCTGTCGCCGCATCGGCGGCTACGGCGTGCTGCTGCTGCTGATCGCGCTCGCGCTGCTCGTGGCGGTCGCGAACCAGTTCCTGCCGGCGGTCGAGCAGCATCCCGGCGAGGTCGCGCGCTGGCTCTCGGAGCGCGTTGGCCAGCCCGTGCGCTTCTCGGCGATCGATGCGCGCTGGACGCGCGCGGGACCGCGCTTCGCGCTCGACGGCCTGGTGGTGGGCGAGGGCGATCGCCAGCTCGAAATCGGACGCGCCGACCTGCAGGTTTCCGTGTATTCCGGGCTGTTTCCGGGCATGCCGCTGACCGAGCTCAGCGTCGATGGACTGTCCCTGACGCTGCACCAGGACGCCGACGGCCGCTGGCGCATGAGCGGCCTGCCGGAGCCGGCGCAGGCCGATGCCGATCCGTTCGACGTGCTGGCCGGCTTCGGCGAACTGCGCGTGCAGGACGCGAGGCTGCGCATCCGCGCCGAGCGCTGGGGCATCGACCACACGCTGCCGCGCATCGATGGTCGCCTGCGCGTCAGCGGATCGCAGGTGCGCGGCGGCGTGCGGCTGTGGTCGGCCACCGGACGCGCGCCGCTCGACCTGAGCGCCGACGTCGCGCGCGACGGTCGCGCCGGCCGGCTGTGGGTGGGTGCCGAGCAGGTCGATTTGCCGGCGTGGGGCCCGCTGCTCGCGGCACTGGGTGTTGAAACGCTCGCCGGCGGCGGCCGCCTCGGTGCGTGGGTGGATCTGGACGACCGACGCATCGCCCGGGTGCAGCTCGATGCCGCGCTGACCGGCCTGCAGCTTCGCCGCGTTGGCACCGCGCTGCCGCCCGTCGTGTTCGAGCGCGCCGATTTCGCCGCGCAGTGGGTGCTCGACGCGCAGGGCTGGCAGGTGTCGGTGCCGAGCGGTACGTTCGCGGATGGCGCGAGCCAGCAGCGCATCGAGAACTTCTGGATGGCCGGCGGCGACACCATCGCCATCGAGGCCGAGCGCATCGACATGGGCCCGCTGCTGGCCCTCGGCGCACTCAGCAACCAGTTGCCCGACGGCCTGGCCGCGTGGGTGGCCGAAGCGCGACCGGAAGGCACGGTGCTGGTGCTCGAAGTGCCGCCCGCCGCGCCGCGCGCGCTCGCCGGGCGCGCGGTGATCAACGATCTCGGTTTCGCGTCGGTGGGTCGGCGGCCCGGGCTCAGCGGACTCTCCGGGCGCCTGCAGTTCGACGCCGGCGGCGGCGTGGTTTCGCTGGGCAGCGAGGCGCTCGACGGCGATGCGATCGATCTCGACTGGCCGGCGGAGTTCGGGCCCGCGCTGTCGCTGCGCCTACGCGGCGATCTGGCGCTGTGGCGCGACGGCGAACGCTGGTCGCTGGGGACGGAGGCGCTCGACGTCGAAGCGCCCGGCCTGCGCATCGGCACCCGCTTCGCGATCGGATTCCAGGGTGACGGCACGCGGCCGACGCTGGACCTCGCCGCCGACCTCGATGACTTCAACGTGGTCGATGCGAAACGCTTCTGGCTGCAAACAGCGATGAAGCCGCCGGTGCGGCAGTGGCTGGACACCGCGCTGGTCGCCGGCGTCGCCCGCAACGGCCGCGTGGCGCTGGCTGGTGACCTCGACGACTGGCCGTTCCGCAACGGCGGCGGGCGCTTCGACGCGCGCGTGGCGCTCGAGGACGTCACCCTGAAGTTCAATGACGCATGGCCGGCCGCGACAGGCCTCCACGGCGAAGCCATCTTCGACGGCCCCGGCATGGCGCTCGAAGGGCTGCGCGCGAACCTGCTCGAGGCCGTGGTTGGCGAGGCGGCGGCCGACATCGACGACTTCCGCGAGCCGTGGTTCGACTTGACGCTGCGTGGCGGCGGCGACGCCGGTGGCCTGCGCACGCTGGTGATGCAGAGCCCGCTGTACGCGCCGCAGAAGGCCAATATCGATGCGCTCGGCATCAGCGGCCCGGCCGCGGTCGACCTGCGCCTGCGCCTGCCGCTGAAGAGAGAGCTCGGCGAGCGCGAGGTCGAGGGCACGCTGTCGCTCGACAACGCCCGCGTCGCCGACGCGCGCTGGACGATTGCGTTCGAGGGGCTTACCGGCGCCGTTCCGTTCACCGACACGGGCTTCCTCGTCGACGCGCTGCCGGTGCGCTACGGCGACTCGGACGGCGCGCTGACGCTGCGCGTGGGCGACACGGTGCGCGATGCCTTGAACGCCGCCGAGCTGCAGCTTGATGCCGAGCTGGTGCCGTCGCAGCTGCTCGAACGCAGCCCGGAACTCGCATGGCTGCAGCCTTGGCTCGAGGGCGAGAGCCTGTGGGAGGTGCGCGTCGACGTGCCGCGCGCGCGCGCCGATGAACCGCCGCCGCCGGCGCGCTTGAGCCTGCGCTCCGATCTGGTGGGCACGCGGCTTGGCTTGCCGGCGCCGCTGCGCAAGAGCGCCGCGACGCCGCTGCCGCTGCGCCTCGACCTGCCGCTACCGGCCAGCGCCGGTGCGCTGCAGCTGCGGCTGGGGCGACTGATGCAGCTTCGCGGCCGCATGGCCGACGCCGAGCGCCCGTTCGCGGCGGTGGCGGAGTTCGGCAGCCTCGGCGACCCGCTGCCGATTCCCGACGCCGGCATCGCGGTGCGCGGGCAGGTGTCGAGCCTCGACATCGGCGGTTGGGTCGCGGCGGCGGGCGGCGGTGGCACCGGGCAGGGCGGCCTTCAGTCGGTCGACGTCCAGGTCGGCGCCATCGACGTGCTCGACCGCAGCTTCGGCGAAGGGCGCGTGCAGCTCAAGCGCGAGGCCGCGGGCAGCGCATCGCCGGGCCTGTGGGTCGGCTTCGACGGCGCCGCGATTGGCGGTGAGATCCGCATTCCGTCCGCCGAAGGCGCCGCGGTGGACGGCCGCTTCGCGCGCCTGCACTGGCCGCCGATGGACCCCAAGGCGATGACCGGACGCCGCGATGAGGCCGCGCCCGCGGTCGACGAGACCGATCCGTCGCGATTGCCGCCGCTGCGCTTCGTCATCGACGATTTCCGGCTCGGCGAAGCGCGGCTCGGCCGCGCGGAGCTGCAGACCTTCCCGACGCCGGAGGGCATGCACGTCGACCGCTTCAGCACGGCCTCGGACGCGCTGTCGGTGGCCGCCAGCGGCGACTGGACGCGCATCGGCGGGCAGACGCGCTCGCGCTTCGCGATCGACTTCGACGCCGACAGCCTCGGCAGCATGCTCGATGCGCTCGGCTTCACCGGCGTGGTGGAGGAAGGCCCGGTGAAATCGCGCATGGTCGGCGATTGGCCGGGTTCGCCGGGGAGCTTCCGGCTCGACCGCTTCGACGGCGGGCTGCGCGTCGACGTCGGTGCCGGCCGACTGCTCGACGTCGAACCGGGCACCGGGCGTCTGATCGGCCTCGTGTCCATCGCCGAGATTCCGCGCCGCCTGACGCTCGACTTCAGTGATTTCTTCGAGAAGGGTTTCGCCTTCAACGCGATGAGCGGCGATTTCGAGTTCGACGACGGCGATGCGCGCACCGCCAACCTCCGCATCGACGGCCCGTCGGCCGAGATCAACGTCAGCGGCACGACCGCGCTCACCGCGCGCGAATACGACCAGCGCATCGAAGTGCTGCCGAAGGCCGGCGGCGTACTGCCGGCGATCGGCGCGGTGACCGGCGGCCCGGCGGGCGCGGCGATCGGCGCGGTGGCGCAGGCCGTGCTGCAGGCGCCGCTGAAGCAGGCGACGCGCACGGTCTACAGCGTGCAGGGCCCGTGGGCGAAGCCCGACGTGGACGTGGTCGAACGCGGCCCGCGCCGCACCCTGCCTGATCGAGAGACTCCCGAAGGACGCCGCAATGACGCCGCTTGAACTCGCCGAAACCACGCTGCTCACGCCCACCGGCCTCACGCTCGACGACGTCGACCGCGCGCTGGCCGAGCTGCTCGGCCCCGGCGTCGACGACGGTGACCTGTACTTCCAGCACAGCCGCCGCGAGAGCTGGACGGTGGAGGACGGCATCGTCAAGGACGGCGCGCACTCGATCGAGCAGGGCGTGGGCGTGCGCGCCATCAGCGGCGAAAAGACCGGCTTCGCGTACACGGACGAGATCGACCTGCCGGCGCTGCTGGAATCGGCCCGCGCCGCTCGGGCGATCAGCCGCGAAGGCCTGAAGACCGCGCGCGGCCAGCGCATCCACGTGGCCGGCCACGCGCTCTATCCCGCCATCGACCCGATCGATCGTTTCGCGCCGGAGGGCAAGCTCTCGAAGCTGCGCGAGATCGAAGCCTGGGTGCGCGCCGCCGACCCGCGCGTGGTGCAGGTCAGCGCGTCGCTGTCCGCGGCGGTCGACACGGTGCTGGTCGCGCGCGCCGACGGCACGCTGGCCGCCGACGTGCGGCCGCTGGTGCGCTTCAACGTGCAGGTCATCGTCGAGCAGAACGGCCGTCGCGAATCCGGCTATGCCGGCGGCGGCGGGCGCTTCGACTACGTCGAGCTGTTCGCGAACGGCCGCGCCGAAGGGCTCGCGAAAGAGGCACTGCGGCAGGCGCTGGTGAACCTCGACGCCGTCGACGCGCCGGCTGGCGCGATGCCGGTGGTGCTCGGCCCCGGCTGGCCCGGCGTGCTGCTGCACGAGGCGGTCGGGCACGGCCTCGAAGGCGACTTCAACCGCAAGGGGACCTCGATCTATTCCGGCCGCGTCGGCGAGCGCGTGGCCGCACCGGGTGTGACCGTCATCGATGACGGCACGCTCGACGCGCGCCGCGGCTCCCTGAACATCGACGACGAGGGCCAGCCCACGCAGCGCACCGTGCTGATCGAGGACGGCATCCTCAAGGGCTACCTGCAGGACAGCCTCAACGCGCGGCTGATGAATGCGGCGCGCACCGGCAACGGGCGGCGCGAGAGCTTCGCCCACCTGCCCATGCCGCGCATGACCAACACCACGATGGCGAACGGCTCGCACACGCTCGAGGAGATGATCGCGTCGGTCGAACGCGGCCTGTTCGCGCCGAACTTCGGCGGTGGGCAGGTCGACATCACCACCGGCAAGTTCGTGTTCTCGGCCAGCGAGGCCTACCTGATCGAGAACGGCAGGATCACCGCGCCGGTGAAGGGCGCCACGCTGATCGGCAACGGCCCCGAAGTGATGAACCGCGTGACGATGATCGGCAACGACCTGCAGCTCGACGCCGGCGTGGGCGTGTGCGGCAAGAACGGCCAGAGCGTGCCGGTGGGCGTGGGCCAGCCGTCGCTGAAGATCTCGTCAATGACGGTCGGCGGGACGAAGGCGTGACGTCAGTCGTCGCGGCGCCCGCCGAAATTGTCGTGCCGGTACTCGTCCAGCCCATCGAGGCCGCCAATCTCGTCGAGGTCGTCCAGCGCGTGGTCGGCCTGGTTCGCCTCGGCTTCGATGGCGTCGTCGATCGCGTCGGCATCGTCCGCGCCGGCCTCGTCCGCTTCGGCCATCAGCTCGCGCAGCACGCGGAAGATCTCGCGGAAAGCATGCGGCGGCTTGTTCGCCAGTCGCTCCGCCTTGGCGTTGCGCGCCAGCGTGCGCAGCTGCTGCCGGTCGGCCATCGGGTACAGCGCCACGAACTCCGCGAGGCCAGCGTCGCCGCCGTCGACGATCTTCAGGCGCCAGTGTTCGACGCGATGCAGCGCGGCCGCCTCGCGACGGGCGTCTTCCTTGGTGTGCGCCAGCGCGGCGCGCAGCGTGTCGAGCACGGCGTCGTCCTCGCGGCGCATCTGCTTCGCCAGCCACTGCGTCTGCCGCTTGCGCGCGATGTTCGAGGTGATGCGCTGCGAATCGATGACGAGTTCGCGCAGTTCCTCCGGAATGGGCAGCAGGGCCAGCGCGGCGCGGCTGGTGTCCATCAACTTGCCGGCCATCGCCAGCACGTCGAGCGCTTCGCGGCGCTTGGCGCTGCGGCTTTCGTCGTGGAATTCGCCGGTTTCGGGGTCGCGTCCGCGCATGCGCCGGGGCCGTACAGTTGAACGATGCACAGGATAACGCAGTGACCTCCACCCGCTCCTCCGACGCCGATGCCACCCTCGACCGCCTCGCCGAGCTGTCCGCGCTCGCGGTTGCCGAGGCCCGCCGCCTCGGCGCCAGCCAGGCCGAAGCCAGCGCCAACGACGAACGCGGCCTCAACGTCAATGTGCGCATGGGCGAGGTCGAATCCGTCGAACGCACGCGCGATCGCGGCATCGCCGTCACGGTCTATTTCGGCCCGCGCAAAGCCAACGCCAGCACCGCCGACCTGGAGCCTGAGAGCCTGCGTCGCACGGTGGAGATGGCCTGCGCGATCGCGAAGCACACGGAAGCCGACGCCGCGAACGGCCTGGCCGATGAAGCGCGCATGGCGCGCGAGCGCCGCGACTTCGACCAGTGGCATCCGTGGGCGGTCGAAGCCGACGCCGCGGTGGCGCTCGCCCTCGAGGCGGAAGCCGCGGGCCGGAGTTTCGATGCACGCATCAGCAATTCGGAAGGTGCGTCGGTGTCGACGAACGAGGGGCTGTCCGTCTACGCCAACTCGCACGGCTTCATCGGCCGCGAGAAGAGCACCAGCCACTCGATCAGCGCTTCGCTGATCGCCGGCAGCGGCGAGGCCATGCAGGGCCAGTACTGGTACACGGCGGCCCTGCGCCACGACGATCTCGAATCGCCCGGGCACGTCGGTCGCAAGGCCGCCGAGCGCACGGTGGCGCGGCTCGATCCGCGCGGCGCGCCGACCGGCGAGTTCCCGGTGCTGTTCGTGCCGGAAGCGGCACGTTCGCTGATCGCGCACCTCGTCGGCGCGGTGTCGGGCGGCGCGCTGTACCGCAAGGCCAGCTTCCTCGTGGGCGCGCAGGGGCAGCGGCTGTTTCCCGACTGGTTCCAGATCGTCGAGCGCCCGCACCTCGTGCGCGGCTGGCGCAGCGGCGATTTCGACGCCGACGGCGTCGCCACCGGCGAATCGGCGCTCATCGACGGCGGCGTGCTGCAGCGCTACGTGCTCGGCACCTACTCCGCGCGACGCCTTGGGATGGAAAGCACCGGCAATGCGGGCGGCGTGCACAACCTCGAGGTGGCGGCGAATTCGACGGGCTTTGACGCGATGCTGGAAGGCATGTGCCGCGGTCTCGTCGTCACCGAGCTGATGGGGCAGGGCGTCAACACCGTCACCGGCGACTACTCGCGCGGTGCGGCCGGCTTCTGGGTCGAGGATGGCGCCATCGCCTATCCGGTCGACGAGCTCACCATCGCCTCCAACCTGCGCGACATGTACCTGGCCATCGAAGCCGTCGGTGCCGATGTCGACACCCGCTCGGCGACGGCCATCGGCAGCGTGCTGGTCGGGCGCATGACCGTGGCGGGCGGGGAGTCGGCCTGATTCCTTGACAGCGATTCACCTTTTCTCGACAGTGAGCCCGCGTTCACACCACCCAGGGGAATCCCATGTCCGACGCTTTTGCACCGCCTCCCGCACCGGGTGGCGACACGTCTGCCGAGCAGCGCCAGTGGGCGATGTTCGCGCACCTCTCGGCGATCGTCGGCGGCCTGCTGACCAGCATCGTCGGCGGCTGGGGCACCTTCGCCGGCCCGCTGATCATCTGGCTGGTGAAGAAGGACACGATGCCCTTCGTCGACGACCAGGCGAAGGAAGCGCTGAACTTCAACATCACCATCGCGATCATCGCGCTGATCATGACGATCATCACCATGGTGACGTTCGGCATCGGCATCATCTTCACCGGCCCGATCCTCGTGATCGTCGGCATCGCTTGGCTGGTGCTGACGATCATCGCCGCCATGAAGGCGAACGAGGGCCAGAGCTACCGCTACCCGTTCGCGCTGCGCCTGATCAAGTAGTCAGCGCGAGCGCCGCACGGCCATGACGGCCAGGTCCGCGAGGGCCTGGCCGTTGTCGTTGGTGCCGTCGTCCTTGCGTGCGGCCATGAAGGTCGTCAGTGCCGCATCGAGCTCACGCGCGACCTCATCGAGACGCGCGCTCGCGCCATCAAGCCCAAGCACGGTGACGTAGGTGCTCTTGCCCTGCGCCTCGTCCTTGCCCGCGGTCTTGCCGAGCGTGGCGGAGTCCGCTTCGGCGTCGAGCAGGTCGTCCTTGATCTGGAACCCGAGGCCGAGCAGCGCGCCGACGTGGCGCAAGGCGTCGAGCCGCGCGGCGCCCGCGCCGCGGAGAATGCCGCCCATCACCACTGCGGCTTCGATCAGCGCGCCGGTCTTCATCCGGTGCATCGTCGCGAGCGACGCCAGCGACGGCGCTCGCCCGGTCATCGCCATGTCGATGGCCTGGCCGCCGCACATGCCGCGCGATCCGGCCGCCTTCGCGAGTTCGCGCACCGCGGCAAGAACCGCATCGGCCGGGGCCGGGGCGGCGGCGAGCGCGGCGAACGCCTCCGACTGCAGCGCGTCGCCAACGAGGATCGCCGTCGCGTCGTCGAAGGCCACGTGCACCGTCGGCCGGCCGCGTCGCAGGGCGTCGTCGTCCATTGCCGGCAGGTCGTCGTGCACCAGCGAGTAGGCGTGGATCAGCTCGATCGCCACGGCCGCATGGTCGAGCGCGTCACTGCCCACATCCGCGGGAGGCGCGCCGAGTGCCGCACCCGCCGCGTACACGAGCAGCGGACGCAGCCGCTTGCCCTCGCCGAGCACGGCGTAACGCATCGCCGTGTGCAGCCTCGTCGGCTCGGACGTGTCGGCGGGAAGCCGTTCGGTCAGCGCGGCGTCGACGCGCGCGCGCCACGCGTCGAGCGTGGCCTTACTCCGCATCGGGCCGGAAATCGCGGCCGCTGGCGGGGTCGGCGGGATCGGCGAGCAGGCGGATGCGCAGCTCGGCCTGCTCCAGCGCGCCCTGGCACTGCCGGTACAGCGCGACGCCGCGCTCGTAGGCGCCGAGGGATTCCTCGAGGCTGAGTTCGCCGCCTTCGAGTCGCTGCACCAGCGCTTCGAGCTCGTCGAGGGCGCGTTCGAAGTCCTGCGGGGGCGTCGGGATCGGGCTCATGGCCGCAGTTTACCCGGCCGTCGTGGCGGGCTGCCACGCGAGTCGCGCGCCGCGCTCGCGCAGCCAACCCTCGAAGCAGGCGTCATAGGCGAGATCGGCCACGGCGAGCACGCGGCCCTCGGCGTCGAGCAGCAGCGGCACGGCGTCGCGCTGCCATGGCGGAATGCCTAGCTCGCCGAACAGCGCCTTCAGGGCGTGCTCGGGCCGGCCGGCACGGCGCAGGCCACCGCGAGCCTGCGCGCGGACGCCGACCCGCAGCGGCGCGTCGAACGCGGCGGCGCCGAGCAGGGCGAGGTGGCTGCCGTCACCGAGCGGCAGCGGCCTGCGTCCGTCCCACGCCTGCGGCGCTGGCGGTGGAGGCGGGGCTGTATTCGCATCGTCGCGAGCCCGGTGCGCGGGGTCATACCACCGCGGCGTCAGCCACAGCCGGCCCCGCCACTGCCGCAGCCAGTGCCGCCCGAGCGCGTGGCGCAGCGCACGGCCCGCCGCGATGCCGCGCCATTCGCCGAGCACGCGATGGATCGCGTCGGTGCCCAGCGTGGCCCCGAGGCCCTCGGCCCAGCGGCGCAGCGCGCGCCGCGCGCGCGGTGGCGGAAGACCGTACAGGCCGGCGAGATCGAGCACCGCCGGATCCAGGCCCAGCAGCGGCGCGAGGTCGACGCTCGCCTGCGCCTCCAGCAGCGCGTCGGCCTCGGCCAGCAGCGCGGCGCTGCGCGCGAGGCTCGCATCGGCCTGCGGCCAATGCTGACGCAGCACCGGCAGCAGCGCGTGGCGCAGCCGGTTGCGGGAGAAGCGCAGATCGTCGTTCGATGGATCGTCGATCCACGACAGTCCCCGTTCCCCCGCATAGGTCGCGACGGCGGCCGCGGCCGTCTCCAGCAGCGGGCGCCAGACCGGCCCGCGCGCGTCGACGGTGTAGGCGCGCATCGCGGCCAGCCCGCGCTCGCCACTGCCGCGCAGCAGGGCCAGCAGCAGCGTTTCCGTCTGGTCGTCGCGGTGGTGGGCCAGCACCAGACACTCGTCATCGCGGCGCTCGGCGGCGAACGCGGCGTAGCGCGCGCGCCGGGCGGCGTCTTCGGTGCCTCGGCCGTCGAGCGTCACGCGAACGCGGCGCACGGCGCAGTCGATGCCGAGCGCCGCGGCTTGCCGTTCGCAATGGGCGGCCCAACGGTCGGCGTCGGCGTGCAGGCCGTGATGCACGTGCACCGCGCGCAGGCCGGCCCACGGAGCGTCCGATGCCGTGGCAAGGCGGTGCAGCAGGGCGGTGGAATCGCGACCACCGCTGAAACCGACGAGCAGTCGTCGCGGCGCGACGTCGGGAAAGGGCGGCAGGTCCATCGGCCGCTCCTCGGGCTAGGCCGAGGCGAACGCGCCGTACTTGCGCAGCCGCGCGTAGCGGCGGTCGAGCAGCGCGTCCTTCGACAGCGGATCGAGCTTGGCGAGCTCGGCCATCAGCGTGGTCTTCAGCGTCTGCGCCATCGCGGCGGGGTCGCGGTGCGCGCCGCCGAGCGGTTCCTTGACGATCAGGTCGATCAGGCCGTTGTCCTTCAGGCGCGGCGCGGTCAGGCCCATCGCCTCGGCGGCGTCCTTGGCCTTGTCGGCGGATTTCCACAGGATCGACGCGCAACCTTCTGGCGAGATCACCGAATAGGTGCCGTACTCGAGCATCAGGGTGACGTCGCCGACGCCCACCGCGAGCGCGCCGCCAGAGCCGCCTTCGCCGATCACGGTGCACAGGATCGGCACGCCGAATTCGGCCATCTCCAGCAGGTTGCGGGCGATGGCCTCGGACTGGCCGCGCTCCTCGGCGCCGATGCCGGGATAGGCCCCGGGCGTGTCGATGAAGGTGAGGATGGGCAGCTTGAAACGCTCGGCCATCTGCATCAGGCGCAGCGCCTTGCGGTAGCCCTCGGGGCGCGGCATGCCGAAGTTGCGGCGGATCTTGCTCTTGGTGTCGCGGCCCTTCTGGTGGCCGATCACCATCACGCTGCGGCCGTCAATTCTTGCGAGACCACCAACAATCGCGGCGTCGTCGGCGAAGGCGCGGTCGCCGGCGAGCTCGTGGAACTCGTCCGCGATCAGGCCGAGGTAGTCGAGCGTGTACGGGCGCTGCGGGTGCCGCGCGAGCTGGCTGATCTGCCACGGCGTGAGGTTGGCAAAGATCTCCGCCGTGCGGGCCTTCAGCTTGTCCTCGAGGCCGCGGATCTCGTTTTCGATGTCGACCGCCGGGCCGGTGCTGGCGTGACGAAGCTCGTTGATCTTGGCTTCGAGATCGGCGATCGGTTGTTCGAAATCGAGGAAGTTCGGATTCATTTGCTTGGGACTTGGAGGGCGTTCCCCGAGTGTTCCGGGCGCGCTAGAGCAAAGAGTCTAGCCGGGTGGCGGGGCCGCCGGCCATGGGGCGGGCTCAGCCCTGCAGCCACGGTTTGTGGAGCTGCAGCCGCACGTCCCGCACGAAGGGGAGGTGGCGGAGTCGGGACAGCAGGTCGGAGGTGGTGCGGACCCCGTTGCGCCCGCCGATATCGAGGCTACCGGCTGCGCCGGGTCGCAGCAGATCGAGCCGGAGCGGGGTCGGGCCTGGCCGGTACTCGGCCAGCAGGCCCTGCAGCTGTTCGAAGGCGCCTTTGCCGCGCAGGTCGGCGGACACGGCCAACAGCCTCGACCGGGAATCGATGATCGCCTTGAAGTCCCACGCCTGCTTCACCTTCATCGACAGCGCGCCGCTGATGCGATCCGCGCCCACTTGGCCCTCGACGATCAGGATGCGGTCGCGCGACAACAGGTGGCCGAACCCGGCGCAGGCATCGCGGAAGAACGCCAGCTCGATCTGGCCGAAGCCGTCGTCGATCTGCGCGAAGGCCATCGCGTCGCCACGCTTGCGCACGCTGCCGACGAGTCCGGCAAGAATCATCGTCGCCTCGTTGCGGCGGTCCTTGCGCTGCGCCCAGGTCGCTTCGACTTCGCTCAGGTTGATGTTGACCAGCTCGGCCAGCTCGGCGCGCCACGGGTCGATCGGGTGGCCGCTGAGGTAATGGCCCAGCGTCTCGCGCTCGCCGGCCAGCAGCTGCTCCAGCGGCCACTCGTCGCAGGCCGGCAGGTCGACCTTCGCCACCGGCGCATCGGCGAAGCCGCCGAACAGCGAGACCTGGCCGGCGGCGGCCGAACGCGCGGCCTGCTCGCTGGCCTTCACCGCCTCGGGCAGCTGCAGCAGCAGCGACGCGCGGTTGGGGGCGAAGCCATCCAGCGCGCCGGCGTTGATCATCGCCTCGACGGCGCGGCGGTTGAGCTTGGTGGGGTCGACGCGCTCGCAGAAATCGAGCAGGTCGCGGAACGGCCCCTTCGCCTCGCGCGCCGCGACGATCGCCTCGCATAGCCCGACGCCCACACCCTTGATGGCGCCGAGCCCGTAGCGGATCGTGCGCGCGTCCGTGGCTTCGAACATCGTCGCGGAGTGGTTCGCCTTCGGCGGCAGCACGGTGAGCTGCAGCGCGCGGCACTCGTCGAGGAAGTTGACGACCTTGTCGGTGTTGTCCATGTCGGAGGACAGCACCGCGGCCATGAACTCGGCGGGGTAGTGCGTCTTCAGCCACGCGGTCTGGTAGCTCACGAGCGCGTAGGCCGCGGCGTGCGACTTGTTGAAGCCGTAGCCGGCGAACTTCTCCATCAGGTCGAAGACGGCGTCGGCTTTCGCTTCGTCGATGCCGTTCTTCGCCGCGCCCTCGCGGAACATGGCGCGGTGCTTGGCCATCTCCTCGGGCTTCTTCTTGCCCATCGCGCGGCGCAGCAGGTCGGCGCCGCCGAGCGAGTAGCCGCCCAGCACCTGCGCCATCTGCATCACCTGCTCCTGGTAGACCATGATCCCGTAGGTCTCCTCCAGCACCGGCTGCACGCGCGGGTCGGGGTATTCGACCGCCTCCTTGCCGTGCTTTCGGGCGTTGAAGCTCGGGATCAGGTCCATCGGGCCGGGACGGAACAGCGACACCAGCGCGATCAGGTCCTCGAAGCGGTCGGGCCGCGCCTCGCGCAGCAGGTTGCGCATGCCCGAGGATTCGAACTGGAACACCGCCACCGTCTGCGCGCGGCTGAACAGCTCGAAGGTCGGGCGGTCGTCGAGCGGGATGCGCGCGATGTCGAGCGGCGGCTCGTCCTTCGCGGCGCGGCGCTTGTTGATGGCCTTCACCGCCCAGTCGATGATCGTCAGCGTGCGCAGGCCGAGGAAGTCGAACTTCACGAGGCCGATGGCCTCGACGTCGTCCTTGTCGAACTGCGTGACCGCGCCGCGCCCGCCGGGCTCCGAGAACAGCGGGCAGAAGTCGGTGAGCGGCGTGGGTGCGATGACGACGCCGCCGGCGTGTTTGCCGGCATTGCGCGTGAGGTCTTCGAGCTGGCGCGCGAGGTCCATCAGGTCGCGCACTTCGTCCTCGCGGGCGTAGCGCTCGATCAGCTCGCCCGAGCGCACGGTGTCGTCGGTCTTGCCTTTTTCCGTTTCACCGAGCGCGTCGTCGAGCGCGATGCCCAGCACGTTCGGGATCAGTTTGGCCACGCCGTCGACGAAGCCAAACGGGTGCCCGAGTACGCGGCCGCAGTCGCGCACCACGGCCTTCGCCGCCATGGTGCCGTAGGTGATGATCTGGCTGACGCGATCAGAGCCGTACTTGCGACTGACGTAGTCGATGACTTCGTCGCGGCGGTCCATGCAGAAGTCGATGTCGAAGTCGGGCATCGACACGCGTTCCGGATTGAGGAATCGCTCGAACAGCAGGTTGTAGGCGAGCGGGTCGAGGTCGGTGATGCCGAGCGCGTAGGCGACGAGCGAGCCCGCGCCCGAGCCGCGGCCCGGCCCGACCGGGATGCCGTGCTCTTTCCCCCAGTTGATGAAGTCGGCCACGATCAGGAAGTAGCCGGGGAAGCCCATCTTGATGATGACGTCGACTTCGCGCGTCAGGCGCTCGGCGTAGTCCTGCGCGGTGAGCCCCGGCGCGGGGTCGTGCGAGGCGAGACGCTTGGCGAGGCCGCGCTCGGCTTCCGAGCGGATCCATGTATCGAGCGTTTCGCCGTCCGGCACCGGGAAGGCCGGCAGGTAGTAGGTGCCGAGCGACAGCGCGAAATTGCAGCGCGCCGCGAGATCGACGGTGTTGGTGAGCGCGTCCGGCAGGTCGTGGAACAGCGCCTCCATTTCCTCCGTCGACTTCAGGTACTGCTCGGCAGTGAAGTCGCGCGGGCGCTTCGGGTCGTCGAGCACGCGCCCCGTCGCGATGCAGACGCGGGCCTCGTGCGCGTCGAAGTCGTCGCGGTCGAGGAAGCGCACGGCATTGGTCGCGATCGCCGGCAGGCCGCGCGCAGCGGCCAGTTCCAGCGCGGCGCGGTTGAAGGCTTCCTCGCCGGCTTTGCCGACGCGCTGCAGCTCGACGTACAGCCGGTCGTCGAAGCGGGCCGCGTAGCGATCCAGCAACGCCGCCGCGTGGTCGTCGCGCCCGCCGCCGATGGCGAGCCCCAGCGGGCTGTCGGGGCCAAGCGCGATCAGCAGACCCTCGTGGTCCTCGAACAGCCACTCCGGACGGACGCCGAGGATGTCGGCGCGCTGGCCGTCGGCGTAGGCGCGGGTGATCAGCCGCGAGAGCGAGAGGTAGCCGCGGCGGTCGAGGCACCAGGCCGTGACTCGGCCGAGTACCGCTTCGCCGTCATCGAGCGTGAGCTGCGCGCCGGCGATGGGCTTGAGGCCCTTGCCCTCGGCTTCCTTGTAGAACTTCACCAGCCCGAAGAAGTTCGTCGGGTCGGTCAGCGCGACCGCCGGCTGCCCGCGCTGCGCGCAGCGCTTGGCGAGGTCGGGCAGGCGGATCGTCGAGTCCGTCAGCGCGTACTCGCTGTGGACGTTCAGATGGACGAAGCGGGGCGGCATGGCGGCGTCCGGGGCAGACGCCGCAGGCTACGTGCCCCGCCCCGAGCGGACAAGGACTTGACTTGCGCCGCGCGCCCGGAGGGGCGCCCTTGGCTCAGCCCGCGTAGTGCGTCGCGGCGTAGCTGCGCTCGCGATGCAGCTGGCGATCGAGGCGGCGCACGTCGTCGGCGAGCTGGCGCAGGGCCAGGTACTCGGCCTCGCGGCGCTGGTGTTCGGCGCGCGGCGACGGGTTCGGCTTGGGGGTGTGGGCGGGGTAGGCGCGGGCGGTCGTGTTCATGGCGGGGCTCATCGCGGTTCGGGGGCATCGCCGCGGGCTGCGGTGATGTGGGGCCAGTGTCGGCGCGCGCCGGCCGCGCGGTAAGTCACAAAAGTCAGCGTGACCAACGGACGACGGCCGGAAGTCACGTTCCTGCCCTCGCGGTGTCATCGAGTCGTCGCAGGCTGTGCGCGGTCTCGACGGGGGGTCGTGATGCGGCAGATCGCCAAAGCGATGAGTGCGTGGGCGGTGCTGGTGTTGGGATCGATCGGCGTCTGCGCTGCCGGGGATCGGCCCTTCGACAACAGTCGCCACGTCGATATGCGCGGCGCGTCGCTGCACGTCCGCGACTGGCATCCGGCGTCCACGCCGCTGCTGCCGGCCGCTGCGCGATGTCCGGTGCTGCTGGTGCACGCGCTGGCAGGATCCACCTATTCGTTCCGCCATGTGGCGCCGGCACTCGCCGCGGCCGGGCATCGCGTGCTGGCGATCGATCTGCCGGGTTACGGCTACAGCGCGCGGCGACCGTTCGAGGGCAGCGCCGCCGAGGCGCTCTGGCACCTGCTGGATGCCGAGGCGCCCGGCGCGCGCTGGTGTCTCGTTGGCCATTCGATGGGGGCGCGCGTGGTTGGTCAGATGGTGGCGCTGGCGCCGCAGCGCGCCGGTGCCGCGGTGTACCTGTCGGGCTCGCCGGTGCGCGAGCGGCGCCGGAACCCTTCGATGTTCCGCGCCCAGCCGCTGCGCGGCATGGTGCTGGCCATGGCGGAGCGCCGCTACTTGCGCGCGGACGGGCTTGCCGACGTGATGGAGGAGGGCCTGGGCCGCCGGCCCGAGCCTCTCGAGCTCGCCGCATACCTCGCGCCGCTGCAGCAGCCGGGCACGCTGCCCGCCATCCTCGACGGCTACGCGCGCGACATGGGCCCGGACCGCACCGAAGCGGTCCAGCTCGCGACCACGCCGACACTCGTGCTGTGGGGCGCGCGCGATCGCTGGCTCAAGCCCGAAATCGGCGAAGCCCTCGCTGCGGCGCTGCCCGATGCCCGCTGGGTGCTGGTCGAGGCGGCGGCTCACAGTCCGATGGAAACGCACCCCGACGCCGTGCTGCCGCCGCTGCTCGCGCTCTTCGACGAGGCCGCGCCGCGCGCCCTCACGGCGACGTCGCCGACGGCGGCCGTCAGCCCAGCAGCGTCGGGGTCATCGCCGCCCTGACCGGCGCGAAGCTGCGCCGGTGCGCCGGGCAGGGCCCAAGGCGTTTCAGCGCGTCGAGATGCGCCGGCGTCGGGTAGCCCTTGTGCGCGGCGAAGCCGTAGCCGGGATGCGCGGCGTCGAGCTCGAGCATCCAGCGGTCGCGCGTCACTTTGGCGAGGATCGAAGCCGCCGAGATCGCCGCGATGTTCGCATCGCCCTTGACGACGGCCTCGGCGTCGACGCGCAAGCCGGACGGCACGCGGTTGCCGTCGATCAGCACGCGCGTCGGGGTGATGGAAAGCGTGGCGATCGCGCGACGCATGCCTTCCAGCGTGGCCTGCAGGATGTTCAGGCGGTCGATCTCGTCGGCATGCACGAGCACGATCGACCACGCCAGCGCCTGCGTCTGGATTCGCGGGAACAGCGCATCGCGCTGCGCCTCGGTGAGCCCCTTCGAATCGCCAAGGCCCTCGATGCGCCGTGCCGGATCGAGGATGACTGCCGCCACCGCGACCGGCCCGGCCAGCGGGCCACGGCCGGCTTCGTCGACGCCGGCGAGGCCGGGCAGGCGCCACGAGGGGTCGGTCATCGCGCCAGCAGCGTCGACACGGCCTCGGCCGCCGCGCGCGGCGTCGGCGCCTGCAGCGCGTCATGCAACCCTTCGAAGCGCAGCTGCTGCGCGGGCGTGAGGCCATCGCTCAGCAGGCGCTCGATGTCATCGGCCAGCACCTCGGCGCGGCAGTCGGCCTGCATGCGTTCCGGCACCAGCGATTCGCCGGCGAGCACGTTGGGCAGGCTGTAGCGCGACACCTTCAGCATCCCGAAGGCCTTGACGATGAAATGCGTCAGCGGCGCGATGCGGTAGGCGACGACCATCGGCCGCTTGGCGAGCATCGCTTCGAGCGCGGCGGTGCCGGAGGCCAGCAGCACCGCGTCGCTGGCCACCATCGCCTCGCGGGCGCGGCCGTCGACGAGGTGCAGCGCGCCGTGCAGCGGCAGCGATGCCGGGTGCGTGGCAAGCACTCGCTGGAAGCGCTCGCGGCAGCGCGCGTTCGCCATCGGTGCGAGCACGCGGAGGTTCGGCATCCGGGCCAGCAGCAGGGCGACCGCGTCGAGGAATACCGGCCCGAGCCGCGCGATCTCGCTGCCCCGGCTGCCTGGAAGCAGGGCCAGCAGCGGGCCGTCGCTGTCGATGCCCAGCGCACGGCGCGCGGCGTCGCGGTCCGGGCGCAGCGGCAGCATCGCCGCCAGCGGATGGCCGACGAAGGTGGCCTCGACACCGTGTTTGGCGTAGATCGCCGGCTCCATCGGAAACAGGCACAGCACGCGGTCGGCCGACGCGCCGATCGTCGCGGCGCGGCTCTCGCGCCAGGCCCACACCGACGGACTGACGTAGTGGACGGTGCGCAGGCCGCGGGCTTTGAGCCACTTCTCGAGGCCGAGGTTGAAGTCGGGGGCATCGATGCCGACGACGACGTCGGGTCGCCAGGCCAGCAGGCGTTCGCGCAGGGCTTTCCTGAGCTTCAACAAACGCGGCAGGTGCTTCAAAACTTCCACCAGCCCCATCACCGCGAGTTCCTCGCAGTCGTGCCAGGCGGTGACCCCCGCGGCGCGCATCTCCGGGCCGGCGACGCCTGCGAACTCCGCGTCGTGGTGCAGCGCTTTCAGGTCGCGCACCAGCGCGGCGCCGAGAAGGTCTCCCGACGCCTCGCCCGCGATGAGGGCGATGCGCAGCGGTACGTGGCGTGGCGCCGGAGGGGTGCCTTTGGCGTCGTCGCTCATCCGCGTGGCTTCAGCGCAGCAGGCCGCGCTCGCTCTTCTCGATGAACGCGAGCATACGGGCGACGTCTTCCGAGCTGGCCGCGGCTTCGGCGAGCTGCTGCTTGGCTTCGGCCAGCGGCGCACCGGACATGAACACCGCGCGATACGCGCGCTTGATCGCTGCGATGCGTTCGGCATCGAAGCCGCGACGCTTCAGGCCTTCGGCATTGATGCCGCGCGGCACCGCGTACTTGTCCGCGATGATGACGAAGGGGGCGACGTCGGCGTTGACCAGACTGCCCATGCCGATGAAGGCATGGGCGCCGATGCGGCAGAACTGGTGGATGCCGGCGAAACCGCCGAGGATCGCCCAGTCTTCGACGATGACGTGGCCGGCCAGCGTGGCGTTGTTCGCGAGGATGCAGTGGTCGCCGATCACGACGTCGTGCGCCACGTGCACGTAGGCCATGATCCAGTTGTCGCTGCCGACCGTCGTCACGCCGCCGCCGTCGACGGTGCCGCGCGAAAAGGTGGTGAACTCGAAGATCGTATTGCGGTCGCCGATCACCAGCCGCGTCGGTTCGCCCCTGTGTTTCTTGTCCTGCGGCTGGCCGCCGAGGCTGGCGTGCGCGTGGATGACGTTGTCGCGGCCGATGCGCGTGGGCCCGAGGATCGAGCAGTGTGAGCCGACGCTTGTACCGGCGCCGATCTCGACGTCGGCCCCGATGACGGTGAACGGCCCGATCGACACGCCCTCATCCAGCCGGGCCTTCGGATCGATGACCGCGCTCGGATGGACGCCAGCGGCGGCGCTCATGCGGATTTCGTCTCAGCGCACAGCATCTCCGCGCTGGCCACTTCCTTGCCGTCAACGAGCGCCTTGCCCTCGTACAGCGCCATGTTGCGGATGGTGCGCTTCAGCGTGACCTCGAGCATGAGCTGGTCGCCCGGCACGACCATCTTCGAGAAGCGCGCGTTGTCGACCTTGACCAGATAAAATTGCGACGGGCCGCTGTTCTCGCTGCAGGTCTTGCCGTCGGAAAGCATCGTCAGCAGGCCGCCGGCCTGCGCCAGCGCCTCGATGACCAGCACGCCCGGCATCACCGGGTTGCCCGGAAAGTGACCGGTGAAGTGCGGCTCGCTCGCGGTGACGTTTTTCAGCGCGACGATGCGCTGCTTCGGTTCCACCGACAGCACGCGGTCGACCAGCAGGAACGGGAAGCGATGCGGCAGCAGGCGTTCGATGCAGCGCACGTCGAGCGGGAAGGGGGGCAGGGTCATGGGCTGGAATCGGTCTTTTTGAGCAGGATTCTGGCGAGGCGGTCGAGCTGGCCGAAGCGGGCGGCGTTCTTGCGCCACTCGCGCTTCGGCTGCAGCGGCGTTCCGGAAGCGTACTCCCCCGGCTCGGCGAGCGAGTGGGTGACGAGGCTGCGCGCGCCGATGGTCACCTTGTCGGCGATTTCGATATGGCCAACCAGCCCCGCCCCACCGCCGATCAGACACCAGCGGCCGATGCGCGTCGACCCGGCCACCGCGACGCAGCCGGCCATCGCCGTGTGCGCACCGATGCGCACGTTGTGGCCGATCTGGATCTGGTTGTCGAGGCGGACGTCCTCTTCGAGCACCGTGTCGTCGATCGCGCCGCGGTCGATCGTCGTGTTCGCGCCGATCTCGCTGTCGTCGCCGACCATCACGCCGCCAAGCTGCGGCACGTTGAGCCAGCGCCCGGCATCCACCGCCAGACCAAAGCCGTCGGCGCCCAGCACCGCGCCCGGGTGGATGCGCACGCGCTGGCCGAGCCGCACGCGGCGCACCAGGGTGACGCGGGCGACGAGTTCGCTGCCGGCGCCGACCACGCAGTCCTCGCCGATCACGCAGCCGGCGCCGACGATGGCCCCCGCGCCAACAACGCTGCGCGCGCCGATGCTGACGAAGGCGCCGATGTGCGCGGACGGGTCGACGCTGGCCGACGGGTCGATCACCGCCGATGCGTGGATGCCGGCATCACGCGCCGGCAGACGCTCGAACCGCGCGGCGATGCGCGCGTAGGTCGCATAGGGGTTGGGGCTCAGCAGCGCCGGCACCGCGCAATGCGCGGCTTCATCGGGATGCAGGACGACGGCCGCGACGCGCGTCGCTGCGAGATGTTTGCGGTACGCCGGATTCGCGAGGAAGGCCAGCGCGCTTTCGGGCGGCGCGTCGGCCTGCAGCGGTGCCACGGTGGCGACGACGGTATCGTCGCCGCGCCGCTCGAGCCCGAAGCGTTCGGCGAGCTCGGACAGCCGGAAGCGCGGGCCCGTCGCCTCCATCCCGCCTTAGAACTGCCCGCCGAAGGTGAACTGCAGGTTTTCGGTGCGATCACTCTCTTCGCGGCGGAACGGGCTCGCCCACGAGATCGAAATCGGGCCTACCGGCGCCTGCCACTGCAGCGCGATGCCGGCCGAGGCACGGATATCGCCCGAGCCGAACTCGCGCGCATCGCGCCACACGTTGCCGAAATCGACAAAGGCCGACACGCGGATGCCGCGGGAGTCGAACAGCGACGGGAAGTACGCCTCCACTGAGCCGATCGCCTTGAAGGCGCCGCCGAGCGACTGGCGGAAATCGGACTGGCCGAAGTCGAGCGACGACACCGGGCCGAGCGTGTTCTGCTCGAAGCCGCGCAGCGAGCCCGGGCCGCCGGCGTAGAAGTTCTCGAAGAACGGCAGGCCGGCGTTGCCGGTCTTGCCGTAGCTGTCGCCGTAGCCGATCTCGCTGCGCGTTTCGATGACCAGCGCGCGGTTGATCGGCCAGAACTTCGAGAAGTCGTGGAAGACCTTGTAGTACTCGAGGTCCGAACCCGGCAGCGTCACTTCGGCGCCGATGCGGTTGTACGTGCCGGCGGTGGGGGCGAAGAAATCATTGCGCGTGTCGCGCGCCCAGCCGGCCTGCATGCGCCAGGCGTTGACCGTCCACAGACGGTTGTTGCCGGTGATCGTGACGCACGGCGTGGCGGGGTCGTTGTCCTCGTCGACGCAGACCTCGGGGAAGCGCGCGCGGTCGCCGAGCGTGTTGACGAGGTAGTCGATCAGCTCCGGCGGCGTCGAGCCGTCGATGGTCGTCAGGTCGACCTTGTCGATGCCAAGGGAGGTCGTGATGCTGTCGGTTTCCGACAGGGGCAGGCCGAACACCGCCTCGAAGCTGGCGTTGTCGGTCTGGTAGGCCGCGATGTTGAAATCGCTGAAGTCGTTCTCGCTGTAAGCGAGGTTGTAGCCCAGGGAGACGCCGTTGTCGGTGAAGTAGGGGTCGAGGAACGAGAAGCTGAAGCCCTTGCTGAAGCTGTTCGTCTGCACCGAGACCGACACGCGGTTGCCCGAGCCGAGGAAGTTGTTCTGCGACAGCGACAGCTGCACGCTGGCGCCGAAGAGCTGGCTGTAGCCCACGCCGAACTGGAACTGGCCGAACTGTCGCTCCTTGACCGACACCACGACATCGACCTTGTCGGTCTCGCCGGTGACGGCCGGGGTCTCGATCTCGACCTCGTCGAAATGGCCGAGGCGCTGCAGGCGGATCTTCGACCGGTCGATCGCCGCCTGCGAGTACCACGTGCCCTCGAACTGGCGCAGTTCGCGGCGCATCACTTCGTCGGCGGTGGTGTCGTTGCCCTTGAACACGATGCGGCGCACCTGCACGCGCGGGCCGGGGTTGACGACGAAGTTGATCCCGACTTCCTTCTTCTCGCGATCGATCGTCGGCACCGGGTTCACCTCGGCGAAGGCGTAGCCGATGTTGCCCAGCACCGCGGTGATGTTGTCCGAACTCAGCTCCAGCAGCTGGCGCGAGAAGGTCTGGCCTTCCGCGACGAACACCATCTTCTCGACTTCCTCGACCGGCAGGATCGTGTCACCGCTGACCTGCACCGAGGAGATGGAGAACACCTCGCCCTCGCTGACGCTGGCACCGATCGTCATGTCCTGGCGGTCGGGGCTGATCGCGACCTGGGTCGATTCGACGTTGAAGTCGACGTAGCCGCGGTCGAGGTAGTAGTTCGTCAGCTTCTCGAGGTCGCCGGAGAGCTTCTCGCGCGAGTACTGGTCGTCGCGGCGGTACCACGACAGCCAGTTGCTCGTGTTCGACTCCCAAGTCTCGCGAAGCACCTCGTCGCTGTAGACGGTGTTGCCGACGATGTTGATGTCGCGGATGCGCGCGGCCTTCCCCTCGTCCACGGTGATCGCGACATCGACGCGATTCAGCGGCAGGTTGGTGATCTTCGGCGTGATGACCACCGAGTACTTGCCGCGGTTGTTGTACTGGCGGATCAGCTCCTGCGTGACCCGGTCGAGGTTCAACGGGTTGTACGTTTCGCCTTCGGCGAGGCCGATGCCGCGCAGGCCCTTCAGCAGCTCTTCGCTTCTGATGTCCTTGTTGCCGGACAGCGTGATCGTGTTGATGGCCGGTCGCTCGACCACCTTGATGACGAGGATGTCGCCTTCGCGAGCCAGCGACACGTCGCTGAAGAAACCGGTGCGGAACAGCGCACGGATGGCTTCACCGGCGCGGGCCTGGTCCATCGTCTCGCCGCGCTCGACCGGCAGGTAGGCGAAGACCGTGCCGTTGGAGATGCGCTGCAGGCCGTCCACGCGGATGTCCTGCACCTGGAAGGCGCCGATGTTCTGGGCCAGCGTGGTACCGGAAAGTGCAGCGGCGAGGGCGAGGGCGAGCAGGCGGCGGGTGGGGCGATGCGTCATGGAAACGTCCGTAGCGGCGGGCCCGGCCGGGCTCGCGGGGTGACGGTCAGGGAACGAGCCTCAGCACGTCGTTGAAGAGAGCGAGGCCCATCAGCGATGCGAGCAGGACAAGGCCGAGGTACTGCCCGGCCACAAGCACGCGGTCGCCCAGCGGCCGCCCTTGAACCAGCTCGATAAGGTAAACCAGCAGGTGCCCCCCGTCCAAGACGGGAATGGGCAACAGGTTCAGGATCGCGATGCTCACCGACAGCATCGCGAGGAAGTACAGGAACCACGCGGCGCCGCGCGCCGCCGTGGTGTTGGCGACCTGGGCGATGGTGATCGGGCCGGAGAGGTTCTGCAGCGAGGCCGCACCCGTGACCATCCGCCAGAGCATGCCAACCGTGTCGGAAGCGAGCTGGCCGGTGGCTTTCACGGCCTCGGGCAGGGCTTCGAGCGGGCCGTGCCGGAGCAGGGCATCTCGCGGGTCCGGTGCGGCAACGCCCAGACGCCACACCGCCGGCTGGCCGTCGGGCGTGGCTTTCTGCGGCACCAGCTCGCGTTCCAGCGTCGCGCCGTCGCGCTCGATGCGAAGCCGCAGCGTCGGCGCCGGGCCATCGATGGGATAGCGGGCGAGGCGGGCCGGAAGCGCGCCGAAGTCGGCCACCGGCTCGCCGTCGATGGCGAGTATGCGGTCGCCCACCGCGAGCACGCCCTCGGCCGGGCCGCCGGCGGCGATGCCGCCGATGACGGCGGGCGGCACCGGGCGACGCGGCACCAGCCCGAGCGCGCGGAACGCGGCCGGCTCGTCGAGCGCGGGATCGAGCGTGGCCATCCGCAGCTCGCGCTCGACGCGGTCGCCCTCGGCATCCGTCACGACGATGGCGATGTCACGCCGGTCCATCATCGGGCCGAGCAGGGCGTTGGTCGATTCGGTCCAAGTCGGCGTGTCGCGGCCATCGACGCTGAGCAGGCGGTCGCCGGCGCGGAAGCCGGACGCCGCCGCGATGCCCTGCGGCTCGGCCAGCACCGGCACGTAATCGGGCTTGCCGATCACGAACATCAGGTACAGCAGGCCGATGGCGAGCACGACGTTGGCCAGCGGGCCGGCGGCGACGATGGCGATGCGCTGGCCCACGGGCTTGGCGGTGAAGGCGCGCGGGCGGTCGGCGTCGGACACCTCGCCCTCGCGTTCATCGAGCATGCTCACATAGCCGCCCAGCGGGATCAGGCCGATGCGCCACTCGACGCCATTGCGGTCGACGCGCGACCAGATCGCGCGGCCGAAGCCCACCGAGAAGCGCAGCACCTTGACGCCGCAGCGGCGCGCCACCCAGTAGTGGCCGAACTCGTGGAAGGTGATCAGCACGCCCAGCGCGACCGCCAGCCAGAACGCCGACGACAGGATTTCGCTCACGCGAGCAGCCCGTTGGCCACGCGGCGCGCTTCGGCGTCGGCGGCGAGGCGGTCGTCGAGCGTGGCGCTGGGCAGGGCGGGCAGGCGATGCATCGTGCGTTCGATCAGCGCAGGGATGCCAAGGAAAGCGAGCCGGCGCTGAAGAAAGGCTGAAACGGCGATTTCGTTGGCGGCATTGAGCACGGCCGGCGCGCTGCCGCCGAGCCGCAGGGCCTCGAACGCGAGCGGCAGGCAGGGGAAAGCGGCGCCGTCGGGCGCTTCGAAGTCGAGCCGGCCGATGCCGACCAGGTCGAGCGGCGCGACGCCGGCGTCGATGCGCTCCGGCCAGGCGAGCCCCACGGCGAGCGTCGTGCGCATGTCCGGCTGGCCGAGCTGCGCCAGCATGGAGCCGTCGACGTAGTCGACCAGCGAGTGGATGGTGGAGCTCGGATGCACGACCACCTCGATGCGCTCCGGCCCCACGCCGAACAGGTGATGTGCCTCGATCACCTCGAGTCCCTTGTTCATCAGCGAGGCGGAGTCGACCGAAATCTTGCGCCCCATCGACCAGTTGGGGTGGGCACAGGCCTGCTCCGGGGTGACGCCGGCGAGGCGCTCGCGCGACCAGCCGCGGAACGGGCCGCCCGACGCCGTCAGCACGATGCGGCGGACGGCCGGGTGGCTCGTCCGGCCCGCGCCCGTCGCGCGGCTGCCGGCGGTCGGCAGGCACTGGAAGATGGCGTTGTGCTCGCTGTCGATGGGCACCAGCGTGGCGCCGCCGGCGGCGACTTCCGCCATCAGCAGCTCGCCGGCCAGCACGACGGATTCCTTGTTCGCCAGCAGCAGCCGCTTGCCGGCGCTCGCGGCGGCCAGCGTCGAGGCGACGCCCGCGGCGCCGACGATGGCGGCCACGACGGTGTCGTTGTGCGCGTCCGCGGCGATCTCGACCAGCGCGTTGGGGCCGGCCATGGCCTGCGTCGGCAGGCTGGCGGCAGCGAGTGCGTCGCGCAGGGCCGCGTAGTGGGCGGGGTCCGCCACCGCGGCCACGCGGGGACGGAAGCGCGCGCACAGCGCGACGAGCTCGTCGACCTTCGAATGCGCGGTCAGCGCGTCGATGGCGAAGCGCTGCGGATGGCGGGCGACGACGTCCAGCGTCGAGGCGCCGATCGAGCCGGTCGCCCCGAACAGTGCGATGCGTTTCAGAGGCCCAGCCACTGCTTGCCCACCATGAAGACCGGCAGGGCCGCGAGAAGGCTGTCCAGGCGGTCGAGCATGCCGCCGTGTCCGGGGATCAGCCGTCCCGAGTCCTTGTGGCCGGAGTGGCGCTTCAGCAGGCTCTCGAACAGATCGCCGGCCACCGACATCATCGCGGCGATGAGGGTCAGGAAGATCAGGGCGGGCAGGTCGCTCCAGCCGAGGCCCAGCAGCTTGACGCCGATGACCGCCACCAGCGACGCGCCGGCGAGGCCGCCCCAGAAGCCTTCCCAGCTCTTGTTCGGGCTGATCTTCGGCGCGAGCTTGCGTTTGCCCATGCGGACGCCGACGAAGTAGGCGCCGGAGTCGGCGGCCCAGACCAGCATCACCGCGAACAGGGCCCAGCGCGGGCCGTGGTCGGGGAGCTGGTGCAGCCAGACGATCGCGGCCCAGGCCGGCACCGCGGCGAGGCTGCCCGCCAGCAGCTTCAGCATGCGGAAGCGGTTGCGGTCGGCCTGCCCGAACTCGAAGCGCCACAGCCAGACGAGGGCCAGCCCCCACCACGCGACGCCGAGCAGGGCGGCGGCCTTCAGGGCGAACAGGTTCGGCCCGGCAGCCCAGGCGATGGCCGCCATCACCAGCGCGTTGGCGCTGACGTAGCCGAGGCGCGGGAGCACTTCGGAGAGGCCGGTCAGGCGCGTCCATTCCCACAGGCCGGCGAGCACTAGCACGGCCACCAGCACGGCCAGCCAGGGCGTCGGCAGCCACAGCACGGCGGCGACGGCCATCGGTGCGAGGGCGAGGCCGCTCAGGATGCGGATGCGGCTCATCGGGCCTCCACGGCCGCGTCGGTGAGTTGTTCGGAGATGCGTCCGAAGCGGCGCTCGCGGCCGGCGAAGTCGGCCAGCGCGGCGTCCAGCAGCGCCTCGTCGAGGTCCGGCCACAGCACGTCGGTGAACCACAGCTCGGTGTAGGCGAGCTGCCACAGCAGGAAGTTGCTGATGCGGTGCTCGCCGCCGGTGCGGATGAAGAGATCCGGCGGCGGCAGGTCGGCCAGGCTCATCGCCTCGGCCATGGCCTGCTCGTCGATCTGCTCGGGGCGCAGCGTGCCGGCCTGCACGCGCTCCGCGAGCACGCGCGCGGCCTGCGCGATGTCGGCGCGGCCGCCGTAGCCCGCGGCGAGCGTCAGCGTGAGTTTCGGCCCGGCCAGGCGGATGCGTTCGGCCGAAGCCATGCGCGCGCGGATGGCTTCGGGAAAGCGCGAACGATCGCCGATGAAGCGCAGGTGCACCTGCTGCCGCGTCAGCTCCTCGACTTCCGATTCGAGCACGCGCAGGAACAGGCGCATCAGCGCGCCGACCTCGTCCTCCGGGCGGTTCCAGTTTTCGGACGAGAACGCGAACAGCGTGAGCGCGGGAATGCCGCGCTTGAGGCAGTACTCGACGACGGTGCGCACCGCGCGCGCGCCGGCGCGATGGCCGAGCGTGCGCGGGCGGCTTCGCTGCTTCGCCCAGCGCCCGTTGCCGTCCATGATGACGGCAAGGTGCTGCGGCAGCGCGGCGGAATGCGACATGCGGCTGGCGCTCAGAGGGCCAGCAGTTCCTGCTCTTTCGCCTTCACGACCTCATCGACGCCCTTCACCCACGTGTCGGTGAGTTTCTGGATGTCTTCCTCCGCCTTGCGCTGCTCGTCTTCGGAGATCTTCTTCTCCTTGAGCAGCTCCTTGACGTGGGTGATGGCGTCGCGGCGCACGTTGCGGATGGCGACCTTGGTGTTCTCACCTTCGCCGGCCACGTGCTTCGAGAGGTCCTTGCGGCGCTCCTCGGTGAGCGGCGGCAGGTTGATGCGGATGACCGTGCCGGCGGTGTTCGGCGTCAGGCCGAGGTCGGAGGCGAGGATGGCCTTCTCGACGGCGCCGACCATCTGCTTCTCCCAAGGCGTGATCGTCAGAGAGCGCGCGTCGGCGACGGCTACCGAGGCGACCTGCGACAGCGGCACGTTGGAGCCGTAGTAGTTGACCTGCAGGTGATCGACGATGGCCGTGGTGGCGCGACCCGTGCGCAGCTTCGTGAGGTCGGTCTTCAGCACCTCGACGCACTTCTGCATGCGGGTCTGGGCGTCCTTCTTGATGTCGTTGATCATGGGCGGTCTCTACAGGTCGGTGCGGCGCGGTGGCCCGGCCGGGAAGTATAGATCGGGGCCGGGGCGCGACCCCGGACGCGGCGGCCTCAGCCGGCGTGGACGAGAGTGCCGAGCGGCTCGCCGCGCAGGATCCGCATCAGCGCGCCGGGCTGCATCATGTCGTAGATCCGGATCGGCACGTTCTGGTCGCGGCACAGCGCGAACGCGGCGGTATCCATCACCTGCAGGTTGCGCGCCAGCACGTCGTCATAGGTCAGCGATTCGAAACGCTTGGCTTCCGGCACCTTCTTCGGGTCGGCCTCGTAGATGCCGTCGACCTTGGTGGCCTTGAGCAGCAGATCCGCACCCACCTCGATCGCGCGCAGCGCGGCGGCGGAATCGGTGGTGAAAAACGGGTTGCCGGTACCGGCGGCGAAAATCGCGATGCGGCCTTTCTCGAGGTGGCGGATCGCGCGGCGGCGGATGTAATCCTCGGCCACTTCGTTGATCTTCAGTGCGCTCATGGTGCGGGCGTAGGCGCCGAGGCGCTCCAGCGCGTCCTGCATCGCCAGCGCGTTCATCACCGTGGCCAGCATGCCCATGTGGTCGCCGGTGACGCGATCCATGCCTTTCGACTGCAGGCCCGCGCCGCGGAAGATGTTGCCGCCGCCGATGACCAGCCCGATCTGCGCGCCGGCCTTCTGCGCCTCGATGACCTCCTTGGCGAGCCAGGTCAGCACCTCCGGGTCGATGCCGTAGTCGCCGCGGCCCATCAGGGCTTCGCCGGAGAGCTTCAGCAGCACGCGCTTGTACTTCAGTGCCGGTGCCGACATTCGCGATCTCCGTGGGGCAAACGGCCGGAGTTTAGCGGCTCGGCCGCCCGCCCGTCACGCCTTGATGACAACGCCGGGGCGGTGGCGCAGGCTTCCGGATGACGATTCGCCACCGCCGGGACCCCGCCATGCCGATCACCAACGTCGCTGACTTCCTCTCCGCCACCGCCGAGCGCGATCGCGGCCACGACGAGGTGTTCGAGCTCGAGAGCGCCTACATGCTCGAAGCCAAGGTCACCGGCCGCGTCTGGGCCAAGGCCGGCTCGATGGTGGCCTATCGCGGCGGCATCAAGTTCAAGCGCCAAGGCCTGCTGTCGCAGGGCATGGGCACGCTGCTGAAGAAGTTCATCAGCGGCGAGGGCGCCTCGCTGATGGCCGTCGAAGGCAACGGCCGCGTGTACCTTGCCGACCGCGGCAAGAAGATCACCCTGCTGCGACTGGCCGGCGAATCGATCGTCGTCAACGGCAACGACGTGCTGGCTTTCGAGGATGGGATCCAGAACGAGATCACGATGATGCGCCGCGTCGCCGGCATGCTCGCCGGCGGGCTGTTCAACATCCGGCTGTCGGGTACCGGCGTCGTCGCGATCGCCAGCCACTACGACCCGATGACGCTCGCGGTCAAGCCGGGGCAGGCGCTGTACACCGACCCGAACGCGACCGTCGCGTGGTCGGGCAACCTGGAGCCCGATTTCGCCACCGACATCCAGCTCGGCACCGTGTGGGGCCGCGGCTCGGGCGAGAGCGTGCAGATGAAGTTCGAGGGCGAGGGTTGGGTCGTCGTGCAGCCCTACGAGGAGATCGCGTGGGCGCCGCAGGCGCGGTGAGCCCTCAGGCGCCGAGCCGGACGGCCAGGGCGGTTCGCGCGTCGGCCGGCGCCTTCGCGCTCGCTTTGATGTTGCCTCCGGCCTTCGCGATGGGCGCGGTCTCGCACGCCAACGTCGCGTCGTCCGAACGCGCGCTCGAACAGGACGTCGACGCCATCGCCGGCGACGGTCCGGCCGATCGCGCCGAGATCCGTCGCCAGCTGATTGCCGAGTCTGATCTGTCGAGCGAGCTGGGCCGATTGCGCGAAGCGTTCGACGAGCGCTGGGCCGGGGCCTTCGTCGAACATGTTGATGGAAAAACCACGCTGGTCGTTCGCCTCAAGGGCTATTCGCGGGACGCCGGCGAGCTCCAGATCGCGCAGCCGCACCAGGTCGACCAGACCTACGAGACGCGCATCGTCGAAGGGGTCGAGTTCACCGAAGCCGAGATCCGGGAGCGCATTCGCCCGAAGCTCGACGCGGTCAAGGCCGCCTTCCCGTCCGTCCAAGGCCACTACGTCGACGACGCCACCTCCGAGGTCGTCGTCCTGGTGTCGCGACCGGAGCTGTTCGAAGGGCGCAGCAGCGCCGCGGCGCGCGCCGAGGCCGAGCGCGAGCTGTCGCTCCGCCTTTCGCAGATCGTCGGGCTTCCGGCTCGCGTGACGCTCCTGCCGGGGCCTTTTCGATAGGCCTTCGCTCCTGCCTGCGGCCGTGCCCGAGGCAAGGGCGCCGCCAACGAAAAACCCGCCTTCGCAGGCGGGTTTTCCGTGGCCTGCAGCCGGGGCCGAAGGCGGTGGTGCGCGTCGATCGTCCGATCAGACCGCCATGGCCTTCGCCACTTCCGCGGCGTAGTCCTCGACGACCTTCTCGATGCCTTCGCCGACGGCGAGGCGGGTCATCGACACCATCTCGGCGCCGCCGGCCTTGAGCGCGGCTTCGACGGTCATGTTGGTGTCCATGACGTAGGGCTGGCCCGTCAGCGTGTTGTCGTTGACGATCTTCGCGATCTTGCCGCTGACGATCTTCTCGAGGATGTCGGCCGGCTTGTTCTTGTCCTTGTCGGACATCTTGGCCAGCTCGATCTCCTTTTCCTTGGCCAGGAACTCGGCCGGGACGTGCGCGGCGGTCATGTACGGCGGGTTCATCGCGGCGACGTGCATGGCGATGCCGCGGGCCAGCTCGGCGTCGCCGCCCTTGAGCTCGACCAGCACGCCGATCTTGCCGCCGTGGATGTAGGCGCCGACGGTGTGGCCGCCGTCCACGCGCACCATGCGGCGCACCTGGATGTTCTCGCCGATCTTGGCGATCAGCAGGGCGCGCGCCTCTTCGACGGTGACGTCGCCGAGCTTGACGCCCTTCAGCGCCTCGACGTCGGCGGCGCCGGACTCCAGCGCGGCCTTGGCGACGCCGTCGGTGTAGGCGACGAAGTTGGCGTCCTTGGCGACGAAGTCGGTCTCGGAGTTGATCTCGACCAGCACGGCCTTGTTGCCGGCGGCGGCCATCGCGATGCGGCCTTCGGCGGCCACGCGGCCGGCCTTCTTGTCGGCCTTGGCGAGACCCGTCTTGCGCAGGTGCTCCATCGCGGCTTCGATGTCGCCGCCGTTCTCGGTGAGCGCCTTCTTGCACTCCATCATGCCGGCGCCGGAGCGCTCACGCAGGTCCTTGACGAGCGAAGCAGTGATTTCCATGGGGAACCTCTTGGTGTTCGGGATGCGGTCGCGGCCGGTTTGGGGCCGGCCGCGGGGTGTCGGGTGCGGCCCGCAGGATGCGCGGGCCGCGTTGCGTTACGGCGACGCCCCCCCTGCAGGGAGCCCGGCGTCGCCGGCGCGGGACTTACTCGCTGTCGGTCTCGGCGGTGGCGCGGCCGGTGCCGTTGCCACGGCGCGGGGCGCCCTTCTTGGCCGGCGGACGACGGTCGTTGCGCGGCTTGTCGCTGCGCGGACGGCGGTTGTCGGCTTCCTTGGCGATCGGGTTGCCTTCGGCGTCGAGCTCGACGAACTCGTCGTCACCGGCGTTGGCCTGGATCGGCGCGGCGGCCTTGCCTTCCAGCACGGCGTCGGCGACGGCGCGGGTGTAGAGCTGCACGGCGCGGATGGCGTCGTCGTTGCCCGGGATGGCGTAGTCGACGAGGTTCGGGTCGTAGTTCGAGTCGACCACGGCGATGACCGGGATGCCGAGCTTCTTGGCTTCCTGCACGGCGATCTCTTCGTGGCCGATGTCGATCACGAACAGCGCGTCCGGCAGGCGGTTCATGCCCTTGATGCCGCCCAGCGAGGCTTCCAGCTTGTCGCGCTCGCGGCGCAGCGAGAGCACTTCATGCTTGACCAGGCGCTCGAAGGTGCCGTCGGTCTCGGCCGCTTCCAACTCCTTCAGGCGCGAGATCGAGCCCTTCAGGGTGCGGAAGTTGGTGAGCGTGCCGCCGAGCCAGCGCTGGCTCATGTACGGCATGCCGCAGCGGATGGCCTCTTCCTTCAGCGACTCGCGCGCCGAGCGCTTCGTGCCGACGAACAGGATGGTGCCGCGCTGCTGGGCGATGCCCGAGATGAAGTTCATCGCGTCGTTGAAGAGCGGGAGCGTCTTCTCGAGGTTGATGATGTGGATCTTGCCGCGGGCGCCGAAGATGTACGGGCCCATCTTGGGGTTCCAGTAGCGGGTCTGGTGGCCGAAATGGACGCCGGCTTCCAGCATCTGGCGCATGGTGACCTGGGGCATTGCATGACTCCTGAAAGGGAACCGCCGCGCGAGGGAATGGGGCGCGGTCGCCCGGTGAGGGCGAAGGTTCCGGGGTTGGGCCTCCCCGCGCGTCCGTGGCCGAACCCTTGCGCCTTCGTGAAGGCTTGGGCACCCCGGCACGGGATGGTTCACGCGGGTGTGGATTCCTCTGTCGCCGGAGCCTTGAGGCCCGGGCCGCCGGAGGTCGGCGCCCACGCCGGCACGTGGCCGGTCTGTGAAGCGCGGGATTCTAGCCCGCTGGCGGCCTAAAGGACAACTCGGCACAATCCGGAGCATGAAAGTGACCTTCAAGACCCCCGAGCAGATCGAGAAGATGCGCGAGGCCGGCCGGCTGGCCGCCGAAGTGCTGCAGGTCGTCGCGCCCTACGTGAAGGCCGGCGTGACCACCGCCGAACTGGACCGCATCTGCTTTGATCACATCGTCAACGTGCAGAAGGCCATCCCGGCCAACGTCGGCTACAAGGGCTTCCCCAAGACGGTCTGCACCTCGGTCAACAACGTCATCTGCCACGGCATTCCGTCCGACACCAAGGTGCTGAAGGACGGCGACATCCTGAACATCGACGTCACCGTCATCAAGGACGGCTGGCACGGCGACACCTCGCGCATGTACGCGGTGGGCGAGCCCTCGGTGCTGGCGAAGCGCCTGATCGACGTGACCCGCGAGGCGATGTTCCGCGGCATCCGTCAGGTGAAGCCCGGCGCCACCCTCGGCGACATCGGCCACGCCATCCAGACCTACGCCGAGAGCGAGCGCTTCTCGGTGGTGCGCGAGTACTGCGGCCACGGCATCGGCCAGATCTACCACGAGGACCCGCAGGTGCTGCACTACGGCAAGCCTGGCGAGGGCTTCCGTCTGCAGGAAGGCATGACCTTCACTATCGAGCCGATGGTCAACGCGGGCGCCCGGCACACGAAGCTGCTGCCCGACGGCTGGACCGTGGTGACCAAGGACAAGTCGCTGTCCGCGCAGTGGGAGCACACCGTGGCGGTGACGCGCGACGGCGTCGAGATCCTCACGCGCCTCCCCGGCGACGACAACGACCTGTGAGCACGCCGGCCGCTCCCGCTACGGCGAGCGCGGCATCGTGGAAGGACGAGGCGCGCACCGCATTGGGCGATGCGCGCGTCGCGATCGTGTCCCGCTTCGACGCCGGCGAAGGTGTCGAGCGGCTACTGGCCGCGCAGACGGCGGCGGTGGACGCGGCGGTGCGTGCGGCGTGGCGCGCCTGTGTGCCGGCCGATGCCAGCCTCGACCTCCTCGCCACGGGAGGCTATGGCCGCGGCGAGCAGTACCCGCAGTCGGATGTCGATCTCCTCGTGCTCGGCCCGGTCGACGCGCAGCGCGCCCACGAGGCGGCGCTCGGGTCGTTCTTCGCCGCGCTGTGGGACCTCGGCCTGAAGCCCGGCACCGCCGTGCGTTCGCTCGCCGACTGCGCGCAGGCCTGCCGCGAGGACGTCACCACGCTCACCGCGCTGACCGAAGCGCGACTGCTCGCCGGCTCGCCCGCGGTGCTCGATGCGCTGGAAGACGCGCTGCGCAGCGATGGCCTCTGGCCCGCGGCGGACTACTTCGACGCCAAGCGCGCGGAGTGGACCGGCCGCCACGCGCGCTACAACGACACGGCGAACAACCTCGAGCCGAACCTCAAGGAAGGCCCGGGCGGCCTGCGCGACCTGCACACCCTGACCTGGCTGGCGCGGCGCATCTACCGCGTGCCGGGGCTCGAGGCGCTGGTGCCGCTGGGTCTGCTCGGCGCCGACGAGGAGCGCACGCTGAAGCGCGACTGGGCGACGATCGCGCGGCTTCGTTTCGGCCTGCATCTCGTGGCCAACCGCCGCGAGGAGCGGCTGCGCTTCGACCACCAGAAGCCCCTCGCGGCCCGCCTCGGCCTGAAGGACGAAGCCAGCGACAACCTCGCCGTCGAGCAGATGATGCAGGCCCTGTTCCGCGCCGCGCAGACCGTGCAGCGCATCAGCGAGCGGCTGCTGCAGCGCTTCGAGGAACAGCTGGCGGACCGCGTCGAGCGCGTGCCCGTGGCGCCGGGCTTCGCGCTGGTGAACGGCTACCTGCAGCGCGAGGCCCACGGGCCGGTGCGTTCCGCGCTTGAAGCCTTCGCGGTGTTCGCCACGTGGGCGGCCTGCGCGGACGCCAGGGGGCTGCACTCCGAGACGGCCCGGGCCATGGCGGAGTCGCTGCCCCGGATCGCCGCCTTCCACGACCAGGATGCCGACACGCGCTCGATGTTCCTGTCGCTGCTGCAGGGGCCCCAGCCGGTGGAGACCTTGTCGCGCATGGCGCACCTCGGCGTGCTGGGGCGCTACCTGCCGGCGTTCGCGAAAGTGTCGGGGCGCATGCAGTACGACCTGTTCCATGTCTACACGGTCGACCAGCACACGCTCGAGGTGCTGCGCATCATGGCGAGCTTCGTGCAGGGCAGCGATGCGCGCTTCCCGAAGGCGAAGAGCGTGCACGATCGCCTGAAGGCGCCGTGGCTGCTGCTCGTGGCCGGGCTGTTCCACGACATCGCCAAGGGTCGCGGCGGAGACCACTCCCTGCTCGGCGCGGTGGACGTGCGCGAGTTCGGCGCGGCGCATCGGATGAAAGCGGCGGACGTCGATCTGCTGGCGTGGCTGGTCGAGCAGCACCTGCTGATGTCGACGACGGCGCAGCGCCAGGACATCAGCGATCCCGCCGTTGTCGAGCGCTTCGCGCGAGCGGTCGGCGACCGCACGCGCCTCGATTTCCTGTACCTGCTCACCTGCGCCGATATCGCCGGCACCAGCCCCAAGCTGTGGAATACGTGGAAGGAGCGCCTGCTGGGCGACCTCTACGACGCGACGCGCCTCGCCTTCCGTCGCGGGCTCGAGCATCGCGTGGACGCGGAGGCGCGCGTGGCCGAGGCGCGGGCCGAGGTGCGCTCGCTGCTCGCTGACATCGACGACGACGCGCTGGTGCGGGTGTTCGACGAGTTTCCGGACGAGAGTTTCCTGCGCTACCGGCCGGAGCAGCTCGCCACGCAGGCCCGGGCGATCCTGCAGCATGGCGACGCGAGTCGACCGCTGGTGGTCGTTCGCCCGCAGGGCGAGGCGTTCGAGGTGTTCGTGTACTCGCCGGACCGCGACGGTCTATTTGCTACGTTGACAGCGACGCTCGACCGACTCGGCTTTTCGGTGGCGGTCGCCCGCATCGTCACCTCGACCTCGGGCATGAGCCTCGACACCTTCCAGCTGCTGCCGCTGCACGACACCGGCGAGACGCCGGACGCGCGCGCGGCGCACGCCAGCCGCGTGCTGCAGGAGATGCTCGCGCGACCGGCAACCACGCTGCACCCGCCGCGCCGGGCCATGCCGGCGGCGCTCCGGCATTTCCGCGTGTCGCCGCGCGTCGAAGTGCGCGACATGGGCGACGGCGCGCGCACCCAGCTGGTGCTGATCGGCACGGACCGTCCGGGGCTGCTTGCGGACATCGCCCGCGTGCTGCGCGAGCAGCGCCTGCGCGTGCACGACGCCCGCATCGCCACTTTCGGCGAGCGCGCGGAGGACCTGTTCCTGATTTCCGACGAGCGCGACGCCGCGCTCGCCGACCCCGCCCAGATCGAGCGGCTCACTGCCGCGCTGAACCATTGCCTTGAAGGAGATCGTCCGCATGCCCCGTCGCAAGACTCCCGTCCTCGCTGACCTGCAGCCGATCATCGAATCGGCGTTCGAACGTCGCGCCTCGCTGTCGGAGGCCGAGATCGAGGGCTCGCTGCGCGAGATGGTCGAAACGGTGGTCGGCGCGCTGGAGTCCGGCAAGGCCCGCGTGGCCGAGCCGAACAGCGACGGCACGTGGCGCGTCAACGAGTGGCTGAAGAAGGCCGTCCTGCTGTACTTCCGCTGCAACGACATGGCGCTGGTCGAAGCCGAGCCGGCGCCGTACTGGGACAAGGTGCCGCTGCGCTTCGAGGGTTTCGACGCGGCCGATTTCCGCGAGCTCGGCGCGCGCGTCGTGCCGGGTGCGGTGGTGCGCCGCGGTGCGCACATCGGCAAGGACGTCGTGCTGATGCCGAGCTTCGTCAACATCGGTGCGCACGTCGGCGCCGGCACGATGGTCGACACCTGGGCAACGGTGGGCAGCTGCGCCCAGGTCGGCGCGCGCTGCCATCTCTCCGGCGGCGCGGGCATCGGCGGCGTGCTGGAGCCGCTGCAGGCGAGCCCGACGATCATCGAGGACGACTGCTTCATCGGCGCGCGCTCGGAAGTCGTCGAGGGCGTCGTCGTCGAGCGCGGCAGCGTGATCGGCATGGGCGTGTTCATCGGCCAGAGCACGCGCATCTACAACCGCATGACCGGTGAGATCAGCTATGGCCGCGTGCCGGCCGGCAGCGTCGTGGTGTCGGGCCAGCTGTCGTCCGCCGACGGCAAGTACTCGCTGTACGCCGCGGTCATCGTCAAGCAGGTCGACGCCAAGACCCGCAGCAAGACCTCGATCAACGAGCTCCTGCGCAGCGCACACTGAGCCCGAGTCTCCACCGTCGAATCCTCCGTCATGAGCCCATCCACCACCCTGTACGGCCTCGCGGCCTGCGACACCTGCAAGAAGGCGCGGAACTGGCTGGATCGCTTCGGCATCGCCCATGCCTTCGTCGACTACCGCGCCGAGCGCCAAGCGCCCGAAACCCTGAAGGGCTGGGCCGCGCAGCTCGGCGGCTGGGACAAGCTGATCAACCGGACCAGCAGCACGTGGCGGCAGTTGCCCGACGCGCGCAAGAGCCCCGGCAGTGACCCGGAATGGCAGTTGCTATTGAAGGAGCATCCCGCGCTGATCAAGCGACCGGTGCTGGTCACGGCGGACGGCGTCGTCTCGGTGGGCTTCACCGATAACGCTTACAAAGCGCGCTTCGGAGTGAAGAAATGAGCCGTGTCTCCGAAGTCCGGCAAGGCGCGGTGGCGGGCGCACCGTGCGTCGATTCGCCGGTGGTTGGTCTTGCGAAAGACCTGATCGCGCGGCCCTCGGTGACGCCCGAGGACGCGGGCTGCCAGGCGCTCGTCGCGGCGCGGCTTTCCGCCTTGGGGTTCCGCTGCGAATCGCTGGACTTCGGCGACGTCAAGAACCTCTGGGCCACGCGCGGGCAGGGCAGCCCCGTGGTCGTGCTGCTCGGCCATACCGACGTGGTGCCGCCGGGTCCGCGCGAGGCCTGGGCCTCCGATCCCTTCGTGCCGACGGTGCGCGAGGGCGTGCTGCACGGCCGCGGCGCCGCCGATATGAAGGGCAGCGTCGCCGCCTTCGTCGTGGCGATGGAACAACTCGTCGCCACGAACCCGGACCATCCCGGCACCTTGGCCGTGCTGCTGACCTCCGATGAGGAAGGCCCCTCGATCGACGGCGTGCGCAAGGTGGCCGAGCATTTCCGTGCCACCGGCCAGCGCATCGACTACTGCATCACCGGCGAGCCCTCGTCGAGCGAGCGCCTCGGCGACGTGCTGCGCGTCGGCCGTCGTGGGTCGCTGTCCGTCGCGGTCGACGTGCGCGGCGTGCAGGGTCACGTGGCCTATCCCGAGAAGGCGCTGAACCCGATCCACGCGCTGGCGCCCGCGCTGGCCGAGCTCTGCGCGCGGCGCTGGGACGATGGGTTCGCGAGCTTCCCGCCGACCAGCTTCCAGGTATCGAACATCGCCAGCGGCATGGGTGCGGACAACGTGATTCCCGGCGCGCTGAACTTCGTCGCGAACTTCCGCTTCAATCCGAACTGGACCAGCAATGCTTTGGTCGCCGAGTTCGAGGCGGCGCTCGCGCGCCACGGTGTCGATGCCGTGTGCCGATGGCGCGTCTCTGGCGAGCCCTTCCACTGCGATGAAGGCGTGCTTCGCCGCGCCGCTCGGGCCGCCATCGAAGCGCGCTGCGGGATCACGCCCGACGAGAACACCAAGGGCGGCACCTCGGACGCGCGCTTCATCGCGCCGCTGGGCGCGGAGTGCGTCGAGCTCGGGCCGGGCAACGCGAGCATCCACAAGATCGACGAGGGCGTGCGCCTCGACGAGCTCGAGGCGCTGCCGACACTGTTCGCCGAGGTGATCGAGCGCGTCTGGGCGGGGCACGCCGCGCAAGCGTGACGCGCGGCGGTTCGTTGCTTCGGCAACCGACCGCTTGCGCTGGCTGCTGGCGCCGGGTTAGCGTCGTCCCATGCTGACGCGCGCCCGCAATCTCAACAACGCCAACAACCGCAACGCCGAAAGGCGGCCGCGGCGCTAGGCGCGTTCAGCACATCGAACCCCGAACCCCGAAGGCCCGCCTGGAAACAGCGCGGGCCTTCTCCTTTTTGCGCTTTCGAAACTCCCAGGAGACACCCATGTGCGGCATCGTCGCGATCTTCGGTCTCAAACCCGGTACGGAACTCGAACCCCTCCGGCGCCTAGCCGTGCAGGCCGCGGCGCGCATCCGCCACCGCGGGCCCGACTGGAGCGGCGTGTACGCCGATGCTGGCGCGGTGCTGGCGCACGAACGGCTGTCGATCGTCGACATCCACGGCGGCGCGCAGCCCCTGCGCTCGACCGACGGCGCGCTCGCGCTCGCGGTGAACGGCGAGATCTACAACCACCGCGAGCTCGAGGCCGGTCTCTCCGTGCCGTATGTGTTCACGACCCAGAGCGACTGCGAAGTGATCAACGCCCTCTGGCGCGAGCAGGGGCCGGATTTCGTCGATGCGCTCAACGGCATCTTCGCCTTCGCGCTTTGGGATTCGGCGCAGCAGCGGTATCTCGTCGCGCGCGATCCGATGGGCGTGATCCCGCTGTACTTCGGCCACGACCGCGAAGGGCGGCTGTGGGTGGCCTCGGAGATGAAGGCGCTGGTCGGCGTCTGCGATGACGTGGCGATCTTCCCGCCGGGGCACCTGCTGGATTCGGCGGAAGGGCGGATCCGCCCGTACCGCACCCGCGACTGGCGCGAGTTCGCCAAGGTCGACGGCCACGCCATCGCGCCCGCCGCGCTGAAGGACGCGCTGATGCAGGCGGTGCGGCGCCAGCTGATGTGCGACGTGCCCTACGGCGTTTTGCTGTCGGGCGGGCTCGATTCTTCGGTGGTGGCCTGGTGCGCGGCGCAGTTCGCCAAGCAGCGCGTCGAGGACGACGGCAAATCGGAAGCGTGGTGGCCGCGCCTGCACAGCTTCGCCGTGGGCCTGGAAGGCTCGCCCGACCTCGCGGCCGCGCGAGTTGCCGCGGAGGCGCTCGGCACCGCGCACCACGAGTTCCACTTCACCTTCGAGGAAGGCCTCGATGCGTTGAGCGAAGTGATCCGCCACATCGAGACCTACGACGTGACGACGATCCGCGCCTCGACGCCGATGTTCCTGCTGGCGCGGCGCATCCGCTCGATGGGCATCAAGATGGTGCTGTCGGGCGAGGGCAGCGACGAGGTGTTCGGTGGGTATCTCTACTTCCACAAGGCGCCGGACGCTAGAGAGTTCCACGCCGAGACGGTGCGCAAGCTCGACGCGCTGCACCAGTTCGACTGCCTGCGCGCCAACAAGAGCATGGCGGCCTTCGGCATCGAGGCGCGCGTGCCCTTCCTCGACCTCGCCTTCCTCGACACGGCAATGGCCATCGACCCCGAGCAGAAGCGCGTCCGCGCGCGCGTGGCCGGCGGCCGGCCGGTGGAGAAATGGCTGCTGCGCACCGCGTTCGAGGGTTGCCTGCCGGAGTCGATCCTTTGGCGGCAGAAGGAGCAGTTCAGCGACGGCGTCGGCTACGGCTGGATCGACGGCCTGAAGGCGCACGCCGAGGCGCAGGTCAGCGATGCGGAGTTCGCCGGTGCGGAGCGGCGGTTTCCCATCAATCCTCCGATGACGAAGGAGGCCTACCTCTACCGGCGGATTTTCGAAGCGCACTTCCCGGGGGCCGCCGCCGCGGCGACCGTGCCGGGCGGCAAGTCAATCGCCTGTTCGTCACCGGCGGCGATCGCGTGGGACGCGGCCTTCGCGACGTCGGCGGACCCCAGCGGCCGTGCCATCGCCGGCGTGCACGAGCAGGCCGTCGCGCAATGACGATGCCCGCGGTGACGGCGCGACGACGCTGTTCCGTCGCGCCGTCGCCTGTCGATACCTCGGCTCAGCCCGCCGGCGTTTCGGCAGGCGCCGCCTTCGCGGCAACGATGACCGTTTCATCGCCGGCCTTCAGCAGCAGGTTGCCGGCCTCGTCGAAGTCGTGGCGGGTCACCTTCGACAGCGCGTCGAGGAACGCCCGCTCGGCCTGCATCGCGTCGTCGGGGCAGGCCATCATCGTGCTCGCGGCGCGGTCGAAGGCGAGGCCCTCGCCGCTGAGCGCAGCGCCCGACATCCAGCGGTTGCAGCCCGCGAACCCGTTCGCGCGGCCGTCGGCGGTGAACTGCAGCGTCGGTGGACGCTCGCCTGCCGCGGTACCGCCGAGCGTGGTGACCGTCCACTCGTTCGCGGTCAGCAGTTCCAGCGCCTCGCCGCCGCAGCCGCGATAGTCGGTCTCGCCGACGCGCACCGTGACGGTGTGCGGGTAGGGCATGCCGGTCATGTTGTCGCGGCACAGCGTCGCCGTGGCCGCGAGCGTGAGCGTGGCGCCGTCGCGCGTCGCCGCGAGGTCGAAGCCGTCGGCGCGGTCGGTGCGGGCGACACCGCTCCACACCACGGCGTCGGGCGTGTCCGGCGTGGTCCAGCGCAGCTCGTCGTCCGAAGCTTCGATCGACCAGAACGGTTCGTTGCCGCGCGCGCGATACGCGGCCTGCGCGGGCGCTGCGTCCGATGCGGCTTTCGTGCAGTCGGGATATGCGTTGCCGGCGACGCTCAGCGTCGCGCCCTCGCCTTTGGTCCACAGCTCCACCGCGACGCCGTCGGCGCGCGTGCCCTGGTAGCGCGCGCCCGACGCGGCCGGCACGGTGGCCAGTGCGATGGTCTCGCCGTCGATGAGCACGGTGGCGTTGTCGCCGTCGAAGCTCGCCTGCACGGCCGTGCCGCCGCAGTCGAAGGCGATCGGCGCGACCATGGTGGGCTCGGGCGCGGCGGCGGATGCGGCGGGCTCGACCGGTGCGGCCGGCGCGTCGGGCGCGGCCCCGGTCGAAGCGTCATCGGCGCTCTGGCGCTGGCAGGCGGTGGACGCAAGCGCGGCGATCAACGCGAGGGCGACCGGGGCGAGGCGGGCGTTGCGGGGCGTGGCCATGGCGATTCTCCTCCGGGTGGTGGCGCGAGCCTGCCACGCTCGGACGTGCTCTGCATGACCGGCGTCGCGGCGTGGGAGAATCGCGCCGCCCCATCCATCGACTCCAGGAAATCCCGTGGCCGGAAGCAGCCTGTTCGCCCTGATCGACGACATCGCCACCCTGCTCGACGACGTGTCGGTGATGACCAAGGTCGCCGCGAAGAAGACCGCCGGCGTGCTCGGCGACGACCTCGCGCTGAACGCCAACCAGGTCGCCGGCGTCAAGGCCGATCGCGAGCTGCCGGTGGTGTGGGCGGTCGCGAAGGGTTCGGCGGTCAACAAGGTGATCCTCGTACCCGCCGCGCTGGCCATCGCCGCGTTCGCGCCGTGGGCGATCCCGCCGCTGCTGATGATCGGCGGCGCCTACCTGTGCTTCGAGGGCGTCGAGAAGATCGCGCACCGCTGGCTGCATCCGGTCGAGGACGCGCAGAAGGACGCCGCGCTGCGCGAGGCCGTTGCCGACGCGAACGTCGACATGGTGGCGTTCGAGAAAGACAAGATCAAAGGCGCGATCCGCACCGACTTCATCCTGTCGGCCGAGATCATCGTCATCGCGCTCGGCACGGTCGCTGCGCAGCCGCTGGTGAAACAGTTCGGCGTGCTGGCCGGCGTCTCGGTGCTGATGACGGTGGGCGTGTATGGCCTCGTGGCCGGCATCGTCAAGATCGACGACGTCGGGCTCTGGCTGCAGACCAAGGCGAGCGCCGCCGCACGAGCGGTGGGCCGCGCGATGCTCGCCGGTGCACCGTGGCTGATGAAGTTCCTTTCCATCGCCGGCACCGCCGCGATGTTCCTCGTCGGCGGCAGCATCCTCGTGCACAACGTCCCGGCGCTGCATCATGTCGTGCAGGGCTGGGCCTCGGTCGCCGGCGGCGCGGCGGGCGTGGTCGCCGTGCTGCTCGAAGCGCTGGTCGGCGTGGTGATCGGCGCGCTCGTGCTGGCCGCCGTCGAGGGCTTCAAGAAGCTTCGGCGCTGAACTCAGGGGCGCAGTTCGAGCCGCGCGCTCGTTTCGCCGGGCAAGAAGGACGCAGGACGGCCCTGCGCCCAATCGCCATGCCCCGCGCCCCAGTAGGGCGACAGCGGGTGCCCTGCTTGCCCGCCCGGCAGCTGGAAAATCGCGTCGTCGCGATGCGCGGGTGACACGACCATGCGCTGGCTGGCGCCGAAGGACGGCGCCTGCACGCGCGGCATCTGGCCGTCGCCCGGCAGCGGTTCGCTGGCCATGCACAGCGCCGACCGCAGCGCGGCGGGAAGCGCGCCCGCCAGCGGATGGCAGACGCGGCTGGTGTTGGCTTCGCCCCACGTGCGTGCGCTCAGCGGGCCGGGCTGCGGCGTGCCGTCGGCCTTGGCGCGGATGGCTTCTGCCGCCGATATCGCGGCATCCGTGAGCAGGGCGTCCCAGCTCTCGAAACGCGGCGGCAGCAGGTGCGCGGGGCGCTGTTCGAGCAGCGGCCACAGCACGCCTTCGAGCTGCGGCAGGTCGGGCACGAGGAATCGCTCGCCGAGCTCGGCTTTCGCCGGGCCGAGCAGGCCGTCGCGCACGCGGCCCAGCACCTCGAGGCGGAACGCGCGGGTGATGCGGTAGCCGCTGGTGTCGACCGATGCACGGCCGGTCCAGTCCGCCGCCGCGTCGGCGATGTCTTTCCACTCGGACGACGACATCGGTGCGGCGATGTCGCGCAGCAGGCGGTTCCAGCGTTCGAGGAACAGCGCGCGGTCGTCGAGCTGCAGGGCGAGCAGCGCGGCCTCATCGATCGGCGCGGAGGCGTTGAGCGCGTCGGCGATCTGCTTCTGGCGCGCGCCGAGCGCGTAGCCGGCATCGCCGATCAGGGCCAGCAGTTCGCCGTCGGTGACGCGCGCGTTCGCCGTCCACAGGCGGCCCGAAGGCGGGTCGACGAGTTCGGGTTGAATCGGCGCATCGGCGGCGTGCCAACCGGCCCAGTCGCAGCCGTCGAGCGGCCGCAGCGGCGCCTTCGGATCGCAGCCGCCGATGCGCACCGGGATGCGCCCCACGAGCCGCCACGCGATGCGGCCGTCCGCGTCGCCCAGCAGCATGTTCTGCGCCGGCACGCCGGCCTCGCGCGCGACGCGCAGGGCGGCGTCGAGATCGGCCGCGCGCGTCATATCGAGCAGGCCGAAACTCAGGCTGCCCGGCTGCTGCGCGGTCCAGCGCAGTGCGAGCCCGCTGCCGTCAGGCTCGTCGTGCGCGATCGGGCCCCAGCGCGTGTCGCGAACCTCGAGCACTTCGGAAGGCGCGTTCGCGACATCGATGGTTTCGCGATGCACCACGATGCTCGCTTCGCCGTCCGGCGTGCGGTAGCGTGTTTTCGCGTCATCGACGAAATCGACGCGGAAAAAATCCAGCCAGTCGCCGTAGCTGTTGGTGAAGGCCCAGGCCACCTGTGGCGTGCTGCCGGCGATGACGCCCGGCACGCCGGGCAGGGTGACGCCGCTGACGTCGACGCGACCCTCCGGCGCGGCCGAATCGGCGTAGCGCAGCCGAGCGCGATACCACAGCGACGGTGCGCGCAGCCCGAGATGCATGTCTCCCGCGACGATCGCGCGGCCGTCCTTCGTGGCCGATGCGCCGGCGGCGAAGTTGTTGCTGCCCGGGGCGGCGGGTTCGGCCGCGGCCGCACTCGGCGCGTCCTCGGGCGGCTGCGGCAGCGTGCGAAGGTCGAGCACGTCGGGGCCGGGCAGCACGGCATCGCCGCGCGCGGCGCCGAACATCGGCGCATCCCACACGGTGCCATCGCGCATCAGCAGCTCGGCCAGCGGCGCGGGCACCGTCTCGCGGATGCGCCACAGCGCGAGCTCGCGCGAGTTCGCTTCGTCCTGCAGGTCGAAGAACATCGCGTAGCCGGTGAGCGCGGAATCGACCTCGCTCCACGGTTTTGGCTTCTGACGCAGCAGCAGGTAGGGCCACGGTCGAACGTTCAGCGAATCCAGCCCGGCGTTGACGCCTTCGGTGTAGGCCTTGAGCACGGCCGTACGCGGCCCGGCGATGTCGGCCAGCGAGGCCTCGCTGCGGGCGCGCAAGCGGTGCAGCCGGTTGCGCCGGTCGGTATCGATCGCGCGCGGGCCGAACAGCGCCGACAGCTCGCCGGCAGCGACGCGGCGCGTCAGGTCCATCTCGAAGAAACGCTCCTGCCCGTGCACGAAACCGAGCGCGCGGGCCATGTCGGCTTCGTTCGCGGCCTCGATGTCGACCATGCCGCTCGCGTCGCGCGTGACCGATACCGGTGCGGAGAGGCCGCGCAGCGCGAGTTCGCCGTCGTACGTGGGCAGGCTGCCGCGCAGCAGCAGCCCCGCGACGAGCACGACCAGCAGCGACAGTGCGAGCAGCGCGAGGAGCGCGCGGCGGATCCACTTCCCCATTCGATTCCCCCCGGTTCGTGCACGCAGCCTAGCCGAGCGCGCCGGCACGCGGGAGTAGACTCGCCACCGCACCGACCGGGAGACCGACCATGCCGCTCCACGCCCTCCATACGACGCCGGGTCCGCGCGCGTGGCGCGCCCCGCGCGCCGCGATGCCGACGTTCGCCGCGCTCACGCTGGCGGCCCTGCTCTCCGGATGCGCGACCTCGCCTACCGGCCGCAGCCAATTCATCGCGGTCAGCGACGCGCAGATGGACCAGCTCGGCGCGACCTCGTTCGAGCAGATGAAGCAAACCGACAAGCTCTCACGCGATGCGCGCAAGCTCGGCACCGCGCGCTGCGTCGTCGATGCATTGAAGCTCGCGCTGCCGGCCTCGGGCCAGCGCGTCGCGTGGGAAGTGCAGGTGTTCGAGGACTCGAACCCGAACGCTTTCGCGCTGCCCGGCGGCAAGGTCGGCGTGAACACCGGCATGTGGTCGGTGGCGAAGACTCAGGACGAACTCGCCGCCGTGCTGGCCCATGAGCTGGCGCACGTCCTCTCGCGCCACGCGGCCGAGCGGGTGTCGCAGCAGATGGCGGCAGGCGTGGCGCTCGAGGCGGCGCAGGCGTACAGCGGATCGCGCACCTCGCCGCAGAACACGCGCGCGCTGATGGGCGCCCTTGGCCTCGGCGCGCAGCTCGGCGTGATGCTGCCGTTCTCGCGCGTGCACGAAACCGAAGCCGACGTGCTCGGCCAGCGGATCATGGCGGAAGCCGGTTTCGACCCCGCCGGCGCCGTGCGGCTGTGGCAGGGGATGATCGGCGCCAGCGGCGGTGGCGCGCGTCCGCCGCAGATCCTGTCGACGCATCCCGACCCGCAGAACCGCATCGCCGCGCTGCAGTCGCGCGTGCCGGAGCTTCAGCCGGTCGCCGCGCAGGCGAGGGCGAGTGGGCGCCGGCCCGCGTGCAGGATGTAGCTCCGGTGCCCGCGCGGTCGGCTGACCGCACGAGACGTCAGGCGCTCTCGATTCGATCCACCTTCTGGAACCCGCGCGGCAGCATCTGCCCGCGGCTCGCCCGCGCACCTTCGTAGGCCTGCAGGTCACGCCAGTTCAAGGTGAGCTTTCTCGCGCCGCAGTACAGCGTGGCCTCGCCGCCCTGTCGCACGACCGCGAGCGCGGCCACCACTTCCTCGCCGCTCTTGAGCTTTGCCGGGGGGATCTGGATCAGCTTGTTGCCCTTGCCCTTGTCGAGCTCCAGCAGGTCCTTCAGCGGGAAGGCCAGCAGATGGCCCGCGGTGGTCACGCTGACGACCCAATCGCTTGCGGCGTCGTTGACCGCAACAGGCTGCAACACAGCAGCGCCGGCGTCGGGATTGAACAGCGCCTTGCCGGCCTTGTTGCGGCCGACGAGGTTCTCGAAGCGGGTGACGAAGCCGTAGCCGAAGGACGACGCCAGCAGGAAGCGCTGGTCGTTCTCGGCCGCCAGCGTGGCGACCATCTGCGCGCCGGCGGGCAGGGTGAAGCGGCCGGTGATCGGCTCGCCGTTGCCGCGCGCCGACGGCAGCGTGTGCGCCGCGGTCGAGTACGCGCGTCCGGTCGAATCGAGGAAGGCCGCCTGCAGGTTGCTGCGGCCGCGGGCGAAGCTCTGCAGCGCGTCGCCTTCGCGGTAGCTCAGGCCGGCCGGGTCGACATCGTGGCCCTTGGCCGCACGGATCCAGCCCTTTTGCGACAGCACGATGGTGACCGGCTCGCTCGGCACCAGCTCGGTCTCGTCGATGGCCTGCGCGGCCTGGCGCGCCACCAGCGGGCTGCGGCGCGCGTCGCCGAACTTCTTCGCATCGGCCAGCAGTTCGTCCTTCAGCAGCTTCTTCAGCTTGGCGTTGCTCTCCAGCGTGGCGACGAGCTTCTCGCGCTCCTTGGCCAGCTCGTCCTGCTCGCCGCGGATCTTCATTTCCTCGAGGCGCGCGAGCTGCTTCAGCTTGGTCTCGAGGATGTACTCCGCCTGCTCCTCGGACAGCCCGAAGCGCGCGATCAGCACGGCCTTCGGCTCGTCCTCGGTGCGAATGATGCGTATGACTTCGTCGAGGTTGAGGAAGGCGATCAGCAGGCCTTCCAACAGGTGCAGACGGCGCTCGACCTTGTCGAGGCGGTGCTTCAGGCGGCGCTTCAGCGTGTCGGTGCGGAACTGCAGCCACTCGCCGATGATCGAGCGCAAGCCGCGCACCTGCGGACGGCCGTCGAGGCCGATGATGTTGAGGTTGACGCGGAAGCTCTTCTCGAGGTCCGTCGTCGCCATCAGGTGGCCCATCAGCGCATCGATGTCGACGCGGTTGCTGCGCGGGACGAGCACGAGGCGCACCGGGTTCTGGTGGTCCGACTCGTCGCGCAGGTCCTCCAGCCACGGCAGCTTCTTCGCGCGCAGCTGGGCGGCGATCTGCTCCATGATCTTCGACGGCGACACCTGGTAGGGCAGGGCCGTCACGACGATGTTCTGGCCTTCCTTCGTGTACGTGGCGCGGGCGCGGACGCTGCCGTTGCCGGTCTCGTACATGGCCAGCAGGTCGGCGGCCGGCGTGATGATCTCGGCCGCGGTCGGGTAGTCCGGGCCGCGGATGTGTTCGCACAGGTCGGGCGTGGTCGCGTCGGGATCGTCGAGCAGGCGCACGCAGGCGCTGACAACCTCGTTGAGGTTGTGCGGCGGCACGTCGGTGGCCATCCCCACCGCGATGCCCGTCGTGCCGTTGAGCAGCAGGTGCGGCAGGCGCGCCGGCAGCCACGAGGGCTCGTCGAGCGTGCCATCGAAATTCGGCGTCCACTCCACGGTGCCTTGGCCGAGTTCACCGAGCAGCACCTCGGCAATGGGCGTGAGCTTCGACTCGGTGTAGCGCATCGCCGCGAAGCTCTTCGGGTCGTCCGGTGAGCCGAAGTTGCCCTGGCCTTCGATCAGCGGGTAGCGGTACGAGAACGGCTGCGCCATCAGCACCAGTGCCTCGTAGCAGGCCGAATCGCCGTGCGGATGGTATTTGCCGATGACGTCTCCGACCGTGCGCGCTGACTTCTTCGGCTTGGCACCCGCATTGAGACCGAGCTCGCTCATCGCATAGATGATTCGCCGCTGCACCGGTTTCAAACCGTCGCCGAGGAAGGGCAGGGCGCGGTCGAGCACCACGTACATCGAGTAGTCGAGGTAGGCGCGCTCGGCGTACTCGTGCAGCGGGATCTGTTCGAAGCCGTGAAAGGCGGGGCGGGCGGGTTCAGTCATCGGAACGCGGAAAGCCGGTGGAGCGGGGCGCCGAGTTTAGCGGGTCGGGCGTCGCGGGCCCTGCGACGGCATCAGGCCAGCCCGTAGCTGGTCGCCAGCCAGTGCATGAAAGCGTTCAGCGGCATCGCGCCGCTGGTGCGCGCCACCTCGTGGCCGCCGTCGCGGCTGCCCTGCCATGCGATCAGCGTCGGCAGGCTCTGGATGCGGAACTGCGAGGCAAGCTGCGGCTCGGCCTCGGTGTCGAGCTTGACGAAGCGGAACTGCGGTTCGAGCCGCGCGCACGCGGCGGCGAACGTTGGCGCGAAGCTGCGGCATGGCCCGCACCACGCCGCCCACGCGTCGATGATCACCGGCTGCTCGGACTTCAGCAGCAGCGCCTCCGCATTCGCGGCCGTCAGCGGCACCGGCAGCCCGGCGAACAGCGCGTTGCCGCAGCGCCCGCATTTCGGGTCGTCGCCCAGCCGCGCGTCGGGCACGCGGTTGATCGACAGGCAGTGCGGGCAGGCCAGCTGGGTGGTGTCGTCCATCGCCCGAGTCTAGGCCCGCGTGGCAGCGCCCGCCACGCCGCCGCGACGTCCCGCCGTGGCAAGCTGCCGGCCACGAAAACGACAGGCGCGACGATGGACCTCTTCCTCGGCAACACCTACCTGTGGACCAAGCTGTTGCACACGCTGTTCGTCATCGCATGGATGGCGACCGTGCTGTACCTGCCGCGCATCCTCGTGAACATCGCCGAGGCGCAGGGCGAGCCGGCGGTCGTCGCGCGCCTCGTGCTGATGGGCCAGCGCCTGTACCGCTTCGGCCACGCGATGCTCGCCTTCGTTTTCATCCTCGGCTTCCTCCTGTGGTTCGGCCGCGTCATCGACGATTCGCTGTGGCCACACATCACTCAGGGTCGCGGCTGGATGCACCTGAAGTTCCTGCTGGTGCTCGGCGTGCTCGCGCACTTCGTCGTCGCGGGGCGGATGGTCAAGCGCGTGGCGGCGGGCGGCGCGGTGAAGTCGGCCACGTGGCTGCGCTGGTTCAACGAAGTGCCGGCGGTGCTGCTGCTCGGCATCCTCGTGCTGGTGTTCATCAAGCCGATCTGATCGGCCCCGCGCTCAGGCGGGCGCGCCGGCTTTCGGCAGCGCCCGCTTCAGCACCCACCACGCGAAGAGCCCGCCGGTGAGGTACATCAGCAGCGAGTAGATCGCCGGCACCACGGCGGCGCCGGCCATCGACAGCACGTGCAGCGCGACGAAGATCGCCAACGTGCCGTTGTGGATGCCGATCTCGAAGGCGATCGCCGTGGCCTGCGGCACGCCGAGCCGCGCCGCGCGGCCCGCGGCGTAGCCGGCCAGCAGGCTGATGAGGTTGAAGAGCAGGGCGGCGAGGCCGACCACCGCGGCGTACTTCGCCAGCGTTTCGCGCTCGAGGATCACCGCGGCGGCGATCAGCGCCACGAGGATCAGCGTCGACGCCAGCCGGATCGGCTTGTCGAGCTTCTGGGCGATCTCCGGCCGCCACGCGCGCAGTCCCATGCCGATCGCCACGGGCAGGATCACCAGCACGCCGACCTCGATGATCTTGCGCGTGGGCGGCGGCACGGCCTGTTCGCTGGCCATCAGCCACGCGAGGCCGAGCGTCACCCAGATCGGCAGCGTCACCAGCGCGAGCACGCTGTTGATCGCGGTGAGCGAGATGTTCAGCGCCACGTCGCCGCGCGCGAGGTGCGAAAACAGGTTGGCGGTGACGCCGCCCGGTGAGGCCGCGAGCAGTACGAGGCCGAGGCCAAGCTCCGGCGGCAGCCCGAAGCCTATCGCGAGGCCGAAAGCCACCGGCGGAAGCAGCACGGTCTGCACCAGCAGGGCCACCACGACGGCCTTCGGCGCCGTCGCCACGCGCCTGAAGTCGGCGAGCGTCAAGTGCAGGCCCAGTCCGATCATCACGATGCCCAGCGCGATCGGCAGGAAGAGGCTGAAGATGGGGTTGTCGGCCATGGGCATTGTGCGTCGCAGCAGGATTGAGGTCAGTCGGCGGCGTCGGGGCGCAGCACCAGCTTCCCCACACTCTGCCCCGATTCGATGCGCTGCTGCGCGTGCGCTGCAGCATGGAGCGGAAACGCCTGCACCGGCGGCGGCGCGAGCCGACCGTCGGCGAAGCGTTCGAGCAGCCAGAGCATGCCCTCGCGCAGCAGCGGCGCCTGCGCCGACAGGAAGCTCAGGTTCGCCGCCAGCACGCTGCGGTTGCTCGACGTCATCGCCAGCGGATTGAAGCGCGGCGTGCGCCACCAGTCCCATGCCAGTTTCAGCCAGGACACGCGGCCGTCCTTGGGCAGCATCGAGGCGAAGCCGTAGATCACCAGTTTGCCCATCGGTGCCAGCGCGTCGAAGCTGGCCTGCAGGGTCGAGACGCCGTTCGCGTCGAACACCGCGTCGAAGCCGCCGGGGACGATGGCCTTCGCCGCGGCCACCCAATCGGCCGCCGATTTGTCGATGACGTGCGCGGCGCCGAGCGCACGCGCGGCCTCGATCTTGTGCGATGAGCCCACCACGCCGGTCGCTTCGACGCCGGCCAGTCGCGCCAACTGCAGCAGGGCCCCACCGACGCCGCCCGCGGCGGAGTGCACCAGCCAGCGTTCGCCGGCGCGCGGGTGCACCTGGCAGTGCGCCATGAACCACGCGGTCAGGAAGACGGTCGGAATCGCGGCGGCGTGTTCGCTCGACAGCAACGCTGGCGTGGCGAAAACGCGGTCGACGCCGAGGCAGATGGAACTCGCATAGCCGCCGAACAGCGTCACGCCGATCGCGCGATCGCCGACGCGCCAGTCGTCCACGCCGTCGCCGAGGGCATCGACAACGCCGGCCACTTCGAAGCCCGGCGTGATCGGGTAGTCGTGCAGGCGCTTGGCGCTTTCGTAGAGCCCCATGCGGATGATGCCGTCGGCGTAGTTGACCCCGCAGGCCTCCACACGCAGCCGCACCTCGCCCGGTTTCGGCGTCGGGTCGGGTGATTCGACAAGGCGAAGCGCATCAAAGCCGCCGGGTTTGGCGATGACGATGCGCTGCATGCGCGGTGTCAGTCCGTGGCGCGCTTGATGCCGGCGTCACGCGACCTTCGGCCGCATCCACCAGCCCGCGGTCATCGCGATCGGCAACGGCAGCAACAGCCCGACGACGACCATCCACCACGGGTGCGGTAGCAGCCAGAAATTCAGTGCGCACAGCGCCGTCATCAGCATGCCCAGCGTCATCGCCAGCCCGCGCCAGCGCACGCGATGCACCAGCACCGCCACGATGGTCCCGACTTCGACGGCGATGGCGTACGACACCAGCACCCAGATTTTCGCGGCCAGCGGCATCGCCGCGACGATCTGCGCGAACGCCTCGGGGTTCGAGGGGTCGATACCGTCGGGGGGCGGCCAGATCGCGTGGCCCAGCATCTGCAGCACGGCGACGGCGACGACCATCACCACGGCGCCGATCAGGAATGCGAGCACGGTACGAAGCATGGTGGTCTCCCGTCGTGGAGCGGCCAGCCTGCGTCAGCGCGCGCGAAAAAGAAACGGGCCCGAAGGCCCGTTCCGTCACCCACGGCGATGTCGCCGGGCTCAGCTCGGACGCGTTCCGTCGCGACGCTGGCCGCCCTGGCGTTGACCACCGCCACCGTTGCCGCCGTCGCGGCGCGGGCCACCGGCGTGCCCCTGCGGACGCCCGCCGTCGCGACGAGCGCCGTGGGCGTGGCCGTCGCGGCGCGGAGCGCCGGCATTGCCGCCCGCGGGCGCACCGTCACGACGCGGCGGACGCGGGCCCTGCGGGCGACGCGTGCGCTGCTGTCCCGCCGTCGCGTCGTCGTTGATGTCGTTGCCCTCGCGGAAGCTCCAATCCGGCGGAAAGCCGTCGAGGCCGCGCACTTCCAGCGGGTCCTTCAGGATGCGCTGCACCTGGCGCAGCAGCTTGGCTTCGTCCTTCGACACCAGCGAGATCGCTTCGCCCGTGCAGCCGGCGCGGCCGGTGCGGCCGATGCGGTGCACGTAGTCCTCGGGGACCATCGGCAGCTCGAAGTTGATAACGCGCGGCAGGGCCGGGATGTCGAGGCCTCGAGCCGCGATGTCGGTCGCCACCAGCACGCGCACGGTGCCCTTCTTGAAATCGCTGAGCGCGCGCAGGCGGGCGTTCTGCGACTTGTTGCCGTGGATGGCCTCGGCCGGGATGCCGGCGGCGGTGATCTGCTTGGCGAGGCGGTCCGAGCCGTGCTTGGTCTTGGCGAAGACCAGCGTCTGGTCCTGGTAGTGCGTCGAGAGCAGCTTCAGCAGCACTTCGCGCTTCTGCGTGTCGCGCACCGGATGCACGCGGTGCGTGACCATCGTGGCGACGGCGTTCGGCGGGTTCACCTGGATCTCCTGCGGCTCGCGCAGGGCTTCCTTGGCGATCTCGCGGATGGCCTTGTCGAAGGTGGCCGAGAACAGCATCGTCTGGCGCTGCCTCGGCACCATCGCGATGATGCGGCGGATGGCCGGCAGGAAGCCGATGTCGAGCATGCGGTCGGCTTCGTCGAGCACCAGCACCTGGACGTCGCGAAGGTCGACGTTGCGCTGCTGCATGTGGTCGATCAGGCGGCCCGGGCAGGCCACGATGATGTCGACGCCGCGGCGCAGCGTGTTGGCCTGGTTCACCAGCGAGACGCCGCCGTAGACGACGGCCATCTTCAGCGAGAGGTGCTTGGCGTAGTCGCGCAGGTTGTCGTGCACCTGCTGGGCCAGCTCACGCGTCGGGGCGAGAATCAGCGCGCGCGGGTTTCGCAAGCGCTCGCCCGTGCTGAGCTTCTGCAACAGGGGCAGGCCGAACGCGGCGGTCTTGCCGGTGCCGGTCTGGGCGCCGGCGAGCAGGTCGCGGCCTTCCAGCGCGACCGGAATGGCCTCGGCCTGGATCGGCGTGGGGGTGGTGAAGCCCAGCGTGGCAAGCGCGCGGCACAGCTCGGGGCGAAGCCCGAGGGTTTCGAAATTCATGAGAGAACACTCCAAAAGCGAAAAACCCGGAGCGTTCCCTGGAACCGCGCTGCGAGAGGTGCGGACGAACCGCTGACGGTGCCCTTGGGCGGGCGGAAGGGCCGGGGCGACGGCTTCAAGCCGAGGCGCGCGGCCGGCGTGGGGACCTTGGATCACCCGGCACCGGAAGCCGCGCACCCTACGCCAAGGGGCGGGCCAATGCCAGCGGAACGCGGCTCGAGCCCGCCCGTGGGCCGGCTGCGGTTCAGCCCGGCGCGGCGCGCGGAGCGGCCCCGGTATGCTCGGCGCATGTGGAACGACCTGCGCCGAGGGCTCTGGATCGCCCTGGCCTACCTCGCGCTCGGGCTGGGCGTGATCGGCATTTTCCTGCCCGGCCTGCCCACCACGCCCTTCATCCTCGTCGCCGCCTGGGCCGCGGCGAAAAGCTCGCGCACCCTGCACCAGTGGCTGCTCGACCACCGCGTGTTCGGCCCGATGGTTCGCGACTGGCAGGCGCGCGGCGCGGTCAGTCGCAAGGCCAAGCGCATGGCGGTGCTGACGATGGCGCTGTGCGCGGTGATCATGTTCGCCACGGCGCCGAAGTGGTGGATGGCGGCCACCGGCACGGCCTGCATGGCCGTTGTGGCGGCTTGGCTGTGGCGGCGGCCGGAGTAGGCCAGCGCCCGGCGCCTCAGGGGGCCCCGAGGATGCGCCGCGCACCCTGGTAGCTGCGCGTCCAGTGCGGCGCGGCCAGCGCGTCGATGCGCACCCGGCCGCCGCGGCTGGGCGAGTGGATGAAGCGGCCTTCGCCGACGTAGATGCCGACGTGGTCGATTCGCCCGCGGCCCTGCCGGAAGAACACCAGGTCGCCGGCGGAAAGCGCGGTCTTCTCGATCGGCGTGCCGCTGCCGACGAACTGGTCATTCGCGGTGCGCGGCAGCTGCACGCCCACCGACTCCCGGAACACGTAGGAGGTGAAGCCGGAGCAGTCGAAGCCGCGCTGCGGCGTGGTGCCGCCGAAGCGGTATGGCGTGCCGATCAGCCCCATCGCCTGCATCAGCACGTCGTCGGCGCGCAGGTCGAGCGGCTTCGGTGCGCTCGTCGTGGCGCTGCGCAGCGGGCGGGGTTCGGAAGCGCCGGCGGTCGCGGCACCGCGCTCGCCGACGCTGGCACAGGCGGCCAGCAGCAGGGCGAGGAGGGCGACGGCATAATGGCGGGTCGAGACGTTGCGGCCGGTCATGGCCGCGGAGTCTGCCCCATCCCGCGCGCCATCTTCCAGCGCCCAGAACCGAGTCCCGAGTCCCCATGAAGATCGAGAAAGACCACGTCGTCCGCCTGCACTACACCGTCGCGGAAGCCGGCGGCGAGGCCATCGAAAGCTCCCGCGACCGCGAGCCGCTGGCCGTGCTGATCGGCCACGGCGCCATCATCCCCGGCCTCGAGGCCGCGCTCGTCGGCCGCGAAGCCGGAGAAACCTTCGACGTCACCGTCGAGCCGGAACAGGCCTACGGCGAGCGCCGCCCGGGCATGGTCCAGCGCATCCCGCGCAAGCATTTCAAGAACCAGAAGCTCAGCCCCGGAATGCAGATCGTCGTGCCGACGCAGATGGGCCCGCGGCCGGTCACCGTCGAGAAGATCGGCCTGTCGGTTGTCGACGTCGACCTGAACCATCCGATGGCCGGCAAGCGCCTCGGCTTCAGCGTCGAGATCGTCGACGTGCGCGAGGCGACGGCGGAAGAGAAAGAGCACGGCCACGTGCACGGCGAGGGCGGCGTCGAGCACTGATTCCGGCGCCTGCCCCGTAGCCACGACGCCCCCGCAGCCCCTAGGCTTCGGGGGCGTTTCCATTGAGGGGTACCGATGAGCGATCTGACCACTGCTGCCCCGACCGCCGAGGGCGAGCGCCTCCCGGTCATGGACATTCTCCGCGGCTTCGCGCTGCTGGGGATCTTCCTGATGAACATCGAGTTCTTCACCCGCTCGATGCAGTCGTTCTCGGGCGGCGTGACTCCGGCCGAAGGGCTCGATCATCTGCTTGGCGTCGCCATCTACGTGTTCGTGCAGGGCAAATTCTGGGTGCTGTTCGCGCTGCTGTTCGGCATGGGCTTCGCGCTGATGCGCGAGCGTGCGATCCGCGCCGGGCGCCCGTTCGCCGGCCAGTACCTGCGGCGCACGCTGCTGCTCGCGCTGTTCGGGGCGCTGCACATCGTGTTCTTCTGGGTCGGCGACATCCTGTTCGCCTATTCGCTCGCTGCGCTGGTGCTGCTGGCTTTCGTCGGAGGGGTCTCGCTGGTCTTCGACCGCTTGCCCGGCACCGCGGCGGGCATCCTCGGGATGCTGTTCTACGTCGGGATGGCCGGCCTCTGGCTGCTCATGGGCGTGGGCCTGATGTTCATGCCGGAGTCGATGGCCGATCCGGTGCGCCAGGAGATGCTCGGCTACGTCGAGGACGGCGCTCGCGCCGCGGCGGTGTACCGCGACGGCAGCTTCATGGAAATCACGCAGCAGCGCATCGCGGATTTCCAGTTCCTGTTCACCGGCGCGACGATCTTCCAGATCCCGATGATGGTCGGTGTGTTCCTGATCGGCACCTGGCTGGTGGGCACCGGTCACCTCGCCGACCCGGCATCGAATCGCGGCTTCTTCGTCAAGCTGGCGATCGGCGGCCTGCTGCTCGGGGCGATCGGCGTTGGCGCGAGCCTCGGTTTCGGCGTGGAGTTCGATCTCGTCGAGGATTTCGCCGAATCGACGGTAGCGCTCGCGCTGATGACCTTGGGCAGCCTGCCGATGGCGCTGGGCTACCTCGCGATCGTCGTGCTGCTGGCGACCGGCGCGCTTCGCGGCCCGCTCGGCGTGCTGGCGCCCGCTGGCCGCATGGCGCTGACGAACTACCTGATGCAGTCGGTGATCTGCGCCTTCATCTTCTATGGCTACGGCCTCGGGCTGTTCGGCCAGATCGGCCGTACGGGCCAGGTCGGCATCGTGCTGGCGGTGTTCATCGCGCAGGTCGCCTTCAGCCACTGGTGGCTGGCGCGCTTCCGCTACGGCCCGATGGAGTGGCTGTGGCGCGCGGGCACCTACCTGCAGTGGCCGCCGATGCGGCGTGTTGCCCATGCCTGAGGCGCGTGACGACGTCCTCGTCATCGGCGGGGGCGTCATCGGCCTGGCCTGCGCGCAGGCGCTGGCGTCGGCGGGCCGCTCGGTTCGACTGCTGGAGCGCGATCGGATCGGCGCGGCGACCAGCCGCGGCAACTGCGGCACGCTGACCCCGAGCCACGCGCTGCCGCTGGCCGCGCCGGGGATGATCAGCAAGGCGCTGGGCTGGATGCTGAAACCCGACGCCCCGTTCCTCGTGCGGCCGCGCTTCGACCCGTCGCTGTGGGCGTGGCTGCTGCGCTTCGCCGGCCGCTGCGACGAGCGCACCTTCCGCGCCGCGATCGCGCCGAAGGCCGCGCTGCTCAACGCGTCACAGGCGCTGCTCGGCGAACTGGTGCAGCGGCGCGGCCTCGACTGCGGGCACCGGCGCGACGGCCTGCTTTACGTGTGGCGCGACGCCGCCGCGTTCGAGGCCGGCTGCCGCAGCCACGCGCTGCTGCGCGAGCACGGCATCGCGGTCGACGAATGGGACGGGGCACGCACCGAGCGGGAGGAGCCCGCACTGCGCGACGGCGTGGCCGGCGCGCTGTTCTTCCCCGATGACGGCCATCTGCGGCCCGAGCGCTACGCGGCGGAACTGGCGCGCGTCGCCAAAGCGGACGGCGCCGTGGTCGAAGAAGACGCCGAGGTCATCGGCCTTGTCCGCGACGGCGACGGTTGGCGTGCTACCGCGCGAGACGGCCGAACGTGGCGCGCTCGCGAGCTCCTGCTCGCCAGTGGCCCTTGGGCGGCGAGCATCGCGCGTACGTTCGGCCTGCGTCTGCCGATCATTCCGGGCAAGGGCTACTCGATCACCTACGAACGTCCCGCGATCACGCCGCGTCGGCCGCTGGTGCTGCGCGACCATTCGGTCTGCGTGACCGCGTGGGACGACGGCTTCCGCCTCGGCAGCACGATGGAGTTCGCCGGCTACGACGATCGCCTCACGCGCGCCCGCCTCGACGCGCTCGAGCGCGGCGCGGCCGCGGCGCTGCGCGAGCCCACCGGCCCCGCGAAGCGCGAGGAATGGTTCGGCTGGCGACCGATGACCTGGGACGATCTGCCGATCCTCGGCGCGGTGCCCTCGCAGCCTGGCCTGTGGCTGGCCGTCGGGCACGGGATGATGGGGATGGGCATGTCGGCCGTTACCGGGCGGCTTCTCGCCGACCTGATGACCGGTTGCGAGCCCGTCATCGACCCGGCGCCGTACGCGTTGACGCGCTTCGGCTGAGGCCGCCACACCGCACGGCACGCGTCGACTGGGCGACACTGATCGCATGGACCTGTACTCGCTCCGCCGCGGCCGCGCGCCGCTGCTGATCAGCGTGCCGCACGACGGTGCGCACATCCCGCCGGAACTCGCTGCGCGGATGACGCCAGAGGCGCGACGCGCACCCGACACCGACTGGTGGATGTCGAAGCTCTACGGCCCGATCGCGGAAGCGCTCGACGCCTCGCTGATCGCGCCTACGCACTCGCGCTACGTGGTCGACCTCAATCGCCCGCCGGATGACGTGTCGCTGTATCCGGGCCAGAACACCACGGGCCTGTGCCCCGTCGTTCGTTTCACCGGCGATCCCGTCTACCTCGACGGACACGCCCCGAACGCTGGCGAGACCGCCGCCCGCGTCGAACGCTATTGGCGGCCGTACCACGACGCGCTTGCCGGTGAACTGGCGCGACTGCGCGGTCTGCACGGCCGCGTGCTGCTGTGGGAGGGCCATTCCATCGCCTCGACGCTGCCCTTCCTGTTCGACGGCGAGCTGTCCGAGCTCAACGTGGGCACGGCCGGCGGTGCGAGCTGCCGCCCGGGCACCGAGGCGGCCCTTGCCGCGACGCTAGCGGCGCAATCGCGCTTCTCGTGGGTGCTCAACGGGCGCTTCAAAGGCGGCTACATCACCCGTCACTACGGCCAGCCCACCACCGGCATCGAGGCGGTCCAGCTCGAGATCGCCCAGCGCGCCTACATGGTCGAGGCGCAGCGCGGGGCCTGGCCGGGCGGCTTCGAGCCGGAGCGGGCGGCGCCGCTGCAGGCCGCGGTGGGCGCGCTCATCGAGGCGGCTGTCGGTGCCGGACGCTGATCGCCGGCGTAGCCCGCGCGGGAAGGTAAATTCCTGCTAAATCCCCGCGGAATCGTCAGCACGCCGTCATCTTCGGCGTGTAAATCTATCGTTAACCGGGCAACACCCACCGCCCGCCCGGTCCACGGAGCCCCGCCATGACCCCCGGACTGACCCTCGCCCGCTTCCTCGTTGCCGGCTTCGTTGCCGTGCTGATGCTGGCGATCTCGAAGGCCGAAGCCTCGGCCTGATCGGCCGCGGCACCGTAACTCCCGGCCTGGCGGCCGGGCTCCAAAACGCGCGCCTAACGGAGCGAGTTTTTTGTTTCCGGGGTTCAGACTTCCAGCGAGGCGAGGTCGCCCTTGGTCTCGAGCCAACTCTTGCGGTCGCCCGCGCGCTTCTTGCTCAGCAGCATGTCCATCAGCGCGCTGGTTTCCGCCGCGTCCTCGACGGTGAGCTGCACGAGACGCCGCGTGTCGGGATGGATGGTGGATTCGCGCAGCTGCGAGGGGTTCATCTCACCGAGGCCCTTGAAGCGCGTGACCGTGACCTGGCCGCGGATCTTCTCGCGCTCGATCTTCTCTAACAGGATGCGCTTCTCTTCCTCGTCGAGTGCGTAGAACACCTGCTTGCCCACGTCGACGCGGAACAGCGGCGGCATCGCCACGAACACGTGGCCGGCGCGCACGAGCGCGGGGAAGTGCTTCAGGAACAGCGCCGAGAGCAGGGTGGCGATGTGCAGGCCGTCGGAGTCGGCGTCGGCGAGGATGACGACCTTGCCGTAGCGCAGGCCGTCGATGTTGTCGTGGCCCGGGTCGCAGCCGATGGCCACCGCGAGGTCGTGCACTTCCTGCGAGCCGAGCACCGAGCCGCTCTCCACTTCCCAGGTGTTCAGGATCTTGCCGCGCAGCGGCAGGATGGCCTGGAAGTCCTTGTCGCGCGCCTGCTTCGCACTGCCGCCGGCCGAATCGCCTTCGACGAGGAAGAGTTCGGTGCGGCCGAGGTCCTGCAGGATGCAGTCGGCGAGCTTGCCGGGCAGGGCAGGGCCTTGGGTGATCTTCTTGCGGACGACCTGCTTCTCGGTCTTCAGCCGCGCCTGCGCGCGGGCGATCGCCATCATCGCGATGGCCTCGCCCTGCTCGACGTGCTGGTTCAGCCATAGCGAGAACGCATCGTGCGCCGCGCCTTCGACGAAGGCCGCGGCCTGCCGCGAGCTCAGGCGCTCCTTGGTCTGGCCGCTGAACTGCGGGTCGCCCATTTTCAAACTGAGGATGTAGCTGGCGCGGTCCCAGACGTCTTCCGGCGCGAGCTTGACGCCGCGCGGCAGCAGGTTGCGGAAGTCGCAGAATTCCCGCAGCGCATCGGTGATGCCGGAGCGCAGGCCGTTCACGTGCGTGCCGTGCTGGGCGGTGGGGATCAGGTTGACGTAGCTCTCCTGCGGGCACTCGCCTTCCGCCGTCCAGCACAGCGCCCACTCGGCGATCTCGCCTTCCTTCGCCAGCTTGCCGACGAAGAGATCCGCCGGCAGCCAGTCCGGCTCGCCGCCGCGCGCGACCAATTCGCCTTTCAGGTAATCGCGCAGGCCGTCCTCGTAGTACCACTCGTTGCGCTCGGCGGTCGCTTCGTCATAGAGAGTGACCTTCAGGCCGGGGCAGAGCACCGCCTTGGCGCGCAGCAGGTGGCGCAGGTGGCGCAGGTTGTACTTCGGCGTGTCGAAGTACTTCGCGTCGGCCCAGAAGCGCACGCGCGTGCCGGTGTTGCGCTTGGCGACGGTGCCGATGGTTTCCAGCGGCGAGAAGCGGTCGCCGTCGCGGAACTCCATGCGGTACTCGGAACCGTCGCGGCGGATCTGCACGATGACCTTGGTCGACAAGGCGTTGACGACCGAAACGCCGACGCCGTGCAAGCCGCCGGAGAACGCGTAGTTCTTGCCGCTGAACTTGCCGCCCGCGTGCAGGCGCGTGAGGATCAGCTCGACGCCGGGGATCTTCTCCTCCGGGTGGATGTCGACCGGCATGCCGCGGCCGTCGTCGTTGACCTCGCAGCTGCCGTCGGCCCAGAGCGTCACCTCGACCGTCTTCGCGTGGCCTGCCAGCGCTTCGTCGACGGCGTTGTCGATGACCTCCTGCGCCAGGTGGTTCGGGCGCGTGGTGTCGGTGTACATGCCGGGGCGGCGCTTGACGGGGTCGAGGCCGGACAGGACTTCGATGTCGGCGGCGTTGTAGCGGGTGCTCATGCGTGGGCGGGTCTCGGTCAAGGCGGTCGCGTGGCAGCGCGGCAGCCGGTAGAATACGGCTTTCACGCGGTAGCAACCCATGACTCCCCTGATCTTCGTGACCGGCGGCGTGGTGTCCTCGCTGGGCAAGGGCATCGCAGCGGCTTCGCTCGCGGCCATCCTCGAATCGCGCGGCCTGCGCGTGACGACGATGAAGCTGGACCCCTACATCAACGTCGACCCGGGCACGATGAGCCCGTTCCAGCACGGCGAGGTGTACGTCACCGACGACGGCGCCGAAACCGACCTCGACCTCGGCCACTACGAGCGCTTCATCCGCACCCACCTGTCGCGGAAGAACTCGGTCACCACCGGCCGCATCTACGAGGAAGTGATCCGCAAGGAGCGCCGCGGCGACTACCTCGGCGCGACGGTGCAGGTCATCCCGCACATCACCGACGAGATCAAGCGCTGCATCGACGCCGCGACCGAGGGCTTCGACGTCGGCCTGGTCGAGATCGGCGGCACGGTCGGCGACATCGAATCGCTGCCCTTCCTCGAGGCGATCCGCCAGATCCGCACCGAGCGCGGCCCGGACAAGGCGATCTTCATGCACCTCACGCTGGTGCCGTGGATCGCGGCCGCCGGCGAACTGAAGACCAAGCCGACCCAGCATTCGGTGAAGGAGCTGCGCTCGATCGGCATCCAGCCCGACGTGCTGCTGTGCCGATCGGAGCAGCCGCTGCCGGACGGCGAGCGCCGCAAGATCGCGCTGTTCACCAACGTGCCGGAAAACGCCGTCATCTCGGCGGTCGATCTCGACAACATCTACAAGATCCCGGGCTGGCTGCACCAGCAGGGCCTCGACCAGATCGTGGTCGAGCGCCTGCGCCTCGAAGCGAAGGTGAAGCCGGCCGATCTCGCCGAGTGGAACGCCGTCGTCGACGCGATGGAGCATCCGGTCGACGCCGTCACCGTGGCGATCGTCGGCAAGTACGTCGACCACCAGGACGCCTACAAGTCGCTGGCCGAGGCGCTGAAGCACGGCGGCCTGCGCCAGCGCACCAAGGTCACGCTGAAGTGGCTGGAATCCGAGCAGGTCGAGGCCGACGGGGTGGGCGTGCTCGATGGCGTCGACGCGATTCTGGTGCCCGGCGGCTTCGGCGATCGCGGCTTCGAGGGCAAGGTAGCCACGGCGAAGCACGCGCGCGAAAACCGCATCCCGTACTTCGGCATCTGCTACGGCATGCAGGCCGCCGTCGTCGACGTCGCCCGCCACAAGGCCGGGCTTGCCGGCGCCAACACTACCGAGAACGATCGCAAGGCCGCGCATCCGGTGATCGGCCTGATCACCGAGTGGCGCACCGCCACCGGCGAGGTCGAGAAGCGCGACGAGAACTCCGACCTCGGCGGCACGATGCGCCTCGGCCTGCAGGAGCAGCGCCTGAAAGCCGGCACGCTTGCGCACCGGCTGTACGGCAAGGACGTGGTCGGCGAGCGCCACCGCCACCGCTACGAGTTCAACAATCGCTACCGCACCCAGCTCGAAGACGCCGGCCTCGTTATCGCCGCCAAGTCGATGGACGACCTGCTGGTCGAGATGATCGAGCTGCCGCAGTCGGAGCATCCGTGGTTCCTGGCCTGCCAGGCGCACCCCGAGTTCACCTCGACGCCGCGCGATGGCCACCCGCTGTTCGTCGGCTTCATCCGCGCGGCGCGCGAGTACAAGGCCAACGAAGGGCAGGCCGGCGGCCTGCTGAAGGGAGTGAAGTGATGGACCTCTGTGGATTCAAGGTTGGGCTGGACCAGCCGCTGTTCCTGATCTCGGGCCCTTGCGTCATCGAGTCGATGGAACTGCAGATCGAGGTCGCCGGCCGGCTCAAGGAAATCACCTCGGCGCTCGGCATGCCCTTCATCTTCAAGTCGAGCTTCGACAAGGCCAACCGCACGTCATCGACGAGCTTCCGCGGCCCCGGCATGGAGGGAGGGCTGAAGGTGCTGGCCGAAGTGAAGCGCCAGATCGGCGTGCCGGTGCTGACCGACGTGCACGAGTACACGCCGATGGACGAGGTCGCCTCCGTCGTCGACGTGCTGCAGACCCCGGCCTTCCTGTGCCGGCAGACCGACTTCATCCAGAAGGTCGCGCGAGCCGGCAAGCCGGTGAACATCAAGAAGGGCCAGTTCCTCTCGCCGTGGGAAATGAAGCACGTCACGGCCAAGGCGCTGGCGACCGGCAACTCGCAGATCATGGCTTGCGAGCGCGGTGCGAGCTTCGGCTACAACAACCTCGTCTCCGACATGCGCAGCCTCGCGGTGATGCGCGACACCGGCTGCCCGGTGGTCTTCGACGCGACGCATTCCGTGCAGCAGCCCGGCGGCCTCGACGGCCGCTCCGGCGGGCAGCGCGAGTTCGTGCCCGTGCTGTCGCGCGCGGCGGTGGCGGTTGGCGTGGCCGGGCTGTTCGCCGAGACGCACCCGGACCCCGAGAAGGCGCTCTCCGACGGCCCGAATGCATGGCCGCTCGGCAAGATGAAGGCCCTGCTGGAGACGCTGGTGGAGCTTGACCGCATCGCCAAGCGCGACCTCGCGCGCGGGGACGCACTGTGAGCGACGGCGACGTCGACACCCGCATCGCGGCGATCGATCGGCAGCGCACGCGGCTGGGCCTTGTCGCCTTGGCCTTTGCGCTTGGCGCGGTCAGCCTTGCCGCCCTCGGCCTCGCCGGCGCCGGCGTCGGTCGCTTCGTCGCTTTTGCCCTGCTTGCCGCGGGCGGCCTGATGATCGCGATGCGCATGAGGCTGGCGTGGCAGCGCGTCCAGTTCGCGCGCGAGGCGGCCAGCGCCGAGGCCGCGCGCCGGCTGCGCGACAGCGATCCGCATTCCTGATCCGACACCAAAGAAACCTGAAGAGCACGATGACCACCGCCATTACCCGCGTCCACGCCCGCGAAATCCTCGATTCCCGCGGCAACCCCACGCTTGAAGCCGAAGTCACGCTCGCGAGTGGCCACACCGGCCGCGCGGCCGTGCCCTCGGGCGCTTCGACCGGCACCAAGGAAGCCGTGGAGCTGCGTGACGGCGACAAGAGCCGCTACCTGGGCAAGGGCGTGACCAAGGCGGTCGGCAACGTCAACACAACGATTGCTTCCGCGCTGAAGGGCTTCGACGCCGCCGACCAGGTCGGCCTCGACGGCAAGCTGATCGCGCTCGACGGCAGCGAGAACAAGGGCGCGCTGGGTGCCAACGCGCTGCTCGGCGTGTCGATGGCCGCGGCGCACGCGGTGGCGGCCTCGCGCGGCCTGCCGCTGTGGAAGCACCTTGCCGGTGATCGCACGCCGGTGCTGCCGGTGCCGATGATGAACATCATCAACGGCGGCGCGCACGCCGACAACAACGTCGACATGCAGGAATTCATGGTGCTGCCGGTCGGCTTCGACCGCTTTGCCGAGGCGCTGCGCGCCGGCACCGAGATCTTCCACGCGCTGAAGTCGGTGCTGAAGGGGCGCGGCCTGTCCACGGCGGTCGGCGACGAGGGCGGCTTCGCGCCGGACCTGAAGTCGAACGAGGAAGCCATCGAGGTGATCCTCGAGGCCATCGGCAAGGCCGGCTACCGCGCCGGCGAGGACGTGATGCTGGGCCTCGATGTCGCCAGCTCGGAGTTCTTCGAGAACGGCAAGTACAACCTCGTCGGCGAGGGCAAGCGCCTGTCGACCGAGCAGTTCGTCGAGTTCCTCAGCAACTGGTCGCGCCAGTACCCGATCATCACCATCGAGGACGGCATGTCCGAGCATGACTGGGACGGCTGGGCGCAGCTGACGAAGGCCATCGGTGGTTCGGTGCAGCTGGTCGGCGACGACCTGTTCGTCACCAATCCGAAGATCTTGAAGCAGGGCATCGACCAGGGCACGGCGAACGCCATCCTGATCAAGGTCAACCAGATCGGCACGCTCACCGAGACCCTGCAGGCCATCGCGATGGCCGAGGCGGCGAAGTACGCGCAGGTGATCTCGCACCGCTCGGGGGAGACCGAAGACACGACGATTGCCGATATCGCGGTGGCCACCACGGCCACGCAGATCAAGACCGGCTCGCTGTGCCGCAGCGATCGCGTCGCGAAGTACAACCAGCTGCTGCGCATCGAGGAGGCGCTCGGATCGGCGGCGCGCTACGCGGGGCGCGCCGCGTTCACGAGCGTGAAGCGCTGATCTCCGCACGGCACGCGACCCCACACCGACCGTGATTCGCCGCTGGCTCCCGCACGCTGTCCTCGCGATCATCGCGTTCGCGCTGCTGTGGCAGCTCGAGCGCGGCGAGGGTGGGCGCTTGGAGCTCTCAGCTTTGCAGGAACGCGTGGCGCTGCAGGAGGCGGAGAACGCGAAGCTCGAACAGCGCAACCAGTCGCTCGCTGCCGACGTCGCCGAGCTGAAGTCGGGCGAGGCCGCGGTCGAAGATCGCGCGCGCGCCGAGCTGGGCATGATCAAGCCGGGCGAGACCTTCTACCGCGTCGTTGAGAGCGGCGTGGTCGAGAGCGGTACCGTCGGAGGCCGCGACACCGAAACGCCGGCCGATGCGACGAGCGGCGCCACGGCGACCGACGAGCCCGGCGAATGAGCTGGGTCATCGTGCCCGCCGCGGGGCGCGGCGCGCGTTTCGGCGGCGAGGTGCCGAAGCAGTACCTCGATCTTCTCGGCAAGCCGGTCATCGAGCACACGCTTCGCGCCCTTCTGGCGCATCCCGCGGTCAGCGGCGCGATGGTCGCGCTGTCCGCCAATGACACGCGCTGGCCCGGTTGGCGTGAGCTCGAAGGTAAGCCGGTGCTGACCTGCATGGGCGGCGGCGAGCGCGCCGATTCCGTGCTTGCTGGCCTGCGCGAGCTGCCGGCGACGGTGGCGGATGACGCATGGGTGCTGATGCACGACGCCGCGCGGCCCTGCCTCAAGGCCCTCGACCTCTCGCGATTGTTTGCTGCCTTGAAGACCGACCCGGTCGGCGCACTGCTCGCGGCCCCCGTGCGCGACACGCTGAAGCGCGCCGGTGACGACGGCCGGGTCGAGTCGACGGTGCCGCGCGGTTCGATGTGGCGCGCGCTGACGCCGCAGGCTTTCCGCCGCGACAGCCTGGTCCGCGCGCTGGAATCCGCCGAGCGCGCCGGCGTCCTCGCTACCGACGAGGCCATGGCCATCGAGCGCCTCGGCTTCAAGCCGCTGCTGGTCGAGGGCAGCGAAGACAACCTCAAGATCACCACGCCGGCCGATCTGGCCGTCGCCGAATCCATCCTCCGTCGCATGGGCGACGGTCACGCCTGAGGCGAAACACGCATGGCGAACATCCGCATCGGGCAAGGATTCGACGTCCACGCCTTCGGCCCCGGCGACCACATCGTGCTCGGCGGCGTGCGCGTGCCGCACACGCACGGCATCGTTGCGCACTCCGACGGCGACGTGCTGATCCACGCGCTCTGCGACTCCATCCTCGGCGCGCTGGCGCTGGGCGATATCGGCAAGCATTTCCCGCCCTCCGATCCGCAGTGGAAGGGCGCTGATTCGCGGCGGTTTCTCGTCCGCTGCGTGCAGCTTGCCGCCGAGCGCGGCTGGCGCGTCGGCAACGTCGACGCGACGGTGATTGGCGAGCGCCCGAAGGTTGGGCCGCACGCGCAGGCCATCCGCGAAGCGCTGGCCGCTGATCTCGGCATCGAGGTCGACGCGGTGTCGGTCAAGGCGACGACCACGGAGAAGCTCGGCTTCACCGGCCGCGAGGAAGGACTCGCTGCAATGGCCGTCGTGCTGCTGGAGCGGGCGTGAGCGTGCGCTGCCGTCGGCGGGCCCGCGCATGAGCGCCACGCCGTTCGGCCCGCCGCTGTTCGCCGCGCGCATCAAGGCGGCGCCGGAAGATTTCGTCGTCGAGGAGATCGCCGCCGAGCCGGCGACGGGGCAGGGCGAGCACCTGCTGCTGTGGATCGAGAAGCGCGGCTTCACCACGACGGAGATCGTTCAGCGCCTGTGCCGCTGGGCGAACGTCGCACCGGTGGCGATCGGCTATGCGGGCCTGAAGGACAAGCAGGCGGTGACGCGGCAGCGCTTCACCGTGCACCTGCCCGGCCGCGAGGCGCCCGAGCTCGCGGCATTGGAGGACGACGGGCTGCGCGTGCTCGAAACGAGCCGGCACGCGCGCAAGCTGCCGCGCGGCGGGTTGGCCGGCAACGCCTTCACGATCAGGCTGCGCGACGTGCGTGACGTGCAGGGCGTGCCGCTCGACGCGGTGCAGAAGGGCCTCGTCGTCGATCGTCTTGCCGCCATTGCCACGCGCGGCGTACCGAACCGTTTCGGCGTGCAGCGCTTCGGCCGCTTTGGCGACAACGTCGGGCAGGCGCGGCGCATGTTCGCCGGCGCGAAGGTGGGCCGCGAGACGCGCTCGATGCTGCTCTCCGCCGCGCGCTCCGAGCTGTTCAACCGCGTGCTCGACGCACGTGTGGCCGACGGCAGCTGGGAGCGCGCCATCGACGGCGAAGTGTTCATGCTCGACGGCCGTCGGAGCGTGTTCGGCCCTGAGCCGCTCACCAACGAACTTCACGCGCGCATCGCCGCGTTCGATGTGCACCCCACGGGCCCGCTGTGGGGCCACGGCGCGCTGCGCAGCAACGGCGCCGCGGGTGCGCTGGAGGCCGCCATCGCCGCCGATGAGGCCGCGCTGTGCAAAGGTCTGGAACAGGCTGGACTGTCGCAGGAGCGCCGCGCGCTGCGCGTGCGTGCCGACGGTCTGGCGTGGGCATGGCCCGCCGACGATGCGCTGGAACTGCGCTTCCGCCTGCCGCCGGGCTGCTACGCCACGGCCGTGCTGGCCGGACTGTGCGGCGAATCGGGCGAAGGGGCCGAAGGCCTGCCGGACGGCGACTGAGGGACGCTGCACGTCGCCCCGGACGGGCGTAGGCTCTGCCGTGTCCGGCCGCGGGCCGGACATGACCTGTGGAGGTGTGCCATGAGTCGTCGACTGATCGGCCTGTCTGTGATGTCGGTCCTGATGTTCGCCGGGTGTGCATCGAAGGGAGACATGGCGATGCAGACACCATCACCCAGCATCGAAGAACGTTCTGCACGCGAGGGGATCGACTTCGCGTACATGGAGCGCCAGAACCGAATCGCCCAGAGCCGCGGATTCATCATCAAGTGGGTGAACCCCCCGCGTTATCGCCCGAGCGAAGCGGACTCGGCGAAGAGCGAAAGCGCGAACTGAGCGGCGGGCGGGCTCAGCTCCCGCGCAGCAGCACCAGCGTGGCGCCGGTGCCGCCCTGCGCGGGTGGCGCCGACGCGAAGGCCAAGATGTCGCCGCGATGCCGCAGCACGCGGTCGACCAGCGCTTTCAGCACAGGGCCGGACTCGGAGCGCAAGCCCTTCCCGTGCACCAGCCGCACGCAGGGGAACTGCGCGCGGCGCGCCTCGCCGAGGAACACCCGCATTGCGGCCTCGGCCTCGTCGACGCGCATCCGATGCAGGTCGAGTTCGTCCTGCACCGCGAATTCGCCGCGCTTCAGCCGCTTCAGCGTGTGCGGCGAAACTTCGTCGCGGCGGAACTCCAGCACTTCGCCCATCGCGTAGGCCAGCGCATCGAGCGGCTGGCGCATCGTCTCGCGCAGCGCTTCGGCCTCGTCCTCGTCGTGGCGGCGCGTGTTGGGCAGCGGCTTCGGCGCTTCGACCGCCGGCGCTTCCGCCTCGATCACCCGCACCGGGCCGATCGCCTCGCGGAACAGCGCGGCGTCGTCCGGCTCGATCGGCGCGGCGGGTGTCGCTGCGGGTTTGCGGGCGAGGGCCTTGCGGAATGCGCGGGGAATCTTCATGCCCGCGAAGGCTAGCGCAGCATTCGTTATCATGGCGCCTCGTTCCAGCGGGGATTCCATGCGCGTTCTGGTCAGCAACGATGACGGCGTCGACGCGCCGGGCATCCACGCCCTCGCGGAAGGGCTCAAGGCCGCCGGCCACGCGGTCACCGTCGTCGCCCCGGACCGCGACCGCAGCGGCGCCAGCAATTCGCTCACGCTCGACATGCCGATCCGCGCCAAGCGCGTGCGCGATGGCGTGTTCAGCGTCGCCGGCACGCCGACCGACTGCGTGCACCTGGCACTGGCCGGCATGCTCGACGAGCAGCCCGATATCGTCGTTTCCGGCGTCAACAACGCCGCCAACCTCGGCGATGACGTGATCTACAGCGGTACCGTGGCCGCGGCGATGGAAGGGCGCTTCCTCGGCCTGCCCGCGATCGCGATGTCGCTGGTGACGCGCGATCACAACGGCCAGCACTTCGACACCGCCGCGCGCGTCGCGGTCGAGCTGGTCGCGCGGCTGATCGCCGATCCGCTGCCGGCCGACACGATCCTCAACGTCAACGTGCCGGACCGGGCATGGGCCGATGTCGGCGGTTTCGAAGTGACGCGCCTCGGCCATCGCCACCGCGCCGAGCCCTGTGTCGCGCAGACCGACCCGCGCGGTCGCCCGGTGTGGTGGATCGGCCCGGCCGGCCCCGAGCAGGACGCCGGGCCGGGCACCGATTTCGACGCGCTGCGCCGCGGTTTCGTGTCGATCACGCCGATCCACGTCGACCTGACGCGCTACCAGGCCCTGGAAACCGTCGCGGGTTGGGTCGGCGGACTGTCGCGCGGGTTGGCGCGCGCATGACGACGCCGATGAAGCTCGCGCCGCGCGCGGTCCCCGGTGTCGGTATGACCGGCCAGCGCGCCGTCGAGCGCCTGCTGCTGCGCTTGCGAGAGCAGGGCATCACCGACGAGCGCGTGCTGCAGGCGATCGCGAGCGTGCCGCGCCACCAGTTCATCGACGAGGCGCTGGCCAGCCGCGCTTACGAGGACACCGCGCTGCCGATCGGTCGTGGCCAGACGATTTCGCAGCCGTGGGTCGTCGCGCGCATGACGGAAGCGCTGATCGAACGCGGGCTGCCGAAGCGCGTGCTCGAGATCGGCACCGGCAGCGGCTACCAGGCCGCCGTGCTCGCCACGCTCGGCATCGAGGTGTTCACCGTCGAGCGCATCGACGAGCTGCTGCGCGACGCGCGTCGCCGCTTCCGCCAGCTGGCCCTCGACGTGCGCTCCCGCCATGACGACGGCCGCCTCGGTTGGCCGGAGCATGCGCCGTTCGACGCGATCATCGTCACCGCCGGCGGCGCCGCGCTCGAGGCGCGACTGCTCGAGCAGCTGGCGCCGGGCGGCACGCTCGTCGCGCCGGTCGGCGGCGCCACGTCGCAGCGGCTGCTGCGGCTTCGTCGCGAAGGCGACACCATCGAACGGGACGATCTGGGCGGCGTGGTCTTCGTGCCGCTGTTGTCGGGAGTGCAGTGATGCGGAAGCGGAATCCTGTCGTCGAACCGTGCCGGCGTGCCGCCGCGATCGGCATGGCGCTGCTGATGGCCGCCTGCGCCAGCACGACGGTCGTGCGCGAGGAAACCGGGCCGCGTCCCGCACAGCGCGACGCGTCGCGTGCGGCCCCGGCGACATCGGGACCGCGCGGCCCGACCCACATCGTGCAGGCCGGCGACACCCTGTACGGCATCGCGTTCCGCAACAGCCTCGACTGGCGCGATATCGCGCGTTGGAACGGTATCGGCGAGCCCTACCTCATCCAGCCGGGCCAGGTGCTGAGACTGAGCGCGCCGCGAAGCGCCAGCGCCGTCGCTTCAGCCCCCGTGGCGCCGCCGCCCGTCGCCTCCGGCCCGCCGCCCATGCCGCGTGGCCCCGCGGGATCCGCCGCGACCGGCGCGCAGACGCCGCGATCGACGCCGCCGACCCCTGCACCGGCAGCCGTGGCAGCGACACCGCGTCCGCTGCCGACGCCCCCGATGCCCGCACCGCCGGCCACGCCGGCGACGATTGCCGCTCCTGTTGCAGCGACGGTGGCTCCGCCGACGTCGACGCTGACCGGACCCGCCGGAATCGCGGCCTTCCGCCCTGGACAGTGGCAGTGGCCCACCCAAGGGCAGGTCGTCTCGCGCTTCGCCGAGGGCGACAAGGCTCGGCAGGGCATCGCCATCGCCGGTACCGCCGGCCAGCCGGTGCGCGCCGCCGCCGCTGGCACCGTTGTGTACTCCGGAGCGGGGCTCGTCGGTTATGGCGAGCTGATCATCATCAAGCACAGCGACGAGTGGCTGTCGGCCTACGGCCACAATCGCCGCCGCCTCGTGGCCGAAGGCGCGAGCATCAGCGCCGGCCAGCAGATCGCCGAACTCGGGCGCACCGGCACCAGTCGCGACATGCTGCATTTCGAAATCCGCCGCAACGGCAGGCCAGTCGATCCGGCACCATTGCTGCCGCGACGCTGATCCGCTGCTGCCGATCAGGTTTCGTCGATCAGGTCTCGTCGATCAGGAAGGCTGCGACGACCCTGCGACCTTCGCCGGCCAGTACCGCGAAGGTGCGCGCGGCGGCTGAATTCACCATCGGCTCCAAGCCGATCCCCCGCGTGAGCGCCGCGGCCATCACCGCCGGCGCCGGAAACGCATGGCGCGTGCCGGTACCGAGCAGGATCACCGTCGGCTGCAGGGCGAACAGGGCGTCCAGGTCGGTGGCCTGCAGTTCGGCCACCGTGCGCGGGCGCCAGCCTTCGACGAGCTGGTCGCCGGAGACGAAAAAGCTCGCGTCGAACTGCCGCTCGTTGATGGTGACCCGTCCGGCGGCGTCGACGCCGCGCGGCACGAAGCGGAAGTCGGGCTGTTCCTGCGACAGCGGCATCGTTCAGCGCGGCAGGGCGATCAGCGGCTTGTCGGCGCGCGGCTTGAACAGCACGGCGATGTTGCCGATCCGCGCGATCAGCGCGGCGTCGGCGGCGTCGGCGAGCGTGGCGATGGCGAGATCGCGCGCCTCGCGGTCCTCGGCGGCCACCTTGACCTTGATCAGCTCATGGATGCCGAGCGCGCTCGTGGTCTCGGCGACCAGGCCGTCGGTCACCCCTTTGCCGCCGACCAGGATCACCGGTTTCAGGTCGTGGGCGAGGCCGCGCAGGTAGCGCTTCTGGGCCGAAGTGAGGGCGATGGGCATGACGGAAACCTTGGTCGACATCAGGACCTTCGGCCGGGGCAGGCCCGAGGGGCGCGCAGGGTATCATGGGCGCCCGACCGCTCCCGAACGTCATGGCCACCCGCAGCAAGTCCAGCCAGCGCTGGCTCAAGGAGCACTTCAGCGACCCCTTCGTCAAGAAGGCGCAGGCCGAGGGCCTGCGCTCGCGGGCGGCGTACAAGCTCGAAGAACTGCTCGAACGTGACCAGTTGCTGAAGCCGGGAATGGTGATCGTCGACCTCGGCGCCGCGCCCGGCGGTTGGTCGCAGCTCGCTCGCAAGCAGCTTGGTGACACCGGCCGCGTGGTCGCGCTGGACATCCTCGACATGCCCTCGATCGCCGGCGTCGATTTCCTTCACGGTGATTTCAGGGAAGCGGAAACACTGTCGCAGCTGGAAGCCGTTCTTGCGGGCTCGCCGGTCGACCTTGTGCTTTCCGACATGGCCCCCAACATGAGCGGCGTGGCCGTCACCGACCAGGCGCGGGCAATGCATCTGGCCGAGCTCGCGCTGGACTTCTGCGACGGCCATCTGAAACGCGGCGGCGCCTTCCTCATCAAGCTGTTCATGGGGGTCGGCTTCGACGATTACGTGCGGCAGCTGCGCGCCCGCTTCGAGCGCGTGGTCATCCGAAAGCCCGAGGCGTCGCGCAAGCGCTCGACCGAGGTGTATGCGCTGGCCACCGGCAAGCGCGAAGGACCGATGAAATGAACGATCTCGCCCGCAATCTCCTCCTCTGGCTCGTCGTCGCCGTCGTGCTGGCGATGGTGTTCCAGAACTTCAGCGCCGGCCCCGCCGCCGGCCGCGATGTCGCGTACAGCGAGTTCATCGAGGAAGTACGCACCGGCAATATCAAAAAGGTCGAGATCGAGGCGGATCGCACGACCACGCGCGTGACGCGCAGCGACGGCACCACGTTCACGACCTTCAAGCCGGAAGACCGCGACCTGACGAACGAGCTGCTCGCCAAGGGCATCACGTTCACGCAGGAACCGCCGGCCAAGAACAGCTTCTTCCTGTCGCTGCTGATCAGCCTGCTGCCGGTGCTGCTGCTGATCGGCGTATGGGTCTACTTCATGCGGCAGATGCAGCAGGGCGGCGGCAAGGGCGCGATGAGCTTTGGCCGCTCGAAGGCCAAGCTGATGAGCGAGGACCAGATCAAGGTCACCTTCGCCGACGTCGCCGGCTGCGACGAAGCGAAGGAAGAAGTCGGCGAGCTGGTCGAGTTCCTGCGCGACCCGGGCAAGTTCCAGAAGCTCGGCGGCAAGATTCCGCGCGGCGTGCTGATGGTCGGCCCGCCGGGCACCGGCAAGACGCTGCTGGCGCGTGCGATCGCCGGCGAGGCGAAGGTGCCGTTCTTCAGCATTTCCGGCTCGGATTTCGTCGAGATGTTCGTCGGCGTCGGCGCCAGCCGCGTGCGCGACATGTTCGACACCGCGAAGAAGCACGCGCCCTGCATCATCTTCATCGACGAGATCGACGCCGTCGGTCGCCATCGCGGCGCGGGCCTCGGCGGCGGCCACGACGAGCGCGAGCAGACCCTCAACCAGATGCTGGTCGAGATGGACGGTTTCGAAGGCGGCGAGGGCGTGATCGTCATCGCCGCGACCAACCGCCCCGACGTGCTCGACCCGGCCCTGCTGCGTCCCGGGCGCTTCGACCGCCAGGTCGTCGTGGGCCTGCCGGACGTCAAGGGCCGCGAGCAGATCCTGAAGGTGCATATGCGCAAGGTGCCGCTTGCCGATGACGTCGTCGCGATGACCATCGCGCGCGGCACGCCGGGCTTCTCCGGCGCCGACCTCGCGAACCTCGTCAACGAGGCCGCGCTGTTCGCCGCGCGCGAGAACGCCAAGCTCGTGCGCATGGAGCACTTCGATCGCGCCCGCGACAAGATCCTGATGGGTACCGAGCGTCGCTCGATGGCGATGAGCGAGGACGAGAAGAAGCTCACCGCGTTCCACGAAGCCGGCCATGCGATCGTCGGCCGCGTCGTGCCGGACCATGACCCGGTCTACAAGGTCACGATCATCCCGCGCGGCCGCGCGCTGGGCGTCACCATGTACCTGCCGGAGGGCGACCGCTACAGCTACAACAAGGTGCACATCGAATCGATGCTGTGCTCGCTGTACGGCGGCCGCGTGGCCGAGGAGCTGATCTTCGGCGCCGACAAGGTCACCACCGGCGCATCGAACGACATCGAGCGTGCGACCAAGATGGCCCGGAACATGGTCACCAAGTGGGGCCTCTCCGACGAGCTTGGCCCGATCGCCTACGCCGAGGACGAGGGCGAGGTGTTCCTGGGCCGCAGCGTGTCGCAGACCAAGAACGTTTCGGACGAGACCGCGCGCCGCATCGATGAGGTCGTGCGCGGCATCCTCGACCGCGCCTATGCCCGTTCGAAGCAGATCCTCACCGACAACATGGACAAGCTCCACGTGATGGCTGAGGCGTTGCTGACCTACGAGACCATCGACGCGCAGCAGATCGACGCGATCATGGAGGGGCGCCGCCCCGGTCCGCCCGCCGACTGGGGCAAGTCCGGCACCACGCCGGCCAAGGACAGCGACGGCCCGTCGGCGGGTGCGCCGCTCGGACCCGCGGCGCCGCAGGCTTGATCCTTTCCGAAAAGCTGCCGGCCGCCGATTCCGCCGAGATCCTCCGGGCCTCTCGGCGGAACCGCGTTCGCGGGGCGCTTGGTGGCGGCCTTGTCGGCAGCGGCTTCGCGGCGCTGGCGGTGTCCGGCCTCAATCTCTGGCTCGGCAAGCCCGCCATGCTCGTCTGGCTTGGACTCGCGCTTGGCGTGCCGATGGCCGCGGCAGGCGTCTGGATGATCCTGCGGATCGGCGACTGAATCCGATGTTCGGCCTCGACACCGCACCCACGCTGGACTGCGCCGGCCGCGTGCTGCGGCTGGATCGCCCGCAGGTGATGGGCATCGTCAACGTCACGCCGGATTCCTTTTCCGACGGCGGCAGGCACGACACCGCGGCGGCGGCCATCGCCCACGCGCTCCGACTCGTCGATGAAGGCGCCGACATCCTGGACGTCGGCGGCGAGTCGACGCGGCCCGGCGCCGAGCCCGTCGACGAAGCCACCGAGCGGGCCCGCGTGCTGCCGGTGATCGAGGCGCTGGTCGCGAAGACGACCGTGCCGGTTTCCGTCGACACCACCAAGCCCGGCGTGATGCGCGCCGCGCTTGCCGCGGGTGCCGGCATGATCAACGACGTGATGGCCCTGCGCGCCGACGGCGCGCTCGAGGCCGTGGCCGCGTCTAAGGCGGCCGTCGTCCTGATGCACATGGCCGGCGAGCCGCGGACGATGCAGCACGCGCCGTCGTACGACGATGTCGTCGGCGACGTGCACCGCTTCCTCGCCGAGCGCGTGTTCGCCTGCGAGATGTCGGGCATCGACAAGCGTCGCATCGTCATCGACCCCGGTTTCGGCTTCGGCAAGGCGCTGGAGCACAACCTCCCCCTTTTGGCCCAGCTGCGACGCTTCACCGAGATCGGCGTGCCGGTGCTGGCCGGGATCTCGCGGAAGTCGACCCTCGGCCAGCTCACCGGCCGCGGTGTCGACGAGCGCGTCGCCGCGTCGGTGGCCGCCCATCTGATCGCCGTGCAGAACGGCGCGATGCTCGTTCGCGTGCATGACGTCGCGGCGACCGTCGATGCGCTGAAAGTGTGGGCGGCGGTCGCCGCCGTGCCCACGCCGCGCGGCAAGCCGGCGACGCCGACCATCCGCTGGCCGGATGACGAGTAGGCCGCGTTCGGGACGCGATCCGTCGTGACGGCCCTCGACCCGCGCGCCGATCGTCGCCCGCTCGCCGTCGCGGTGATGGGCCCGACGGCGTCCGGCAAGACCGATTTCGCCGCTGACTGGGCGGAAGCGCTTGGCACCGAGGTCATCAGCGTCGACTCCGCGCTGGTCTATCGCGGCATGGACATCGGCAGCGCCAAGCCCGACGCCGCGACGCTGGCGCGCGCGCCGCACCGTTTGATCGACGTGCGCGCGCCGCATGAGCCTTACTCCGCCGCCGACTTCGCCCGCGACGCTTTGGACGCCATGCGGGCGCTCTCGTCGCGAGGGCGAATTCCGCTGCTGGTCGGCGGCACCGGGCTGTATTTCAAGGCGCTGCTCGAAGGCCTGTCGGACCTGCCCGAATCCGATCCGACGACGCGGGGGGCACTGCAGGCCGAGCTCGCAGAGCGTGGCCTGCCGGCGCTGCACGCCGAACTCGAGCGCATCGATCCGGTCGCGGGTGCACGCATCAAGCCCGGCGATACGCAGCGCACGCTGCGCGCGCTCGAAGTGTTCCGGCTGAGCGGCGTGCCGATCAGCGAGTGGCAGGGCCGCGGTCGCGGGCCGCGCGCGCCGTTTCCGTTCCGCGTGCTGAAGCTGGTGCTGGCGCCGGCCGACCGTGCGGTGCTGCACGAGCGCATCGCGCGTCGTTTCAGCGCGATGCTCGAGGCCGGCTTCCTCGACGAAGTGCGCACGCTGAAATCCGACCCGCGCCTGCACGCCGACCTGCCGGCGATGCGCGCCGTCGGCTACCGCCAGGCGTGGCAGCACCTCGAGGCGGCGATCGACCATGCCGCGTTCGTCGAGCAGGGCATCGCCGCGACGCGGCACCTCGCCAAGCGCCAGCTCACCTGGCTGCGCGGCGAGCACGATGCGCGGTGGTTCGACCCGATCGCGCAGCGCGATGCGCTGGATCGGGCGATGCGGGATTTCCTCGGCCACGGCGCCTGAACCTCGGCCGCGCCGGCGGTTCGCCGCACGCTGCGCTCACTCGCACGTGCCCGCCGCGCGGGCTACGATGCGAATCCCGAGAAGAACAACCACGCCGGAATTCCCATGTCGAAAGGCCAGAGCCTTCAGGACCCGTTCCTAAACGCGCTGCGGCGCGAGCGGATCCCCGTGTCGATCTACCTCGTCAACGGCATCAAGCTGCAGGGCACGATCGAGAGCTTCGACCAGTTCGTCGTCCTGCTGCGCAACACCGTCAGCCAGATGGTCTACAAGCACGCCATCTCCACCGTCGTGCCGTCGCGCAACGTGCGCGTCGGGCCGGGCGGTGGGCAGGTGAATCCGGCTGGCGACGGCGCCGAAGGCAGCGACGAGCTGCCCGATGACGGCAACGAGTGACCGCGCCCCGTCGCGAGCGCGCCCTGCTGGTCCAGCCGGCGGCCCCCGGACAGCGTGACCCCGCCATCGCCGAGGAGTTCGCCGACCTCGCGCGCTCCGCCGGTGCCGAAGTCGTCGCCACCATCGACGCGCGCATCGAGCGCCCGAACGCGAGCCACTACCTCGGCAGCGGCAAGGTCGAGGAGCTCAAGGGCTACTGCGAAGCCGCCGACGTCGACCTCGTGCTGGTGAACGTCACGCTGAGCCCGGTGCAGGAGCGCAATCTTTCCGATGACCTCGGCCGCCGCGTCATCGACCGCGTCGGCTTGATCCTCGACATCTTCGCGCTGCGCGCCGCGAGTGCGGACGGCAAGCTGCAGGTCGAGCTGGCGCAGCTCAAGCATTCAGCCACGCGCCTCGTCGGCAAGGGCAAGTCGATGGACTCGCAGCGCGGCGGCTCGATCGGCCTGCGCGGCCCCGGCGAAACCGCGCTGGAAACCGACCGCCGGCTGATCCGCGCGCGCATCGAGGCACTTGAAAAGCGGCTCGAACGCATCGAGGTGCAGCGTACGCAGATGCGCCGCGCCCGCGCCCGCAACGAGCTTCCGCGCGTTGCGCTCGTTGGCTACACCAATGCGGGCAAGTCGACGCTGTTCAACGCGCTGACCGGCAGCGGCGTCTATGCCGCCGACCAGCTGTTCGCGACGCTCGATCCGACGGTGCGCCGCATCGACGGGCTGGCCTGCGGCCCGCTGCTGCTGTCCGACACGGTCGGCTTCGTGCGTGATCTTCCGCACGACCTCGTCGCGGCTTTCCGTTCGACGCTCGCCGAAGCGCGCGAAGCCGACCTGCTGCTGCACCTCGTCGACGCCGCCGACCCGGAGCGCGATGCGCGGATCACCGCCGTGAACAGCGTGCTCGAGGAGATCGGCGCCGGCGACGTGCCGCAGTGGACGGTGTTCAACAAGATCGACCGCATCGACGGGTTGGTGCCGCGCATCGACGTCCGCGAAGGCGAATCGACGCAGGTCTGGGTGTCCGCGCGCGACGGCGTCGGCTTGGAATCGCTGCTCGAGGCGCTGGGCGCGCATTTCGCCATCGACCTTGTGACGGGCCGCCTGCCGCTGGGTGCCGGCGACGGCCGCCTGCGGGCGCAGCTCCACGCGCAGGGCGCGGTGGTGGCCGAAACGGTCGACGAGGCCGGCTGGCAGCTCGAGGTGCGCCTGCCGCGGGCCGCCGCCGAGCGCCTCGCCGCGGCGCCGGGCGGCCATCCGCTTCACGGGCTCTTGCTTGTTGCTCCTGCCACCCCTACCTAGAATCCAGCATTCACCGACGCCCGCGACCCGCGGTCGTCCGCACGGAGCCCCCATGGCCTGGAACCAACCCGGAAACCGCAACAACGACCCCTGGCGCGGGAAGGACCCGAACCGCGAGGTGCAGGCCTTCGTCAGCAAGCTGCGCGGCATGTTCGGCGGTAGCGGCGGCGGTTCGGGCCGCAGCGGCAACGACGGCTTCAATCCGCTGTACCTCGTCGGCGGCCTCGTCGTCGTGTGGCTGGTGTTCAACTCCTTCAAGCTGATCGACGAGCGCGAACGCGGCGTCGTGCTGCGCTTCGGCGAGTTCAGCCGGATGATGGAGCCGGGCGCCAACTTCAAGCTGCCGTGGCCGATCGAGTCGGTCTCGGTCGTGCAGGCGCAGCAGGTGTCGGCGGTCAGCGACCAGATGCTGGTGCTGACGCGCGACGAGAACCTCGTCGAGATCGGCTACAACGTGCAGTTCCAGATCATCGATCCGGAGCGCTTCCTGTTCGGCACCCGCGATGCCGAGGATCTGCTGCAGCAGATCACCGAAAGCGCCGTGCGCGAGGCGATCGGCAACGCCAGCCTCGAGACCGCACTGAACAAGCGCGACACGCTGACGCCCGACGTGCGCGAGGCCGTGCAGGCCGCGCTGGATCGCTTCGGCACCGGCCTCGCGGTGACCCAGCTCGGCCTGCCGATCGCCGCGCCGCCGGCGCCGGTCAAGGCCGCGTTCGACGACGTCATCGCCGCGGAGCAGGATGCGCAGCGCTTCACCAACGAGGCGCAGGCCTACGACGGCCAGGTCGTGCCGCAGGCGCGCGGTGAAGCCGCCCGCGTGCTCGCCGCGGCGCAGGGCTATCGCGACGCCGTGACGGCGCGTGCCGAAGGCGAGGCGCAGCGCTTCAGCCTGCTGCTCGACGAGTACGAGAAGGCACCGCAGGTGACGCGCAAGCGCCTGTACCTCGAAACCGTGCAGGAAGTGCTCGCCCGCAACCCGCGCGTGATCGCCGGCAGCGACAGCGGCACGCTGCTGCTGCAGCTGCCGCCAGGCGGCGCCGGCCCCGCCACGCCGGCACCGTCGAATGCGCTGCCCGAGCTGCTGTCGCGCCCGGGCGCCACCCCCACCGCCGACGCCGCGGCCGAGGCGGCGCGTCCGTCCCGGCCGGCCGGCCGCGAACCCCGCGAAGGGAGCCGCTGACATGAATCGTCTTCTTCCCAACCTGCTGATGGGCGCGGCGCTGGCGCTGCTTCTGCTCAGCGGCTCGATGTACACGGTGAACCAGGGCCAGAGCGCGATCGTGCTGCGCCTCGGCGAGGTGGTTCGCGAGGACGTGGGCCCCGGCCTGCGCTTCAAGGTGCCCCTGATCGACACCGCGCGCACGTTCGACCGTCGCCTGCTGACGATGACGGCCGACAACAAGCGCTACCTGACCTCCGAGCAGCAGGACGTGCAGGTCGACTACTTCGTCGCCTGGCGCATCGCGAACGTGGCGCAGTACTACCGCGCGGCCGGCGGCGGCATCGAGGAGCAGGCGATGACGCGCCTGTCGCCGATCGTCGAGGACGCCCTGCGCAACCTGATCAACCGCAGCACGCTGCGCGAGCTCGCCGAGGCTGGCCGACGCGACGTCACCACCAGCCTCGTCGCCCAGATCAACCGGGGTGCCGCCACGCTGGGCATCGAGGTGGCCGACGTGCGCATCAAGCGCATCGACCTGCCGGACGACGCCTCGACCAGCGGTGACTCGGTGCTGGATCGGGTCTACAACCGCATGCGCGCTGATCGCCAGGAAGTGGCCACGCGCACCCGCGCCGAGGGCCAGGAACGCGCCGAGGAGATCCGCGCCAACGCCGACAAGCAGCGCCAGGTCATCCTCGCCAACGCCGAGCGCGATGCGGCGAAGATCCGCGGCGAAGGCGATGCCAAGGCGGCCGCGATCTTCGCGGCGGCCTATGGCAGGAACCCGGAGTTCTATTCCTTCCATCGCAGCCTTGAGGCCTACCGCGGCGCGCTGGCCGACGGTCGCAGCACGCTCGTGCTCGACCAGGATTCCGAGTTCTTCGAGTACTTCCAGCAGGCCCAGCGCTGACCCGCGCGGGAGGCCGGCCCACCGGGGTGGCCTTCGAAGGCAAAAGCGCGGATAATTTTGAAAAGTCGGGGCGCGCCAGCGCTCCGGCTTTTTTCTTTTCCGCATCGAGGGCGTGGCCATGGGTCAGTCGGTAGTCGTGTTGGGCGCCCAGTGGGGCGACGAGGGCAAGGGCAAGATCGTCGACCTGCTCACCGAGGAAATCGGTGCGGTCGTGCGCTTCCAGGGCGGGCACAACGCCGGCCACACGCTGGTCATCAACGGCAAGAAGACCGTCCTGCACCTGATCCCGTCGGGCATCCTGCGCGAAGGCGCGCTGTGCCTGATCGGCAACGGCGTGGTGCTGTCGCCGGCGGCGCTGCAGAAGGAGATCACCCAGCTCGAGGACAGCGGCGTCGAGGTGCGTTCGCGGCTGAAGATCAGCCCGGCCACGCCGCTGATCATGCCGTACCACATCGCGCTCGATCAGGCCCGCGAGAAGGCCGCCGGCGGCAAGGCCATCGGCACCACCGGCCGCGGCATCGGCCCGGCCTACGAAGACAAAGTGGCGCGTCGCGGCGTGCGCGTGGCCGACCTTGCCTATCCGAACGAGCTGGCGGAGAAGCTGCGCGGCACGATGGACTACCACAACTTCGTGCTGACGAAGTACCTCGGCGTCGAGGCGGTGGACTTCCAGAAGACGCTCGACGAAGCGCTGGCCTTCGGCGCCTATGTCGATCCGATGAAGGCCGACGTGGCCGGCATCCTCCACGACCTGCGCAAGCAGGGGAAGCGCGTGATGTTCGAAGGCGCGCAGGGCTCGTTGCTCGACATCGACCACGGCACCTACCCGTACGTCACCTCGTCGAACACCACGGTGGGCGGCGCGATGGCCGGCACCGGCGTCGGTGCCGATGCGATCGACTACGTGCTCGGCATCGCCAAGGCCTACGCCACGCGCGTCGGCGGCGGCCCGTTCCCGACCGAGCTCAATGACGAGATCGGGCAGGGCATCCGCGACCGCGGCCAGGAGTATGGCGCCACGACGGGACGTCCGCGCCGCTGCGGCTGGATGGACATCGTCGCGCTGAAGCGCGCCGTCGCCATCAACGGCATCACCGGCCTGTGCATCACCAAGCTCGACATCCTCGACGGGATGGAGAAGCTGAAGATCTGCATCGCCTACGAATACCGCGGCAAGCGCACCGAGTACGCGCCGCTCGACGCGGCGGGCTGGGACGAGTGCACGCCGGTGTACCTCGAGTTCCCGGGCTGGAGCGAAACCACCGCCGGCATCACCGAGTGGGACAAGCTGCCGCCCGCGGCCCGCGCCTACCTGCGCGCGCTGGAGGAGCTGGCCGGCTGCCCGCTGTCGATCGTCTCGACCGGCCCGGGCCGCGAATCGACCATCGTGCTGCAGGACCCGTTTGCCTGATCAGCGCCAGGCGCGCTTCGGTTCGTTGACCGAGCGCGGTGCGAGTGGGTGGACGCGCGGGCGCAGCCAAGCGGCGAAGTCGGGTTCGGAAAGTTGGCCGGCCGCGAGATCGATGTAGACGGGATACAGCTCGAGGTCGTCCGCCAGCAGCGCTTGGCCGTTCAAGCGCAGAAACGTTTCGCAGGCCACGGCGGCGATGCGCTTGTTGCCATCGAGGAAGGGATGGTTACGCGCGAGGCCGTACGCGAGGCTGGCGGCCAAGTCGGCCAGATCCGGCGGCGGGTCGCCGTAGGCGTCGAGCTGCTGCGGGCGCGCCAGTGCCGAGTCCAGCAGCGTTTCATCGCGTATTCCCGAAAGGCCGCCGTGTTCGGCCAGCTGCCGACCATGGATCGCGACGATCAGCGGTTTCCCAAGCCAGACCGTCACGGCTACTGCGCCAGCTTGTGCAGCAGGGTGCGCCGCTCGCGCATCACCTGCTCGGCAACCTCCATCTGCGCGGCGAGCTGCGGGTCGTACTGCGTCAGCAGCACGCCGTCCGGCGTCTCGACGGCGAACAGCTCATCGCCCTTCTCCAGCCGCAGGCGAACGAGCAGATCCTTCGGCAGGATGACGCCGGCGGAGTTGCCGACGGCGGTGATCTTCAGGCGCATGGCGGGCTCCGCGAGTGGTTATAACAGACGTTATACCGGCTCGCGACGCGAATCAACCGTATCGAACCGACCAGGGGCTCCGGCCGGCGCGTGGGTCAGCCGACCGCCGATTCTTCAACGTCCTTGAACGCGTCGACCGGGATGCAGGCGCACATGATGTTGCGGTCGCCGTAGACGTTGTCGACGCGCGCCACCGGCGGCCAGTACTTGACGTGCTTCAACGACGGCAGCGGGAAGGCGGCGAGCTCGCGCGGGTAGCTGCGGGTCCACTCGCTGGCGGTGACGACCATCGCCGTGTGCGGCGCGTGCTTCAACGGGTTGTCCTCGCGATCGAGGCGGCCGTCTTCGATGGCGCGGATCTCGTCGCGGATCTCGATCATCGCGTCGATGAAGCGGTCGAGTTCGTGCAGTGACTCGCTTTCCGTCGGCTCGACCATCAGCGTGCCAGCCACCGGGAAGCTCAGCGTCGGCGCGTGGAAGCCGAAGTCGATCAGGCGCTTGGCCACGTCTTCCGCGCTGATGCCGACGCTGTCCTTGATCGGGCGCAGGTCGAGGATGCACTCGTGCGCGACGAGCCCATTGCTGCCGGCGTAAAGCGTGTCGAAGTGCGGTTCGAGGCGCTTGGCGACGTAGTTGGCGTTGAGCAGCGCCACCTGCGTGGCGCGGCGCAGGCCTTCCGCGCCCATCATCGTCACGTACATCCAGCTGATCGGCAGGATGCTCGCCGAGCCAAACGGCGCAGCGGACACCATCGGGCCGCTGCCGACGCCTTCCGTGCGCAGGCCGTCGCTCGACAGCGCGCCCGGCAGGAACGGCGCGAGATGCGCTTTCACCGCGCAGGGGCCCACGCCGGGGCCGCCGCCGCCGTGCGGGATGCAGAAGGTCTTGTGCAGATTGAGGTGCGAGACGTCCGAGCCCCACTTTCCGGGCTTCGCCACACCGACCAGCGCGTTCATGTTGGCGCCGTCGGTGTACACCTGCCCGCCGTGCGCGTGGATGATTTCGCAGATCTCGACGATGGCCTCTTCGAACACGCCGTGCGTGGACGGGTAGGTGACCATCAGCGCGGCGAGGTTCGCCGAGTGCTTCTCGGCCTTGGCGCGCAGGTCGGCGACGTCGACGTTGCCGTCTTTGTCGCAGGCGACGACCACGACGTCCATGCCGACCATCTGCGCCGAGGCCGGGTTGGTGCCGTGCGCCGATTCGGGAATCAGACAGATGTGGCGATGGCCTTCGCCGCGCGCACGGTGGTAGCCGCGGATGGCCAGCAGGCCGGCGTATTCGCCCTGCGCGCCGGAGTTCGGCTGCAGGCTCACCGCGTCGTAGCCGGTGCACTCGACCAACATCGCCTCGAGCGTGGTGATCAGCTCGCGGTAGCCCTGCGCCTGCTCGGCCGGGGCGAACGGATGGATGTTGGCGAACTCCGGCCAGGTGACCGGGATCATCTCGGCCGTGGCGTTGAGCTTCATCGTGCAGCTGCCGAGCGGGATCATCGTGCGATCCATCGCGAGGTCCTTGTCGGCCAGCGTGCGCAGGTAGCGCAGCAGCTCGTGCTCGCTGTGGTGCGTGTTGAACACCGGGTGCTGCATGAAGCTCGAGGTGCGGCGCAGTTCCGCCGGAATCAGCGACGGCGCGCTGGCGTCGAGCGCGTCGACGTCGGGCAGCGCGGCGCCATCCGCGGCGAAGATCGACCACAGCAGGGCGATGTCGTCGCGGGTGGTGGTTTCATCGAGCGAGATGCACAGGTATTCGCCCCAAGCCTTGCGCAGGTTCACGCCGCGCGCAGCGGCGCGGGCGAGCAGCGCGTCGGTCTTTTCGCCGGTTTTCAGCGAAACGGTGTCGAAGGCGGTGGCGTGGTGGTCGTCGTGATAGCCGAGCTGCGCCAGGCCGGCCTTCAAGATCGAGGCCAAACGATGCACGCGCTCGGCGATGCGCGTCAGACCGTCCGGGCCGTGGTAGACGGCGTACATCGAGGCCATCACCGCCAGCAGCACCTGCGCGGTGCAGATGTTCGACGTCGCCTTCTCGCGGCGGATGTGCTGCTCGCGGGTCTGCAGCGTCAGGCGATACGCCGGGTTGCCCTGCGCGTCGATCGAAACGCCGATCAGTCGCCCAGGCATCGAACGCTTGAAGGCGTCCTTGCAGGCCATGAAGGCCGCGTGCGGCCCGCCGAAGCCGAACGGCACGCCGAAGCGCTGCGTGTTGCCGATGACGATGTCGGCACCCATTTCGCCCGGCGGCTTCAGCAGCGTCAGCGCCAGCAGGTCGGTGGCGAACACCACCAGCGCGCCGCGCGCGTGGATGGCTTCGCAATCGGCGGTCCAATCCGCCAGCCAGCCGCTCGAGGCCGGGTACTGGATCAGCACGCCGAAGAAATCGCCACCCGCGATCGCGGCCTGCCACTCCGCAGTGGAATTCGCCAGCGCGACGGTGATGCCCAGCGGCTCGGCGCGCGTGTGCAGCAGCGCGATGGTCTGCGGATGCGTGTCGCCGGAGACGAGGAAGGTGTTGGATTTCGACTTCGCGGAACGCTTCGCCAGCGTCATCGCTTCGGCAGCGGCGGTGGCTTCGTCGAGCAGCGAGGCGTTGGCGATCTCCATGCCGGTGAGCTCGGCGCACATGGTCTGGAAGTTGATCAGCGCTTCCATGCGGCCCTGCGAGATTTCCGCTTGGTAGGGCGTGTAGGCCGTGTACCAGGCGGGGTTTTCGAGGATGTTGCGCAGGATGACGTTCGGCGTGTGCGTGCCGTAGTAGCCCTGGCCGATGAAGCTCTTGAACACCTGGTTCTTGTTCGCGATCGCGCGGATCTTGGCGATGGCTTCGACTTCGCTGATCGGGGCGGGCAGGGCCAGCGGCTGCGTCGAACGGATCGAGGCCGGCACGATGGCGTCGGTCATCGCTTCGAGCGAGGGCTGGCCGATCACCTTCAGCATGTGGGCGATCTCGGCCGCGTTGGGGCCGATGTGGCGCTCGAGGAAAGCGTCGTGGTGCTCGAGGGCGCGAAGCGAAGGCGTGGGCATGGTGGTGTCCGGCGGTGGAGGGGCGGTGTCGTCCCACGCGGGTTCGCGCGGATCGACGTTGACCGGCACCGCGCATTCCTTCGTGCGGGATCCGGCTCGTCCGGCCCGGCGCGCTGCATCGCGCCGGGCGCTCATGGGGCCCGCGGCGTTCGCCGCGGGAAAGCTCCCCATTCGCCCCTCTGTCCTTCTGCCTGAGAGTTTGCGAAGCCGGTGAACCGCTTCGCGTGCACCTTCGGCGCCGGGTTTGACCGGTCTCTCCAGAGTTGCTCGCGCGCGACGGTACTTTGGGCCTGAGCGATTACGGGCGTTGCGCCTTCGGCAGCGTCGTTGCCGGGTTTCGTGGCCCGACTCCGCCGCTTCTCCCGCCGCGAGCAAGAGCTTGCGGAGTATAGCCGCCGGCACCGGTGACGAACCGGTCGCGGGCGGTGAGACGGGCATCGATTCCCATGGCACGACGCCGGTCTGCCGGCTTCACAAGAGCCACATTTTTATGTGGTACTTTTTCCTGCCGGACCGGTGACTCGCCATGCCTCCCGCCCTCGCTTCTCTTGATGCCCTGATCCACGAGCGCCGCCTGTGGCCGGCCGCGGGGCACACGCTCGGGCGGGCAGGGGAATCGACCGGGCACGCCGCCCTCGATGCGGTGCTGCCCGGCGGAGGTTGGCCCTCGGCTTCCCTGCTGGAGCTGCTGCTGCCGATGGACGGCGTTGGCGAGCTGCGCCTGCTGCTGCCCACCTTGGTGCGCCTGGCGCAGCAGGGGCGAGGTCTGCTGATGGTGGCGCCGCCCTACCTGCCGTATGCGCCGGCGCTGGCGGCCGCCGGGATCGACCTTGATCGCCTGCTGGTGCTGCGCGCGGAGGGTCGCGATGCGCTGTGGGCCGCCGAGCAGGCGCTGCGCTCCGGCGCCTGCGGCGCGGTGCTGTGCTGGCCGAACGCCGCCGACGACCGCGCGCTGCGCCGGCTCTCTGTGGCGGCGGAGCAGGGCGACGCGCTGGGCTTCGCGTTCCGCGGCTTGCGCGCACTGCAGCAGCCGTCGCCCGCGGCCTTGCGGATGGAGGTGATGCCCGGCGAGCGCGTGCGCGTGCACAAATGCCGCGGCGGCGCGGTGCCCGGCGCGCCGGTGGCGTGGGGTGTCGCGTCGGCGGCGGTGATTCGCTCCGCGATCGAGGCGTCGAGTCCGCTGCAACGCGCCGCGCTGCGCGCCGTGCACTGACGCTTCGACGCCTGCCTGCCATCGCCATGCCGGACGTCGCGCCGTCGTTCCATCCGCCCAGCCCGTGGTGGTGCGCGCTGCACCTGCCGCCACAAGCGCAAGCGGACGAAACCGGACACCGCGCCGCTCGGCACGAGTGGCTGGCCGGCTACGCCTATGGCTTCTCGGCCGAGGTGAGCCTGCGCGAGCCCGACACCGTGCTGTTCGAAGCCGGCCGCTCGCTCGGCCTGTTCGGGCCGTGGCCGCGCTGGCAGCAGCGGATGCGCGACGAGCTCGCCGGCTGCGGTCTGCCGGTGCGCATCGCCTGCGCGCCCACGCCCTTGGCCGCGCGCTGCTTCGCGCGGGCGCACGACGGCCTCGCCGTAGCCGACGCCACGCAGCTGCAGCGATTGCTCGCGCGGCTGCCGCTGGCTTTGGCCGGCCTGCCCGACGATGCCTTGCGGCTGCTCGAACGCAGCGGCTTCAAGCGCCTCGGCGACGTGCTGGCCCTCCCGCGCGCCGCGCTGGCGAAGCGCATCGGCCCGGCGGTGCTGGCCCGCATCGATCGCCTCGTCGGCCGCGCGCCCGACCCGCTGCCGCTGTACGCGCCGCCGCAGCGCTATGCCGCGCGCCTCGATTTCGACCATCCCCTCGCCGATTCGACCGTGCTGCTGTTCCCGCTGCGCCGGCTGCTGCAGGAGTTCGCGCTGTTCCTCGCACAGCGCGACGGCGGCGTGCCGACGTTCCGGATGGTGTTCGGCCACGACGACGGCGTGGCGCCCACCTGCCTCGACGTGCGCCTCGCCGCGCCGGAGCGCGAGTTCGCTCGGCTGTTCGACCTTGCGCGATTGAAGCTCGACAGCGCGCGGCTGCCGGCGCCGGCGGTGAGCCTTGGCGTCGAGGCGGACGCACTGCCGGATTTCACCCCCGAGCGTCGCGACCTGTTCGACGCGCCGCGCGGCGGTGATCCCGATCTGCTGGAAAGCCGCCTGCGCGCGCGCCTCGGCGACGCGGCGGTGCAGCGGCTGGCGGTGGTCGACACGCATCGCCCGGAGGCCGCGTGGTGCTACGCGAAGAAGCCGCGCACGAGACTGCCGGCACTCGCGGAAGGGCCGCGGCCGCTGTGGCTGATCGACCCGCCGATCGTGCTGCGCGATGCCGTGGAACAGGTGCTCGCCGGCCCGGAGCGCATCGAGACGTCGTGGTGGGACGACGAGCCCGTGCGCCGCGACTACTACCGCCTGCGCACCCGCAGCGGGCAGGAAGCCTGGGCCTTCCGGCCCGTGGGCGGCGAGGGCGGGCCGTGGTGGCTGCATGGCTGGTTCGCCTGAGCCGCGCGCGCCGAAGGCCGCGCTGCCGGACTACGCCGAGCTGCACTGCCTGTCGGCGTTCTCGTTCCAGCGTGGCGCCTCGACCGCACTCGAGCTGTTCGAGCGCGCGAAGGCGCTGGGCTATCGCGCGCTCGCCATCACCGACGAGTGCAGCTTCGCCGGCCTCGTGCGCGGGTTGGAGGCCAGCGAGGCAACGGGCCTGCCGCTCATCTGCGGCACCGAAGTGCAGCTTGCCGACGGACCGAAGCTGGTGCTGCTGGTCGAATCGAAGCGCGGCTACGAGCGCTTGTCGGCGCTGATCACCACGGCGCGGCGGCGCGCGGCGAAGGGCGAGTACGCGCTGCATCGCGCGGATCTCGATGCGGCGTTCGGTGTCGAAGCAATGGGCGAGGGCGGCGTGCTGGCGCTGTGGGTGCCTGATCTCCGCGAACTTGGATTGCGCGATTCCGTTGCCGATGCCCGTGGCACGTGCGAGGCGGCAGTTTCGACGGTCGCTTGGCTGAAAACGCTTTTCCCACGCCGCCTCCGGCTCGCCGCTCAGCTGCATCGAGGCCCGGACGACGACGCGCGCCGCGCCGCCATCGCCGCACTCGCCCAACGCTGCGGCTTGCCCGTCGTCGCGTGCGGCGACGTGCACATGCACGAGCGCCGTCGTCGCGGCCTGCAGGACGTGCTGTGCGCGCTGCGCCATCGCGCCACGCTGCGCGAGGCCGGGCGCCGGCTGTTTCCTAACGGCGAGCGGCACCTTCGCACGCGGCAGGCGCTGGCCGCGATCTTCCCGCGCGACTGGCTCGAGGAAAGCGTGGCGATCGCAGCGCGCTGTCGGTTCAGCCTGCGCGATCTGAAGTACGCCTACCCGCGCGAGCTGGTGCCGGAAGGCGAGACGCCGTCCTCATGGCTGGCGAAGCTCACCTGGGGCGGCGCGGCGCTGCGTTGGCCGGAGGGTGTGCCCGACAAGGTGCGCGCGCAGATCGAGGCCGAGTTGGTGCTGATCACTGAGCTCGAGTACGAGGCCTTCTTCCTCACCGTGCACGACCTCGTGGTGTTCGCGCGCTCGCGCGGCATCCTCTGCCAGGGCCGCGGCTCGGCGGCGAATTCCGCCGTCTGCTACGCGCTCGGCATCACGGCAGTCAATCCGGATCAGGGCAATCTGCTGTTCGGTCGCTTCCTGTCGAAGGAGCGAAACGAAGCGCCGGACATCGACGTCGACTTCGAGCACGAGCGCCGCGAGGAGGTCATCCAGTACGTCTACGCGAAGTACGGCCGCGAGCGTGCGGCACTCGCCGCGACGGTCATCACCTACGGTCCGAAGAGCGCGCTGCGCGATGTCGGCCGAACGCTTGGGCTGCCGGAAGACCAGCTCGCCGAACTCTCCGCCGCGGTCGGCCACGCCGAGGATTTCGCCGTCTGGCAAGCGCGCTGCGCCGAGCGCGGACTCGATCCCGACGCGCCCCTGCTGTCGCGCGCGCTGCTGCTGGCGCACGAGCTGCTGGGCCATCCGCGGCATCTGTCGCAGCACGTCGGCGGCTTCGTCATCAGCGATGCGCCGCTGTCGAAGCTGGTGCCGGTGGAGAACGCCGCGATGCCCGAGCGCACGATCATCCAGTGGGACAAGGACGATCTGGAAACGCTGGGCCTGCTGAAGGTCGACGTGCTGGCGCTGGGCATGCTGAGCGCGATCCGCCGCTGCCTAGACCTGCTGCGCGCGAGCGGGCGGCGCGATCTCGAGCTCGCGACGATTCCTGCGGAGGACAAAGAGACCTACGACATGATCCAGAGCGCCGACACGCTGGGCGTCTTCCAGATCGAATCGCGCGCGCAGATGACCATGCTGCCGCGCCTGAAGCCGCGCACCTTCTACGACCTCGTCATCGAAGTCGCGATTGTTCGGCCCGGCCCGATCCAGGGCGGCATGGTGCATCCCTACCTGCGGCGAAGGCAGGGCATCGAAGATGTCGAGTACCCCTCCGATGCGCTCAAAGATGTTCTCGAAAGAACGCTCGGCGTGCCGCTATTCCAGGAGCAGGTGATGGAAATCGCGATGGTCGCCGCCGGCTACACGGCGGGCGAAGCCGATGAGCTGCGCCGCTCGATGGCGGCGTGGAAGCGCCGCGGTGGCCTCGAACACCACCGCGAACGCCTGCTGTCCGGCATGGCCGAGCGCGGCTACGCGCCGGATTTCGCCGAAAAGATCTTCGAGCAGGTGAAAGGTTTCGGCAGCTACGGCTTCCCCGAATCGCACGCCGCCAGCTTCGCGCTGCTCACGTATGCGAGCTGCTGGCTCAAGCGCCACGAGCCCGCCGCCTTCGCCTGCGCGCTGTTGAATGCGCAGCCGCTCGGTTTCTACACCACCGCGCAGATCGTGCAGGACGTGCGCAAGAAGAACGTCACGGTGTGGCCGGTGGACGTGCGCTACAGCGACGTCGACTCATCGCTCGAAGAGGTCGACGCCAAGCAGCCTGCCATCCGCCTCGGTCTGCGCGAGGTCGGCACGCTGTCGCGCGAGGCCGCGGCGCGCGTGGTCGCCGCGCGCGAACGCGCACCGTTCCGGGACATCGACGATCTCTGCACCCGCGCCGATCTCGACGAGCGCGCCCGCGCCGCACTTGCCGAAGCCGACGCGCTGCGCGGCCTTACCGGCCATCGCCACCGCGCCCGCTGGGCGATTGCGGGCGTCGAATCCGGCACCTTGCCGCTCTTCGCCGAACTGCCCGCGCCCGACGAAGGCCGGCTCACCATCCGCCCGCCGACGGCCAGCGAAACCACGCTCGCCGATTACGCCAGCACGGGCTTGACACTCAACGCGCACCCGATCGCACTGCTTCGGCGTCAACTCCGCGCGCGCGGCTACCTCGATCACCGCGAGCTGCATCGATTGAAAGCCCCGAAGCGCACGCGCACCGCCGGCCTCGTCACCCTGCGGCAGCGCCCGCAGACGGCCAACGGCACCTGGTTCCTGACGCTGGAGGACGAGCATGGCCTCACCAACCTGATCGCCTGGCGCACCGTGGTCGAACGCTACCGTCGCGCCATCGTCGAATCGCAGCTGCTCGGCGCGCGTGGGCGATGGGAGGCGCACGAGGGCGTCACCCATCTGATCATCGAGCACGTCGAGCCGCTGGACGACCTGCTCGCCACGCTGGAGGGCAAGCCGCTGGTGGTCGAACACCGCAGCTTCCGCTGAGCTCCCATCCCCGTTCCACGAGGGCTGCTAGAGTCGGCGGTCCTATGAAGACGACCGACCACCCGATGAGCGACACCTACGCCCCCCTGCCCACCGTCAACGCCCGCATCAGCCCGCGCGGCGGCCTCGACATCCTCTCTCGCGCCGAAATCGGACGCCTCACCGGCGCCACCCAGGGCGACGACCTGCGCGAGACCCTGCGCCGCTGCGCGCTCGCCGTGCTCACCGTCGGCTCCGATTCCGACGACCCGCGCGCCGCATCCGCGCGCTACCCGGATTTCCAGATCGAGGTCCAGCAGATGGACCGCGGCATCCGCCTCGAGCTGAAGAACGCGCCGGCGATTGCTTTCGTCGACGGCGAGCTGATCCGCGGCGTGGCCGAGCTGCTGTTCGCCGTCGTGCGCGACATCGCCTACACCGCCATCGAAGTGCAGAGCGGCCAGTTCAACCTCGAGGATTCGGAAGGCCTGACCAGCGCGGTGTTCGAGATCCTGCGCAACGCCCGCGCCATGCGCCCGCATCAGGACCCGAACCTCGTCGTGTGCTGGGGCGGCCACTCGATCGGCCGCGAGGAATACCTGTACACCAAGAGGGTCGGCTACGAGCTCGGCCTGCGCGGCCTCGACATCTGCACCGGCTGCGGCCCGGGCGCGATGAAGGGCCCGATGAAGGGCGCCACGATCGCGCACGCCAAGCAGCGCCACCGCAGCCCGCGCTACATCGGCATGACCGAGCCGGGGATCATCGCGGCGGAATCGCCGAACCCGATCGTCAACCAGCTCGTGATCATGCCGGACATCGAGAAGCGCCTCGAAGGCTTCGTGCGCCTCGGCCACGGCATCATCGTCTTCCCCGGCGGCGTCGGCACGGCCGAGGAAATCCTCTACCTGCTCGGCATCCTGCTGCACCCTGACAACGCCGGCGTGCCGTTCCCGCTGGTGTTCACCGGCCCGAAGGCCTCGGCCGCGTATTTCGAGCAGATCGACCGCTTCATCCGCCTGACCCTCGGCGACGAGGCGGCGAAGCTCTACACGATCATCGTCGAAGACCCGGTTGCCGTCGCCAAGGCCATGAAGGACGGCATGAAGAAGGTGCGCGAGCATCGCATCGCCAACCGTGACGCCTTCTTCTTCAACTGGACGCTGAAAATCCCATTCGCCTTCCAGCAGCCGTTCGATCCCGACCACGCGGCGATGGCCAGCCTCGACCTGCACTTCGGCCGGCCCGTGCACGAGCTCGCTGCCGACCTGCGGCGCGCCTTCTCCGGCATCGTCGCCGGCAACGTGAAGGAGCCGGGCATGCGCCGCATCGAGCAGCACGGGCCGTTCGAGATCCACGGCGACGCCGCGATGATGGCCAGCCTTGACGACCTGCTGCGCGCCTTCGTCGAGCAGCGCCGCATGAAGATGTCGGGCGAGTACAAGCCCTGCTATCGCGTGGTGGCGTGAAGCGGCAATTCGACCTCGACGATGAACCGCCCATCCTCGAGCCGCTTCGTCAGCCGGGCGCTGTCGCCATACAGCAACTGCAGGCCGGCGCGCCCCGCCGCCAGCCCGATGCCGTGCCCGCGTCGCCCGTTCGTGGCCCCGTCGGCTACGGCGTTTTCGACGCCGAGCACCATGCGCCCCTCGCGCAGTACCCCGCGAATTACGATCCGACCGCCGCGCCGGATCGGCTCGACGCCGTGGTGGACGGCGTTCTCGACGAGTGCCTGCACGATCAATGGCGGTACTTCGATGTCGGGCAAGCCGTCCGCGATATCCCAACCGACGTCAAGGCGATCCTGCAGCCGCTTTGACTCGATATCGAGGTAGTGACGAACGATTTCCCACTCCTTCGACAGCGGGTGCGAGCGCGTTGCCGAAAGCGAACCGCGGAACAGCTCCGACAGCGACATCAGTACGTCCTCGGCATCGCGAGGCCTCTCCCGGCACAAGGCGATCGCGGTGTTCAGGGTATTGAACAGAAAGTGAGGGTGCACGCGCGCCTGCAGCGTCGCCAGATCAGCGGCGGCCAGCTGCATTGCCAGCGTGTGTTGCCGCCAGAACGCCACGAAGCAGAATTGGGTGATCAGGCCCGCGGCCAGCGCAATCGCGGTTGCGCGCATCAGGAAGTTCGCCCAGCCGCCAACCGGGGCACCTGTCTCCCCGAGGACCAGATAGGCCGCACCCGTGGCGAACCCGGTGTTCAGCCCCAGCAGCAGCACCCCGGTCCATCCGATGGCGATCGGAGCGACCCCGGCAAGCTGCCGCCTTACCAGCCACAACTGACTCAAGGTAAGCAGCAGTACCCACTGGCAGGCGAGTGACGCCAAGCCGAAACGGACCCAGCGGTCGACCGCCATCGGGTGGGCGAGGGTGACGATCAGCGCCAATGCCTGCCCCATCACGATCGCCGACGCGATGGCCCGGGGGCGCCAGAGGACGTCGATCGGCGTCGCCGGGCGCGGAGATGGGTCGGAGTGGGGTCGCGAGCCGTTCATGGCATGGGGCACGCCGCTCGTCGGGCGGTCCGTGCGGTGGCTCGAGTCCTGATCTACCGTGGTGTGTCGGAAACCGGAGTAGGCCAGTTGATGCGCCCGATCGCAATGCCATCCACCTCGCGAGGGGCAAGTCTCCTCGAGCTCATCATCGCCCTCGTTGTCGTGGCAGTGCTGGCTCTGGGCGCCTTCCCGTCATTCCGCGCCCTGACGGAGCGCAACCGGCTCACGTCGGCGGCCAATGAGTTCGTCTCCGTCATCCAGCTCGCCCGGGCGGAAGCGATCCGTCGCAACCGGCGCGTCGAAATCTGCCCTTCGGTCAACCAGTCGACCTGCGCGGGCAACGACTGGACGCGCATTGTCGTCCGCGTGCCTTCCAGCGATGACGTTGTCCGGTCGCTTCGCATTGAGCAGGACGGCTTGCAGGTTTCGGTGAGCACGAATGTTGCGGACAACCATCGCATCGCCTTTGGGCCGGATGGCCTCGCGCGAGTGGGCTCCACCAATGCGGCGCAGGGGAGCCTGTCGGTGTGCACCGATCGCCTGTCCGGCGAGCCGTTCCTGCGAGATATCGCCGTTTCGGCCAGCCGCGTGTCGGTGACGGAACGGACTGACGCCACCTGCACGACCCCCGCGAACTGATCCGATGGCCGAACCGATGACCCACACCCCGTTGAGAGTTGCGCAAACAGAGACTGGCGCCAGCCTTCTCGAAGTGCTGATTTCGGTGCTGATCCTTTCGATCGGTATCCTCGGCATTGCCGCGCTGCAGTCGGTTTCGCTTCGCAATACCGCGAGTGCCGAGGCGCGAAGCGCTGCAGTGATCCAGAGCTACGCCATGTTCGACATGATGCGCGCCAATCGCGCGGCGGCACTGAACGGCGATTACGACCAGAACTACATGTGCGCCCCGCCGGGCCTCGGCGCTGGCCGCGTCAACGAGGATCTCGACCTCTGGATCACCCAGCTGCAGGAGTCTCTCGGGGCGTCGGCGTGCGGTCGGATCCAGTGCGGCGTCATCGAATGCGAAGTCGGCGTCCGATGGGACGACAGCCGGGCCACGGCCGGCGAGGACGAACAAGAAGTCATTACGGTTTCGAGGCTTTGAGATGATCGATCGATTTCCCGCACGCCACCGTGTCGCTGGCCGAGTTACACAGCGCGGCTTCACTCTCATTGAAGTCGCCATCGCCTTGCTGCTCGGGCTCCTCGTGATCGGCGCCGCCAGCGCGATCTTCATTTCCAACAAGCGGATCTACGACACCACCGAGTCGCTGGGACGTATCCAGGAAACCTCACGTGTCGCTTTTGAACTGATGTCCCGCGACATCCGCGAAGCGGGAGGAAATCCGTGCTCCTCCGGAGCGGTACTGGTCAATCAGCTGACCGAGGGCGGCAATGCGTGGTGGACGGCCTTTGCGGCTGGCATCCGCGGCTATGGCGATGCCGAGGCGGTTCCGGCGCTCGCGACGGGCGCAGGCGTCGGCCAGCGCGTTGCGGGCACTGAGGCGATTGAGGTTCATCGTTCGATCGGGCTCGATGTCCGAGTGACTGCCCATGGTCTTCCGGAGGATCCGCTGTCGGTCACGGGGGTTGCCGGGATCGCCGACGGCGACGTTCTGATGGTGTGCAACATGGACATCGCGATGATCTTCCAGACCACTGGCGCGCCGGCCGGAAATGCCCTGCAGCGATCGGGTCCACCGTCGCTCAATTGTGCGGACGAATTCCGCTTTCTCGTCGACTGCGACGCCGCTCCCAGCATGACCTCGGGCTATTGCTTCGCGCCCCCCGCCGGCCCTGTCCCCGCTCGCTGCTCGCGATTCGGGGCGTCACCGGCGGAAGTGGCCAGTCCGCGCTCGGTGCGCTGGTACATCGGCAACAACGCTCGCGGCGGCCGGTCGCTTTACCGCTCCGAGGTCGCCAACGAAAGCGACAGCGCCACGCCTGATCAGGTCCTGTCCACTGTCGAGGTGGCCGAGGGAGTCGAGGACCTCGAGGTCACGTACCTTCTGAATGGCGGCGCTTACACGGCGCCGGCGGCTGTGGCGGATTGGACCCTGGTGACATCGGCGCGCATCCGTCTCCGCGTCGAGGCGACCGAGGGCGCGTTGGTGGCCCGCCAGATCGAGGGCACCGACGGCGAACGCCTTGGCCGCTGGATGACCAATGTAGTCAACCTCCGTAACCGGGAGGGCACGCTGTGAGGTCACTGAAATCCCGAAATGCGGGCACTCCCATGGTCCGGCAGAGCGGCGCGGCGCTGATCATCGTGCTTCTGTTGCTCCTGATCGTCACGCTTCTCGGCTTGACGGCGATGCGCGGCACCCTGCTGCAGGAGCGCATGAGCGGTAACGCCGTCGCCCGTTCCGTCGCGTTCCAAGCCGCCGAGGCGGTGCTGCGGGAGGCCGAATCGCTGGCCGCAACGAGTCCCGTGGTGCCTGGCGCCGGTTGCGCGAACGGCCTTTGCGCCCGCCCGGTTGGCGGCGCCGATTCAGCATGGCGCGCGGACGGCTTCTGGGACGGCGCGAACGGCTGGCGCGAAGCGAACGATTCGACGGCCCAGGATCGCCTTCTTTACGTGGTCGAGGACATGGGCGAGCGGCGCATTGCCGGCCCCGGCTGCACCACCGCTTTCGACCTCTCATCCACCGAATGCGCGTCCGGCACGGCGGCCGGCCGCTACTACCGAATCGTCGCTTTCAGTCGCCTTGCCAACGGCACGGAAGTGATCCTCCAGTCCACGTTCCTCGCACCCTGAGGCAGTTGCCCCATGAACCCGTCCAACCATAACCGCCGTACCGGCGTCCGGATGATCGCCAAGGCCATGTCGGCGGGCGTGATCGCCGGTCTGTTCAGCGGTGCTCTCGGGGCACAGGCCCTCGACGTACCCAACTACCCCTTGCAAACGGGCGCCGGCAACGTTCCGCCGAACCTGTTGTACATCCTCGACGACTCGGGATCGATGGACAACGAGACGATGCCGAACTCGTTCATCCCGCTCGTATGCCGGCGCAACAGCTCGACAGACACCACGTGTCGCGGCAACCGTGTCTCGCAGATGGCGCCGCCGTCGAACACGATCGCGTACCGGCCGAACCTCAACTACGAGACTTGGGTTACGGCCGACGGCACGCCGCTGACGGGGGGGCAAGCATTCGACGCCGCCCTTGGCGACCGCATCCGCGCGCAGGAACCCATCGACCTTCGTGATCCGGCCTCGTGTACCGACGGCGGCGCGGTTTGCGGCGGTCCGCAGACGTTCCTCGTGCCGAAGGACCCCACCAACGAGGCGGTTTCATACCTTCGGGACACCCGCAACTACTGGCGCTACCAGATCAGGCCGGATGCCGGTGGTCAGCCGCAGATCGTACGCAGCGAGCTCGCGGATTCCGGCAGCGCGGGCACGGCGTGGGGGCCGGCCGTGGACAGCCGGGTGATCGAGCAGGATTTCCCGCTGATTCTGCAGAACACAGGCACCACAGTCCGCCACGCCATTCCCGACGGCTGGTTGCGCGTCGAGACGCTTGCCTCTGGTGCAGGCCCCTCGGTGGGCCGGGTCCGCCTTGAAGTCTGGATGTCGCGGACCGAAGATCTCCAAGGGCAGGGTGAACGGCTGTGCGACGCCAACGTCGCCGCCAACGGGTTTACCCAGGTCTGCCCGGAACTCCATGGCCAGTACTCGGGTTTCTACTGGTTCCGAGTGAGCGCACCCAACGTGGCCGGAAACAACGCCGCCAACGTGCGGCTTCGCATCACCACCGGCGGCAATGGCTGCACCGCGCCTTCGAGTGGCACTTGGGCATGGCGTGGCTGCACTGTCGCCAGCGGAACAACGATGCCGAATCCGACTCGCACGCTGGCCGAGGAGCTGAGGAACTACGCCACCTATTTCAGCTACCACCGCACCCGCATGAAGGTCGCGAAGGCGGGCACGACGAAGGCGTTCGCCAAGCTCGGCGACAACCTGCGCGTTGGCTTCCGTACGATCAACCAGAACAATCCCTACGATATCCCGGTCAACGAAGCTGACAACGGAGCGTTCAAAGGCACGGCCCGCACGACATGGTTCAATCGCGTCCTCGCGGCTGGCGGTGGCAGTGGTACGCCCTTGCGTACGGCGCTTGACGACGCGGGCAAGTACTTCCAGAACACCTCGGCGGCGGGCCCTTATGGGCCCCAGAGCGGGTCAAACCAGCTCGCCTGCCGCCAGAACTTTGCGATCCTGACAACTGACGGATTCTGGAACCAGGCGTGGACCGACACGATCGGCAACGCGGACGGCACGGACGGTCCGTCGATCTTCAATCCGCGTGACAACACGAATGTTGTCCGCTATACGCCCACCGACCCGTTCCGCGATGGTCCGACGGCGAATTACACCAGTACGCTCGGCGATATCGCGATGCATTACTGGAAGAACGACCTCCGCACCGATTTGCCGAATCTCGTCCCCGCCACCAGCGGCAATCCCGCGTTCTGGCAGCACATGTCGACGTACGGCGTCTCCATCGGCCTTCGCGGTACCCTCGATCAGGGCACGGTGGCCGACATCACGCAGGACGGGCGACCGCGCAAGGCCGGCGTTGCGGTGAACTGGCCCGATCCGACGGACGCGGAGAACGCCGAACGTATCGACGATCTGCTGCACGCGGCGGTGAACGGCCGCGGCGAGTTCATCGCGGCGACGGACGCCTCGCGATTCGCGGATCAGTTGACCGGACTGCTCAACCAGATCCAGTCACGCCTGGCGGCCGGCTCGAACGTGGCCGTCAATAGCGCCTCGTTCCAGAGCGATACGCGCTCCTACCAGGCCGTTTACCAGACGGTGCAGTGGACGGGTGACCTGATCGCCCGCGACGTCACGCCTTCCGGCATCTCGCCGACCGAGGCGTGGCGGGTTTCCCAGCGTATCGAAGCGACCTTTGCGGATGCCCTGCCGGCGAACGACTACAACCTGCGCAACGTGCTCACCCACAATGGCACGGGCGGTGCCACGTTCCCGACGCCGGCGCAGACCGGTCTCTTGGAGCGCACCACGGGTGTAGCGCCGGTCAGCGGTGCGCTGAATGCCGCCTACCTCCGCGGCAGTCGTGCGCTGGAACGTTCGAACGGCGGTACGCTTCGCAATCGCCCGGTGCTGCTTGGCGACATCGTCAATTCGTCGCCGTTCTACCTGCGCACCAATGAGACGATCTTCGTCGGCGCCAACGACGGCATGATGCATGCGGTGAATGCGCTCACCGGTGACGTGCGTTTCTCGTACGTGCCCAAGGGCCTCGATTTCACCAAGCTGGGATCGCTCAGCGATCCGGCGTACGTCCACGCCTTCTTCGTCGATGGGCCGGTCACGGTGTCGAGCGATCGCATCGACCCGGCGCGAAGCATCCTCGTCGGCACTCTGGGCCGCGGCGGCAAGGGCGCCTATGCCCTCGACGTCACGACGCCGTCAGCGATGGATGCCGCGGACGTCCTCTGGGACGACACCGGCTCGACCGACCCGGACATGGGCTATTCCACCGGCCTCCCGCTGATCGCCAAGGGCAACAATGCGCAGAAGCTGGCGATCGTCGCGAACGGAATGAATAGCACCAGCGAGGACGCGGCGCTGTTCATCTACGAGCTCGAAACCGGCGCGCTGATCCGGAAAATCAAGGTCGGGCAGGCCGGGGGCAACGGCTTGGCGTCGCCCCGCGGCGCGGACGTCAACGGCGACGGCATTGTCGACTTCGTCTATGCCGGCGATCTGCGCGGCAACGTGTGGAAGTTCAACCTGACGGGAACGGACGCCAATACCTGGGAGGTCGCATTCAGCGGCGCGCCGCTGTTCGTCGCGAAGGACGGCTCGGGCAACATCCAGCCCATCACGGGTGGTCTTGCGATCGCGCGAGATCCGTCGTCCACACCGCTGTGGATCGCCGTGGGCACCGGCCGCCTGATCGAGGAAGCGGACATGACGTCGACGGCCAAGCAGTCCGTCTACGTGTTGATCGACAACGGCACCGCACCGATCACCGGGCGCATCGACCTGACCGAGCGGACCATCGCGGCGACCGGCGTCGACGGAACCGGGCAGCCGGTGCGTGCTTTCGAAGAGTATTCGGAGCTGTTGGCCACCAAGCGGGGCTGGTTCGTCGACCTCGGGGTACCGTCGCCGGCGGCCGATGGCGAGCGGGTGGTGAGTGGCATGCGCATCCGTGGACGCGCCCTGTTCTTCTCGAGCGTCATTCCGAACAGCGGCACCGACTGCGAATCGAGCGGTAGCGGTTATCTCAACGCGCTTGACGTCTTCACCGGCACCAGCCCACGTTCGAATGTCGATGCCGATAACGACGGGATCCCCGATTCGACGTCGTTCTTCGACCTCAACGGCGACGGCGTTGCCGATGCGACCGGTGCAGGCGGATTGCCGGTGGGTTCGGTGCAGCTATCCATCGGCATGCCCACCGAGTCTAGCCAGATCGACAATCTCGTGCTGGTCTGCGGCTCCGGCGGTGTCTGCGATTCGGTGGACGTCATCGCGCCGCCGGGTGATGCTGTCCAGCCGCGCCGCTTGTCGTGGCGTGAAATCGTCGAAGAGGACTGATCGATGCGCTTTGAAGCCAAACAGGCCGGGTTTTCGCTGATCGAGCTGATGATCACCGTGCTGATCATCGGCGTCCTTGCGGCGATCGCTTATCCCCTCTACCAGCGCCAAGTGGTGGAGGGGAGGCGCGCTGCGGCTGCCGCGTGCACCTTGGAGATGGCGCAGTTCATGGAGCGCTACTACAGCACCAACCTCACCTACGCGGGAGCGGTCCTTCCTGGGACGACCTGCGATACGGAGCTGGAACCCTTCTATGATTTTGACTTCGTCGGGACGCCTTCCGCGACGGAATACGTGATTGAAGCCAATCGCGACGGTGTCCAAGAGACGAGGGACGTAGATTGCGGCGAGCTCCGCATCGATCAGTCCGGCGTCAAGACCGTTACGTCTGGAGACGAAGTGCGTTGTTGGAACTGAATCGGCGGTTGCTCCAAACGCAAAACGCTCCCGAAAGGGAGCGTTTTGTCTTCACTCTCGCCGCTGGGGCTTGCCTAGTGGCGCCCGAAGTTGGACTCGAACCAACGACCCCCTGATTAACAGTCAAGTGCTCTAACCGGCTGAGCTATTCGGGCGAGGCGCGAAATTATTCGTTTCGTGAGCCGGCCTGTCAAGTCTGGCGGCCCGTCCGCGCGCCAGGGCACTCAGGCTGCGCCGAAGCATCGCGGCTTGAACGGATGCGACCGTGGAGCGACACGACGACGAGCCGGAGTGTCCTTCGGGAAGCGTCGCAGACCGCGAGCGTGATATTCGTGCCGGCCGTGCTTCCGTCGGGTCGGAAGCTGATTACGCGCCGACGGCCAACTTCTTCAATGAACAGGTTCGCGAAGTCCACGCTGTCGAGCCGAGTGAGTACCGCTTCACCGGCATCCAGCCTTCCATTGGGCCGATCGTCGACGAACATGACGGCCCCGGCGGCCCAGTTGCCGGTATCGGTGCACGACCGCCCGTCGACGGAGCGGCACAGCGTGATCCGACGTCCGCGTGTGATTGCGGCGATCCGCGCTTGCTGCAGCACCGCGACCACGTGATTCGTCGCCGAAGTCGCCTTCATTTCCCGCAGCATCATGCTGAACGAGGGGGCCGCAATAGCAACCAGTGTGCCGAGCACCACGGTGGTGGCGATGGTTTCCACAAAACTCAGGCCTTTCTGCGCGTGCATATCGACGTCCTTGCGATCCGTTGGGGGGCAGCGCCATGGTCGCGATGCGCGACGGCGGCGCCCGTCATCCGCCTGCGTCGCGGCGGGTAGGAATTCGACGCGGCGTGTTCAGGCGGCGCCTCTATACTCGGCTGTTGCCCGGACGCCCGCGACGATGACCCAGCGCTTCAAACTGCACTCCGAGTACCGCCCTGCCGGCGACCAGCCGCAGGCCATCGAGCGGCTGTCTTCGGCGTTCGAATCGGGCATCGCGGCGCAGACGCTGCTCGGCGTCACCGGTTCCGGCAAGACCTACACGATCGCGAACGTCGTCGAGCGCATCCAGAAGCCGACCCTCGTGCTCGCACCGAACAAAACGCTGGCCGCCCAGCTCTACGGCGAGTTCAAGGCCTTCTTCCCCGAGAACGCAGTCGAGTATTTCGTCAGCTACTACGACTACTACCAGCCCGAAGCCTATGTGCCGTCGACCGACACCTTCATCGAGAAGGACAGCGCGATCAACGAGCACATCGAGCAGATGCGTCTCTCGGCGACGAAAGCCCTGTTGGAACGTCGCGATGCGCTGATCGTCGCCTCGGTGTCGGCCATCTACGGCCTTGGCGACCCGAACGAATACTTCCGCATGGTGCTGCACCTCGTTCGCGGCGATCGTATCGACCAGCGCGAGCTGATCCGTCGCCTCACCGAGATGCAGTACACGCGCAACGACATGGAGCTGCGCCGCGGCACGTACCGCGTGCGAGGCGAAACCATCGACGTGCATCCGGCCGAAGTCGAGGACGAGTGCCTGCGCATCGAGCTGTTCGACGGCGAGATCGAGCGCCTTTCGCTGTTCGATCCGCTGACCGGCGCGGTGCAGCGCGACCTGCCGCGTTTCACCCTGTATCCGAAGTCGCACTACGTCACCACGCGGCGCACGGTCCTCGACGCCATCGAGACCATCAAGCCCGAGCTGCAGGACCGCCTGCAGTGGTTCTACGCGCAGAACAAGCTCGTCGAAGCGCAGCGCCTGCAGCAGCGCACGCAGTTCGACCTCGAGATGCTCGCCGAGATCGGTTTCTGCAAGGGCATCGAGAACTACAGCCGGCACCTCACCGGCCACATGCCCGACGAGCCGCCGCCCTGCCTGTTCGACTACCTGCCGCCGGACGCGCTGCTGGTCGTCGACGAATCGCACGTGACCATCCCGCAGATTGGCGGCATGTACAAAGGCGACCGCGCGCGCAAGGAAACGCTGGTGAACTTCGGCTTCCGCCTGCCGTCGGCGCTCGACAACCGGCCGCTGCGCTTCGAGGAGTGGGAGCGCCGCTCGCCGCGTTCGATCTACGTCTCGGCCACGCCCGGCAGCTACGAGTTGGAAAAATCGCAGGGCGAAGTCGTTGAACTGGTCGTGCGCCCGACCGGTCTGCTCGATCCGGAGGTCGAAGTGCGCCCGGTCGCCACGCAGGTCGACGACGTGCTGTCCGAGATCCGCGAGCGCGTCTCGTGGGGCGACCGCGTGCTGATCACCACGCTGACCAAGAAGATGGCCGAGAACCTCACCGACTACCTCGGCGAGCACGGCATCAAGGTGCGCTACCTGCACTCCGACATCGAGACGGTCGAGCGCGTCGAGATCATCCGCGACCTCCGTCTTGGCACCTTCGACGTGCTGGTCGGCATCAACCTGCTGCGCGAGGGCCTCGACATGCCCGAGGTGTCGCTGGTGGCGATCCTCGACGCCGACAAGGAGGGCTTCCTGCGCGCCGAGCGCAGCCTGATCCAGACCATCGGCCGCGCCGCCCGCAACGTTCGCGGCAAGGCCATCCTGTATGCCGACAAGATCACGCCATCGATGCGCGCCGCGATGGACGAAACCGCGCGACGCCGCGAGAAGCAGGCCGAGTTCAATCGCGTCAACGGCATCGAGCCGACCTCGATCCGCAAGGAGATCCGCGACATCATGGAAGGCGCGCGCGCCGAGGCCGATGCGCCGAAGGCCCGCGGCCGCGGCAAGGGAAGGGCACCGACGCCGGCGAGCGCATTGGCCGTCGCCGAAGAGGCGGCGGGCTACGTCGATCCGGACGTCGCCGCGAAGCGCATCGCCGAGCTGGAGTCGCGCATGTTCAAGCACGCGCAGGACCTCGAGTTCGAGCAGGCGGCCGAGGTGCGCGACCAGATCCACAAGCTGAAGCAACGACTGATGGGGTGAAGCATGAATGCGATTCCCGAGCCGATCTACGACGTCGACATCGATGGCGGCCGCGTGTTCGCCTGGGATGGCCTACTGTCCGCTGATGACCAAGCGCAGCTCCATCGCATCCTCCAGCACTCGTCGTACGCGCGCACGGAAATCGCCCGGCCGGATACCGCCGACTACCGCCACTGGGCGGTCGATATCGACGTCGCTGCTGCAGCGCGCATGCCGATCCTCGCACCGGCACTGGCCGCCGCGGCCCGCGCCTTCCCCGGAAAGCGACTGCGCCTCTATCGCTGCTACGTCAACGTGGCGCATTACGGCGACATGTTGTTCATGCACGAGGATTGCGCACCCGGTGCGGGTGAGCTCACCGGGCTTTGGTATCTGTGCGAGCGCTGGGATCCGGAGTGGGGCGGCGAGACGCTGTTCTTCGACGGCAACAAGGATGTGCGCGCGGCCATCCAACCCCGTCCCGGCCGCTTCGCGCTGTTCAGCGGCGAGATCACGCACGTCGGTCGCCCGCCGAACCGCGTGTGCTATGCGCCGCGCTACACGTTGGCGATGAAGTTCGAGCCGGTGACCTGAAGCCGCCGCCGCGTGCGGCCCTCGGAGTTGCGGCTCCAGCGGGGCGGCGGTATAATTCGCGCCCTCGTCGGCGCCCACCGGTGTCGCGACGGGCGGTTAGCTCAGCGGTAGAGCACTACCTTGACATGGTAGGGGTCACAGGTTCGAACCCTGTACCGCCCACCAAAACATGTCGACCAGAGAGACGTAGTTCGAACGAACACGATCACCATGACGCGCAACGGACTCCATCGCTGAATCCCTCGCGCCTCGTCTCTGGTAACTGAAAGGGCGCCCGTGCGCCCTTTCTTCTTTTCCGCCCTCGGAATGCCCATGATCGCCATCACCCTCCCCGACGGTTCGAAGCGCGAATACGCCGCCGGCACCACGGTCGCCGACGTCGCCGCCAGCATCGGCGCGGGCCTCGCCAAGGCCACGCTGGCCGGCAAGGTCGACGGCAAGCTGGTCGACGCCAGCTTCCCGCTGAACGCCGACGCCGCGCTCGAGATCGTCACCGAGAAGTCGCCCGACGCCCTCGACGTGCTGCGCCATTCGACGGCTCACCTGCTGGCCCAAGCCGTGCAGCGCCTGTACCCCGGCGCGCAGGTCACCATCGGCCCGGTCATCGACAGCGGCTTCTACTACGACTTCGCCTACGAGCGCCCGTTCACGCCGGACGACCTGCCGAAGATCGAGGCCGAGATGGCGAAGATCGTGGCCGAGCAGCTGCCGGTGGCGCGCACGGTGAAGTCGCGCGACGAGGCCATCGCCTTCTTCCGCGGTATGGGCGAGCACTACAAGGCCGAGATCATCGAGTCGATCCCGGCGAATGAAGACCTGTCGCTTTACTCGCAGGGCGAGTTCACCGACCTCTGTCGCGGCCCGCACGTGCCGAACACCGGCAAGCTGCGCGCGTTCAAGCTGATGAAGGTGGCCGGCGCGTACTGGCGAGGCAACTCCGACAACCAGATGCTCTCGCGCATCTACGGCACGGCCTGGCTCAACGACAAGGACCTCAAGGCCTACCTGACCCAGCTCGAAGAGGCCGAGAAGCGCGACCACCGCAAGATCGGCAAGGCGCAGAGCCTCTTCCATGTTCAGGAGGAAGGCCCGGGCCTCGTCTTCTGGCACCCGAAGGGCTGGCGCCTGTGGCAGGTCGTGGAGCAGCACATGCGCCGCGTCTACCGCGATTCCGGCTACCAGGAAGTGCGCTGCCCGCAGGTGCTGGACGTCTCGCTGTGGAAGAAGTCCGGCCACTGGGACAACTACCAGAACAACATGTTCTTCACCGAGTCGGAGAAGCGCACCTACGCGCTGAAGCCTATGAACTGCCCGGGCCACGTGCAGGTGTTCAACCAGGGCCTGCACAGCTACCGCGACCTGCCGATCCGCTACGGCGAGTTCGGCGCCTGCCACCGCAACGAGCCCTCCGGCGCGCTGCACGGCATCATGCGCGTGCGCGGCTTCACCCAGGACGACGGCCACATCTTCTGCACCGAGGACCAGGTCGAAGCGGAAGTGACGGCCTTCCACCAGCAGGCGATGAAGGTCTATGCGGACTTCGGCTTCAGCGAGATCGCGATGAAGATCGCGCTGCGCCCGGAGTCGCGCCTCGGCGACGACGCCACGTGGGACAAGGCGGAGAACGCCCTGCGCGCCGCGCTGCGCGCCGCCGGCGTACAGTGGGAGGAGCTGCCGGGCGAGGGCGCCTTCTACGGGCCGAAGATCGAGTACCACATGCGCGATTCGATCGGCCGCGGCTGGCAGGTCGGCACCATGCAGGTCGATTTCATGATGCCGCAGCGCCTCGGCGCCGAGTACGTGGACGAGCACAGCCAGCGCCGCCATCCGGTCATGCTGCACCGAGCCATTGTCGGCTCGATGGAGCGCTTCATCGGCATCCTGATCGAGAACCACGCCGGCGCCTTCCCGGCCTGGCTGGCCCCGATCCAGGCGGTCGCGATGAACATCACTGACGCGCAGGCCGACTACGTGGCCGAGGTCCGGAAAACCCTTATGAATCAAGGCTTCCGCGTCGAATCCGATTTGCGGAACGAAAAGATCGGCTATAAGATCCGTGAGCACACGCTGCAGAAGGTTCCGTATTTGCTGGTCGTCGGCGACCGCGAACGCGAAACCGGCACCATCGCGGTGCGCACGCGCGAAGGCGTCGACCTCGGGTCGATGACGATCGAGGCGTTCGCCGCGAAGCTCGCCGCAGAGAACGGCCCCGTCGCCTGAGCGGCGGTTCAAACACCCCTGGAGTCCGCCCCATCAGCACCGAAAAACCCAACCGCAAGAACCTCGAAATCCGCGTCCCGCGCGTGCGCGTGATCGGCGCAGAAGGCGAGAATGTCGGAGTCCTGTCGCGCGATGACGCGCTGCGCATGGCGGAAGACCTTGGCCTCGACCTCGTCGAGATCCAGCCGAACGTCGACCCGCCGGTCTGCCGCATCATGGATTTCGGCAAGTTCCGCTTCGAGATGCAGAAGAAGGCCTCGGCGGCGAAGAAGAAGCAGAAGCAGGTCGAGATCAAGGAACTGAAGTTCCGCCCGACCACCGACGTCGGCGACTACGACGTCAAGCTGCGCAACATCCGCCGCTTCCTCGAGGAAGGCGACAAGGTCAAGATCAACATCCGCTTCCGCGGTCGCGAGATGAGCCACCAGGAGCTCGGCATTGCGATGGCGGCCAAGATCGAGGCTGATCTGGCCGACGAGATCATCGTCGAGTCGCGTCCGCGCCTCGAAGGCCGCCAGATGGTGATGATGCTGGCGCCGAAGAAGAAGGTCTGATCGACCCAAGCTGAACCCCGGAACGCCCGCCTTGCCAAGGCGGGCGTTTCTGTTTCATAATTCCGGGTTCCCGCATTGCGGGAGAGGATCCCCGGAGCCCCGCGATGAGCGAGGCCCGGTTACCGCCGGTTCGGGCAGGAAGGAAAGCACGGTTCACGCCGTCGCCCGGCCAGTAAAAGAACTCCGAAAGGACCCGTTATGCCCAAGATCAAGACCAACCGGGCGGCCGCCAAGCGTTTCCGCAAGACGGCCTCCGGCAAGTACAAGTGCGGCCACGCCAACCGTAGCCACATCCTCACCAAGAAGGCGACCAAGCGGAAGCGCAACCTGCGGCAGACGAACCATGTTCGTGCCGAGGACGCGGGCCGTCTGGACCGCATGCTGCCGTATCTCTGAGGAGGACTGACCCATGGCACGAGTCAAGCGTGGTGTCACGGCGCGCCGCCGTCACAAGAAGGTCATTGCCCAGGCGAAGGGCTACTACAACGCCCGTCGCAAGGTGTTCCGCGTCGCCAAGCAGGCCGTCACCAAGGCCCAGCAGTACGCGTACATTGGCCGCAAGCGCAAGAAGCGCGATTTCCGTTCGCTGTGGATCGTCCGCATCAATGCGGCGGCCCGCCTGAACGGCCTGAGCTACAGCCGCCTGATGAACGGCCTCAAGAAGGCCAACGTCACGCTGGACCGCAAGGCCCTGGCCGACCTGGCCATCCACGACGCCGCCGCGTTTACCGCGGTTGCCGAGCAGGCCAAGCGCGCTCTCGCGGCGTAAAGCGGACACTGCATCGGCGACGCTTCGGCGTGGCCTGATGCGGCAAGCGAACGCAAAAGGGAAGGGCGCAAGTCCTTCCCTTTTGTTTTTTCCGGCTCGAACAAGGTCCGTCCGCATGAGCGACGTGCAAACCCTCACCACCACCGCGCTGGCCGACATCGGCGCCGCCACGACGCTCGAGGCGCTCGAGGCGCTTCGCGTCGCGCTGCTGGGCAAGTCGGGCAGCATCACCGCGCAGTTGAAGTCGCTGGGCGCGCTTCCCGCCGACGAGCGCAAGGCCGCCGGCGAAGGCATCAACAAGGCGCGTGATGCGATCGGCGACGCGCTGGCCGCCCGCAAGGCCGTGCTCGAGCAGGCCGCGCTCGACGCGCGCCTCGCCTCCGAGCGCATCGACGTGACCCTGCCAGGGCGCGACGGCGAGATGGGCGTGGTGCATCCGGTGTCGCGGACGATTGAACGCCTGACCGGCATCCTGCGCGGCCTCGGCTACGACCTCGCCGACGGCCCCGAGATCGAGGACGACTGGCACAACTTCGAGGCGTTGAACTTCCCGCCGCACCATCCGGCGCGCGCCATGCACGACACCTTCTACGTGTCCCAAGGAATCGGCGGCGACGGCCGCCTGCTGCGCACGCACACCTCCCCGGTGCAGGTGCGCGCGATGAAGGGCGCTACCCCGCCGCTTCGCGTGATCGCCGCGGGCAAGGTCTACCGCAGCGACAGCGACCAGACGCATACCCCGATGTTCCACCAGATCGAGGGTTTCGTCGTCGGCGAGAACGTCAGCTTCGCCGAGCTCAAAGGCACGCTGAAGGCGCTGGTGCGTGCGTTCTTCGAGCGCGATTTCGAGATGCGCTTCCGCCCGAGCTACTTCCCTTTCACCGAGCCCTCGGCCGAGGTCGACATCGCCTGGCAGCAGCCGGACGGCAGCACGCGCTGGCTGGAGGTGCTGGGCTGCGGCATGGTGCATCCGAACGTGCTGCGCAGCTGCGGCATCGACCCCGAGAAATACACCGGCTTCGCGTTCGGTCTCGGCGTCGAGCGCTTCGCCATGCTGCGCTACGGCGTCAACGACCTGCGCAGCTTCTTCGACAACGACGTCCGCTTCCTGGGGCAGTTCGCATGAAGTTCAACGAAAGCTGGCTGCGCGAGCACGTGGCCGTCGAGGCCGACCGCGACGCGCTGTGCGCGGCGCTCACGGCGATTGGCCTGGAAGTGGAAGGCGTCGAGCCGATCGGTGGCGAGCTGCCGGGCGTGATCGTCGCGGAGCTCGTCGAGGCCGTCCGTCATCCGGAAGCCGACCGCCTGCAGGTGTGCAAGGTGGCGATCGGTGGCGGTGAGTTCGTGCAGATCGTCTGCGGCGCGCCGAACGCGCGCGCCGGGCTGAAGGCGCCGCTCGCGACCGTCGGTGCGGTGCTGCCGGGCGGCCTTGCCATCAAGCCGGCGAAGCTCCGCGGCGTCGAGAGCTTCGGCATGCTGTGCTCGGCGAAAGAGTTGGGCATTGATCCCGATGCCTCGGGACTGCTGGAACTGCCGGCCGATGCGCCGGTCGGTACGGCACTCAGCGCCATCCTCGGCCTGCCGGACGCGCGCATCGAATTGAAGCTCACGCCGAACCGCGCCGACTGCTTCTCGATCCGCGGCATCGCCTTCGACGTGGCCGCTGCGCTCGGTGCGCAGGTGCGTGCGTTCGACGCCGCGCCGGTGGCTGCCACCTCGACCGCCACGCTGCCGGTGGAGCTGCACGCCGGTGCCGACGCGCCGCGCTACTGCGGCCGCGTCATCGAAGGTCTGAACCCGAACGCGACCTCGCCGTCGTGGCTGACCGAAAAGTTGAAGCGCTGCGGCCTGCGTCCGATCAGCCCGCTGGTCGACATCACCAACCTGGTGATGCTCGAACTCGGCCAGCCGATGCACGCGTTCGACGCCGACACGCTGAACGGCCCGATCGGCGTGCGTCACGGCCGCGCCGGTGAATCGCTGAAGCTATTGGATGAACGCGACGCGGCGATCGACGCCGGCTTCCTCGTCATCACCGATGCGGACAAACCCGTCGCGCTGGCGGGCGTGATGGGCGGCTTCGATACCCGCGTGACCGATGCGACGACGCGTGTCTTCCTCGAGTCCGCGCATTTCGCGCCTTCGGCGATCATCGGCCGCGCGCGCAAGCTCGGGATGCACACCGACGCCTCGCACCGCTTCGAGCGCGGCGTCGATCCGGAACTGCCGCGCGTGGCGCTGGAGTACGCGACCAAGCTCGTCCTCGACATCCTGGGCGGCAACGCCGGCCCGGTGGTCGAAGCCGTGCGCGAAGCCGACCTGCCGCAGCGCGCGCCGGTCACGCTACGCCGCGAACGCCTCGCCCGCGTGCTGGGCCAGCGCATCGACGATGCGGAAGTGGCGCGCATCTTCGTTGCGCTGGGGATGCACATTGAAGTCTTCGGCAGCGACGCGAACGCCGGAACGGACGACGCGAACGCCGTAGCGAAAGACGCTGGCTGGCGCATCACGCCGCCGGCGCGTCGCTTCGACATCGCCATCGAGGAGGACCTGATCGAAGAGGTCGCGCGCATCCACGGCTACGACGCCGTGCCCGCCGCGCTGCCGGCCGGCGAGATCCCGCTGGCCGACCACACGGAAACCAAGCAGCCGGAGGCTTTCCTGCGCCGCCAGCTCGCTGCGCGCGGCTTCCACGAAGCGATCAACTTCGCCTTCGTCGATGCCGGGCTGCTGCAGCGCTGGGGCCTCGACGATCGCGCCGTTGCGCTGCTGAATCCGCTGGCCTCCGACCTCGGCACCATGCGCACCGCCCTGCTGCCGGGGCTCATCGAGGCGATCCGCCGCAACCTCGCCCGTCAGCAGACGCGCGTGCGCCTGTTCGAGATCGGGCGCGTCTTCCATGCCCCGGCCACGGCCGGCGCGGCGCCGGTCGAGACGCGCCGTATCGCCTTCGCGGCCACGGGCAGCGCCAAACCCGAGCAGTGGATCGCAGCGGCGCGTCCGGTCGACTTCTACGACCTGAAGGGCGACCTCGAAGCCCTCGCCGGTCCGGCGGCGTCGCCGCTCGCGTTCGTGCCGGCCTCGGGCGTGCCGTGGCTCCATCCCGGCCGCAGCGCCGCTGTGTCTCTCGCTGGGGAGACGCTGGGCGTCGTCGGGCATCTGCACCCGGCCCTGATCAAGGCGCTCGACCTTGACGGCGAAGTGGTGGTGGCCGAGCTGGACCTCGGCCGGCTTGAAGCCCGGGCGGTGCCGAAGGCCGGCGAGCTGTCGCGCTTCCCGTCCGTCCGCCGCGATCTGGCCGTGCTGGTGGCCGAGGATCGGCCCTGGGCCGACCTCGAGGCCAGCCTTCGCTCGGCCTTGGGCGGCCTCCTGCGGGAGGTGACCGTGTTCGACCGCTACGCCGGCAAGGGCCTCGAAACAGGGGTCAAAAGCCTCGCTATGGGCTTGATTCTGCAGGATGTTTCGCGCACCCTGACTGACTCGGACGTCGAAAGCGCCGTCCAGTCCGCGCTCGCGGCACTGGAACGGGACTGCGGCGCCCGCCTGCGCTGACCGGGGGATGATGTGGCACTGACCAAGGCCGAAATGGCGGAGCGACTGTTCGAGGACGTGGGGCTCAACAAGCGCGAGGCCAAGGAGTTCGTCGATGCGTTCTTCGACGTGCTCCGCCTGTCGCTCGAACAGGGCAAGCAGGTGAAGCTTTCGGGCTTCGGCAATTTCGACCTGCGCCGCAAGAACGAGCGGCCCGGCCGCAACCCGAAGACCGGCGAAGAAATCCCGATCCTCGCGCGGACCGTGGTCACGTTCCGTCCGGGCCAGAAGTTGAAGGAGCGCGTGGACGCCTATGCTGGACCCGGGAAGTAACCGCGAACTCCCGCCGATCCCGGCGAAGCGCTACTTCACCATCGGTGAGGTGGCCGAGCTCTGCGACGTCAAGCCGCACGTGCTGCGCTATTGGGAAACGGAATTTCCGACGCTGAAGCCCGTCAAGCGCCGCGGCAACCGGCGCTACTACCAGCGCGCCGACGTGCTGGTGATCCGGCAGATCCGCGGCCTGCTGTACGAAGAGGGCTACACCATCGGCGGTGCGCGCCTGCGCATCGACACCGAGAAGCAGGCGCCGGCGGCGTCAGCCAAGGCGAAGCCCGCGGCGGCGGCGCTGCCGCGCGCCGGCACGGCGATCGCATCGACGGATGTCGCGATGCTTCTCGAAGTGCGCGAAGAACTCGAGTCGGTGCTCGCGCTGCTGCGATCCTGAGCGCAGGCTCTGCCTCAATCCCGTAGGCGGCATCAAGGCGGTCGGCTATACTCCGCACCTCGCTGGAGACAGCGAATCCTTTTCGGTCGGGGCGTAGCGCAGCCTGGTAGCGCATTTGCCTGGGGGGCAAAGGGTCGTGGGTTCGAATCCCGCCGTCCCGACCAATTCATGACGCAAGTCGTTGAAATGAAAGAGCCGGGCATCGCGAGATGACCGGCTCTTTTTGGTTTGCTACGCCTTGCTGCTACGGCGGCGTGCTATGCCTCAGCTGTCGAACAGCGCCGCGTCGAGCGCCAGCAGCGACGCCGGACCGGCCTCGATGCCGGCCTTGTGCAGGCGGGTGCGCGGCAGGATGCGCTGGAAGTAGAAGCGCGCCGTTTCCCGCTTCGCCGTCTTGAACTCGTCCGCGTAGTCGCCGGCTTCGGCGACGGCCACGCTCTTCGCCCACCAGAACGCGAGCGCGACGTAGCCCGAGTAGAACAGGTAGTCGACCGACGCCGCGCCGATCTCCTCGGCGTTGCCGGCCGCCTTCTTGCCGACGGCCATCGTGGTGTCGGCGTACTCCTTCGCCAGCGTCGCGAGCGGTGCGATGAACTCCGCCACTGCGGCGTTGCCAATGTTCTGCTCGCAGAACTGCTGGATCATGCCGAGGAACTGCCGCAGGCCGACGCCCTGCTGCTGCATGACCTTGCGGCCGAGAAGGTCGAGCGCCTGGATCTGCGTGGTGCCTTCGTAAATCGTCGTGATGCGCGCGTCGCGGGCGAGCTGCTCCATGCCCCATTCGGCGACGTAGCCGTGGCCTCCGAAGCACTGCAGCGAGTTGTACGTGCACTCGACCGACCACTCGGTGAGGCAGGCCTTGACGATCGGCGTCAGGAAGCTCAGCAGGTCGTCGGCGTTCTTGCGCTCGGTTTCATCGTCGCTGCGCTCCATGACGTCGACCAACGTCGCCGCGTGGTAAGCGAGCAGGCGTCCGCCCTCCGCCAGCGCCTTGCTGGTCAGCAGCATGCGGCGGATGTCGGCGTGGACGATGATCGGGTCGGCCGGCTTCGTCGGCTCCTTCGCGCCGGAGAGGGCGCGCATCTGCAGGCGGTCGCGGCTGTAGCGCAGCGCGTTCTGGAAGGCACGGTCGATCAGGCCGAGGCCCTGGATACCGACCGCAAGGCGCGCGGTATTCATCATCGTAAACATCGCGGCGAGGCCCTTGTTCGGCTGGCCGATGAGGTAGCCCTCGGCGCCGTCGAAGTTCATCACGCAGGTCACGCTGCCGTGGATGCCCATCTTGTGTTCGATCGAGCCGGCGCGCAGCGCGTTGCGCTCGCCGACCGTGCCGTCGCGCGCGACTTTCATTTTCGGAACGATGAACAGCGAGATGCCCTTGGTGCCGGCCGGTGCGTCGGGAAGCCGCGCGAGCACGAGATGCACGATGTTGTCGGTGAAGTCGTGCTCGCCGCCCGTGATGAAGATCTTGGTGCCGGTGACCGCGAACTTGCCGTCAGCGATCGGCTCCGCGCGCGTCTTCAGCAGCCCGAGATCGGAGCCGCAGTGCGGCTCGGTCAGGCACATCGTGCCGGTCCAGCGGCCCTCGACGATCGCCTTCAGGAACACCTCCTGCTGCCACGGCTCGCCGTGGTGCTTCAGCGCCTCGGTCGCGCCGTGCGAGAGCAGCGGGTAGTTGCCCCACGAGAGGTTCGCCGCGTCGATCATTTCTTTCATGACCGCGCCAAAGCTCTCCGGAAGGTCCATGCCGCCGAGTTCGGCGCGGGCGGTAATGCCGGCCCAGCCGCCTTCGACGAACTGCGCGTAGGCCTCCTTGAAGCCGCTCGGGGTCTTCACCGCGCCCGTGGCTTTGTCGAAGGTGCAGCCTTCGCGATCACCGACCGCGTTGAGCGGGGCGAGGACGTTCTCGTTGAACTTCGCGGCTTCGTCGAGCGCCGCGTCCATCACGTCACGCTGCGCGGCTTCGATGCCGAGCTTCGCGTACAGCGTTTCGGCCTGGAGGACGTCGAACAGCGCGAAGCTCATGTCGCGCACGGGGGCTTTGTAGGTGTTCATGGGTGGGGAAGGGTCCGTGGAACAGGAAGGAGAAAGCGGGAATCAATTGGAAGGCGCGGGGTTGCCGGGCCGGGTTCGCCTCGGGGCAGCAACGTCGAGCGCTCAGCGCAGTACGCCGTCCAGACCGGGTGCGGGGCTCAGCGCGCTGCTGTAGTCGATGGGGTAGGCGCGGCCGTTCGGCCGGACCGTGATCGTGCCGTGCAGCCGGTAGCGCAGTGCGGTGCCATTGGACAGCGCGGCGCGTGCGCGCTCGAGGGCCGCCGCATCGATCGACGCGGTGACAGGGATGACTTCCGCGGCCTGCGGCAACACCGTGATGGACGGACGGCCTTCCAGGGTCGCCGCCGTGATGCCGGCGATTTCCAGCGTCAAGGCATACGCCTGCACGTCGCTCGGCACCGTGCTGAAACTCTGCACGCGCACGAGCAGGTTGGGGCCATCACCTTGGAGCCGCAGCTCCTGGACTCGCGCTTCCGGTGGGAACACGCGCTTCACCGGGCCGCCACCGCAAGAGACGAGCAGGAGCGCCAGCAGCGCCAGCAACGGAATCCGAACCACGCGATGCTCCGGGATAACCAAGACGCCCAGAGCATACCAGTGCGTATGGCCGACGATGTCGGCCCCGCATCAACCCTTGCCGCCGCCTCGGCTGCGAGTGAAGTTGACGTCGTTGATCAGCGCGTTGCTGCTGGCCAGCATCGGAAGATAGTCGCCGCCGGAGCCGAAGTTGCGGACGTTCGGGAAGATCTCGGTCGCGTCGGAGTACCCAAGCCCGAACCAGCGCGCCATCGTGCTGCCGATCTGTTCCACTGGCGTGGTCGGGATCATCCGGCCGCGGCCGACATCGAGCGCCGAGCCCAGCGCATAGTCCGGCATCGCGCCATAGATGCGTCGACCGACCACGTCGCCGCCGAGGATCCAGCTGTGGCCGCCCCAGCCGTGGTCGGTGCCGTCGCCGTTGTTGTTCATCGTCCGGCCGAAGTCCGTCATCGTGAAGGTCGTGACGTCGCGCGCGACGCCAAGTTCGACGGTCGCGTTGTAGAACGCCGCGAGACCCTGGCTGATCGTGGTCAGCAGGCGCGGATGGTCGAGCGGCTGGTTGTCGTGCGTGTCCCAGCCGCCGATGCCGACGAAGAAGATCTGTCGGCGCTGGCCGAGCGCGCCGCGCGCGGAGATCGTACGAGCCACCGTGCGCAGCGTGTCGCCGAAGCGGCCGGTGGGGAACACCGTTGCGATCGCCGGCGTGTTGTTGATGGCGTTGAACACCGACTCGCTGAAGTCGATCGCGCGACGGTTCATGCGCCCGTGCTCGCGGACGAAGGCCGAGTTGTCGCGGCGGGCTGCGCCATTCAGCTGGTTGAACGCGGTGCTTCGAGCCGTGGTGCGAGCGTCCCAAGGCGCACGCAGGCTGCCGTCGATCCGCGAGGGACCGGAGCTTCCGAGCGTGTACATGCCGGTCTGCGCGCCGGCAAGCCACGCGTTGGCACCGGACAGGGTCAGCCCGATCGGCAGCCCGATCGACGAGCCGAAACCCGCCGCCTGCAGGCGATCGGCGAGGCGTCCGCCCCAGCCGGCCTTCGCCGCCGTTTCGCTGCCCATCGACATCGAATACGCCTGCTGGTCGACGTGCGAAAACAACTCGGGCGGCAGCGGCACGCGACGGTTCTGGTAGTCGGCCTTGGTGGTGGGCGTGATCAACGGCCCGACGTTGCCGATGAGGCCGGCGCGACCGCTTTCGAACAGCGCGCGCAGTTCCGGCATGGCCGGGTTCAGGCCCCAGTCGATGCCGCCGCCGCCCGCAGTCGGCGTGATCGCCAGCAGATTGGCCTGCGGGACCGCGAGAGCAGGGCGCGCGGCGCTGTACGTGCTGTATGCCGCGCTGCTCCTCGGAACGACCATGTTGAAGCTGTCGTTGCCGCCGAACAGGTAGACGCAGACCAGGGCCTTGTACTTGTCGGCCGGCCGCGTCGCGGCATGGACCATCTGCAATTGACCCATCGTGGCCATGGCCGCCGCGCTGCCGAGCGCGACGCGGCTGGCGCCGACGAGGAACCGGCGGCGCTCGTTCGCCTTGTCGATGCGATCCATGGATTACCTCTGCACGGCGAACTGGGACGAGGAAGCGATCAGGAAGATCAGGTCTTCCACGCGATCGCCGCCGCCGTCGTTCATGGGCGTGGCGTAGGTCGAGGCCACGAGGATGTTGCGCATGTCGGTCGGCATGCGGCCGCCCATCAGCAGCAGGTTCATGCGGTCGACGAGTTTTTCCGGTGCGACCGCCAGCCCTTTCTCGGCGGCAAGGTTGAAGCGGTAGCGCGTCCAGTAGAAGCGCGGGTCACTGGTTGTCGTCGGGATGCCGGTGTCTGCGCTGTCGGTCTGCCAGAGCCTGCCATGCAGATGGTTGATCGAACTGATGGCGACGGCTTCGTTGAGGATCTGCAGCTCGGGGGCCACCAAACCGCGATCGCGCAGGTCGCCGGTCGGCATGAAGTTCGGCCGGTAGAAGTTGAACACCGACGGCGAGCCCATCACCGATTGCGCCATGTCGACGCCAATACCGCGATTGCGCAGCAGTCCGCGCGTCGTGGCACCGCCCGCCGTTGCCACCGCTTGGCCTTCGGCGCCGAACGCGCGCAGCACGGCCGAGAACCGCAGCATCGGCTCCTTGACCTTGCCGTAGCCGTACTGCTGGGTGCTGGTCGCCGAGCGCGCTTCCGCGTCCATCAGGATGGCGCGGACGACCGCGCGCATGTCGCCACGCACGCCGCTGCCGTTGTTGTTGAACACCGTCGCGACGCGCCCGATGTACGCCGGCGAGGGGTTGCTGGTGACAAGCCGCTGGATCAAGTGCCGGGCGAGGAAGGGCCCGACGTTCGGATGGTTGTGCAGGTTGTCGAGCGCGGCACGAAGCTCGCTGCGGGCGGTACCGCCAGCGGGCAGGGTCACGCCGTTCAGCAGCGTTTTCGCGCCCTTGTCGTGGTAGGTCTCGACTCCGGAGGCCGTCCACGGCGTCATGCTGTTGATCAGGCCGGGGAGCTTGACGTCGTCTTCCCAGTTCCACCAGCGCGTCGCGTTGCTGAAATTCCAGCCCGTGAGCGCACGGGCCAGGTTGGTGATGCGGACGTTGTCGTAGGTCGGGATCGTGTTGCCGTTCGCGTCCAGCCGCGGCGTGCCGTCGATGTTCAGTTCGATCAGTCCGATCGAGAACAGCTGCATGACCTCGCGGGCGAAGTTCTCGTCCGGCTCGGAGTTGGTGCGCGGATCGGCCTTCTCGTTCTGCAGCATGCCGAGGTAGCGGCCCATCAGCGGATGCAGCGTCACCTCCTCGAGCAGGGTGCGGTAGTTGCCCAGCCCGTGCACGGCGAGCGTGTCGTAGTAGTCGCTGATGGCCTGCTGCGAGTATCCGACGTTGTCGCTGACCTCGGAGATCACGAAGAACTGGCTCAGCGCGAACGCGACGCGCTGGCGCAGCTGGTCTTCGCCGCGGACGCTGATCTGCCACCAGGTATCATGGCGCGTGAGCTGGCATGGGTAGCTGAACTCGCAGGCGATGTCTTCGACGTCGCCACCGAGGTGGGGCGAAAGTTCGTTGTGGATCGCCTGGTGGATCGCGAGGTGGCTGGACGCCGGGCGGTTGAACTGGTCGGTGATCCAGGCGTCGTAGCCGAGCGACACCACGCGGTTGATCTCGCTGGCGGTCGGGCCGAAGGTCGCCTGCTGGAGCAGTCGCGCGGCGTCGGCCTGCGCGACCGTCGGCGCGGCCCCGCTGCCGAATCCCGCCGAGGCGGCGCCGCCGAGCGTCCAGTTCTGGTTGCGCCCCGACGTCAGCGACTGGCAGTTCCAGAAGTGCACCCGGCGGTTGGTGCGCGTGTCGCCGTTCGCCACGTCGATGCAGCGATTCTGGATGGTGTTGCGGATGCGGAAGCGGTTGCCGCTGGCCGCCATCCGCTCAAGGCGGAAATGATGCGTCGCGTTGGACGATGGGCTGCTGCACGTGGTCTGGATCAGCGCCGTACCATCCGTCCCGTTGATGGATGGAGACACGACGCACTGGTTGCTGTGGGTCGCGACGATGTAGTAGATCTGCGCGGCGGCGTTGACGACTTCGAAGCGGAAGTTCTGCTCCGGCCTGCCATTGCAGGTGTTCTGGACGAGCTGGGTGTTCACAGCCGTCGAACCCGCCGGAACTTCCAAGCACAGTCCGCTGTGTTCGACCACGGCGCTGCTGGTGAAAGTGCTCTGCGCCATCGTCGGTGCCGCGACGGCGGCGGCAACAAACGCGAGGCCAATTCGGAACAGGGGGGGCGCCATCGGTCGACCTCGTCAAGGGCACGGTGCTGCACCGCCACAGGCTACGGCCGAACGGGATGTCAAACAACGTCAACGCGCGTGCGGGCTCCCGATAGCATGACGGGGGTCACACTATGTCCGGCCGTAAAACGGGGGAGCCGAAGCGCCAATGAAAAACCCCGCCACGGGGGCGGGGTTCGTGAATGGTGGCCAGGGAGGGAATCGAACCCCCGACACGGGGATTTTCAATCCCCTGCTCTACCAACTGAGCTACCTAGCCGCGTCGCCGCAGCGAGGTCGAAATCTTAACAGTCGCCTGCCTGGTCTGGCAAGCCGGGGTAATGCCTGAATCGTCGCCAACGGCAGTGGCCACCGCGTGCCATCGGCACGGTGCCGATGTAGCGTCGACGAGCCCAGTCCGGAGCGTCATCAAGGAACCCGCGATGTCCCCCATGACCCGTTTGAGCGCGGTTGCCGCCGCAGTCCTCGCCCTCGTCGCCTGCTCCAGCACCGGCTCGTCGGCGTCGACGGAACGCGAGTCCGCGTCTTTGGCGCGCTACGAAGCGGCGGCAGGCGAGCCCGTGGACAGCTTCCGCTTCTTCCGCCTTGATGGCTTCACGGTGCTTGGCGAGAACGCATTGGCCCTTTGGGCGAATCCGCGAGAGGCATGGCTCCTGACCGTGGACGAGCCCTGCACCGAGCTGCGCTGGTCCCTGGCCTTGAACGTCACGTCGTTCTCCAACCGCGTGCACGCGCGAAGCGATTCGGTGCAGGGTTGCCGTATCCGCAGCATCCGCCCAATCGATGTCGCGGCATTGCGCGAAAGCGAGAAGGAGGCCCGGACGGACATCAAGGTCCAACAGCGCGACGCGTGAGCGTCGAACGCGCTTCCCAGCCACATCAATCCGCCGGCGGCACGTAGCCCGCCGGCCTTTCCGCGCCCCCGCCGAACAGGAATTTCTCCATCTCGGCTTCGAGGAAGGCGCGATGTTTCGGGTCCATCGGCGACAGCCGGTTCTCGTTGATCAGCATCGTCTGATGCCCCAGCCACTCCTGCCACGCGGGCTGGCCGATGCTTTCGAAAATGCGCCTGCCGAGGGCGCCAGGCCACGGTGCGAAGGCAAGGGCGGGCGCGTCGACGTCGTGCTTGACGCAGTGGACGGTGCGGCTCATGGCAAAGACTCCAGCAAGGTTCGGATGGGGCGTGGCAGGCCCAGGGAATCGTAATCGGCGCGCGCAACCCAGCGCCGATAGCCGTCGGCGTCGATGCGCGACGACGTGTCGTCGGACCGGGATGCGGTCGCCGTCGCAGGCTCGCGGACTTCGTGCAGCATCGGCACGGCTTCGAGGCGATAGTGGCTGAAGGCGTGGGTGAACGCGGGAAGTGCGATGCCGCCGTGGGCGCCGAATTTGTCGCGAAGGGATGCCGCGGCGTCGTGGTCGGCCGCTTCGGGGACGCTCCACAGGCCCTGCCAGACGCCCTTCGCCATGCGTCGCTCGAGAAGCACGCGGCCGGTGCCGTCGCGGATGACCAGCAGGTGCAAGCGTCGCGTCGGCGTCGGTTTAGACGGCTTGCGCGCTGGGATGCGCGCGACGGCGTCGTTTGCGAGGGCGCGGCATTCGTTGCGCATCGGGCAGTCGGCACAGCGCGGCTTGCGCGCCGTGCAGTGGGTGGCGCCGAAATCCATCAGCGCTTGCGTGTAGTCGGCGAGTCGCGCGTCGGGTAGCCGGGCCTCGGCTTCGGTCCAGAGGCGGCGCTCGACGGCGGATTTTCCAGGCCATTCGGTTTCGCCGGTGAGTCGCGCCAGCACGCGCTTGACGTTGCCGTCGAGGATCGCGTGGCGCTGGTCGTGCGCCTGCGCGAGGATGGCGGCCGCCGTGCTGCGGCCGATGCCGGGCAGATCGGAGAGCGCGTCGATATCGGCGGGAAGGGCGCCGCCGTGGCGGGCGACGCAGGCCTTCGCGGCGCGATGCAGGTTGCGCGCGCGGCTGTAGTAGCCGAGCCCCGACCACAGCGCGAGCACGTCGTCCTCGGGCGCATTGGCGAGCGCCTGCAGATCGGGGAAGCGCGCGAGGAAGCGCTCGAAGTAGCCGATGACCGTCTGCACTTGCGTCTGCTGCAGCATGACTTCGCTGACCCAGACGCGATACGGCGTGCGCGGATGCTGCCAGGGCAGGTCGTGGCGGCCGTGCGCGTCGAACCAGGCCAGCAGACGTGCGGCGAACGAGGGCGCGGGGTCGCGAGGCGTGCTCATCGCGGCTTGTCGAGGCGGATGTCGTCGAGCTCGACGGTGACGCCTTCCAGACGCACGCCGTCGAGCTCGACCGCAGGCAGCGTGGCGCGGCCGGAAAGTGGCGGCAGCGCGGCGGCGTCGCCGTCGTCGACCCACGACAGCACCTCGTCGGGCACGCCGCGCGCTTCCAAACGCACGTCGTCGCGCGCGAGCGTCAGCGAGGCTTCGGCGGCGAGCGCGGACTCGCCCTGCTGCGTGAGGCTGAAGACGATCGGCGCGCGGCTTTCCGACAGCGGCGGCGGCAACGCGGGCCATGTCGAGGGCCATGAGGCGATGTCGCCGCTCGCATCGAGGCGCCACGGCGAAAACTGCAGCCTGCCCGTGGCCTTCAGCTTCGGCACCGGGCCGGTGCCCGAGAGACCGAGCGCGAAGGCTTCGAGGCGCAACGGTTCGGACCGAGGCGTGGCCTTGAACGACAGCACAATGTCGAACGGTTCGGTCGCGGCGTCCGGAACGGTGCGACGGAGCACTCCGCGCAGGTCCAGCGCCATCGCCTCGCCGATCGCGAAGTGCGGCAGCGTGAGTTCCATATCGGTGAGTACGCCGCTGCCCCAGCGAACCCGTCCGCGCGTGACCGCGACGCCGTCGATCTGAGGAAGGGCGATTTCGGCCTGCGAGGGCTGCGCGTTCCACCAGACGACGGCGGCGTCGAGATCGACATCAGGCGCGACGAGGCGAAGCGCGTCGATCTGCAGCGATTCGCCGCGCAGCGTCGACCAAGGCACGGCGACTTCAATCCGCTCGACGGTGAGCACGATACCGCCCCGGGCGTCGCGGGCGCGCACGCCGGGCAGCGACAGCCACGGCTGTGGGCGCCAGCGCAGCGCGGGTTCGCCCTCGTACGACCAGTCGAGCCCGGTGGCGCTGTCGGCCTGCGTGAGCGCCAGATCGGCGACGCGACGGGCGTTGAACCACCACGGTGAGGACAGCGCCGCGATGATCAACAGCGCGAGCAGGACGCCAGAGGCGATCAGGATCCGCCGCAGGACGCGGCGCGGCGGGCGAGTCGCTTCGGTGCGTTCCGAAGCGGCAGCCGAGGCCGGATTCACGAAGCGCCGCGCTCCGCGCCGCCGAGCTCGGGCAGCAGCGCATCGACGAAGGCGTCGGGGTCGAACACGCGCAGGTCTTCCATGGTTTCGCCGAGGCCGACGAAGCGGATCGGCAGGCCGAACTCGCGGGCCAGCGCGAACACCACGCCGCCCTTGGCGCTGCCGTCGAGCTTGGTCACGACGAGGCCGCTGACCTTCGCCGCGGCAAGGAACTGCCGCACCTGGTTCACCGCGTTCTGACCGGTGGTGCCGTCGATCACCATCAGCACCTCGTGCGGCGCGCTCTCATCGATCTTGGTGAGCACGCGCGCCACTTTCGACAGCTCGGCCATCAGCCCGGCCTGCGTGTGCAGGCGGCCCGCGGTGTCGGCGATCAGCAGGTCGAGCCCGCGTGACTTCGCCGCCTGCAGCGCGTCGAAGATGACGGCGGCGGCGTCGGCGTTCTGACCCTGCGCGACCACCGTGACGCCGTTGCGTTCGCCCCAGACCTTGAGCTGCTCGACGGCGGCGGCGCGGAAGGTGTCGCCCGCGGCGAGGGCGAGCTTCAGCCCGTCCTTCTGGAAACGATGCGCGAGCTTTCCGATCGTGGTGGTCTTGCCGACGCCGTTGACGCCGACGGTGAGGATGACGAACGGCGCCTTCGAAGCGTCGATGACCAGCGGCCGAGCGACCGGGCGGAGCATGGCCAGCAGCTGCGCGCGCAAATGCCGCTGCAGTGCGTGGGCGTTCTCGAATTCGCGCGCGTGCATGCGCCGGCGCAGATCCTCGACCAGCGTTTCCGTCGCGGTGACGCCGACGTCGGCACCGAGCAGCACGGTCTCGATCTCGTCGAGCAGGGCGTCGTCGAGCTTCGGGTTCGACGAGAACAACCCGCGCAGTCCCGTCGCGAAGCGGCTCTGCCGCAGCTTTCCCCACCAGCCGGTGGGCGAAGGCTCGATCGGCGCGGTGACGTCGGATGGCGATGCCGTCGCCCTTGCCGCAGTAGCGGTCGCCGGGGCGTCGATGGGGACTTCGACGACCGGTTCGGCCGGCGCTGCATCGCCGCCCGGCTCGGTTGGCGGCGCGGTGGGCACGGCGGCCGGAGCGGGCTTCTTCTTGAACCAGTCGAACATCGTCGCGGGGGAGGGCGGCATCGCGCAGAATGGACGCGAAGTTTACCACCCGCCTCCCGAACGCCCTGATGAAGCCCCGCACCCTAGCCGCGCCCGTCGCCACCGGGCAGGTCCGCCTGATCGGCGGTGCCTGGCGCGGGTCGAAGCTGCCGGTGCCCGCCGTGGCCGGATTGAGGCCGACCTCGGATCGCGTGCGCGAGACGCTGTTCAACTGGCTGCACGGCGAGATCGCGGGTGCGCAGGCCCTCGATCTGTTCGCCGGCACCGGCGCGCTGGGTTTCGAAGCAGCATCGCGCGGCGCGGCAGCGGTGGATCTGGTGGAAAACGCGCCGCCCGCCGTCGAGGCGCTGCGCATCGCCGCGGCGCGGTTGGGACGTGACGGCAGCGGCGGCACGGTGCGCGTCCATCCGCAGTCGGCGCTTTCATTCTTGGCCGCGAATTCCGGCCCGTGGGATCTCGTCTTCGTCGATCCGCCGTTCGCCGCGGGCGTGTGGGCCGAGGCCCTGGCGGCGCTCGCGTCGCGACTCGCCCCGCGCGCGCTCGTCTACGTGGAAAGTCCCGCGGGCGCGACGGCGAGTGTCCCGGCGGCATGGGCGCTTCAGCGCGAGATGACGACGCGGGACGTCCGGGCCGCGCTTTACCGGGCCTTACCGGACTGAGTTGCTACACTCGGTTGGTCCCGAACTCGTGGCCCGGCATGTCGACCCGTCACCGCATCGCCCTGTATCCCGGCACCTTCGATCCGATCACCAATGGCCATGCCGATCTCGTTGCGCGCGCCGCACCGATCTTCGAAAAGGTCATCGTCGGCGTCGCCGGGAGCACCGGGAAAAGCCCGGTCATGCCGGTTGAGCAGCGCGAGGCGCTGGCCCGCGAAGCGCTGGCCCACCATCCGAACGTGGAAGTGCGCGCGTTCACCGGCCTTCTGGCGAACTTCGTGCGCGAATGCAACGCCGGCGTGCTGCTGCGCGGCCTGCGCGCGGTGTCGGACTTCGAGTACGAATTCCAGCTCGCGAGCATGAACCGCCACCTCATCCCCGAGGCCGAGACGCTTTTCCTGACGCCCGCCGAGCAGCACAGCTTCATTTCGTCGACGCTCGTCCGCGAGGTCGCCCGCTTGGGCGGCGACGTGTCGGGCTTCGTTCCGCCGGTCGTGGCGCGTGCCCTCGAGGCGCGTTTCCGCTGCCACTGAATCCAGAACACCGAACCGCTGATCCCGCATCCACCAAGGAGACCACCATGAACCGTTTCGCCCTGCTCGCCGCATCGGCGGCGCTCGCCCTGACCCTGACCGCCTGCCAGGGTGAGGCTGACGACGAGGACGGCGCGAAGCCGGAAGCCGAGGCCGTGGTGCTGATGGCGCCGAAGTCGCAGGATGACGCCGAGTGGAAGAACTACCTCGGCCAGGTGATCGGCACCAACACCGACGGCATCACCGAGCGCACGTTCAACTACTACCTGCCGGCCAACACCGATCCCGCCGAGGTGGACGGCCCGTACTCGCGGATGATGAACGACGTGCGCCTCGCGCTGCAGCGCGGCGTGCTGCCGGGCAACATGCTGAGCTTCAGCTCGCCGAACAGCACGATGATGGCCGACCTCATCGTCGAGGCTTTCGAGGACGAGTCGATCCAGGACACCGCGCTGAAGGGCTCGCGTGTGCTGTTCATCGGTGAGGCCAAGGACGAATCGCGCGTGCGCCAGGCGGCACTGTCGGCCGGCGCGGATTTCCGCTTCGTCGAGGCGAAGTAAGCCGCCTTACCGCGACCGGCGCCTCGCGCCCGTCGCCGTCCGCGGACGTCGTCCATGGCCCTGCGCATCCTCGACACCTGCATCAACTGCGACGTCTGTGCCCCGGCGTGTCCGAACGGCGCGATCTCGCAGGGCGAGGCGATCTACGAGATCGCTCCGCCGAAGTGCACGGAGTGCGTGGGCCATTTCGACGAACCGCAGTGCATGGTGGTGTGCCCGGTCGAGTGCATCGAGCTCGATCCGGCGCATGCCGAAACCAAGAACGAGCTGCGGCGGAAGTTCGAAGCGCTGCAGCGGGAGATGGCCTGAATGTCGTTCCGCCCCCTGATGTTATCCACGCTGCTGGCGCTGGCTGCTGGCCTGTCGGCGCCTTTGCTGCACGCGCGCGAGGTGCCGGCGGCGACAGCGGCCACGGTCGCCATCGCGTCGTCGTCGGTGCGCCCAGACGGCGTGGCCATCGCCAGCGCCAACGCGCAGGCCACCGACGCCGGCATGGCGGTGCTGCGCAAGGGCGGCAACGCGTTTGATGCCGCGGTGGCGGTGAGTGCGGCGCTCGGCCTCGTCGAGCCGGAGAGCTCGGGCATCGGCGGTGGCGGTTTCTTCCTGTTGCGCCGCGCCAGCGACGGGAAGGTCGTGTTCGTCGATGCGCGCGAGCGCGCCCCATTGGCGGCAACGCGCGACATGTTCCTCGACCCGGCCACCGGCGAGCCGCGGCCGCGGCAGACGATCGATGGTCCGCTTGCCGCCGGAATCCCCGGCCTGCCGGCGGCCTTCGTGCACGTGTCGGAAACCTACGGCCGCCTGCCGCTCGCCGACGCGCTGGCGCCGACCGTGGCGCTGGCCGAGAACGGCTGGATCTTCGGCGACAAGAACCTCGCGATGATGGGCTGGCGCGAGGCGCAGCTCGCCGCCGATGCCGGAGCCGCGCCGCTGCTGCTGGTCGACGGCAAGATTCCGGCGGTCGGCACGCGCATGCGCAATCCCGACTACGCCGAGGTGCTGAAGCGGCTCGGCCGCGAGGGCTTCGACGGTTTTTACCGCGGCGAGATCGCGCAGCGTCTCGTCGACGGCGTGCGCGCGGCCGGCGGCATCTGGACGATGGAGGACTTCGCGCAGTACCGCGTGGTCGAGCGCGAGCCGCTGGTGTTCACGCACCGCGGCAAGACCGTCGTCACGGCGCCGCCGCCGTCCTCGGGTGGCATCGCGCTCGCGCAGACGCTGCAGATCCTCGACGGCTACGACTGGGCAAAGCGCAGCGAGCTCGACCGCCTGCACCTGCGCATCGAGGCCATGCGCCGCGCCTATCGCGATCGCGCCGTGTTCCTGGGCGACCCGGATTTCGTCGACGTGCCGGTGGAACTGCTGACGGACCCCGCCTACGCCGCCGGCCTGCGCGCGGGTATCAACCCGGCGAAGGCGACGCCGAGCGAGATGCTGCCGGGCATCACGGCGATCGAGCGGCCGGACACCACGCATTTCTCGATCATCGACGCCGAGGGCAACATCGCCTCGGTGACGCAGACGGTGAACCTGCCCTACGGCAACGCGATGGTGATCCCCGGCACTGGTTTCCTGCTCAACAACGAGATGGACGACTTCTCGGTGAAGGCCGGCGTGCCGAACGCGTTCGGGCTTGTGGGCGACGATGCGAATGCGATTGCTCCGGGCAAGCGCCCGCTGTCGTCGATGACGCCGACGATCGTGATCGGCGATGAGCGCATCGCGGTGCTCGGCACGCCGGGCGGCAGCCGCATCATCAGTATGGTGATCCAGGGCGTGCTGGCGCTGGATGCCGGGAAATCCGCGGCCGAAACGGTTGCCGAGCCGCGCGTGCACCACCAGTACCTGCCGGACCAGGTGTCGATCGAGAAGGACGCGCTCTCGCCCGAGCTGCGCGCGGGCCTCGAAGCGCGCGGCCACGTCATCAAGGAGGAGCCGCGAAGCTGGGGCAACATGCAGGTCGTCACCTGGGACCTTGATGACGGCGAGGTCGAAGCCGGTGCCGACCCGCGCTGGAAGACCGTCGGCAAGGGCAGCACGGACGAGGGAGGCATCTTCCGATGAGCCTCGCCGACGTCCGCCTCTGGTCCGTGCTCGGCAACTCGCAGCGCCTCGACGGCGGCGCGATGTTCGGCAACGTGCCGCGCGCGATGTGGTCGCAGTGGATTGCGCCGGACGACCAGCACCGCATCCCGCTCGCCTGCCGCGCGCTGCTGGCGAAGAATCTCGCCGGCAAGACCGTGCTGTTCGAGACCGGCATCGGTGCCTTCTTCGAGCCGAAGATGCGCGAGCGCTTCGGCGTGGTCGAAGCCCGGCACGTGCTGCTGGATTCACTGAGCCAGGCCGGCGTCTCGCATGAGGACGTCGACGTCGTGGTGCTCTCGCATCTGCACTTCGACCATGCCGGCGGGTTGCTCGCCCCGTGGGCGGAAGGCCAGCCGCCGCGCCTGCTGTTCCCGAACGCGACCTTCATCGTCGGCGCGGCGCACTGGGCGCGCGCGAAGGCGCCGCATCCTCGCGACCGCGCCAGCTTCATCCCCGAGCTTGCCGGCCTGCTCGAAGCGAGCGGTCGTCTTGAAGTGGTCGACGGCGATCACAGCAGAGCGCTGGGCGAAGTGGTGCGCTTCCACCACAGCGACGGGCACACGCCGGGGCTGATGCTGGCCGAGATCGTCGGCGCGGGCGGGCGGGGCGGCGTGGTGTTCTGCGCCGACCTGATCCCCGGCCGGCCCTGGGTGCACCTCCCGGTGACGATGGGCTACGACCGTTCACCGGAGACGCTGATCGACGAGAAGCACGCCTTCCTCGACGACATGCTGACGCGCGGCGTGCGTCTCTATTTCACCCACGACCACGGCTGCGCCATGGCGAGCGTGCGACGCGACGACAAGGGCCGCTACGGCACCGTCGACGAGTGCCCCGAGCTCGTCGGCGCGCCGCTCCTCGCTTGATCCACGCTGCCGCGTGATCGCCCTTCCATCGACGTTCCGGAGACCTCCATGCAACCCCTGATCCTCTCGCTCCTCGCCGCTGCCGCATTGGTCGTTGCTGCGCCCGCGTCGGCGACCTCGTTGACCTACGGCAGCGCGATGCCCGAGGGCGAGGCGCAGCCGATCGCCGCCGTGATGGCCAATGCGGATGCCCAGGCCGGCCGCACCCTGAAGGTGGAGGGCCGCATCACGCAGGTCTGCCAGAAGACCGGCTGCTGGCTGATGCTGGACAACGCTGGCCAGGGTGTCCGCGTGCGCACGCAGCACGAGTTCTTCGTGCCTAAGGACGCGAGCGGCCAGGCCATCGTGCACGGCGAATTGAAGCCGACCGAGCTCACCGAGGCGCAGGCCCAGCACTACGTCGAGGACGGCAGCGGCGAGTCGAAGCCCGGCCGCGAGTGGCAGATCCTCGCCACCTCCATCGTCATCAACCCCTGATTCACTGGCGGGCCCTCCGCCTCGCCCAACGCCGCCATGCGCTCCGATCCCGTTCTCGCCCGTCGCCGATTCTTGGCCCTGTCCGCGTCGGCTGCCGGTGCCGCAGCACTCGGCCTGTCGCCCTTCGGCCGCCTGCTTGCCCATGCGGGCCTGCCGCGCGGCCGCATTGCCGGCTTCGGCCCGCTGGCGCCGGTGGCGGACGCAACGACCGGCCTGCCGCTGCTGAAGCTCCCCGAAGGATTCAGCTACCGCAGCTTCGGCTGGTCGACCACGCCGATGAGCGATGGTCGCCCGACGCCCACGCATCACGACGGCATGGGCATCGTGCACGCCGACGGTTCGCGACTGACGCTGGTGCGCAACCACGAATGCGACGGTGACGCCGGCACGTTCGCCGACGCGGCGATGACCTACAACGCCGACGTCGACGGCGGCACGACCACGCTGGTCTTCGACGCCGACAAGGGCGAACTGGTGGAATCGCGCGCCTCGCTGTCGGGCACGCTGCGCAACTGCGCGGGCGGCATCACGCCGTGGCACAGCTGGCTGTCCTGCGAGGAACAGGTGCTGGACCCGGGCCGCGTCGTGTTCGACGAGCGCGTGGTGGATCTGAAGCGCGCGCACGGGTTCGTCTTCGAGGTGCCGTTCAACGGCGCGTCGAACGCCGAGCCGCTGGTCGCGATGGGGCAGCGCGTGCACGAGGCTGCCGCCGTCCACGCGGCGAGCGGCGACGTGTACCTGACCGAAGACGCCGACCCGTACGCCGGCTTCTACCGCTTCGTGCCCGCGGTGAAGGGCGAACTGCAGCGCGGCGGCACGCTGTGGATGCTGAAGGCCGAAGGCGCCGACGACCTGCGCCGCGGGCATCGCAACGGCGATCGTTTCAAGGTGCAGTGGGTGCCGATCAATCATCCGGAGCGCGGCGCCGGGCCGCGCGGCAAGGGCGACGGCAACGTGCGCGAGGGCCTCGCCAACGGCGGCAGCGCCTTCATCCGCCTCGAAGGCTGCTATGCCGAAGGCGACACCATCTACTTCACCTCGACCAGCGGCGGCGATGCCCGCTCGGGGCAGGTGTGGGCCTACGACGCCAAGGCTTCGGATCTGCAGCTGGTGTACGAGTCGCCGCGGCAGGAAACGCTGTACTACCCGGACAATCTCGCCATGTCGCCGCGCGGCGGCCTCGTGCTGTGCCAGGACAGCTACCGCAAGGAAGCGCAGTCGCTGTTCGGCCTGACGCCGCAGGGCGGGCTGTTCCAGTTCGCGCAGAACAACGGCATCTACGAGAACTTCCACGGCCTCGACGGCGACTACTCGAACAGCGAATTCGCGGGTGCGTGCTTCTCGCCGGATGGGAAGTGGCTGTTCGTCAACGTCTATACGCCGGGCTTCACCGTCGCCATCACCGGGCCCTGGAAGGAAGGACTGCTCTGATGCTGACGGGCCTGTACGCGGCGCTGTGCGCGCTGCTGATCTTCGCGCTGTCGCTGCGCATCGCCCTGCTGCGCAAGCGGCTGCGCATCGGCATCGGTGACGGTGGCGACGCCGGGCTGGCGCGGGCGATCCGTGCGCAGGCCAACGCGATCGAGTACGTGCCGCTGCTACTGGTGATGCTGCTGATCGCCGAAAACAACGGCGCTGGCGTCGCCTTCATGCACGCCTGCGGCGCCGGCCTGCTGGTCGCTCGTGTGCTGCACGCCGTGGGCCTCTCGGGCACGGCGGGCGTCAGCTTCGGGCGGTTCTGGGGGATCCTCCTCACCTGGGCGGTGCTGCTCGCCTTGGGTGCACAACTGGTTTGGGGGTACATCGCCGCCGTGCGCGCCGCCTAGGCGTGCGTCAGCGCGTCGTTGGCTGAGAGGCTCCGATACCGTGACCCTCAGCGCTCCCGGAGCGCCTGCGCCAACGCGTTGAAGTCGACCTCGATGCGATCGGATCGCGCGGGCTTCGCCAGCAGGGCCGCGAACGCGATCGGCACCGGCGGCTCTTTCGACAGTAGCGGGCCCACCACGTCGAGGAATTTGCTCGCATGCGCGGTGGCCGCAACGGCCCAGTCGCGGGTGTCGCCAGCCGCACGCAGGTCTTCGAGTACGGCGAGGCCGCAGGCGGTGTGCGGGCAGGGCGCGACGCCGTGTCGCGCTTCCGCCGCCGCGACCGTCGCGCGGATGCGCGCGTCGTCGATGCGCTGCACGCGGATCAGCGCACGCGCTTTGGCCTCGTCGCCGTCGGCCAGCCACATCAAGCGTTCGAAGTTGCTCGGGGCACCGACGTCCATCGCGTTCGCGAGTGTGGGCATCGCGTCGCGGCCGCGATACGGCGCGCCCTCGAAGAACTCCGCGAGCGTCGGGTTCGCATTGGTCGCCAGCACGATGTCGCCGATCGGCAGGCCCATCGCGCGGGCGATCAGTGCCGCCATCGCGTTGCCGAGGTTGCCGCTGGGAATGATGAAGTTCAGCGCGCGCCCGTGCCGGCGCTGGAAGCGCAGCGCGTGCATCGCGTAGTAGCCCATCTGCGGCAGCAGGCGGCCGAGGCTGATCGAGTTTGCGGTGAGCAGCGGCACGTCGGCGCGCAGCGCGGCATCGCCGAGCGCCTGCTTGGCCAGCCGCTGGCAGTCGTCGAAGCTGCCGGCCACGCGCAGTGCGTGCACGTTGCCGACGAACGCGCCGAGCGAATGCGCCTGCGCGGGCGAGACCTTGCCGTCCGGGTAAAGGATCAGCACGCGGAAGCCCTCGCGGCCGTGGAAGGCCGCGCCGACCGCCGCGCCGGTATCGCCCGAGGTGGCCACGAGAACGGTCTGCACCGGCGCGTCCGGCGTTCGCAGCGCCGACAGCGACGCGGCGAGGAAGCGCGCGGCGAGGTCTTTGAACGCAGCGGTGGGGCCGTGGAAGAGCTCGAGCAGATGATCGTTCGAGCCCTTCAGCGCGACGAGCGGGATCTCGAAACTCGCGGCCTCGGCGCACAGCGCGGGCAGGCGCGCGGCCAGCACGTCGTCACCAAGCAGGGGCCGAAGAATCGAGGCCAGCGTGTCGGCGAGGCGCGCATCCGGAATCGCCGTGACGTCGTCCGCGCTGAAGCGCGGCAGGCGTTCCGGCACGTAGAGGCCCCCGTCCGGCGCGAGGCCGGCGCCGAGCGCGGCGCCGAAGGGCAGCGCAGGCGAGGCGCCGCGCGTGGAGACGAAACGCATCGATCAGTCCTTGGATTCAACGAGGCCCGCGGCGGGTCCGGCCACGGGCGAGACGAGGAGGGAAGCGGCGAAGCCAGCGTCGGCAAAGGCACGCTGCATCGCGGCGCCGCCGGATTCGGCCGCGGCGCGTCCGCGGAACCAGCCGAACACGCTGGGGCCCGCGCCGGAAATGCTGCTACCGAGCGCGCCGGCGTCGAGTGCGGCCTGTTTCACCGCGGCAAAGCCGGGGATCAGCGCGGCGCGGCGCGGTTCGACGAGCGCGTCATGCAAACCGCGGCGGATCAGCGCTTCGTCATCGCGCTCCAGGCCGAGCAGCAGCGCAGCGAGGTGGTGCGTCTGCTGGACGATCGGTTGGATCGCGAACGGCTCGGCGAGCGCGGCGCGCGCGACGCGGGTTTCCAGCACGACGGCCGGGTGCACGACGGCGGTGAACAGCCACTCCGGCGCGCGCAGTCGAACCGGCGCGATGTTCTCGCCGTGAAAGGCCGCGACCAAGCCGCCGAGCAGCGATGGGGCGATGTTGTCGCCGTGGCGGCTGCCGCTGGCCACCGCCTCGCCGTCGAGCGCGAACGGGTACAGCGCCTCCACGGGCAGCGGCGCGTCGAGCAGCACATTCGCGGCGACCACGGCCGCGACGGCCGACGCCGCCGAGCCGCCGAGGCCGGAGCCGAGCGGGATGCCTTTTCGAAGCCACACCGCGAAGCCGAACGGCAGACTCAACGCGTTTCGCAGAGCGATCAGCGCCGCCCCGGCCGTGTTTTCCTCGGCGCGGGCGGGCAGCGCGGTAACGACGCCTTCGATCGCCTCGATGCGCACTTCCGGCGCGTCGATGCGGCGCACCGCGGCTTCGTCGCGCCAGCCCTCGAGGCTGTGCCCGAGCAGGTCGAATCCGGAACAAAGATTGGCGCTGCTGGCCGGTGCGAAGGCGGTCGCCTCGCTGCGCCTCACAGCTTTGCCCCGAGGTGCGCCGCGATCGCGAGGATGTCGCCGAACACGCCGGCGGCGGTCACGTCCGGTCCCGCGCCCGGGCCTTTCACCACCAGCGGGCGCGTGTGGTAGCGCGCGGTGTGAAACGCGAACAGGTTGTCGGTGCCCTGCGCGGAGGCGGCCGGATGCGTGGCCGGAACCGCGCGCAGCGCGACCGTGGCTTTGCCGCTGGCGTCGACTTCGGCGAGGTAGCGCAGCACGTCGCCCCGCGCTTTGGCCGTGGCCAAACGCTCGGCCATCGGCGCGTCGAATTCGTCCAAGCGCTGCAGGAACTCCGGCAGCGGGACGTCGCGAAGTTGCGCCGGCACGAGGTTCTCGACGTCGACGCCGTCGAGCGACAGCGGCCAGCCGGCTTCGCGCGCGAGGATCACCGCTTTGCGCGCAACGTCGGTGCCGCTCAAGTCATCGCGCGGATCGGGCTCGGTGTAGCCGGCGGCGCGGGCTTCGGCGAGCAGTTCGGAGAACGGCCGCGTGCCGTCGTAATGGTTGAACAGCCAGGCGAGGGTTCCCGAGAACAGCCCGGCAATGCTGCGCGGCGTATCGCCGGTGTCGATCAGGTTGCGCAGCGTCATCACCACCGGCAGGCCGGCGCCGACGGTGGCCTCGTAGCGGAAGCGCGCGCCGGTCTTCGCGCCGGCCGCGTGCAAGGCCGCGAGCCGGGCCGAATCGCCGCTGCCGGCGTGCTTCGACGGCGTCACCACGTGGATGCCCTGGGCCAGCCAGCCTTCGTAGCGCTCGGCCATGTCGGCGCGGCCCGAGCAGTCGACGATCAGCGCGTGCGGGATGTGCTCGCTCTTGACGTGCTTCGCGAAAGCGTCGAGATCGAGCGCCTCGCCTCGTTCCAGATCGAGCGAGGCGAGCGTGGTGTCGGAGCGCAGCATCTTCCGCGAGTTCGCCACCACGCGGATGCGCAGGTCGAGCTGGCGCTCGCGTTTCAGCCGCGGCTGCGCCTCGAGGATCTGCCGCAGCAGCGCACCGCCGACGTTGCCCGGGCCGATCAGGCCGATCGACACCGTCTGCCGTGACAGCCAGAACGCCGTGTGCGCGACGCGCAGCGCGCGCTCGGCGTCCGATTCGCGGATCGCCAGCGAGACGTTCCGTTCGCTCGAACCCTGCGCGATCGCGCGCAGGCTGATGCCGGCCTTTGCGATCGCGCCCGAGAGCCGCGCGACGATGCCCGGCGTGCCGATCATGCCGTCGCCGACGGCGGCCAGCACCGCGAGGTCGTGTTCAAGCTCGATGCCCTGCACGTGGCCGGCGGCGATCTCCTCATTGAACTCGGCGCGCGCCGCCGCGAGGCCGGTGTCGGCCTGCTCAGCCCGCACCAGCGCGCAGATGGAGTGCTCGCTTGAGGCCTGGGTGATCATCACCACCGACACTTCGGCGCGATGCAGGGCCGCGAAAAAGCGTTCCGCGCTGCCCGGCACGCCCATCAGGCCCGAGCCCTGCAGCTCCAGCGCCGCGAGGCCGCGCACCAGCGAGAGGCCCTTCACCGGGTTCGACGACGGTGCCGGGTTCGCGACCACGCGCGTGCCGGGCTTCTCGGGCTGGCGCACGTCGCGCACGTTGAGCGCGATGCCGGCCGCCATCGCCGGCGCCAGCGACTGCGGGTGCAGCGCCTTGGTGCCGAAGTAGGTGAGCTCCATCGCCTCGGCGTAGCTCAGTTCCGGCAGCACCACGGCTTCGGGTTCCAGGCGCGGGTCGGCCGACATCAGGCCGTCCACTTCCTTCCAGATCGTCAGTTCGCGCGCGGTGAACAGCGCAGCGAAGAGGGCGGCGGAGTAGTCGCTGCCGTTGCGGCCGAGCGTCGTGTGCGTGCCGTCGGCGAGCCTCGCGAGGAAGCCGGTGACGATCCGATTCGGCTGCGGGTGCGCGCGTCGCCATGAGGCCAACGCCTCGCGCGTCGCGGTGTCGTCGATGCGCGCCCCGAGCTCGCCGTGCGTCACCACCAGCACCTCGCGCGCGTCGAGCCAGGCCCAGTCGGGGCCGAGCAATGCCGCGAGAATCCGGCTCGACCACACTTCGCCGGCGCCGCTGATGCGCGCCGCATGGCCTGAATCGCCCGTGCCGGCGCGCAGGTGCGCGAGGTCGTCATCGAGCTGCGCGAAATCGCGATCGAGCAGATCACCCGGCAAACCCAAGGGCGCCAGCAGCGCGCGATGCGCGGCGAGCAGGAAGGGCAGGTCGGCGTGCTCGCGGCCGGCCTTCGCGCTCGCCAGCGCCGCGAACAGACGATCGGTCGTGCCGAACGTGGCCGACACCACGGCGAGCTGCGGGCGCGGGGCACCGGCCTTCAGCAGCGCTGCGGCGCGACGGAATCCGGCGGCGTCGGAGAGCGCCGCACCGCCGAACTTGTGGGCGTCGGGCGCGAGCGACGCCGACCAGTGCGCGTCGGCGGGGGCGTCAGAGAGGGCGGCAGCATCCAAGGGGCGACTCCTGTTCGGAGGCCGGTCTTGGATGGGGAACCCCGCGTCCGTGACCGGCGCGGGGTGGTGGATCAGTTCGGCCACCCCGGCCCTTGGAAGGTGCCGGTCGTGGTGGTGAAACCCCAGACCGGCACGCGAATACCGATAACGCCGCCGAGGGCGGTCGTCGTGACGGTGAGCGTGAGCCGGACGAGGTGCATGGCCCACTTGAACCCGCGGAGCGCCGACTTGTCAACCCGACGTCAATTCGACGCCGGATTTCCGCGTTCGGTCAGGCCGCCTCGGCGGTGGCGATGCGGGGTCCATGCAGCAGGGCCTCTCGCACCGCATCGATGATCAGGTCGGCTTCGGCGCTCGAGATCGCGAACACCGGCGTGAAGCGCAGCGAGTTGAGGCCGCCGTGGATCACGTTGACGCCTCGCTCGCGGATGAACTCCTCGGTGCTGGTCGTGCCGTAGCACTTGTAGTGCGTCGCGATCTCGCAGGAGAACAGCAGGCCGGTGCCTTGGACTTTTGTGATGTAGCCGTGCGGCAGCTCGGCCTTCAGCGCCTCAAGCTTGGCGAGGAACTCGGCCCCACGGGCGCGGATGTTGGCGCGCAGCTCCGGCGTGAGCAGCGACAGCGTGGCCGCCGCGGTGTCCATCGCGCGCGGGTTCGCCGTCATCGTGTTGCCGTAGGTGCCTGCGCGGTAGAGGCCGGCCGCGCGCTCGGTGATGGCAAGGATCGACATCGGGAACTGCGCGGCGTTCAGCGCCTTCGAGTAGGTCTCCATGTCCGGCGCCTCGAGGCCTTCGAAGCCCGGGTAGTCGACGATCGACAGCACGCCGTGCGCTCGGATGCCGGCCTGGATGCTGTCGATCAGCAGCAGGGTGCCGTGCTCCTTCGTCAGGCGGCGCGCCTCGGCGTAGAACTCGGGCGGCAGCGCGCGGCCCGGATCGCCTTCGCCCATCACCGGCTCGATGAACATGGCCTCGAAGTACCAGCCGTTCGCGTCGGCGTCGGCAAAGGCCTGGCGCAGGGAGTCGATCGAGTAGGGCTCGATGGTGATGAGCTGGTCGGCGTGGTGCTTGTGGCTGGCCAGATGCTGCGCGTAGTTCTTGCGGCTGGAATCCGAATACAGCGCCGGCAGTTCAGTGCGGCCGTGGAAGGCGCCCTTCACCGCGAGGCGCTTGACGCGCTTGCCGGCGTGGCGGCCGCCCGCGTCGGTGTGCAGCTTGGTGTTCACATCAGCGATGCGCCCGGCCAGCGACACCGACTCCGAGCCCGAGTTCAGCGCGAGGAACTTCGCATAGGGGCAGCCGCCGCGGGTGTGGCCGATCTCGGCGCGCAGCGCCCGGTCGAGGCGCAGGTGCGAGAGGCTCGGAGTCATGATGTTCGCCATCACCTGCGGCTTGGCCATGGCCGACAGCACGGCGAACGGCGTGTGGCCGAAGCCGAGCATGCCGTAGCCGCCGCAGTCGTAGACCACCGCGCCCTTCAGCGTGACCACCCACGGGCCGCGCGCGGCAATGGCGATGTAGGGGTTCACCGCGTCCTGCGGATAGAAGTTCAGGAAGCCGTCCTGCGCGATGCGCATCTGCTCGGCCTCGTCGAGGTCGAGGAGCTCCGGGAACTCGGCCTTGATCGCCTCGAAGGCCTCGAGCGCGGCGTCGATCGCGGCGCCGAGCTGCGGATGCGTGGCGCCGAAGCGCTCGATCACGTCGTCGGCGAGGCCGGTGGTGCGGACGTGGCCGGGGTGGGCGCGAAGCGGGTGCAGGCGGGCGGCGAGGCTCATGAAAACTCCGGGGCAGTGAAAACAAAACAGCGCCGGGGCAATGCGCGGCGCTGTTTTTCTCTTTGGGAACAACAACTTGGGCCCGATGCTAGCACCGGGCCCCAAGGCCCGTAACCCCCGGTGTTTCAAACGCCTGTCACAGGTCGCCGCCGGCCATCAGGTGCTCGTCGTGGCGTCCTCATCTGGCACGAACTTCAGCACGTTGCCGTTGATGCAGTAGCGCTTGCGGGTCGGCGGCGGGCCATCCTCGAAGACATGCCCCAGATGGATGCCGGAGCTCGCGCTGCGCACCTCGGTGCGGACGCCGTACAGGCTCAGGTCACCGTGGTAGGTCACCGCGCCCGGCAGCGGTTGGAAGAAGCTCGGCCAGCCGGTGCCGCTGTCGAACTTGGTGTCGCTGCGGAACAGCGGCGCGCCGGTGATCGGGTCGACGAAGGTGCCGGGCCGCGTTTCGTCGAGGTGCGAGCCGGTGAACGGGCGCTCGGTGCCGTTTTCGAACGCGATCTCGCGCTGCTCCTCGGTGAGCAGGCGGAAGCCCAGCCACTGCCAGAAGCGCGCCTTGTCGCCGTTGTAGCCGGTGTAGCGCGACACTTCCTTGCCGTTCTCGAAAAGCACGATCGTCGGCGTCGCGAAGAGCGGCTTCTCCAGCGTCCAGCCCTCCGGCTCGCGGGTGTCGAGCGTGTGCGTGATCGCCACCGGCGACTGCCAGCCGTCGCTCACCTCGGCGCGGAATTTGGCGCAGAACGCGCAGTCGGCGGCTTCGAAAACGACGAGCTGACGCGTGGCGCTGAGCGCGCTACCGACAAGCCGCGTGGGCGCCGCGGCGCCCGACGTCGCCGACGCCGGATTCGCCGGGCCCTGCGCGTTCGCGGCAGCCACGGCGCCGGGCAGGCCCGCCGTCAGCGTCGCCAGCGCATCGGCCGGGAACTTCACGCCGGTGCCGCCCAGCCCGCAGTAGCCGTCGGGGTTCTTCACCAGATAGTCCTGGTGGTAGTCCTCGGCGGCGATGTAGCGGTCGAGCGGCTGGATTTCGGTGGTAATGGCGCCGTAGCCGTTCGCGGCCAGCGCGGTCTGGAACGCGGCCTTCGTCGCCGTGGCGGTCGCGAACTGCGCATCGCCGTGCGTGTAGATCGCGCTGCGATAGTTGCTGCCGATGTCGTTGCCCTGGCGGTCGCCCTGCGTCGGATCGTGGTTCTCCCAGAAACCGGCGAGCACGTTCGCGAGCGTGGTGGCGCGGGTGTCGAACACGACCTTCACCACCTCGGCGTGATTGCGCTTGTCGGAGAGCCCCAGCTTGCGCGCACGCTCGGTGTTGAGGACCGCCTCGTAGCGGCCTTCGACCTCGCCGTTCGCGTAGCCGCTCTCGACGTTGATGACGCCGGGCAGGGCGGCCATGCGCCGCTCCGCGCCCCAGAAGCAGCCCATGCCGAGAACGATGGCATCGAGGTGCTCGCGCGGAACGTCGGGCTTCGCCGCGACGGCAGTGGCGATGGCCGGGGAAACCGGGGCCTGCCCGCAGGCGGCGAGGGTGCCGGCGAGCAGGGTGGCGAGGGCGAGGCGGGTGGAGGGCGAGGCGTTCATGGCGGTCCAAGGTGGGGTGTCCGAAAGGCCATTCGCAGGCTGGACGCGTGGCGTTACATGACGGATGTCAGCGCATTCAGCTGACGCTCGCGACTGCGCGCGCGGCGTGAATGCGGGGAGGCTGTCGGCATGGAGGAGCCCATGACCCACATCCGATCGAACGCCACAGCCGACCACGGCGCGACTGCCGCCGTTCCCACCGCCGTCGTCGCGCGTCTCGCCGCCGTCGCGCACCGCTACGGCGAACACGTGGCGCTCGACGGCGTCGACCTCGAGGTTCGCGCCGGTGAAGTGCTGGCCCTGCTCGGCCCCAACGGTGCCGGCAAGAGCACCGCGCTCGGCCTGCTCACCGGCCTGCTGCGCGTCCAGCAGGGGCGGGTCGAACTGTGCGGCGGCGACCCGCGCGATGCCGCCTCACGGCAGGGCCTTGGCGTCATGCTGCAGGAGGCCCGGCTGCCGGAAACCCTGCGCGTCGGCGAGCTGGTGCAGCAGTTCAGCGCGGCCTACCCCGCGCCGCGCCTGCTGGCGGAAACGCTGGCTCTTGCCGGGCTCGAGGGCCTGGCGCGGCGACCCTACGGCGCGCTGTCCGGCGGGCAGCAGCGTCGGGTGCAGTTCGCGCTGGCGATCTGCGGCCGTCCGCGTGTCGTGCTCGTCGACGAACCCACCACCGGCCTTGACGTCGAAGCGCGACGCGCGTTCTGGGCCGTGCTGCGCGGCCTGCGTCTCGAGGGCGCGGCCCTGGTGCTGACCACGCATTACCTGGAGGAGGCCGACGCGCTCGCCGACCGCGTGGCGGTGATCCGGGCCGGGCGCATCGTCGCCGAGGGCACGCCGATGCAGTTGAAGGCCCGCGTCGGCGGCACGCGCTTGCGCTGCCGCAGCGCGCTGGAGCTCGCCGAGGTCGCGCGGATTACGGGCGTGCGCGAAGCAAGGCGCGACGGGCCGACCCTGCATCTGGTCTGCGCCGATGCCAGCGCCACGGTGCGCGAGCTGATGGCCCGCGACGCGCAGCTTTCCGACCTCGAGGTGCTGCCGGCCAGCCTCGAGGACAGCATCCTCGACCTCACCGCCTCAGTCGATCACGCGCGAACGGGAGCCCCCGCATGAGCACCACGCTGCTTCGCCTGCAGGCGATCGAAACCCACCACGCCCTGCTGCAGGTCTGGCGCCTGCCGGCCTTCAGCCTGCCGACCCTGCTCTTCCCGCTGATGTTCTACGTGCTGTTCGGCCTGCTGCTGCCCGCCAAGACTGGCAATGCTGCGCCGGCGCACTACCTGCTCGCGACCTACGGGGCGTTCGCTGTGATTGGCCCGGCGCTGTTCGGCTTCGGCGTCGGCATGGCGCTCGACGAGGACATGGGCTGGCTGCGCTTGAAGCGCGTGTCGCCGATGCCGATGGCGGTGCACTTCATCGCCCGCGTGCTGACCAGCATGGCGTTCGCGCTCGCCGTGGTGCTGGCACTGAGCGCGCTCGCGGCATTTGCCGGTGGCGTGCAGCTCGACGCATGGCGTTGGCCGCTGCTGTGGGCCGCGCTGACGCTCGGTGCGCTGCCGTTCTGCGCGATGGGCCTGCTGGTCGGGTCGCTGGTGCCGGCACGCGCCGCCGTGGCCGTCGTCAACCTGATCTACCTGCCGATGTCGGTGCTGTCGGGCCTGTGGTTTCCGATCACGATGTTCCCCGAGGTGATGCAGCGTTTCGCCCTCGTCCTGCCGGCGTTCCATCTCGGCGATCTGGCGCTGACGATCGTGGGATTGCGCGACGCCAACGTTCCGCTCGCCCTGGCCGTGCTGCTCGGGTCGGGCATCCTCTTCCTCGCGCTTGCGCTGGCCGCCCAGCGCCGTCGCGCCCGCTAGACTCGACGCCATGCGCCTCTCTTCGCACACCGCCACCGCCCGTGATCCCGGCGCCGTCACGCCGATGCAGCGCCTGCGCGCCGACATGGCCGCCGAACCCGGCGACGCCGGGCAGCGCGCGTGGCGGCGGCTCAACCTCGTCTACCTGATCTTCGTTTTCCTGCCGCTGGTCTGGGTGCGCAGCGACCTGCCGCTGGCGGTCGGCCTCACGCTGCTCGCGCTGGCGGTCTTCCTGCCCCTGTACTGGAAGAGCTACCTGCTCGAAGGTCGCTCGGCGATGGTCGCCGCGCTGCTGATGGCGGTGCTCGGCTTCGCCCTGACGCCGTGGAATCCCGGCGGCAACACCCTCGTTGTCTACGCGTTCGCGCTGCTCGGCTTCTCGCAGCGATGGCAGGTGGCGGTGGGCGTCTCCGCGGCCATCGTCGCGGCGTACGGCGGCTGGCTGTTCGCGCTGTCGATGCCGATGCCTTTCCTGCTGGCGCCGGCCCTGATCGGCGGCGCGGTGCTGGCTGGCGCCATCCTCGGCAAGCGCGAGATGCAGCGCAACGAGCACCTGCGGCTGACGCAGGCCGAAGTCGACCGCCTTGCCCGCGTCGCGGAGCGCGAGCGCATCGCCCGCGACCTGCACGACCTGCTGGGCCACACGCTCAGCGTGATCGCGCTGAAAAGCGAGCTGGCGCGCAAGCTGGCCGAGCGCGACGGCTCGGCCGCCTCATCGCACATCGGCGAGGTGGAAACCGTGGCGCGCGACGCGCTGAAGCAGGTGCGCGAGGCCGTGACCGGCATGCGTTCGGCGGAACTCGCCAATGAGCTGGTGAACGCGCGGCTCGCGGCCGTCGCTGCGGGGCTCGAGTTCGACGCCCGCGTCGATCCGCTGCCCGCGCTCGATACGGCGCAGGAGAACGCGCTGGCGATGGGCCTGCGCGAGGCGATCACCAACGTGCTGCGGCACGCGAAGGCCGGGCGCGTGCAGGTCGCGATCACGCGCGAAAGCCGCACCGTGCAGCTTGAAGTGCAGGACGACGGCGCCGGCTGCGCGAACGCGCCCGGCAACGGGCTGTCCGGAATGCGCGAGCGCGCCGAGGCGCTGGGCGGCAAGCTCACCGTCGACAGCGCGCCTGGCGCCGGCACGCGGCTGCGCCTGCTGCTGCCGCTGGACGGCGCTGGACGCGGCTGAGCGGCGTCCGCTAGCGTCGCCGCATGATCCGCATCGTTCTCGCCGAAGACCAGGCCCTGCTGCGCGGCGCACTCGCCGGTCTGCTCGCGCTCGAAACCGACTTCCAAATCGTCGCCGAAGCCGGCGACGGCGACGCGGCGTGGAAGGCCGTTCAGCAGCACCAGCCCGACCTGCTGCTCACCGACATCGAGATGCCGGGCCTCACCGGGCTCGACCTCGCGGCGAAGGTGCAGGAGGCGAAGCTCACCACGCGCGTGGTCATCGTCACCACCTTCGCCCGCGGCGGCTACCTGCGCCGTGCGCTCGATGCCGGCGTACGCGGCTACCTGCTGAAGGACGCGCCGGTGGAGAAGCTCGCGCAGGCCCTGCGCGACGTGCACCGCGGCGGCCGCGCCATCGCGCCGGAGCTCGCCGTCGACGCCTGGCGCGAAGAGGCCGACCCGCTCACCGATCGCGAGCGTGCGGTGCTGCGCCTCGCTGGTGAGGGCCTGAGCTCGCAGGACATCGCCGAGCAGCTGCACCTTTCCAACGGCACGGTGCGCAATTACCTCAGCGAAGCGATCGGAAAGCTTGGCGCGGCGAATCGCGTCGAAGCCCATCGCCTCGCGCGGCAGAAAGGCTGGCTGTAGTCGCGCTTCGTCGACGCGCGCTGCGCAATCAGCGCAGAATCAGCGCGGAAACACCACCACGTGCGCGAGGTCCGGCCGCACGCGCACGCGCTCGCCGATGGCGAAGCGCCGATGGCTCGGGGCGAGCGCGCTGAGCTCGGTGCCGTCATCGAGCCGCAGCCGGTGCAGGGATTCCGCGCCGTGGAACGTGATGTCGGCCACCACCGCGTCGGTGTCGCCTTCGCCGATGACGATGTCGTCGGGGCGCAGCAGCAGCAGGCCTTCGTCACCGGCACCGGCCCGCGACGCGTCGCCGGAGCGCGGCACCACGAGCGGCCCGAACGGTGAATCAACGCGCCCGTCATCGAGCCAGCGCACCGGCAGCAGTCGGCCGTCGCCGACGAAGCGCGACACGTCCGCGCTGGCCGGGCGGTGGTACAGCTCGTAGCCCGGCGACCACTGCGCGAGGCGGCCGTCAAGCATCACGCCCACGGTATCGGCGAACGCGAACGCCTCGTCCTGGTCGTGCGTGACCAGCAGCGCCGCCGTGCCTTCGGATTTCAGCAGCGCGCCCAGTTCGTCGCGCAGCTTGGGGCGCAGGTCGGCGTCGAGGCTCGACAGCGGCTCGTCGAGCAGCAGCAGGTCCGGCTTCGGCGCCAGCGAACGCGCGAGTGCCACGCGCTGCTGCTGGCCGCCGGACAGTTCGTGCGGCAGTCGGCGCTCGAGCCCGGCGAGCCCGGTTCGCGCCAACAGCTCGGAAACGCGCGCCTCGCGCTCAAGTCTCGACCACGACGACAGGCCGAATCCGACATTGCCCGCGACGTCGAGGTGAGGAAACAGCGCGAGGTCCTGGAACACGAAACCGACGCCGCGCTTTTCGGGCTTCATGCCCGCCGCATCGACGCCGCGCAGCCGCACCGAACCCGCATCGGCCGCGTGCAGCCCCGCGATGACGCGCAGCAGGGTGGTTTTTCCGGTGCCCGAAGGCCCGAGCAGGGCGGCGATATCACCGCGCTTCATGTCGAAGGACACGCCCTCGAAAACGCGCCGGCCGCCATGCGCGGCGGCCAGCGATTCCACGGCGAGGAGCGTTGTCGCGTCGGCGTTTGGCATTGGCGCGGCGCCGCTCATCGGGGTCGCCTCGCTCAGCGCATCTGGCTGGCGACGAAGTCCCAGTTCACCAGGTTCCAGAACGCCTCGACGTACTTGGCGCGGGCGTTGCGGTAGTCGACGTAGTACGCGTGCTCCCACACGTCGCAGGTCAGCAGCGCGGTGTCGCTGCCGGTCAGCGGCGTGGCCGCGTTCGACGTCGAGACCAGGGCCAGCGTGCCGTCCGGACGCTGCACCAGCCAGGCCCAGCCGCTGCCGAACGTGGTCAGCGCGGTCTGCGTGAACTGCTCCTTGAAGGCCTGGAACGAGCCGAACGCCGCGTTGATCGCGTCGCCCAGCTTGCCCTTCGGCTCGCCGCCGCCGCCCGGCTTCAGGCAATTCCAATAGAACGTGTGGTTCCACACCTGCGCAGCGTTGTTGAACATGCCGCCCTGCGACTTGCGGATGATCGCTTCGAGATCGAGCGCTTCGAATTCGGTGCCGGCGATCTGCTTGTTGAGGTTGTCCACATAGGTCTGGTGGTGCTTGCCGTAGTGGAAGTCGATCGTCTCGGCCGAGATGTGCGGGGCGAGGGCGTCGCGGGCGTAGGGCAGGGCGGGCAGGGCGATGGCCATGGGGCTCTCCGTGGGGATGGCGTGGGCGGATGGCGGGGTGTGCAGCAGGACGGACGCGGCGGTCGGACCGCCGCAGCGGCTAGAATTGTAGCCCTGCGGCACCGCCCACCGGTGCCAGCGTCGTGAACACAGCGAGGAACCCCATGGCGGTGATGGAGCGCATCAAGGCCGAGCTCGAGGCCCATCCGGTCGTGCTCTTCATGAAGGGCACGCCCGAGCTGCCGATGTGCGGCGACTCGAAGCGCGCGGTCGACGCACTGCGTACGGCCGGCGCCGCACGCCTGCACACCGTCAACGTCATGGCCGACCCGGAAATCCGCGCCAACCTGCCGCGCTACGCCGACTGGCCGACCTTCCCGCAGCTCTACGTGCAGGGCGAACTGATCGGCGGCGCCGACATCGTCGCCGAGCTGGCGGAAGCGGGCGAACTCGCGCGCATCGTTTCAGAAGCGCAGTCCGCATGAGCGAGTTCGTCGCTTTCCCGAGCGCCGCGCCGCGGCCGCTGAAGGACCGCGTCATCCTCATCACCGGCGCGCACGGCGGGCTCGGTGCGGAAGCGGCGAAGGCCTGCGCGCAGGCCGGCGCTACCGTCGTGCTGCTCGGCCGCAAGGTGCCCAAGCTGGGCCGCGTCTACGACGCGATCAAGGCGATCGGGCCTGAGCCCGCGCTGTACCCGATGGACCTTGCCGGCGCCGACCCGGCCGATTTCGAAACGCTCGCCGACACGATCGCGCGCGAGCTGGGACGCCTCGACGGCGTGCTGCACTGCGCGGCCGATTTCGCCGGTTTGACGCCGCTCGAGAACACGCCGCCCGAGCAGTTCGCGCGGCAGGTGCAGGTCAATCTCAACGCGCGCTGGTTCCTCACCCAGGCCTGCCTGCCGCTGCTGGGCAAAGCGCCGGATGCCTCGGTGGTGTTCGTGCTCGACGATCCAGCCCGAGTGCTGAAGCCGTACTGGGGTGCCTACGGCCTCACCCAGGCCACGAACGAAGCGCTGGTGCGGATGCTGCATGCCGAAACCGACACCACCATGGTGCGCGTCAGCGGCCTCAAGCCCGGCCCGATGCGCACGCCGCTGCGCAGCCGCGCTTTCGTCGACGAGGCCATGCTGCGCGTGCCCGGCCCCGAGGCCTACGCCGCCGCCTGCGTGATGCTGCTTTCCGCGGCGGGCGTCGCGCACCGCGGCAGCATCCACGTGCCCACCGCCGCCGAGACGGCCACCGCCTGAGACCGCCATGCAGGATTCCAGCCTCCTCGCCGCCGCGATCCTGCTGTTCCTGATCCTCGACCCGCTCGGCAACGTCCCGGTCTTCCTGAGCCTGCTCAAGCCGGTGCCCGAGCATCGCCGCCGCAAGGTGCTGGCCCGCGAGCTGGTCATCGCGCTGGGCGTGCTGTTCCTGTTCCTGTTCGCCGGCCGCTACATCCTCGACTTCATCAGTCTGCGGCAGGAGTCCGTGAGCATCGCCGGCGGCATCATCCTGTTCCTGATCGGCCTGAAGATGATCTTCCCGGCGCCCGAGGGCATCTTCGGCGACACCCCGGAAGGCGAGCCCTTCATCGTGCCGATGGCCGTGCCGCTGGTTGCCGGGCCTTCGGGCATGGCGGCCGTGATGCTGATGGGCTCGAAGGAGCCGGACCGGCTGATGGACTGGAGCCTCGCCCTGCTGATCGCCTGGGCGTCCACGGCCGCCATCCTGTTCTCGGCCACCCGGCTGTATCGGCTGCTCGGCCCCCGCGCCCTGACCGCTCTCGAGCGCCTGATGGGCATGGTGCTGGTGGCCATTTCCGTGCAGATGACGCTGGACGGCATCACCGCCTACCTCGGCCGTGCGGCCGCCTGAGCGCGCTGCCATCCGATGGTTGACGCCGGTTGACATTCGTCTCTTTCAATGACGAGACGGCTGTAACTTCCCCGTCATATGCCCCGCCTACGCTGTTAAACTGTCGTTAGGCTGTCATTGCCCACTTGAAGCCCGTCAGCAGCCGACGGCGGCCACAGCGAAGTCCTTCGTCGCGTCGCGGCGATTCTCGTCATCCGAGGCGGCAGGTGCCGCCATCGTCTGTCTCCGCAGATAAACCCAAAGCAGGTCCACACATGAACTATCGCAGCAAGGTGCGCTACTCGAAGCTCGCGCTCGGCCTCGCCGTCGCTCTCGCCTCGGCGTCCGCCATGGCGCAGAACACCACGGCCAACATCGGTGGCCGGGTGACGGCCCCGAATGAAGCCGTCATCGCCGGTGCCCAGGTCACGATCACCCACGTGCCGTCGGGGACGGTGTCGCAGGCCACCACGGACGCGAACGGTCGCTACGTGGCGCGCGGCCTGCGCGTCGGCGGTCCCTACATCGTGACCATCACGAAGGACGGCCAGACGGAGACCGTCGAGAACGTGTTCCTGAAGCTGGCCGAGACCACGCAGGTCAACGCGTCGATCGGTGAAGCCGAAGCGACCCTCGATACGGTCGAAGTCACTGCCGACAACATCGGCTACTCGGTGTTCAGCTCGACGGCCGTCGGTGCCGGCACCACGATCTCCCGCGACCAGATCGACACGTTCGCGTCGATCCAGCGCAACCTGCAGGACTACGCGCGCCTCGACCCGCGCATCTCGCAGACCGACAAGGAGCGTGGCGAGATCTCGGCCGGCGGCCAGAACTCGCGCTTCAACAGCATCACCGTCGACGGCCTGAGCATCTCCGACTCGTTCGGCCTCGAAGCCAACAACCTGCCGACCATCAAGCAGCCGATCTCGATCGACGCGATCGAAGAGGTGCAGGTCAACATCTCGAACTACGACGTGACGCAGCGCGGCTACACCGGCGCGAACATCAATGCCGTCACCAAGTCGGGCACCAACGAGTTCCGTGGCAGCGTTTACTACATTTTCCGCGACGACAGTCTGTCGGGCGATCGCTACAACCTTTCCACCGACACCTACTTCGATCCGCCGGAATCGGAAGACACCACCGCCGGCTTCACCTTCGGTGGCCCGATCATCAAGGACCGCCTGTTCTTCTTCGCCACCTACGAAGACACCAAGTCGACCCGGCTTGGCACGGAGTTCGTGCCGCTGGGCGGCAACGGTCGCCAAGTGTTCATTTCGCCGGCCGAGATCGACGCCGTCCGCAACCTCGCGCAGAGCCGCTACGGCATCGACATCGGCACGGTCGACGCGCCGTCGCAGGTCGAGCTGACCGTCGAGGACATCCTGCTCAAGCTGGACTGGAACATCAGCGACAACCACCGCGCCAACTTCCGCTACACCAAGACGGAAGAAAGCAACCCGATCTTCCCGGGCTTCAACACCACCAACCTGAGCCTGACGTCTCACTGGTACACGCAGGACAAGACCATCGAGGCTTGGACGGGCCAGTGGTTCGGCGACTGGTCGGACAACTTCTCGACCGAGCTGCGCGCTTCCCGCCGTGAGTACTTCAGCGAGCCGGTGAACAACAGCAACCTGCCGCAGATCGGCGTCCGCTTCTCGGGCGGCACGCCGCCGACGGGCGTCACCGGCGGTAACCGGACGCTCAATTTCGGCACCGAGCGCAGCCGCCACTTCAACCAGCTCGGCACCACGTCCGACGAGCTGTACTTCGCCGGCAACCTGTTCATGGGCGACCATGAGCTGAAGTTCGGCGTCGACTGGTCGAACCTCGACGTGTTCAACGCCTTCCTGCAGGACACGCGCGGCAACTACACGTTCGGCTGCGCGTTCGCGTCGCAGTGCACCACGAGCTTCGAGGAGGGTCGACCGATCCAGTATTCGGTCCAGGCAGGTCGCCCGGGCTTCACGATCGCCGACGGCGCGGCCAACTGGGAGCTCGAGAACCTCGGCTTCTTCCTGCAGGACACCTGGGCCGTCAACTACAACCTGACGATCGTGGCCGGCTTCCGCGTCGACCGCACCGGCATGCCCGAGTCGCCGGTATTCAACGCCGCGGCTGCCGCTCCGGTGGGCCCGACGGTCATCACCAGCGGTCGCCCGCGCGCCACCGGCGGCTTCGGCCGTAACAACACCAGCACGCTGGACGGCGAGATCCTGTGGCAGCCGCGCGTCGGATTCAACTACACCTTCGACAGCGAGCGTCCGACCCAGCTCCGCGGCGGCATCGGCCTGTTCCAGGGCGCAGCCGCCAACGTGTGGCTGTCGAACCCGTACTCGAACACCGGCATCGTCACTCAGGTCGTGGGCTGTGGCATCGGCGGCTTCGCCGCTTGCCCGACCACCGGTACCGGCATCTTCAGCCCGGATCCGGCCAACCAGGTCACGAGCTTCACCGGCGCCATCCCGGCCTCGAACGTCGACTTCCTCGACGAGAACCTCGACCAGCCGTCGGTGTGGAAGGCCAACCTCGCGCTCGAGCACGAGCTGCCGTGGTGGGGCGCGGTGCTGTCGGCCGAAGCCATCTTTACGAGGACGGAAGACGGCTTCTACTACGAGCACGTCAACCTCGGAGCGCCGACGCGGACCGGCAGCGACGGCCGCCAGCTGTTCTGGAGCCCGGGCGGCTTCAACACCGCGTGCTGGAGCAACGCTGGTCTGGCGCTGGCCGGTGCAGCGTGCCCGACCACCGGCGGCGTCGTGTCGCGCTGGCAGAACAACGCCAGCTTCAACAACGTGCTGGTCGCCCGTCCGACGGACCAGGGCGGTGGCGAGAACTTCACGCTGGCCCTCAGCCGCGGCCGTCAGGACGACGCGTGGTCGTGGTCGGTGGCCTACAGCTACACCGATGCGACGGAAGTCAACCCGCTGACCTCGTCGGTCTCGAATTCGAACTGGGCCAACACCAACGTGTTCAACCCGGGTGAGAACGTCGAGAGCCGCTCGAGCTATCTGGTCAAGGATCGCCTGATCGCGACGCTCGGCTACCGTCACTTCTTCTTCGACGGCTACGCCACCGACTTCGGCCTGTTCTACGAAGGCCGCAAGGGCAAGCCCTTCAGCTGGACCTACATCAACGACCTCAACGGCGACGGACAGGGCGGCAACGACCTGATGTACATCCCGACCGCCTTCGGCTCGGGCGAGGTGGTGTTCCGCGGCGGTGCCGCCGAGGAGCAGGCGTTCTGGAACATCGTCAACCAGAACGGGCTGAACCGCTTCGCCGGTCGCGTCGTGGACCGCAATTCGGACTTCGCGCCGTGGGTCAACAACGTCGACGTGCGGATCAGCCAGCAGCTACCGGGCTTCATGGCCGAGCACCGCAGCGAGATTTCGCTCGACATCCTCAACGTCGGCAACCTGATCAACAAGGAGTGGGGCCGCATCGAGGAAGTCGGCTTCCCGCTGAACCGCAGCTTCGTCAACTACCTCGGCACGGACGCCGCGGGCCGTTACATCTATGGCCTCGGCACCTTCGAAAGCACGGTCGTCCGCCAGAACCGCGGCGAATCGCAGTGGGCCGCCCAGCTGACGCTGCGCTACCGCTTCTGATCCATCGTTTCACCGCTTGAACGCGAACGGCCGGGGGAACCCGGCCGTTTGCTTTTCCGACGTTTGTGGATTCGCGGCGCGTTGGCCGCGCCCGCTCAGGCGAAATCCGCGTCCAGCACGATGCGGTAGCGCGCCTTGCCGCTGTGCAGGTGCTCGAACGCGTCGTTGATCTTCGACATCGGGAAACGCTCGACCTGAGGCGCGATCTCGTGCCGCGCGCAGAACTCCAGCATCTGGGACGTCGTGGCCGGGCTGCCGAGCGGCGAGCCGCTGACGGACTTCTGCCCACCGATCAGCGCGAAGGCCGGCACCGGCACCGGTTCCAGCACGGCACCGACGAAGTGCAGGCGACCGTTCGGCGCGAGCGCGCCGAGATACGCGGCCCACGGCAGCGTCACGTTCGCGGTGACGAGGATGAAGTCGAACTGTCCGGCCTCCTTGGCCAGGGCTTTCGCATCGGTGCTGACCACGGCGCGGTGCGCGCCGAGGCGGATCGCTTCCTCGTGCTTGCTCTCGCTCGACGTGAACGCGGTGACCTCGCAGCCCCAGGCGTTCAAGAACTGCAGCGCCAGATGACCGAGGCCGCCGATGCCGACCACGCCGACGCGGTCGGTGGGCTTGATGCCGAAATGCGCGATCGGGCCGAACACGGTGATGCCGCCGCACAGCAGCGGGCCGGCGCTCGCCGCGTCGACGCCCTCGGGAATGGGCGTGGCCCACACCCAGTGCGCGCGCACGCGCTCAGCAAAGCCGCCGTAGCCGGCGACGATCAGGCCGCTCGATTTGCCGCAGACGTTGTGGTTGCCCGACAGGCACTGCGCGCAGGCCATGCAGCTGCTCTGGTACCAGCCGACGCCGACGCGGTCGCCCACCTTCACGCGCTTGGCTTCCGGTCCGACGGCGACCACGCGGCCGACGGCCTCGTGGCCCGGCACCAGCGGGTAGCGCGCGTTGCCCCAGTCGTTGTTGACCATGCTGAGGTCGGAGTGGCACAGGCCGCAGTGCTCGACCTGCACTTCGACGAATTCCGGCGGCAGCGGGCCGGCGTCGTAGTCGAAGGGCTGCAGTGCGGCTTTCGAAGCGGTGGCGGCGTAGGCGCGGATCGGCATGGCGGGCTCCTTCGGCAGGTGCCCGAGTCTGCGGCGCCGACGCGACGTCATACAATCACGCCTCCGCGCCGTGAGGCGCATGCCCGAGGGCCGGCCTGTCAAGCCGATCCGATGAAGAAATCCGACTTCCATTACGACCTGCCGCCCGAGCTCATCGCGCAGGAGCCGCTGGCCGAACGTTCCGCCTCGCGCCTGCTGCACGTGCCCGCGCCGCCGACTGGACTCGCAGACCGGCGCGTGCGCGACCTGCCGTCGCTGCTGCAGCCGGGCGACCTGATGGTGTTCAACGACACCCGCGTGATCCCCGCCCGCCTGTTCGGCCAGAAGGCCACCGGCGGCCGCGTCGAGGTGCTGTTGGAGCGCGTCACGGGCGCGCACGAGGTCCGCGCGCAGATCGGCGCCAGCAAGTCGCCGAAAGCGGACAGCACGATCACGCTCGACGACGGCACGGCACTCACCGTGCTCGGCCGCGACGGCGAGTTCTACCGCCTGCGTTTCGAAACCACCGAGCCGCTCGACAAGGTGCTGCTGCGCGCCGGGCGCATGCCGCTGCCGCCCTACATCCAGCGCGAGGCGGACATCCGCGACGACGAGCGCTACCAGACGGTGTTCTCCAAGCACACCGGCGCGGTGGCCGCGCCGACCGCCGGCCTGCACTTCGACGAGGCGCTGCTGGCCGCGCTGCAGGCGCGCGGCGTCGAGTTCGGCCACATCACGCTGCACGTCGGTGCCGGCACCTTCCAGCCGATGCGCGCCGAGCACGTCAAGGACCACCAGATGCACGCCGAGTGGCTGAACGTCGGCGCCGAGCTCGTGCAGCAGATCCGCGCGACGAAGGCCCGCGGCGGCCGCGTCATCGCGGTGGGCACGACCGTCATCCGCGCGCTGGAAACGGCGTGGCGCGACGGCGAGGTGCTGCCCTTCGCCGGCGACACGCAGATCTTCATCACGCCGGGCTACCGCATCCGCTCGGCGGATGCGCTGTTCACCAACTTCCACCTGCCCGAATCGACGCTGATGATGCTGGTCAGCGCGTTCGCCGGCTTCGACCGGATCATGACGGCGTACCAGCACGCGGTGCAGCAGCGCTACCGCTTTTTCAGCTACGGCGACGCGATGCTGCTGTGGCCGGAGCGAGACGCCGACGTCGGGAAAGGGCAGGGCGCATGAGCCGGATGCAGTTCCAGAAGCTCGGCCAGGACGGCGCCGCACGCCGCGGCCGTATCACCTTCCCCCGCGGCACCATCGAGACGCCGGCCTTCATGCCGGTCGGCACCTACGGCACCGTGAAGGCGATGCGGCCGGCGGAGATCGAGGCCCTCGGCGCCGAGATCATCCTCGGAAACACCTTCCATCTGTACCTGCGGCCGGGGCTCGAGGTGATCGAGCAGCACGGCTCGCTGCACGGCTTCACGAAGTGGGAGAAGCCGATCCTCACCGACTCCGGCGGCTTCCAGGTGTTCTCTCTGGCGCACAAGCGCAAGATCACCGAGGCGGGCGTGACCTTCGCCTCGCCTGTGGACGGCCGCAAGGTGTTCCTCGGGCCGGAGGAAAGCATGCAGATCCAGCGCGTGCTCGGCTCCGACATCGTCATGATCTTCGACGAGTGCACGCCGTATCTCATCGACGGCCAGCCGGCTTCCGAGAAGGTCGCACGCACCTCGATGGAGCTCAGCCTGCGCTGGGCCGAGCGCAGCAAGCGCGCGCACGCGGGCAACGATGCGGCGCTTTTCGGCATCGTGCAGGGCGGGCTGTACCCCGAGCTGCGCACGCGCTCGGCCGAAGGCCTGCAGCAGATCGGCTTCGACGGCTACGCGGTGGGTGGCCTCGCGGTCGGCGAACCGGCGCATGAGCGCGAGAAAACGCTCGAGGCGATCTGCCCGCAGCTGCCCGAGGACAAGCCCCGCTACCTGATGGGCGTGGGCAAGCCGGAGGACATCGTCGAAGCCGTGGCCCGCGGCGTCGACATGTTCGACTGCGTGATGCCGACCCGGAACGCGCGCAACGGCCACTACTTCACCGATTTCGGCCAGGTGCGCATCCGCAACCAGCGCTACGAGCACGACCTGCGGCCGATCGAGCCCGGGTGCGACTGCGGCACCTGCACCGGCGGCTTCACCCGCAGCTACCTGCGGCATCTCGACAAGTGCAACGAGATCCTCGCCTCGATGCTCGCCACCACCCACAACCTGCGCTACTACGTGCGGCTGATGGAGCGCATCCGTGCGGCGATCGAGGCCGGCCGCTTCGCCGAGTTCCGCGAGGGCTTCTACCGCGCCCGGGAGGCCGGCGAGCCGGCCTGACCCGGCGCTGGATCCGGCCCGGCGTCGCGCCCGCCGCCCTCACCGGCAGCTCGGGGCGCCCGCCGTGGCATACTTCGCGGCTCTTTGGCCGACCGGATACCCCGTCCCATGTCCTTGCTCGACCTGCTGATCCCCGCTGCCCACGCCCAGGCCGCCGCCGGTGCGCCCGCTCCGAGCCCGTGGCCCAGCCTGATCATGCTCGGCGCGGTGTTCGTGCTGATGTACTTCATGATGATCCGCCCGCAGATGAAGCGGCAGAAAGAGCACCGGCAGATGGTCGAGAAGCTTGCCAAGGGCGACGAGATCGTCACCAGCGGCGGCATCGCCGGGCGCATCGACGAGGTCGGCGAAAGTTTCCTCGTCGTCGAGATCGCCGAAGGCACGCGGATCCGGCTGCAGAAGGGCGCCATCAACGCCGTCCTGCCCAAGGGCACCTTGAAGTCGCTCTGATCGTCCCCCATCACGCCGGCTTGAGGCCGGCTTTCCCGGTTGGCGCTCGCCAGCCTGAAGTGACGCCATGCTCGAATACGCCCGCTGGAAATACGTCGTCGCCCTGATCGTGCTGCTCGCCAGCGCGCTGTACGCGCTGCCGAACCTCTACCCGCAGGACGCGGCGGTGCAGATCACCGCGAACCGCGGCTTCGCCGTCGACGACGCGCTCGACGCCCGCGTCGAGGGCCTGCTGAAAGAGGCCGGCATCGCCACGAAGTCGGTGCAGAAGGAGGACGAAAGCCTGCTCGTCCGCCTCGACGGCGCCGACCAGCTGCGCGCCGCCGAGCTGCTGCGCCCGGCCCTGGAGGGCGGCTACACCGTCGCGCAGAACCTCGTGTCCACCGTTCCGCCGTGGCTCGAGATGTTCGGCGCGCGCCCGATGCGCCTCGGCCTCGACCTGCAGGGTGGCGTGCACTTCCTGCTGCAGGTCGACCAGCAGGCCGCGCTCGAGAAGCGCGAGAACAGCTACGCCGAGCAGATCCGCGTGGTGCTGCGCGAGCAGAAGATCCCGTCGCAGGAAGTGACGGTGCGTCCCAACGACGTGTTGGTCCGTCTGTCGCGCGCCGAGGACCTCTCGAAAGCGCTGAGCGTGGTCGCCGTCGACGCGCCGGAACTCGAACTCGAGCCGCTGCGCGGCAGCGCCGGCCCCGGCTTCACCGCGCGCATCGCGCCGGCGGCGCTGCAGGCCCTGCTGACCGACACCATCAACCAGAACGTCTCGATCCTCCGCAACCGCATCAACGCCCTCGGCGTGGCGGAGCCGATCGTGACCCGCCAGGGCGAGTCGCGCATCGTCGTGCAGCTGCCCGGCGTGCAGGACACGGCGCTCGCGAAGCGCGTGATCGGCGCGACCGCCACGCTCGAGTACCGCGCCGCCCTGCTCACCGACACCGATGCGCTCGAGGCCCAGCGTACCGGCCGCGTGCCGCCCGAAGGCCGCATCTACTACATGCGCGAGCGCGCGCCGGACGGCAGCCGCATCCCTGTGGTGCTGGCCAAGCGCGTCATCGCCGCCGGCGACCAGCTCGTCGCCGCGACCTCGATCACCGATCCGGAAACCGGCACGCCGGGTGTCTCGGTCACGCTGAACGCATCGGCCGGCAAGCGCATGTTCGACTTCACCTCGCAGAACGTCGGCAAGCCGATGGCCGTGGTGTACATCGAGCGCGTGCCGGAAGTGCGCATCGTCGACGGCAAGGAAGTGCGTGGCACCAAGGTGACGGAAGAAGTCATCAGCCTCGCGTCGATCCGCGGCGTGTTCAGCCGCAACTTCCAGACCACCGGCCTCGAAAGCCCGCAGGAAGCCCAGCAGCTGGCCCTGCTGCTGCGCTCGGGCGCGCTGGCCGCACCGATGGAGTTCGCCGAGGAGCGCATCATCGGCCCGAGCCTGGGCGCGGAGAACATCGCGCGCGGCCTCGAGTCGATCGCCGCCTCGTTCGTGCTGGTGCTGGTCTTCTTCGTCATCTACTACCGGATGTTCGGCGTCATCACCAACATCGCGCTGCTGCTGAACCTGCTGATGCTGGTGGCGGTGATGTCGATCATCGGCGCCACGCTGTCGCTGCCCGGCCTGGCCGGCATCGCGCTGACGGTGGGCCTGTCGGTCGATGCGAACGTGCTGATCAACGAGCGAATCCGCGAGGAGCTGCGCGCCGGCAATACGCCGCTGTCGGCCATCAAGGTGGGCTACGAGAAGGCCTCGGGCACGATCGCCGACGCCAACGTCACGGCCCTGCTGGCCGGCATCGCGCTGTTCGTGTTCGGCACCGGCCCGGTCAAGGGCTTCGCGCTGTCGCTGATCATCGGCATCCTGACCTCGATGTACACCGCGGTGTCGGTGTCGCGCGGCGTCGCCACCCTCATCTACGGCCGCCGCCGCAAGCTGGCCGGCCTGGCGATCTGACCGGAGTTCCCACGTGTTCCGCCTCATTCCGTTCGATACGAATTACGACATCCTGCGCTGGCGTCTGCCGTCGCTGGCGATCGCCGCGGCGCTGATGGTCGTGGCGCTGGCGCTGATCCCGCTGAAGGGCTTCAACTTCGCGCTCGACTTCACCGGCGGCACCGTCGCCGAGCTGCAGTTCGAGCAGGAGCCGGACCTCGAGCGCGTCCGCGCCGCGCTGGAAACCGCGGGCTACAGCAATCCGGTCGTCCAGACCTTCGGCGCGGCCAACGACATCGTCGTCCGCCTGCAGCCGCGCGAGTCCGCGGGCGGGGAACAGGCGCTGCAGGAAAGCGCTGCGGCCACCGGCGGCGAGATCGCCGACCTGCTCGGCGAGCCGGGCAACGCGGTCACCGTCGTGCGCTCCGATTTCGTCGGGCCGCAGGTCGGCAAGGAGCTCGCCACCAACGGCGTGCTCGCGCTGTTCTTCGTCATCGTCGGGTTCCTCGTCTACATCACCGTCCGCTTCGAGTGGAAGTTCGCCGTCGCGGCGATCATCACCACACTGCACGACATCCTGCTGGTGGTCGGCTGGTTCGCGCTGTCGCAGCACGAGTTCGACCTGATCGTGCTGGCCGGCATCCTGTCGGTGATGGGCTACTCGATCAACGACACCATCGTGGTGTTCGACCGCGTGCGCGAGAACTTCCGCGCCATGCACCACGTGTCGGCACAGGAGGTGCTGAACCGTTCGATCAACCAGACGCTGTCGCGCACGATCATCACGTCGGTGGTGGCCTTCATCACCGTGTTGGCGCTGTACATCTACGGCGGCGCGAGCCTGGAAGGCATGGCCGAAGCGCAGATGATCGGCATCGTGATCGGCACGCTGTCGTCGATCTTCGTGGCCTGCCCGCTGCTGCTGTGGCTGAACGTCACCAAGCAGGACCTGCTGCCGAAGGCGAAGGACGACAGCGAGCTCGATCGTCGTCCTTGACGAGTTTTTTCAAGGATTCATCGATGAAGGCCGCGGGGCGATCCGCGGCCTTCATCGTTCCGGGTACGATGGCGCCACCGGTCAGGCAGGGTGCTGCATGTCGCCAGCGATGACGATCAGCGACGGCGCGACGAGGCGTGGCGAGACGTCGGAACGCGCGTCGTCGCGGTGGTTCCGGACCCTGCTCCTCGGCCTGTTCGCGGCATTCGCCGCGCTGTCGGGCGCCGTCTCCGGCGCGATGCCCGTTGCAACTGCCGCGCCGCTTTCCGTACCGCTGCTGTTCGATCGCGTCGGTGACGCCGAGCGGATCAAGGACGGCGTCGTCACCGGCCTCGCGCAGGACCGCCAGGGCCTGCTGTGGATCGCCACCACCGAAGGGCTGGTGCGCTACGACGGCTACCGGTTCCGGCGCTACCTCGCCGATCGCGGCGATCCCGGCAGCCTGCCGGGCAACGTGGTGCGCGTCGTGCATCGCGCCCGCGACGGTCGCATCTGGGTCGGCACCGAAGGCGAGGGCGTGGCGCGCTACGACCCGCTGACCGACCGCTTCGAGCGCTTCGGCACCGCGGAAGGCGTGCCGGCGCTGCCGATCCGCGCGCTGGCCGACGACGCCCGCGGCGGCCTGTGGATCGGCTCGACCGGCGGCGGCGTGCAGCGTCTCGATCCGGCCGCGCGGCGCAGCGAATCCTGGCGCCACGATCCCACGGTCGCGAACGGCCTGCCGGACGATCGCGTGTCGGCCATGCTCGTCGACCGCGAGGGCCACCTGTGGGTTGGCACCTGGCGCGGCCTGATCCGCCTTCGCGCCGGTGCCGCCGCTTTCGAGCGCGTGCTCTCCGAGCCCGACGATCCGCTGGGCTTCGCGCAGGCGCGCATCCGCAGCATCGTGCAGGTGGCCTCCGGCGACCTGTGGATCGGCGCGCAGCAGGGCCAGGTGGCGGTGATCCCGGCGGCGCAGGTCGGCGCGCCGCGCGTACCGCAGCCCGGGCAGGTGCGACGCTGGCTCGGGGCCGGCTTCAACACCGTCGCCGAGCCCGTGCCGGGGGAGATCTGGCTCGGCCATCCCGGTGGCATCGACGTGCACGCCGCGGCGGACGCCCGCCTGCTCCGCGAAGTACGCGCGGTGTCGGGGCAGGCCCTCGGCCTGGACCCGGCTGAAGTGCGCGCGCTGCTGGTCGACGCGTCGGGCCTGCTCTGGGTGGGCAGCTTCGGCGGCGGACTGCAGCGCACCGAGCCGCGCCCGCGCGGCCTGCTGAGCCGTCGCCTGCAGCCGGGCATCGACCCGTCGATGGCGCAATTCAACGTGCTGACGATGGGCGAGGACGGCGTCGGCGGACTCTGGCTGGGGCTGGCCGGCGTCGGTGTGGCGCGGATGGGCGACGACCTCGCGATCCGCGAGCTGCTGCGTCCCGGTGCCGAGGGCGACGGCGCGTTCGAGGGCGACCAGCCGGCCGGGGTCGTGGCCTCGGCGGCGGGCGATCTCTGGGTCGGTACCGAGCGCGGCCTGTTCCTGCGCCGTGCGGGGCAGTCGGCATTCGTGCGCGTGGCCGGGCCGGGATTCCTCGAAGGGTCGACCGTGCGTCGATTGTGGCCAGCGAGCGATGGCGGCCTGTGGGTCGGCACCGCGGACGGCCTGTTCCACGTCGCGGGCGACGGCGGCACGCTGCAGCGGATCGGCGGCGCGGACGGCAGGCCGATCGTCGGCAGCATCGAGGCGATGGCCTTCGACGCCACGGGTGCCTGGGTGGGTGGAAGCCCGGGCCTGATGCGGCTCGACACCGCGTTGCGGACGCTGCGGCCGACCGAGGTCCGCGTCGGCGACAGCGCCATGCGTCTCGACGTCAACGGGCTGCTGATCGATCCGAAGGGCGCGCTGTGGATCGACGCGGCCGGGCTGTACCGCGTCGCGCAGCCGGTCGGCGAGGCCCTCGGGGTCGAAGCGATCAGCGCGCGGCACGGCGAGGACGGCGTCAGCTTCGGCGCCAACCTGCTCGATGACGCCAGCGGGCGCATCTGGACCCACCGCGCGATGTTCGACCCCGCCACCGATGCGCTGCTGCGGCTGCTGCCGGCCGACGGCGCGCAGATCGGCACCGGCTGGTTCCGCTCGTACGCGCGGATGGGCGACGGGCGGCTGGCGTTCGGCGGCCGCGAAGGCGTGCTGGTGGTCACTCCGGAGTTCTTCGAGCCGTGGACGTGGAAACCGCCGGTCGTGGTCTCCGAAGTCATCGTCGATGGGCGTCGCCAGCCCGTCGGGCCGGAGGCGACCGAGCTGCGCATCGCCGCCGGCCAGCGCGGCTTCGGCGTCGAGTTCGCCGCGCTCGATTTCAGCGCGCCGAACCACAACCGCCACCGCTATCGGCTCGAGGGCGTCGATGCGGACTGGATCGAGGTCTCGTCGGAAAACCGCGTGGCGTCCTACGGCAACCTGTGGCCGGGGCACTACCGCTTCGTCGTCCAGGGCAGCAATCGCGCCGGCGCGTGGAGCGAAGCGCGGGAGATCCTGACCGTCCGGGTGGAGCCGCGCTGGTGGCAGACGCCGCTGGCGGCGCTGCTCGCGCTCGCCGCGCTGGCGCTGGCGACGACGCTGTTCGTGCGCTGGCGCACGCGCAGCCTGCGCCGCGCGCGCCTGCTGCTGGAGCGCGAGGTGGACCGGCGCACGACCGAGCTGCGCGCGATGTCCGAGGCGCTGCGCGAGCGCACGCGCGAGTTCGAGGAGGCCAGCCTCACCGACCCGCTCACCGGGCTGCGCAACCGCCGCTTCATGTCGCAGGAGATGACGGCCGAGATGGCGCTGTGGATCCGTCGCCAAGCGCCGTCGGCGGACGGTGACTCCCGCCGCGACATGGTCGTTTTCCTGATCGACATCGACCATTTCAAGGCGGTCAACGACCGCCACGGCCACGCGGCGGGCGACGAGCTGCTGCGGCAGTTCGCGCTGCGACTGCGGCAGGTGTTCCGCGCCTCCGACCATCTCGTGCGCTGGGGGGGCGAGGAGTTCCTCGTGGTGGCGCGCGAGACCCATCGCCGGGCCGCTGCGGAGCTCGCCGAGCGGGTGCGCACGGCGATCGCCGACGCGCCCTTCATCGTCGACGGCCACGCGGTGTCGATCACCGCCAGCGTCGGCTATGCGCCCTTGCCCTGGGACCTCGAACGTCCGCAGGCCCTCGGCTGGGAAGCGGTGGTGGCGCTCGCCGACCTCGCGCTGTACACGGTCAAGCAGGGCGGCCGCGACGGCTGGCTGGGCCTGCTGCCGGACGCGCCGCTGCCGGCGGACGCGGACCTCGCCTGGGTGATGAAGCGGATGCCGAGGATGCTGACGACCGGCGAGATCGTCATGGCGAGCAACCTCAACACCGATCGCCTCGCGCATCTGATCGCCGCGCAGGCGCGGTGACCGGAACACGGGCGACGAGAGCGCCCGAGGCGCGGATCAGCCTGCGGCGTTCGGGTTCAGCGGCGGCGGCGCGAAGCTGGCCAGCCAGCCGGATTCCTGCACGGCCTTCTGCACCGCGTCGACCACCTTCATCGGGCCGGCGATGCACTGGCCTTCGAACAGGATCTTCTCGTTGCGGCCCTTGAAATCGCAGGCGCGGCCACCGGCCTCGCGCACCAGCAGGAGTCCGGCGGCGATGTCCCAGGCTTTGACGCCGGCTTCGAAATAGCCGTCCGAGCGACCGGCGGCGACCCACGCGAGATCCAGCGCGGCGGAGCCGGTGCGACGCACGTCCTCGGCGTTCTCGAGCAGCATCTCGATGCACTTGAGCTGCGGGCCGATGCGCTTGCGCTCGCGCGGCGGGAAGCCGCTGATCAGCACCGCGCCGCCGATCTCCCGCTGCGTGTTGATGCGGATGCGGCGGTCGTTCAGCACCGCGCCGCTGCCGCGCGAGGCGGTGTACAGCTCGTTGCGCAGCGGGTCGTAGATGACCGCGTCGGTCGGCTCGCCGTTGTCGGTGAGCGCGATCGACACGCAGAAGTGCGGGATGCCGCGCAGGTAGTTCGAGGTGCCGTCCAGCGGATCGACGACGAAGGTGTAGCGGCCCTTGCCGGTCTGCCCGGTCTCTTCGCCGAGGATGGCGTAGTCGGGGTAGGCGCGCTTCAGCTCGCGTATGATTTCGCGCTCGGCGAGGCCGTCCACTTCGCTGGCGTAATCCTGGCGGGCCTTCTCGACGACGTTGAGGCTTTCGAGGCGCGACATGTTGCGCAGCAGGACGTTACCCGCGGCACGCGCGGCCTTGACCATGACATTGACGACAGGGTTCTGCATGCGCTGCCCGCCTCTTTCCGCTGGATTGTGTGAAGAACGATGGACCGGTCGGTGCCGGGCCGGCGCGGAGTTTACCCGATCCGCCGGAGGCAACCTTGCGCGCGCTTGAACGGGTCCGGATGGTGCTGGTGGGCACCCAGCACCCGCGAAACATCGGCTCCGCGGCGCGGGCGCTGAAGACGATGGGCTTCGGCGCGATGCACCTCGTGGCCCCGGAGAAGTTTCCGCACGCCGATGCGACCGCGCTGGCCGCCGGCGCGGACGACCTGCTCGAGCGCGCGCGCATCACGTCGACGCTCGCCGAAGCGGTGGCCGGCTGCACGCTGGTGCTGGGCAGCACCGCGACGCAGCGCGCGGTGCCGATGCCCGAGCTCACGCCGCGCGAGGCGGCGGCGCAATTGCTGGAAGCGGCGCGCCACGGCGACGTCGCGCTGGTGTTCGGGCCGGAGCGCACCGGCCTCGAGAACGCCGAGCTGCAGCTCTGCCACGCGTCGGTGTGCATCCCGACCGATGCGGATTTCAGCTCGCTGAATCTCGCGCAGGCGGTGCAGGTGCTGGCCTACGAGCTGCGCTTGGCCGCGATGGCCGAGGAGGGCGTCGACGCCGCGCGCGATCCGCTCGACGAGCGCCCGCCGGCCACCCACGACGAAATGGAGCGCTTCTTCGCCCACCTCGACGAAACCCTGCACGACATCGACTTCCACAAGGGCCGGACCGGGACGACGGTGATGCGGCGCCTTCGTCGGCTGTTCCTGCGCGCCGCGCCCGACGAGCGCGAAGTGCGCGTGCTGCACGGCATCCTCGCCGACGCCCAGCGCATGGCCCGTCTCGCGGCTTCCAGGGAGGAAAAATAGTCGTGCAGTCGTGTCACACTCGGCCGGTTGTCCGGTGTCAAGGTCGAGGATGAACGGGCGGAAACGGTTCCACGCATTCGCAATGATGGTGTTGATGGCTCTGGCGAACGTCGCCATGGCCGACCCCGGCGTCCTCGTCCTCGGGCGCATCAGCGACGACCCGCAGCGGCACCACGACCAGCTCAAGCCGCTGCTCGACTACGTCGTGCCGCGCATGGCCGATGTCGGTATCCGCGAAGGCCGCGTCCTGATGGCTCGCGACGCCTCGCGCATGACCAGCTACCTGCGTCACGGGCGCGTGGACTGGGTCACCGAAACCGCCGCCACCGGGCTGACGCTGATCAACCGCGCCAGCACGCCGGTGCTGCTGCTCACCGAGCGCAATGGCGTGAGCCACTACCGCTCGCTGCTGTTCGTCCGCAACGACTCGCCGGTGCGCGGGCTCGATGATCTGCGCGGCCGGCGTCTCGCGCTGCAAAGCCCGGCATCGACCAGTGCCTACCTGCTGCCCGCGATCACCCTGCTTGACGCCGGCGTGCCGATGGAGATCCTTCCCTCGCCGATGGACCGTCCGCGCGCGGGCGGCGTCGGCTACGTCTTCGGCAACACCGAGGCGAACATCGCCACCTGGGTGCTGAAAGGCGTCGTCGACGCCGGCGCGTTCAGCGAGGTCGACATGGCGGAACTGCAGGCGCGCGATCCGCGCGCGGCGTCGCTGCGTGTCGTCGGGCGCAGCATGAGCGCGCCGCGGGCGATGGAACTGGTGCGCGCCGACCTCGACCCGCGCGTGCGCGAGCGGCTGCGCGCGGTGCTGCTCGAAGCCTCGCGCGACCCGCAGGCCGCCCCGGCGCTGCAGCGATTCTTCGGCACGACGCGCTTCGCCGATGTCACGCCCGAAGACGCCGCGGCGCTCGACGTGCTGGCCGAGGCCGCGCGCCGCACCCGGGAGGCCATCGAGTGAGGTTCCGCTGGACCCTGCGCGCCCAGCTGCTGGGCTGGGTGCTGCTGTGCGTCGCGACGGTGGCGCTGATCTTCGCCGGGCTGATCTGGCGCGAGCAGCGCAGCTTCGTCGCCATGCGCGAGGGCGGCGACGCGCTGGTGCTGGAGGTCGTCCGCGCCGGCCTGCAGCAGCGCGGTACGGCCTTGGCGAACCAGCTCGCCAACGCGGTGGCCAATCCGCTGTACTTCCTCGACCTCGACCGCATCGGCGAGTACACGCGCAACACCGGCCAGCAGGCCGACGTGGCCTACGTGCTGGTGGCCGATGCGCAGGGTCGCATCGTCCACGACGGCAGCCGCGACATCGCGCGCTTCGGCGAAGCGATGCCGGATCTCGCCGACGCTTCCGGCGTCGCGGCGTCCGGCGACGCCCGGCTCACGGGCGTCGAAGCGCGCTGGGTCGACGGCCTGCTGCACCTGAGCGCGCCGGTGCGCCTCGGCGAGCAGCCGATCGGCTGGGTGCGCCTCGGCCTGTCGATGGACGAGGGCACCCGCGCGGCGCAGGGCTGGAGCCGCACGGTCGAGGAAGGCCTGCGCGAAACCCGCGCCGCGCACATCCGCTGGCTGCTCGCGGGGCTGCTGCTGATCGCGGCGTTCGGGCTGGTCGGGCTGTATTCGCTGCGTCGCAACGTGCTGCAGCCGATCCGCGCGCTGGCGCAGGCCGCCGCGGCGGTGGAAGCCGGACGCTACGCCGAGGCGCGGCTGCTCGACGCGCGCGACGACGAGATCGGCGACCTGACGCGGGTGTTCTCGCGGATGGCGGAATCGGTCGCCCGCCACGAGCGCGACATCCGCCGCATCGCCTATACCGATCCGCTGACCGGCCTCGGCAACCGGCTGGCGCTGAGCGAGTCCCTCGAATCCCGGCTGCTGACGCTGCAGGCCAGCAGCGGCGAGCTCGCGCTGATGTTCATCGACCTCGACGACATCAAGCGCGTCAACGACACCCTGGGCCATCACGTCGGCGACGAGCTGCTGGTCGACGTCGCGTCGCGCATCCGCGCCGCCTGCGCAGCGGAAGGCATCGACGCCGCCGAGTTGGCCCGCTTCGGTGGCGACGAGTTCGTCGTGCTGTTCCCCGAATCGGCGGTGCGGCAGCGCGCCGAGGCGCTCGCGCGCCGCATCCTCGCGGCGGTCAGCGCGCCGCTCGCGCTGCATGACCGCGACCTGATCGTGTCGGCCTCGATCGGCATCACCGTGTTCCCCGACGACGCCGGCTCGGCGGCGCAGATGGTCAAGAACGCCGACATGGCGATGTACCAGGCGAAGGCCGCCGGCAAGGGCTGCTTCCGCTTCTATTCCCGCGCGCTGGACGAAGAGGTGGAGCGCCGCGTGCGGCTGGAGCAGGACCTGCGGGGCGCCTGGGAGCGCGGCGAGATGAGCCTCGCCTTCCAGCCGATCTTCGACCTCACCGACGGCCGCGCGGTCGGCGCCGAGGCGCTGCTGCGGTGGACGCATCCCGAGCTGGGCCTCGTGCCACCCGCGACCTTCATCGCCATCGCCGAAGACAGCGGGCAGGTCGACGTGATCGGCCACCGCGTGCTCGACGAGGCGATGCGCGCCGCCGCGCGCTGGCAGGTGCCGAGCGGCACCCGCGCGCCTTTTGTCGCCATCAACGTCTCGCCGCGCCAGCTCTCGCTCGGCGATCTCCCGGAAACGGTGGAAGGCGTGCTGCGTCGCACCGGTCTCGATCCGCTGCGCCTGCACCTCGAGCTGACGGAGACGGCGATCCTGCGCGACGAGGCGCAGGCGACGGCGGCCTTCACCCGCTTACGCGCGATCGGCGTCGGCGTGTGGCTGGACGACTTCGGCACCGGGTTCTCCGGGCTGTCGCACCTGCGCCGCGTGCCGGTGGACGGCGTCAAGATCGACCGCAGCTTCATCACCGACCTGCTGCGCGACCCCAACGACCTCGCGCTGACCACCGGCGTGATCGCGATGGCGCACTCGCTCGGCGTCACCGTGGTCGCCGAAGGCATCGAGAACGAAGGCCAGCATGACCTGCTGCGCGAGCGCGGCTGCCCGCTGGGGCAGGGTTTCTACCTCGGGCGCCCGCTGCCCGAGGAGGAGATCGCGCGGCTGTTCGGCTAGAACCAGCCGATCACGCGCTCCGCCAGCGCCACGACGGCCTTGGCGACATCGTCGACGAACAGCACGACGACCAGCAGCTCGATCGCGCCGAGCGCCCAGGCGAACGCGAGGGTGCGGCCGTCGCGCTCGATCAGCGCGATCGCGAAGACGAGCAGGACGAGGCCGAACGGGTAGTTGGTGAGCGGGATCGGCAGGGCCAGCAGGCCGCCCAGCAGCACCAGCAGCAGGCCGGTCACGGCCTTCGCGGCGGGGTGGTCGATCATCGTCGGCCAGCGCGGGCGGCTGACGCGCTCCAGCCACGCCAGCGGCGTCGCGAGGCGCGCCCTGAACCGCTCGAGCGATGCCGTCGATACCGGACGGCGCTGCAGCCAGCGCGGCAGCCACGGGTGCTCGGCCTGCGCGAGCAGCTGCAGCCCGGCCAGCGAAACGAGCGGGCCGCTGATCGCGCCGGCGCCGGCGGGCAGCGGCAGGAAGGCCGGCAGGATCGCGAGCAGCAGGAACAGGCCGAACGCGCGCTCGCTGAAGGCGTCCAGCAGGTCGGCCAGCGGCAGCGTGTCGGGATGGTCGCGTGCGATCCGCTCGAACAGCACGCGCGTGGTCAGCTCGTCATGCATGCGCCGCGGTCAGGCCTCGGCGTCTTCGTCGCGTTCGAGGCGTGCCACCAGCAGCTTGTCGATGCGCGCGCCGTCGCGGTCGATCACCTCGACGCGCCAGCCTTCCCACAGGAAATGCTCGCCGGTGTCGGGAATGCGGCCGAACTGCGCCATCACCATGCCGGCGATGGTGTGGAAGTCATGGTCCTCTTCGCCCGGCAGCGCGCTGACGCCGAGCAGTTCGCGCGTCTCGTCGTTGGGCAGCCGGCCGTCGACCAGCCAGCTGCCGTCCTCGCGCTGCACCAGCAGCGGCTCGTCGTCGCTGGCCTCGTGCGGCGACTGCCCGCGGCCGATCACGGCGCCGAGCAGGTCGCTGGCGGTCACCGCGCCGATCACCTCGCCGTACTCGTCGACGACCAGCGCCATCGTCTGCTGCTCCTCTCGGAAGATCTCGAGCAGGCGCATGGCCTGCGTGGATTCCGAAACGAACAGCACGGGCTTCAGCGTGGCGAACAGGTCGACGCTGCCGCCTTGGCCCAGCCGGCCCGTCAGGCTTTTCACTTCGAGAACGCCGAGCACCTCGGCATCGCTGCCGCGATACACCGGGTAGCGCGAGTAGGGCGTCTCGCGCATGGTCGCGAGGTTCTCCTCCAGCGGCGCCTTGGCGTCGAGCCAGGTGATGCGCGTGCGCGGGGTCATCAGGCTGGCGGCGCTGCGGTCGCCGAGGCGGAGCACGCGGTTCACCATCGCCTGCTCGTCGGCGTCGATGATGCCCTGCTCGTGGCCCTCGGCGACCAGCAGGCGGATTTCTTCCTCCGTCACCCGGTCGCCATCGGCGTTGTCGGCGCGCAGCAGCTTCAGCAGCAGCCGGGTCGACGCGGCGAGCACCAGCACGAAAGGCTTGGCGATCATCGTCATCACGCCCATGGGGATGGCGACGATCGCGGCGATGCGCTCGGGATACAGCGTGGCGATGCGCTTCGGTACCAGCTCGCCGAACACCACCGAGCCGTAGAGGATCAGCGAGAACGCGATGGCCTTCGCGATCCAGCCGGCCCACGTCGCGTCGAGGCCGAGCTCCAGCAGCGGCGGCTGCAGGAATACCGCGAAGGTTTCGGCGCCGAAGTAGCCGAGCAGCAGGCCGAGCAGTGTGATCCACACCTGCACCGATGACAGGAAGCCCTCCGGATGCTCGGAGAGCTCCAGCGCCTTCCGCGCGCCGCGGCTGTCCTTCGCGAGCTGCTTTAGGCGGCCCTTGCGCGAGGTCATCACCGCCATTTCCGACATGGCGAAGAAGCCGTTCGCCAGCGTCAGCACGAGGATCAGCAGGAACTCCAGCATGGCCTAGAGCAGGTCCCCGCCGGCCGAGAGCAGACGCTCCATGCGGTCGCCCTGGCCGCCGATCTCGAGGACGAGGCGGTCGAGCTCGGCACCGTCGAGCGCCGCGTACGGGCGATTCTCGCAGAGCTGCAGGTAGGGCACGCCGTCGAGTTCGCCGATGGCCAGCCAGCCCACGCGCGAGTGCCAGTTGTAGGCCAGCATGCGGCGCGCGTCGATGCCGGTGATCGGCGCGATGATGGTGCTGGCGCGCAGCAGCCGGCGGCCGTCGTCGTCGACGATCTCGGCGAGGAACACGCTCTGGTGCCGCTTGCCGCCGTCCAGCGACAGTTCGACGGACAGCACGTACGGCTCGTTCGTGGTGATGCGGAAGTGCGACTGCACGTGGCCGCGGATCTGTTCGAAGTTCTGCATGGCGGATTCCTCGGGGAACGCTATGGTACCGCCATGACCATGACGACGAAGGCGAAGGCGATCCTGGCGGTCGTCCGCGCGATCCCGGAGGGCGAGACGCGCGGTTACGGCGAAGTGGCGCGGCTGGCCGGATTTCCGCGCGGGGCGCGGCTGGTGGCGCGCGTGCTCAGCGAGAGCGGCGATCCGGAACTGCCGTGGCATCGCGTGCTGCGCTCGGACGGTCGCATCGCGATGCCGCCGGGCAGCGCCGGCTTCGCCGAGCAGTCCGCACGACTGCGCGCGGAAGGCGTCCTCGTCGAGGACGGGCGCGTTCGGGCGATGCGGAAGACGGCGGCGCAAACGCTCGACGCGCTGCTGTGGGCGCCGCCGATGCCGGCGCCGACGCGGCGGAAACGCTGACGCCGGTATCATCAAGCCATCCCCACATCTCGCCGAGGGCCCCGTGCCGCGACTGCCGCCCGTCACGCTGTACCTGCTGTGGATCATGACCGGCGCGTTCGCGCTGCAGTGGCTGACCGCGGGCGGGCAGGGCGCGTTCGCCAGCCCGCTGGTCAGCTGGCTGGGGCTGTGGCCGATCACCGGCGAAGGCGTCGGCGGCGGCTTCCTGCCGTGGCAGCTCGTCACCTACGCCGCGCTGCACGGTGATTTCATCCATCTGTTCTTCAACGCCTTCATGGTGTGGATGCTGGGCGCGACGCTCGAAACGCAGTGGGGCGCGCGGCGCTACGTGCAGTTCGTTCTGGCCTGTGTCGTCAGCGCGGGCGCGGTGCATCTGGCGTGCACGGCGTTCGGGTGGTTTCCGGCCGGCCCCGCCGTCGGTATTTCCGGCCTCGCCTACGGCCTGCTGATGGCCTACGGCCTGATGTATCCGGAGCAGAAGCTGATGCTGCTGATCCCGCCGGTGCCGATCAAGGCGAAGTACCTGGTGATCATCCTGGCGGCGCTCGCTCTGTTCATGGGCTTGAACGCGCCCGGCGGTGTGGCGCACTTCGCGCATCTCGGCGGCATGCTCGGTGCGTGGCTGATCATGCAGTACTGGCGCGGCGGGCCGCCGTTCGGAAAGCGTCGGCCGAACCTGCGCTCGGTACGCTGAGTCGCGAGCCGTCGCGGAAGCATCGTGCGCGGCAAGCGCCACGCACGAGGCGTCAGCGTCGCAGCAGCAGGAAATCCGGGCTGGTGATCAGCCGCACCGCATCGAGCCGCGGTCGCGCGCCGGGAAGGGCAGCGAGCACCGCTTCGCGCTCGTCGCGCAGGGCCTGCACGTCGGCCTCGCTGACCGCCGGATTCACGCGAGCCAGCGATTCAAGGCGTGCCAGTTCGCCGCCCAGGCGCGTTTCCGCAAGCTCGGCGGCGTCGGCGATCACCGCGGCGGCATCGCGACGCGCGCTGGTCTCGCAGGCGCCGAGCATCGGCGGCACCAAGCTGTTGAGGACCTTGCGCATCGGCGACAGGTCGAACTGGCGGTCGCCGGCCTTGGCCACGGAATCGGCGTCGGGCACGAAGTCGTCGCGACGCTGCAGTCGCGTGTCGACGAGCGCTCGGAGGGGAGTCGGCGGCAGGAAGCGCGCGATGTTCAGCGTGGCGTCGGCGATGCACTCGAGCACGTAGACCGCTTCGAGCAGCGCCGTGCGCGGCGGCAGCGTCTCGTCGATGAGCAGGCAGGCGTTGCCGAGCTCGGAGGAGAGCATCAGGTCCTGCGCGCCGAGGATCAGCGGGTGGTCGGCGCGGAGGTACAGCAGGTCGTCGCGCGACAGCGCGAGCCGGCGATCGAAGGTCGCCTCGCGGGCGCCGCCCTTCAGCGCGTCGAAGCCGTCGACCGTGAGGTACTCCGGGTCGAGCAGGACGCGGCCCTCGCCCAGCATCTCGTTCTCGATGCCGAACCCTTCGAGCAGCTCCAGCATTGCGTCCTGCGACGCGGTATCGGCGTCGTCAGCGGCGAGCGCCGTACGCAGCTCGTCGGTCTCGGCGCGCTGGCTGGCGCGCTCGAGCAGGCGGTCGCGGCCGCGGGCGATCTGCTCGGAAAGTTCGGCGTGCGCGGCGCGGGTGTCGTCGAGCAGCTGTTCGAGCGCCGGCTCGCGGCCTATCGGATCGGCCTCGGCCAGCGCCACCAGCTCGTCGACGCTGCGACGCAGCAGCTCGCGGCCGTCTGGCACGACGCCGCGGAAGGCGTCGAGGCCCTCGTGGTACCAGCGCAGCAGCACTTCCTGCGCGCTGCCGGTGAGCGCCACCGCGTGCAGGTGCACGTCGCCGGGCTGGCCGATGCGGTCGAGACGGCCGATGCGCTGCTCGAGCATGTCGGGGTGCAGCGGCAGGTCCCACAGCACCAAGTGCTGGGCGAACTGGAAGTTGCGGCCTTCGGCGCCGACTTCCGACGCGATCAGCACGCGTGCACCGTCCGGGTCGGCGAAGAACGCCGCGTTGCGGTCGCGCTGCAGCAGGTTCATGTCTTCGTGGAAGCGCGCGACGGGCTGGCCCCAGCGCAGGCGCAGCGCCTCTTCGATGGCCTGCACCTTGGCGCGCGAGCGGCACAGCACCAGCGCCTTCTCGCCGCCGAGCGCGTTGAGCGTCTCCAGCAGCCAGTCGAGGCGCGGGTCCTTCGCGTAGTCGTGGGCCGGCTCCTCGTCGAGGTCGCCGACTTCGTACGCGAATTCGGCGCGCAGGCGGCCCAGCAGTTCCGCATCGTCCGTCGCCGGCAGCAAGTCGATGTGCGCGATGCGCTTCGGGAAGCCGCCGACGGCGGCGCGGCGGTTGCGCACCATCACGCGGCCGGTGCCGTGGCGGTCGACCAGCGCGTCGATCAGCGCGTCGCGTGCGGCGAGGTCGCCGCCTTCGATCGCCGTCAGCGTGGCGCTGAGCCAGTCGCGGTCGTTGGCGAAAAGGTCGTGCAGCGCTTCGCCGTCGGCCAGCGTCACGTCGCCGGTTTCGATGCGCTCGGCGAGCTGCGACAGCGCGACGAAGCGGTCCGATTCGGCGAGGAACGCCTTGAGATCGGTGTAGCGCGCCGGATCGAGCAGGCGCAGGCGCGCGAAGTGGCCGCCGCGGCCGAGCTGCTCGGGCGTGGCGGTGAGCAGCAGCAGGCCGGGCACGCGCTTGGCGAGTGCAGCGATGAGCGTGTAGCCGGGGCTTTCGAACTCCGGCGTCCAGATCAGGTGATGCGCCTCGTCGACCAGCAGCAGGTCCCAGCCGGCCTGCACCAGCTGCTTCATGCGCTTGTCGTGCTCGGTGAGCCAATCGATCGACGCGAGAACGCACTGCTCGTCCTCGAAGGGATTCGCCGAGGGCTCGTTCATTTCGAGCGCCTCGCAGCGCTCTTCGTCGTAGATGGCGAAGGGCAGGTTGAAGCGACGCAGCAGCTCGACGAACCACTGGTTGACGAGGCTTTCCGGCGTCAGCACCAGCACGCGCTTGGCGCGGCCGCTGGCGATCTGCTGCGCGGCGATGGCGCAGGCTTCGATGGTCTTGCCCAAGCCGACTTCGTCGGCCAGCAGCAGGCGCGGCGTACGGCGCGCGGCGGCGGTCTCGACCACGCGCAGCTGGTGCGGAATCAGATCGATGCGCGCGCCGAGCACGCCCCAGCCCGGATGACGGCGCGCGCGGGCGCGAAGCTCGAGCGCGCGGACGCGGCGCTCGAACTGGTCGTTGCGGTCGATGCGGCCGCTGATCAGTCGCTGGTCGGCCTTCGAGACCGGCTGCTCGGCGTCGAGCGCGCCTTCCATGAATTCGTCGTTGCCAGCGCGATACCAGACGAGGCCGGCGCGTTCCTCGACGGCTTCGATGGTGATTTCCTTGCCGTCCATGCGCACGCGGTCGCCGGCGCGGAACACCGCGCGCACCAGCGGCGCGGCTTCCAGCGAATACTGGCGCACGGTGCCGGAAGCGGTGAAAACGAACTGCACGCTGCGTCCAGCGATGCGCAGCACCGTGCCGAGGCCGAGCTCCGGCTCGGCGGACGAGAACCAGCGCTGGCCGGGAACCAGCGCCATCAGCGCCACACGGCGATCGGATTGGCGGTGCGCATCGTCGAGCCAACGCGGCAGCCGTAGGTCTCCCCGAAGGCGGGCAGCTGCGACAGCGGGCCGTTGACGCGGAACGCGGCCGGCGCATACGGCGAGGTCTGCACCTCGGCGCGCAGCGCGTCGACGGTCTGCGTCTTCGCCCACAGGTTCGCCCACGCGGTGAAGAACGCCTTCTTCGCATTGGCATCGGCCTGCGGCTGCGACTTCATGAAGGCCGCCCACGCGAACTCGAGGCCGGCGAGGTCGGCGCGGTTCATCGGCAGCGTGCGCGCGCCGTCCACGCGCAGGTTCGGCGCCGCCTGGAAGCCGTTGTACAGCGCGCCCAGGCCGGCGCCGCGCGTGCCCGGCTGCAGGCGCTTCGCCAGCTCGTGGCCGATCAGCGCGCCCATCGCGCCGAAGTCGGCAGGAACCGGTGCGGCAGTCGGCGTGGCGCCGCTGTCACCCAGCAGGGGCGGAGCCAGCGCCGCGGCGGACACCAGCAGCGTGTCGCTGCCGGTGATCCACTGCACGGCCGGCACGCGCGCCGGCAGCGGGTCGATGGCGATGGTGCGGTCCGCCAGCACGCGGCCTTCGGCCCAGCGGCCAAGGCGCAGCAGGTTGCCGACATGGTCGTCGGCGCGGAATTCGAGGCCGCCGAGGTCGAGCGCCGGCGTGGTGCTGCCGGCGATATCAAAACGCGTCGCCTTCAACCGTTCGGCGTCGGCGGTGGCGCCAGCCTTCCCGACCATGTCAACGGCGGCATCGCGGACCGCGTTCGCGACCGCTTCGGCGCGTGCACGCTGAGCGGCCGGGGCGTAGCGCGCGTTGAACGCCGCATCGTTGACGCCGCCGAGCGCGCGGCGCAGCAGGGTGTCCATGTGCTCCGCACGCGACGGCGCGGCCGGCAGGCCGCGCAGGGTCTGGGCGAAGAAGCCGGCGTGCGCGCTGCGGAACGCCGCGCCCAGCTCCGGCGCGAGGCGATTCAGGGCGCGGAAGCGCAGGTACCACGACAGCCGCTTGGTGTCGCGCTCGGCGCCGACGATCTGGCCGAGGGTCGCGAAGTACGCGGGGCTGACGACGACGAGGTTGTCGCTGCGGGTGCCGAGCTGCTTCAGCAGGTCGGCGAAGCCCAGCGCGATGAAGCGGCGATCCTGCGCGCGCAGCGTGTCGCTGCTCTGCGCGCCGGGTGCTTCGCCGGCCAGCGCCTGCGCGAGCTGTGTCTCGATCTGCAGCACCGCTTCGGAGGCCGGGCTGACCTCGGCCTCCGGCAACCCGCTGGCACGCAGCACGGCCTCGACGTAGGTGCGGTACTTGCCGAGCAGGGTGCGCACTTCGGCGTCCTGCGCGGTGTAGAACGCCGGATCGACCAGGCCGAGAGGGGCGGGCACCGCGGCGAGCGGCCGGTCGCTGCCGTTCACCGCTTCGAGGCGCACGAACTCCGCCATCGGCGCGAGGCCTGCGGTATGGAACGACGCGAGCACCTTGGCCAGATCGCGCGGACGACGCAGCTGGCCCAGCGGCGCCAGCGCCTTCTGCACGGCGGCGGCGCTCTGGCGATCCAGCGCGGCCTCGTCGATGCCGGCGGCCCAGAACGCGCCGAGCAGCCGCTCGTTGTCGTTCTGCGGCGAACGGGTGGCTTCTGCGAGCAGCGCGGCCTGCTTCTGCCCCGCGCCGGCGGCCAGTTCGGCCAGGCGGCTGCGCTCCGGCTGGGCCGCCGATGCCGGGTTCGCCAGCCGCCATGCGTGGTTGGCGTGGCCGTTGAAGTCGGCGCAGGCCACTGGAACGGCCGGTGCCCGGGCGGCGCGGTTCTGCGCGGCGACGGGGGGCAGGGCGAACAGGGCGGCGGCGAGGGCGGCGGGCAGGGCGAGCTTGTGCATGGACGGGCCGGCAAACGTGGGGGCGCAAGTTTACGCCGGCCGAACCGGCTGGCGGCTCTTCACACAGCGCTCGTCGGTTGTGACTAGAATTTCAGGAAATCCTGAAAGTTCGGAAATTGCATGCTCACGCCACTGGTCCAGCGCTTCGTTCTCCACTTCGGCGAGATGGGCAGCCGTTGGGGCATCAACCGCACGGTCGGGCAGATCTACGCCCTGCTGTTCGTCAGCCCGCGCGCGCTGAACGCCGACGAGATCGCCGAGGCGCTGGCCTTCTCGCGGTCGAACGTCAGCATGGGCCTGAAGGAACTGCAGAGCTGGCGACTGGTCAATATGCAGCACCTGCCGGGCGACCGCCGCGAGTACTTCTCCGCACCCGAGGACGTCTGGGCGATCTTCCAGACGCTGGCCGAGGAGCGCCGCAAGCGCGAGGTCGATCCGACGCTGTCGATGCTGCGCGACGCGCTGCTCGAGTCGCCGTCCGATCCCGTGGAGCAGCACGCGCAGGACCGCATGCGAGAGATGCATCAACTCATCGAACTGACGACGGGCTGGTTCGAGGAGGTGCGCGCCATGGACCAGGAGCGCCTGGTCGAGCTGATGAAGCTCGGCAAGAAGGTCGGGAAGCTGCTCGACGCCCGTGACCGCTTCATCGGAGGCAAGGGCCATGCTTGAGTCACTCGATCCGCTGCTGCTGGCGCGCATCCAGTTCGCCGCCAACATCAGCTTCCACATCCTGTTCCCCACCATCACGATCGCGCTCGGCTGGGTGCTGCTGTTCTTCAAGTGGCGCTACGGCAAGACCGGCGACATGAAGTGGATGGACGCCTACGGCTTCTGGGTGAAGGTGTTCGCGCTGTCGTTCGCGCTCGGCGTGGTGAGCGGCATCACCATGAGCTTCCAGTTCGGCACCAACTGGCCGGGCTTCATGGAGCGCGTCGGGAACATTGCTGGTCCTTTACTTGCCTATGAGGTGCTGACGGCGTTCTTCCTCGAGGCGACCTTCCTCGGGATCATGCTGTTCGGCTTCAAGCGCGTCGGCAACCGCATCCACACGCTGGCGACCTTCCTCGTCGCCTTCGGCACCACGATGTCGGCCTTCTGGATCATCGTGCTGAATTCGTGGATGCACACGCCGCAGGGCTTCGAGCTGCGCGAGGGCGTGGCGCACGCGACCGACTGGATGGCGATCGTGTTCAACCCGTCGATGCCGTGGCGCTTCAGCCACATGCTGGTGGCGTCGTTCCTGACCGTCGGCTTCCTGCTGGCCGGCCTTTCCGCCTACCGCTGGCTCCGAGGCGACCGCACGCCGGCGGTACTGGCGGCGATGCGCACCGGCGTGTTCATGGGCGCGCTGCTGATCCCGGTGCAGATCGTGCTCGGTGACTTCCACGGTCTGAACACGCTGAAGTACCAGCCGGCGAAGATCGCCGCCATCGAGGCCATCTGGGAAACCGACCGCGGCGTGCCGCTGGTGCTTTTCGGATTCCCGGATGAGGAAGAGCGAACCACGCACATGGCGGTGGAGGTGCCGAAGCTCGCGTCGATCATCCTCACGCACGATGCGAACGGCGAGCTGAAAGGCCTCAACGAGTTCGAGGGCCAGCATCCGCCGGTGGCGCCGGTGTTCTGGGCCTTCCGCATCATGGTGGGCATCGGCGTGGCGATGCTCCTTGTCGGCTTCTGGGGTGCTTGGGTGCTGAAGCGGCGCAAGGAACCGACGCTTTGGCTGGCGCGCGTGCTGGTGCTGATGAGCTTCTCCGGCTGGGGCGCCGTGCTCGCCGGCTGGTACACCACCGAGATCGGCCGCCAGCCTTGGCTGGTGCAGGGCGTGCTGACCACGGCGGACGCGGCGAGCGCGGTGCCGGCCGCAATGATCGGCCTGACCCTGCTGGGCTATCTCGTCACCTACGCCGTGCTGCTCGCCGCCTACATCAGCGTGATGTTCTACATGGCGCGCAAGGCGGGCGTGCGGCCGGAGACGCCGCGCGCGGAGGGGCCCGGCGTGGTGCCGTTCTCCGATCCGCAGCCCGGCCTGACGGCGCAGGAGGCCTGACATGGACGCAATGACGCCGACGCTCGCCCTGGTGACGTCCATTCCTGACCTGTCGACGCCCGCGGGCTGGCTGCCGGTGGCCTTCACCGCGGTGATGGGCCTGGCGATGCTGGCCTACGTGGTCCTGGACGGCTATGACCTCGGCGTTGGCGTGCTGATGCGCCGCGCAAGCGATGACGACAAGGACCGGATGGTCGCGTCGATCGGCCCGTTCTGGGACGCGAACGAAACCTGGCTGGTGCTGGGCGTGGGCATCCTGCTGGTGGCGTTTCCGCTGGCGCACGGCGCGATCCTCACCGCGCTGTATCTGCCGGTCGCGCTGATGCTGCTCGGGCTGACGCTGCGCGGCGTGGCTTTCGACTTCCGCGTCAAAGCGCGCGACCGCCACAAGGCGGCGTGGAACCGCGCGTTCTACGCCGGCTCGCTGATCGCGACGTTGGCGCAGGGCTACATGCTCGGGCAGCTGGTGATGGGGTTCGAGGGCAGCTGGGGCGCGTTCGCCTTCGGCGTGCTGATCGGCGTCTGTCTGGTCGCCGGCTACGCGCTGCTCGGCGCCGGCTGGCTGATCATCAAGACCGACGGCGAGCTGCAGCAGCAGGCGGTGCGCTGGGCGCGCGGCAGCCTGTGGCTGACGGCCCTGGGCATCGCGGCGGTGTCGCTGGCGACACCGATGCTGTCGGAGCGCATCTTCGACAAGTGGTTCGCGCTGCCGTGGATCGTGCTGCTGGCGCCGGTGCCGATCGCGACCGCGGTGCTGTTCTTCGTCGTCGACCGCAGCCTGCGCCGGCTGCCGACGCGGCTGGCGGACGGCAACGAATACGGCGCGTGGGTGCCGTTCGGCGGCGCCATCGGCATCTTCCTGCTGGCGTTCTACGGCCTCGCGTACAGCCTGTTCCCGTACCTCGTGGTCGACCGCATCACCATCTGGCAGGCCGCTGCGGCGCCGGAATCGCTGATGATCATCTTCGTAGGGGCCTGCGTGGTGCTGCCGGTGATCATCGGCTACACCGCGTTCGCCTACAAAGTCTTCAGCGGCAAGGCGCAGGCGCTGGACTACACGTGACCGTGACGGCCCCGCTGGCTCCATGCGCCGCGAAGCGCGCCGCGCCCGCCGTTGTTCGTCACCCCTCATCCCTCGACCATCATTACCGGACCCCCATGCGCTCGATCACGCCCGCCACCCTCGCTCTCGCTGCCGTGCTGACGCTTGCCGGCTGCCAAGCCGAGGCCCCTGCCGCCGCCGCACCGGCCGCCGACGAGCCGGCTGCTTCGGCCGACGCCGCTACCGCGGAGGCCCCGCCGTCGGCCGCCGCGACCGTGGCCCACGTCGGACTGATGGCGCACGAGCCGTGGTCGCGGCCGCTGGCCCCCGGCGCAACGGTGGCCGCCGGCTACATGCACCTGATGAATCACACCGCGCAGCCGGAAACGCTGGTCGGCGCGCGTGCGGACGGCGTGGGCCGCATCGAGCTGCACGACATGGCCGAGGTGGACGGCGTCATGCAGATGCGACCGATCGACGGCGGCGTCGCGCTGGCGGTGGACGGCATGGCGGCGTTCGAGCCGGGGGGCAAGCACCTGATGTTCATCGACGTCACTCGCTCGTGGAGCGAGGGCGACGTGGTGCCGGTGACGCTGGCGTTCGCGAGCGGCACCGAGGTGGTGGTCGACGTGAAGGTCGCCGCGAAGGGCGGTGACGACGACCACGGCGACCACGCCGGGCATCACGCCCACTGAGTCCGGACGGCGCTTCCAGAGGCTGCCGAAAAAACGGCCCGGCATTCGCCGGGCCGCTTGAGTCCGTCGGCACGAGGTGGGCCGACGGAAAACGATGGCCTCGCCCCGAGTGGATGCCCGGCAGGGCCCGAAGTTCCGCGAGGTCGGGGCCGACCGCCGCCAGGGTGGCCGCCACAGGGCCAAGGTAGCGGCGGGCCATGACCCGATCGCGTGCCGATCGTCATGACGGCTCCGTCACAATTGTGTCGCCGTTGTATCGGTTGCCATGAAGCTGTAACCGGAGCGCCACAGACTTCCGCGGATTCCCGCACCGGATCCTCCGCGATGAAGCGCTCCACCGCCCTTGCCCTTTCTTCGATGGCGCTCGCCGTCAAGCTCGCACTCGTGCCCGTGCACGCCCAGACGCCCGCCACCGGTGCGGTGGTGCAGGCCCAGCCGCGCGGTGCCGCGCAGGTCTGGGTCTATGCCTACCGTGCCGGCCAGCCGGCATCGGGCGTCGAGGCCAAGCTGGGCGCGCGCGTCCTCGGCGTGACCTCGGCGCAGGGCGTGGTCGGCGGCGCGGTGACGACGGGCCCGCAGACGCTGCTGGTGCGCGACGGCCAGCGCGAAGTGACGATCGAGCTCGACCTCGCCGCCGGCGAGCAGGTGCAGATCGCCCTGCAGTTCGTGCCGGGCCGTGCGCCGGCCTACACCTTGAAGAGCTCGGTGAAGGGCACCACCACCGTCGACCTTGCCGCACTGGAAGCCGCCGCCGCCGCTGCCGCGGCTGCCGCCCCGGTCACGGCCGACGGCGCGACGCCCGCCGACGCGACGGCCGGCGCGCCGGAAGGTGGCACCGCCACGCTTGACGCGATCAACGTGCAGGGCGAAGCCGTGCGCGTCGACGACCAGGCCGCGTACGTCGACCTCGAGCGCATGTCGGTGTCGGTGGACGACACGCTGTCGATCGAGCAGATCACCCGCGCCGGCGACACCGACGCCGCCGTCGCCCTGCGCCGCGTCACCGGCCTGACGCTGGTCAACAGCCGCTTCATCTACGTGCGCGGCCTCGGCGAGCGCTATTCCTCGGTGCTGCTGAACGGCGCGACGATCCCGTCGCCGGACCCGACCCGTCGCGTCATCCCGCTCGACCTGTTCCCGACCGACGTGCTCGAAGGCGTCGTCGTTCAGAAGACCTACACGCCGGACATGCCGGGTGAGTTCGGCGGCGGCACCATCCAGCTGCGCACCAAGGCCATCCCGCTGCAGCCGTTCTTCCGCGCCTCGGTGACGGTGGGCGGCGAGCAGGGCACGACGTTCAAGGACGGCCTGCGCTACGAAGGCGACAACAGCGACTGGACGGGCCGTGATCGCAGCGCGCGCAACCCCGACCCGACGCTCGACGCGGTGCGCCGCGCCGGCGGCTTCTTCGCGGGCCAGAGCTTCGGCAACCCGGACGGCTTCACGCCGGCGGAAATCGAGCAGGTCGGCGAGCGGCTGGCAGGCAACAGCAGCTACGACCCGTACCTGAGCAGCATCGGCCCGGATCTCGGCGCCTCGGTTGCCGGCGGCCAGCGTTTCGACATCAACGACGACGTGCGCTTCGGCGTGCTGGGCTCGGTGCGCTACTCGCAGCAGTGGGACACGCAGGAGGAAACGCGCCGCTTCCTGCAGGCCAGCAACGCCGGCCTGGTGATCCGCGACGAGACCGAGCTGTTCGGCACCACGCGCGAGGTCGATTTCTCGGCATTCAGCGTGCTCGGCCTCGAGCTCGGCAGCGACCACCGCTTCACCCTGACCTCGATGCTGCTGCGCCAGACCGAAGACGAGGCCCGCGAGGAGACCGGCCTGATCGACTCGCAGGAACTGCAGCGCTATCGCCTCGAGTGGGTCGAGAACTCGCTGCTCAGCCATCAGCTCGCCGGCCAGCACCGCATCCCGTTCTTCGAGGAAATGGCCGACTTCGACTGGCAGTACACCGACGCCGCCGCGCGCCGCTATGCGCCGAACACGCGCCTCTTCCGCTTCAACTTCGACGACGCCGGCCGCCGCACGCTGTCGCAGTTCGGCGAGAGCAACGAACAGACCTGGGCCAACCTCGACGACGATTCGCGCTCGCTGGACCTCGGCTTCAAGGCGCCGTTCGCGTTCAACGAGGGCGCCACCTACGGCACCGTCGACCTCAACGCCGGCCGCACGCTGCGCGACCGCGACAGCTACATCCGCCGCTACGGCTTCGGTTTCCGCTTCAACGACCCGGCGCTGTTCAACCAGGTCATCGGCCTGCCGGGCCTTGGCCAGATGCTGGTGCCGCAGTTCATCGGCCCGAACGGCTTCGTGCTGCAGGAAGTGACCGCGGCCACCGACAACTACGTCGCCGACCAGCGCATCGACTACGTCGGCCTCGGCGTCGACGTCAGCTTCGACGACCGCTTCCGCATCAACGCCGGCGCCCGCTACGAAACCAACAACCAGTCGGTCAGCACGTTCTCGGTGCTGCAGGCCAACCAGCGCATCGACAGCGCGCTCGACGAGAGCGACGTGCTGCCGAGCTTCGGCGCCACGTGGATGATCAACGACGAGCAGCAGCTGCGCTTCGGCTGGAGCCGCACGCTGTCGCGCCCGGATTTCCGCGAGCTGTCGCCGGCGCCGTTCCTCGACCCGATCCTCGACATCCTGACCTTCGGCAACCCGGAGCTCGAGACGGCGAAGATCACCAACATCGACCTGCGCTGGGAGTACTACTTCTCGTCGGACGAGTCGCTGTCGGTGGCGCTGTTCCGCAAGGAGTTCGACAAGCCCATCGAGAAGCTGCTGCTGCCGGCCACCGGCTCGCTGCTGCAGACGCTGGCGAACGCCGAGTCGGCCACCAACCAGGGCATCGAGATCGACTACTTCCAGCGCATGGGCTGGGCCGACGGCTGGTTCGGCGACGTCGACATGGAGAACTGGTTCATCGCCGCGAACTACTCGTGGATCGACTCGGAAATCGTGCTCGACCCGAGCCGCGCCGGCGTCAGCACCAACTTGAATCGCCCGCTGGAGGGCCAGTCGCCGTACGTCGTCAACCTGCAGCTCGGCTACAGCAGCCCCGAGGGCACGCACGAGACCGCGCTGTCCTTCAACATCGCCGGCGAGCGCATCGTGCAGGTCGGCATCGACACCCAGCCGGACGTCTACGAGCAGCCGGCCGGCCAGCTCGACTTCAACTGGAAGTGGCAGTTCGCCGACGACTGGTCGACGCGTGTGCGCCTGCGCAACCTGCTCGACCCGTCGGTCGAGTTCGAGCAGGGCAACATCAACATCCGCGAGTTCAAGCGCGGGCGCGAGATCGCGTTCACGCTCGAGTGGTCGCCGCAGCGCGACTGATCAGAAGCCGACGACGAGGTTCGTCGTGAACAGCCGGTCGGTGCGCGAGACGCCGACCGGCACCTCGGAGTTGCGACGCAGCTGGTAGCCGGCCTTCAGCGCGAAGCGCTCGCTCATCTGCACCGCGACGCCAAGGTCGTTCTGCACGAAGGTGTTACCGCCGCCGGATTCGACCAGCAGGTCGTTGCCGATGGTGGTGGTGTCGGTGAGCTCATGGCTGAAGAGCAACGAGGCGCGCAGCACCGTGTCGCTCTCGGCGTCGACCGGCACCGCGACCGGCGGCACGCCGACCAGCGCCTCGATCGGCTGCGTGCGGCGCAGGCCGGGGCCGCCTTCGATGACGAGCGACGTGGTGTCGCTGTCGACCAGCGTGTAGCCGAGGCCGGTCGAGAAGATCGTCTGCCACTCGTAGGCGGCGAAGTCGTCGCGGTCGTGGCGGAACGAACCGAACCAGTACGCGCGCGGCGTGAACTTGTAGCCGTACTTGCCGCCGAGCTCGAAGCGGTTCGCGGACAGATCGTCATCGGCCTTCGCACGCAGGCCGGCCGCGTTCAGGCCATAGAACCAGCGCCCGCCGTCGCGCACGAAGGCGAACTTGCCGTTCGCGGTCTCGCTGTCGGCATTGCCGCTGGCGATGGCGAGACCGAACTCGGCCTTCGCCGACCAGCCGCGCTCCTTGTCGGCGTCATCGAGTTCCTGGGCGTGGGTGGTGTAGGGCAGGGCGGCGAGCAGGGCGAGCGGCAGGGCGAGGCGCATGGGCGATTCCTGAGTGGTGTGAGGGACGGGAAAACCGCGGCGAGGCTAGTGGCGCGGCGCCGAATCCGCCATGAATTCCGCCGTGGGGGTTCACAGCGCGCCGCGCGGCAGGTAGTCTGCGACGGCTGCTCAGGACTCCCATGCGTATGACGCCCCGTCTCCTGACCGTGCAACCGATGCTTTTCTGGTCCTTGCACCGTCACCCCGCCACCGCTGTGTTGAAGGCTTCGCGCCGTCGCGGTCGCGCGTCATCCGTGGGTTTCCGTCGATCCCTTCCCGACGTTTCCCTTCACCCACGGAGTGCTCCATGCGCGTTCTTGCTTGCGACGGTATCCACGAAGACGGTTTGACCCTGTTCCGCGACGCCGGCTGGTCGGTCAAGACCGTCGACGCCATCAAAGACGCCGGCACGCTGTCGCGCGCGCTGGCCGACGTCGACGTGCTGCTCGTCCGCTCGGCCACCAAGGTGCCGGCGGAAGCGCTTGTCCATGCCACGCATCTGCGCGTGATCGGTCGCGCCGGCGCCGGCGTCGACACCATCGACGTTGAAGCGGCGACGGACCGCGGCGTCGCGGTGATGAACGCGCCGGACGGCAACACGCTCGCCGCCGCCGAGCAGGCGCTGGCCCTGCTGTTCGCGCTGGCCCGCCACGTGCCCGCGGCCGACGCCGGCATGAAGGCCGGGCTGTGGCCGAAGAGCGGCCTCACCGGCTTCGAGCTGGAAGGCAAGCGCCTCGGCGTGATCGGCTTGGGCCGCATCGGCGGCACGGTGGCGCGCAAGGCGCGCGGCATCGGCATGGAGGTCGCCGCGTACGACCCCTTCCTGCCGCCGAACACCGCCGCCAAGAGTGCGGTGCCGCTGATGGACCTCGACGCCCTGCTGGCCTGGGCCGACGTCATCACCCTGCACATCCCGCGCACCAAGGAAACGACGAACATCCTCAGCGCCGAGAAGCTGGCGAAGATGAAGAAGGGCGCCTACGTGATCAACGCCGCGCGCGGTGGACTGATCGACGAAGACGCGCTGCTGAAGCTCGTCAATGACGGGCACCTGGCCGGCGCCGGCCTCGACACCTTCGTGACCGAGCCGCTGCCGGAAGATTCGCCGCTGCGCGCCTGCAAGAAGATGGTGCTCGCGCCGCACCTCGGCGCGTCGACGTCGGAAGCGCAGCAGGGTGTGTCCACGATCCTCGCGCGGCAGATCATCGACTTCATCAACACTGGCGCGGTGGCGGGCTGCGTCAACCTGCCGCCGCTGTCGGCTGAGACCGCGCGCGAGATCGGCCCGTGGATGCCGCTGATGACGGCCCTCGGCAAGCTCGCGTCGCGCCTCGTGCCCGCGCCGACGCGCCTCGACATCACCTACGCTGGCCGCACTGAAGCGCTCGACCCGAAGCCGCTGACGCGCCTGCTCACTGCCGCGGTGATGGGCACGGCCTCGGGCCGCGTCACGCCGGTGAACGCGCTGGCCGAGGCCGCGGCGCGAGGGCTCACCGTGGCCGAGACCGTGGGCGGCGACGGCGACGGCTTCGATCGCCTGCTGAAAGTGCGCATCACCGGCATCGCCGAGGACGGCAAGGAGCGCACGCGCGAAATTGAAGCGACCTTGCATCGCGGCCCGCGCGTGGTGCGCTTCGACGGTGTGGAGATCGAGTTCGATCCGCTCGCGCCCGTGCTGCTGATGAGGAACGAAGACCGCCCCGGCATGATCGGCACGGTCGGCAGCCAGCTCGGTGCCGCCGGCGTCAACATCGTGAACTTCGCGCTCGGTGCCGCTGGCGACGGCCAAGCGCGTGCGGCGATTACGGTGGATCGCCCGATGGACGACGCGCAGCTCGCCACCCTGCGCGCCATCCCCGGCGTGCTCACGCTGCAGCAGGTCTGAGCCGTGCGCGTCCTGCTTGCACGACACGGTGAAACCCCGTGGAACGCCGAAGGCCGCTACCAGGGCCAGATCGACATCCCGCTGTCGCCCGTGGGCGAACGACAGGCGGCACTGCTCGCCGATCGTCTGAAGGACGTGCGCGTCACGCGGGCGGTGGCTTCACCGCTGTCCCGCGCGCGGCGCACGGCCGAGGTCGCGCTCGGTGAATCGCGCGCGGCGATGCTCACCTTCGAACCCGAGCTGATGGAGATCGCGCACGGCGATTGGGAGGGCAAGCTCGCCAGCGAGATCCGCGCCGAGGACGGCGAGCGGCTCACCGCGTGGCGCGAGGCGCCCGATACCGTGCTGATGCCCGGGCCCGGCGGCGAGTCGCTGCCCGGCGTGCTGGAGCGCGCGTGGCGCGGGTTCGCGCGGGCCTGCGAGGGATTGGGCGACGACGACACGCTGCTCGTCGTTGCGCACGACGCGGTGAATCGCGTGATCCTCTGCCAGCTGCTCGGCATCCCGCTGTCGAAGGTCTGGGGCTTCCGCCAAGCGCCGACCACGCTGAACCTGCTGGAAGGGCCCAGCGTCGAAACGCTGGAGATCGTTCGCCTGAACGACTGCGCGCATCACACCGCGCTGTTCGGCGAGGCGGTGCATCGGGCGCTGTGATTCAACGCAGGGCGGCTTCCACCACGGAAGCCGCCCATCGTGGCACGTCTTTCAACTGCGCTTCGGAAGGCCAGCGCAGCCGGCCCTCTTCGATGCGCGCGACCAGCGTCGGCGGCCGCAGGGCTTCGCCCTCGGCCACGGATATCGAGTTGTCGAAGACCTGGATCGCGGCGACGTGCGGCGCGAGCCGCACGAGGTTGGCCATCGACGCCAGCCAGCGCTCGCGAACTTTCGCAGTGGGAATGTCGTGGCCGCCGCGGCGCACGCGCAGGGCGATGCGCTCGAGGTGCCGTTCGACGCTGTCGAGTCCGACGTACCAGACCAGCACCTCGTGCGTGCGCGTGGCTTCGATCAGGGTTGCGGTGACGGTGCGCCCGCCGAGCGTGGTTTCGAACGCGAAGCTGTCGTTGTTCGCGAGGGCCTCGCGCAATCGCCGCTGGCCCTCCGCCCACGCCTCGCCGTCGGCGATCTCGCGCGGTCGCCCGGCGGCCTGCAGCGCGCGCGACCAATCGTCGGGGTTGAACCAGTCGAGGCCGGCCTCGCGCAGCACGGCGCCGCCGAGCGAACTCTTGCCCCCGCCGTTCACCCCGGCGAGGACGTAGAGCACGGGCCTCGCGCTCAGAAGCTGTCCCCGGCGGTTGGCGCGTTGTCGAAACGCCCCTCGCGGGCGAAGGCGCCGCGCAGGCGGTCGGCGGCGTCGGGCGACTTCAGCGCGACGAGGCGGGCGTCGAACTCTCGCGTGAGGCCGTTGAGCAGCGCCTTGTCGGCGGCTTCGGCGCGCGCGACGAGGGCCTCGTAGGCGGCGGGGTCGAGCAGAACGGCTTCCACCCGGTCGTGGGTGGTGAGCGCCAGCACGCCCTTGGCGCGCAGGCGGTCTTTGGCCGTCGCCCAGTCGCGGCGCACCGTGGTGGCGGGCAGGGGTTCGAGGGCGTACGTGGCGGCGCGTTCGCGGATCTGCGTTTTCATCGCGATCTCCAGGATCGGCATCGACTGACGAACTTATCCTGCGCCGAAAACGCATTTTGCGCAACTTGCGCAAGTTGCGCGAATCGTTATCGCGGTCAGGGCACGGGCCGACCCCGCGCTGTTTGCCAGAGCGCGTACCAGGCATCGCGAGGCAGCGGCTCGGCGACGGCATGGATCGCCTCGGACAGCCGGCTGGCGTTCGTCGTGCCCAGCACGACGCGCGTGCCCGGCACGCTGGCCACCCAGCGCAGCAGCAGGCCGGCGCGATCGAGCCCGAACTCGTGCGCCGTCGCGTCCAGCGCGTGGGCCAGCGCATCGTCGCGCCGCGCCAGCAGCCCGCCGCCACCGAGCGGTGACCACGCTTGCAGCGCTGCGCCGCGCGCTCTCGTCGCGACCGCGGTGCCGTCCTCCAGCGCGCTCGACTGCGCCAGCGAGAGTTCGATCTGGTTCGCGACGACCGGCAGCCGCGCGTCGAACTGAGAAATCGCGTGTGCGTCGAAATTCGAAACGCCCAACGAACCGATGCGGCCGCGCGCCTGTTCGTCACCCACCCACGCGGTAACCGCATCGACGTCGATCCGTGGATCCGGCCGATGCAGCATGAACACCTCGACGCGATCGGTGCCGAGGTCGCGCAGGGTGCCGTCGAGCGCGCGCGCAAGATGTGTGGGCGAAAGATCGTAGTGCTGCACGCGCCGCGCGTTGCCGGGGCTGTCGGGCATCAGGATGCCGGCCTTGGCGACCAGGGTCAGGCGTTCGCGAAGGCCGGGACGCCGCGCCAGCGCCGCGCCGACCAGCGCGTTCGTGGTGTGGCCGCCGTAGATGTCGGCGAGATCAAGCGTGTCGATGCCGAGATCGACGGCCGCGGCGAGCAGTTCTGCGACGGCATCGGCGGAGAGGCGCGCGCCCCAGTCGCCGAAACGCATGGCGCCGAGGATCGGGGGCGGTCGGGTGTCGGCCATGCGCTTGCGTCGTCGTCGAGGAGCAGGCGGCCATAATGGCGGCCCGCTTCGCCGCCGTGAACCCATGCCGCTTCCGCTTTCCGACTGGCTTCTCCGCATCCAGCAGCAGCACCCGCAGGCCATCGCGATGGGGCTGGAGCGCGTGCGCGCGGTGGCCGAGGCGATGGGCCTCGCGCCGAAGCCCGCGCCGCTCGTCATTACCGTCGGCGGCACCAATGGCAAGGGCAGCACCGTGGCGTTCCTCGAAGCGATCGCGCGCGCGGCGGGCCTGCGCGTGGGCGCCTACACCTCGCCACATCTGTGGCACTTCAACGAACGCATCCGCATCGACGGCGTGGACGCGAGCGATGACGCTCTTGTTGCCGCGTTCGAGCGCATCGACGCCGCGCGCGGCGATACGCCGATCACCTATTTCGAGTACGCCACGCTCGCCGCCTTCGATCTCTTCGAGCGCACCAGACTTGATCTCGCGATCCTTGAAGTCGGGCTTGGCGGACGGCTCGACGCGACGAATCTGATCGACGCCGACGTGGCGGTGATCACCACGGTCGACCTCGACCATATGGCGTACCTCGGCCCCGATCGCGAGAGCATCGGCGCGGAAAAGGCCGGCATCCTGCGCGCCGGCAAGATCGCGGTGCTTGGCGAGAAGGATCCGCCGAGCAGCGTGCTGCGTCGCGCCTACGCGCTCGGCGCCGTCGCCATCCGCGGCCACAGCGATTACCTCATCGATCGCTTCGACAGCCACTGGGTCTGGCGCGAGCCGGGCTTCCAGCTCGAGCTGCCGTACCCGGCGCTGGCCGCGCCGATGCAGGTCGACAACGCCGCCGCGGCGGTGGCCGCGCTGCGCGCCTGCGCGCTGCCGATTTCCGACGACGCCTTTGCTCGCGGGGTTGCGGAAGCGCGGGTGCCGGGCCGCCTGCAGCGCATCGCCGAGGCGCCGGAAACCGTCGTCGACGTCGCCCACAACCCGCAGGGCGCGCGCCAGCTTGCCGCGTGGCTGGCGGCGAATCCGAAGCCGACCGTCGCGGTGTTCGCCGCCCTGGCCGACAAGGACATCGAGGGTGTCGTCGCGCCGCTGGTCCCGCATCTCGAGGCGTGGCATCTGGGCCCGATCACGGACGCGGGTCCGCGTGACCTGCCGGTCGACGCGCTCGCAGCGCGGGTTCGTGCCGGTGGCGCGACGGCCGTCGGCGTGCACCTCAGCCTCGAGGCGGCGCTGCGGGCCGCGCGCGACGCGGCCGGGGAGGGTGGGCGCGTGCTGGTGTTCGGCAGCTTCCACACCGTCGCCGCGCTGGTGCCCCGACCCGCCTGAACCCCGACCGTCGCGGCGGCTGGGGCATGGCGAGTCGAGCGCCTATAATTCCGCGTCCCCTCCGCTCGGAATCTCGATGGACGTCAAGATCAAACAGCGTCTGATCGGCGCGCTGGTGCTCGGTGCGCTGGCGGTGATCTTCATCCCGATGATCGTCATCGGCCCGGAGTCGAAGGGCGCCGCGGACGCGGCCGATGTGCCGATCACCGTGCCGGACGCGCCGGACGGCGAATTCGTGACCCGCGAGATCCCGCTGGGCCCGCCGATGCCGACGCCGGCACCGACGCCCGAGGGCGTGATCGCCGCGGACCCCGCCGATCCGAACGCGCTGGCCACCGTCGACGCGACGGCGAACGTGGCGCCTCGCGTGGATGCGCTCGAAGCCGATACCGCCCCCGCCGCCGTCGCGGTCGACGCCGCGAGCGGACTGCCGACGCCCGTGCCCGCTACGCCGGCGCCGGTTCCGCCGCCGCCCGCCGTCGCATCGACGACCGCGCCGGTTCCGGCAACGCCGGCCCCTGCACCTGCACCTGCGCCGGTGGCGCCAGCGGCCGTCGCCGCCGGGGATTTCAGCGTCACGGCCGGCAGCTTCGGCAACCGCGCGAATGCCGATGCGCTGGTTGCGCGGCTGAAGTCGTCGGGGCTTCCGGCCTACACCGAAGCCGCGCAAGCGAACGGCCAGCCAGCCACGCGCGTCAAGGTGGGCCCGTTCGCCACGCGCGCTGCCGCCGAAGCTGCGCGCGTGCGCACCGCGGCGATTTCCGGCTCCGCCGCGGTCGCGACCGACGATGCCGCGCCGTCGTCGGTGCCCGCCAGCGCCGTGCCGGCACCGACGCGCCCCGCAGCGGCCGCGCCGCGCCCGGCCATCGGCGCCAGCGGCTTCGCCGTGCAGCTCGGCGCGTTCTCCAGCCAGAGCGAAGCGCAGACGCTGGTCGCCCGCGCCCGCGATGCCGGGTTCACCTCGTTCGAGCAGCGCGTGCCGACCGCGAACGGCGTGCTGTGGCGCGTGCGGCTCGGCCCCGCCGCCGATCGCTCCGAAGCCGAGCGCATCCGCACGGAGGCGGCGAGCCGGCTCGGCGTTTCGGGCATCGTCGTCTCCCACCCGTGAGCGGCCTCGACACCGTCATCCTCGTCGTCATCGGGCTCTCGGCGCTGCTCGGCGCCATCCGCGGCATGCTGACGGAAGTGCTGTCGCTGCTGGTCTGGGTGGCGGCGCTGTGGATCACCGTGGCGTTCGGCGACGTCGCCGCGGCCGAATTCACCGGTATCGGGACGCCGCTGCTGCGTTCCCTCGCCGGCTATGGCGCGACGTTCGCGCTGGTGGTCATCGTCGGCAATATCGTCGTCTGGCTGCTGCGCACGCTGCTGCACGGCGCGGGGCTCTCCGGCACCGACCGCGCGCTGGGCTTCGGCTTCGGCGCGGCGCGCGGCTACGCCATCGTGCTGGCCGTCGTGCTGCTGGTGTCGTTCACCCCGTGGTCGCGCGCAACGCTGTGGCGCGAATCGGCGCTGATGCCGGCGTTCACCGCGCCGGCGGGCTGGATCGTCGCGCAGCTCCCCGATGGCTCCGAGCTGGTGGCCTTCGCGGCGCCGGCGCTGAACGCGCTGCCTTCGATGGCGGCCCAGGGCCAAGCCGCGATGGCCGATGCCGCTGGCGCGGCCAGCGGCCCGACGGCCAGTGCGACACCGGGCGCGCTGCCGCCGATCGCTGGCCTCGACATCGCGCATGCGGCGCAGTGGCTGGGCGTGATGCCGCAGGACGGCAATCCGCTGCTGCGGCAGTGGGCGGAGCAGGCGGGCCTCGGTGCCGCGCCGCCGCCGGCTTCGGGTGATCCGGCGCGGATCGCGCCGGGCGCTGCACCGGGCGGCGATCCGGCCAACGTGCGGCAGGACGCGACGGCCGATGGCGACCCCGCCAACGTCAAGAACACCTCTCCGGAGTCGAACTGAATGTGCGGAATCCTCGGCATCGTCGGCCGCAGCGACGTGGCGGCGCGTTTGTACGACGGCCTGACGGTGCTGCAGCACCGCGGCCAGGACGCCGCCGGCATCGCCACGGTCGACGGCTCGCGCTTCCGCCTGCACAAGGGCACGGGCCTCGTCAGCGACGTGTTCGCCGACGACGGCGTGCGCGAGCTCACCGGCCGAATGGGCATCGGCCACTGCCGCTACCCGACCGCCGGTTCGGCCGGCTCCGACGAAGCGCAGCCCTTCTACACCGGCGCGCCCTGGGGCATCGCGCTTGCGCACAACGGCAACCTCATCAACACCGAGGCGCTGCGCCGCGAGGTGTTCGAGCAGGACCGCCGCCACGTCAACACCAGCTCCGACTCCGAAGTGCTGATGCACGTGCTCGCGCACGAACTCGCCGTCCGCGGCGCCTTGACGCCGGCTTCGGCGCTGGCCGCGGTCGGTGCGGTACATCGTCGCTGCAAGGGCGGCTACGCCATCGTTTCGCTGGTGCTGGGCCTGGGCCTTGTCGCGTTCCGCGACCCGAACGGCATCCGCCCGCTGGTGCTGGGCAAGCGTGAGACGCCGCAGGGCGACGAGTACGCCGTCGCCTCGGAGTCGGTCGCGCTCGACCTGCTGGGCTTCAAGCTGGTGCGCGACGTCAAGCCGGGTGAGGCGATCGTCGTCACCGCCGACGGGCAGCTGCATGCGGAAGTCGTCGCTGAACCCGGCCGCTTCGCGCCGTGCATCTTCGAGTTCGTCTACTTCGCGCGGCCCGACTCGATGATCGACAACGTCTCGGTGCACAAGGCGCGCATGCGCATGGGCCAGAAGCTCGGCGAGAAGATCCTGCGCCTGCGGCCGGACCACGACATCGACACGGTGATCCCGATCCCCGATTCCTCGCGCGACGCCGCGCTGGAGATCGCGAACACGCTGGGCATCAAGTATCGCGAGGGCTTCGTCAAGAACCGCTACGTCGGCCGCACCTTCATCATGCCGGGGCAGGAGCTGCGCACGAAGTCGGTGCGCCGCAAGTTGAACCCGATTCCGCTGGAGTTCCGCGACCGCGTGGTGCTGCTCGTCGACGACTCCATCGTGCGCGGCACCACCAGCCAGCAGATCGTGCAGATGGCGCGCGAGGCCGGCGCGCGCAAGGTGTATCTCGCCTCGGCCGCGCCGCCGGTGCGGCATCCGAACATTTACGGCATCGACATGCCGGCTGCCGAAGAGCTCGTCGCTCACGGCCGCAGCGAGGACGAGATCCAGCAGCATCTCGGCTGCGACTGGCTGATCTACCAGGACCTGCCGGATCTCGAAGAGGCCGTCTCCGGCCCGAAGCACCGCATCAGCGGCTTCGACACGTCGTGTTTCTCTGGCGAGTACGTCACCGGCGTGGCGGATGGCTACTTCGACGCGCTGAAGGGCGAACGCAACGACGCGGCCAAGGCCGCGCGCGGCTGAGCATGGACCTGTACGCGGCGGCGGCGGAGTGCCTCGCCACCGCCGATCCGGCGGCGAAATGTTCGAAGACCCTCGAATACGCCGCGGCTTTTTTCAGCGGCGAGCTGCGCGCCGATGCGCAGGCGCTACCGCCGGAACCGATCCGCTTCCCCGGCCGCCCGGAGCGCCCGCTGCTCGTGCATCCCAGGCACCTGCCGAAGCGCGGGCTCGGCAGCGCCGCGGGCCGCGCGGCCTTCCTGCACGCCATCGCGCATATCGAATTGAACGCGGTCGACCTTGCTTGGGACGCGGTGTATCGCTTCCGCGATTTTCCGGCCGACTTCGCCATCGACTTCGTGCGCACCGCCGACGACGAGGCGCGGCACTTCGGATTGCTTGCCGCGCGCATGGCCGAGCTCGGCCACGGCTACGGCGACTTCAACGCCCACAACGGCCTGTGGGAGATGGCGGAGAAAACCGCGCACAGCGCGCTCGCGCGGATGGCCTTGGTGCCGCGCGTGCTCGAGGCCCGCGGCCTCGACGTCACGCCGGGCTTGATCGAACGCCTGCGCGACGTGGGCGATGAAGCGAGCATCGCCGTGCTCGAGGTGATCCTGCGCGAGGAAGTGGCGCACGTGGCGGCGGGTTCGCGCTGGTTCCGCTGGCTGTGCGAGCGCGAGGGCCTGAAGCCCTGGCCGACCTTCGCCGGACTGGTTCGCGCGCACGCCAGCCGGGCGGTGCAGGGGCCGTTCAACTGGGAGGCCCGTCGGCGGGCCGGGTTCGACGACGACGAGATCGCGGCGCTTTCGTCGCTGGCGAATGGCTGAACACTCCGCACGCCTCAGCGGCCGATACAGCAATAGTCAGAATTCGCGCGGCACCGGGTGTGCAGCGCCCGAAAGCCGCGCTAGCCTCACTTCACCCCCCCCCCACGATGCGAGCGCCGCCATGGCTATCGATCTGCTTTCGAATCCCCTCGATGTATCGAACGCCGCCGGTTCCGACGGCCGTCGCATCGGCGACGCGCTGTTCGATGCCGCCGCCGAACGCCTGCGCGGACTGCCGCCGGAGCGCTTCGAGTCGCTTGAGGAACTCCGCGCCACCGCCCAGGCCATTGCCGACGAAGCCAAGTCGCACGGACTGACGGCCATCGACCACCTGCTCGGCAACGACGATCTCTCGGCGTTCCACGCCGTGCAGGGCAGCCTCGACGATCCGGCCGCGCTGCGCGCCTATGTCGGTCGCGCGCAGTTCCTGTCGCACGCGGCCCGCACGCGCAGCCTTGAGGTGGTCGGCGATCGCCTGCGTGAGACCGGCAACGGCGTCGTCGCCAGCGCCGGCGGCCTGTGGAACGGCGTCGTGCGCGGCCTCGACCAGAACGGCGACGGCAAGCTCGGGCTCGATGACGTCGGCGCGTTCTTCACCCGCACGCTCGACCAGAACGGCGACGGCAAATTGAATCTCGCCGACGTTGGCGCGCTGTTCGACCAGACCGGCGACGGCAAGTTCGGCCTTGACGACGCCGCCGTGCTGATCGGCGGCCTGTTCGGTGGGCGTCGCCGCTGAGATTTCCCGGCGCGTCATAAGCACATGCCCCGCCGGCGTTTCCGCTGGCGCCGTGGCGTGACCTGCAATACCGGGCATGAGTGCCCGCCACGCCACGCTTTTTCCCGCGGCTATTGCCGTCGTCGCCGCTCTGCTGCTGGCCTGCGATCGCCCGCCCGAGGGCGGCGGCGCGCCGGACCGCCGCCATCGGACCGTCGAGCTGCTCAACGTCAGCTACGACCCGACGCGCGAGTTCTACCAGGACGTCAACGTCGCCTTCGCGGCGCAGTGGAAGGCGAAGACCGGCGACGACCTCCGTATCCAGACCTCGCACGGCGGCTCCGGCAAGCAGGCCCGATCGGTCATCGACGGCCTGCGCGCCGACGTGGTGACGCTGGCGCGGTCCGGCGACATCGACAACATCGCGACGAACGCCCGCTCGCTGCCCGCGAACTGGCAGACCCGGCTGCCGAACAACAGCTCGCCGTACACCTCGACGATTGTTTTTCTCGTGCGGAAGGGCAACCCCAAGGCGGTCCGCGACTGGGGCGATCTCGCGAAGCCCGGCGTGGCCGTGGTGACGCCGAACCCGAAAACCTCCGGCGGCGCGCGCTGGAACTACCTCGCGGCTTGGGCCTGGGGGCAGCGTGCGTTCGCGAACGACGACGCGAAGATCCGCGACTTCGTGGGCCGCGTGTATCGCAACGCGCCGCTGCTCGACACCGGCGCGCGCGGTTCGACCACCACCTTCGTGCAGCGCCGCATCGGCGACGTGCTGATCGCGTGGGAGAACGAGGCGCTGCTGGTGCTGGCGCAGCCCGGCGGTGATGCGTACGAGCTCGTCGTGCCCTCGCTGTCGATCCATGCGGAACCTCCGGTCGCGCTGGTCGATCGCAACGTCGACGCCCGCGGCACGCGCGCCGCCGCCCAGGCCTACCTCGAGTTCCTCTACACGCCGCAGGGGCAGGCGCTCGCTGCGAAGCACCACTTCCGGCCGTCGCGTCGTGAGGGTATCGAGGCCACGCTGCTGGCGAAGTTCAAGCCGCTCGAACTCGTCGACATCGCGCACTTCGGCGGTTGGGCGAGCGCGCAGAAGATGCACTTCGCGGAAGGCGGCGTGTTCGACCAGATCTTCCAGCCTGGCGCGCGCTGAACCGCGATGAGCGCCGTAATCGAGCGAACGCCGGTGGAAACCTTGTCGTCACCGGCATCGGCCCGTGGGGCCGCGCCGCGCCCGCGCTGGCGTGACCCGGTGCCGGGCTTCGGTCTGACGCTGGGACTTTCTTTGGCGTGGCTGGGCGCGGTGATCCTGCTGCCGCTTTCGGCGCTCGCGCTGCGCAGCCTCGACCTCGGCCTCGACGGCTGGTGGCAGCTGCTGCTGAACGAGCGCGTGCAGAAGGCGCTGTGGCTGAGTTTTTCCACCGCGTTCATCGCGGCCGGCATCGCCTCCGTCGTTGGCACGCTGCTGGCCTGGGTGCTGGTGCGCTACCGCTTCCCCGTCCGACGGCTGATGGATGCGATGGTCGATCTGCCGTTCGCGCTGCCGACCGCCGTCGCCGGCATCGCGCTGACGGCGCTGTATTCCGGCACCGGCTGGGTCGGGCAGTTCCTCGAGCCGCAGGGCATCGTCATCGCGCAGCGGCCGGCCGGCATCGTGCTCGCACTCGTTTTCATCGGCCTGCCGTTCGCGGTGCGCACCCTGCAGCCCATCCTCGAAACCGCGACGCGCGAGTTCGAAGAAGCCGCGGCCACGCTCGGCGCGTCGCGCTGGACCATCGTGCGCCGCGTGGTGTTCCCGCCGCTGGTGCCGGCGCTGATCACCGGCTTCAGCCTCGCTTTCGCACGCGGCCTGGGCGAGTACGGTTCGGTGATCTTCATCGCCGGCAACATCCCGTTCGTTTCCGAGATCGCGCCGCTGCTGATCATCATCCGGCTGGAAGAGTTCGACTACGCCGGCGCCACCGGCATCGCCACGCTGATGCTGGGGATGAGCTTCGTCACGTTGCTGCTGTTGAACCTGCTGCAGCGGAAGACGCGTCATGGGTGAGTCTGAACTCCGCGTCGCGCATCGCAGCGACGCCGCCCTCGACGAGCCGCTGTGGCTGCGCGTCACGCTGATCCTGCTGGCCATCCTGCTGATGGCCGCGCTCGTGCTGCTGCCGCTGCTCGTCGTTATGGTCGAGGCCTTCGCTCAAGGGCTGCAGGCATGGTGGGCGGCGGTCGACGAGCCGGACGCGCGCGCCGCGATCGCGCTGACGCTCACTGTCGCCGCCATCGCCGTGCCGCTGAACGCGGTGTTCGGCCTCGCGACGGCGTGGGCGGTGACGAAGTTCGAGTTCCGCGGCAAGCGTCTGCTGCTGTCGCTGGTGGACCTGCCGTTCGCGATCTCGCCGGTGGTTTCGGGCCTCGTGCTGGTGCTGCTGTTCGGCGCACACGGCTGGTTTGGCGCATGGCTGCAGGAGCACGATATCCAGATCCTGTTCGCCACGCCTGGCATCGTACTGGCGACGGTTTTCGTGACCTTTCCCTTCGTCGCGCGCGAGCTGATCCCGCTGATGGCCACGCAGGGTCGCGATGAAGAGGAGGCCGCGGCCTCGCTCGGCGCCGGCGGCCTGCGGCTGTTCTGGCGCGTCACGCTGCCCAACATCAAGTGGGCGCTGCTGTACGGCGTGTTGCTGTGCAACGCCCGCGCGATGGGCGAGTTCGGCGCAGTGTCGGTAGTTTCCGGCCACATCCGCGGGCTCACCAACACGCTGCCGCTGCAGGTCGAAATCCTGCACGGCGAGTTCCAGTTCCAGGCGGCTTTCGCGGTCGCTTCGCTGCTCACCCTGCTGGCCCTCGTCACCCTCGTGGCGAAGGCTTGGCTCGAACACCGCCACGGCGACGCCCTCGCCCTCGGCGCGCGCCACTGAGGACACCGCCATGCAGCTCACCCTCGAAGGCCTGTCGAAGCACTTCGCCGACACGGTCGCATTGAACAACGTTGACCTCGAAGTCGGCAGCGGCGAACTGATCGCGCTGCTGGGCCCGTCCGGTTCGGGCAAGACCACGCTGCTGCGCGCGATTGCCGGCCTGCTACCGGTCGACGCCGGCCGCATCCTGTTCGGAGACCTCGATGCGACGTCGCTGAGCTTGCGCGAACGCCGCGTGGGTTTCGTGTTCCAGCACTACGCGCTGTTCAAGCATCTGACTGTCGCCGAGAACATCGCCTTCGGGCCGGAAAGCCAGCCGCGTCGTGAGCGCCCGTCAAAAGCCGAGATCGCACGACGCGTCGACGAGCTGCTGGTGCGTATGCAGCTCGCTGGATACGGTGGCCGCTACCCGGAGCAGCTCAGCGGCGGGCAGCGGCAGCGCGTGGCGCTGGCTCGCGCGCTGGCGATCCAGCCGAGGCTGCTGCTGCTCGACGAGCCCTTCGGCGCGCTCGACGCCAAGGTGCGTGTCGAGCTGCGGCGCTGGCTGCGGCAGGTGCACGACGACACCGGCCACACCACGCTGTTCGTCACCCACGACCAGGAAGAAGCGCTGGAGCTCGCCGATCGCGTGGTGGTGTTCAACGCCGGCCGCATCGAGCAGGTCGGCACGCCGGACGCCGTGTATCGCCATCCGAACAGCCGCTTCGTGTTCGACTTCATCGGCCGCGGCGGACGCATCGACGGCGAACTGGTGGCTGAAGGCTTCCGCGTGCCCGGCGTCGACGCGGTGGTGCCGGTATCGCGGCGCATCGGCGGTACGTCCGGCCCGGCAGGTCTGCACCTGCGGCCATACGAATTGCGCGTGGTCGATGAGGGCGGGTCGGCCGACGGCGCGGGTTCGCGCGGAATCCCCGCGGAAGTGCGCGGCCTGCGCCGCATTGGCGCGCGCAACACGCTGGAGCTCAGCGTGGCCGGGCAGGGCGGGCTGATCGAAGTCGACGTCGACGCTGCGCAGCGGCTGCCGCAGCGCGGCGAGCGCGTGCGCCTGCAGCCGGTGGGCGGCGTCGCGTTCGCGGGATAGCCGCTTCGGCCCCTCAGGCCGGGCGAGTCAGCGCGAACCCATCGCCATCGACGCGCAACACCGAGCCCTGCTCGTACCAGTCACCGAGCACGATGCGCTGGCCCATGCCCGAGGGCAGATTCACCGCGTGCATCGCCGGGCGGTGCGTGTGGCCGTGGATCAGCCGCCGCACGCCGTAGAAGGCCATCACGCGCTCGACTTCTGAAGGCGTGACGTCGCCGATCGTTTCGTCGCGGCCCGACTGAGCGGCGGCGCTCGCAGCGCGCGCCCGTGCGGCGAACGCGCGGCGGGCGGCCAGCGGCTGCGACAGGAACGCGGCCTGCCACGTCGGGTCGCGTACCTGCCGGCGGAACGTCTGGTACGCCACGTCGTCGAGGCACAGCAGGTCGCCGTGCATCAGCAGCGTCGGCTCACCGCCCAGCAGGATCACTGCCGGGTCGGCGAGCAGCGCCCAGCCCGCGCGCGCGGCGTAGTCGGTGCTGACAAGAAAGTCGCGATTGCCGCGCATGAACGCGACGGGCACCCCGGATTCGCTCAAGCCCCGCGTCGCCGCGGCCACGCGATTCGCGATCTCGCCGTCGTCGTCGTCGCCGACGAAGGCTTCGAACAGATCGCCGAGGAGGTAAACGGCCTCGGCCTCGCGCGCCTCGCCGGCGCAGAAGGCCTCGAACTGCGCCGTGATCTCGGGCCGCGACTCGTCGAGATGCAGGTCGGAGAGGAACAGCGTCGTCATTCGTCCGCACCGGGCAGGCGCACGGCGCGCTCGATGACGATCGGCGTCGTCGGCACCCGAGCGGCGAACGGGCCCTGTGCCCCGGTTTCGACATTGCGCATCCGGTCGACGACCTCCATGCCTTCGACCACGCGACCGAACACCGCGTAGCCGGCACCGATCGCGTTGGAGGCATCCACCGGGTCGAGCTGCGGGTTGTCGACGACGTTGATGAAGAACTGCGCCGTTGCCGAATCCCTGGTGTCCGGGCGACGCGCCGCCGCGATGGTGCCGCGCAGATTCGAGAGCCCGTTGCCCGCCTCGAGCGGCACCGGCGCGCGGTCGGGCTTTGGCTGCAGATCGGGCGTGTAGGCACCGCCCTGCACCAGCAGATTCGGCACCACGCGATGGAACACCGTGCCGTTGTAGTGGCCGGACTCGACGTAGCCGAGGAAGTTCGCGACGGTCTGCGGCGCTTTCGCGGCATCGAGCTCGAGGACGATGCGGCCCAGGCTGGTGTCCAGCGCCACGCGCTCGGGCGGCACCGATACGGTGGCCGCATCGGCCGCCGGGCGAGCCGCCGTCGCCGTCGCCGGGTTCGACGTGGCCGCCAGCATCGAGGGCAGGGCCAGCAGCAGGGCGGCGAACGTCAGGCGCATGGATCGGCCTTGGTGTGAAGACGGGAGTGCCGGGATTATGCGGCGGCGGAGTCGACGTACACTAGCGCCCCTCGCGCTGGCCCCGGCCAGCGCGATCCCGTTCTGGACGCCGGCTCCGCACCGGCGCATCTCTGTTCCCGAGTCGGCCGCACCCATGACCTGTCGCACCCGCTTCGCCCCCAGCCCCACCGGCTACCTGCACATCGGCGGCGCGCGCACCGCGCTGTACTGCTGGCTGGAATCGCGCAGCCGCGGCGGCCAGTTCGTCCTGCGTGTCGAGGACACCGACCAGGAGCGCAGCACGCCGGAAGCCGTGCAGGCGATCCTCGACGGCATGGCGTGGCTGGGGCTGAATCCGGACGAAGGCCCGATTTACCAGACCCATCGCCTCGACCGCTATCGGCAGGTCGCCAGCGAGCTGGTGCAGGCCGGCAAGGCCTACTACGCCTACGAGACCAAGGACGAGATCCAGGCCGCGCGCGACGCCGCGATGGCGGCCGGCATCAAGCCGCGCTACGCCGGCAAGTACCGCACGGAAAACGCGCCCTACCGCGACGACCCGAACCGCGTCATCCGCTTCCGCAACCCGGAAGGCGGCAGCGTGGTCTTCCACGACGCCGTCAAGGGCCGCATCGAGTGGGCCAACGCCGAGCTCGACGACCTCGTCATCGAGCGTTCGGACGGCTTCCCGACCTACAACTTCGCGGTGGTGGTCGACGACCTGGACATGCGGATCACCGACGTGATCCGCGGCGACGACCACGTCAACAACACGCCGCGCCAGATCAACATCTACGACGCCCTCGGTGCGAAAGCGCCGCGCTTCGCGCATCTGCCGATGATCCTCGGGCCGGATGGCACGAAATTGTCGAAGCGCCACGGCGCGGTCAGCGTGATGCAGTGGCGCGACGACGGCTACCTCCCGCACGCGCTGCTGAACTACCTCGTGCGCCTCGGCTGGAGCTACGGCGACCAGGAGATCTTCTCGCTCGCCGACATGGTGCGGCTGTTCCGCGTCGAGGACGTCAACCACAGCGCCTCGCGCTTCGACCGCGACAAGCTCGACTGGCTCAACCAGCACTACTTCAAGACCGATGACCCGGCCGCCACGGCAGTGCATCTCGAGTGGCACCTGCGCGACCAGGGCCTGGACCCGACGCGCGGCCCGAAGCCAGCCGAGGTGGTCGTGGCGCTCGCCGAGCGCTGCAAGACGCTGAAGGAAATGGCCGAGCGCGCCCGCGTCTGGTACGCGCCGCTGGCCGACTACGACAGCGCCGCCGTCGACAAGCACCTTGTCGAGGCCGCTGCGGCGCCGCTCGCCGATTTCCGCGGCCGCATCGCCACACAGGCGGAATGGTCGCCGGCCGCCGTGCAGCAGAGCCTCGCCGGCAGCGTCGAAGCGCTCGGCATCGGCATGGGCAAGCTCGCGCAGCCGCTGCGCGTGGCGATCACCGGCACGCAGGTCAGCCCGTCAATCGAGCACACGGTGTACTTGGCCGGTCGCGACGAGGCCCTGAAGCGCATCGACGCCGCATTGCAAAAGATCGCCGAGCGCACGCCCTGATCGCGGCGCTCGCGCTAGGCTTCGTCCATGGCCAAGGTCAAATCCAAGCCCGCTGCTGCCGCGCACGCCTGCGCCCACCCCGAGCTGCACACGCACGGCGCAGCCGAGTTCGTGCGCGCCGTTGAGCAGGCCTGCCGCGAACGCGGCCTGAACCTCACGCCGATCCGCGCCGAGGCGCTGAAGCGCATCGCCGAGGCCGGCAAGCCCATCAAGGCCTATGACCTGCTCGAGCGCATGCGCGGCGGGCCGGGGGCGTCCGCCCCGCCGACGGTCTACCGCGCGCTGGATTTCCTGCTCGAACACGGCTTCATCCATCGACTGGTGTCGATCAACGCCTTCCTCGCCTGCCACCACCCGCTGGCCGGCCACGTGGTGCCGATCCTGATCTGCAAGGCCTGCGAATCGGCGCAGGAACTCGAGGACGAGAGCATCGCGGCCGGCCTCGATGCGCTGGCGCGCGCGCAGCGCTTCGAACCCGCGTCGTCGTACCTCGAAGTGCTCGGCGTTTGCGCGCGCTGTGCCGCGCGGGCTGACGGATGAGCCCGCCGGTGGCACGACGTCGCCCGCTGTCGCGCCTGCGGGACGCCGTGAGCGTGGCGCTGCTCGCGACCGCCGCCGCGGCCGTGCTCCCCGCGGCAGCGCAGGACTACCCCACCGATGCGCCACGCGCGGCCACGCCCGTGGGCCCGAAGCCGCCGCCGCTGATCGCCGCGCCAGCCTCGCCGGAGGCGCCCGAAAGCAGCGAGCTGATCACGCCTTTCCAGATGCTCGACCGCTTCGTGCTGCCGGGCTCGCGCCAGCGGCTGTCGTGGCGGCCGCCCGACAGCATTGGTCGCGGCGAGCTGCCCAGCCCGATCACGGTCGTGCACGGCGCGAAACCCGGCCCGGTGCTGTGCCTGATCGCCGGCATCCACGGCGACGAATTGAACGGCATCGAGGTGGCGCGCCGCATCGGCGAGGAAGTCGATGCCACGCGGCTCAGCGGCACGCTGATCGTCGCGCCGATCGTCAACGTCTTCGGCTTCACGCGCAACAACCGCTACCTGCCGGACCGCCGCGACCTGAACCGGCACTTCCCGGGGACGCGCAGCGGCAGCATCGCCTCGCGCCTCGCGCACGGCTTCTTCAACGACGTCGTGCGGCGCTGCGATGCGCTGGTCGATTTCCACACCGGCTCGTTCCAGCGCAGCAACCTGCCGCAGATCCGCGCCGACCTGACCAACCCCGACGTGCTCGAGTTCACCCGCGGTTTCGGCAACACGCTGGTGCTGCACAGCCCGGGCGCGCGCGGCATGCTGCGGCTCGCGGCGGTCGGCACCGGTATCCCGGCGGTGACGTTCGAAGTCGGCGCGCCGCACTTCCTCGAGGAGGAGCACATCGCGCCCGCGGCGGACGCGATCCGCTCGCTGATGCACCGGATGGCGATGCTGGAATCGGAGGCGCACGCCGGCGACGACGCCGGCGACGACGCCGGCACGACGCCGATCTACCAGGAGTCGAGCTGGGTGCGCACCAACGCCTCCGGCTTCCTGTTCAGCGCCGTGCGCCTGGGCCAGCAGGTGAAGCCAGGCCAGGCCCTCGGCCATGTGGTTGATCCGGTGACCAGCCGCCGCACCGAGATCCTGGCGCCGTTCCCCGGCCGCGTGCTCGGCATGTCCTTGAACCAGCAGGTGTTGCCGGGCTACGCCGCCTTCCACATCGGCAAGCTCAGCAGCGAGCAGCAGGCCGTTGTCGCCGCGGCGGAAGCCCTCGCGCGCCGCGCCTCGGCAGGCGAGGACGTTGGCGAAGACCCGTCGGATCGCCCCGACGCCGAAGCCGGCACCGAGGAGGAGCGCGAGTAATCGCTCGCGCTCCCTGCGACGATCAGAAGAACACGCGGAGCCCGGCCGTCAGGTTGCGGCCCATCAGCGGCGCCACGTCCTTCAGGAACGAGGTGTGCACGCGCGCTTCCTCGTCGGTCAGGTTGCTGCCCTGCAGGTAGGCCTCCCAGCCGAAGGTCTGCGTGTCCCAGTGGTAGGCGACCTGCGCGTTGACCAGCGTGTAGCCGGCGGTGCGCGTCTCGCCTTCGGCCACGTCGTCCTGCGACTGGTATCGCACGGCGCCGAGGCCCGCGCGCCAGGCGTCCAGCGTCCAGCCGAGGTCGAGGCCGAAGCGGCCCGGCGCGATGCGCGGCAGGTTGCCGCCGGCGTCCAGCTCGCCGGTCACGCCGTCGGCGAAGCCGCGCAGCGTCCACGTGCCATTCGCGGCCTCCGCCAGCGTCACCGTGCCCTCGATCTCCCAGCCGCGGAAGTCGGCGTCGGCCTGCGTCCACAGGCGCACCGGCAGTTCGTCGATTTCCAGGCCGGTTTCGGCGAGGAAGATGAAGTCGTCGAAGCGCGTCTGGTAGATCGCCGCGCGGCCTTCGAAGCGCTCGCCGTGCAGGTGGGCGCCGATCTCGATGCGGTCGGCCTGCTCGGTGTCGAGGAACGGGTCGCCAATTTCGTAGGTCGAGGTGGCCACGTGCGTGCCTTCGGCGAACAGCTCCTCGGCGCTCGGCGCGCGCTCGGCGCGGTCGAGGTTCAGTGAGAGGTGCCACAGTTCGGCCGGGGCCCAGCGCAGGCCGATCGAGCCGCTCGTCGTGTCGAAATCACGCTCCAGCAGGCCGTCCGTCAGCGCGACATCGATGCGGTCGTGACGGGCGCCGAGTTCGATCTTGAAGCTGCCGAACTCGCGCTCCTGCATCACGAACACGCCGCGGTCGCGGCTGGTGGTCGGCGGCACGAAGGCCTCGTCGCCGATGGCTTCGAAGTCGCGGTCGCCGTACTGCAGGCCGACGGCGCCGTTCCAGCCCCAGATCTCGTTCTGCACCGCCTCGAGGCGGGCCTCGGTGGCATCGTTGATGAAGCGCGTGCCGACCTCCGGGCCTTCGAATTCGACGTGCTCGTACTCGTTGAAGGTGGCGTTCAGCGCGACCTGCTTCAGGAACCCGAGGTCGTTGACGCCGAAGCGCAGGTCGGAGCGGTTCTGGTCGAGCTCGATGCGCACGCCGCCTTCCTCTTCCTCGCCGCCTTCCTCCTCGTGGTGGCCGTGCCCGCCCGGGATGCCGTAGTCGGTGCCGTAATTCGACAGCGCGCCGCCGAAGAACACGCGGTCGCCGAGGTAGGCGAAGCCGCCGGAGAGGGCGCGGCTGCTGGTTGCCGAGTTCTCGAGCGTGTCGCGCTCGAACTCTGCGGGGTCCTCGCCTTCCTCGATCTCCTCGGCGCGCAGGTCGGCGGAGTAGACGAAGTCCGGGATGTCGATGTCGCCGGTGTCGCGCAGCAGGCCGTCGAGGTGCCAGGCGACGTTGCCGCCGCCGCCATCAAGGCGGAACAGCCCGGCCTTCTCGTCATTGCCGGTACCGGTGCGCAGCTCGGCGCGACCGGAGGCCGGGCGATCGGCGCGCTCGGTGGGAATGCGGCCGTCGACGACGTTCACCGCGCCGCCGATGGCGCCGTTGCCGAAGAACAGGTTGGCCGGGCCCTTCAGCACTTCGATGCTGTCGGCGAGGAAGGGCTCGATCGACACCGCGTGGTCGACGCTGACGGTGGAGACGTCGAGCGACGAGAGGCCGTTCGCCAACACCGACACGCGCGCGCCGTCGAGGCCGCGGATGATCGGGCGGCCGACGCCGGGGCCGAAGTGGCTGCTCTGCACGCCGGGAATCGAGGCGACGGTTTCACCGAGCGTGCCGGCGCGACGGTCGTCGAGCGCGAGGCCGGAAAGCACGTCGACCGGCTTCACCAGCTGGTCGAGCGCGGTATCGAGCGGGCTGGCGGTGACCTTCACTTCGTCGAGCTGGCGCGCTTCCTCGCGGGCGGCCTGCGTGGTGTGCGGATGCGTGCCTTCGGAAGCGAAGGCGGGCACGGACAGCGCGGCGAGGATGGACAGGGTGAGGGCGGAACGCACGGGCGAGCGGGACATGGACGACATCCGGTAGGGAAAGGATTCGGGGGGAACGCGCTGATGTTATAGTATTGCGCTATCGACTCAACCGCCCGGAAGTCATGGCGCGCTCCCATCCCCCGCACAGCCCGGCCGCCGAAGCGCGCGGCCGCTGGTACGACCGTCTCGGCGCGGGCGTGGCGACGCTGTGCGCGGTGCACTGCGCGCTGCTGCCGCTGGCGATGGTGTTCCTGCCGGCGCTCGGGCTTGAATTCCTCGCCTCGCACGAATTCGAGGGCTTCTTCCTCGCTTTCACCACGCTGTTCGCGATCCTGTCGGTGGGCCACAGCCTGCGCGCACACGGCCGCTTCTATGCGTGGCCGCTGCTGCTCGCGGGCCTCGCCATCCTGTTCGCGGAGCGCTTCATCCCGGTGATCCACGAGCACACCGTGCTGCATGCGATCACGATGACCACCGCGGGCACGCTGGTGGCGGCCGCGCACCTGCTGAACCTGCGCCTGGCCCACGGCCGCTCGACGACTGCCCCGGGCGCCCGCGACACCGCGGCGGACGCCCCTGCGGAAAGCCCGGGTGCTACAATCGCGCCCCTTTCCGATCAACCAACCAAGCATTCAGGAGTGTCCCATGGGTAAGGGTGACCGCAAGACCGCCAAGGGCAAGCGCTACAACGCGTCCTACGGCAACGCGCGTCCGCACCAGGCCGTCGTCAAGGCCGGTACGACCGCGGTGAAGGCCGCCCCGGCGAAGGCCGCTCCGGCCGCCAAGAAGGCCCCGGCCAAGAAGGCGCCGGCGAAGAAGGCCTCGGCCTGATCCCGCACCAGGCGCGCTGAGCGCCGACGTGGTCCGCAACGCCCCGCCTCGCGCGGGGCGTTTGCGTTTCAGGCCGGGCGGATCGCGGAACCGACCTCTCGGCCCGCCGCCCAGAGCCGCAGCGGCCGCACGTCGCCGAGCCAGTAGCTGAGCTCGGTCGGATGCCGCAGCGGCCACAGCGCGAGGTCGGCGCGCCGGCCCGGCGCGAGCACGGCGCGGTCGTCCAGACCCAGCGCGCGGGCCGCGTGCTGGGTGGCGCCGCGCAGCGCTTCTTCGGGCGTCAGCCGGAAGTGCGTGCAGGCCAGCGACATCGCCAGCGGCAGCGAGCACAGCGGCGACGTGCCGGGATTGAGGTCGGTGCTGACCGCCATCGGCACGCCGTGCTGGCGGAACGCGGCGATCGGCGGCTGTTTCGTCTCGCGCAGGCAGTGGTAGCTGCCCGGCAGCAGCACGGCCAAGGTGCCGGCGGCGGCCATCGCGGCGACGGCCTCGTCGCTGGTGTACTCGACGTGGTCGGCGGAGAGGCCGTTGAACGCCGACACCAGCGCGGCACCGCCGCCGTCGCTGAGCTGGTCGGCGTGCAGCTTTACCGGGAGGCCAAGCGCCGTGGCGGCGTCGAACACGCGACGGGTCTGCGCGGCGCTGAAGCCGATGCGCTCGCAGAACGCGTCGACGGCGTCGACGAGGCCGTCGGCGTGCAGGCGCGGCAGCCAGTCGATCAGGGCGTCGATGTAGTCGTCGCTGCGTCCGGCGAACTCCGGCGGCAACGCATGTGCGCCGAGAAAGGTGGTGCGCACGCTGATGCCGAGCGCGCTGCCGATGCGGCGCGCGACGCGCAGCATCTTGGCCTCGTCGGCGAGCGTGAGGCCGTAGCCCGACTTGATCTCGAGCGTGGTGCAGCCGCTCGCGACCAGCGCCTGCGCGCGCGGCAGCGACTCGCAGAACAGCGCGTCGTCATCGGCGGCGCGGGTGGCGCGCACGGTCGAAAGAATGCCGCCGCCAGCTTTCGCGATGGCCTCGTAGCTCGCGCCGTTGAGGCGTTGCTCGAACTCGGCTGCGCGGTCGCCGGCGAACACCAGATGGGTGTGGCAGTCGACGAGGGCGGGGGTGAGCAGGGCCTGCTGGCCGTCGATGGCGTCGAGGCCGCCGAGTTCCGCGGGAAGTCTGGCGGCGTCTCCGGCATACGCGATGCGTCCGTCGAGCACCGCGACGGCGCCATTCTCGAGCGGCGCGTAGCCGTCTGCATCGTCGAGCGTGACGAGGCGGGCGTTGTGCAGGAGAAACGTCGATGGGCTCACAGGGCTGGTCGCGCAGGGCGTCGACGCGAAGCATAGCCGCCAAGCCGGTGCGCGGCCCGCTGCGCCGTCGCGGCATCGCCTGCCATCAACACCTTGCAACCCGTAGCATGGAGGCCCTCCCACGCGAGTCCGACCGATGCCCCTGCTGCACGCCGATGCGCTGTTCGATGGCCGCGAGTGGCGCACGGGGATCGCGCTGCCGGTCGACGTCGAAACGCGCGGCGCGTGGGCGGTGCCGGGCATCGCCAACCTGCATTCGCACGCGTTCCAGCGGGCGATGGCCGGCCTGACCGAGCGCCAGCAGTCGGAGGCCGACAGCTTCTGGACCTGGCGCGAGTGGATGTACCGCTTCGCGGCCACGCTTTCGCCGGACGACGTGCACAGCATCGCGCGGCAGCTCTACGTCGAGATGCTGGAAGCGGGCTACACGTCGGTGTGCGAGTTCCACTACCTGCACCACGACGTCGACGGGCGGCCCTACGCGCCGGCGGCGGCGATGGCCGAGGCGATCGTCGCCGCGGCGGCGGAGGCGGGCATCCGGCTCACGCTGCTGCCCGTGCTGTACCAGCGCGGCGGCTTCGATGGCCGCTCGCTGTCCGCGCGGCAGCAGCGTTTCGGGCATTCGACGGACGCCTTCCTGCGGCTGGTGGATGATCTGCGGCGGAAGGCCTCATCGGGGGCATCGCCGCACGCCGTGCCACGCGCGCCGACCCTTCGCGTCGGCGTGGCCTTCCACAGCCTGCGCGCGGTGGACCTGCCGACGATGCGCGAGGTGCTGGCCGCGCTCGATGAGCCAGGCCTGCCGGTGCACCTGCACATCGCCGAGCAGCAGGCCGAAGTGGCGGACTGCCTCGCCACGCATGGCCGTCGCCCGGTACGTTTTTTGCTGGACGAGCTGCCGGTCGATGCGCGCTGGACGCTGGTGCACGCCACGCACATCGACGACGGCGAAGTGCGCGGCATTGCCGCCAGCGGCGCGACGGTGGCGATCTGCCCGACGACGGAAGCCAACCTCGGCGACGGCCTCTTTCCGCTGCGCGCGTTTCTCGCGGCGGGCGGCCGCTACGGCATCGGCTCGGACAGCCACGTGTCGGTGTCGCCGGTGGAGGAGCTGCGCTGGCTCGAGTACGGCCAGCGCCTTGTCGAGCAGAAGCGCAGTCGCGCGCTGCTCGGGCCGGGCAGCACGGCGGAGGCGATGCTGCGCGCGGTGGCCGCATCGGCGGCCGCGTCGACGGGGCAGCGCGTGGGTGTGATCGACGGCGATGCGGCGAATGACCTGCTCGTGCTCGATGCCGATGCGCCGGCGATGGTCGGCGCCACGCGCGACGATGCGCTGGATCGCTGGGTGTTCTGCGGCAACCGGCCGCTGATGCGCGAGGTGTTTGTCGGCGGGCGTCGCGTGGTCAGCGACGGCCGCCATCCGCTGCGCGAGACGGCCGCGTCGAGCTACGCCGCGACGCTGCGCCGCCTGCTGTCGAGCTGAGCGCCGCGCGCAAGCGCCTGCCCGGCGGCGATCACGTCGCTGAGCACGCCGGCCGCGGAGATGTCGGGGCCGGCGCCGGGGCCGCCGAGCCACAGCGGCCGCTCGTGCTGCAGCTCGGTTTCGATGCGCACGAGGTTCTGCCCGGCGGGCAGCGTCGCGAACGGCGAGGTGGCGTCGAGCTCGCGCAGCGCGATGCGAGCGCCGCTGGCGTCGACCTCGGCGAGGATCGCCCAGCGTTTTCCGGCCGCTTTCGCCGATGCAACGCGTTCTGCCCACCGAGCGTCTTCGGCATCGAGATGCCTGCGCCAGTCGTTCGGATACGTTGCCGCGCCCTCCGCGAACGGGGTCACCGCGACGTCGTGCGGTTCGATGGCGAAGCCGGCCTCGCGGGCCAGCACCAGCAGCTTGCGCACGAGGTCTTCCGCGCGCAGGTCTTCGCCGGCGTCGGGCTCGGTGTAGCCGAGCGCCTGCGCCGCCGCGAGCGCCTCCGAGAATCGCTGGCCGCCGTGCAGGCGTTCGAGCAGGAAGCTCAACGAGCCGGACAGCACGCCTTGGATGGCGCGCACGCCCTCGCCGCGGAGTGCCAAGTCGCGCAGCGGCCCGAGGATCGGAATCGCCGCGCCGACCGTCGTTTCGAAGCGATAGGGCGCGCCGCTCGCCGCCGCCGCGCGTTGGATCTGCCGATAGAACGCCAGCTCGCGCGCGTTGGCGCGCTTGTTCGCGGTGGCGATGCCGAGCCCATTCGCGAGCCACTCCGGGTAGCGCGCGGCGATGGCGTCGCTGGCCGTGCAGTCGACGACCAGTGCGGGCGCATGGCGCGGCGACGGCAGGTGGGTGAACAGGGCTTCGATCTCGTCGTCACGGCGCGGCCGCAGCGCGCCGTCCAGCCGGTCAGGCGCGAGGCCCTCGAGGTCGTAGGCGAATCCGCGGCGATCAAAGGCGGCGAGCAACCGCAGGTCGAGCCCGCTGCGTCGCGCGATCGCGGCCTGCTGGAGCGCCAGCCGCTGCCGGAATGCGGTGCCGACCTGCCCGCGGGCGCCGATCAGCACGAGGTCGATGCGCGCCCCGGGCGTGGCGACGTGCGGGGCGATGGGAGAGGCGAGGGCGGTCGGGACGGCGGCGAGGGGCATGGGCGACTCCATATATCGTTCAATCAAGATGGAAAGATAAATAAGCGGCGTCCAGTGACGATTCGGCATAAGCCCCCGGGAGACACCGACGGCCGGGGCACCGACCGTGCGCGGCGCACGGCAGGCCCGCACGGGCGCTGAACGAAACAGGGACGCGGCCTTAACCCGCGCCGGCGCCTCGGTGGCTACGGTGCGCGGCCCGCTAGCAAGGAACGGCATGAGCCCGGATTTCGCCTTCACGTTCGGTATCGAAGAGGAGTTCTTTCTCGTCAATCCGCGCACCCGCGGCCTGATGGCTCGCGTGCCGAAGACCTACCTGAAGGCCTGCCGCGCGCGGCTCGGCGACGTCGTCGCGCCGGAGCTGCTGCAGTCGCAGATCGAAGTCGCGACGCCGATTCTTTCTGATTTCACCGAAGCGGCCGAGACGCTCGACCGCTGCCGCGCCGGGCTCGCCGAAGTGGCCGAGGCCATGAACTACCGGCTCGTCGCCGCGGGCACGCACCCCAGCTCGCACTGGGCCGGGCTCGAGGCCACCGAGAAGCCCCGCTACGCGCGGCTGATGGCCGATTTCGGCATCGTCGGGCGGCGCAATGTGCTGTGCGGCCTGCACGTGCACGTCGCGGTGCCGCCGGGCGTCGACCGCGTCGTGGTGATGAATGGCGTGATGCGCTGGCTGCCGGTGTTTCTCGCGCTGTCGACCTCGTCGCCGTTCTGGAACCGCCACGTCACCGGCCTGCTCAGCTACCGGCAGGTGGCCTATGACGAGTGGCCGCGCACCGGCATCCCGGAGTTCTTCCGCGACCAGGCCGACTACGACGCCTTCGCCGCGCGCCTCGTGGCGGCCGGGGCGATGCGCGACGCCAGCTTTCTGTGGTGGGCGATCCGTCCGGCGCTGCGCTTCCCGACACTCGAGCTGCGCATCGCCGATGCCTGCACGCGCGCCGAGGACACATTGATCATCGCGGCGCTGTACCGCTGCTTGGTGCGGGCGCTGGTGCGCGATCCGTCGCTGGCCGTGCCGCACGATGCGCAGACGCGACGGATCATCGACGAGAACCGCTGGCGCGCGAAGCGCGACGGCATGGAGGCGGCGTTCATCGACGAACGCGACGGCGCGGTGCGTCCGCTGACCGACTGGCTGGACGAACTGCTGGCGCTCACTGCGCCGGATCGCGCGGCACTCGGCGCCGACCGCGTGCTGCGCCGCTTGCCGACGCTGCTGTCCCGCGGCAGCAGCGCGCACGCGCAACTTCAGGCCTACCAGCAGGCGCGCGATGGTGGAGCCGGTCACGACGCCGCCCTGCGCGCCGTGGTGGACTGGCTGGTGTCGCGCACCACGCAGACCATCGGCAGCGACGAGCGCATCGACACGCGGGGCTGAGGCGGGAGCCGCGCGAGGGCGCGTGATCGCGGATTCACGAACGCTCAACCCCGCGGCCAGCGCCCGCGGGCATACTTCACATTGTTGAACGGAATCGCCGTCGTGCTCCTGCCCTTACTGCTCGCCTCGCCCTTTGTCGCCGCCCTGCTGCTCGCGCTGATGCCGCGGGCCGGCCGCGGCCTGTCGGCCAGCGTGGCCGGCGGTGGCGCGATGCTCGGTTTGCTGGCGCTGTTCGCGCTGGCGCCGGCGGTATTCGGCGGCGACGTGCCGCGGTTTTCCGCCGAGTGGATGCCGCAGATCGGCCTCGCGTTCTCGCTGCGGCTCGACGGCTTCGCGTGGATGTTCGCCCTGCTGGTGCTCGGTATCGGCGCGCTGATCGTCCTCTACGCCTACTGGTACCTCGCCGACGACGACCCGCCGCAGCGCTTCTTCGCGAGCCTCGCGCTGTTCATGGGCGCGATGCTCGGCGTGGTCGTGGCCGGAAATCTGCTGCTGCTCGTGGTGTTCTGGGAGCTGACGTCGATCGCGTCCTTCCTGCTGATCGGTTTCTGGAACGGCGAGCGCGAGGCGCGGCGCGGCGCGCGGATGGCGCTGGCGATCACCGGCGCGGGCGGGCTCGCGCTGCTGGCCGGCGTGCTGATGATCGGCCGGATCGTCGGCAGCTTCGAGCTCGACGTGGTGCTCGCTTCGGCGGCGGAAATCCAGGCCCATCCGCTCTACCTGCCCGCGCTCATCTGCGTGCTGCTCGGCGCGTTTACCAAGTCGGCGCAGTTCCCGTTCCACTTCTGGCTGCCGCACGCGATGGCCGCGCCGACGCCGGTGTCGGCCTACCTGCATTCGGCGACGATGGTGAAGTGCGGCGTGTTCCTGCTGGCACGCCTGCATCCCGCGCTCGCCGGCAGCGACGAGTGGTTCCTGATCGTCAGCAGCATCGGTCTTGCCACGCTGCTGATCGGCGCCTTCATCGCCATCTTCCAGCAGGACCTCAAGGGCCTGCTCGCGTACTCGACGATCAGCCACCTCGGCTTGATCACCCTGCTGTTCGGCATGGGCACCGAGATGGCGCTGGTCGCCGGCGTGTTCCACATCCTCAACCACGCCACGTTCAAGGCCAGCCTGTTCATGGCGGCCGGCATCATCGACCACGAGACCGGTACGCGCGACTTCCGCCGCCTGAACGGCCTCGCGAAGTACATGCCGATCACCGCCGCGCTGGCGATCGCGGCCTCGCTGGCGATGGCCGGCGTGCCGCTGTTCAACGGCTTCCTGTCGAAGGAAATGTTCCTCACCGAGACGCTGAACGTGCCGACGGTGGCGGGGCTGCATCTGCTGATCCCGGGACTCGCGGTGCTGGCCGCGGCGTTCTCCGTCGCGTACTCGATCCGCTTCATCCACGACGTGTTCTTCGGCGGCGAGCCGAAGTGCGTCAACGGCACGCCGCACGAGCCGCCGCGCTTCATGCGCGTGCCGGTCGAGGTGCTGGTCGTCATCGTGCTGGCCGTGGGCCTGCTGCCGAACCTGACGGTTGGCGAGCTGCTGGCGGTCGGCGCGCAGGGCGCCCTCAACGCGCCGCTGCCCGAGTACAAGCTGGCGATCTGGCACGGCTTCAACGTGCCGCTGCTGATGAGCGTGATCGGGCTCGTCGGCGGCGTCGCGCTTTGGGCCTTCCTGCACCGCATCGGCGCGCTGCGCGCCGACCCGCGGGCCTCGTGGGGCAAGCGCGGTTTCGACGCCGGCGTTGCGCTGCTGGTGGCGTTCTCGGGGCTGGTGACGCGCGTGCTCGAAAGCGGGCGGCTGCCGGCGTACCTCGGATGGACCGTGGCCGCGACGATTGCGGCCGGCGCGGTGGCGTTCGCGGACGGCGGCGCGTTCGGCGCGCGCGACACGCTGCCCGCGGGCCCTGGCGCGTGGGCGCTGTGGGCGGTCGTGGTCGTCGCGACGCTCGCCGCGGCGATCGGCTTCCGGCAGCGCGTGCTCGCGGTGCTGGTGGTCGGCGCGATCGGCCTCGCGGTGTCGCTGAGCTTCGTGTTCCTGTCGGCGCCGGATCTCGCGCTCACCCAGCTGATGGTCGAGACGCTGTCGATCCTGCTGCTGCTGCTGGCGCTGCGCTACCTGCCGCAGCAGTCGCCGGTGGAGCGCGCGCCGCTGCGCAAGGGCGTGCACGCCGCGCTGGCGCTGGCCGGTGGTGGCATCGTCGGCGCACTCTGCTACGCGATGCTGACGCAGCCGGTGGCGTCGATCTCCGAGTATTTCCTGCGCACCAGCAAAACCGAAGGCGGCGGCCTCAACGTCGTCAACGTGATCATCGTCGACTACCGCGCGCTCGATACCTTGGGCGAAATCGCGGTGGTCGGTATCGCGGGCCTGATCATCGCGGCCCTGCTGCAGAACGCGCGCCCGCAGCCGGAGACGCCGGTGCCGGCGGCGAAAGAATCGCCGTCGCTGATGCTGCAGCTGGTCGCGCAGTGGCTGCTGCCGCTGGGGCTGGCGGTGTCGATCTACTTCTTCCTGCGCGGCCACAACGCGCCCGGCGGCGGCTTCATCGCGGCCCTCGTGCTGGTCGGCGCGATCTTCCTGCAGGCGATGGGTGGCGGCCGCGCGCTGGCTGAAGCCCAGTTCCGCAACGACTGGACGGCGTGGATCGGCTGGGGCCTGCTCGCCGCGGCCGTCACGGGCATCGGCGCGTTCGCGTTCGGCCATCCGTTCCTGACCAGCAGCACGCCCTACGTGACGCTGCCGATCCCGGTGTTCGGCGAATGGCTGGGCAAGGTGCCGTTCGCCAGCGCGATGGGCTTCGATACCGGCGTCTACGTGACGGTGGCCGGCGCGCTGCTGCTGGCGCTGTTCCTGCTGGCCCGACTGCACCGCCCGGAGGGCACGCGATGAGCCTTGAACTGCTGTTCGCCTCGGGCGTGGGCGCACTGGCCGCCGGCGGCTTCTGGCTGCTGCTGCGCGCGCGCACCTTCGACGTGATCCTCGGGCTGACCCTGCTGTCGTACGCGGTGAACCTGTTCCTGTTCGCGGCCGGGCGGCTGACGCCGGGCCGCACGCCGCTGCTGAAGGACGGCGTGGCGCCGCTGCTGGCGAACTACGCCGACCCGCTGCCGCAGGCGCTGGTGCTGACGGCCATCGTCATCAGCATGGCGATGACCGCCGTGCTGCTGGTGATGGCGGTGCAGGCCCGCGGGGCGAACGCCACCGACCACATCGATGGCCGGGAGCCGCGCGCATGAGCGAGCCCGTGATGAGCGGCACCGTGATGAGCGGCATGGCCGCGCACATCGCCGCGCTGCCGGTGATCATTCCGCTGCTGGCCGGCGCGTCGCTGGTCGTGCTGCATCGCTCCTCGCTGGCGTGGAAGCGCACGCTCTCGCTGCTGTCGACCCTCGCCCTCGGCCTCGTCGTGCTCGGCCTCGGGTTTGCCGTTGAGCATCAGGGCCTCGTCGTGTACCAGGTCGGCAACTGGCCGTCCTTCGCCGGCATCGTGCTGCTCGCCGATCGCCTTGCCGTGCTGATGCTCGGCCTGCTGGTCGTGCTCGCGCTGGCGAGCCAGCTGTTCGCCAGCGGCGGCGACGAGGCGCGCGGCGCGCACTTCCACGCGCTGTTCCAGTTCCAGCTGATGGGCCTGTGCGGTGCCTTCCTGACGCACGACCTGTTCAACCTGTTCGTGTTCTTCGAAGTGCTGCTGGCCGCCAGCTACGGCCTGCTGCTGCACGGGCAGGGCGGCGAGCGGCTGCGGCAGGGCCTGCACTACGTCGTGCTGAATCTGGTGGCGTCGGCGCTGTTCCTGTTCGCGGTGGGCGTGCTGTACGGCGTGCTCGGCACCCTGAACATGGCCGATCTTTCCGCGCGCATCGCCGCGCTGCCGGAAGCGCAGCGTCCGCTCGTCGAAGCCGGCGGCTGGCTGCTGCTGATCGTGTTCGCGCTGAAAGCCGCGCTGCTGCCGCTGTACTTCTGGCTGCCGCGCACCTACGCCTCGGCGTCGGCGCCCGCCGCGATCCTGTTCGCGATCATGACCAAGCTCGGCGTCTATGCCGTCATCCGCGTCTACGGCCTGCTGTTCGGTGCGGATGCCGGCGCGCTCGCCGGTTTCGTGCAGCCGCTGCTGTTCTGGGCCGGCGCGGGCACCGCGACGCTCGCCGCACTCGGCGCGCTCGCGTCGCCGACCCTGCGCGGGCTGCTCGGCTATCTGGTCGTTGGTTCGGCGGGCGTGCTGTTCATGGCCATCGGCCTCGGCACCGACGTCGCACTCGCCGGTGGGCTGTACTACCTCGTGCATTCGACGCTGGCCGCTGCGGCCTTCTTCCTGCTCGGCGACTGGGTGCGCCGCCATCGCGAGGGCGGTGATGCGCTCGGTCGCATCGCGGCGATGGCGCGGCCGGCGTGGCTCGGCGGGTTCTTCGCGCTGCTGGCGATGGCCGCTGCGGGCCTGCCGCCGTTCGGCGGATTCCTCGGCAAGAGCCTGCTGCTGGCCTACGCCGAGCCGCAGGGCCACGTCGTCGTGCTGTGGGCCGTCGTGCTCGGCACCAGTCTGCTGAATCTGCTGGCGCTGGCGCGCGCCGGCAGCCGGCTGTTCTGGCAGACGCCGGCCGTGGCGACCGCGCGCAACGCCGCGCCCCAGGCCGCGTCGCTGGGCCTCGGCGAGCGCGTGGCGATGCTGATGCTGGTGTTCGGCCTTGTCGCGATCACGCTGCTCGCCTCCGACCTGACGAATTACGTGGCCGGAAGCGCTGCGCAGCTTTCCGAACCTTCCACCTATCGCGAGGCCGTGCTCGGCCGCGATCCGCTGCCGACGACGGTGCCGCGATGAGCCGTTCCTCGTTCGCCCGCCGCCTGCTGCCCGCGCCGGTGACCAGCCTCGCCGTTGCTGCACTCTGGCTGCTGCTCAACGGCGTCTCGAACGGGCAGATCGTGCTCGCTGTCCTTCTTGCGCTGGGCCTGCCGTACCTGCTGCCGTCACCGGCGATTGCCTCACCGCGGCTCGGCGCGCCGTTCACGGCGATCAGGCTCGCGCTGGTCGTGCTGTACGACATCGTCAAGGCGAATATCGAAATCGCGCTGCGCATCCTCGGGCCGGAGTCGCGCATCCGCCCGACGTACGTGTGGGTGCCGCTCGACATCGCCTCGCCGCAGGGCATTTCGCTCTTCGCGGCCATCATCACCATGACGCCGGGCACGCTGAGCTGCGAAGTCAGCGAGGACCGCCGCTGGCTGCTGGTGCACGCCTTCCACGCCGACGATGCCGACGCCGTGGCGACGGAAGTGAAGTCGCGCTACGAGGCGCCGCTGAAGGAGATCTTCCGATGATCACCGCCACCGTGCTGCCCTGGGTGGGCGGCGCCTTCGCGCTGGCCCTGCTGCTGGCGTTCTACCGGCTGCTGCGCGGCCCGGCGCTCGTCGATCGCGTGCTGGCGCTCGACACGCTTTACGTCAACGCGCTGGCGCTGCTGATCGTGTTCGGCATCGCGCTGGGCGACCCGGTGTTTTTCGAAGCCGCGCTGCTGATCGCGGTATTCGGCTTTGTTGGCACCGTCGCGGCCTCGCGCTACCTGCTGCGCGGGAGCGTCGTCGAATGAGCACGATGCCGCTGTGGCTGGATGCCGTCGTCGCCGCGCTGCTGGTTGCCGGTGCGGCGTTCGCGCTGGTGGGCGCCTGGGGCCTCGCGAAGCTGCGCGATTTCATGAAGCGCCTGCACGGCCCGACGAAGGCCAGCACGCTGGGCATCGGCCTGTCGCTGATCGCCTCGATGGCGTGGTTCGCGTGGCACGGCGGGTTCACCGGCCGAGAGTTCCTGGTGACGCTGTTCGTGTTCCTGACCGCGCCCGTTTCGGCCCACCTGATGGTCAAGGCCGCGATGGGCAGCGAGCCCGCGGCCAAGCCGCCGGCCCGACATTGGTGATGCGCATCCGCGCGTGGAAGCTCCCGGGCTCCGAAGGCAGCACGCGGAAATGGCCGTTCGGGATCGAGTGCGCGAACTCGTCCGCGTCGGCGAAGTCGACCTAGCCGGAGCGCGGTTGCTTCGAAGGGCGGGTGGGCATGGGCGCGCGATCGCAGTGGGGGGCTGGACGGGTGGCTCGCGGATGTCCTCTAGGATGCTGACCTGCGATCGGGCGGGGCGCAAGGCGCCGGTCCGGTCACAGCCCCCGGAAGCGCGGCATGGCCGCCTGGCTGACGCCGAAGCGTTCGTCGCGACCTTTCAACCGCAGCACACCGCGCCCGAGCTCGTCGCGCTGCACGCGGTCGATCGCGCCGATGCGCACGATCAGGCTGCGATGCACCTGCCAGAAGACGTCGGGGTCCAGCTGGGCCAGCAGCTCGCGCAGCGGCGTGCGGATCAGCGCGTCGCCCTGCGCCGTCAGCACGCGGGTCATCTTGTCTTCGGCGTGGAAGGCCTGGACGTCGTCGATGGCGATCATCGTCACCACGTCGCCGAGGCTGGCGCTGATCCAGCGCAGCCTTGGCGCCTCGGCGCGGCGGAGCAGGGCGGACAGCGCCTCGAGATCGATCGCGGATCCGGCGGGTGTCGGTGCCGGTGCCGTCGCTCGGCGCGCCCGCCAGCGCGCGATGGCCTGCGCGACGCGATCGTCGCGCAGGGGCTTCAGCAGGTAGTCGATCGCGCCCTGTTCGAAGGCCTGCACCGCGTGCGCGTCGTAGGCGGTGGTGAAGACGACATCGCCACCGGTTTCGAGCACGCGCCCGGCGACGGTGAGCCCGCTCGCACCCGGCATGCGGATGTCGAGGAAGGCGAGATCGACCGGCTGCGTCGCGAGCTGCTCGAGCGCGTCCAGCCCATCCTCGGCGGCGCGCACCCGCGCTTCGGGCCAGAGCCGCGCCAGCAGGGCGACGAGAGCCTCGCGCTGCGGCGCTTCGTCCTCGGCCACCAGAAGCTGCGGCGCGGTGGCCTTGCTCATGCCGCGGCCTCGCGCCACGGCAGGCGGATCCGCGCGACGCAGCCGCCGCCCGGGCGCGACGTGACGTCAAGCGCGGCCGCGTCGCCGAACGAGGCCGCGAGCTGTGCGCGCACGTTGGCGAGTCCCACGCCGCCGCCGAGCCCGGGCTGCAGGCCGACGCCGTCATCGAGCACGTCGACGACCAGCGTCGCGCCGTCGCGACGCGCCTCGATGCGCACTTCGCCGGCACCGCGCTTCGGCTCGATGCCGTGCTTGATCGCGTTTTCCACGAGCGTGATCAGCAGCAGCGGCGGAAACGCCTGCGCGCGGCACGCGCTGTCGGCATCGACGTGCACCGACAGGCGTCCGCCGAGTCGCAGCCGCATCACCTCGAGATAGCTCTCGGCCACCGCGAGCTGCCGGGCCAGCGTGCTTTCCGGCCGCACCGCGGCGTCGGCGGCGATGGGCATCGTCGCGCGCAGGTGGGCGGCGAGCGCGTCGAGCGTGGCTTCGGCGCGTGCCGCGTCGCTGCGGACCAGCGCGCGGATCGAGGCCAGCGTGTTGAACAGGAAATGCGGTTCGACCTGCGCCTGCAGCACGGCGAGGCGCAGCTCGGCCTCGCGGCGCGCCTGGGTGGCGTCGATCACGGCGCGCTGCTGCCGCGCCTGCTGCCACTGGCGCTGCTCGCGGAAGTAGCCGGAAAGCGCCAGCCCACCGCCCAGCGCGAAATAGACGCCGAGCAGCACGCCGATGTTCGTCGCGAGCACCCAAGGCTCTCGCGCCAGCGCTTGCGCCTCGCGCGCCGTCGCGGCGAAGGCAGGCGATCTTTCCGCCATCGCCGGTTCGATCTGCGCCTCGATGCGCGCCGAGCCCACGCGGTCGACCGCGAAGGCGATGCCCATGCCGACCAGCACGGCGAGCACCACGGCGACGCGCTCGCGCCGCAGCGGCCAGCGCGCGTAGCGCACGACGCCGGCCAGCAGCGGTCCGGCGAAGGCCATCAGCATCATGCTGCCCAGCAGCCAGCCGCCCGCGATGAGCCCGGCGTCCAACCCGGCCCCGGCGATCGCCGTGCCCAGCGCCGACATCGCCGCCAGCACGGCCAGAACTGCACCGAACACCAGCGCGCGGCCGAGCAGCCAGCGCGCCGAGAACACCGGCCAGCGTCGGTAGCGCAGGACGTCGCGGAGGCGATCGCTGCCGAGGTCGTCGGGCAGCGGCGCGTCCAGCGGCACGTCGACGGCGCTCACTGGCGCGGCCCCCGCATCACGCCGCCGCCCTGCGCGAGCCGCAGTGCATTCACGCGGCCGTCGTCGTCGCGCTCGAAGTCGATGACGATGTCGAAAGCCGGCGCCGCGAAGCGATCGGCGCCCGCCGGCTCCAGCGCGAACGCGCCCTGGCCCGTGGCCTGCGCCATCAGCGCGCCGCCGTCCACGAACACCTTCAGCGCGAATCCGGGCAGCAGCGGGTAGTCGCCCACATACGCCTGAAGCGCGTCCGCTGACGGCGCATCGTCGGCTTTCGTGCGTTCGATGCGCGTGGCCGGTACCGCGCCGCCGCCCTGCACCCAGGTGAATCCGCGGCCGTCGGCGCCGGGCTTCAGCAGCGCGTCGAAGGCGACCGGCGAGAAATCGCCGCGGCTGTCGTGGCGCAGGGTGAATTCCTGCTGGCCGGGCACCTGCGCGATCAGCCCACCGTCGCGCGTGGCCAGGGTCATCCTCATGCCGTTCGCGAGGCGGTACTCGCCGGTGAGCGCGGCGAGCGTTTCCGCGGGCGCGGCGACGGCTTTGCGCGGCGCGCCGACCGGCACGGCGTCGTCGAGCAGGGGCAGGCCGATGTCGCCGAGGTTGCCGAGGTTCGCCAGCGCGGTGTCGGCCAGCACGACGACCGCACGATCGCGCTCCGCGTCGATGGCGACGAAGCTCGAGAACCCGCCGGTGCCGCCTTCGTGCGCCAGTACCACGCGGCCGTTGAGCGGCGCGCGCATCCAGCCGAGACCCATCGGCCGACCGACCGCCGACTGCTCGGCGTGCGTGGCGGCGACGGTCTGCACCGCGCCGGCATCGCCGCGGCCGAGCTGGGCCTGCGCGTAGCGCACCATGTCGTCGAGCGTGGCGCGCACGCCGCCGACGCCGGCCAGTGCGGGCGCGAAGCGCCAGGCGGGCACCGTTTCGCCGCCGGGGCGATGGCCGGGCACCGCGCGCACGCCGTCGGGCAGTGCGGCAATGCCGCTGCTCGTCATGCCGATCGGGTCGAACACCGTCTCGCGGATCAGTGCGTCGTAGTCGCCGCCGCCCGCATCGGCGATCACCGCCGAAAGCAGCATCGCGCCGAAGTTCGAGTAGGCCCACGCGCTGCCGGGTGTCGCAGCGAGCTCGGTGTTGCCGAGCGCCGCGTACAGCGCCTGCGGCGTCAGGTCGGCGTACGGGTCGGCGGGATTCTTCGGCGCGAAGCCCGGTGGCAGCGCCGGCAGGCCGGCGGTGTGCGTGGCGAGATGGCGCAGCGTGATCGCTTGGCCGTCGCGTTCCGGAACACGCGTGCCGGCCGGCACATGCCGCGACAGCGGCGCGTCGAGCGCGAGCCTGCCGTCCGCGACGAGTGCGGCCAGCAGCGTGGCGTTCATCGTCTTGCTGACCGAGCCGATTTCAAACGCCCCGTCGAGGCCGGCGACGCGCGCGCTGTCGGCACAGTAGCGGCCGGTTTCGACGCGCTCGCCGTCGATCACGGCGGCCACCGCGCAGGTCGCGGTCCAGTCGTTGGCAAAGCGTTGCGCCAGCGCCGCATCGACGCGGTCGGCGTGGGCGGGCCGCGGCAGCAGCGCGGCAACGGCGAGGGCGAGGCAGGCGGCGAGTGGCTTCATGGTGGTCGACATCGTAGGGCTCCACGGTGTGGGTTGGTGGGGCGAAGCTGCCTCAAGGCGCACGAACGGTGCGGCCTTGCGATGGACGCGCCGATTTTCAGGATGAAGCGGCCGCCCTCGATGACGAAGCGACGACACGATCTCACCACGGCGCCGCGACTGCGCCGCCGGCATGCTTCGCACGCCCGCACCCGCCCGCTTCGCCGACAAGGCCGCATGCCCCGATTCCTGATCGCGCTCCTCGCCCTGCTGTTCGCTTTATCGGCCGTCGCTGCGCCGGAGCGTCGCGTCATCCTGATCAGCATCGACGGCCTGCACCCGGAGCGCCTGGCGCGCCTCGCGCCGCCGACGCTCACGCGCTGGCAGGCGGAAGGCGCCCACGCGGCGTGGATGACGCCGGCCTACCCGACGCTGACGTTTCCGATGCACTACACGCTGGTGACGGGCCTGGTGCCGGACCGTCACGGCATCGTCCACAACCGCATGGTCGATGCGGAACTCGGGCCGTTCCGCCTGTCGCTGCGCGCCGCGGTGGCGGACGGCCGCTGGTGGGACGAGGCGGAGCCGCTGTGGCTCACCACGCGGCGTCACGGGCTGCGCAGCGCGACGCTGTTCTGGCCCGGCAGCGAGGCGCGCATCCGCGGCGATCGCCCGGACGACTGGCTGCCCTACGCCGGCGACATGCCGCACCGCGAGCGCGTGCGCCGCGTGCTGCGCTGGCTCGACCGCGTGCCGGCGCGCCGGCCGCACTTCATCACCCTGTATTTCGCCGCGTTCGACGAGGCCAGCCACGAGCACGGTGCCGACAGCGCGGAAGCCGCCGCAGCCTTGGCCGACATCGACGCCGCACTCGCCGGTCTCGAAGCCGGCCTGCGCGAGCGCGGCCTGTTCGACGCGGTTGATCTCGTCGTCGTGTCCGACCACGGCATGGCCGAGGTGGACGTGGCGAATCCGCGGCGGCTCGATGCCACGATCACGCTGCACGACGACGAGGTGGTGAGCAGCGGCGAGCTGGCCGGCATCGCCCCGCGTCCCGGTCGCGGGGCGCTGATCGAAGCCGCACTGCTCGGCCGCCGCGACGGCTTCGAATGCTGGCGCAAGGGCGAGCTGCCCGCAGCGTGGCGCTATGGCACGCACCCGCGTATTCCGCCGATCGTCTGCCAGGCCGACGAAGGCGTGCACCTGACGCATGCAGCACGGCTCGCTCAGGGCGGGCGCATCAGCGTCGGCGCGCACGGCTATGCGCCGGATCTGCCGAGCATGCGCGCGGTGTTCATCGCCCGCGGCCCGCGCGTGGCGCCGGGCGTGGCGCTGCCGCCGATCGAGGCCGTCGACGTGCATCCGTTCCTGCTCGAGCTGCTCGGCCTGCCGCCGATGGACGGCGATGGCGACGCCGCGGCAACGCGCGCGGCGCTGCGCGACTGAGGGCCGGCGCCGCCCGCTCGCCTACAATCGTGGGCAACTTTCCGCCGGGGTGCGCCCGTGACTTACGCCCGAAACGATCCTTCCCGCGTGATCCGCGCGCCGCGTGGCGCCGAAAAACGCTGCAAGAGCTGGCTCACCGAAGCCGCGCTGCGCATGCTGATGAACAACCTCGACCCCGACGTCGCCGAAGACCCGACCTCACTGGTCGTGTACGGCGGCATCGGCCGCGCGGCCCGTGACTGGGTGAGTTTCGACACCATCTTGCGCGTGCTCGAGCGCCTCGACGACGACCAGACGCTGCTGGTGCAGAGCGGCAAGCCGGCGGGCGTGTTCCCGACGCACCCAGACGCGCCGCGCGTGCTGCTGGCGAACTCGAACCTGGTGCCGCACTGGGCCACGTGGCAGCACTTCAACGAGCTCGACGCGAAGGGTCTCGCGATGTACGGCCAGATGACGGCCGGCTCGTGGATCTACATCGGCTCGCAGGGCATCGTGCAGGGCACCTACGAAACCTTCGTGGAAATGGGCCGCCAGCACTTCGGCGGCGACCTTTCCGGGCGTTGGATCCTCACCGCGGGGCTCGGCGGCATGGGCGGCGCGCAGCCGCTGGCCGCGACCATGGCGGGTGCGTCGATGCTCGCCGTCGAATGCCGGCAGAGCAGCATCGACATGCGCCTGCGCACGCGCTATGTCGATGAGCAGGCCAATGATCTCGACGACGCGCTGGCCCGCATCGAGCGCTACTGCGCGGCCGGTGAAGCGCGCTCTGTCGCGCTGCTCGGCAACGCGGCGGAGATCCTGCCGGAGCTCGTGCGCCGCGGCGTTCGGCCAGATGCCGTGACGGATCAGACGTCCGCGCACGACCCGCTGCACGGCTACCTGCCGGCCGGCTGGACGGTGGAGCGCTGGCTCGACGAGCAGACGCGCGATCCGTCGGCCGTGGTGGAGGCCGCGAAAACCTCGATGCGCGCCCACGTCGAAGCGATGCTGCACTTCAAGCATGCCGGCATCCCGGTCTTCGACTACGGCAACAACATCCGGCAGATGGCCGAGGAAGCCGGCTGCGTCGACGCCTTCGACTTCCCCGGCTTCGTCCCGGCCTACATCCGCCCGCTGTTCTGCCGCGGCATCGGCCCGTTCCGCTGGGTGGCGCTGTCCGGCGACCCGGACGACATCGCGAAGACCGATGCGAAGGTGAAGGAGTTGATCCCGAACGATCCGCACCTGCACCGCTGGCTCGACATGGCGAAGGAGCGCATCGCGTTCCAAGGTCTGCCGGCGCGCATCTGCTGGGTGGGCCTTGGCGATCGCCATCGCCTGGCCCTCGCCTTCAACGCGATGGTGCGCAGCGGTGAGCTGAAGGCGCCGATCGTGATCGGCCGCGACCATCTCGATTCCGGCAGCGTCGCGAGCCCCAACCGCGAGACCGAGGCGATGCTCGACGGCTCGGACGCGGTCTCCGACTGGCCGCTGCTGAACGCGATGTTGAACGTCGCCGGTGGTGCCACCTGGGTGTCGCTGCACCACGGCGGTGGCGTGGGCATGGGCTTCTCTCAGCACAGCGGCGTGGTGATCGTGGCCGACGGCAGCGAGGCGGCGGACGCGCGGCTGGCGCGCGTGCTCTGGAACGACCCCGGCACCGGCGTCATGCGTCATGCGGACGCCGGTTACGACATCGCGAAAACCTGCGCCAAAGAGAAGGGCCTCGATCTGCCGATGGTGTGACGCCGGGCAAAGGCGACGCGCGTGGCGGAGCCGAGTGGCCTGCGACCTCAGCCGCCGCGGCGCGGCACGGCTTCCTCGCCCAGCAGTTTCTCGACGCGGGCAAACACCTCGAAGCGCGAGAACGGCTTCTTCATGAAGTCGTCGGCGCCGATGCGCTGCGCGTAGAACTGTTCGGTGGCCTGCTCGTTGCCCGACATCATGATCACCGGGATGTCCTTGCTGACCGGGTCGCGGCGGATGCGCCGCAGGGCCTCGAAGCCGTTGATGCCGGGCAGCACGATGTCGAGGAAGATGATCTCCGGCGGGTTCGCCGCGATTTTCGCGAGGCCGCTTTCGGCATCGGCAGCCGTGTCGAGGTGGTAGCGGTTCTGCAGCAGCATGCGAGCGAGCGCGGCGGTTACGGTGGCCGAGTCGTCGATGATCAGCGCCCGCGTGCCTTCGCGCGCGCCGCGCCGGTCGGACTGCCGTCGCTCGATGCCGTTCGGCGCGCCCTTGGACTCGGCTTCGAGTTCCGAGCGGTTGATCGCATCTTCGGGCCGGCCGGTCGGTACGGACTGCGACAGGAAGCGCTTGAGGCGGTCGATCAGGCTCACGGGGGACTCCGCTCGATGTCGGCGCCAGCCTCGCACAGGCCGCGTCGGGGGTGAAGCCGGCGCGGGGTCGGCGAACCCCGCGTCGACGGGTCAGCGTTTGGCGGCTTTCTTGGCCGGGGCAGCCTTCTTGGCCGGGGCAGCCTTCTTGGCCGGGGCAGCCTTCTTGGCCGGGGCAGCCT